>ERZ1023873.3-NODE-3-length-204494-cov-56.519690_pt1 | contig 204494 bp, 150 predicted proteins | sample MGYA00380391_ERZ1023873 | MGnify/ENA primary metagenome ERZ1023873 (study PRJEB33179, sample SAMN07449006) | human gut metagenome | biome: Human-gut; feature: Human associated habitat; material: Faeces | host: Homo sapiens | place: India: Bhopal | collected...
AACCAATGAAAACTTGGTTTTGGTGGTGCTTTGGAATAACTCCAATCGTTGTCTTAGTAACTGTTCGTATGCTTCAGTAATACGAAACTCGGATTTGCTGAATTTCATTTCACAAAGATGAATGATGCGGTCAGCACGTTTGATGACCAAATCAATCTGACCTCCCTTCTGACCTTCGCATGCAGACTGGCGCCATGACGACACCTCTGTTGCCATACCGGAAATTCCTAATGCACTTTTGATCTTGTCCGTGTGCATAAGACAAACTATTTCAAATGTAAGTCCTTGCCATGTTGAAACTTGGCGCGATTCAAAGTTATGGCTCCACCAATGTTCATCGCCTGACATATCCTGCATAATGAACTTGTAATAGAATAGCGTATAGAAATCAACTAAACGATAGATTGTATCTTTGGTCTTATGTCCAAAATTCTGACTTCGTGAGATAAAATCACAACGTTCAAGATTTGTCAGTACACGAGTAAGAGTACCTCCTGACACCCCGATAGCTTTGGATATCTCGTTACGAGACATACCGTCATGGTGAGAAGACAATGTCTTTACGACACTAATGTACAAGTCTGCATTAGAGAACAGAGCATTGTATAATTCATCAAACTCGCTTCGCATGATACCGCCTTGGGCAAAGAACAGTCTGTCTACATTCTGCACAAGACTCTCTTTTGCATTGATGAGGCTTAAATAGAAAGGAATGCCACCAAATACCATATAACACAGTAATGTTTGGTACCTGTCCCATTTGCAGTGTTTTCTTTGAAGATACTCCTCTGTCTCATGCAATGTAAAAGGCCTGACATAAATACTGCTTGTAATGCGGGCGTGTAAGCCTCCTTGGTTCTCTATCAGATTGTCAACCATCCATGATGTTGCCGAACCGCTGGCAATAAACACAATATCACTGCGGCGAGCTGCCCAACCATTCCAGAAATTCTCCAATGCTGCAACGAAATCCGACTTTTGTGTGTCTATCCATGGCATTTCGTCTATAAATACCACTTTTTTCCTTCTTGTATCAAGCGATTCAAGATATTCTTCAAGAGTATCAAAGGCATCGAACCAATCGGCAAACTTATCAGGCTTAACACCTGAGAACTTCTTCAATGCACGAGCAAAGCTTGTAAGTTGTCTTTGACGTGAAAGATTATGCCCTCCTACAAAAGTAAAGTCATAATGCCCTTGATAATACTGGTCAACAAGAAAAGTCTTGCCAACTCTTCGTCGTCCATATACTATCACAAATTCAGAACGGTCAGATTCCATAACTCTTTTGAGCTCTTGACACTCCCGTTCTCTGCCAACAAGTTTATTCATCATGTGCATATTTTTATATATTAGTGTTTGCAAAGATAACGATTTTATTGCAGTATACAGAGAGAAGTATAGTGATTATTTACCCAAATCTGATTATTTAATAATGATTTGGGTAAATAATCATTGTTTTTTCGATAATTGTTCATTGAATTCTCTTTTGGAAACTTATCATAAATAATATGTATTCTGCGTGTATCGGTAAGCGAATCATGGTATTGGGCGAGAGCCATTACTGTGATGAGGGATGTGCGGACTGTGGCGACTGCCGTCTGCATAGGGAGTGTATGGGCTTTACGCAGGGCGTCCTCAGAGATTATCTTGATGAGGGCACGGAGCGGCAGAACGGTGACGACATCGTAGTGGACGGCTATCATGTGGCTACCGGCTGGTATGTCTTGAGCAATGGCAAGCGGGTAAAGGCAATGGCGGTGAACCATCCTTCCGTAGGCTATTCATGGGATTATTGGTACAAAGTGATTAAAGGATTTTATTCTTTATAAAAGATAAACACAGGATTTGTGGCTCTGTTATAGCCAAATGTTAATCCGTGAACCACTATGGACTTGTACATGTCCCAAATAACATATACCTTTGACGCATTGAAACTTTAGACAATCATTCAGAGAACTAAAAACAATAAATGTTATGGGTGAGATAAATAACAAACAAACTGTTTATCAAGCGATTAAGACTATTGCGGATAATCTTTGCAAGGAGGACAAGACGTATCTGCGTGCAGACTTAGCTTACGAACTGAAGAAGTATGGCGTCGCTTCCGACTCTTCGGAGGTGAGTAAACTGGTGTTCGACGCCTACAGATTTTTTCATAACGATGGCAATATCTCCATCGCCTTTGTGTCGAACAACTCACGCACCACGCTTGTGGCTGAGTATAAGTTGAACGACAGCTTGGAGCAGGGCAACAAGGAGATGGCTTTGAAGATAGCAGAAGCTGAGCTGACCTTGTCTTCTTCGGCTTTGGACAAGCTGAAAGAGGAGGTGGAGCAGAACCTCAACTTAGTTCTTGTCAAGGGAACGTCGAAGCTGGCTGACATCGTTATGGGCACGAACGGCGTGAAGGACGTCAGAAGCAAGGCTTCTACGATGTTCGACAAATACACCAAGATGGTGGAGGCGTATCATTATGCTGAGGATAGTGTCAGAGGAAACATCGAGGACTTTACTTCCTTGCGCAGCGATATGGGAATGGTGTATCGTGACTATGCCATGAAACTTATCGACATCTATGGCGACTCCATCAAGATGGTGTCGCCTGACCTGTTCGACTTTAAGCGCATCGAGTGGTTGGACGTGGACGAAATGCTCAAGTATGTGGAACTGGAATATAACAAGCTCTCGGAGAATTGTGCGGCACTGATGGGGCATATATCGGATAGTTTCAGAGCTTCACTGCAAAATTCCCTGCAGGCTTACAAGTCAGTGTCGAACGGCAACAAGTCGTTGGGCTTGGCGATGGCAGGTCTGGCGATGCTGGACCATTATATGGATGCCAGTGAACGCACCAACCGTCTGAAGTCTGACTTGTCCGTCTTCCAGACCAGCGTGAAGCATGATGCCACTCGCATCAAGGCTGACATGGGACGTCTGATGGTAATCTGCAAGACACTTAATGACGTGGTCATACCGAAGGCTAACGTGTTTCTGCGGTATGGCGAGAAGCTGATGGCTTCCGACTTGAAGGCGATGCTGGATGCTCTGTACGGGGATGAGACGGTCAGGCCTTTGGAGGAGAAGCGCAGAGAACTGCTGCAGCAGTTGAAGGTTCTGGACATGGAGATGAACGATCATCTTCAGAACATAGATGTATATACGTCGCTCATCAACGACATTACTTCCACGTTGGAGTCGAAGCGGGCAAGCTATATGGATGCCAAGGCGAAGAAGCCGTCAAAGCCTTTCTTCCTCGTAAACTTGCTTACCTTTGGTTCGGCCAACAAGAACTACTATCGTAACTATTCAGAATGGAATTCGGTGTGCTTCCCTCTTGTAAGGGAGTATGAGAGTTATCAGGTGGACCTGAAGCTGGACAAGGAGGAACTGGATGCGCATCGTGAGGCTCAGACTCGTATAAAGAATGAATATGCGAAACTCTCGAATGAGCTGAATAAGGTGTCCGGTGATATCAGAAGCAAGATAGTTTGTTCGGACGAACTGAAAATGAAGATGCTGAAACATCTTCGTGACATTGTGGCAATGCTGAAGCTCGGACGAGAGATAATGGAGAGCAAGATAGATGAGAAGTGGGTGCATACGGTGGACATCCCGGACTTCAAGGAAACAGCCAAGTTGCCTGCCGACATCGAGCAGAATCTCTCGCAGTTCACAGGCTTGTTGGCGGATAACGTTCATGCTGACTCTGCCATGGCAAAGAATCTGCTTGACGGCGTGGCTGTATATGCTAATGACCGTAAGAGGATACAGGGTAATGCAACACAGAATACGCCAGCCGAATACAGCGAGGAGGAACTGGCAGAGGTTACTGGAGCGATGGAGCAATCATTGCAGAGGGGCATTGCTCTGTTTGACAGTTTCGCTCAACTCAAGGTGCAGCAGCTTAACGGCCAGTTGGCTTCGGCTGCCTACGACAAGGAGCTGAAGAAGCATGCTGACGAGTTTAAGCGTGAGATGGCAAAGATAGACAACAAGAGTGCTTATCTTCGTGAGGTGTTTAAGCGGATAAATCTTGCAAGCAATGAGGATGAGCGCAAGCAGGCCATGTCGCTGCTGAGCGATCTGAGCGGTTACTCGCTCTCGGAACAGGAGTTCACTGACTTTATTAACGGAAAGAAACAAATAGAATTATAAATAACAAATGGAAAGTTCAAGAAGACAGCAAGCCCAGGCTGATTTGGGCATGGATTTCGCAAAGGAAGACCAAAAGCGAGAGGCTGCCCTTGCCAAAGAGCAGGAGCGCATTAACAAGAAGGAGGCAAAGCGTCAGGAGATGATGAACAGGCAGTCGTATCGCCTGATGGCAAGCACGGCAAAGTATATGGACAAGTATTTCTTGGATCCTATTCTTGGTTTCGTCCTTCCTGCAGGTATCGGTGATGCCTTGTCGAGCGTGCTTGCATTCCCGTTCGTCTATTACAGCCTTTGCGTGGTGAAGTCGATTCCGCTGACATTGGCTGTCATCTATAATATATTGATGGATGTCTTGATAGGAGCCATACCTTTCTGTATAGGTGATGTGCTTGATGTATTCAAGCGCTCTTATGTAGAAAACCTGAGATTGATAACCGGTTATATTGATGATGACAAGGAGATAATCAATAAGGTGAACAAGAAAGCTTTCTGGACGGCTGTGTTTATTGCCGTGCTTTGCTGGCTGATTTATTGGGTCATCTCTTGGGCTATCAGCGTTGGGTCCTGGATTGTTTCATTGTTCTGATAACTTGCCAGTTTGCCTATAAACAAAACGACCTGAGTTCTGGATGTTCCGTAACTCAGGTCGTTTTTGTTTATAGTAGGGGATGACGTTTCGGTCTTTTTAGTACTTGTCGTGCTTCTTCACAGACGTCATCTTATACACCAGCGTGCCGCCCTTCATGATGTCGGCGTGATTGATGTACGGCTTGTTATAGCGCTTGCCGTTGAGAAGAATGTAGTCTACGTACTTGTTTTCCTTAGAAAGGCCTTCTGCCTTTACTGTGAATGTCTTGCCGTCAACGAGATGGAGCGTTATATTCTCCATCTGCGGTGCGCCGAACACATACTGTCCGCTGACGGGATTGACAGGATAGAAGCCCATGGCTGAGAGCATATACCATGCCGACATCTGACCGCAGTCGTCGTTGCCGCAGAGTCCGTCGACGGTGGGACGATACTGAGTGTCGAATATCTCGCGGATAAGCTCCTGAGTGCGTGACGGGCGTCCAGCCATAGCATAAAGGTAAGCCACGTGATGGCTCGGCTCGTTGCCGTGAGCGTACTGACCTATGAGGCCGGTGACGTCAGAGAGGGTGCTCTCCAGCTTGAGCGAGAAGAACTGGTCGAGCTTCTTGAGGAACGGCTTCGGACCGCCGAAGAGCTTTATAAGTCCGTTAACGTCATGCTGCACCTGCCATGTGTATTGCCATGCGTTGCCTTCGGTGTAGTCGCCGCCGCTACTCTCGGCATGTGCAAGGTCGCTCGGATTGAACGGAGTCTTCCATGATCCGTCAGAGAGACGCGGACGCATAAACTGCGTTGACTTGTCGAAGAGGTTCTTATAGAACTGTGAACGGCGTGTGAAGTAAGCCTCGTCCTGCTTCTTGCCCATGAGACGAGCCATGTCGGCAGCGGCATAATCGTCATACATCGACTCCAATGAAGACGATACCGACTCTGCCTCAGTGAGGTCAGTGGGCAGATAGCCGTACTTCATGTAGTTCTCCCAGTCGCTCTTTAGCTTGTGCGACACGGTCTGCGTCTTCTTGATGGCGTTGAAAGCACGCTCGGCATCAAAGCCGCGGAATCCCTTGTGGTAAGCTTCAGCCACAATGGAGACAGCGTGATTTGCTACCATACAGTAGTTTTCCTTACCCCAGAGTCCCCAGATAGGCAGGAATCCCTGCACCTCAGCCTGCTCGACGAGCGAATTGACCATGCCGTCTACGCGGTCGGGCATTACGATGGTGTAGAAGGGATGAGCGGCACGGTAAGTGTCCCAGCAAGAGAAAGTGGAGTAGAACTGGCCTGTCTCCGCCTTCACCACCTTGTCGTCGGCGTTGCGATACATACCGTCCGCGTCAGCTATCTGGTTGGGCTGGATAAGAGCGTGATAGAACGAGGTGTAGTAGTTCTGCTTCTGCTCCTCGGTTCCCTCAACGTCGATGCGCTTCAGATAATTGTTCCAGTCGTCGTGTGCTGAAGCCTTTACGGCAGCGAAGTCCCATCCCGGCACCTCAGTCTGGAGATTCTTCTTGGCACCTTCGATGCTCGTCGTTGACATCGCTATCTTTACGAGCAGCTGTTCGCCCTGCGCGATGTCGTCAAACGAAGCTACGATGCGGTCGCCCTTCTCCGTATCGAAAGCCTTGGGAAGGACGGTGTGTGAAGTGACGCGATGGTTGAACTTGATGACGAAGAAATAGTCCTGCTTCACCCATACCGTGTTCTGCACGTGACCCACGAGTGTCTGGTCGTCTTCCCAATGCGTTTCGCAAAGGTTCACCTGCGAGTGATACTGCTTGTCGTTCCATGACGGACCATGCTGCAGGTCGATAAGCACAGACGTTGAGTCGGCTGAATCGAAGGTGTAGCGATGGAAAGCCACGTGAGGAGCAGCTGTAAGTTCTGCCTTCACCTTGGCGTCAGTCAGATATACGGAATAATATCCCGGTGTGGCGAACTCCTGGTTCTTGGCGTAGCGAGAGCGATAAGCGTCCCACTGGCGGATGCGCTTGCCCGTTGACGGCATGACGAGGATGTCGCCGAGGTCCATGCAGCCCGTACCGTTGAGATGGTCCTGCGTGAATCCCCAGATGATGGAGTCGCTGTAAACGTATTCAGAGCAATAGCGCCAACCTACGCCTCCCGTTACAGGACTTGTCTGAATCATGCCGAAAGGACGGCAAGCGCCGGGGAACGTGTGTCCGTTGTCGGCATTTCCTACGAAGGGGTTGACGTACTTGGTGTAATCTGTGGTCTGTGTGGACGATGCTGCTGCCACTGCCGGAGAGAGAAGCGCAGCAATGCCGACCGCCCACTTGCAGATTAGCGAATTAGTTTTTTTCATTTCTTTTTTGGGCTTGTTTTTGATTACCATTATATAAATGGTTTGTTCTTATTATATAAAGGTTTGTTTTTTCAGTATATTAATATGTAAGAAGCCACGTCTTACCTGCGCTCTTTCAGAAGGTCGCGAATCTCAGTGAGCAGCAGTTCTTCCTTGGTTGGCTTCGGTTCCTCTGGTTTCGGCTTGGCTTCATCTTCCTTCTTCTTGAGGTTGGACAGCTTGTTGATGCCCTTAACGAGGAGGAAGACGCAGAAGGCAATGATGACGAAGTCGATGATGGTCTGGATGAAAGCACCATAATTGATGGTGGCAGCCTGCATCGTTTCGCTGCCGATCTTCACTGTAGGCAGTTCGAATTTAAGGTCGCTGAAGTTTACGCCGCCGATGAGCCATCCGATAGGAGGCATAATGATATCGTTGACGATGGACGAAACAATCTTTCCGAAAGCGCCGCCGATGATGACGCCGACAGCCATGTCAACAGCATTGCCCTTGACGGCAAATGCCTTGAATTCGTTCAAAATACTACTCATATCTTTTCTTTTTAGTTATTTAATGCTTTGCTTTGCCAACTGTATATGACAAATAGAGGAGTTAATAACACTATTAATTCGTCTTTGTGACAACTATAGAAAATTTTAAAAAAATTAATACTTTAATTGTCTGCAAAATTAGAAAAAAGTTATTAACTTTGCACACGTGAAAAGAGAAAATCCACGGGCACATTGATTTTTTATTGTTTCTTGCCCATAAACGGCGGGGTAACGCTTTAAATTATGTGTTTTTCAAGGATAAGGATAAACCTTTAAATTAAAATAAAGTAAAATGATTAAAGTAGGTATTAACGGATTTGGTCGTATCGGCCGTTTCGTATTCCGCGCAGCTCAGACTCGCAACGACATTCAGATTGTAGGTATCAACGACCTTTGCCCGGTTGATTACTTGGCTTACATGCTCAAGTATGACACAATGCACGGTGCTTTCCAGGGCACAATCGAGGCTGACGTAGAGAAGAGCGAGCTCATCGTTAACGGCAACCACATTCGCGTAACTGCAGAGCGCAACCCTGCTGATCTGAAGTGGAACGAGGTTGAGGCTGAGTACGTAGTTGAGTCTACAGGTCTCTTCCTGACACAGGAGAAGGCTCAGGCTCACATCCAGGCTGGTGCAAAGTACGTTGTTATGTCTGCTCCTTCAAAGGACGCTACTCCTATGTTCGTTTGCGGCGTAAACTTCGACAAGTACGAGAAGGGTACACAGTTCGTTTCTAACGCTTCTTGCACAACAAACTGCTTGGCTCCTATCGCTAAGGTTCTGAACGACAAGTTCGGTATCGAGAACGGTCTTATGACTACAGTTCACTCTACAACTGCTACTCAGAAGACAGTTGACGGTCCTTCTTTGAAGGATTGGCGTGGTGGCCGTGCTGCTTCTGGCAACATCATCCCCTCTACTACTGGTGCTGCTAAGGCTGTAGGTAAGGTTATTCCTGAGCTCAACGGCAAGCTGACTGGTATCTCAATGCGTGTTCCGACTCTCGACGTTTCTGTTGTTGACCTCACAGTTAACCTCAAGAACGCTGCTACTAAGGAGCAGATCTGCGCTGCAATGAAGGAGGCTTCTGAGGGCGAGCTCAAGGGTGTACTCGGTTACACTGAGGACGCTGTCGTTTCTTCTGACTTCCTCGGCTGCACATTCACTTCTATCTTCGACGCTAACGCAGGTGTTTACCTCACAGACAAGTTCGTAAAGGTAGTTTCTTGGTACGACAACGAGATCGGTTACTCTAACAAGGTTCTCGAGCTCATCGCACACATGAAGAAGGTTAACGGTTAATTCATTGACCGATAAGTTATAAAAAAGCACGGATTCTTATTGTGAGTCCGTGCTTTTTTTTGTTCTCTTTAGATTAACTTAAACCTGTGATTTATTATTAACAACAAAATTATATGTGTATGAAATACAAATTGTTATTGCTGTTATTGTTGCTTTCTTTTTTGTCGGTGGACCGTATTAAAGGCCAGGAAACAAATCAGTTTGTTGTGACCTATGCAGATTGTGTTCCGAATAATTATGTACGAAGTAATGAGCATTCTCCGCGTAAGGCTCCGGTCCGTTATATTAAATCTGAATCTTTAGAGGTGAAATCAAGATTAGGACATTTTGTCGCTTCTTGTGAGCTGAACCGTTACGTTACATACGGTGTTTTGCAGTGTCTGAAGCTTGCTATGAATTCTTGGGAACAGAAATTAGAAATCAAAACTCCGGTTAGATTTTATTTTCGTATTTCCGACAGCATTGATCCAAGTACTGCTATAAACACTACTGTTGGTTATAGTAGGGTTACGAGCACTCTTTCTGTACCTGACAATTTGTATGCTCAAAAGATTTCAGGAGTCTCGATAAATGATACTATAACAGTAAACTCCCAAATAGATTGGAAATCATGGCCTGATGATGAATTCTTTAATGGATCGGTTAGCCTTGTTACGTATCTGACAAGGAATATAGCAAGAGTTCTTGGATTTGGTAGCTCGTTGGTGAAACGTAATTCCTATTTGGGATTCTCTGCCAATCGAGTTCCGTCAGCTTTCGACCACCTTATTTATAACGGAGAACAATATTTAAGTGATTTGAATAGAGCGTCCTCAAGTAAGCTGGATTTGTTTTTTGCCAAGGACATAAGGCTTAAGTCAGATGCTTTTGAATATGATTTGTATGATACGGGTCGGTTCTTGTATGGTCTCAGCGGCAGCTATTTCTCATTAGGGTATGATAATCTGTTGGAGCATGAAATCTCAAACAAATCAGAAGTTTTGCCAATTAATGCTGAAACATTGAATGTTCTATCTAAAATTGGTTGGAATACGACTAAGAACGATAGGGTGATAGAATGTAATAATACGGACAAACTGGGCAGAGGTTCTATATTTGATGATTTCACTTTTTCTTTAATTGACGTAAATAGAGGCAATTCACTCAACGCTAACTGGCAATATCAAGTATATGATTTGAATAAATTATGCTATAAAACGATATTGACAGGTAAAGGAAAAACATTTAATGTAAAACCTTCTGTTGTAGAAGGCTCGCTTGATGATGATTTATGTGTACAAGCACGTGTGGTGGCAAATGAATCTGGAGTAGAATATTATTTTCCACTTACACTTGAAACACGTCCTGTAATAAGCGACGTTAAAATATCTGATGTGAAGAAAACGGACAATAATCGTTATCAATTCAATTTGGATATTATTCAGAAAGGGGCTACTGGTGGATATGTTTTGGTTGATGACTATACGGGCGCAACGCACGAATACAGTTATACTGGCAAGACGATAAGTGTTTCTGGTATTCTTGTCGGTATGGAAACGTATATTTATATCCTTCTTGAAAATGAATATAATACATCATCTCGTCTTATCGTCGGGGATTTTTATAATCAAGAGATGAAGCTGGTAAATGAAAATAAGGCTTATTCGTCTACATACAAAACATTGAGTAAGAGTCTTGGTGGTAAGATTCTGCGAGATGGAGATGTTTTGGCAATGAGTATTGATGATTTTGAAGGTCAGGTGGATTCGGTAAAATGGTATCTGCATGAAGGTGGTTATGATAAACATTTGGCGACAAAATATGGAAATGAGAAATCGTTTTGTTTCAATGTCAGTAAGGCAAATTTAGATTTCGAATCAAGAAGATATGCTGTTGGTGACAGTGCAGAAGTTATACTCGGATCAACTTGGAAAAATGATATAGTAGGACCTTACGGGCAATACTTTTATGCCACCATATACTGTCATGATGGTAAATACATGCGTGTATATGAATATACGTTTACTGATTTTGACTTTGATTTGATTCCGACAAGACTGAAAGTCGACATCTTGAATGTCCAACCAGTATTTGAGGGTGAGGATGAATGGATTAAAGCAGACGTGAAGTTTGATACAGAGAATTTTTCCAATGTGTTTCTGTATGTAGCAGACTCTGGCTTTTGGAACTACAGATATTTGTATGATCCCCACGTTACACCTGACAATATAAATGAGACGGTATCTCTGTATTTTGCAGATTGGACCGAACAGTTCTATTGTGTTGCATGTAATGACTATGGGTATTATCAAAGCGAAATATTCAGTCTTGCAAGAACATCTATAGATGATGTGCAGAATTCTACATTTAAGGTAAATATAGAAAAGAATGGAATAGAAGTAAGGAATAATAATCTGTTTGATTGCTCTATCTATGATATAAGAGGCACTTTGTTAGAGTCAGTTAATAACGTAAATGATTTCTCCAAGGGGCTGTCCAAGGGTGTTTATATCTTAAAGATGTATGATAAAGTCTCAAGTAAAAAAGTAACTCGTAAAATAATAATAAAATAATATGATGGTCAAAAGAATTATTATGATTTTACAACGTCTTCTTGTCCACCATGCAAATATTGTCTAAAGAGTAAAAACATGTTACAAAATAAAAATTGATTATAGAGTTCCGGTTTGCTGTTTTTACGGTGTTTTGCTGTGCAAACGGCACCCACGCTTAACGATACAGCCTCTTTTACAGTCCGATAGTGCCACTATCAGAGTGTAAAAGAGGCTTTGTTGTATTACAATAATGGCAGTATTGAAGTGTAAAAGTGGCTCTATAGCAGCAAATAGTGGCTCTTTTGCGAGTCTGATTTCATAGTGCTTCGTCAGAAAACCGTATAACATGCTGTGTGTTAATACGTTGCCTATAAACGCTCAAAACTCAAGAATTTCGCACCAAAGATTTTGTTGTACGCTGGGCTCATAGTATTGAGTATCAGAAATGCAAATATTGTATTCGGCAGAACCACCGAAGTGTTCGAAAATACGTTCAATCTCAGTCATAATGACCGATACATATTTCAACCTAATTGAACTTATATCCGTTTTTATTTTCCTTACATTATAATATTTAGTCGGAAAATAGTTGTAGCAGTGGAAAGGATTTTGTAAGTTTGCAAATTAAATACATGTAACGAATCCACCAATTTGATGAATAAAAACAATATGAGCAAGATGATAACCATACTCGGAGCTACGGCAAGTGGCAAGACTCCGGTGGCGGCAGCGCTCGCGGCACGCACCGGGGGAGAGATTCTTAGTGCCGACTCGCGTCAGGTTTATCGCCGCATGGATATAGGAACGGGCAAGGATCTTGCCGACTATGTGGTGGACGGACATCGCGTGCCTTATCATCTTATAGACATTGCGGAGCCCGGAACAAAGTATAACCTCTTCCAGTATCAGCAGGATTTTCATACAGCATACGCCGACATACGCAGCCGTGGCAAGCTGCCGATTCTTTGCGGAGGCACCGGTCTGTATCTTGAGGCTGTGCTCGGAGGCTATCAGTTGTCGCCCGTGCCGCAGAACCCGGAGCTTCGCCAGCGCCTTTCGGGTATGTCGCTCGAGGCGCTGACCGAGATGCTGGCGGAGCTGAAGCAGCGCAGCGGTTCGGTGATGCACAACACCACCGATGTGGACACGGCGCAGCGAGCCATACGCGCCATCGAAATTGAGACGTACAACCTGGAGAATCCTACCAGCGAACGCCAGCTGCCAGCCGTCGATTCATTGATAATCGGCATCGACATCGACCGCGAACTGCGTCGTGAGAAGATCACCCGTCGCCTGAAGGCACGTCTGGACGAAGGCATGGCTGACGAGATACGAGGACTGATAGGAGAGGGCATACAGCCCGAAGACCTTATATATTATGGTCTGGAGTATAAGTTCATCACCGAATATGTCATCGGAAACCTCACTTACGACGAGATGTTCAGACAGCTGGAGATTGCCATCCATCAGTTTGCGAAGCGTCAGATGACGTGGTTCAGAGGCATGGAACGACGGGGATTCTGTATCCACTGGTTGGATGCCACGCTGCCGATGGAAGAAAAAGTGAACACCATCCTGCGTCTGCAGGAGGAAGAAACAGAAAACAAGTAAACCTAACATATAATAATTAGAGATCCTTATGCCAAACAACAAACGATGGGGCGTGCTTTACTGCCCGAAGCATGAACTGCTGAGTCCGAAGCGTCGTTGGGAGAAGATAGAGAAATGTCTGAAGGACAATGGCGTGGAATACGACTTCATACAGAGTGAGAGCAGTTCCGGTGTGGACCGTCTTATAAAGATGATGATCAACAACGGCTACGAAACGATTGTTATCGTAGGAGGCGACTCTGCGCTTAACGATGCCGTAAACTGCCTGATGCAGTACGATTCGAGTGTGCGTGAGCGTGTCGTGCTCGGCGTTATTCCCAACGGACTGATGAACGACTTCGCCCATTTCTGGGGATTCCGCGAGAGCGACTACAGCCAGACCATCAAGTGGCTGAAACAGCGTCATGTGCGCAAGATTGACCTCGGATGCATACGATATACCAATAAGAAGGGTGAGACTTGCCGCCGCTACTTCCTCAACTGCATCAACATCGGACTGATAGCTGCCATAATGAACCTCCGTCGTCAGACCCGCCACTATTTCGGATCGCGTACGCTGTCGTTTGTGTTCTCCTTCATACTGATGATTTTCCAGCGTTTGGAATATCGCATGCACGTAAAGATCAATCATGACGACATCAAGCGCAACGTCATGACGATGTGCATAGGCAACGCTTCCGGCTACGGACAGACGCCGAACGCCGTGCCTTACAACGGCATGCTGGACGTCAGCATCGTACACCATCCCGGTATGACGCAGCTCTTCGAGGGCTTCTATCTCTTTGTGCGTGGCAAATTCCTCAACTATAAGAGCGTCCATCCTTACCGTACGCGCAAGGTGGAGGTGGTGGAGGCACGCAAGGCGCTTGTCGGCATCGACGGACGACTGATGCGTACACCGAAGGGACCGTTCACCATCACAGTGGAGCAGGAAATCATCAACTTCCTCATACCAGAATAAACCATAATGAAGGAGGAGAGCGTGGCAGGACACATGGTCTGCACGCTCTCCTCCTATATTTTTGTATGTTTAATATCTTCGAATCGAAGAAAAGCGCCGATTAACACATTTGGTAAAACGATTGCACAGCTTTTTATGCGTTTTTTTAGGAATTTACGATAGAAAATCATTTTTTTTCAAAATATAGACGCATTTATTTTGTTCGTAAACTAAAAGTTACTACCTTTGATATCGTAAGGCAGATTGCAGCCTTCATAGACCTACTACTGCCTCTACGTAACCAAGACGTTTTTGATAAATAAGAAAAACTAATAAATGAACCTTAATTTAAACCTATGAGTTATTTACGATTCGAAAAAGCTCTGATGACGAACCTGGAAGAGTCACTGCCTCGCGAGCTGTTGAGGACAAACCGTTCCGGAGCCTATTCGTGCTCAACAATAGTCGACTGTAATACGCGTAAGTATCACGGCCTTCTGGTTGTACCCGTGCCCGAGTTAGACGACGAGAACCACGTCCTTCTTTCTTCGCTCGACCCTACAGTTATCCAGCATGGAGCAGAGTTCAACCTCGGTCTCCACAAGTATCAGGGCAACAACTACAGCCCCAAAGGTCATAAGTATATCCGTGAGTTTGATTGTGACAAAGTGCCGACCACGCTTTATCGTGTCGGCGGTGTACTCCTGAAGAAAGAGGTGGTCTTCCAGCATTATGAAGACCGCATCCTTATCCGCTACACACTTGTTGACGCCCATTCTGAGACAACCTTACGTTTCCGTCCTTTCCTCGCATTCCGCAGCGTGCGCCAGTTTACGCACGAGAACAGCGTGGCTTCACGCGAATATCAGGAGGTGGAGAACGGCATAAGCACATGCATGTATGCCGGTTATCCCGACCTTTACATGCAGTTCAGCAAGGAGAATAAGTTTGTGTTCCAGCCCGACTGGTATCGTGGCATCGAATATCCGAAGGAGCAGGAGCGCGGTTATGCGTCCAATGAGGACCTCTATGTTCCCGGCTATTTCGAGATGGACATCAAGAAGGGCGAGTCTATCGTCTTCTCTGCATCAACGTCTGTATGCAAGACCGGCGGTCTGAAGGCATTGTTCACCAAGGAGGTGGAGGAGCGCTCACCGCGCGACAACTTCTTCCATTGCCTTGTCAACGCAGCTCACCAGTTCCATAATCGTACAAGCAAGGACGAGCGTTACATCCTTGCCGGATACCCATGGTTTAAGTGTCGTGCCCGCGACACATTCATCGCCCTTCCGGGTCTTACCCTTTCCATCGGCGAAGAAGATTACTTCGAGCTTGTAATGAAGACGGCTGCACGCGGTCTGAACGAGTTTATGGAAGGCAAGCCGCTTACAGCAAAGATTTACGAGATAGAGCAGCCGGACGTTATGCTTTGGGCTGTTTGGGCCATCCAGCAGTATGCCAAGCACGTAGGCGAAGAGAAGTGCAACCGTATGTACGGCAAGCTGCTCTACGACATCGTGACATACATTTCATCAAACAAGCATCCTAACCTGCGTCTTATGGACAACGGACTCCTCTATTCGGAGGGTAAGGAGAAGGCTGTGACATGGATGAACTCCACAGCCAACGGTCGTCCCGTTGTTCCGCGTACAGGATACATCGTTGAGTTTAATGCCCTTTGGTATAATGCTCTCAAGTTCTGTGCTGCCATTGCCGGCAAGTTCGGCGACGAGGCAAGCGCCGCAATGCTTGAGAAGCGTGCCGAACTGTGTGGCAGCTCGTTCACGGAGACTTTCGTAAACGAGTATGGTTATCTCTTCGACTATGTGGAGCCGAAGGACATGCCCGACTGGAGCGTACGTCCTAACATGATATTCGCAGTGGCTCTCGACTATTCGCCGCTCACATCTGCACAGCAGAAGAGCGTGCTCGACGTCTGTACACGCGAGCTTCTTACTCCGAAGGGACTTCGTTCGCTCTCGCCGAAGAGCGGCGGATATAATCCTATGTACACAGGTCCGCAGACACAGCGCGACTATGCTTACCATCAGGGAACAGCTTGGCCTTGGCTCGGCGGATTCTATATGGAGGCATGTCTGAAGATATACAAGCGCACACGTCTCTCATTCCTCGAGCGTCAGATGATCGGTTACGAGGACGAGATGGTGCAGCATTGTCTCGGAACCATTCCTGAACTCTTCGACGGCAACCCGCCGTTCCACGGAAGAGGAGCAATTTCTTTCGCAATGAACGTGGCAGAGGCTCTGCGTACGCTCGAACTGCTCGAAAAATTCAAGTACTAAAACATAGGAGGATTTATAATATATGAAAGTCTTAATGTTCGGATGGGAGTATCCTCCTCATGTATTTGGTGGACTCGCAACCGCTAATTTCGGAATATCACAGGGCCTCCACGCACAAGGCGACGTGGAGACAGTCCTTTGTCTGCCTCATCCTTTCGGTGATGAAGACCGCAGCGCATGCCGCATCGTGGCAATGAACAAGGTGCCTATTGCATGGCGCGACGTAGACTATGACTATGTGAAGAGTCAGGTGTCTGACGTAATGGACCCCGACTATTACTATCGTCTTCGCGACCATATCTATGCCGACTTCAACTATATGCACGTCAACGACCTTGGCTGCATGGAGTTTGCCGGCGGCTATCCCTCTAACCTGCACGAGGAAATCAACAACTACTCAATAATCGCAGGTGTAGTGGCACGCACGGAGGACTTTGACATCATCCATGCACACGACTGGCTCACTTATCCTGCTGGCATCAATGCCAAGCACGTGAGCGGCAAGCCTCTCTGCATCCACGTGCATGCCACCGACTTCGACCGTTCTCGCGGAAAAGTTAACCCCACTGTTTATGCCATCGAGAAGGACGGTATGGACAATGCCGACTGCATCATGTGTGTGTCTGAGCTGACACGCCAGACCGTCATCAATCAGTATCATCAGGATCCGCGCAAGTGCTTCACAATGCACAATGCCGTATATCCGCTCCGTCAGGAACTTCAGGACATTCCGCGTCCTGACCACACCGGTAAGGAGAAGGTGGTGACCTTCCTTGGTCGTATCACCATGCAGAAGGGTCCTGAATACTTCGTTGAGGCTGCCAATATGGTGCTCCAGCGCACACGCAACGTGCGTTTCTGCATGGCTGGTAGCGGCGACATGATGGACGCCATGATTTACCTTGCAGCAGAGCGTGGCATTGCAGACCGCTTCCATTTCCCGGGCTTCATGCGCGGCAAGCAGGTTTATGAGTGCCTCAAGGACTCTGATGTGTATGTGATGCCTTCCGTGTCGGAGCCTTTCGGTATCTCACCGCTTGAGGCAATGCAGTGCGGCACGCCTACCATTATCTCAAAGCAGTCGGGTTGCGCCGAGATTCTCGACAACTGTATAAAGGTTGACTATTGGGACATTCACGCCCTCGCCGACGCCATCTATTCAATTTGCCATAACGACTCACTCTTCCATTACCTTCAGAACGAAGGCAAGAACGAGGTGGACCAGATCACTTGGGAGAAAGTGGGAGCACGCATCAAGAATCTATACGAGCGTGTGTTGGCAGGCGAATTATAAATAACAAAACCCTAATACTACAATCTTAAAACAGACAACAATGAAAACGATTTGTTTATATTTCGAAATACATCAGAACATACAGTTGAAGCGTTATCGCTTCTTTGACATTGGCACAGACCACTATTATTACGACGACTATGAGGACGAGCGTATCATAGAAGACGTCACTGAGCGTTCGTATATGCCGGCCCTCAATGCCATCGGCGAGATGATCAAGGAGAACGGCAAGTACTTTAAGGTGGCTTTCTCGCTCTCAGGCGTAGGTATGGAGCAGCTCGAGATTCATGCTCCGCAGGTGATTGAGAAGCTTCAGGAGCTCAACCAGACTGGTTGCGTGGAGTTTCTCGCCGAGCCTTACTCGCACGGTCTGGCTTCGCTCGCCAATGAGGAGAGCTTCACCAAGGAAGTGAAGCGCCAGTGCCAGAAGATGAAGGAATACTTCGGACAGGAGCCTAAGGTGCTTCGCAACTCTTCGCTTATATATAGCGACGAGATTGGTTTGCAGGCTTCGCAGATGGGATTCAAGGGTATGCTTACCGAAGGTGCGCGTCACGTCCTCGGATGGAAGTCGCCCCACTATGTATACAACTGCGCCCTCGCTCCCAATCTTAAGCTTCTTCTCCGCGACGTAAACCTCAGCGACGACATCTCTCTGCGCTTCAGCAATACGGAGTGGGAGGGCTATCCTCTCTTCGCCGATTCTTACGTTGACCGTATAGCCAATTTCCCGGAAGGCGAGAAGGTGGTGAACATCTTCATGGAGCTTTCTGCTCTTGGTGTGGCACAGCCTCTGTCAAGCAACATCCTTGACTTTATCAAGGCTCTCCCGCAGTGCGCTCGTAACCGTGGCATCTCGTTCTCTACACCGTCAGAGATTTGCGACACAACACCAAGCGTATCACAGCTCGACGTTCCCGACACATTGTCATGGACAGACGAGGAGCGCGACGTAAGCTCATGGCTCGGCAATCCTATGCAGCGTGAGGCTTTCAACAAGCTCTACAGCGTGGCTGACCGCGTACGCATCGCTGACGATCCCCGCATCAATCAGGACTGGGACTACCTCCAGGCTTCCAACAACTTCCGTCAGATGACCACAAAGCCGTCTCAGGTTGGCATTGACCGTGGCATCTTCTCAAGCCCGTTTGACGCCTTCACCAACTATATGAACATCCTCGGCGACTTCATTTCTCGCGTCAACTCTCTCTATCCTGAGGACGTTGACAACGAAGAGCTTTCTTCTCTCCTTACCACCATCAAGAACCAGGATGAGGAGATTGAGATGAAGAACAAGGAGATTGTTCGTCTGCAGACCAAGATTGAGAAGATTGAGGCTGCTGAACTGAAGCTTCGCGAAAAGCTGGAGAAGCAGAAGGCCGCTAAGCCCGCAGCTAAGAAGACAGCTGCCAAGAAGCCTGCCGCTAAGAAGGCTGCCCAGAAGGAGGAAGCTCCTGCTGAGGAAGAGGCAAAGGCTTAATTATGATCATATTGAAATGGCAGGAGTGCCATACTTCTAAAATACAGAATTAAGGTTCTTGTATAAATACAAATATTGGTTAATAAAGTTATGAGTGTCCTATCGCGTGATGTGATGGGACACTTTTTGTTTGTCAGATTGACGGAAAATCATTAATTTTGCAGCCGAATAAGGCAATCTTAATTCCTACATTCCGTAGCCTTGTAACTTTTAAGGATTATTATTATCGACAAAATATATTAGAAGAAAATGAAAAAGACAATTGTTAGCTTGTCTGTCGTAGCCGCGTCTGCGCTTCTGGCAAGCTGTGGCGGACTTGGCGCTGCAGGACTTGGAACTCCTGCGAACGGTACTTTAGGTGGTGCCACATCAGGAACAACGAACAGTAACAACAGCTCTTCTTCCTCCAACTCTTCACAGACAGGAGGCATTCTCGGAGGCATCTTCGGCTCTAATGGCGCTGGATCTACTCTCGGTAATGTGCTTGGCAGCGTGCTTGGCTTGGACAAGCTTACAACTAAGCAGCTCGTAGGCACATGGCACTATAAAGGTCCGGGCTGCGCTTTCACAAGCGAGAACGCTCTGGCAAAGGCTGGTGGCGAGGTGGCTGCTGCCGAGGTGAAGGAGAAGCTTGCCGCACAGTATGCTAAGCTCGGCTTCACTGCTGCCAACACTTCTATCTCTTTCAATGAGGACGGCACCTTCAACGCACATATTGACGGCAAGGCACTCAACGGTAAGTGGACATACAACGAGGAGGACGGCAAGCTGGAGATGAAGACTCTCCTTCTCTCGCTCTCTGGTTATGCTAAGAAGAACAGCGACGGCATCGGCGTGCTCTTCGAGTCGAAGAAGATTCTGACGCTCCTTCAGACTCTTGCCTCTGTAAGCGGCAATAGCACTCTCTCCACCATTGGTGACCTCAGCAAGAACTACGACGGCGTACGCGTAGGCTTTGATATGACAAAGTAAGAGCATATCCATAACTTTATACACACGAAAAAAGGACAGCCCCGAATGGAAGGCTGTCCTTTTTTCGTGTTATTTGTGCGTTCGTTATTACTAACCAGAGTCAATATCCTGGGTTTTGCTTAAGGTTCGGGTTCAGCTCATGAGCCTTTTCCGGGATAGGGAATACTGTGGTATATCCTTTCTTGTCGGCTTCCGATGGAGTATGTATGTCATACTGCTTACAGTACGTGCCGAAGCGTATCATGTCCTGACGGCGCCAACCTTCCCAAACCAGTTCCAGAAGACGTTCGTTGAGGATGTTGTCAAGAGTGGCAGAAAGCGAAGGCATGCCCACACGTGAACGTACAGCATTCATCTCCTCATCTCTTGACTCTCCGTTTCTCACCTTAGCCTCAGACTTCATGAGCAGCACGTCGGCGTATCTGTAGAGCACGATGTCGTTGTCGGGCATACGACCATCAGAGTAAGCCGTACGGTCCACTTCATACTTCTTCATTCGTGCGCCAGCCGTCTCCAGATATGGGCTTGCTGTAAGGTTCTTCTCCACGGCGAGTGGCTTATATTCGAGTGGAGTGCCGTCTTCCATCGTGACGTATTTGCCGTCAACCTCCACCTTTCCCGTATAGAAATTCATGTCAAGACGTGCGTCCGGCGTTTCCGTACCAAATCCGTTTACTGCCATTGTGTGGAGTGTGGCGCACGTGCCGTTCTCAGAAGCTCCGCTATAGGCTCCGCCATGAGCGTAGTGACGTGATCGGAAGAGATAATGAAATTCGTTCAGATAGAGATTCTTGTCCAAAGGAATGGTGAATATGTTCTCCGAAGAGCCTTCATTGTGTACGGCGAAGTTCTTGGTATAGTCAGCTTCGAGCTTATACCTGGCTGTTGTGATAAGGTCGCAGTAATGTATGCAAGTCTGCCATGCGTTCTTCTTGTTGCCTTCGATGTCGAACATAATGGTCTTGCCGTCAGGACGTGAAGAGTCGGTCCAGTCATCGTCTGTATATACCTCTGCATTAAGACTGAGTTTGGCAAGCAGAAACCAAGCCACCGGTCGTGTCACCCTTCCATAGTAGTTGCCCTGCAGATTGCTGTGCTCATTAGCCAGCAGCGGAGCCACGTCCTGCAGTTCCTTCACCACATACCAGAACACATCGCTTCGGTTGCTCTGTCTGATGTCTGCCGTCTTTTGTGTTGACGATTGTAGGATGGGTATGCGTCCGAACATGTCCATGGCATAATAATAATACATGGCGCGGACGGCACGCACTTCAGCCGCATAGTCCACACGCTGCTGTTCTGTCAGCAAAGCCTTGTATTTCTCTATCGTCTCAAGCGATTTCGTTGACAACACTATCACCTTATACAGGTATTTCCAGACGTTATACAGGTCGGTGTCCGTGGCTGTCCACGTATGGTTATACATGTTTTCCCACAGACCGCCGTCATACCAGTTGCCTCCACGTATGGGGATGATAGCCTCGTCGGTGGTCAGCGTGTTATAGTCATAGATGCCGCGGCATGTGCCCTGCAGTCCATCGCCCTCTTCGTGAGCTCCGATATAGTTGTATAGCGAAGCTACAGCATTGACGTAAAGGCTGTTGGCAGAGTCGTAAATCTCTGTTTCCGGTATCTGGTCCTTTGGTGTCTCGTCCAGACAACTCGTCAGAGAGAGTGACAGGGCGAGAACCGATAAAGCGAAAAATCTATGTTTCATAGTCTTCTGTCATTATACGTTTAGGATAATTCGTTGGTTTTCAGAATTGCACACTCACACCCACCGAGTAAGTTCTGTACGTAGGATAGCATCTCTTGTCGTCGATGCCCATTGAGGAATTCACCACGTACGAGTTGATCATCGGCGTCAGTCCGCTATATGAAGTGATGGTGGCGAGGTTGTTAACGCTGCACGATACGCGCAACGAGCGCACAATCCTGCTCTTCACCGTGATGTTATATCCGATGGTGAGATACTCAAAGTTCAGATAGTCGCCGCTTTCCAGCCAGTAGTCAGACACGTTCTGGTCCACGATGTTCTTTTCTGGTGCGCCCTTCAGCACGTTATATGTCGGGAATGACGACATATTGTTGTATGCCAAAGCCGTGCCGTTGAATATCTTGTGTCCGAAAGCACCGTTCATCTGCAGCGACATATAGAAGTCCTTGTAACGTAGCGATATGTTCGAACCGAGTGTGGCTTTAGGTGTGGCTTGTCCGCAGATGCGTCTGTCGCCGCCGTCTCCGAAGTCGATGATGCCATTGCGGTCAAGGTCTTCTATCTTGTATTTCATTGTCCCTTGCTCGTCCTTATACAGTCCCGTGCAATGTGGCAGATAGAACACGCCTAACGGCTGACCCACTATCTGATAAAGCACGTGATTGTTGTCGCCTCCGTTCTGTCCGGCACCGTCTATGGAGCCGACGGCAGTGATGTTTGGTGCCGACATATTCATGCCGTTGTAGTTGCCAGACAGCGACAACAGCTTGTTCTTCTGGAACGAAAGGTTCATGCTCACGTTCAGGTCGATGTCCTTTGTCTGCACGGGTGCGATGGAGAAACCGATCTCAAGACCTTGGTTCGACATTGATCCGATGTTAGCCAGCAGCTTGTCGTAGGCGAACGGCGGCACGGGCACGTCGTAGGAATAGAGCATGTCTGAGGTCTTCGAGTAATAGTATTCGGCTGTAAGCATCAGTCGGTTGTGCCACAGTCCTATTTCTCCACCGATATTGAATGTCGACTTCGTTTCCCATTTCAGGTCAGGATTGTTGTTTCGTATAGTGCCGAGCGTCACCGTCGGAGTGTTGTTCACCGGCACGATGCCCGTCTGCTGCACATTCTCCATTGTGGTGTAGGCTGTTATGCCGCCCAGATTGCCCGAACGACCGTAGCCCGTGCGTAGCTTCAAGGTGCTGATGCCGTCAAACGAGCGCAGAAACTTCTCCTTCTTTACGTCCCATTCAGCCGATACGGACGGGAAGAATCCCCACGTGTGGTCGTCGCCCACCATTGACGAACCGTCACCGCGCATTGTCAGCGTTAGCTTATACTTATTATATAATGTATACGAAGCGTTAGCCATAACCGAAGCCAGCGACATGTCATCGTAAGTGCTGCCCGTTCCTCCGTAAGGACGTGACGACGTAGCTCCGATGTTGTCGTAGCCGAAATCGTTGGTGGTTATGCCTTTGGCGTGTGTCCAGAAAGCCGTATGTTCCTGATAATGATATTCTGTGGATATTCCGGCAGACAATGCGTGGGCGTTCCATGTATGCGCATAGTCGAGCGATACGTTGCCGAGATATTCCTGATTCTTGAATTCGCCACGATAAACGTTGCCCTGCGCCCAAACCCATGTGGGGCAGAACTCCGAGTTTTCGTTAGATGTATAAGAATAGCTGCCGAACGCCGACAGCTTCAGCGAAGGAGCAATGTCATACACCAGCCGCATGTGCGTGCTGAAGTACATCTCCTTCTGGTCGCTACTCTCTACGAGCACAGCGGAAGGAGGGTTGATGCGATAGGCAGAACCGTTCTTTGTCCAGTTGCCGTTTGCGTCGCGTCCGGCAGGATATGTAGGGTTCTGGCATGCAGCAGAATAGAAGAGCATTTGCGAATCGAAGATGTCATTGTTCCTGAATGTGGAACCGAACACGCCGAAGTCGCCTTTCAGCCGATTGTCGAAGGCATGCTGTGTGACGTCGATTTTGGCTACAAAATTGTTGTAGTCCTTGGTCTTGATGATGGTGTTGTGGTCGATATATCCGAACGACGCACGATAGTTTGACTGTTCTGAACCTCCGCTGAAAGCCAGGTAATGGTTCTGAACAAATCCGGTTCGGGTGATGACATCATAGAAGTTGTTGTCATGTCCTCCATTGTTGGCATACACGCCGAGCTTCTTAGCGGTGGCAAGATATTCGCCAGCCGACAGCATGTCGAGTTTCTTCGACATCCGCTCCATACCGATATTGGTCTCATACGAAATCTGAAATCCCTTGCCCGTGCCTTTCTTCGTCTTCACTTCGATGACGCCCGACGCACCGCGCGAACCGTAGAGTGCTGTCTCGGCAGCATTCTTCAGTACGGAGAAACTCTCGATGTCGGCAGGATAGATGGTTGACAGCGTGGCAATGTCGCTCGTCACGCCGTCTATGATGACAAGCGGGTCGTTGCCGCCGATGATTGACGTGGTACCACGCACACGCACTGACGACAGCTGCGCCATGCGGTCCATGCCGTTTGACGTTACGTTCACGCCGGCTGCGTTGCCGTTAAGTACGTCCAGTGCGTTGTTCACTATACCCTTGTTCTGTATTTTCAGATAAGTGGGTATGGTGTCGCGCTGCACGTTCAGTTCCTGCACTTGTGCCGAGACAGGCACAGTGGCAAGCAGCGACATTGCCGTCGCTGCAAGACCATACTTATGCTGTTGATGTTTTCTCATCATAGGCTCTTGTTGTTAGGTTTTTATAAACTCTCTCTATGGTTATGTCTTTGTTTCTTTATTTCACGAACATATTTCGTTTCGGCATTTTGCTGCCGTATTTCTGTCTTAGCTTGTCGAAGAGCACCATCGTGTCCTTTGAGAATTCGTGTCCCTTCCATGTGCTGGTGTTGGTGATAAACACCCAGCATTCGCCGTCGGCATAGCGGAGTATGATGGCAGATGTGCCTACGAGCGAACCGGTGCGTATCCATGGTCCGCGGTTGGGCGTGAAGTTCCATCCCAAGGAGAACTGATGGTCTGGCATTTCCGTTGTCATCAGCTTCACGGCGCCGGGCGACAGTACGTCAGGCAAGGTTGGGTCGCCGTCTATGGCTGCCACCAGTCGGCACACCTCGGCAGCCGATGCCACCCATGCTCCGGCTCCCAATGAAGTGGTGATGTCGTTCTCGCCGTAGCAGCGAATTACCATGCGTCCAGAGTTGTTGAACTCCGGAGCCGGCTCCGAACTTGAGTGCATGTAGTATACCGATTCGTTCGGACGGCGGTCCTTCAGATAGTTGCCGGCGATGTGGAAGTCATAGCATCCCGCTGGCTCAAGAACGTATTTCTGCATAAACTTCTCGTACGACATGCCGGAGCGCTTTTGGATGATGAGCGAGAGCAGCGTGTAGCCGATGTTGCAGTAGCGCTGTGCCGAACCTGGTGTGTAGCCGAGATGTCGGCGCAGGACAATGCGCAGCAGCGTTCGATGGTCGGGTGGGGTGGTGAGGTGGTTCTGCTGCATGATGTAGCGTGTGGAGAAGATGGCGTCGCCGGCATAATTGGTGAATCCTGCCTTATGTCTGAGCAGCTGCTCCACGGTGATGTCATAGTATCGCTTGTCCTTGATGGAGTTGACGTAGAACGTGTCCGTGAGTATGCCTTGCGGTCCGAACACCTTGTCCGACAGCTTTATCTTGCCCATGTCCCTCAGTTTCATGATGCCCACTGCTGTGATGAGCTTCGAGCATGACGCCATACGCAGGATGTGCGACGGCTCCATCGGCACGCCCTTGTCCTTGTCGACGAAACCGAAGCCGCGGGCATAGATGAGCGAGTCGTGGCGCATGATGGCAAGCTGAGCTCCGTTTATCTCCCAGCGCTTCAGATAGCGGCGCATGATGGAGTCCATGGGCTGCAGTTCGGGCTGCTCGCTCATGGCATTGGTAAGCGTGTCGTTGAGATGCACGCGATGCGAAACTTCCGCCAACGAGTCCTTCACGTGCTTGCTTTCGCTTGAGCACGACGAGCAGGCGCATCGGCAGATGCTGGTTATGATGACAACGACGAAGGTGAGGCAGCCCATGCAGGACAACCTCACCTTTGTGCGATATTGTTTCTTTATTCTGTATCCAAACATTATATATTATGATAGTCCTTCTATCTGTCCGTTAACTATGTCGATATGCATAGCCGCCGGCACCTTAGGCAGTCCCGGCATGCGCATGATATTGCCCGCAATAGCTACGATCATCTCCGCACCGGCGTTGATGACAATGTCGCGGACGTTAAAGTCGAATCCCTTAGCCACGCAGTAGAGCTTCGGGTCTGTGGAGAACGAGAACTGTGTCTTGGCGATGCAGACGGGGAAGCGCTCAAAGCCCAGTTCCTTTATCATCTGCAACTTCTTCTTTGCCGCAGCTCCGAATGACACTGAAGCCGCTCCGTAGATGTTCTTCGCCACCTTTTCTATCTTCTCCTCCGTCGTGTCCTCGTCGTCGTAGGCGAACTGCAACGGCTTCGACGGATTCTTGTCTATTGTGTCCACCACGAGACGAGCCAGGTCAGCGGCTCCCTCGCCACCCGCAGCGTATGCGTCGTTCTCTGCAAAGCCCACGCCCAGCTGCTCACAGTGGTTCTTCACCATCTCTATTTCCTCGGGCACGTCACCGGCATAGCGGTTGAAAGCCACGATGACGGTCTGTCCGAACGACTGCATGTTCTGGATGTGCTTGTCCAGGTTGGCAAGTCCCTTCATCAGTCCCTCGCTGTTAGGCTTCTTGATGTCCTCCACAGCCACGCCGCCATGCATCTTCAGTCCCTGCGCCGTAGCCACGACGATGGTCAGCTTGGGCTGCAGTCCGCTCTTGCGGCACTTGATGTCGAAGAATTTCTCCGCTCCGAGGTCAGCGCCGAATCCAGCCTCCGTAATGACATATTCGCCGAAAGTCAAGGCTGTCTTTGTGGCGATGATTGAGTTACATCCGTGTGCGATATTGGCGAACGGTCCGCCATGAACGAAGGCAGCCGTGTTCTCAGTGGTCTGCACGAGGTTCGGTGCGAAAGCGTCCTGCAGGAGCACGGTGATGGCACCAGCCACGCCGAGGTCCTTAACGGTGAACGGCTTTCCTTCCACGGTATATCCGAGCAGAATGTTCTCGATGCGTCGTCTGAGGTCGTCCTCGTCTTTGGCAAGACACAGGATGGCCATAATCTCAGAAGCCGGAGTGATGTCAAAACCAGACTCCCTTACGATGCCGTTCTGCTTGCCGCCCATACCCGTCACGATGTCGCGCAGTCCGCGGTCGTTGACGTCGAGCACGCGGTTCCAGAGCACCTCACGCAGCGCAAATCCGTTGTCGCGGTTCTGATACATATAGTTGTCGAGCAACGCCGTTATGGTGTTGTGTGCGGAAGTGATGGCATGGAAGTCGCCTGTGAAGTGCAGGTTAATCTTGTCCATCGGCAGCACCTGAGTTCTGCCTCCTCCGCAGGCACCGCCCTTCAGTCCGAACACCGGTCCGAGCGACGGCTCACGAAGAGCGCAGATGGCGTTCTTTCCGATATGGTGCAGTCCGAGTGCCAGTCCGATAGTCACGGTGGTCTTTCCGATACCCGCCTTTGTAGGCGTTATGGCAGTCACAAGGATGAGGTTGTTCTTCTTTACGCGTTCCTCATCAATGAGGTGTGTGGGCACCTTAGCCATGTAGTGTCCGTAGTGTTCGAGGTGTTCTGTCGGAATGCCATACTTGGCTGCCACTGTCTCTATGCGCTCGAGCTTAGTGCTGCGTGCTATTTCGATGTCTGTCATTGTTGTATTAAAAAATAATATGTGTGTTTTCTTTTAGTTATTTTTATCCTGCTGATCATTGGGGTGGAGTAGGGTATGCGGGGCTGTTTGTAAATTCAATTGCAAAGTTACGATTTAATTGTTGAAAAGTAATGCTTTTTAGTATTATAAACGGAGTTTTTCTGAAAAAAACGATATCTTTGCAGCGTCTTATAATACTACTTGAATAATGAAAACAATGGACTATCAACCTTTATTGGAAAAAATAAGGAAGGAGATTGAGATATATGCCAAGGATGGCAAGCAGGCTGATTATATTCCGGCTCTGGCTGAGGTCAATCCTGACCAGTTCGGTATATGCCTCACAATGCTTGACGGCAGAACTTATCGCCTCGGCGAGTCGGACGTCAAGTTCTCCATACAGAGTATTGCAAAGGTGTTCTCCCTTGCCGTGGCTTTGAGCATTTTGGGCAAGGACTTGTGGACCAGAATAGGCAAGGAACCTTCCGGTTCGGCTTTTAATTCGCTCGTGCAGTTGGAGTATGAGCACGGAAAACCGCGCAATCCGTTTATCAATGCTGGTGCCCTGGTAACCGCCGACGTCATTCTCTCGCATCTTGACAATCCTAAGGAATTCTTCCTTGAGTTTGTACGCACCATCGCCGGCAACCGTGACATCAACTATTCTGAGGAGGTGATGCGTTCGGAGCTGAACAGCTGTTACCTCAACGCTTCCATCGCCTACCTGCTGAAGCATCATGGCAACCTGCATAATGACGTGCATGATGTGCTGGAGTTTTATTGCACGATTTGTTCGTTGGAGATGAGTTGCGAGGATCTCTCACGCGCTTTCATGGCGTTCGCAAAGAGTAGCGAGCCTTTCTCTCACGCTGGCGTAAACCTCACCATATCAAGAGTGAAGCGCATAAACGCCATAATGCAGACTTGCGGTTTCTACGACGAAGCCGGCGACTTCGCCTTCCTCGTGGGACTCCCCGGCAAGAGTGGCGTAGGCGGTGGCATCGTAGCACTCTATCCCTCACGTTACTCCATCGCAGTATGGAGCCCGCGACTCAACTCGAAGGGCAACTCCATCATGGGAATGAAAGCCCTGGAACTGTTTACGTCAGAGACGGAAGAGTCGATATTCTGAGTTGACAGTTGAGAGTTGAGAATTGAGAGTTATGATATGCTTTGTAGTTAGGATATGAATAAAGGAGACTATGGCATTTTGCCGTAGTCTCCTTTATAATTATAGTTAGTATTTTGCCTATGCGTTAAGCAGATTGCTGCATGCGTCCTCTATGAGGTCGAGCGCATAGTCGAAGTCGGCGGTGCCGCCGTAATAGGGGTCGGGCACCACGCTTACGTTCTTATGATCCTTAAGATAGTCGGTGAGCATCTCCACCTTTGCCCTTGCTTCCTCTGTCGGAGCCTTGGACGTAACGATGCGATAGTTGTCGTTGTCCATGACGAGCAGCTTGTCAAAACGTGAGAAGTCGTCGGCGCATATTTGGCGTGCATGGCTGTCGAGGGTGTATCCGCGGCGTGCTCCACGCTGTCTCATTCTGCTGTCAGGAAGCTGTCCTACGTGCCAGTCGCCTATTCCTGCAGAGTCGATGAAGAACTCGTCCTCTTTTCCTGCGTCTGCCACCATCTTCTTCATCACCGCCTCGGCAGCCGGAGAGCGGCAGATATTACCGAGACAGATGAAGAGCAGTTTCTGTTTCTTATATTCCATTCTTTCTGTCACCAACGCTTTTAAGTACCGGCTCGCATGTGAGATTCACACCAAGCTTCTTGAATATTTTCTGGTCGACGTCGCTGAGCATCACGGTGCTGTGCACCTGGCAGCCGCGAAGCTTCGGAAGCTGCTCCAGAGCCTTACGACAGTTCTCGTCGTTCTCGGAAAGAACTGACAGCGCCACCAGCACTTCGTCAGTATGCAGACGCGGGTTGTGGCCTCCGAGATAGCTGATCTTCGTGTGCTGTATAGGCTCAATCATCGACTGCGGGATGAGCTTCACGTTGTGGTCGATGCCGGCAAGATACTTTGTGACGTTGAGGATAAGCGCTGCGGAGCAACCCAACAGCTCGCTCGACTTGGCTGTGATGATGGTGCCGTCCTCCATTTCGATGGCTGACGACGTATGTCCGGTCTCCTTCTTATAGTTCTTTGCAGCAACGGTGGTGCGGCGGAAGTCGGTGTTGATCTTAGCCTGATTGAAGAGCATCTGTATCTTGCTGATTTCTTCCTCGTTGCATGCTCCACGTGCCATCTTGTTGGTAGCGTCGTAGTAACGGCGGATAATCTCGTTCTTCGATGCTTCGCAGCAAGCCTCGTCATCGCTGATGCAGAAGCCCACCATGTTGACACCCATATCCGTGGGCGACTTATAGGGGTTAGATCCGTAGATACCCTCGAAGAGAGCATTGAGAACCGGATAGATTTCGATGTCGCGGTTATAGTTGATGGCGATTTTGCCGTATGCCTCAAGGTGGAACGGGTCAATCATGTTTACGTCGTTGAGGTCGGCTGTGGCAGCCTCGTATGCGATGTTCACGGGGTGCTTGAGCGGCAGGTTCCATACGGGGAAGGTCTCAAACTTGGCATATCCTGCTCTTACGCCACGCTTGTTCTCGTTGTAAAGCTGGCTCAGACACACAGCCATCTTGCCGCTGCCCGGTCCGGGAGCAGTTACGATGACGAGTGGACGCTCCGTCTCAACGTAGTCATTCTTGCCGAATCCTTCGTCCGAGGCGATGAGGCTGACGTTGTGAGGATAGCCCTCAATAAGGTAATGGCAGTAAGTCTTGATGCCGTCTCGCTCAAGACGCTGGCGGAAAGCGCTGGCTGCAGGCTGTCCGTTGTAGTGTGTGATGACCACTGAACCGACCATGAATCCACGGTTCTGAAACTCGCCACGCAGACGGAGCACGTCTTCGTCGTAGGTAATGCCTAAGTCGGCGCGCTTCTTGTTTTTCTCGATGTCGGTGGCGCTGATGACGATCACAATCTCTATGCTGTCGCTGATTTTCTGAAACATACGCAGCTTGCTGTCCGGCATAAAGCCCGGAAGTACGCGGCTGGCATGATGGTCGTCGAAGAGTTTGCCTCCCAGTTCGAGATACAACTTTCCGTCGAACTGTGATATACGTTCCTTAATGTGTTCAGACTGAATCTTCTGATACTTCTCGTTGTCAAATCCAATTCTCATATACTGGTCATAAAAGTTTGTGCAAAGTTACAAAAAATATACGATAAAACATTAATGAGGGTGTGTCAAAAGTCGCAAGTGGTACGCCCCGAAGGAGCAATTTGGGCTTTCAGCTCGCATTGTTTGAGTTTTGACACGCCCTCACGCAAGTAACGCTCTACCAAATGTTTTTTATGTTTATTGCCGTATATATTTTACGAGGGCACATCGTGCCACTGCTTTACATATAGACAAAGCTGTCGAGAGCTTGCTCTCGTAAGGCTTTATCTATATGTAAGGCAAGTCGAAGACTCGGAAAATATATACGGGGTTTTATCGGTTTTTGTCAAAGCCCTGCCATATACTCACATAAACCTCCCCGATAAACTCCAGTTTATATCTCTCCAGCTATCGGAGAGCCCGAAATAGTAGTCTCTGTATACAGTTAAGGCTTAACAGCCTCAACCGTGTATCCTTTTTCCTGCAGCAACTTAAGCACGCCCTTACTGCCAGGCAGGTGTCCGGCACCCACAACAAACAAGGTTGGGGCAGCCTTCATGATGGCAGGCATACGACTTGCCCAGTCGAGGTTGCGGTTGTCGAGCAGCTGTGCCATCTCTTCAGGAGTGCTGTCGCACGTTGTGTTGAACTTCTCGTTCATAAGGTCAAGCAGAGCCTTGATGTCCTGTGCGTAGTAAGCCTTGACCATGCGCTCGGTAAACTGGGCATAATAGTCGAGGTTGTTAAGGAAGCAGTCGAGCTGCTGGATCTGTCTTTTGAGCGGCGCGCCGTACAACAGACTTGCCTGGAACGACAGCGTCTCAAGTCCGCCTACAGGTTCGTTGTTCTGCTTGGCCTGCTTTTGGAAGTACTGGTCGATAAGGTTTGTGGGGTCGAACTCGCCCATGTGAGTCTTGAGATACTGCAACACCATAAGCTGTGTGAGCAGCGTGGCGGGCGACATCTTGCCCATCTGCTGAGCCACCATAGGGTTGCTTAGACCTACACCCATATAGTCTACCAGCACCGCATCAAGCTTTTTGTACTGCTCGGGGGTTAGCACCGTCTTCAAGGTCTTGCCCTCCGGCAGGAGCATGTGCTTCTGCATAACCAGCATACTGTCCGGGTTTAGCATAACATCAAAATTCACTTCGCCATACACCTGGTCGGTAGCGTCGAGCGCCTGGCGCACACCGGCAACCTGGTCGACAAAAGGCGAGTTGGCAAAGTGGAAGGTACCGAAGACGTACGACGGCTTTTTAAGGTCGGCACCCGACACGCGATAAAGCAACTGAGCGTTGGCGCTAACAGCCGAAACCAACACAAATAAGAGTGAAATTAAGATTTTCTTCATATTATTTATTGTTAAATGACCAACAAAGTTTTGTACTAAGGATGTTTTTACGTATTTTTACAAATGCGTCACATATATTTTAATATAATGACACAGCATCACTTAATTGATGTGGATAATGTTATATATATTATTGTATACGTACTGTTAACGTGCCATGACCATCTTGTCTGTCTTCACCTTTCCGTCCTTTGTTTTAACGGTTCTTACGTATACGCCCTTCGTGGGACGCTCCACACGACGACCTGCGAGGTCGGTGTATGTGACAATGCCTTCCTCTTCAGCCTCAATGCCCTCTACGCCTGCAGCCGAAGCGGGAACGAACTTAGGCTTTGTATAGTAAACGAAGGGATAATAATGATGGCCGCGGTTGATGGCAAGCGTAAGCTCGTCGGTGGAGAAGGTCTTTGTGGCAGCGTCGTATGCGAGCGCCGGCGACTCCACTTCGTAGAGTCCGAATTTCTCATTACCTGTCTCGTCGGTGAAGTAGCCCCATCCGAAGGGATAGAGATACATGTGGGACGGCTGACCGAGAGCGTAGGTGGTGTTCTTGCGGTCTACGCCCATATACTGCCATTTCTTCAGCATCAGGCGGTCGCCTTCGATGGTGCCGGAGAACCAAAGGTCTGGCTGCGTGTCGTCCAGACCGCCGAAGAACACCTCATTGCCCTCGAACACCACGCTGATGTCCATACCTGTGGAGGTGTCGGTGGCATCGTTGTATATCACCTTATATGCCACAGCCTTCGACTTGTCTGCTGGTACGGGAGCAGCATCCTTTATCTTGTTGTATATGCTGACCGTGTCGCCATAGCCATAGAAATAGCCGTCTGCAGCACCAAGACCGATGAATGCTTTGCTGTCACCGACCTTTACGAGCGAGTCGTTACGCAGTTCGAACGACACCACCTGCGACTTGGCGTCCTTTGTGGCATAGTTGTCTGACTCGTCCTTAATGTAGCGCCATGCGTAAAGGATGGGGTCGTTGCCTCCAGCGTTGTCGTAAACGGCCTGTGGCAGTTCCACATTGTACCTGCCGTCCGCTGCCTTTGTGGCCTTCACCCATATCTCTGCGTCCATATTGAGGAAGCCGAACGGATTCTTGATATAGAGGTTGCCCTCGCTGTCCTCCACGATGTCCGAGACATAGCCGTCGCCGAGATAGTCATATATGTATCCGTCGCTGCTCGTATAGCAGCCCTCGAAGTAATGATTGAGGTCCTTATAGAGTGTGCCCTCAGGCTGTGAGCTGATAATGGAAGAAAGTCCTGGCAGACCGGCCTCAGCCTTCTGTACGGCAGGAAGGCGGCGTTGCGGTAGATTGTTGCCTGCAAAGGAAGGCATAGACATAAGTGCCATAAGGGATAAGAAGTAAAGGTGTTTCATGTTTTTGATGTTTTTATTAATTACTTATTGTTGTATCATGTCATTTAGTTCAGTAAACAATCACAAAATTAACATATTATTTGTTACTCACAAAGATTTTGTCTACTTTTGTATTCAAATAATACTAAAAAATAAAATACTCTTCAAATCATTCATCTTTAAATGTTTATGAACGTTACTACTACAATCAAGACACTTGCTGTAGCCGCCATTATGACGGTGTCAGTTCCGTTCGCTGCCTCTGCGCAGACCACGGACATCAGCGAGGACTTCAGTCTTTTCACGGAGGGTAGCGAGGATTCGCCCTCGGCTGCCATCAACAGCGAGAACGGCAATATTCCTGCACGCTACTTCCACACAACAGGATGGTCGGGCTACGGCGTACATCAGGCTGGCGGAGCATGCGCACTTATCAATCCTGACCAGTACGGAGCGCAGCTCAATACCGCCGTTGGCACATACTCGGGTGCTTATGTGGTTAAGGTTCGCGCGAAGACTCTCAGCTCTAACTATCAGGACAACACACGCCTGAACATCGGACTCTGGGAGGAGGCTGAGAACCAGTATAACCAGACCACATACTACGAGAACTTCGTTACGACGAAGAGCGAGTGGCGCGAGTTTACGTTCAAGTTTGACAACAACTCCAGCTATGCCAACTCCAATCGTATGCTTGTCAGTTTCTATACGGACGGTAAGGTGCTTATTGACGACATACACGTGTATAAGTCGACGGAGCTGACAGCTCCCGTGGCTTACCGTGCCACCAACTTCACGGTAGACGGATTTACTGCCAACTGGGCTCCGGTGGAGAACGCCACACATTATCTCTTCTCGCTCTTCCACAACGTGAAGACTCCGGTGACGCAGACGGAAGACTTCACGGAGGACTTCAGCAGTCTTTCCAACGGCACGTTGCCGGAAGGATGGACATACACTCCGGGCACAAGCGGTGCAGCTCCTGAGCTGTATGTCAACGAGGAAGGTGGCGTAAAGTCTGCCATCAAGATAAAGAACGGCGACATCATCACCATGCCTGACAACGGAGGCAGACTGACTGCGCTGACTTTCTCGTTCATAGAGTGTAAGATGCCGCGCAACGTGGAGGACCTTTGGGGAACCGAACTCATCGTGGAGATGTGGGACGGATTCAACTGGAAGAACTTCACAACCGTGCAGATAGACGCTTCTGAATACGGCAGTCAGCTGCGCCACGAGTTTGATTGGAGCCGCTTCTTCAAGAAGGATAAGTATAAGTCTACGAAGGTTCGTTTCCGTATGAGCGGCTTGCCCGACGACTGCGCCTTCGGTCTTACAGACTTCAGCTGGTCCACAGAGTCGTCATCCACACTCGTTTACGACCTTAAGGACGAGAAGGTGGAAGGCACATCGTACGTTGTTAGTGGCATGGATCCCGAGACAGACTATTCTTACACCATCAAGGCTGTAAACGGAGATGAGGTTTCGGCTTCTTCATCAGCTGTAGAAGCTGACGGACTTGCCACTCCCGTCGTAGAGCCGGCTACCGATGCCAGCCACGACAGCTATACGGCTAACTGGCAGGCGGTGCCCAAGGCGTCTTATTATGAGGTTACCAACTATGACACTTACGTGGCTCCTGAAGAGGAGAAGGCATTCGTGGTGCTCAACGAAGACTTCTCGAAGATTGCCGATACAGGCGTCACCATCGAGAAGCCGATGGCTTTCCAGAACTCCAACTATATGACATTGGGTTCGAATATGACCTATCGCACGGGATGGCAGTGCATCTGGGGTGGATATGCTGATGGCTGCTTCGTCGGCACAGGCATGACTGACTATAACATCTCAGGCGAACTCCTTACACCGATGCTTACGCTCTCTAACGACGAGGGACGTTTCCATGTAAAGGTAACGGCTCGATCTATGGTTAAGGACGACGAGCTTGTCATCTATTCTAAGGGCTCTGGCAAGGGCGTACGCCTGAACATCACACCAGACGAGTGGCGCACGTTCAATGTGGACCTCACCGACGGACAGGAGTCGGACATCGTGGTGTTCACCACAGCGAACCATTATCCGTTCATCATCGACGACATCAAGATTACGCAGAACCTTTCTGCCGGCGACCGTGTATACGAGGACCTGCTCACTTACACCACCGACGAGGAGGAGACATCGCAGACCGTCACCAACCTGAAGAAGCCTGAAGTGAACCATTCTTATGCTTACACCGTCACTGCTGTACGTCAGCGCCAGACGGGTAAGGTCACTTCAGAGCGCTCCGCATTCCAGAATGTTGACACATTCCTTGGCGTAAAGGACATCAAGGACAATGCTGCAAAGACCGAGACTGGACGCTTCACCGTTGACGGCATTAAGGCGGATAAGAACACACGCGGTCTTATCATCGTCAAGTATGCTGACGGTAGCGCAACAGCCATCTTACGCAGATAATCAGAAAAAACAATAAGATAAAAACGTAAAGACAAAATGAAAAGCCTTCTTATCAAAGACACCACCGTCGACGAACGTATGGCAATCGTCAAGGAATCGCTCAACTTCGGCGACGGTGAGTGTGAAGGCGTCGACATGGACGACATGTACGACGACTACATCTTCGGCAGACGAGAGCTTGCCGACATCAACCGTGAGTTCAGCCGGGTGCATGCCGGCGAGGTAACGCCAAGCTGTACTGCAGAACCTTCGGGCTGCGGAATGGGACGATAATCTCAGATCTCTCGCACGCAAAGAAGATGTAAAGACACACTAAACGCAAAAGACCGGAAGCCTCAAAAGGAAGCTTCCGGTCTTTTTTTTTATTTTCTTATCGCATCTCGCGGAACGCGCTCCACACCAAAGGTACGGTTATGGCAAATGCGAATACGTCAGCCACTGCCTGACAAATCTCCAGTCCGAAGAGTCCCCAAAGCTTAGGCAGAATGAGGACAAGGGGAATGAAGAACAGGCCGCTGCGGGCTGCTGCGAGGATATTGGCGCGGATGGGCTTGCGGATGGTCTGCATAAACATGTTGCTGACGATGACCGTTGCTATGAGCGGGAAGGTGACAAGCTGCCAGCGGAGGGCTGCCGTTCCTACTAAGACCACTTCCGGGTCGTCACGAAACTCCGCCACGATGGGTTCGGCAAAGGCGAAGCTGACCAGCGCCACCACTATAAGGAACGCCGTGCCGAGCTTCACACTATACATATATCCCTCCTTCACACGACTGTAGAGGCGTGCGCCGTAGCAGAATCCGCACAACGGCTGGAAGCCCTGTCCCAAGCCGATGATGAACGAGAAGACAAAGAAGCAGCTTCTGCTGACGATGGACATTCCGGCAATGGCAGCGTCGCCGAAAGCTCCTGCCGCCACGTTCAGCATGATGACGGCCAAGCTTCCCAGTCCCTGACGCGACAGCGATGGCGTGCCTCCGGCTACTATCTCCTTCATGAGTTGGCGTGAGAACGAGAAGTTGCGTGGGAGGATGTGTATGTTTCGGCTGCTGCAGGTCATGGCGAAGAGCACGCAGAAGCTGCATATCTGTGAAATCAGCGTGGCTGTTGCGGCTCCGGCTATGCCCATGTGGAAGACAAAGATGAAGAGAGGGGCGAGGAAGACGTTCAGCACGGCTCCCGTCACGATGCCCACCATTGCCAAGAGAGCGTTGCCTTGGAAGCGCATCTGATTGTTCATGGTGAACGAGGAGGTCATAAACGGGGCGCCAAGAAGGACGATGCCGAGGTAAGTGCGTGTGTAAGGAAGGATGGTCGGCGTAGAACCGAGCATCACGGCTATGTCGTCCAGGAACAGGTGACTGACTATGGCTATCACAATGCCGAACGAGAAGCTATAGAAAAAGCCGGTGGCAGCCATTATTGCGGCGTCTTCGGTCTGCTTTGCGCCAAGTTTCTGCGAGATATAGTTGCCTGATCCGTGCCCGCAGAAGAATCCCACCGCCTGTATTATTGCCATCATCGAAAACGACACGCCCACAGCAGCCGTACATTGCGTGTTTATCTTTCCCACGAAGTAAGTGTCCACCATATTATATAGGCTTGTCACCAGCATGCTGATGATGGTCGGTATTGCCATGGTCAGGATTACGCGGTGGACGGGCGCCGTGGTAAGGAATGTGTAGTTGTCTCTCTTTGTCTTCATCTTATTATTATGAGTATTTCAGGTTAATGCTGCAAAGTTACCCATAAAAAGTCATCCGCAAAAGGCAAACCTAAAAGATAAATAACTGAACTTGCGAAAGTTCAATTACGAAGCATCGCTTAAATGATGCTAAATGGCTGCGTGTGGTGCATTATTGTAATTAAAAAGGCGATTTGTGTAAATAATTTGATATAATCTAACAGCGTATTGTTTTATTTTGTATATTTGCAAACCGCTGCTGCTTGCAGATTGTAAGAAGAATACGTTTCACAACAAAATTTATGCTTATGAAGAAGAATTTACTGTTTTTATTCGCCGTTCTGCTTTCATTATTGCCTCAGGCGATGAATGCCGACACGTGGTCGTTCGAATGGAATACCTCTAAGGCTAATGGTGGACAGGGATTTTATAATTTCGGAGCGAGCCGTGTGGAAAAGGACGTCTACACTACCGAACTCAACGGCGTGCAATGGAATGCTTCCGCCGAAGGAACGTTTATCTATGCCTATACGTCCAACATGGGACAGTACATTGGCTCGGCTGGCGAACCGCCGACGAGCGCAAAGCTGTGGACTGACGGCATCATGGGTAAGGTGACGGCTGTGCGTGTGACCGCACGTGTGCAGAAAGCTGAATACGAGGGCAACGTCTCCGTGACGGTTAACGGCGTCAATTATGCCTGCGATGACAATACGTCAGCCGCTCTTGAGTCCACCGAAAAGCAGTTTGAGTTTAGTATTGCTGCCGCTGATGCCAAGGAAGGCGATGTGGCCATCGTGCTAAACCAGACGAGCGAGAAGAAGGGACCGCTCTATGTGCGCAAGATTGAGATTGATTATGAGAAGGCGCAGTCAAAGGTTCTGCCTCCGGTATTCACGCCTGCCGCCGGAACATACGACGAGGCGCAGACCGTGGAGATTAAGTCGGAGGCTATTACCGACGTCGTCCGCACCATCTATTACACCACCGACGGTAGCAATCCGAAGCTGGAAGGCGGCACGCGCATGGCTTACACGGAGCCTATAAGCATCGCTGCCACCACCACGCTGAAGGCTGTCGTGCTGGAAGGTGAGGACTATAGCGACGTGGTGGAGGCCAAGTATGTCATCCGCAAGGACCCGCAACTGAGCTTCTACAAGCAGAACATCACCCTTACGTCGGGCGATGACGGCTATGCCGACCTCTTGAATCCTAATAAGGTGTCGCCTATAGAATATTCGTCATCACAATGGGATGTTTGCTCCGTAGACGAGAACGGAATGCTTGCCACGTCTTACGTGGAGCAGACGCAGACTGTCATAATCTTCGCCAAGTTTGCCGGCAACGACGAATATCTTCCCGCCGAGGCAAAGATGTTCGTTACCGTTGAGGCTAAGCAGCCGCTCAAGACGCCGGTGGTAAGTCCGCTTGGTGGTGTATTTGACGGCCCGCAGGAAGTGACCGTGACAACGGACGACGAGAACGCCGTCACTATATGGTATTCCACCGAGGCTAAGAACGAGGAGGAGTTTCAGGACGACTATACGCTGAGCACGGTGGTGGAGGGCAAGACCGCCACGTTCACCATCGACCAGAGCTGCACGCTCTACGTCATGACGCGCGGATATAATCAGAACAGCGAGGTGGTTAAGGCTGAGTTCACCATCAACGAACCGCTGAAAGCCGACTTCACAACAGACCGTGCCTTCACGGCATTCTACGATCAGGAGTTCGATTCTGAGGAAGGAATGGCTGACTGGGCCGTCGGCGAAGGCTGGGAACTTGCCAACCGCAACTTCAAGAGCGTAAAGGCAGACGACGTTTCGTCCGTGTCAATCGCTTACAACGTGAAGCCCAACGGCAGTTCGCAGCTCACCAGTCCGGAGTTCACCATTGAGGAAGGCAGCAACGTAGAGTTTTATGCTTACTTCCAAGCTCCGTTCTTGATTTACGGTAAGTGGACCTTTGATGTCATCGACACGGAGAGCAACGAAACCACAACGCTGCTCAACGCCTTCGACTGGGCGCAGGACAATGGCTATACTGGTCCGAACTGGAACAAGTTCAGCTACAGTCTTGCTGCCTTTACAGGCAAGAAGGTTAAGTTTGAGTTTAATTATCCGTTCGGCGGTGAAAACCTTGCCATTGACGGCTTCCGCCTTACCAAGGAGGATGCTTCCGCAGCTGAGACCATCCACATCTTCGAGGGCGAGAAGATACAGTTCGTGAGCCTTGCCAAGGGCAGCCCCGACGCAACGGAATGGAAGTTCTCGGGCAGCGCATCTGAGACATCCACCGACCCCAACCCGACCGTAACGTACAACAAGGCCGGCACTTACGACGTCAGCCTTACCGTTCGCCGCGGCGAAGAGAGCGACGTAATGGAGCGCAAGGGCTTCGTGGTTGTGGCCCAGAAGGCACCGACGGCCCTTATCGGTCTGCCGGAGGAGGGATATGAGAGTCCTTGGGTGGGCGTATTCGTGCCGACAGACGTGCCCGTAACCTTCCGCGACCTCTCTACTGGCAATCCTACAGAATGGAACTGGGTGTTCCAGTATGCCGACAAGGAGACGAGCAACGAGCAGAATCCTACCGTCACCTTCGTAAAGAAGGGCACCGTGAGCGTAGGACTGACAGCCAAGAACGCAGCCGGACAGAGCAACGACGTTCTCCAGTATGCCATCCAGGCTGGCGGATCACAGTATGTATGGAACATCAGCTCGGAGGAGAACTCTAATCTTAAGAAGGTGGAACTTGGATGGTTCGGATCGTATGCCGGCTCCAATTGGCTGGGACTTGACCGCTTTGCAGAGAAATATAAGGCACCGCTTGCCGACGCAACCATCAATGAGGTGGCTGTATACTTCGCTTCCGTGACGTCCATCGATCCAGACTATGAGGTACGTCTGACGCTGAACGCAGTCGGCGAGAATGGCGAACCGGGCGAGGAACTTGCCTCTACGAGTGTCAAGGCATCCGACCTGAAGTATAGCGATGACGACTATCTCGCCACCACATTCAAGTTTGCCGAGCCGGTAAGCATGGAGAAGGGCAAGGAGTTCTTCGTCGTTGTCGGACCGTTCCCCAACGGCACGATGGAAGAATCGCCTTACACCTCCGACGACATATCTATCTTCTGTCTGCGTCGCAACGTAGGAATGAAGACCACGGCATGGCAGTTAGTGGAAGATACTGACGAAGACAACAACGGTCTTGGCACCTATACGTGGTTCGCCAACACCGACGACCCGATGTCCATAGCCATCGCTCCTTGCGTAACATACAAGGACACCGCCACATCCATCGGCGTAACCACACCTGCCACCGACGCTGAAGCCACTGTTACAGCCGTCTACAGCATCAGCGGACAGCGCGTAAACGCTCCCGTTAGAGGCGGTATGTATATCATGAGATATTCTGACGGAACATGCCGCAAGGTGATGTGGAAGTGAGAATATATTTGCATTTCTGACGCTCAATACTGCGAGTCTGGCGCACAAGAAAATCTTAGGTGCGAAATTCGTGAGTTTTGAGCGTGCAGAGTCAGACGGTTTATAATCAATGGATTATACGTCTTACGAAAGAAATGTGCAATTTTTACGTAGCCAAAAGAGCTTGTATGTTTTGCTAAAGAGCCACTTTAAGACTGCAAAACATCAACTTTTCTGATAGAATAGAGCCTCTCTTGCTTTCCAATAGCGTAAGTATTGGAGTGGAAGAGAGGCTCTATTGTTAATTTAGGGTGACATTATAACCGCGAAATACCATAAAAACCGGTCCGTAATTCTCTATTTCCGATTTTTATTTTGTAACAGGTTTTTACCGTAATGTATGATATTTGCATCGCCCGGATATCCCTTTATCTTCTAAGAAAACAGTAGCCTCTGACCGTCGCTCCGTCGTCATCGGCGAGGAAGCGTGTCTGTCCGGTCTTTGCCATCGGCTCGCCGTCAATCATGGCAGGCAGCTTTACGCCGTCCGCCACCTTTTGTCCGTTGACGCTTACCGTCACGGCGTCGCCCTTCAAGCTTACTGACGCCGTCGACCATTCGCAGATGTTCTTCACCTTATGCCACTTGTTTTCTCCGGCAATCTTAACGCCCATCGTCGTGTCGAACGTTATTACAGGCGATGAGTGAAGGCTGAGTGTCAGTCGTCCGCGTGCCTTCCAGTCGAACACGAGGTCGCAGTCGTCCAGCTCTTCATGCAGAATCCAGAATCCACGCTTCTCCATCTTCGTCTGTTCCGTATGCGACATGTCGTAGCCGGCAGCCTGCTTCCAGTTGTCTATGGCTGCAAGTACCTGGTCGATGTACGTGTCGATGCCCTGCTCGTCATAATGATTGATGAACGACTGCTTGGCGGAATAGAGCATGGCGCTCACCGAGCGTCCTCCGTTAGCCTCAGGATGCGTGCTCACGGTCTCAGCCGTTGCCACAGCCATGGCGTCAATGAACGGGGCCTTACCCGTATAACGGCGCAGATAACTGAGAGCCTGAACGGAGTGAGTGGTACCCATGTCCACGATTATCTTGCTTCGGAGAGTGTTGTCTGTTACCAGTTCGTCAGCCGCACGCAACATCAGATAGTGTTCGGCGGCAGTAATGCTGCCCGTCTGAGCCGACTGCCCTGCGAGAGTCACGAATCGCGCCAGCACGCTGTTTCGCTCCGCTCCCTCCATGTTGGCTGCCATTTTCAGCAAGTCACGGAACGCTTCCGGCGTGTCCTTTCTGATGAGGATGCTGTCCGCCTTGGGCATCGGAGCATGGCACATCCCTGCCACTTCCTTGTCTAAGCTCTCCGTCCACATGGGTATGGCTGCAGGTTTCGGCTTTGCCACGGTGGTGACAGCCGTCTGTTTGGGTCGTTTTCCGGCACGGATGTCCAGGATGGTCTGCACCTTCTGCTTGATGCCGGGCTGAGCCGCAGCCGCTTCCGCTATGCGGTCGTCAATGTCGGGCATGTTCACGAGGATGTCGCTTGCCGTCTGAGCCAGCTCAGGCATCTCCAAGTACATGGCAATGTGTGCGGCGTCGGCAGGCTTGGCTATGCGTGCCAGCTGTTCCATTACGTGCAACTGCACGTCAGGCTCGAAGCTGCGGTCGAGTGCCTTCGTCAGACCTTTACGTATCACGTCGGTATATTTTCGTCCGGTCTCCTGCTGACTGAAGTCCACGATGTCGTCAATGAGGCGCAGACAGGCTCTCTGCTGTCTTGCGTCGTCGGGGTCGCCCATGCGGCTGACCATCTCAACACTCACTTCGGCGTTGTTGGAGAGCGAGTCCAGAATGTCAATGGTGGGCTTGCGTCCTGTCAATGCTATTTGTCTGACTGCCTCGTCGGCAAACTTCTCTATCTTCTTGCGGCTTGTCTGCGCATCCATTGATGCAGCCATGCAAACCGCCAATACTAACAATGCTATCTTTTTCATTTGAGGTGCAAAGTTACTATTAATAATCCATATATCGGTCATTAGCGCCCCGTTAAGGGCTCTCTTTGACTTATTATTAGTAACTTTGCATAAATATAGCCGAACTTGCATTTATAACTGTTTACTAAATTTATTTATAACTATACTACAATTTATGGACAACAAATCCTTATTATCTTTCGCTGCTCTGTCCTGCATAGCCGCTACTGCTCAGGCACAGCAAAAAGCAGCCGCTGCCACTCAACGCCCCAATATCGTATATATAATGTGTGACGACCACGCCTTCCAGTGCATCAGCGCATACGGAAGTCCCATCTCGAAGCTTGCTCCCACTCCCAACATCGACCGCATTGCGCAACGTGGCATGCGCTTCGACCGTGCTTTCGTGGAGAACTCGCTCTCCACACCGTCGCGTGCATGCCTCATGACAGGTCTTTACAGCAATCAGAACGGACAGCGCCAACTCGGTGAGGGCATCGACACCACACGCACCTTCTTCACCGAACAGCTCCAACAGGCTGGTTATCAGACTGCCGTAGTGGGCAAGTGGCACATGGGATGCGACCCGAAGGGTTTCGACTATTATCACATCTACAACGACCAGGGACAGTATTACAACCCGCAGTATCGTGGAACGGACACGGACGGCAAGTACATTGTGGAGGAAGGCTATTCCACCGACCTCACCACCGACCACGCTCTCAGCTTCATAGAGCATCGCGACACTAACAAGCCGTTCTGCCTTCTGCTCCATCATAAGGCACCGCACCGCAATTGGCTTGCCAATACCAAGTACTTCGGAATGTACGACAACGTAACCTTCCCCATGCCCGAGACCTTCTATGACGATTATGAGACACGCGGTTCCGCCGTACGCACGCAGAAGATGAGCGTCACGAAGGATATGCGATGGGAGCAGGACTTCAAGGTGCCGGAGATGCTCGACACCGCCAACGCAGACAGCTGGGACTCATACCTGAGCCTCATGAACGAGGTGAATCGTATGAATCCTGAGCAGCGCATCGCCTGGGGCAAGTATTATTTCCCGCGCAACCGCCGCCTTCTTGAGGCACGTCTGACGGGCAAGGAGCTGGACGAATGGAAGTATCAGAACTACATCCGCGACTATATGAGCGTCATCAAGTCGGTGGACGAGAGCGTAGGACGCGTGCTCGACTATCTGGACAGCCACGGTCTTACCGACAACACCATCATCGTCTACACCTCCGACCAGGGATTCTATATGGGTGAACACGGCTGGTTTGACAAGCGCTTCATGTACGAGGAGTCGCTTCGCACACCGCTCCTCATCGCTTATCCCGGACACATCCAGCCCGGAACGGTATGCAACAAGCTGGTGCAGAACATCGACTACGCCCCGACCTTCCTCGATCTTGCCGGCATCAGCAAGCCGAAGGAGTTGCCCGGACGTTCGCTCACGCCCCTCTTCAAGGCTGGCGACAAGGTGAAGGGATGGCGCAACAGCATCTATTATCACTATTATGACTACCCGACATACCACATGGTTCGTAAGCACGACGGCGTGCGCACAGACCGCTACAAACTAATCCACTTCTACGGTGAGGGTGGTCTGGACGCCGTGAAGGAGAACAAGTATCAGCGTCAGCCTGGCACACGCGAGCACGGCTGCATGACTTACCTCACCTCCCTCGGCTACTTCGAGCCGAAGGACTCGGCTGTCAACTACAACGAACTGTACGACCTCCAGGCTGACCCCCACGAGCTGAACAATCTCTACGGCAAGCCGGGATACGAGAAGATAACAAAGCAGCTGCAGAAGCAGCTCACCGACTACCGCAAGAGCATCGGTGTGGACGAGTATTAATTAGTATTTATTATTTGGTAGTTATTATTTGGTAGGGTGCGAACCGTTAGGGCGTAGCCAATTAATAAATAATAACTACTAAATAATAAATAAAAGAATCTCGCCGTAGCCCCGCACCCACGTACAGACAAGAAATACATGGTATTTTTTGACAGGAAGACATGAAGACACGATGTTGGCCGGCTAAAGAGGATGTATTATGAAATAATTTGCCCGGTAATGACTGAACGCTTTCATGTCATTACCGGGCTTGCTGTGCTACTTACTGTTGTTTTTACATTTGGTTACCCTGATAAAAAGAATCGAAAAAATCACTTGTATTGCTTAGTCACTTATTCTTTATTTGTAGGTCGTTGCACATTGCCTTGATGTTCTTTCTTTCCTGCGGCTCTACGTTGCATCAGCTTCTTACGCATGCCGCGTTCTATTTCGTAAACGCGCTGTATCTGGCGCTGCGTAAGGAAAGTGCTGTACTTCTTGTAGTATTTCTCGCGAAGGTCGAGGATGCGCTGGCTGCGTGTGAACTGCTGCTGCATCTGCGCCTCTGCCTGTTCTTCGCTTTGCGCATTGCCCTTTGCTCTCTTCGGGCGGGGACCGATGGTCCACAGCTCTTTCTGGTATTCGTGGTAGGTGGCTACGAACTTTGCTGTGGTGGCATCGTCAAGTGCAAGGTCGTGGGCTATGTGCTGTGCCTGTTTCTCGGCGAGTTGTTCGCGTGATATGCGCTGCTTCTCACTTACCTGTGCTTGCAGCGTGAGCACCGACGTGATGAGCGCCAATACGATGATGCGCAATGCCTCGTTTGTGGCTATGCGATATATCCAACTTCGGAACGAACAGTCGCCCTTATATTGGTGGAGCGAACGGAATATCCTTACAAAGGTCTCCTGTGAGGCATCCTGAGCGTCATCATGCGATACCACCAGTCGGCGGATATGCCAGTAGACAGGCTCCTGATACTTAGCGAGGAGCATTCGGAATCCTTTTTCCTGGCTTTGCTCCAGAGCCTCAATGATAGCTCTGTCGCTTGTTGTCGTATGATTGAACATTATCTTTTTGTTTAAAACTTACACTTATATGACCCCGCAAACTGTAGAAAGTAAAAACGAAAAGTAATAAAAACGTAAGATAACTTGCTTGTTACAGCGATTTTGTGTAAGTTTGCACCGATATAAAACATTTTACGGAAAGATGACTTATACAATAGAAAAAGTGACGACGCTGATAGGAGCACATCGCTTCGGCGCCACAGATGCCAACATCGGCTTCTTACTTACCGACAGCCGTTCGCTCTGCTTTGCAGAGGAGACTCTCTTCTTCGCTCTCAAGTCGGGCAGGGGAGACGGTCATGCCTACATCCCTGACCTCTACAGACGTGGTGTCAGAAACTTTGTGGTGGAGGATGTTCCGGCTGATTATGACACAGCATATCCGGACGCCAACTTCCTGAAGGTGGAGAGTTCGCTCGTTGCCCTTCAGCGACTTGCCGAGCGCCATCGTGAGGAGTATGACATCCCCATCGTGGGCATCACTGGCTCAAACGGAAAGACCATCGTGAAGGAGTGGCTCTATCAGCTCCTTTCTCCTGAGTTGAAGGTGACGCGTTCGCCGCGCAGCTACAACTCGCAGATTGGTGTGCCGCTCTCCGTATGGCTGCTTAACGAGCAGAGTCAGGTGGGCGTGTTCGAGGCAGGCATCTCCGAACCGGGTGAGATGCAGGCTCTGAGAGGAATCATCCAGCCCGACATCGCTGTGCTGACATTCATCGGCGACGCACATCAGCGCAATTTCTCGTCACTTGAGGAGAAATGTCACGAGAAGGTGGAGCTCTTTCACGACGCCAAGACCATTGTCTATTGCAAGGACGACGAGATAGTGGATCAGGTGGTAGCCGGCATCGACTATAAGGGAGAGAATCTTTCATGGTCAATGAAGGACCGCAGCGCCGCGCTCTTCGTGGAGAAGGTGGAGAAGAAGGACTTCACGTCCACTATACATTATATATATAAAGGTGAGGCGGGAGAGTATAACCTTCCGTTCATCGATGAGGCTTCCGTAAGAAACTCCGTTACGACAGCCGTTGTGGCGCTCCATCTCGGACTCTCCAAGGAGCACATAGCAGAGCGCATGGAGGCTCTTGAGCCTGTGGCAATGCGTCTGGAGGTGAAGGAGGGAATCCACGGATGTACGCTTATCAACGACTCGTATAACTCTGATATCAATTCGCTCGACATAGCCCTCGACTTTATGAACCGTCGTCCTGACCACAAGGGACAGGGACGCACGCTTATCCTCAGCGATATCTATCAGACAGGCGAACCGCTGGAAGAACTCTATACCGAGGTGAGCAACCTCTCCGTACAGCGCGGTGTGGACAAGATTATCGGCATCGGACCGCAGATAATGGCTCATGCTGACCTTATAAAGGTGAAGGAGAAGCACTTCTTCCATGACGTAACGTCGTTTATTCACAGCGACGTGTTCGAGACATTGCGCAATGAGGTTATCCTTATAAAGGGAGCACGCCGCTTCGGTTTCGACAATATTACCGAACTGTTGGTGAAGAAGGTGCATGAGACCATTCTGGAAGTGAATCTCTCCAATGTGGTGAAGAACCTCAACTTCTATCGTTCCTTTATGCGTCCCGAAACCAAGCTCGTCTGTATGATAAAGGCAGATGCCTACGGTGCTGGTGCTGTGGAGATAGCCAAGACGCTGCAAGACCATCGTGTGGACTATCTGGCTGTGGCTGTGGCTGACGAGGGTGTGACGCTCCGCAAGAACGGCATAACGTCAAACATCATGATTATGAACCCGGAGATGTCGGCGTTCAAGACCATGTTTGATTACGACTTGGAGCCGGAGGTCTATTCCTTCCGTCTGCTTGACGCCCTTGTGCGTGAGGCGCAGAAGAACGGTATAAGCAACTTCCCTGTACATATCAAGCTGGACACGGGCATGCACCGTCTCGGCTTTGACCCGCTGAAGGACATGCCGGAGCTGATAGACCGTCTGAAACATCAGTCGTCTGTCATTCCACGCTCTGTCTTCTCGCACTTCGTGGGTAGCGATTCTGACTCCTTCGACGAGTTCTCGGCTCACCAGTTCGAACTCTTCGAGAAGGGTAGCAGCCAGCTTTGTGCTGCATTCCCGCACAAGATACTCCGACACATCGACAACTCTGCTGGCATTGAGCACTTCCCGGAGCGCCAGCTCGACATGTGCCGCCTTGGACTCGGACTCTACGGTTATGACTCGCGCGACAACTCGATGCTCAACAACGTCACCACGCTGAAGACCACCATCCTCCAGATACATGACATTCCGGCTGACGAGACCGTCGGTTACAGTCGCCGTGGTACGCTCTCTCGTCCTTCGCGCATTGCCGCCATTCCTATCGGATATGCCGACGGACTGAACCGTCATCTCGGCAATCGCCACTGCTACTGCCTTGTTAACGGCAAGCATGCTGAATACGTGGGCAATATATGCATGGACGTGGCAATGATTGATGTGACGGACATCGACTGCAAGGAGGGCGATCAGGTGATTATCTTCGGCGAGGAACTGCCCGTGACCGTGCTGTCCGACGCCATTGACACCATCCCGTACGAGGTGCTTACCGGAATAAGCAACCGTGTGAAGAGAGTGTATTATCAGGACTAAACCAACATTTACCGATATATATGAATATTCTCGAACTGTCAGAAAAGCGTTTCTCGGCACGCAAGTATACAGCCGAGCCGGTGGCACAGTCCGACCTTGACTATATAATGGAGTGTGTGCGCCTTGCCCCGTCGGCTGTTAACAAGCAGCCGTGGAAGTTTGTGATTGTGTGCAGCGAGGAGGCAAAGCAGAAGCTGTGGCGTGCTTACGACCGCGAATGGTTTCGCACGGCACCGCTCTACATCGTCTGTATGAAGAACGACAATGCCTGCTGGACACGCGCTTACGATGACAAGAAGCACGGCGACGTGGACGTAGCCATCGCCACCGAGCACCTCTGCCTTGCCGCTACTGAGCGTGGTCTGGGCACTTGCTGGGTGTGCAATTACGACACCAGCGTCATGAACGAGCTGTTCGCGTCGGACGTCTTCGAGACTGTGGCAATCATCCCCATCGGTCATGTGGCTGCCGACTGCCCGCATGCAGAGAAGAAGCGCAAGCCGATGGCAGAGATTGTGGAGGAGATTTAACTGAATAAAAAAACGTAAGACAATGAAAAAGTCATTCATCATAGCTGTTCTCTTTTCGATGACTGTGGCTGTGGCGAACGCACAGGAGGCGCTCAAGAAGGTGTATAACGAGAACATCAATCCGATGGAACAGATTGACAATGCTCTCGTTAAGGCAAAGGCGGACGGCAAGTATGTGGTCTGTCAGGTGGGCGGCAACTGGTGTCCGTGGTGTCTGCGCTTCGCTGACTTCGTGGAGAAGGACCAGGAGGTGAGTAAGATGGTCAGCGACAACTTCGAGCTTATCCACGTCAACTATGATCCGCGCAAGAGTGGCGGCGACGCTTCTGCCAACAACGCTGCCAAGCTGATGGAGCGTCTTGGCAATCCGGCTCGCTTCGGTTTCCCCGTCTTCGTGGTGCTCGACTCGGAAGGCAATGTGCTGCACATCCAGGACTCGAGCTTCCTTGAGGAAGGAAAGGGATATAGCGAGAAGAAGGTGCTGCGGTTCTTCAAGAACTGGACACCGAAAGCGGTGGAGAACAAGCAGTAAAGGATAGTCAAAATAACAACAACACTTAAAAGGTATGAAAAACAAATTTATGTATCTTGCAGTAATTGCTGCTGCAATGATGGTCGCTTGCAATGGCAAGAAGACCGCTCAGGATGAAACGAAGAACGATTCGGTATGCGTTGCTGATTCTGTCAGCGCTGACGTTGACCTGGCTGCTGTTGCCGGCACCTACGAGGGCACTCTGCCCGCTGCCGATTGTCCGGGCATAAAGACCGTCCTCACCATTAACGCTGACAGCACCTATCAGCTCCAGCAGGACTACATTGACCGTAAGGACGGACATGACGAGGCAAGCGGCGTGCTGCAGGTTCTTGACGGCAACGTGATGATGCTTGTGCGCCCATCAAGCGGCGAGCACAGCTTCTATAAGGTGAAGGACAGCAAGAGCATAGTCATGACAGATTCGCTCGGCAATGAGCCGGAAGGCGAAACAGCAAAGCTCTATGTGCTGACAAAGAAGTAAGAGCAACATTTTTTCGGAAATCCCTATAAGTAAAAACGGGAACAGCGGACTTATTGAAAAGTCTGCTGTTCCCGTTTTTTTTATTTCTCAAGCGAACGAGTTTATTTCTTCTTAGCCTTCGCATCAAATCTGTATGTGAAGCTCAGGTTGGCGTAGTGGTGTATGTAGTTTGCCGAACTTTCGCTGCGCTGATATGCCGAGTAGTCGCTATCGTACATGATGTCCTTGTTGAATATGTCGTCCACAAAAAGCGACAGTTCGCACTTGTTCTTGCAGAAACTGTAGCTGACGGACGCCCACGACATCAGCTTGTGACCGTTCATTGCTGAAGTGGCATAGCCGGAGCGGAAATCGTCAGACAACTGCATGAACACCTGGAAGGGCGAGAGACGCAGCGTTGCGTTTATTCCGACGCTGTTATACAACGGATTGGTGTTGTAAGAAGCGTCGTCGTAACGATAGCGGTTCCATTCCAGACGGTTGAACAGCGTCAGCTGCACCTTCTCTGCCTCATACGAAAACTCGAAGTTCTCGTTAATGCCAAGACGCTTCTGAAGGTTGAGCTCAGGCACGGCATTGGGGTCGTTGTTGTCCACGATGGTAAGGAATCCGTACGACTTGGCTGTCTCCAGCGCAAACTTGTTCATCAGGCGGAAGTAAACGCCGATGCCTTGGTCGTAATTCAGTCCGAACGTCCACATGTCGCCACCCTTCACGTTCATCGGCTTGCTCTCATACACGCCTGTGGACGAGTCGTAGCTGTAGAGTGTGGCTATGGGGTTGATGTCCTTGTTGTATGACGCGCTCAGTCCTAAGACTATCTGCTTGCGCAGCCACATGCGGTGATAGTTGTACGTAGTGGTGTGGCTGTGCGAATTGCGCAACATTGGATTGCCCGTATAGATATACAGCGGGTCTACTGTGTTGCGATATCCGAAGGTGCTTACGAGTTCGGGCACGGTGGTGTTATATGCAAACGAGAGGTCCATGTTGCGTACGCGGCTCATCTTCCATTTCAGGAATATCGACGGCTCATAGGTCTGGCTTGTGCGCACGGCTGTGGTGTCGAGCTGTCCGTAGCGATAGTCGCTCTTCTCGCGATTGACGTTCCAGCTGAACTTAGGCATAATCATAAGCGCCTTCACAGGAGTGATGGTAGACTTCAGCGTCAACTGGTTGGTCCATGTATGCATGAGGTTGCTCATGGTGTTATTCGGGTCGAGCGTTGTCGGCGTGCCGTCCACGACGTTCTGCTTGTTGTTGTCGGTGAAGAAGTCGCGTGTGGTGTTAGTGCGAGAGTATTTCACGTTGTCTGTGATGTTGACATACACCTTCTTGCCGAGCCAATGCTCAAACGTGGCGCCGAGCTTGGTGGTCAGCTCTTTGTTGTCGCGTGAATAGAACTGCCAGACGGTCTCGCTTCGCTTCTCGCGCAGATATTCCAGGTCGCGGTTGTTGTGTGTGTCCTCGTTGTTCCCGCTTATTTGTGTGTAGCCTTTCAGCGAGAACGAACCGCTCTTTCCGATGAAGTGCTCCCACGCATATTCTACGTATAAGTTGCGGTCCTGCTGCTCGGAAGACTGATAATTGCGGTTGCGCGTGATGAGACGTTCGTAAAGCGCGTCGCCGGGCTTTGCGGCAAGAGCGGCATTGAGCGAGTGATATTCAAACTTGTTCGGTTCATAGCCATACGAAGCCCCTTTGTCCTCGTTGGTTTTTCTGCTCTTCTCGTAGGAGGCTTTCGCCGTCACGCTGATGGTGTTCACGGAGTCGGTGTAGGCGAAGAGTCGTGCCTCCATATGTGGCTTAAAGTTATGCTTGTAGTGATAGTTTTCAGACACGGCGAAGGTGTGCTCCTTGTTGGGGAAGAAAGTCTCGGTGGACTTGCCTATAGTGTTCCATCCATCGTAGTGTCCTAAGTTAGCGCTGATGTCAAATCTGTTGTTCGAGTATTGGCTCGTACCCTTGGTATGCCAGTTGTGCTGATAGTTGTACGATCCGTATTGGCTCTTGCCGTCGCCGTCGATGTTAGAGTTCATTGTTGAATTCATTGTCTTGTCGACGTAGCGGTTGGCATTGTTTGCCTGTAGGTAAAGCATCTGCGGGTCGTGGTCGCTGAGTTTTCTGGCGTTTCCTTCGAACATATATCGCTTCTTGGTCTGATATTGAGCCTTTACGTCGCCATACCATTTATCGAGGAAACCGGGCTTCACCTGAATGTCAAGCACCTGGTCTTCGTCGCCGTCGTCCTTACCCGTGTGACGAGCCAGCTCCGACTTGCGGTCATAGAGCTTCAGCTTGTTAGCCACCTCGGCAGGCAACTGACCTATAATCTGGTCGCCGCCGAACAGGTCCTTACCGTTCATCATCATGCGTATGGGCTTGTTGTTCCAGTAGAGCTTGCCGTCACGGCGCTCCACACCTGGCAATTTCTTGATAAGCTCGTCAAGGCGTGCTCCTTCTTTCAGCTTGAATGCTTCGGGATTAAACACAATGGTGTCGCCCGACATCGTAATGCGCGGCACCTTTGCCGTCACCTCCACCTCCTTCAGCATAAGCGCCGTAGGCTGCAGCTTTATGACGCCAAAGTCTGTGGTGTCCTTCACCTCAGGACCGTAGGCATAGTCCACCTTGCGCGAATTCTTATATCCGATCATGCTGAACGTGAACATCACGCGGCCCTCCGAACTCGTATCGAGAATGAAGCATCCGGTGCTGTCTGTCTCACTGCTGCTCTGAATCGACCATCCTGGCTGCGGGTTAATCTCACTGCGTATAGTCGCTCCAACAAGTATCTCGCCCGTCTCGGCGTTCACTATCTTGCCCTTGAACGAGTCGGCATTACATACAGCCGTCTGCACAAGAGCGAGCAGCAATACAACAAATAGTTTCTTAATAAAGTTTCCCATAAGCTGATTATTTAAAAGGGTTATGTTTAAGATTTGCAAATGTAGTAAAAAAAATGAAAAGCCTATAAGTTTTTCAATAAAAAAACGTATTGTTTTTGCGGGGGGGGGAATTGTGGCAAAATGCGCTAAAACAATAGGTTTTGGAAAGACTATATTTGCATTTCTGATGCTCAATACTATGACCTCGGCGCACAACAAAATCTTTGGGGCGAAATTCTTGAGTTTTGAGCGTTTGTAGACAATTCGTTTATACACAGTGAGTTATGCTGTTTTCTTGTCGAAACGTTATAAAATAAGACTCGCAAAGCCCTACTTTTTTCTGCTATAGAGCCTCTTTTACACTCTAATACTGCCACTTTTCTCATACAACAGAGCCTCTTTTGTGCTCTAATAGTGGCACTATCAGAGTGTAAAAGAGGCTTTATCGTTAAGTGTTGGTGCTGTCTGCGCAGCAGAACACCGTAAAAACAGCAAACCAGAACTCTATAATCATTTTTTATTTTGTAACATGTTTTTACTCTTTTGACAATATTTGCATGGTGGATATGTTATTGTTTCTCTACGCAAAACTAATTCGAATGGTACCCCAAATAGGAACCGCATATCAATTGCAATATCTCGCTTCTGACATTATTGTCATTAGCGCCATGCTTGCAATATCTTACAATACCATTCTTGTCTACAACAATGGTTAATGGATAACCCTCATTGCCTACTCGTTTGGTGAAATACGTGTCATTGGCAATGTGCGTCCAATTAAAGCCTTCCTTCTCAGTGATTTGCTTCACCTTGTCGACATTCTCAAAATTGGCTGAAATGAACTGCACATCAGGATATTTGTCTTTCCATGTCGAGAGCATAGGCATCTCCCTTCGGCACGGTCCGCAACCAGAATACCATACATTTATAACCGTAACACGACCTTTCAATTCTTCCTTAGTCCATGTTTTGCCATCAATATCTTTCTCTGCGAAATCATCCGGCAGAGCCTTGCCAACTATAAACTTCTCTACATCAGTTGAATTGATAAGCTTTTTCATCTTGGCAAAGTTCTGCGCTCCTTCCTCAAGTTGCTCACCATTAAGCACATTTTCAAAAGGAATCTCATACTTCTTTATCGACTCCGGCACCTTGAAGTCGTCGCCCACTAAGAGATTGACAACTCGATTGCTATCCTTATCGGCAAGAGCCATTATCGAACTGCTAATCTTAAAAGCCTCATCCATCGGCAATTCCTTAGAAAAATAATGGCCTCCAATTCGATACATTGGAACTATCTTGTCCTGTGCCATCATCTGAGATGCAACACACAACAACAAACCCAGCAGTAACAAAATCTTTTTCATACGTTGATTGTGTTTTATATCCTACCATTCATTATAGCAAGCATCACTTTGTCTTGACAATACAAATATCATGCGTTTTGCCCACTTCCCCATAGTCCATAGCAGCCTTAGAACCACGCTTCAACACAATGATATTTGAGATTCTCGATGGTGCAATGTCTTTCACTTCCTGAGACGTTGCTGACTTGCCATCTACCACATACAATATGTTCTCCTTGCTTGCCTTGGTAAAGATTTTCAGCACACCATTCTTCCCTTTCTCTCCGTAGGCGTTGGCTACGTCCGAGCCTGGCTTGTACACATTTATTGAATTTATGTCGCCAGACTTGATATCGTTGATAGACCCAGTGTATTCCTTACCATCCAGAATAATCAATGGCTTGGAATTAAGCATGTCAAACTTTGTCACTTCCACCTCTCTCTTAACTGCCTTTTCCGACTTGTTTATATTGTTTCCATTTGCCAAAGTATCCTTTGTGATGAGATGCAATTCGGTAGAAACTTTATACGGTCGGTTTCTCAGACTATCAGGCAACATGTCGTCAGTATGTACATTATAAATATCACCTTTTTCATTCTTGATAACAATAAACGAGAGAATCTTCTTTCCAGTTAGTTGCGAACCGTCGAAATTCTCTATCTTCTCGCCATTAATGATAAAGACGTTTTCTTGCGCATACGATGCTGCTGCCACAAAGAGCGCAATAAATGTAAGGACAAAAAACTTTTTCATAAGTATAATATTTTAAGTTGTTTATTATTTCTATTGAGAGCTATAGGTTCTAATTGAGAGCTATAAGCTGGCTGCTCAACTCATCGTCAGAACAAGAGACTATGAATGAGGCAGATGTTCCATCATCATAACATTTGGTTACAATATTAGCCTCGCCCACTTTTCTTATCTCATAACATTCCACCTGTTCGTTTGGTAATGTTACCGTAGCGATGATATTATCAACACTATTGACTACACTTGGACTAACTGTAGGCAATCGTTTTTGGGTCAATCGCTTGGATTGAGTCTTTCTTTGTGTTTTATCATCAACATTTTCTTCCGCAGACTTTTCTATCATGCCCATATCTTGTGTCTTGACGATGCCCACATCATATTTTACCTCGTCTGCCTTTTTCGGCTTTTCTACAGCAACCATTTTGTCTAAAGCAGAAGTATTGTCTGTAAAAGCTGTCCATGGTCGGATAGCAACAAATGCCACTACTACTGCTGCACATGCCACCACAAACATCCAACGCCATATATGTAAGGCTGGTTTAGGCTGCGTTAGCATTGCATCAAGTTCCGCATTGCTGAAGTTGTATTTATCAGTCTTGAAGCTACGAAACATCTCCTTATATACTTGCCATTCCGCAGGAATATCATCAGCTGTATCGAAGTATTCTGCAAGCCGCTGTTCCTCGAGTTCAGTAGTCAGACCATCAACAAACTTGCCCAATAGTTTTTCTATATATTCTCTTGAGTATTTCATTGTTTTGCCTTTTTAAGATTCTTAATAAGTTCCATTCGTGCCTTGCTTATCATTCCACGCACCGAGCTTTCCGTAGTACCGAGTATACGTGCAATATCTGTATACGGCATATTCTCGACGTTGCGCATCCGTATAATGGCACGATGCCTATCGCTAAGTGCTCTGATACTCTGTTTCAGCATACTGTCACTCTCTTTAATTTCCAGTTGGTTGTGCGGATTATCAGCATTAGCCATATATCCAACCTTCTCTATCTGCACATTACATCTTGCGTCACGAAGCATGTTAAGCGATATATTCCTACACACAACCGAAGCCATGTGCTGCATCTTTGTAGCATCCGCTATACGCTCACGTACAGTCCACAGTTTCAAGAGAGTTTCCTGAACAGCATCTTCAGCGTCAGAGCCATCCCCAAGATAGTGCATAGCCTGCTTGAGCAAACCATCGCGCAGCCTCTCAGCACCATTCACAAACTCTTGTTTTTCCACGTCATTTCTTTCTATTTGTTTTTATATTAATAATAACACAAGAGTTGTTATTTCGCTACGCAAAACTAATAAAATTTGAATATTAAGTTGTAAGTTTGGCTATTTATTTGTAACTTCACAACGAAATAACAAAACCACAAGGCTATGGAGATGCAAGAGATAAGGAAATATCCAGTTGGAATGCAGACCTTCGATAAGATACGCGAAGGAAACTACATGTATATAGACAAGACAAAATATATTGTGAAGATGATGAAAAACGGTTCGCAATATTTGTTTCTGAGTCGTCCACGGCGATTCGGCAAATCTCTTTTTATCTCAACTCTTAAGGCTTATTTCGAGGGACGCAAGGAACTGTTTGACGGTCTTGCCATTGCCGATTATGAGAAGGAGTGGGTGAAGCATCCGGTGCTTCACTTCGACATGAGCACGGCGAAGCACATGGATGAGAAAGGTCTTCTTAGCGAATTGAATCTTAAACTTCAGGAATATGAGAAGATATACGGACGTGAGGAAGGAGCGGAAAATCCCAATCAACGTCTGCAATATCTTGTAATGCGCGCTTGCGAACAAACAGGCCAGAAGGTGGTCATTCTTATTGACGAATATGATGCTCCGCTGCTTGATGTGGTACACGAGAAGGACAACTTGCAGAAGTTGCGCCGTATAATGCAGAACTTCTACAGTCCGATAAAGTCGCTCGATCCTTACCTTAAGTTTGTGTTTATCACGGGCATAACCAAATTCTCTCAACTGAGCATCTTCAGCGAGCTTAACAACCTCGACAACATAAGCATGTACGATCATTACTCTGCCATCTGCGGCATAAGCAAGACGGAACTGCTTACGCAGATGAAGCCTGATGTGGAATTGCTCGCTAAAGCCAATGGCGTTACATTCGAAGAAATGGTGGCTGAGCTTACCGACTTTTATGATGGCTATCATTTCAGCGAACATGCAGAGGATGTCTTCAATCCGTTTAGCCTTGTCAAGGCTTTGCGAAACAAGAAGGTTGCTGCCTACTGGTTCAGTTCGGGTACGCCGAGCTATCTGATAAAGACCTTGCAGAAGTATCATGTGGGCGTGATGGACATAGAGAAGAAGAGCGCATCGGTTGACGACTTTGACGTGTCGCCCGAACAGATGACTTCTGCCTTGCCGCTTCTTTATCAGAGCGGTTATCTCACCATAAAGAAGTATAATCCTATTCTACAGAAATATCAGCTGGACTATCCTAACAAGGAAGTGCGCATAGGAATGGTAAAGTCGCTTGCTCCTAATTACCTGTCGCCAATACAGCTCGACAATAACGGCTTCGTATTTGATTTTCTTGAGAATTTGTTGGAGAACAATATGGACGGGGCTTTGCAGAAGATGCAGGCGTATCTGGCAAGCATCTCCAATCAGCTGTCAAATAAGAACGAGCGCGACTTCCAGACTGTGTTCTATCTTATCTTCAATCTTATGGGAGCCTACATAAAGGTGGAGGAATGTAGCGCAATAGGCAGAGCAGACGCCGTGCTGCACTTGCCGGACGCCATATACGTGATGGAGCTGAAGTATGACGGTTCTGCCGATGCTGCCCTGCAACAGATTGACGACAAGGGCTATCTTATTCCGTATTCGGCAGAGGGCAAGCGCCTGATAAAGGTAGGCGTAAACTATGACAGCCTTAAACGAACAATCGGAGAATGGAGAATAAAGGAAGGGTAAATACTATGAGGGATGCCAAATAATCTTTGGCATCCCTCAAATAATTATGATGCTGTTTCCATTAAGCCTCTTTCCATTCTTCTATAGTGCCAGTCTTCGACGAGAAGCTGACGCCTATTTTGCGTACTTGGCGACTGTCTGCCTCGTACGGACGTGCGTAGCCCTTGTCTTCGATTTGCTGCAATGCCTCGTCAGCTGTGCCGTCAAGCTTGAATTCGAAGATATAGACGTTGGTCTTGGTTTCGATAATGCAGTCTGCCCTTCCCTCGCTCTGCTGCTTTTCGGTAAGCACAATATAGGTGCTGAGAATGCGGAAAATCAGGTAGAACGTATAGTGGAAATAGCGTTCCTTCTCCGTTTCCATATCCTTGCGGCGCATAGTGTAAGGAATGCTGGCAAAGAATGCCGTGAGGCTTTTGCGCCATACGTCGAGGTCGTTAAGCTGTATGGCGCGATAAAGCTGAATGGCAAGCGTTGTTGCCGACTCTTTTGTGCCAAGATAGTTGGAGGCGATGAGCGTCAAGAAGCCTTTCTTCACCTCGTTGTTCGGCAGGTCGAGCAGATAGGAGTTGGAGTAAGGGTCGTAATCCTTTATCGTCAGATAGCCGCTCTGATAAATCATTGGCAACGGGCGCTCCACGTCAGCTCTATAGTCAACAAACTCTGATGTGTCATAGTAATTGCCGGTCAAGTCGTTCAGATTCTCGTTGGTGTGACTGAGAAGGCGGACAAGGTAAGTTGGTGTGCCGGTGCGGAACCAGTAATCCTGAATGCTACGGCTGTTGAGCGCATTGAGAACGCTGAAGGGATTGAAGATGTCGGTCATTTCGTTACTGAAATGATAGCCATCATAATGACGTTTCAACATATCGCGCATTTCTTCAGCTGTTACCTTCAGCTTTTCTGCCATTGCGTCAATCTCGTCATGGAACACCGTCTCCAGCTCCTCCTTCGTTATGCCACATATCGCATCATACTTTGAGTTCATGCTGATGTCCTCGGGCTGATTGAATCCGCTGAAGACGCTCACCTGCGAGAACTTGGTGACACCCGTCAGCAGCACGAATCGCAAGTCTTGGTCGGCAGCCTTGAAAGCTGAATAAAAGCCTTTGAGCGTCTCACGGTTATAGTCCTCCATCAACAGTTCGTCGTCGTCAAGTCTTACCTTACGCTCTGTGTCGAGCACGTCAAGCAACGGCTTGTCATACTCGTCGATGAGCACCACGCATCGTTTGCCGGTCTGCTTGTGCACGTGGGCAAGCAGTCGGACAAAGCGTTCGCCAGGTGAATAGTCGGGGTTTCCTTGGAAGCCGTATTCGCGCTCCCAGTCTTCCACGCGTCCCTTGATAAGCCGTTGCAGGGTATGGGGAACGGTGAAGTCGCTTCCGTTAAAGTCGATATGAAATATAGGATATTGGTCCCATTTTGTCTCCAACGAATCAATGGCAAGTCCTGTGAAGAGATCCTTCTCTCCACTGAAATAATATTTAAGCGTTGACACAAGCAGACTCTTCCCGAATCGTCTTGGACGACTCAGAAAGTAAGTTTTGCCTTCATCTGCCAACTTATACAACAGCGCAGTCTTGTCCACGTATATAAAACCGTCCTTGCGTATAGTCTTAAAATCTTGTATGCCGATAGGATATTTCATAATCAGTTGTTTTGATTTACAAATATACTTTATTTTAATGATTCGTACAAATATTCCTCTGATATCTTTCATAAAGAAAAAAATGTGTATCTTTGATATCAGATAAACATTAAAGTATATATGACGATGACATTACAGGAAGCAATAATGCTAAGACATAGCGTGCGCAGGTACATACACAAGCCTTTATCGGCAGAAATCATTGAGACGTTACGGAAGAAGATAGAGGAGTGTAACGCTGAGGGAGGGCTGCACATACAGCTTGTCACCAACGAGACACGAGCTTTCACGGGACTCTTCTCGTACGGCAAGTTCTCTGGCGTGGAGAACTATATTGTGATGGTCGGTAGGAAGGCTGACGACTTGGACGAGCGTGTGGGCTATTACGGGGAGCAACTGGTGCTGCTGGCGCAGACTCTTGGACTGAACACCTGCTGGGCGGGACTGAGCTATCGCAGAGTGGACGAGGCTTACAGCGTGGGCAACGACGAGAAACTGACGTGCATGATAGCCTTGGGATATGGCGCCACACAGGGACATAAGCGCAAGAGCAAGACGGCGGAGCAGGTGAGCAACGTCGGCAGCGAGTCGCCCGAATGGTTTTGCAAGGGAGTGGAAGCCGTGCTGATGGCACCAACAGCCATCAATCAGCAGAAATTTTCCTTCACTCTCTTGCCGCAAGAGAAAGGCACGGGAGAGAAACCGAAGGTTCTTGCCAAGCGCGGCTTCTCAATGGTGGGCTACACCAAGATGGACCTCGGCATAGCCAGACTGCACTTCGAAATAGGAGCAGGAACGGAAAACTTCGATTGGGCATAACGTACTTTTTATATAAAGAGAACAATTATGAAGACACTTCCATACATAGTATTCAGCTTTATCATGCTTTGCGCATTGTGCACCAGCATCAACAGCTATAATAGAACGGAGAATATGATAGCGCAGGACGTAAACAGGGCGTTGGAGCAGGTTCTGACGAAGATGCCTGACAATGTGGTAACCACAGACACCATACGCTGTTATCGTAACTGTCTGACCATTGCCGAGTTGAAGGATACGGCAGGCATAGCCATGCGTACTGTTCGTAGGGACGGTCGTTGGGAGACGAAGATGGTGGCAGAGGCCAACTGTGGCTTTGCTGCGACATTCATGATGTCTGACCAGAAGGCTTCCGGCTCTCTTATGTTTGTCGGTATGATGTGGCTGTTGGGTAGTCTGTGGTATGTGAAGCGGAAAAGGCCGGAACTGGTGGCGCAAGGTTTGGCGTACGGAGGCATTGTGCTCAATGGCGACAGGTTTATGACGCTTTCGGGCGAACAGATCCGTCTTACACCAATGCAGCATTCCCTGCTCGAGATGTTTATGCTGACGGACACGCACACTCTCTCTAAACAGGAGATTTGTGACCGTCTATGGCCGAAGAAACCTGACGCCAGCGATACGCTCTACACTCTTGTACGACGCATTAAGCCAATCATCGAAGCTCATAGCCGTCTGAAGATAGAGTCGGACAGAGGCAAGAGCTATAGTCTGAAAATCAAATAGATAGGATGGTTGTCAGCCAATTGTCAGGGAAATGTCAGACAGATAAATTGGCTTTCTTACAAGGAGAATATATATTTGCATCGAAAATCAAAAAATGGTGCAAATGAAACGATTGATTACACTTTCCATTATTCTTTCTTCCACATTCTGTGCTTATGCTCAGGATGTGGAGGAAACCGTTACGCTCGATGAGGTCACGGTTAAGGCAGCCAAGGTTGTGAACAAGGCTGACGGTATGATTATTTATCCTACCGATGCTCAGAAGCAGGCTTCCAGCAATGGCTACAGCTTTCTTGAGAAACTCACTCTCGCCAATCTTCGTATAGACAACATCAACCACACCATTACTGCCATTGACAATAGGGGAGGAGTTCAGCTCAGAGTGAATGGTATCGTAGTAGGCAAACAGGAGATGTTGGCTCTCAATCCTAAGGACATTATGAAGATTGACTTCATAAACAGTCCAGGAGTCCGTTATGGTGACGGCATAGCCTATGTCATTGATATAGTGACACGCAGAAACGAGAGCGGATATACCGTTGGCACAGACCTTACCTCAGCGCTAACTACGTTGCAAGGCGATGGTATGGTTTACGGCAAGTGGAACCGGGGCAAGAGCGAATGGGCGCTTTCGTACGATATTAGCGGTTTCAGAACCAAAGGCGCAAAGAGCACGCAGTTGGCAGAATATACCTTGACGGACGGCAGCGTCTACACCATCGAACGTAACAGCGTGGAGTCGCTTCGTAAATCCTTGGCTCACGATACGAAACTAACATATAACTGGGCTGATTCCACGGCAACTGTCTTTCAGGCTTCTTTGAGCGGATCGTTCAATGAAGCTCCCGACAACTTTACCATTATGGACATCAAGGACGGCAACCGCCAATACAGAGCAACAAGCCGGAATGATGACAAGAGCTGTTCACCGGTGCTGGATATCTACTTCTTCCGTCAGCTTACCGCGCGTCAGTCAGTTACAGCCAATGCTGTAGGCACTTACATCTCCACGCAGACCAGCAGTTATTATGACGAGGGCGCTCCTTATAAATATGATGTGGACGGCAAGACGGCTTCACTGCTTGCTGAGGTTATATACGAGAACCGCTTGAAGCCATTTACGCTTTCAGCTGGCTTTAACTACAGCTATAAACATACAAAGAACGACTATTCGGGTGACGCTTCGTCCTTGACCAATACGGACAACAACCGCATGTATGCCTTTGCCGAAATAAAGGGTATGCTCAGACCGTTTAGCTATTCATTGGGAGCTGGCGCAAGTTATATCCATTATATGCAGAACGGTCATAGATATAACTTCTGGACTTTCCATCCAAAGGCATCGCTGACTTATCAGATCAATAACGGCATGCAGTTGAGCTATACTTATCAAATGCAGGACCGTATATCCCGCATTGCCATGACGAGCGATGCTATGATTCGCACAAATAGCATGGAATGGACTGTAGGCAATCCCGACCTGAAACCTTCACGTGACATGGAGCACCGACTGCAGCTTTCATACAACAACAACCGCTTGCAGACCTTCTTTGACGCTTACTTCAAGCAATGCCTGAAGCCGAACATGGCTCACTATGAACGGAGAGACGACAATCAATTCATATATACGCAGGTGAACCAAAATGAGATTGACGTATTGGATGTCATGGCATACGCAGGATATTGGCTCTTGCCGGAGAAACTTAAGATTGCCGCCAATGGAGGTCTGTACAGATGCTTCAATTTCGGTAACGACTATACACATTGTTACACCTCATGGTATTATGCAGGCAGCGTCACGGCTTATCTCGGCAATTTCACGTTGCAAGGATACATAGATAACGGCAGCAGATTCTTGGAAGGCGAATCGAAGGGCTACAACGGAGCCTACTCGGTTTTGAAGGTGTCCTACGTATGGCGCGACTGGCAGTTTGCATTATCCTGGGCTAATCCATTCGACAACAACTACAAGGCATACGAAAACGAATTGCTCAACCGTGACATATATAAGCATACCGTCGGCTATTCCAAAGGCAACGGCAACCAAATATCCCTGAACCTATCCTGGCGACTAAGCCGAGGCAGCAAGCATAAGTCAGCAGAAAAGAGAATCAACCTGCGCGACACGGATAATGGTATTATAAAATAAAAATACAAAAAACGACAATAGAGACAATGTAGACAACTCAATAGCGGTTGTCAGTCATTGTCTATATTGTCGTTTTTATGTTATTGAGAGTTTGGATTTAATAACCCTCAACTCTCAATTATTAATTCTCAACTCGAAGATTAGTATTCGTTCCAAGCCTTGATGCCGATATCTTCAAGCTTCGTTGTGCAGAATGCGTAGATGAACGCACTTGCGAGGCGGGCGTTGGTGATAAGAGGCACGTTAAGGTCGATGGCGGCACGGCGAATCTTATAGCCGTTGCTGAGCTCTGAACTTGTGAGGTTCTTCGGGATGTTGACCACCATATCGATGGTGTGGTTGTGCAACAAGTCGAGAGCCTTAGGCTCGTCACCCTCCTCAGAGGGCCAGAGCACGTGGGTGTTCTCGATGCCGTTCTCGGTAAGGAACTTGCTGGTTCCGGCTGTAGCATAGAGCTTGTAGCCATTGTCGATGAGCATCTTGGCAGCGTCGAGCATTTCCACCTTCTGCTTGGCACCACCCGTTGAGAGAAGGATGTTCTTCTTCGGGATGCGGTGGCCTACAGAGAGCATACTCTTCAGCAATGCTGTGTTGGTGTCGTCGCCCAAGCAACCTACTTCACCGGTAGAGCTCATGTCTACGCCGAGTACAGGGTCGGCCTTCTGCAGACGGTTGAACGAGAACTGAGATGCCTTGATACCTACGTAGTCGAGATCGAAGAGGTTCTTGTTAGGCTTTTCAACCGGCAGACCGAGCATTACGCGTGTGGCGAGCTCAATAAGATTGATCTTCAGAACCTTGCTTACGAACGGGAACGAACGTGAGGCGCGGAGGTTACACTCGATAACGAGGATGTCGTTGTCGCGTGCCATGAACTGGATGTTGAACGGACCGTTGATGTGGAGCTCCTTGGCAATCTGACGACCTACACGCTTACAGCGACGAACGGTCTCGACGTAGAGCTTCTGCGGCGGGAACTGGATGGTGGCGTCACCAGAGTGGACACCGGCAAACTCGATGTGCTCAGAGATGGCGTAGGCGATAACCTCACCGTTCTTAGCCACGGCGTCCATCTCAATCTCCTTGGCGTGCTCGATGAACTTGCTTACAACGACTGGATGGTCCTCGCTGACGTTGGCAGCCAACTGGAGGAATCGCTTCAGCTCGTCCTCGTTAGAGCATACGTTCATGGCAGCACCGGAGAGTACGTAAGAAGGACGTACGAGTACGGGGAATCCTACACGCTCGATGAAGCGGTCGATGTCCTCCATGCTTGTGAGTGCGCTCCACTCCGGCTGGTTGATGCCGTTGTTGGTAAGCATCTGCGAGAACTTGGCGCGGTCCTCAGCGTTGTCGATGTCCTGAGCCTTGGTGCCGAGGATGGGCACGTGCTGCTCGTCGAGGAGCATGGCAAGGTTGTTCGGAATCTGACCACCGGTAGATACGATAACGCCGTGAGGTGTCTCGAGGTCGATGATGTCCATTACGCGCTCGAATGTAAGCTCGTCAAAGTAGAGACGGTCACACATATCGTAGTCAGTAGATACGGTCTCGGGGTTATAGTTGATCATAACCGAACGGTAGCCCTCCTTGCGGATGGTGTTGAGCGCCTGAACGCCACACCAGTCGAACTCTACAGAAGAACCGATACGGTAAGCGCCAGAACCGAGAACGATGATAGAACGCTTGTCGTTCTCGTATGTGATGTCGCTCTTTACGCCGGCGTATGTAACGTAGAGATAGTTGGTCTGTGCCGGATACTCAGCGGCGAGGGTGTCAATCTGCTTGACGACAGGAAGAATGCCATAATTCTTACGACGTGTACGAACCACGAGCGAAGCCTTACGCATTGACTTGAGCTCGTCCTCCAGGCCTACGGCACGTGCAATCTGGAAGTCGGTGAAACCGTATACCTTTGCTGTGCGGAGGAGTTCGCGGTCGAGAGTGTTGATGTTGCACTTCTTCATAGCCTCGTCGATGTCGATGATGTGCTTCAGCTTCTCGAGGAACCACTTGTCAATCTTGGTCAGATCATGAATCTGATCGACGGTGTATCCCTTGTGCATAGCCTTCGAGATAACGAAGACACGCTTGTCAGTCGGCTCGCGCAGAGCAGCGTCGATGTCCTCTATCTCAAGCTCCTTGTTCTCAACGAAGCCGTGCATGCCCTGACCGATCATACGCAGACCCTTCTGGATGGCTTCCTCGAAGTTGCGGCCGATGGCCATAACCTCACCTACAGACTTCATTGAAGATCCAAGCTCCTTGTCTACACCGCGGAACTTAGAGAGGTCCCAACGCGGAATCTTGCAGACTACGTAGTCGAGAGCGGGCTCGAAGAAAGCCGATGTGGTCTTTGTTACGGAGTTCTTCAGCTCGAACAGACCATAGCCCATACCGAGCTTGGCAGCTACGAAGGCGAGTGGATAACCGGTGGCCTTGGAAGCGAGAGCTGACGAACGGCTCAGACGAGCGTTCACCTCGATAACGCGATAGTCCTCAGACTTCGGGTCGAAAGCGTACTGCACGTTACACTCACCTACGATGCCGATGTGACGGATGATCTTGATGGCGAGGGCACGGAGCTTGTGATACTCAGAGTTGGTGAGAGTCTGTGACGGAGCGATAACGATTGACTCGCCGGTGTGGATACCCAGAGGGTCGAAGTTCTCCATGTTGCAGACGGTGATACAGTTGTCGTAGCGGTCGCGAACCACCTCGTACTCTATCTCCTTCCAGCCCTTCAAGCTCTTCTCCACCAATACCTGCGGAGAGAATGAGAATGCCTTCTCTGCGAGCTTGTTGAGCTCTTCCTCGTTGTCGGCAAAGCCAGATCCGAGTCCGCCAAGTGCGTAAGCGGCACGGATGATGACAGGATAACCCAGTTCGGCAGCAGCCTTACGTGTCTGTTCTATTGTCTCGCAAGCCTCGCTCTTGATGGTCTTGACATTAATCTCGTCGAGCTTCTGAACGAATAGCTCGCGGTCCTCTGTGTCCATGATGGCCTGTACGGGAGTACCGAGCACCTTTACGTTATACTTCTCAAGGATGCCCTGACGATAAAGCTCCACACCACAGTTGAGTGCGGTCTGACCGCCGAATGAGAGCAGGATGCCGTCGGGACGCTCCTTCTTGATAACCTCCTCTACGAAGTAAGGCTGAACGGGAAGGAAATAAATCTGATCGGCAACACCCTCTGAGGTCTGTACGGTGGCGATGTTAGGATTGATGAGCACAGTCTGCACACCCTCTTCACGCAAAGCCTTCAGAGCCTGAGAGCCAGAATAGTCGAACTCGCCCGCTTCGCCAATCTTCAAGGCACCCGAACCGAGCAACAATACTTTCTTTATATTTTCGTCTTTCATTTATTCTAAGTGTTTAAATTGATTAGGGGCTTTTACTTCAACGCTTCTACGAACTTGTCGAACATGAACTCTGTGTCAACCGGACCTGAGCATGCCTCCGGGTGGAACTGGCTTGAGAACCAAGGCTTAGTCTTGTGGCGGATGCCCTCGTTAGATCCGTCGTTCATGTTAACGAACAGCTCTTCCCAGTCCTTGCCGAGTGTCTTTGCGTCTACAGCGTAGCCGTGGTTCTGCGATGTCACGAAGCACTTCTCTGTGCCAACCATGCGTACCGGCTGATTGTGTGAACGGTGACCATACTTGAGCTTGTAGATGTGAGCGCCTGCAGCCTTTGCGAGCAGCTGGTTGCCCATACAGATACCGCAGATAGGCTTGTCCGAAAGGCTCATCTGCTTCTGGATAATCTTAACTGCGTCCTCGCACATGTCAGGGTCGCCAGGACCGTTGGCAAGGAACAGACCGTCAAACTCCATGTCGGTGTAGTCATAGTTCCAGGGCACACGGATTACCTCGCAGCCACGGTTGATGAGGCAGCGGATGATGTTGGCCTTCACGCCGCAGTCGACGAGCACCACCTTCTTCTCGGCTCCCTCGTTGTAGCGGATGATCTCCTTGCAGCTCACCTTGTCCACGAAATTAACTCCAGCATACTCGGCAGTCGGCACATTCTCCGGCTCATCGTCGAAGAGAATCTTGCCCATCATCACGCCATGCTCACGCAGCACCTTTGTAAGCTCACGGGTGTCGATGCCGGTAATTCCGGGCACCTTCTCTCTCTTGAGCCAGTCGGCGAGGCTCTCCACAGCATTCCAGTGACTATACTGTTCGCTGTAGTCAGCCACGATGATGGCTGAAGCGTAGATTTTGTCACTCTCCATGAACGTGGGCAGTCCGTTTGCTTCTGTCGTGAACGGCGGCACGCCATAGTTGCCTACCAGCGGATACGTCAGTGTCATAAGCTGTCCGGCATAAGAAGGGTCGGTAAGCGACTCGGGGTAACCCATCATCGCTGTGTTGAAAACGACCTCTCCAGCCACCGGTGCTTCATAACCGAATGACTTACCATGGAACTTGGTTCCGTCTTCCAATACTAAAGTTACGTTTCTCATACTTATATCTTCGATTATTTATTCAATAAAATTCTTGATTTCTCAATTTGTCTTTTCGCACTAAGAGAGCGTGTTATCCTCTGAATAACACACTCTCTCGTGATGTTGTATGTATGCAGCTTGTGCTTACATCTGCTTTTCCATGTAGTTGACGAAAGCCTGATTGCAGAGCTTTGTGCCGCCCGGTGTAGGATACTTGCCCGTGAAATACCAGTCGCCCTTGTGGTCGGGGATGGCTTCGTGCAGTCCGTCTATAGACTGATAGACGAGTTCTACGGGTGTCTCTAACTCCTCAGGACGCAGCATTTCCACAATCTTCTTGTTTATCTCGTCAATGCTGAACGGCTTGTAGACGTCGCGTACGCAGTTGCGCATCATCTCTTTCGGCTTAAGAAGTTCCAGCTTGCACGAGTCGTAAACTCTCTTCAGCAGATCCTGCATGCCACGCTCCTTTATCAGCTCCATCGTTGCACGGAACACGCAGAACTCCTCCAGACGGGGCATGTCGATGCCATAATAGTCAGGATAGCGAATCTGCGGTGCCGACGAAACTATTACGATCTTCTTCGGGTGCAGACGGTCGAGGATACGCAGGATGCTCTCCTTAAGAGTGGTTCCGCGTACTATCGAGTCGTCAATCACTACGAGGTTGTCAACGTAAGGCTCGATGCATCCGTATGTGATGTCATATACGTGTGAAGCGAGGTCCTTGCGCGAATTGCCTTCGGTGATGAAGGTTCGCAGCTTGATGTCCTTTATAGCCACTTTCTCAGAACGCACGTATGTGTCAAGGATAGCGTGCAGCTCTTCGTCGGTAGGAGTATGGTCGAGCTGTTGTATTTTCTTTACCTTCAGCTCGTTGATGTATTTCTTGAATCCGGAGAGCATGCCGTAGTATGCCACCTCCGCTGTGTTCGGTATGAACGAGAAGACGGTGTGTTCGATGTCGTCGTCCACTGCCTTCAGAATCTGCGGCACGAGCAGTTCGCCCAGGCGCTTGCGTTCTTTGTAGATGTCGCGGTCTGATCCGCGGCTGAAGTAAATGCGCTCGAACGAGCAAGCCGAGTCGCCGCGCTGCTTCAGAATCTCTTCGATGCGCATCTCTCCGCGTCTGTTTACGAGGAGTGCGTTGCCTGGTTGCAGCTCCTGGATGTCCTCACACTCAAGGTCGAACGTGGTCTGGAGTACGGGGCGCTCTGACGCCACAGCCACAAACTCGTCGTTGGCGTAATAGAACGCTGGACGGATGCCCCAGGGGTCGCGCATGGAGAACATCTCGCCTGAACCGGTCAGTCCGCACATCACGTATCCGCCGTCGAAGTCGGGCATGGATGTCTTCAGGACGTTGGCCATGTTCATGTGCTCATCTATATAATGTGTAAGCTCCATGCCGTCCAGTCCTTGCGCCTTTGCCTCTACGAAGTTTCGCTCAGCCTCACGGTCAAGACGGTGTCCCATCAGCTCGAGGAGTGTATATCCGTCGCTGTAGATTCTCGGGAACATGCCTCGTGTGAGCATCTTCTGGAATATCTCGTCGATATTGGTCATGTTGAAGTTGCCGCAGATGCAGATGTTCTTGGCCTGCCAGTTGTTACGGCGCAGGAACGGATGGACGTATGACAGTCCCTTCTTTCCCGTCGTGGAATATCTTAGGTGTCCCATATACAGCTCGCCGGCGAACGGCAGGTGCTCCTTGGCGAAGTCGGCGTCTGCGAGCAATTCGGGTGACAGGCTGGCATACTCTTTCTGTACACGTCCGAATATTTCGGTTATGGCATCTTTGCCTTCGGCTCGTTCTCGGAACATATATTCTGATCCTGGCTGTCCGTCGAGCTTCACGCACGACATACCTGCACCTTCCTGTCCGCGATTGTGCTGTTTCTCCATCATAAGATACAGCTTGTTCAGTCCGAACATCCATGTTCCGTACTTCTCTTGGTAGTATTCCAGCGGCTTCAGCAATCTGATCATTGCTACGCCACACTCATGCTTTAATGGTTCCACGATTACTATTTTATTTAATTTTATGTTTGGCAATTTGTTTGCCTTAACACTTGCGTACGAATAAAAATTAAGCGTCAGGTTCTTTACCCAACGCTTTATATAGTGCCGTGGGGCACTTATCTTACAATATTAACAACCAATGAAGCTACAGACGTCAAGATGCTCACGAATGAGAACCACAACGTTGTAGACTGACCGATAGCGGAGTTCTTGGCCTTTACCTTGTTCGGCTCCACATATATATAGTCGTTCTGCTGCACGTAATAATACGGCGAATTGATGATGTTGGCATCATTGAGATTGAGGCGGTGAGCCTCTTTCTGACCATCGGCGTTCTCGCGGATGAGAAGCACGTTGTCACGGCGACCGTAAATGGAGAGGTCGCCTGCTTGGGCAAGGGCCTCAAGCACGCTCATCTTCTCTGTCGTAACAGGCACTACCTTTGGTGATGCCACTTCGCCAGCAACCGTAACACGATAGCTTGACATAGAAACAGTAACGACAGGGGCTTCTGATTCTGCAAGATAAGGCTTAATCTTCGACTTAATAAGTTCCTCGCACTGATTTTTAGTAAGTCCTGCAACATGAATAGTGCCAACAACAGGGAAGTTGATATCACCATTATTGTCTACCAGATATGGCAGGAGAGAGCCTGAGGAAGAATTAAGACGTCCGTCAGCGCTAAGCGTGCTCTGAATCGAGAGATTAAACGGTTGGGATGTCGACGGGTCTGAAGTCACAACGGTGATGGTAAGCTGGTCCTTCGGCATGATGTGAGCATCATACAGTCCCTTGGATGCTGCCAAGCTTATAGAGTCAATGTTCTGGAAATAGGAAACTTGCTTTGCTGACGTACAAGAGTTGAGCAGCAAAACAATCGTCATAATAACAATTGGGATAAATAATTTCTTCATAAAAATCTGCGATGCAATTATATATCGTATACGAATTTCTCTGCAAAAATACTACTTATTTCAGACTCTACAAAGTTTTTTCGCCGATTTATTTTATTTGAGTTGTTTTAAAGCCTCAATGCAGATGTCTAAAGCCTTTATCTTGGCGGGATGTACGGCTTTTGTCTATGTCAAAATGAAAGCGTGAAGGTTTTCCGCTACTTTCTATTTGGTATTTTAAGTGGCATATTGTCGTAAGTGAGCTATGATTTCGTATTTTTTAGGGGTTTTCAGTGAAATATTGTAAATACAGTCGTTTCGTATATAAAAAGCTTGACAAAACAACTTGGAATATCATAATTTTATATTAATTTTGCAAAGGTCATTAAAAGAATAACCCCCTTAAAAAGTACAATGATGAACAACGACAGAGCAAATACACGCGTCAACAAGGTGCTGCTTATCTATACCGGCGGTACTATAGGAATGGGGCGCAATGTGCAGACAGGAGCGCTTGAGCCTCTTAACTTCGAACACCTGATTGCCAATCTGCCAGAATTCGCTTACTTGCAGACTGACATCGACACTTATCAGTTCACACCGCCTATCGACTCGTCAGACATGTCGCTCAGGAGGTGGGCACAGCTCGTGCGCATCGTTGCAGACAACTATGACAGTTACGACGGCTTCGTCATCCTTCATGGCACAGACACCATGGCTTACACGGCGAGTGCCTTGTCGTTTATGCTTGAGAATCTTACCAAGCCGGTCATTCTTACCGGATCGCAGTTGCCGATTGGTCAGTTGCGCACCGACGGTAAGGAGAATCTTGTCACAAGTATAGAGCTTGCTTCGGCATGCGACGAAGAGGGACATCCGATGGTACCGGAGGTTTGCATCTATTTCAGTGGAAAGCTTATTCGCGGCAACCGCAGTACGAAGGAGAATGCTGATGGATTCAATGCCTTCAATTCTTTCAACTATCCGTTGCTTTGCGACGCTGGCATCGAGTTCAACTTCCATCCTCACTACATCCTCAAGCCCGACTATTCGCGTCCGATGATTCCTCATACGGCATTGGATCCCAATGTTGTGGTGTTCTCGCTCTTCCCCGGCATTCAGCAGAACGTGGTGCGCCACTTCCTCGATGTGCCCGACTTGCGTGGCATCGTCCTCCGCAGTTACGGCAGCGGCAATGCTCCTCAGAAGCCGTGGCTCATCCAGCTTCTCAAGGAAGCTACGATGCGCGGCGTAACAATTGTCAATATCAGCCAGTGCGTGGCTGGCAGCGTAAAGATGGGACGTTACGAAGCCAGCTTCCATCTTAAGGAAGCCGGCGTCGTGAGCGGTTATGACAGCACCGTGGAGAGTGCCGTCACCAAACTGATGTTCCTGCAGGCCAAATACAAGGACTGCCATACCATACGCAGCCTTATGGACCGCAGTATCTGCGGCGAAATAACAAGAGGCTAAAGCTCTGAAATGGCTTTAGCTCTCATTTACGAAATTTAAAAATTGGGCATTGTGACCTTGAACATCGGGTTGTCACGATGCTCTTTCTTTATAATGTCCACCAGTTCGCGGACAATCTCCGGATGCACAGCAGCCAAGTCGTTGTCCTCGTGTATGTCGTTGGCGAGATTGTAGAGGCGTGGTTCTCCCTTCACCACCACTAACTTCCAGTCGCCGCGGCGCACACCAAACTGGTCTGTTTCGTGGAATTCCCAGTACAGATGGTCATGTTTCTGCTGCTTGTCATCGTTGCCCAAAAGGGTGGGGGCGATGCTGATGCCGTCAAAGCCGTCGCCAGGCAATTGCTTGTTGGTGTAACGGCGGCGGAAATCCTTCACACCGGCAAGGTCGCAGAACGTAGGCATGAGGTCGTAGAAGGCAAACTGAAGGTCGCTGACGCTTCCTGCCTTTATATGCTCCGGCCACCATGCTATGAACGGGATGCGTATGCCGCCCTCGTAGCACTGGCGTTTCAGACCTCTCAGCTTGCCGTCGCGTCCGAAATATTCAGGGTCGGCACCGCCTTCCTCATGAGGACCATTGTCTGATGTGAATATCACGATGGTGTTCTTGTCGAGCCCTTTCTCGCGCAACTTGGCGAACACTTCTCCGACGTAGCTGTCCAGACGGGTTATCATTCCTGCAAAGTGAGCATGTGTGTGCTCCACAGGATTATAGCGCGAACCTTCCTGACCTCCCCAAGTCTTGTCCACAAAGAACTTCTTCTTATATCCCTCCAATATCTCGTCGTCGGGCTGAGCAAGTTCGGCGTGAGGAAGTGTGTAGGTGAAGAAGCCTACGAACGGATGGCTGGCATCCTGACTGTCTATCCATTCCAGGGCCTTGTCATGGATAATGCGTGCCGAATATTGAGGACGCTTAAAGTAGTCTGGACCGAACATCGGGTATTTGATGTTGTCTTCGAGCACTTCGCGCACCACGGCTGTGTCGCCAGCCGATTGTGAGAAGCGGTTGAGGAAGTTGGGATAATAAAGGTGGGCTTGGAACTGGCAGATATATCCATAGAACTCGTCGATGCCGCGCTTGTCAGGCGTCGAAGCCGAACCCTCATAGCCTCCTGCCCACTTGCCGAACACTCCGGTGCGATAACCGCGGTCCTTGAGCATCTCGGGCAGAATCTTGTGAGCCGGGTCGTAAGGTTCCTGACCCACTACGGCAAAGTCTGTGTTGTTACCGTACTTTACAGTATGTTCAGCTGACCAGTATTCCTTGTTGCCTCTTACATGTGTGTGTCCCGAGTGTTGTCCCGTCATTAGAGTGGCACGTGACGGTGCCGACACCGGCGAACCGGCGTATGCCTGAGTGAAGCGCATACCCTCTGCCGCCATGCGGTCTATGTTGGGAGTTGAGATATAAGGCTGTCCGTAGCAGGCGAGGTCGCCATATCCCATGTCGTCGCACAGGATGAAGATGATGTTTGGAGCCTGCGTCTTGTGTGCCTTGCCGTAAGCGTATAACGGAGCCACTACGAGAGGCAGCGCCGCCAAGAGTGATTTGTTTGTTTTCATTAGTTTTTCTTGTTTTAGATTTCGTCGTCTAAACTTGAGTAATATAATAAAAGGAGACTATGTCGATTTTGTCGCGCATAGCCTCCTTATTATATTTATTTGTTCTTTACAGTCTTTCTACCTTACTCAGCGCGGAAGTTCGGAAGATCCTCCTTGGTGAAGTTGGTGATGTAAGCGTGCTCGCCGATGACGTTGGCCTGAGCCATGCGCACGTATACATTGGCGCTCTTTGCGAAGAGCTCTGCAGAACGTGTGGCGTCCTCGAGGATGAGCAGCGACATGATGATGTCGCCGGTCATGTTGTAGAGGCGGCGTGCGAGGAAGTCGTGTGTCTCCTGGTCCTGAGCCTCCTTCACGTATTCCATAGCCTGCTCGTACAGCTTCACCATCTCCACTACGCGAGCCTTCAGCGGCTTCAGCTCCTCTGCCACTTCCTTCTCGAGCATTTCCTTGATGATGCTGAGGTAAGTGCCGTTAGAGATGTAGCGGATGGCAGCCACAACCTGCAGCTGTGTGGTTCCCTCATAGATAGAGAAGATGCGGGCGTCGCGATAGAGGCGCTGGCTCTTATACTCCATGATGAATCCTGAACCGCCGTGCACCTGGATGGCGTCGTAAGTGTTCTGGTTGGCATACTCTGAGTTCATACCCTTAGCCAGCGGTGTGAAGGCATCGGCAAGGCGAGAGTATTTCTTCAGCTCCTGACGCTCCTCAGCTGTGAGCTTGCGCTCGCGTGAGATATCCTCAAGGGCCTTATAGATGTCCACGTAGCGTGCTGTCTGATAAAGGATAGATCTGCCGGCGTCGAGCTTTGCCTTTATACGTGCAATCATGTCGTAAACAGCAGGGAACTTAACAATCTCTGTGTCGAACTGCTTGCGCTCACGAGCATACTTCAGAGCCTCGTCATAAGCAGCCTGGCTTACGCCTACAGACTGAGCGGCAATACCCAGACGTGCACCGTTCATAAGAGCCATCACGTACTTGATAAGTCCGAGACGTGTCGAACCGCAAAGCTCTGCCTTGGCGTTCTTGTATACGAGCTCGCAAGTGGGCGAACCGTGGATACCGAGCTTGTGCTCGATGTGGCGTACTGTCACGCCGCCGTCGCGCTTGTCATAGATAAACATTGACAGACCGCGTCCGTCGCGTGTGCCTTCCTCAGAACGTGCGAGTACGAGGTGGATGTCAGAATCGCCGTTGGTGATGAATCGCTTCACACCGTTCAGACGCCATGTGCCGTCCTCGTCCTGTGTGGCCTTGAGCATAACGCGCTGGAGGTCAGAACCAGCGTCCGGCTCGGTGAGGTCCATTGACATGGTCTCGCCAGCGCAGACACGGGGAATATACTTCTGGCGCTGCTCCTCAGAACCAAACTCATAGAGAGTCTCGATGCAGTCCTGGAGTGACCAGATGTTCTGGAAACCAGCGTCGGCAGCCGAAACAATCTCCGAAGCCATTGAGTAAGGAGTGATAGGCATGTTGAGGCCGTTGTAGCGGCGCGGCATAGAGATGCCCCAGAGTCCTGCCTGGCGTGTAGCCTCGATGTTCTCGTAGGTCTTCGATGCGTAGTGCATACGTCCGTCCACGAGGTGCGGTCCCTCGAGGTCCACGTCCTCAGAGTTAGGCTCGATGATGTTGGCGGCGATGTCACCGGTGATTTCGAGCACTCGCTTATAGTTCTCGATAGCGTCCTCGAAGTCCACGGGCGCATCCTCATATTTGTCCTTGTCGGCGAAGTTGCGCTCCTTCAGCTCAACGACGCGCTGCATTTCCGGATGATTAAGATAGAAATCGTACTCCGGATGGTCGGTATAATAGTTAGCCATTACTTATTATTCGCTTTATAGTACTTGATGAGTTTCGGAAGCACCTCTTCCACTGTGCCTGTAATCACGTAGTCGGCAATCTTGTTGATTGGTGCGTCCGGGTCGTTGTTTACGGAGATGATGATGCCTGAGTCCTGCATGCCGGCGATGTGCTGAATCTGTCCTGAGATACCGCATGCGATGTACACCTTCGGGTGGACGGTTACGCCGGTCTGACCGATCTGGCGGTCATGGTCGCACCATCCTGCGTCCACAGCGGCACGGCTTGCGCCTACCTCACCGTGAAGCTCCTTGGCAAGCTGGAACAGCATCTCGAAGTTCTCCTTCGATCCTACGCCGTAACCGCCAGCCACTACGATGGCAGCACCCTTGAGGTTGTGCTTGGCAGCCTCCACGTGACGGTCGAGCACCTTCACCACGTAGTCAGCGGTGGGCACATACTTAGCCACGTCCATGTATTCCACCTCGCCCTTTGCCTTGCCCTCATAGAGAGCCTTCTGCATCACGCCGCTACGTACAGTTGCCATCTGCGGACGGTGGTCAGGGTTGACGATGGTGGCAACGATGTTGCCGCCGAATGCCGGACGAATCTGATATAGCAGGTTGTCGTAGTGAGTGCCGGTCTTCTTGTCGTCATAGTCGCCGATCTCCAGCTCTGTGCAGTCAGCAGTCAGACCGCTTGTCAATGATGACGATACGCGCGGACCGAGGTCACGGCCGATAACCGTAGCGCCCATGAGGGCTATCTGCGGCTGCTCCTCCTTGAAGAGGTTTACGAGGATGTCAGTATGCGGAGCAGATGTGTATGGGAAGAGTCCCTCGGCGTCGAAGACAAAGAGCTTGTCCACGCCGTAAGGCAGAATCTGGTCCTCCACCTTGCCCTTGATGCCAGTACCAGCCACGATGGCGTTGAGGTCCACACCGAGCTGGTTGGCGAGTTTGCGGCCCTTGGTCAGAAGCTCCTGCGAAACCTCCTGCACCTGTGTGCCTTCTATCTCACAATATACAAATACGTTATTCATTATCCAATAATCTTTTCGTCCAACAATTCCTTTATCAAGCCCTCGATGTCGGTGTCGCTGCCGGTGAGAGTCTTGCTCTCCTTAGCCTGGAAGACGATGTTCTTCACGGCCTTCACCTTCGTGGGCGAGCCGCTCAGACCACACTGCTGCGGGTCGCCGTCCACGTCAGCCACTGTCCACTGGTTGAGTGTGAGGTAAGGACGCTCCTCGTACAGGTAGTTATATTTTGCTTCGGGTTGGCGCTCCATAGGAGCCGTGGCACGCTTGTATTTCATCACAAGCTTGGCGTTGGCAGGGCGGCATGGCGCAGCCGATCCGGTTACGGTCACCACGAGCGGCATCGGAGCCTCTACGGTCTCCACGCCACCGTCGATATGGCGGCGTATGGTCAGCTTGCCGTCTTCACACTTGAGGATTTCCTCGGCGTATGTCACCTGCGAGAGGCCCAGCTTCTGAGCCACCTGCGGTCCCACCTGTGCCGTGTCGCCGTCGATGGCCTGGCGTCCGCCGATAACAACGTCCACGTCGCCGATCTTCTTGATGGCGGTGGCAAGGGCGTAAGAAGTGGCGAGGGTGTCAGCGCCTGCGAAGAGGCGGTCGGTCAGTAGCCATCCCGTATCAGCTCCGCGGTAAAGTCCTTGGCGAATCACCTCGGCTGCACGCGGAGGACCCATTGTCAATACTCCTACAGTGGAGCCGGGGTTCTGCTCTTTCAAGCGCAGAGCCTGCTCCAGAGCGTTCAGGTCTTCAGGATTGAAGATAGCCGGCAGAGCGGCGCGGTTGACGGTACCTTCCGCCGTCATGGCGTCCTTGCCGACGTTTCGTGTGTCGGGTACTTGCTTGGCAAGTACAACTATTTTCAAACTCATATAATATAAATTATTTTGAAATTTTCTTGACTTTTTTATCTGCAAAGATACATCTTATAATTAACATTGTTGTGTCTTTTTCGATTTTTTTAGCATCAATGCCACTTTTTTCGTGGAATATAACTAACTTTGCACTCATTATTTTCAAAAACTGGATACTCTAACATCAGGATTTTTATGGGAGGCATATTTGGCACCATTTCCAAGAAAAGCTGCGTGGCAGACGTTTTCTATGGAACTGACTACAATTCACATCTCGGAACCCGCCGCGGCGGTATGGCGATGTACAGTAAGGAAAAAGGATTTACACGCTCTATCCACAATCTGGAGAGCTCGTACTTCCGCACCAAGTTCGAGTCTACGCTCGACAGATTTGAGGGCAGCACGGCGGGCATCGGCGTGATTAGCGACACCGACGCACAGCCCATCGTCTTTAATTCGCACCTTGGACGCTTTGCTATCTGCACGGTGGCAAAGATCGTCAACATTGAGGAGCTTACACAGAAGCTGCTCGACAAGAACATGCACTTCGCCGAACTCTCGCAGAGTTCCACCAATCAGACAGAGCTCGTAGCCTTGCTCATTACGCAAGGCAAGACTTTCCGCGAAGGCATCGAGAACGTCTATCACTCCATCAAGGGCTCCTGCACCATGATGATTCTTACCGAAGACTCGCTCATCTGCGCCCGCGACGCATGGGGACGCACACCTATTATTATAGGTAAGAAGGACGGTGCATACGCCGCCTCAAGCGAATCCACTTCTTTCCCTAACCTCGACTTCGAGGAGTGCTACAACGTCGGACCAGGCGAAATTGTCAGCCTCACCGCCGACAGCCTCACACAGCTGCGCCCTGCCAACAAGAAGATGCAGGTGTGCTCCTTCCTCTGGGTGTATTACGGATTCCCCACATCCACGTACGAAGGAAAGAACGTCGAGGAAGCACGATTCACAAACGGATTTAATCTCGCCAAGACAGACGACGTGGAGGTGGACTGCTGCTCGGGCATCCCCGATTCAGGCACCGGCATGGCTATGGGATACGCAGCCGGAAAGGGCGTGCCTTACCAGCGCTGCATAGCCAAGTACACCCCCACATGGCCGCGCTCCTTCACCCCCGCCAACCAGTCGATGCGTTCGCTTGTGGCAAAGATGAAGCTCATCCCCAACAAGGCGATGCTCAACGGCAAGCGTGTCCTCTTCTGCGACGACTCCATCGTCCGCGGCACACAGCTCCGCGACAACGTCAAGGTGCTCTTCGATCAGGCTGGTCTCAAGGAATGCCACATGCGCATTGCCTGTCCGCCCCTCGTCTACAGCTGCCCCTTCATCGGATTCACGTCCTCGAAGAGCGACATGGAGCTGATCACACGACGCATCATCGAGAAGTTCGAAGGCGACGCCAACAAGGACCTTGAAAAGTATGCCACCACCGGCTCTCCGCAGTATAACCGCATGGTGGACGAAATCCGCTCACAGCTCGGTCTCACCTCTCTGAAGTTCAACACCATCGAACAGCTCATCGCAGCCATCGGCTTGCCCAAGTGCCAGGTCTGCACCCACTGCTTCGACGGTTCCAGCCAGTACACTCTCGAGGAACAGGCAGACGAATAGACACAATTATTAATTAGTATTTTTTATTTATTAATTAGTAGGCGCAGCCTGATACCGACAGGAAGATATGTTTTTAAGGTGATTATTTAGCTATACGCAGTAATCCTCTTTAAAAGAAAAGAAGAAATGATAAAGAACTTGATATTCGATTTTGGCAAGGTGCTTGTCGATTACGACTACTACGTGGTCATCGACAAGTACTTCGCCACACACGCCGAGTCAGAGCAGTTCTACGACCACCTCATGAACGATAAGTGGAACGAACGACTCGACCGCGAGTCGCGCACCTTCCCACAGATCATAGCCGACATGCAGGAGGCTATGCCGCAGTGGAAGGATCAGATAGCGCAGTTCGGCGCCCACTATACAGAGTTCGTCCTCGGCGAGATACCCGGAATGCGCGATCTCCTCACCAGCCTCAAGGCAGAGGGATATCGTCTCTACGGCCTCACCAACTGGTGTAGCTGCGTACATCAGACCATACAGCAGTTCCCCATCTTCAGCCTCCTCGACGGACGCGTCATCTCTTCTGAGGAACACGTCGTCAAGCCCGAGCGCGAGATTTATGACATCCTCTGCAGCCGCTTCCACCTGCGCCCCGAGGAGTGCGTCTTCGCTGACGACCGTGAGGACAACATCGAGGCAGCCAGAGCCTACGGCATGCACGGCATCGTCTTCAAGGACTGCCAGCAGTATAAAGCCGAGCTTAGCGCCATCTTCGCCCGTGAGGGAAGTCTCAATGCAGCTCCCGCTCTCACCCCCGAACTTGAGCAACGTGTCCGTCGCTCCGTCGACCTTTTCATGCAGGGTTACGGTTGTTGTCAGTCTGTAGTGGCAGCCTTCGCCGACCTCTATGGCGTTGACGACCTGCTTGCCAAGCGCATCGCTGCCGGCTTTGGAGGTGGAGTAGGACGTATGCGTATGATGTGTGGTGCCGTCTCCGGCATCGTCACCCTCGTCGGACTCGACTGCGGTCAGACGGAAGGTGCTGACCGTGAGGGCAAGTCGGCATGCTACAAGGTGGTGCAGGAGTTGCTCCATGAGTCGGAAGCCCAGAACGGCTCCCTCATCTGCGCCGAGCTTCTCGGACTTAACGGTTACGAGAAAGCCCACTCTTCCTACGTCGCCTCACCACGCACCGCCGAATACTACAAGAAGCGTCCCTGCGCCGCCAAGGTGGAGAGTGCCGCCAGAATATTCGCCGGCTACCTTATGCGTAAAGCAGACAAGTGATAAAAAAATTGCCATTAAGTATCGTATAACTTAATGGCAATTTTCTTTATAGGCAATACTATATTATTACAGACAGCAACGATAAGATCCAATACATATCATTTGTGGCTTACACATTTCTGGTTTGTATTGTTTTAACCTATGTGTCGCTATTAGTAAAACATGGTACGAATGCGGGTTTCGGTTATGCGAATACGTTTCAATCCACGCACCCACGTAGGGTGCGACCTGTGGTTCTGCTGACTCTCAGATATGCGAGAGGTTTCAATCCACGCACCCACGTAGGGTGCGACTTTTAAAGATTCTACTTATCCGCACAAGATTGTTGAGTTTCAATCCACGCACCCACGTAGGGTGCGACAAGCTATGGACTTTTTGCAAACCCAACTCAAAGAGTTTCAATCCACGCACCCACGTAGGGTGCGACTTTGCCACCCGGGCAGTCAGCATCAGCATAAAGCGTTTCAATCCACGCACCCACGTAGGGTGCGACTACAGACAAGCGCAAACATTAACACTAACCCAAGTTTCAATCCACGCACCCACGTAGGGTGCGACACATTTGGGTATCACGGTGCAACCGGACTACTACGTTTCAATCCACGCACCCACGTAGGGTGCGACCGCGGGATGGGGTGTTAGTTAAATGATTAATACGTTTCAATCCACGCACCCACGTAGGGTGCGACAGCCTTTTATCAACGTACTTGCATCGCCGATGGTGTTTCAATCCACGCACCCACGTAGGGTGCGACGTGGTGTTCTTTTATTAATACATTAGCTTTATTGTTTCAATCCACGCACCCACGTAGGGTGCGACCTTAAGTTGGCGACATATAGCGATAGCACGCTTGTTTCAATCCACGCACCCACGTAGGGTGCGACGGTGGATGCAGCCGTAAACGTGCTGCCTATAGATATGTTTCAATCCACGCACCCACGTAGGGTGCGACGTTATAGAGCAGGATATTAATCAGAGTCAGGAGCCGGTTTCAATCCACGCACCCACGTAGGGTGCGACACTCAAGACTCTTCAAGGATTCTTTTCATGTCAAGTTTCAATCCACGCACCCACGTAGGGTGCGACGGAGTGGCTGTGCAAGGAGCACGGCGTGAAGGATCTGTTTCAATCCACGCACCCACGTAGGGTGCGACCAAAGGGCTTTGCAGTAAGTTCTTCGCTTTTATGTTTCAATCCACGCACCCACGTAGGGTGCGACTACCAAAAATGTTCTTTACCGTATAACCTACGAAGTTTCAATCCACGCACCCACGTAGGGTGCGACTTATCCTGTTAAGTTGCCTTTTATAACTAATCGTGTTTCAATCCACGCACCCACGTAGGGTGCGACTGATGAAGATACTAATACATATAAAAAAATAAAAGTTTCAATCCACGCACCCACGTAGGGTGCGACAGCAACTAAAAGACCTACATTTCAATTGGTTCATGTTTCAATCCACGCACCCACGTAGGGTGCGACTTCATGGTCTATTGAGTTTGTTATGGCTTTGCAGTTTCAATCCACGCACCCACGTAGGGTGCGACTTGCAGGTCAACCGAATAAGTGGGAAGACGCAAAGTTTCAATCCACGCACCCACGTAGGGTGCGACCGCATATTCAGCAAATGTCTGAATATCATGTTACAAAAGTATATTATTTGCGAATAATATGCAAATTTTTGAATACTTATGTGAGTCTTATGGGTATATAAATCTATCTATTTGATTTTCAAAGAGTGCGAAAGTCGCTGTATATTATGCAATACTATACGTTCGCACCCTTTATATCAGATTATCAGTTCTCCAGTGACGTCTATCCCCATATTCTTGCCGATAGTCTCCACTTTACGTTTCCAGTTTGAGCCTAATAGATAGAATCTGATGCTGTCTTGCGATGAGTCAATAATGTTCTCTAATTGACTTTTAAGCATAATATATTGCGATTCGGTCAAGACGCATTCAAATACTGAGTTTTGAACTCTCTTCCCATGGTTTAGGCAGGCTTTTGCAACATTGCGCAAACGCTTGGCTCCGTTCAGGGATGTGATATTCACGTCATAGGTAATCAGTACGAACATAAGCTATTTGATTAAAAATACGGGATAATCGTCCATGTCCTTTCTTATAAACCTTGCCAATAACATAGACTGAATGTATGGAAGAAGACCAATGCTGACCTTCTCGTTTAAATATGGGTGTGTGATTTGTTCCTTTTTTCTGTTTTGCCAAGCAGACAGAATGGTTTTTCTTGCAGAGTCCGTCATGACTATACCATCATCTCCTTGCTTGACAAAGTCTTTTATGGATATCTGTTTTCTGTTTATTAATGACAATACCAACCTGTCACCCAGGTAGGCTCTAAGCTCTTCCATCATATCCAAAGCAAGAGACGGTCTGCCAGGTCTTAGAGTGTGCATAAATCCCACGTAAGGATCAAGCCCGACTGTTTCAAGGGCTGCTGTTATGTCGTTGCATATTAACGTATAAACAAAAGAGAGCATAGCGTTGACCGCGTCTTTGGGAGGTCTGCGATTTCGTCCTTCAAACTTGAAGTCTTCCTTTTGGTTCAGCAACAGGTGTGAGAACACTCCGAAATACTTTGTTGCCGCTTCTCCTTCAATGCCTCTTACTGTTTCTATATTGTCCGCATTAAAGACACGGTGTTTGCATTTATGCAAGTATTCAGCTACGCTTTCTACGTCATGGTTTTCACCATTGTCACGGATGAAACGTCGTAGGATGTTATGATAGTTTTGTATTTTTCCTCCAATGAACAGTTTGCTGATATGCAAAGCATAGTTTGGTTCATCCGAATTCTTGTATTGGGCTTTTCTTAGCAATACATTACCTTTAGTCGGACCTTGCGAACGGCTTATGTATCTTCCTTGCGGTGAAAGGAAGGTTAGGGCGACATTGTTGTCAGCGCATAATTTCATAAGACCAGGACTTGCGCCCATATATCCAAAGGTGACAATTTGTTCAATGTTGTGGATGGGTATACGGAATATCTCGTTTTGTTTAACGGATACTACTACATTAAGCCCGTCTTTGCTGAGATAGGCTTCAGGTGTGGTTATGTATAATGTGTTAAGTAATATCCTCATATAGGTTATTGTTTAAATAGGTTGACACTTTTATGCAATCATTCATCTCCGGCATACATATATTTATTAACGAACAGTTCTTGCAATGACGCTGCTTGTTGGCTTTTGGCAATTCACCGGATTTGAAGACCTCGTGCATTTGCTGGGCACAATGAATGGTGGTATTTCTCAACGATTCAGAAATGGATATAATCTCTCTACGTTTCACCTCATCGTAATATAGTGCTCCGTACGGGATGTTGATGCCATACATCTCTTCCATGCACATTGCCTGTGCAGCCAATTGCACCTCGTCCCTTTCATCTGGCTTATGATGTCCTCTTTTATATTCCACAGGGTATGGTTTCCAGTAACCTTCGTATCGGTTATGAGTAATGGCATCTTCTGCTGAATCAGTAGGAACAAGTTCTACGGCATCCGTTATGCCATATAGTCCCAATTCTTTTGAGGCAATATGAAGAGAGCGAAGCGTGATGACATCACCATTTTTCTGACGATAGAAGGGATTGTCTACGTTCTTGTGCAGAATCTGACCTTCAGTCGTCAGCTTGTTTTCAGCCCATTGCTGTTCGATATGTATCAAAGCCCATTGTCGGGGGCAGAACATAAAGTGCTGTATTCCCGACAACATGAGCATTTCATCTTCAGTATACATGATGTTACTAAATCAATTTTTCAATTGATACACCAGGATATTTCTCACCCAACTCTTCTTGGGTAGGAACAGTAACGTCATAATCGCCAAATGAACGCGGGAACTCTACTCCCTCTTTTAGTTTCACTTGAATAAGGTCAAATAATTGACCAGCTCTAGCATTACCTAAAGGTGAATTATGCTTGAAGACAATCAAAGCTCTTGGATTCATCTCTCCTCTTGCTGCAGAATGATCATTCTCAAATGCATTAATCAGTGCCTGGAATAAGAGCTCTTTGTCTTCTTCAGAAAATCCAGTTTTAGCTGCATCAGAAGCAGAGATAAAACCATGCATACGATACAGTCCATAACTTACTGTATACTTATTACCAATTGTATTATTCTTGCCCTCATCACTCTCTTTGGTTACACAACAACGAGTTATGGAATTCGATTTTGAGAAGATAGGATCAATCGAGCGAGCAAACATAAATTGTACTGGACCTCTTACAACACCCAGTCCTTTTATCTTCTTTTTACTGTTTGCTTTTTTCTTCTTTCCTTTCTCTTCAGAATCTTCCTCTTCTGCTTTCTCTTCACCAGTACTCATAACTGCGCCAAAAGTACGAATATCATAGTATTGAGCGCACATAGCCGATCTGCCTGATTTGACAGATATCTTTTCTTCATCATTAGTTTTGTCTGCATCGTCTCTTTTTTCTTGTATCAGAGTATTCAAGATGTTGCCCTCTCTAATGAAAATGTCAAACGGTGCCTCAAGTCCCTTGAGTAAGTGAATGTAGTTACGCACTTTGCGCTTGATGCATACATCTGATACTAAACCCTGGTTTGTCTCTTCGTCTGTACGAGGCATGTTGTCAAAGTCAGGGTCGCCATTTGGATTTCCATCTTTAACATCAAAGAGGAAAATGATGTCATAACGATTCTTTATTGCTTCCATATTAATTAATTGTTGAAATTATTATTATTTTCATCATTATTCTGTTTGTTTGAATTTGCGTTATATTGGTAATAATATCCCAATGCAAACTCTCCTCGTTCTGTTATTGAGAACTTAATGGGAAACTGTTGTCCTATTTGTGCTGCAATGTCGGTAATGGATTTACTATACGCTCCTTTAGTCTTCTTCTCATAAATAGGTACATATTTTGTTAAGAGAATGCCCATAATTCGCGCAGGTGTATTTGATGCTGATGCAAAAAATCTATCCTTAATAGAACTATTTACTTCACCTTGTGCCTTAAACTGTAATTTGCAGATTAAGGCGAACAAACGTCCACACAGATATGCCTTACTGGCATATTGTTCATCTAATTCATTCTTCATATTATATTTGTTTTTGTTGTGTCTATTTAAAACTAATCGAATAATTGTTGATTTTTCTTCATTAAAGCAACCATATTTAGTTTTGTCATGCTCTATTTGGCTTAATACACTTTGAAGTATTATCAACGGCAACGATGCTTTTGTTAAAGCAGCATGCCATAATATAGTTCCAATACGTGCTCTTGCCTTTAAATCGTCCTGTGAAGGTTTAGCTTTCTTCTTTATGCAATTATAGAGGATGGTGTTTATGCCAGGATAGTAAATCTCACCATCTTTTATAGTTGCAATATCTTCAAACCATTGTTTTAGGTTATTCTGATATTGGGAAATGCTAACTGTCAGCCAATCTCTTACTGCAATTCGGGCTGCAGCAGAGGACAGAGTGCAACAATAAAAATAGTTGTCGACTTCTGTTTCAGCGTGCAGAGAATCACCAGTAGATACAGTAGAAAACATTTTTTTTATTCTTTCAACTGTCGGTTGGCAAATGTCTGACCATGGATCAATGTTATTATCAGGTTTCTTTGTCCAAAACAAGGCAATAGTATTGTCGCTAATCTTTTGACGATTAGTATATTTGAACTCTTTCTCCCCTTTGGAATTGAGTATTTCTTGCCCATTGGTCGTAAGGAATTTAAGAGCTTCAATATAGTTTCTTGCACAGTTTGTACATATGCCTGAGTTGATATTACCTTTTAAATTATATGATTCAAAAGCATTGGTGTTATATGAAACCAACATGCTTCCTGAGATTTGTCCTTTAGGTAATTTTACTGAACCATGAGATTCATCTATTATTGGATATTTGTTAGAGCCACAAATTGCGCACAAACGATTGTTATCGTTTCTTTCATTCAATCCCTTCTCATATTTCTTTTTTATAGCATCATATACACATTGCAAGGTAACAAAGCGATTATGCGTATTCTCAAGCATAAAGGTCATATTTCCGCTTTTTTTATCTTTGAATGCATCAATAGCTTTCCTTACCTCTTGTGGTTTACTATAAAATGAAAAGACTGGAGCTAACTCGGGAATAAATTTATATTCCTCAAGTTTATTGAAATATCTCTCATATTTCTTCTCTGTTTCAGTTAAAGTTGTAGAACAACCTATAGTTGTATGATATCCCAACAATGTCTCTTCAGGCTTATCAAGTAACAACCTAGCTTTACCCTTTTTTGCAGATAATTTTTCAGCCTCAATCGTTATATCACAGGGAATCAACTGTTTGAAATTACCCTCACTATCAATGATAATATCCCAACTGCATTTTTCTTTTCCTAAAGCATCGTGACCATTGTATATTCTTCTTCCCAATTCTACTAATTCTGCGAACATAATTCCTCCTTTCTGTTAAATTCAAACAATATGCGATTAACTGAGTCTTCTTGTTTTGCACGTATATGAGATGTCGAAAGCATCTTTTCATTCAGTTCATCAGGACACATAAGCGTACTATTCATCACAACTGCATTTGTCATATAGATTGGAGTCGCATTATGATCCTTATCGTACCAAACATCAAACAAAAGACTGCCTATAGGATAAGTTAGATTAAGCTCTGTCGCCTTATCCTCATCTTTTTGCGTTACGGGGAAGAAATCGCATGAAAATTCGCGGGTTCCCAAGTAAGGCTGATGCCAACATTGGCCTTTTTTCAAACGTCTGTTAAACATCTCACGATATTTAACTATAGGTTCACAAGCTTTTCTTCCTTCTTTCTTGTCCCTGTTTTTCACTTTTTGTATATTATCTTCTGACATGTATATTACGGCCTCTATAATATACTCCACATCTCGTAAAACGATACTGTTTCTTTGGCATCGTTTGTTCATGTCAAGAATATCTATAGGGGCACCACTTTGTATGGAGCTAATTTCATTTCTCTTAAAAGAAGAGAATGATATTGGCTTCAATATCTTTATACTTTTAACTACCCATTGAAACTCTGGCTTCCAAAGAATGCATTCTAGTATGCCTCTTGCTGCAGACGGAGTCATGCATGGATATGTCATGCGCTCAACTTTTAGCGCAGGTTGGGTGAAACAGGCATAATCGCCTTTTACCCTTACTCTTACAACATTACTATCTATCATATACAAAAAAAATCTTCTTCGTTACTTAATCCAAATTCTTTCGAATAAGCACCACTCCAAATTTTTATTCCATTTGAGGCTTTTGCTATTTTGTCAGAATTGTCATGTTCAAACTTCTTATAAACTTGTACGCTGTATTTCGCTATTTCCTGATAATCTTTTCGAGAAAGATATTCTTTGTCAGTGATTTCTTTATACAGCTGTAAGCTCTCCTCGTTATATCTATAAACGAACAATGAAGTCGCACTACTATCGATAATGTGATATTTGTCAGCTACATTCTGAAACATCAATTTTTCTCGTTCAGGGGTTATTGTATCATCTGGTGCATATAGCTTAATTATATCAGTATAGTATTCTGCATAGAAGTCGGCGTCTGTTAGCCGACTTTCATTATTGCGATAACATAGCTGAGCAAATTGAGCAAAAGTTTCATATTTAGCAGAAGGTTGTCCTTTTTCCTCTAGCTGAAACAAAAACACTTTACCTTTTTCTAACTTTCCCTCTCTGTTGCACCTCCCTGCCGATTGAATAATCGACTCCAATGGCGCAAGTTCACGAAAAACAACAGGGAAGTCCATATCTACACCTGCTTCTATTAGCTGAGTGGAACATAGGATCAGTTTTTCCCCTTTTTTAAGTTTACTTCTAACCTTATCTATAATCGCCATTCTATGTACTTGACACATGTTGGTTGACAGGTGAAGGACAGGTATATTACTTCTCTCTCGTATGCCATCGAACAGAGCCCTGGCTTTCTTCTTTGTATTGCATACAATTAGTACAGATTCATTTTCTTCACAAACCTTTTTTACTATATTGTCTATTGATTGGACTTCGTAATCTGCAATCGGGTAGTATTCAACTCTTTTTGTAGCAGCAAATATGGCTGTAGGATTCTCTACCAATGGCAATATACGATCAATACCCTTAAAGTCACTACGGGTCTGAAAGTTCGGTTGCGTAGCAGTGCAAAACAATATACTACAATGGCATAAATGCAACATATCGTTCAACATTTTCATTGTACATTCTGCGAGATGAACTGGTAAAGTTTGTATCTCATCAAAAATGACAATTGAATCTTGCAGATTATGCAATTTTCTACATTTCGAGCGTTGATTCGAAAAGAGAGACTCAAAAAACTGTACAGTAGTCGTAATGACAATAGGATAATCCCAGTTTTCCGTTGCTAATTGTTTTGGGTTTTTGCAATAGAACTCTTCTTCTTTACTATCTTTTCCTTCATATATAACATTTGAGTGATGCTCTAATATAACATCATTGTTCTTGAAAATTGATTTCAACTCTTTTGCAGTTTGGTCAATGATGCTAAGGAAAGGCAGAACTATGACAATACGTTTAATATTTGAATGATTTTTTGCATGATGAAGAGCCCAATTCAAGCTGCACAATGTCTTACCCATACCTGTAGGCAATGTCATGGAGAAGCATCCTTGAGGTTCTGCTGCAAGATTTTGGGCATACATCCTTACTTCTGTTCTTAGCCTATTTAGTGGAGAGTTAAGAGTGAATGAACTCAGCTTATGATTCAATGCATCTAAAAGAGCGTCCACGTCAAGGGCTAACTGTGGACGTGCATTATACTGCTCTTTTTCAAAATGTCGCTCTGTATCAAGGCTATCAGCATCAACGAGAGAACTATACAACAATCGTACAAACAGCTCTTTGGTTGTATTTTCCTTAATCCTATTAAAAGATGTATTATCACAATGGGGAATATGTATACCATCGTCTTTTATTGAGTGCAGTACATCATGCCATTTATTCTCTTCTTTTTCACATTGGTGAAGAGTTTCGAACATAGCATCTCTATTGGGCAATCCTGCATGATGTCCAAAAACAGGAAATGCAACATTGATTGACTTTTCCATTTTTGCCATGTAAGCTCCCCATTTTGCATGAGGTTCTTTTTCTCCTTTTGCTCTAATATATTTCTGAAACCCTTTACTATATTTCCCAACATCATGTAACAAACCACAATATGTATACACATCAACATATTCATAAGATAAAGCAAACGACTTCATTATTCTAGCAACTCCTTCGCTATGCTGTTTCATCGTTTGTTGTTCGCCATAACAGTTTTCGGAATGGGCGATGTATTTACCCCAATCCGTTTCTTGTATTAACGTATATTTATTGTCAATATTTTCCATATCACAATTTGTTTTCTTCATTCTTATAAATAATTGTATTAAATGTCAGCCAATAATAGTATTTAAAATAGCTTTTGTAGCATTGGCTGTCTCCTTTGACTATTCATTGCACTCATATATTTCTTCATAAGTGCATGCATTCCGAGCCCCGGTGATATTTTTTGTTACAAATTCTTCGAGCATATCGAAAACCGTTTTGTTCTTTATTGTTTTGTCTATTCATTTTTCAAACTTTCTTTGTCTTCAATCTTGCGTCCACTCTCCTCTCTCTGCCGACCGTTTCGGGGAAGGCGTATACTCCCCAACCTTTTTCCAGTCGGTTCTTATTTATGTTCTTGTCGTACCACCAGTCGTAGTGCTCGCGCGAAATCATGCGGAGATCCCAAGCTTCGTGCACTTGGGCTGCGATGGAGACGCCGTACAGTTCCTTTAGGTCTATCATCTCCTCAAGCGTCAGTTCGTCGCGATGCTCGCCGCCCATTTCTTCTATGAATGCGGACTTGGGGAAGAGGAAGAAGCTGGCGAACTTGTTGCAACGCTTTTCTTCTGACAGGTCTGAAGAGGGAGGGAAGGAGAGGAGAAGGTGGGCGAGTTCGTGAGCGGCTGTGAAACGCAGACGGTCGGCTGTGGTCTTTGAAAGGCGGGTGTCAACGACTATGAGCGGCAGACGATGGTCTGCCCATGTGCTGAGGCCGTAAACTTCGGCAGGTAGTTCATCCTCCATGATTCTGATGCCCTTGCGTTCCAACAGGCGAAGTACACTGGCGATGGGACCGTCGCCGCAATGCCAGAGCTGGCGGAGGAGGTTGGCTGCTTGGATGGCATCTTCAAGTGAGGATACCTGAACGTTTTCGATGGGATTCTTAAACTCTTCGGAGATGCCAGCCTCACGTTCTTTGGCGATAAGCCGTTCTGTCCAAAAGGACAGTCGCGCCTCTATAGCCGTGAGAACATCTTCCTGCAGCTTGCCTCCAGATGTGGTGCGTAGCATTGGTATGTTGATGTTTAGGTTGGTGCCGAGAAAATATTCTTCGCTGATATCAAGGGCCTTTGCCAGCGCCGAAAGGACGTTGGCATGAGGACGCATGACGCCTCGCTCATACCTTGAAAGACTTTGCTTTGTTACAACAAAGTCGGCAAGTTCGATGAGCTTATCCATGCTGAGTTTTCGCATGCGTCTTGCTTCTCGTAGTCTGATTGCAAATGAATCGTTAGGCATAGTATTTTGGTTTTGTTTACAAAGGTAATAAAAATCTCAGAATTGTAAACAAATTTCCTCAAACTTTTATTCTTCTTTCCCAAAACTTTTGTTCTTAAGATTGTCAATCAACTGATACACGCTCTCGTGTCATTAGGTACGAGCCTTCATTTCATTTGATTTCCTAAGTCTTAGCGTATCTTTCAGACACACCTACAATCTGTTCATCATTTCTTCTTTTCTAAAAACATGTTCTTCATGTCTTCATGTCAAAAGTCGTCTTTATGTCCACCATACAAATATCGTACAAAGAGTAAAAAGCTGTTACAAAATAAAAATCCATTATAGAGAATCAAAAAGCTGTTTCTATGTTTTTTTACAGCCTCAAAGCCACCTTCGATAACCATCAAAAGCCCCACAGTGCCCTCATAGCGCCGCTTTTACAGTCTCAAAGCGTTACTGTTGCAAGGCAATAGTTGAAGTATTGGATGGTAAAACAAGCACTATGGCACCCTAAAAGTGCCACTTTGACAACCCGTTCGTTCACGCACTTTTCCCATAAGTTGCATAACCGACTGTGTATTAGCGATATAGCCCCAAACGCTCAAAACTCAAGAATTTCGCACCAAAGATTTCTTCGTGCGCTCAACGAGGAGTATTGAGCATCAGAAATGCAAATATTGTGTCGAACGGCAAGGCGTCCGAATTTTGAATTATTAGTTTTTATTTTTGAATTGATAGGGTAAAATGCTGTATCACTTAATGTTATTCCACCAATTCAAAATTCCTAACTCCTAATTAGATTAGGCATGGTGTTTACAAGCAGATATATAATAAAAAAAAGGAAGCCGTTACTGTGTATAACGACTTCCCTTTTTTATTGATTATAATATCTGCATGTCTTGTTATCTCACCACTTTCGCTACGCCTTCCTTGGTTTTGAGTATGAAGACGCCGTGGTGGGCGGGGGTGTCAAGGAATTCTCCGTAGGTGGTGTGGCGTAGCCATGTGCCGTCGGCAGAGAAGAGGTCGATTGGTGTGGAGGGAGTGAGCGTGGCTGTGGCTACGGTGCCGGAGATGGAAGAGGCGGCGTTGAGGACCACTGTCTGCCACGGGCTCCACGGAGAGAGGACCGTGCCCTTCACTGCCTGTACGCGCCACTGGTAAGTGGAGGCGGCGTTGAGGTCCGAGAAGCTGTAGAGCGGTTCGCTGATGCCGTTTATCTTCTGTGTGGCTTTTTTACGTGGTGCTGCGGCGGGAGAGGCTGTGAAGTCGTCCTCGGTGAAGTCGCCGTCATAGACAGCCACCTTGCATACGTAGCCGCGCTTCTTGGGCTTGATGGTCAGACGACAGTCTGAGGCGTCCTTGTTGTCGAGGACAACGGTGGTGAGAGTGCCGTCGGGAGTGATGTCGCATGACGAGATATCCGATCCGTCAGAGGCTGTAAGATAGAGCGTGAAGCGTGCCTCGTCAGCGCCGTAAGGCTTGGAGAGGATGCGCACGGTGATGGCGTCCGACTGGAGATTGGTGAGGAGGGGAGAGGTTAGCTCGCCCTGCACCTTTGCGCTGCCGAGCTTTGCGCAGCCGATGCCCTCGAACACCTTTATGCCGGTCCATCCCTTTGTGGACATCATGTCGTCCAGCTTGGAAGAGATGTCGGTGTTGCCGTCCGACTTGAGATTGGCTCCCCATCCGGAGAGGTCTTCGCTGACGAGCTGGCATGCCTCGGGAGAGGCGTCAGCCGAGCTTTCGCGCAGCTCCACATTGTAAGATTCGGCTTCCTCCACGGCGCTCCATGTGGCGCGGAAGGCGTCTGCCGTGATGTCCTGCGAGGCGAGGTCGGAGGGAGTGTTAACCGTCTCGCCGCCCATGAAGGTGAACGAGACGAGGCCCTGAAGGCTCTCGCTTATCTCGGTAATGGGCTTGCCCATAAACTTGCGTCCGTCCTTGTTGGCGTTATAGAGCGCGGCAGCGGGCGTGGAGGTGTCGGTAAGCGAGGTGTTGCGCATGGTGCCGGGATATGTGTCGGCGAAGTTGGTGGCTGAGGTGCGCTGATTGTCGGCTGGGATGATGGTGAAGCGCTGATGGTAAGACCGGTTGTTGATGGTGTTGGTCTCCCAAGCGTTATAGTCATAGTCGACATGGATAATGAGCATTCCGCTTGACGGTATCTCCTCATCGTTGCCTGTGCCCTGACGGTTCTCGAGCAGATAATATTCTGTGGGGTGGGCGTCGTTATAGACGATGTAAGCCTCGGGGCTTTCCGAGAGTGCCTTCATGTTCTTGACGAAGCATGGCGAGGAAAGCTCGGTGGGCTGCAGCCATCCGCTCACCCAGCGCTCGTACGAATTGTAGCCTACGGGGCGATATCCGTCGCCGGTATACGATCCGTAGTCCATGAGGTCCCATTCGTCCATGCCGTAATTGCCGTTGCCGGAGGTGTCGTAGAGGTCAGGAATGCCGAGGCAATGACTGAACTCGTGGCATGCTGTGCCGATGCCGTCCATGGATCCTCCGCTGTCGCCGTTAAGCTCTGAGGAGCATCCGTAGGTGTTGATCTTGACGCCGTCGATGGTGAGGCTGTATCCGGCTTCCTCCAGATTCCATTCGTGCTGCCAGATGGTGTTGGCGAGAGTGTTGCTGTTGGCAGCCTCGCCGTATCCGGCATAGATGAGATAAACCTGATCTACTTCGCCGTCGCCGTCCCAGTCGTAGTCGGCGAAGTTTACCTGGTCGGCTGCGAGCTGACATGCCTCGTACACCATTCCTGCAGGGTCGACATCATTGCCGTAAGCGTCGTTGGCTCCGTAGGCTGCCATCTTCTTCGACACGGTGACGGGTCCTACGATGTCAAACTCAAGGTCGAAGAGTCCGTAGCTCTGATTGTAGAAATAGTCGTGTACGGAACCTGAATTGCCGAGTTTGGAGTAGCCCTTGAGGTTGAAGTAGTCGTTCCATTCTGTCTGCGTATGTGTGCGCATCATCTTCGTGTCCTGGAAGTTGACGAGGATGACGAGCCCCTTACGCTTGCCTGTCACTCCGATGCCTTCGCCTCCACCTGCTCCGACCATCTTGTGCGGTGCGCGTTTCTGAAGGCGTGCTATGCGTGAGGCATTGCGTGCTGCGCGGCGTTCGGCTCCGATCTGCTTCACCTTCTCAGCCAGAGAAGAGTAAGTGCGGAGGAAGCCAAGCTCCTGGGCGCTGCGTGCGGAGGGGGAGTGGGCTATCTGTGAGGAAGGCGCAAGGCGTCCGTCCTTATCGAGCACGGCGTAACAGTAAGCCCCGTCTGTGGATTGGATGAGGGGCATGCCGTCTTCGGTGGATGTGAAATGGAAGTGTTCGTCGCCTCGTACGGTGATGATGAGGGACGTGCCGTCGGGTTGCTTGACGGCGGTCTTGATGCGCTTGGCGGGAACGGCGTGTGAGGCAGCCGAAGCAAGAAGGCCAAGGGCAAGAATGGCGATGTGTTTAGACATGTCTATAGTTGATGGGGTTATTAAAGCAGTTTAGGAGTTAAAGAAATTCCTTAACTCCTAAACTGTATATATAAATGTTTTCTTATTTCTTGATGTTGGGCTCTTCCAGTCCGTAACCGCCCTTGCGGTCGATGGCCTTAAGATAGAGTCCGAGGAAGAGGGCTGCTACGCCGAGAGAGGCGAAGACCACCATAGGTACGGTGTAGTTGTACTTGAGTGGGTCGGTCACTCCGGGGTTGCTTGCCTTCAGAACGCTACCGATGATCATCGGGAATGCGTAGAGGCCGATGTTCTGAATCCAGAAGATGAGGGCGTAGGCAGAACCGAGCAGCTTGCCGTCGATGAGCTTGGGCACAGAGGGCCAGAGGGCTGCAGGGACGAGCGAGAAGGAGATGCCGAGAACGATGATGGCGGCGAGGGTGATGATGACGCTTTGTGTGGTGGGCACAACGAAAGCGAAAATCAGGTGGCACACGATCATGAGTACGGCTCCGAGGATGAGCATGGAAGCTCCCTTGCCCTTACGGTCGAGGAAGTTGCCGAGGAACGGTGTTACGGCTGCTGCACCAAGCGGGAACATGAAGAACACCTGTCCTGCCTGCTCGGCTGTGAAGTGGAGGTTGCACTGGAGCATGTTGATAGCGTACTTCTGGAAGGGGAAGATGGCTGAATAATAGAGCACGCAAAGCAATGCCACTACCCAGAACATGCGGAGCGAGAGAATCTTGCCGATGTCTGACACCTTGAAGGGATCGTCCTTTTCTTCTTCGGCGCCCTGTGCGTCGAGCTTCTTGTCCATGAAGCCGTAAGAGATGAAGCAGATGAGGCCGATGCAGACGAGGAGCAGAGAGGCTGCTACAGGACGGCTGACGCTGATGGGATTGATGGAAGCCAGGACGGGTGAGCCGAGCATTACGACTGCTACGCCGATACGGGCTATGGCCATCTCGATGCCCATGGCGAGTGCCATCTCGTGGCCTGTGAACCACTTGACGATACCACGGCTGACGGTGATGCCTGCCATCTCTGCGCCGCAACCGAAGATCATGAAGCCGATGGCTGAGAGCTTGGCTGAAGCGGGCATTCCGTCATACCAAGGTGTGACGTTCCACCATGCTTGCGGCAGATTGAGTGTGTTGTCCATGAAGGTCTTTGCTGAAGACGCATCGAAGAGGTCGGTGACGGCATACCAGTTGATGGCTGCGCCAAGCACCATTACCACTCCGGAGAGGACGGCTGTGAAGCGTACGCCCATCTTGTCGAGGATAATTCCTGCGAAGATGAGGAAGAACACGAACACGTTGAGGAACGGCTCGGAACCTGCAAAGTGACCATAGGCGTCAGGGTCCCATCCGCGCTGTGTCTGCAGCAGTCCCTGAAGCGGTGAAAGTACGTCTACGAAGATGTAGGCGAAGAACATTGCGCTCGCAAGGAGCACAAGGGCTGTCCAGCGCATAGCTGGAGAATCGCTTAATTTCTGCATTTCTTAATTTATTATTTAGTATTTATTATTTATTACTTGTTACTTGAGCCACTTATCGAGCCATCCGAAGAAGGTGCGCTGCCAGAGCACGCCGTTCTGGGGCTTGAGCACCCAGTGGTTTTCGTCGGGGAAGATGAGGAGCTCGGCGGGGATGCCACGGAGACGGGCGGCGTTGAAAGCGCCGAAGCCCTGGTTGGCGTTGATGCGATAGTCCATTTCGCCGTGGATGCAGAGGATTGGTGTGTCCCACTTGTCTACGAACTTGTGCGGTGAGTTTTCGTAGGTGCGGCGGGCACGGTCTGTCTTGTCCTTGTTCCAGTAAGCGTCGTCATACTCCCAGTTGGAGAACCATGCCTCCTCGGTGTCGGTATACATCGACTCGAGGTTGAAGGCTCCGTCGTGGGCGATGAAAGCCTTGAAGCGCTTGTTGTGGTGGCCGGCGAGATAGTATACTGAGAAGCCTCCGAAGCTGGCGCCTACACATCCGAGGCGGTCCTTGTCGACGTATGGGAGATTGTTGGCGGCGTCGTCAATGGCAGAGAGATAGTCGTCCATGCACTGGCCGGTCCAGTCGCCTGACACAGCCTCGTTCCATTCTGATCCGAAGCCGGGGAGTCCGCGGCGGTTGGGAGCGATGACCACGTAGTCGTTGGCTGCCATAATCTGGAAGTTCCAGCGGTAGCTCCAGAACTGGCTGACGGGGCTTTGAGGTCCACCCTCGCAGAAGAGGAGTGCAGGATATTTCTTGTTAGGATCGAAGTGAGGCGGGAGGATTACCCATACGAGCATCTGCTTGCCGTCGGTGGTCTCTACCCAGCGCTGCTGCACCTTGCCCATCTCAAGCTGATCGTAGAAAGCCTTGTTCTCCGAGGTTATCTGCTTAATCTTTGTTTTCTTGACGTCCTTTCCGGGAGTGATGACGTAAAGCTCGTCGCCCTGAGAGATACTGTGGCGTGAGGCGAGAATCTTGCCTGTGTTGCCGAGCATCTGGAGCGAACCGAAGTCCATCCAGTCGTCAGTAAGCTGACGTACGTCGCCGTTGAGATTGGTCTGATACATATTGACGCAGGCATGCCAGCAACCGATGAAGTAGAGTGTGCGCGAGTCGGCAGCCCAGCAGTAGTCGTCCACGTTAGAGTCGAACTTCTCTGCCACGTATGTCTTCTCACCGGTGGCGAGATTGTAGACGCAGAGTCGGTTGCGGTCGCTCTCATATCCGTCGTGCTTCATTGACTGCCAAGCCACGAACTTGCCGTCGGGCGAGAACTTGGGATTGACGTCATAGCCCATATTGAGGTCGCCCTGCTGATGGTTGATGGCTTGGTCTTTCTTGGTCTTTGTGGGGTCATACTCGGGGTCCTTATATCCCTCGGGCTTGCAGATATTCTTGGTAGAGCCGGTCTCTACATTATAAAGATAGATGTCAGAGTCGGTGGAAGTGGCGTAATTGACGCCTGTCTTCTTGCGGCATGTGTAAGCGATGGTCTTCGAGTCGGGGCTCCAAGCGAGCTGTTCCACGCCTCCGAAGGGAGCCATCGGGCACTCATACGGTTCGCCTTCGATGATGTCCTTGCCATTGTCGACGCCCTCGGCTGTGACATTGGCAACAAAGGGATGAGCCACGGACTCAACGTAATGGTCCCAGTGGCGATAATTGAGGTCGGTCACCAGTCGGCCTGAAGCCAATGGCAGGTCGTCCGGATTCTTCTTGATGCTTTCGTGATAGGGGAGCGACTTGATGAGGATGACCTTCTTCTCGTCGGGCGAGAAGCGGAATCCTTCGATGTCGATGTCACTCTTGGTGAGCTGTCGGCGGTCAGATCCGTCGGCGTTCATGCTCCAGAGCTGACCCTTGGTGAGGAATGCGATGCGCTTTCCACCGTCAATCCATGCAGCGTCAGTTTCGCTGGCAGCCGTAGTGGTGAGCGTACGCTGTAGCTTTCCGTCAGCGCTGACGGTGTAGAGCATCTGGTGGCTCTTGTTCTGCTTCACGCTGTAATAGCCCACCTGGTAAGCTACTGTCTTGCCGTCGGGAGAAGCAGCTGCTCCTCCGATGCGTCCCATAGCCCAGAGTGTCTCCGGCGTCATGCGGTCGCCCTTGCTGATGGCAGCCACGTCCGTGGTCTTACCGATCATGGTCTGTGCTTCGGCATTGATGCTGGCGCAACCGATTGCGGCGGCGACAGCGATGGTTGATAATGTCTTGTTCATAGTTTGTTTTAGTTAGGCGTATTTTTCTGGTGTTTTCTGAAGAAATAAAAAAAGTAGCTAAGGTATCAAACCTCCGCAGCAAACAGCCCCATTTATCTAAAGCCTGAAAGAAACTAATCTTCTTTTTTGGATGCTGCGGAGGCTGGAAACCTCCGCTACTATTATGTATTACTGAAGTCCCTTGCGCTTGCGCTCGAGTTCCTCACGCTTACGCTGGAGTTCCTGCTGCTGCTCCTGCATAGCCTGGAGACGTGCAGCCAGTCCGCTGAGCTTCTTAGGATTGTTCTTGTTTTCCTCATACTTCTTCTCGAGGATGGCGAGGAGCTTCTCGTCATTGGTGGTCTTGCGGAGCGTCCACATGATGGCGGCGCTGAAGAACAGCGAGATGAAGTAATAGAAGTTAAGACCAGCCGAGTAGTCGTTGAACATGAAGAAGAACATCACCGGCATGAGGAACATCATCCACTGCATCATCTTCATCTGCTCAGCCTGCTGTCCGACCATCTGGTCGCGCTGCTGGCGCATGGTCATCAGCGAGTAGAGGATGTTTGCCACGCAGAAGAGAATACATGTGAGCGAGAGGTGGTCGCCGATAAGCCAGAGATTGGTGTTCCACTCGATGATGGGGTCATACGTAGAGAGATCCTTTATCCAAAGGAAGCTCTCGCCTCGGAGCTGGATGGCGTTCGGCACGAAGTTGAACATTGCAATCCAGATAGGCATCTGTATGAGCATCGGCAGACAGCCTGAGAGAGGTGACACGCCGTACTTGGAGTATTCCGCCATCATGGCCTGCTGTTTCTGCATCTGGTCCTCGGGCTTATTGAGGTGCTTTGTGGCTTCCTCAAGTTTCGGCTTCAGCACACGCATCTTTGCAGACGACATATAGCTCTTCTTCACCATCGGATAGGTGATGAGCTTCAGGAGCAGAGTGATGAGGATGAGCACGATGCCCATGTTGATGTTGAGTCCTGTAAGGAAGTCGAAGACGTAGATGGTGAACCAACGGTTGATGATGCGGAAGAGCGGCCATCCGAGGTAGACGAGGCGCTGCATCTCAAGGTCCTTATTGAATGAGCATTCCTTCTCGATGCGCTTGAGGAGACGGAAGTCGTTAGGTCCGAAATAGAAGTCGAACTCTGAAGGTGTGGCTCCGGTGGGGTCGAAGAAAGTCTTCATCTTAGCCTCGTACTGCTTCAGGTAGCCCGAACCCTTCTCCTGCGGGATGCTGGTCATAACGGCGTTCTCGGCGAAGTCGTTCTTGGCAATCATCACGGCAGAGAAGAACTGGTTTTTGAAAGCCACCCAGTCAATCTTCTTCTCTATGGTCTCGTCCTTCACCTCCTTAGCCTCAGAGAGATAGTCGGTGCCGCCGTCCGCCTTGTGATATGTGAGCGAAGAGTAGCGGTTCTCGAAGGTGAAGCCGCGCTCCTGCTGGCGGATAAGGTCCTTCCACTGTACGTCCATCTGTGTGGCAGAGGGAGCGAAGTCGCCACCCAGTCCTACAGCCTGAAGCTGAGTGTGGAGCATATAGTCGCTTCCAAGACGATACCTGATGATGAGCGCCTTGCCCTTGCCGGCTTCTGCGGTCATCGTCACGGTGGAGTCGGTACGTTCAGACGGTGTGAAATAGAGGTCAGCTGTGTTTATGTTCACGCTTTTGGCAGCGAGGGCGAAGTTAAGGCTCTGCGTCTTGCCGTCGAATAGCGTCACGTCCTTGTTGTCGTTGCGGTCCTCAAAGTTCTTGATGACAGCCTTCGTCACCACGCCTCCCTTGGTGTTGAGGGTAAGGCTGAGGTCCTTGTTCTTCAGCGTTACGTCCTGCGCTTTGCCCTGCAGAGCTGCATAGAAGAGAGCTGTGGTGTCGGCTTCTGCAGCAGCCTTGGCTTGTGCAGTCTTCTGCTGTGCTGCCAGTTTTGCAGCATTTTCGGCTTTCATCCTTGCCACGTTCTCAATGGAATCCTTCTGCTTCTGTGTTGCCACCTGCTCTGCAGATGGCTGGCTCCAGATGTAATATCCGATGAGGACGGCGGCTATAAGGCTAAAGCCGATGATGTTGTTTTTGTCCACGATCTGTTTTAATTATTATTTATTAATTTTTATTTGTTACTTTTTTGCGCTATTGCTGCTTTAATGAAATCGACGAAGAGGGGATGCGGATGGAGGACGGTGCTCTGGTATTCGGGATGGAACTGAGTTCCGATATACCACTTCATTCCCGGTATCTCAACAATCTCTACGAGGTCGCTCTCGGGATTGCGTCCCACGCATTGCATGCCGGCACGCTCATACTCCTTCTGGAAGTCGTTGTTGAACTCATAGCGGTGGCGGTGGCGCTCCTGGATGTGCTCCTTCTTATATATGTCGAAGACGCGCGATCCCTGTCTGAGCACACATTCGTATGCGCCGAGACGCATTGTGCCACCCATATTGGTGATGTTCTTCTGCTCCTCCATGATGTCGATGACGTTATGCGGCGTCTTCTCGTCCATCTCGCGACTGTTGGCGTCGGCGTAACCGAGCACGTTGCGAGCGAACTCGATGACCATCATCTGCATGCCGAGGCAGATGCCGAAGGTGGGGATGTTGTGAGTGCGGCAGTAGTGGGCTGCCACAATCTTTCCCTCGATGCCACGCTGTCCGAATCCCGGGCAGATGAGGATGCCGTCCTGGCCCTCGAGCTTCTCTGCCACGTTGTCCTCTGTGAGGTATTCGGAATTGATGAAGGTGATGTTCACCTTGCGGTCGTTGTATGTTCCGGCGTGAGAGAGGCTCTCACGTATTGACTTGTATGCGTCCTGCAGGTCGTACTTGCCAACGAGTCCGATGTTGACGGTGTCCTTGGCGTTGTTGCGACGCTCGAGGAAAGCACGCCAAGGGCCGAGCGACGGCTTCTCGCCGATCGGTTCACCCATCTTGCGAAGGATGGCAGTGTCAAGACCCTGGTTCTGCATGTTGATGGGCACCTCATAGATGCTCGGAAGGTCTTCGCTCTGGATGACACAGTCGAGGTCGACGTTGCAGAAGCTTGCCACCTTCTTGAGGACAGGCTCCTCGAGGTGCTTCTCCGTACGGAGGATAAGCACGTCTGGCTGTATGCCCACGCTCTGCAGTTCCTTCACGGAATGCTGTGTCGGCTTGGTCTTCAGCTCACCGGCGGCTCTCAGATAGGGCACGTAGGTGAGGTGGATGTTTATGGCATTCTTGCCCAGCTCCCACTTGAGCTGTCGGATGGCCTCCATGAACGGCGCACTCTCGATGTCGCCGATGGTTCCTCCGATCTCCGTTATTACGAAGTCGTAATGGTATTTCTGTCCGAGCGACTTTACGTTTCGCTTAATCTCGTCAGTTATGTGCGGCACCACCTGGATGGTTTTTCCGAGATAGTCGCCACGGCGCTCCTTGTCGATAACAGCCTTATAGATGCGTCCCGTAGTGAGCGAGTTTGCCTTAGTGGTCTGTATGCCAGTGAAGCGTTCGTAGTGGCCGAGGTCGAGGTCTGTCTCCATTCCGTCAACAGTAACGTAGCACTCGCCGTGCTCGTAAGGGTTTAGCGTACCCGGATCGATGTTGATGTATGGGTCGAACTTTTGGATAGTGATGTTGTAACCTCTTGCCTGCAAGAGCTTACCGATTGACGACGAAATGATTCCTTTACCTAATGAAGATACTACGCCGCCAGTGACAAATATGTACTTTGTTTCAGCCACGGTGATTATATATATAAGAATTAATATTCTATTAAATACGTACAAAAATACAAGGTGCAAAGTTAACATAAAATTGCGAAACACACAAACGATTCAATATTTTATTGTTACCTTTGTCGGGCAAATGAATATGTATGTAGAACACAGGAAAACAACTTTATTAATATGAAATTACGTTATCTTCTTATAATGGCAGGCTTTTTCATGGCTTTCACGTCCTATGCGCAAAGCCGCTACCGCCTCCACCGCACACACCCTACGGACACCGTTCCGGTGATTGTCAAGCAATATACCGATTCGCTTTCGGCTTGCCGTGAGCGCATCGACTCGCTCTCATTGATGCGACGCGAGGCTGACGAGGACAATCTTGACGGCACATACTACCGACTTTTCGTTCCTCCCACGTTTTATCATGACGTGGTGAGGAGAGCGTTTACGATAGGTGCGGACACCGTAATGGGCATGGAAGACCAGAGCATGATGGACCTATATCTGCGCCGACCGGACCTCGTGGCTTCCACGCAAAGCCAGCTGGAGCACACAGGAGGCATCATCAATCCGGAGCCGGACAAGATGAAGCCCGACGCAGACATGGTGGACGTCATAGAAATGGCGAAGCCAGACCCTGTGTATCCAGATATGGATATGCCCATTAATATATATGTGGAAAAGCCGAACTTCTGGACAGTCTCGGGCGACTACTCGCTGCAGCTCTTCCAGAACTTCGTCTCAAGTAACTGGTATAAGGGCGGCGAGAGCAACTACTCGGTGCTTGGAACCGTGACGCTGCAAGCCAACTATAACAACAAGCAACGTTTCCGTTGGGACAACAAGCTGGAGATGCGACTCGGACTGCAGAGTTCGCGAGGCGACACGCTGCATGCCGTGCGTGCTTCGGAGGACCTTCTGCGCTATACAGGCAAGGTGGGACTTCAGGCATCTAAGCGTTGGTATTACACCTTTCAGCTTATCGCCAGCACTCAGTTTATGCATGGTTTGAAGAGCAACGACCACACCATCTATTCGGCTTTCCTTTCTCCGCTAACCGTCAATCCCTCTGTCGGTATGGACTATAACGTCAACTGGCTGAAGGGCAATCTTACCGGATCCGTGCATCTCGCCCCGATAGCCTACAACTATACGTACGTGCGCAAGTTGGCGATGGCTACGCGCTACGGCATAGAGGAGGGCAGACGCACTAAGAGCGACTTCGGTTCGGAGATTACCATTGACCTTAAATGGCAGATTACGAAGGACATACGATGGAAAACCCGTATGTATGCCTACACCACATACAAGCGAATGCTGATGGAGTGGGAGAATACGTTCACGTTCGTGGTGAACAAATATATCTCGAGCAACCTTTTCCTCTATCCACGCTTCGACGACTCTGCCAAGCGTGACGACCATCACGGATTCTGGCAGATGAAGGAGTATATATCGTTAGGATTCAATTACGGCTTCTAACTACATTGTTCAGATTGAGAATAGTTTATGCAGATAGAACCTATAGCATATTTCCGCTCTCCGTTCGCCACTAAGTTCGGCGTTCCGAAGCAGAGCGGTCTTGTGGAGAACCTTATGGGCACCATCGAGTTTGTGCCCCAACATCGTAATGCTGATGCGCTGCGTGGCATGGATGACTTTGATTATCTCTGGCTTATATGGGAATTCTCAGCCAACCGTCACGCCGCCACCAGTCCCGTGGTGCGTCCGCCGCTGCTTGGCGGCAACCGCAAAGTGGGAGTGTTCGCCTCGCGTTCGCCGTTTCGCCCTAACCGTCTCGGACTCTCCTCGGTGCGCATATCGGAGATAGAAATTGATGCGACACGTGGACCTCTGATACATGTTCTTGGCGCAGACCTCATGGACGGCACTCCCATTTACGACATTAAGCCCTACGTCGTCTATGCCGACTCACATCCCGAAGCCCGCAGCGGATTTGTGGATAAGAATGCCATCCGCTGGTTGGAAGTGGTGGTGCCCGACGCCGTAGCAGCCCGTTACTCGTCAGACGAACTTGCCGCCCTGCGCAAGGTGTTGTCCCTCGATCCACGTCCGCACTATCAGGACAACCCTGAGAAGGTGTATGGTATGATGTATGCCGGAAAAGACGTGAAGTTCAGAGTGGAAGGCGATGTGCTGACCGTGGTGGAAGTGGAATAAAGAAAAACTAAATACCTCATAACCTAAAAACTAATATACAAAATGAAGAAAATGATTTATGCTGCGATGGCAGTTGTCTCAATGAGCTATTCTGCTCCCGCAATGGCACAATCACAGGATTTGCAGACAAAGGTGAATGCTTATTTCACGGAAACGCTGAAAGCGCAGCAGACAATATTGGAGAAAGCTGACCGTGAGGCATTCTCTCAGAATAAGCCTTCCGACACAAAGCTACAGCTTGCGATAAAGAGAAAGGACGTCACCGGCTATCAGAAGATGGTTTGGGCTGCATGGTGCGAGGCCAACAAGAGTATGAAGGAAGAAAAGCTCATGGAAGCGGAAGACCTGAAGCTTGCCAAGCACAGTTCGTGGAACATTCCGGCTTGTCTTGAGCCTGATGCCGTAATGCCATATTATTATGGTAAGAAGGGCGTGGCTGCGGACGGCAAGTATCCGCTCTTTCTGTATGTCCACGGTTCGGGACCTAAGGACCATGAATGGGAGAACGGCATACAGCTGGGATTGCGATTCAAGGATAGCCCTTCCATTTATTTCATACCCCAGATTCCTAACGAAGGCGAATACTATCGCTGGTGGCATCTGTCCAAGCAGTATGCTTTCGAGAAACTTATCCGTCAGAGCATGGTGAATGGCGATGTTGACGCCAATCGCCTCTATGTGTTCGGAATAAGCGAGGGAGGCTATGGCAGCCAGCGCCTCGCATCCTTCTATGCAGACTATTGGGCTGCAGCAGGACCGATGGCAGGTGGCGAACCATTGAAGAATGCGCCGGTGGAAAACTGTGCCAACATCGGTTTCTCCTTTCTGACAGGTGCTGACGATACGGGCTTTTATCGCAACGACCTTACATGGTACACACAGGTGGCTTTCGATTCTGTGCAGCTTGCCCGTCCCTTGGCAGTGGACAATACGCCTCTCTTCCGCCATCGCATCAATCTCTTGCCCGGCATGCAGCATGCCATCAATTATGGACTGACCACTCCTTGGCTGAAGCAGTTCGTGCGCAATCCATATCCTAAGACCGTGCTTTGGGAGGATTTCGAGGTGGACGGCAGACATCGTTCAGGCTTCTATAATCTGCAGGTATTGGTTCGTCCGTCCGAGAAACGCACCTACTACGAGATGGATATCGACAAGAACGTGGTCTCTATCAAGGTAAGTGACGTGGATTATGCCACGACTCTGAAGGATAAGCAATGGGGTATTGACCTGAAGTTCAGCCGCAGCTACACAATGGCAACCGGTGGTAAGTTGCGAGTTTATCTCAACGACCAATTGGTTAACCTCAGCAAACCGGTAACTGTCAAGATTAACGGAAAGCAGGTATTCCGCGGCATTGCCAAGCCAGACCTGCAGGCGATGGTGAATAGTTGCGCAGAATACTTCGACCCATGCCGAATATATCCTGTAGCCATTGACTTGGATTATTGATAGGGAGCCGAAGGTTAGACATGAAGACCGGTTTTATCCTATCAATTCAAAACTCCTAATTCAAAATTCGGACGGTATGCCGTCCGACACAATATTTGCATTTCTGATGCTCAATACTCCTCGCCCGGCGCACAACAAAATCTTTGGTGCGAAATTCGTGAGTTTTGAGCGTTTGGAGATAATCTGCTTATACACAGAGGGTTGCGCGGTTTTCTGACAAATCGTTATGAAATCAGACTCGCAAATGAGCCGTTTTTTTCTGCTATAGAGCCTCTTTTACACTCCAATACAGTCGCTGTTGGCATACAATAAAGCCTCTTTTACACTCTGATAGTGGCACTATCGGACTGTAAAAGAGGCTTTATTGTTAAGTGTGGGTGCTATTTTCGCAGCAAAACACCGTGAAAACAGCAAATCAGAACTCTATAATCAATTTTTATTTTGTAACAGGTTTTTACTCTTTGTACGATATTTGCATTTGCGGACATGGAGACGTTTTTTAGACAAGAAGACATGAAGAACATGTTTTTTTAGACATGAAGACATGAAGAACATGTTTTTTTCAGACATGAAGACATGAAGAACATGGTTTTCATACATGAAGTAGCAAAACAAAAATAGCTGTGTTTTAGGGGCTGTTCCCTATAACACAGCTATTTTTGTTTTGCCACACTTTATGGCTCTTATGTCTTATTCAGACGCTGGTGCGCTGTCCGATTAGAACGGCAGGTCGTCTACCTTGTCCTCTGCTGCAGGAGCTGCGGGCTGCGCAGGAGCAGCAGGCTGAGCGGGAGCGGCTGCTGGAGCTGCGCCGAATGCTGCACCAGGCACTACGCCGGGCTGCATGCCTACAGATGCCGGATCAACCTGACGTACGTCGAAGGCGCGGATGTTGTTGAACCAGCGGCCCTGATACTCGTGTGCGTCAATGTCGAAAGATACGGTCACTTCCTGACCAATCTGGATATTGAAACGGCTGATGCGGTCTGCACCGAATACGCCGAAGACCATCTTGCGGGGATAAGCATCGTGGGTCTCAATGACATAGTCCTGCGACTTCCACTCACCACGCTGAGAAACTCCGCTTCTTTCAGGCAGAACAGCTATAACTTTACCTTGTAATTCCATGTTTTTATTGTTGATTTATATGTTATTTGTATTTTTACTGGCTTTGTTGTTTGATTTTCGTTCTCAAAACCAAACCATTTGCGAAATTAATAAAATTGTCGTGAAATAAGAAACTTTTAGATGAGTTTTTCTCTTACTCGAACTTTTTTTGCTATTTTTGTACCAAAATAATAACAACGTAAAAACCCAATAACAATGCAATTTACAGTTTCAAGTGGAGCGCTTACATCGCGCTTGCAGACTCTTCAGAGAGTTATCAGCAACAAGAACACTATAAGCATTCTGGAATGCTTCCTTTTTGAAGTGGCAGACGGCATGCTCACCATAACAGCCAGTGACAGCGAGAATGTCATGCAGATGACTGTGGAGCTGGACGAATGTTCAGGCGACGGACGCTTTGCCATCCCTAACCTCAAGGTGCTCAACGCCGTTAAGGAGCTGGCTGAGCAGCCCCTTCGTTTCTCTATTGACGAAAGCGCATATACAGTGGAGATTGACTATCAGAACGGTACGTTCAATCTTACTGCCGTAAGTGCCGAGGATTATCCCATGATTGTGGAGTCTGGCAAGGAGATGGCTGAGCTTCAGATTCCCTCACAGCTCTTCGCTGAAGACCTTTCTCGCTCGCTCTTTGCTGTGGCATCGGACGATCTGCATCCCGTAATGAACGGCGTCTACTTCGACTACAATGCTGACAACCTCACGATTGTCGCTACTGACGGTCGCAAGCTCGTCCGCAACCGCGTGCTTACATTAAGCGCCGACACTCCCTCTTCATTCATCCTTCCCCAGAAGCCGGCAGCTCTTCTCAAGCAGGTGCTCGCCAAGACCGATGACGACACCGTGATAAGCTATTGCGACAACAGCGCTGAGGTGGAATTTCCCGGTGGCAAGCTCTACTGCCGCCTTATCGAGGGACGTTACCCCAACTACAACTCCGTCATCCCGACTGTCAACACCAACTGCGCCACCATTGACCGCAAGTCGCTCCTCGGAGCCATCAAGCGCGTACTGCCTTTCGCAAGCGAGAGCAGCTCGCTCGTGCGCTTCCACGTGGAGGAAGGTTCACTCCTCGTTTCGGCTGAGGACGTGGATTTCGCTACAAGTGCTAAGGAAACGCTCACCTGCGAATATACAGGCGTGAAGATGGACATCGGTTTCAACGGTTCCACCATCTACGACATGCTCAACAATCTTATCAGCGACGAGGTTATCATCAAGCTCGCCGACCCGAGTCGTGCAGGCATCCTTGAGCCGGCTGTTCAGCCCGAGGGACAGGACATCCTCATGCTTATCATGCCAATGTTGCTCAACGACTAATAAAGATAATTAGGAATTAGGAGTTACATTATAATGAAACTGAATCTTACACGCCCCCTTATAGTTTTCGATCTTGAGACAACGGGTCTCGACCTTGTTCGTGACCGTATCATCCAGATTTCGTATATTAAGGTAATGCCGGAAGGGGAGGAGATTCGTGGCAATCTCCTCGTCAATCCCGGTCAACCCATCCCTAAGGAAGTGACCGAGCTTACCGGCATCTCTGACGACGATGTTAAGGACGCCAAGTCGTTCAAGGAACTGGCTCCGCAGCTCAACGAGGTAATGACAGGCTGCGACTTCGCCGGATACAACTCGAACCACTTTGACGTGCCGATGCTCGCAGAGGAATTTCTGCGTGCCGGCATCAACTTCGACTTCTCGAAGTGCCGACTTATTGACGCTCAGACCATCTTCCACAAGATGGAGCGCCGCAATCTGGCTGCCGCATACAAGTTCTTCTGCGGACGCAAGATGGAGGACGACTTCACGGCTCACCGCGCCGACGAGGACACCGAAGCCACATACCGTGTGCTGATGGGTGAGCTCGACATGTATGCACCCGGCGTACAGGACGAGCCTGACCGCGTGCTGGAGAACGACATGGACTTCCTTGCCGACTTCTCTAAGCAGAACGACAACGTAGACTTCGCTGGACGCATCGTATGGCGACCGCTACTTGGTGCCGACGGAAAGCCCCTGCTGGACGCTGACGGAAAGGAGCGCCGCTTCGAGGCGTTCAATTTCGGCAAGTATCGCGGACGCTCCGTTGCTGACGTGCTGCGCACCGACCCCGGCTATTACAGCTGGATGATGGCAGGCGACTTCACCTTCAACACCAAGCAGGTGCTCACACGCATCCGTCTGAAGGGATTCAATAAGTAAAAAAAGACTAAAGACAATAACATAATAACAGTATGTTAAAAGGAAAGAAAATTGTGCTTGGCATTACAGGCTCCATTGCCGCTTACAAGGCTTGCCTCCTCATACGTCAGCTCATAAAGCGCGGAGCGGAGGTGCAGGTGGTCATCACACCGGCAGGCAAGGAGTTTATAACGCCAATCACACTCTCCGCCCTGACCCACAAGCCCGTCATCAGCGAGTTTTTCTCGCAGCGTGACGGCACGTGGAACTCACACGTCGACCTCGGTTTGTGGGCTGACGCCATGGTGGTGGCGCCTTGTACGGCAAGCACGCTCGGAAAGATGGCGCACGGCATAGCCGACAATATGCTCATCACCACATATCTCTCAATGAAGGCTCCCGTGTTCATTGCCCCGGCTATGGACCTCGATATGTATCGTCACCCGTCTACACAGGCTAACATGAAGACGCTCCTTTCTTACGGCAATCATATCATCGAGCCGGAGAGCGGATTCCTTGCCAGCGGTCTGGAGGGAAAGGGACGCATGGAAGAACCCGAAGTTATAGCTGACCGTCTGGACCAATTCTTCAGCGAGAACAGCCAGCCGTCTCCCATCGCCGGTAAGAAGGTGGTGATAACGGCAGGTCCTACGTATGAGAAGATTGACCCCGTGCGCTTCATCGGTAACTATTCGAGCGGCAAGATGGGATTTGCCATCGCCGAGGAATGTCTCCGTAGAGGTGCCGATGTGACGTTGGTGGCAGGTCCGGTAAGCCTCACGTGCTCAAGTGGCATTCGCCGTTTGGACGTGGAGAGCTGTCAGGATATGTATGATGCAGCCACATCGGAGTTTGCCGATGCTGACGTAGCCATACTCGCCGCAGCCGTGGCAGACTTCCGTCCTGCCCTTGTGGCAGACCGCAAGATAAAGCGCGGCAAGGACGATATGGTCATCACGCTATGCCCCACGCACGACATTGCCGCCGCACTTGGAGCGTCGAAGAAATCCGATCAGACACTCGTGGCATTCGCTCTTGAGACCAACGACGAGGAAGCCAACGCCATGCGAAAGCTGGAAAAGAAGAACGCTGACTTCGTGGTGCTCAACAGTCTGCGCAATGAGGGAACGTGCTTCCGTACAGACCAGAATCAGATCGAGATTGTGTCGAGGGACGGAAAGACATCTTACGAGAAGAAATCAAAGGCGGATACAGCGTCCGACATTGTGGACTACCTGGAGAAGGTGGTGCTCACAAAGCAGGGAGAAAGCTAAGAACACGCCAACAAACAAAGAGTTATGACAGCAAGATTTTTGAGAACGTCCGTTGTGGCGCTGTCGCTGTTGCTGGGTGGTGCGGGCATGACAGCCCGTGCCCAGGAGCTTAACGCCAAGGTGACCATCAATCACAATCAGGTGCAGGGCACAGACGCAAGCATCTTTGACGAGCTGACGCAGACACTGACGCAGTTCGTCAACGAGCGGCAGTGGACCAATCTGCAGTTTCAACGCAACGAACGCATAAACTGCAACTTCAATATCACCGTGACCAAGTATGACAACTCCACCAATACCTTTACGTGCAAGGCTGTCATACAGGCCACGCGTCCCGTATATAACGCCTCTTACACGACGACGTTATACAACAACACCGACAACGACTTCAACTTCGAGTACGCACAGTTCGATCAGATACAGTTCAATGAAGAACAGGTGGACAACCAGCTGACCGCTCTCTTCGCGTATTACGCCTACCTTATTATAGGTATTGACCTCGATTCGTTTGCGCCGATGGGAGGAGAGGATGTGTTGCAGCGCTGCATGAATCTTGCCAATAACGCTCAGAACCTTGGTTTCCCGGGATGGAAAGCGTTCGACAACAGTCGCAACCGCTTCGCCATAATCAACGATTATCTTGACGGAGCGATGAAGCCGTTCCGACAGTTGCAGTACGACTATTATCGTAACGGACTGGACGAGATGGTCACTAACGCCGAGCGCGGACGTGCCAACATCACCACGGCTCTTGAGACAGGACTGAAAAAGAGTCATGAGGACAGACCGCTGAGTCTGCTCCCGCAGATATGGACTGACTATAAGCGTGACGAACTTGCCAATATTTATAAGGGCAAAGGCACGCAGAAGGAGAAGCAGACCGTCTACGACCTGCTCTTTGCCATCAACGCAAGCCAGAATTCTGCTTGGGAGAAAATAAAGGAATAATACGGATTTTTACACTATGCTAAAGATACTTGACATAAGAAACTTTACGCTCATCGGTCATCTGACCATGCAGTTCTATCCCGGTTTCTCCGTAATTACCGGAGAGACGGGAGCTGGAAAAAGCATCATCATCGGTGCCATTGGCCTCTTGCTCGGCAACAGGGCTGACGTCAGACAGGTGAAGCGAGGATGTGACAAGTGTGTCATTGAGGCCACCTTCGACCTGAGTGTCTATCACTCCGATGTGCTGAAGGATTTCTTTATGGACAACGACCTCGACTACGACCCGCAAGAGTGTCTTCTGCGCCGTGAGATTAACGCAAGCGGAAAGAGTAGGGCGTTCGTCAATGACACTCCCGTTACGCTTGCCACGATGCGCGAGCTTGGCGAACAACTCATCGATGTGCACAGCCAGCACCAGAATCTTCTCCTCGGTAAGGAGGACTTCCAGCTTAATGTTGTGGACATTATGGCACGCGATAAGGTTCAAGTGGCTGACTATAAGGCTTCGTATGATGAATATCGTGCTGCCATACGACAGCTCGACGAGCTTCGTGAACAGATTAGCCGCAACCGTGATAACGAGGATTTTCTGCGCTTCCAGCAGAAGGAACTGTCCGAGGCACAGCTGCTTCCAGACGAGCAGGAGGAGCTGGAACAGAAGGCGGAGACCATGAGTCATGCCGAAGACATAAAGCGTGTGCTGCATGAGACGGACGCTTGTCTGTCAGGCGACGATGGTGGCGTAGTAAGTCAGACACGCCAAATAGCGTCGCAACTGCACGGTATAGAGGATGTTTTCCCCGAAGCACGCAGCCTGGCGGAACGTCTGGACAACTGCTTCATTGAGATGAAAGACATCTCGCAGGACGTGGCGGCAAGGATGGACGACGTGGAGTTCGACCCAGCTTTGATGGACGAAGTGACGTCGCGTCTGGACACCATCTATTCATTGCAGCAGAAATATCACGTGTCGAATAACAGCCAGCTGCTCGAAAAGCTTGCTGACATTGACGCTTTGCTCTCCAACATAGACAATGGTGACGAGGAACTGCATGCCCTTGAGGAGCGTGTGGAGGCTCTGCGTGAGGTCTGTCATAAGAAAGCTGATGTCCTCACGTCGCTGCGTCGTAAGGCGGCAGCACTTGTGGAGGACGACATATCGAAGCTTCTTGTGCCGCTCGGCATCCCGAAGGTCCGCTTCAAGGTGGACATATCAGCAGGCGAACTGTCGGCAACGGGTATTGACAAGGTGGTGTTCCTCTTCAGCGCCAACTCCAGCACAGAGATGAGTCCTGTATCGCAGGTGGCATCGGGAGGCGAGATTGCCCGTGTAATGCTATCGCTGAAGGCTATGATATCGAAGGCTATCGGACTGCCAACCATCATCTTCGACGAGATTGATACGGGTGTAAGCGGTCGTGTGGCGGAGCAGATGGCGCACATTATGCGCGATATGGGCGATGCCCACAGACAGGTAATCTGCATAACCCACTTGCCTCAGATTGCAGCAGCCGGAACCAACCACTACAAGGTGGCGAAAGCTGAGACGGCAGAAGGCACTGTGTCTACGATGACTCACCTTACACACGAGCAGCGTGTGGCTGAGATAGCGCAGATGTTGAGCGGCAGCGACGTATCGCAGGCAGCCATCGACAATGCCCGTTCGCTGCTTGAAGCATAGCACCACATATTTATAATGTATATATATTAATGTATATAAAGAAACAGATGAAGATCAGAACAATACTAACTACATTTTTCCTTGCCGTCACGGCTTTCACAGCTGTGGTGGCACAACCCTCGGCTGTGAAGAACTCCAGCCGTTCCGCATTTCTTCTTACAGCCTATAACGCCAATGGTGGCGTTGTGGCTACGTCATACGGCGTCTTTACGTCAGCGGACGGAGAGGCTGTCGGAGCTTGGAGCGCACTTGCAAATGCAGCACGTGCGGAAGTGACCGACCTTAACGGCAAGACATATCCCGTGACAAAGCTCATCGGTGCCAACGAACTTTATGATGTATGTCGCTTCAAGGTTGGTGTCAACAAGGTACAGCCTGCCGCTCTTGCCACATCGCCATTGCAGAAAGACGCAAAGGCTTGGCTTGTGCGCAGCGAAGCAAAGAAGACCATTGCAGACGAATTTGAGGTGGAGCGTGAGGAGACATTCATGGACAAGTATGCTTACTATGTGTTTGCATACAATCCTAAGACCGGTGTGTCTGGCTGTCCGTTCGTAAACGCTGCCGGTCAGGTGGTGGGACTCTATCAGGCATCGTCGTCTTCGCTTGGCTCAAATGCTGTTGATGCACGCTTTGCTGCCCAGTTGACCTCCAATCCGATGGCGGTCAGCAACGTAATGTTTGCCAAGACGGGTCTTCGTCTTCAGTTGCCCCCAGATCATAAGGACGCCCTTCTGATGTTGATGCTTGCAGCAGAGATGCGCGATTCTGCCAAGTATGAGGGTTATGTAAATGACTATCTGGAGGCGTTTCCGCATGAGGTGGACGGTTATGCCACACGTGCGATGAACAAGGTGGGACGCGGCGATTACGCTGGAGCTGACGCTGACATGAAGACAGCTCTGCGCCAAGCCACCAACAAGGCAGAGGCACATGCCGAGTATTCGCGCGTTATGTATCAGAAGATACTCTATTCTGCCGACACTCTCTTCACGGCATGGACTCTTGACAAGGCGCTTGAGGAGTCGGAGAAGGCTTACTCTATGGATCCTCAGCCCGGTTATCGTCATCGTACGGCACAGATACTCTTCTCAAAGGGCGAGTATGCCAAGGCTTACGACATGTTTGCGGAGCTTGCCTCCACGACGATGCGCACAGGTGAGGTGTACTTTGAGGCTGCTCAATGCAAGACCCAGCTTGGAGCTTCAAAGGACGAAGTGGTGGTATTGTTAGACAGTGCCGTGGCAGCTTGCAATCATCCTCTCGATGCAACAGCAGCGCCGTACGTGCTTGCACGTGGTCAGATGAATGCCGAACTCAGTCAGTATAAGAAAGCCATCGCCGACTATAATGTATACGATACGTTGATGTACGGACGTGCCAACGCTGAGTTCTATTTCGCCCGCTATCAATGCGAAGTTAAGGTTCGCCAGTATCAACAGGCTCTTAACGACATCGCCCACGCTGCTTACATCGGTGGTCAGAACACTCCGTTCTACCTTGCTGAGATGGCTTCGCTTCAGCTTAGAGTGAACATGCTTGAGGATGCAGTGAAGTCAAGCGACCTTTGTCTCAGTCTTTCACCTGAAAACACCGACGCCCTTATAATAAAGGGTGTGGCTCTTGTCAATTTGAAGAAGAAGGACGAAGGCATGGAATGTTTCCGTAAGGCAAGTGAACTGGGCGACAAGCGCGGTGACGAATATAAGGAAAAGTATAAGTAAGCATTATAAAAGTTTACTACGAATTAGAAAAAGCAAAAGGGCAAGACAGATAAAGAAACCTGTCTTGCCCTTTTTGCGTATAGTCCGTATTGTTATCGGTTGTCTTAGATGGAGCGTAGGAACATTACCACTGCGTCACGATCGGCCTTCGAAAGGTTATAGAACTTCTCGGCTGACGAGTAAGCGTGGCTGCGCTTGTCGTAGGCGTGCCACATGATGGCTTCCACCTCGTTACGTGCGCGGCAGTCGTGCAAGCGCTCCACACCAGAACCGTTGACCTCTGCCAGTCCACGTCCCCAAAGCGGAGTGGTGCGACACCATGATCCGTGGATGTCGTTAATCATGTAGAGCTTGTGCTGCATCATGTCCGAGTAAGGATAGATGGTCTGATGCTTATAGCGCGGCAGCTTCTTGTCGGCAATCATGTTAGGTGTCCAGTAGTTGTCCTCGCCAGTTTTCCATGACGGACGGTGACATGCGGCACAACCCATCTGAGTGAACAGTTCCTTGCCTCTCTGCACACGAGCGTCGTTGAGGTTACGAGCGCGAGGAATGGCAAGTCCGCGGTGCCATACCATAAACTCATAGAACTTGTCAGCCGACATCTCCGGTGAGAAGTTATGCCACTGGTTGTCAAACTGATTGGTGCCAGGCGAGAGCAGGTTCTTCACCTTGTCGCTGATGGCATCGTCGGTGTCTGCCCAGAAAGGCGATGTGGGATCCTTCTTGATTTTCTCTATCACTTCCTTGTCAGCAGCCATAGCGTCAGCCCAAGCCGTAGTGGTATAGAGCTTCGGACGGTCCGGACGTGATACGTTAGTGATGTTCCAGATGGCGTTGGCACCGGGACCGTCCTGAAGTGTGGCGCGAGTCAGAGCGTATGTGAAGCGCTTCACCATCTTCTTTCCCTCACCTCCGTCAGCAGTCTTGCCTGCTCCGACGGTGGCTGTATACCATGCGCCGGTGGCGAAATCGTTGGCATCGGCATCCCAGAAGTTAGGATTGACATATTCGCTGACGTTAGCCACCTTGGCTACGTTCTTGTAGTAGTTGGCGGTTGAGGCATACTGAGCCTTGAGGTCGTCCTCAGTTATGGCGTCAAGCAAGCCCGTACCCATCACGCCGATGGTTGACTCCACACGAACAGCCACAGCCTTGTTACCTGTGTCGTAAGGATTCGGAGTTGTGCGGAAGGCAGAACGCGGTATGGAAATCTCAGGATAGATGAGGTCATACGATTCGCCGTCAGGGAACTTCATCGGCAGTCCGCTCTCCATGGCAGTGACGTGATGCCACTGCATCTTTATCTGGCTCTCGTCAATAGGAGCCTTGAAAGGCTCCGTAGCCTGAGTCTGCGGCATGCCGGTCACCTCTGCTACGTAACCACCGTCGTTGCTGTTGGCACCGTCGGTAGGATGATAGACGGCGAGCAGATAACCGTTGCCGTTGCCATACTGTGTCACGAACGAGTCCATGCGACGTCCATGACCATAGTTGGGGTGGCAGTCCAGGCATGAGCGGCGAACAGAAGCCGGACCTAAACCACCGAATCCTGAAGCTGCAGATGTAAACTGGCGCTCGAAGAATTTCTCTCCAGCGTTGAAGTCATCAAGCAATCCCTGCTGCTCCACGGCTGGAGTCTCGTCCTCGTAGCAGCCGGAAGCCACGTTATCTGTAGTTCCCAGTTCGCCACCAGGATACCATTCCGACTTGTCGAAATTACCGACAGCCTGACCTACGTACTTGGCATCAGCCTCAATAGGATCGGCACCGTTGCCGCCTGGTGTCGGGTCGTCGTCAGAACATGACAGCAACGACATAGACAGACACATAGCCAAAGATCCGAAAAGATAGATTCTCTTATTCATAATGTATTTTGTTTATATCACATTCTTTTAGATAGCGTCCTGCAGATTAATCCAAGTGGCAGCTTTCTTTAGCTCGTCGCTGAGGTTAGATACGGCGTCGATGCAGTCCTTTACGCGCTGTGCACCCGGCTCCTCCACGAACGACTTGCCGCTGTTCTTGGCAGTCTCGAGAGTCTGGATGGCGTTGTTGAGAGCTGTAGACAGATCGTTCAGACCAGAATAGTTCATCTTCTTGAGAAGGTTCATCATTGAGTTCTCGGCAGGTGATGTGGCGTTCACGTCACGAGTGCCGTAGAGCGTGTTCTTGATAGAGTAGATGTTGTCCTGATAGTCGATGAACGAACGGTGGCTGTAAGGCGACTCGATGTAGTCAATTGACTCTCTTTCGCCATCCTCTGTTACGCCGGCATTGCCTGTGGCAACACGATAAGCCTGACCCAGCTTCTGGTCGGCAACCTCAGCGCAGATGTTGTCGCAGCCGCCGATGAATATCTGGTTCATTGTGCCCTGCCAAGAGTGATAACCGGTTGTGGCAGACGGTGAGAGCAGATGCTGACCGTAGCACATTGTGCCGTTGGCTGCGAGTCCGTTATAGCGGAGCGAAGTGAACACGTAGCTGGCGTTGCTGAGTACGCTCTTTGTCTCGTTGCTTGCTGCACTACCCAGCCATGTAAACTCAAGGAGAGCAGTGATGTTCTTCACGTCAGCGGCTACAGCCTGGAGGAATGCCAGCTCGTCGATGCCCTTTACGGATGTCATTTCCTCTTCTGTATCGTTAGCTTTGAGAGCTTCCACTGTGCGGTTCTTTCCATTGCGGAAGAGCACGAACTCCATACCGTGGAAACCGAGCACAGACTGGAATTTTGAGTTGTTCTTAGATACGAACTCTGCAGGGTCGTCGCCCTTGAAGCCTGCAATGAGAGTCTGGTTCTTAAGAGCGTTCTTCAGCTCTTCACGGTCGAGAGGCCATGAGTCGATATGCGGGTCGAGCTCGTTGTCAGAAGCCGAACCGAAGAGGAATGCCTCGCTGCGCTCCCACTCACGACGTGTGTCTTTGAATGCCTCGCATGCTGCGTCAATATGGCTCTGTGTCATAGTGCCAGCCTCTGCAGCCTTATAGAGAGTCTGCGAAGCACTGTAGAGAGTGCGTGCGTTGGCGGCAAGAGCCTGATAAGTGGGATACACTACGTTCTGGACATAGTTCTTTGTAACCTTCTCCATGTCCTTGTCGGAGCTGTTTATCTTTGTGGTGGCCTGTCCTACTTCGGGCAGTTCGAAGGTTTCGTCGCCTCCGTTGTCGTCACTACATGCACTGAATCCGAGTGTCATGGCTCCGAGAAGGAAAGCCATCACGAATTTCTGAATCTTTTTCATCGTTTTGTTACTATTAAATTATATGATTGGTTTTATTGTTCTTTATTAAAGGAACTGTCCCTGATAAGCCACGCCAATGTTGATGGCTGGCTCGTCGTTATACTGTGCCTTGAACTTGCGGTAGTTGTATTCGGCCTTCACGCATATCTGTGGCATTGGGTAATAGTTGATGCCGCCGGCGAAAATCTTCTTTGAGGTGTATTCCTTCGAGCCTCCGAGATAAGAGTTATAGTATTCGAAGTGGCCGAAGACATACAGCTTCTGACGGTCTGCACGCAGCTTGGCTATCTGCGAGAACACGTCGTAGCCCACCTCAATGCTTGTGGCGATGGCGTGCGATCCGAACGCCTGATTGGTCTGATACGGCTTGACATACTGCGTGTTGGGCTTGCGCATGGCGCTGATGGTATTGGCGTCGCTCACGTAGCCATAGTCGGCATTGCCTCGTGCCACCCAGTTGTGTGCGTTGTAAGTGAAGTCGATGGCGCCGAGATACACGTTGCCCTTCACCTTCTTGTTCTTGCCCTTCTCCATGTCGTGAGGCACGGCGTTGTGCATTGACTGGCCGTAATATCCGCTCAGTCCGACGCGGAGTCCGGGCAGCGTGTAGTTGTCAATGCGGGCGGAGAATCCGTACTTGTTGGCTGTCTCAAACTCGAAAGGCTTCGTAGTACCGGGATTAATCCATCCGTCGCGTGAGAACTGCCATGCGTCAAGGCCGGCAATCATCTGCAACTCATAACGGAAGTCGCCTGAAAGTCCCCAGAACGAAACGCCTGTCTGGTGCCATGTGCATGGGAGGATGGTGTTTTCGCCCTCAGGACGGTAGACGGTGAAGAAATTGAGCGGCTCATGATAGGCGTTGGTCAAACCCACTGGCACTACGATATGACCTGCGCGGATGTTGGCGAATCGTCCGAACGACTTCTGAATCCAGAACTGCTCCAGCTCAACTTCGCCACCGCGCTCCTGCTCCTGCTCAAACTCGATGGATTCCTCTGCCTCGTATTCGATGGCAGAACCAGTGCCGCCGTGCTCAAACTCGATCTCCGTACCGAGCGTCCAGCCCTTGCCGAAGTCGTAACCAAGATAGATAACGGCATGCGGTATGTCGAAGCGTCCGTGGCTCGGGTCGTTCTTTCGTGAGCTGGCTGAGCTGTAACGGTTGCCGGAATCGCTGTAGAAGTTGCGGCTCAGCGCCACCTCGCCATATCCGCCTACGCTAAGACGGTTGCCCTTCGAGTGCTGCATGACGCTGTCGGCAGCCACTGTCTGTGCCTGCATGGCGAGCGGCGAAAGGGCAAGAACCGCACAAGTCATTGAAAGGATTTCAGATTTCTTCATCTTTTTCGTTATTATAATATTGTTATTATTGCTTATCTGTTTGATGAAAATTATAACACAAAGTGTCCTTGATAGGATTTTGTCTTGGTGCTTAATTTTTTCTGCAAAGGTATTTATATCCGAAAAGGTAGACAATACCTAAATTTTGGTAAAATTCCTTAATGGTTGTTTTGGCGTTTTCGTTATTGTCGAAAGTTGGGATATTTGACCATTTTTAGGTAATGAGAAGCTTTAAAAAACACATTATTACGGAAAATACCTACATATAGTGATTGGTAATTTCGTGTTTTTTTTGTTATTTTGCAGCCGTAATAATAATTAATGTGACAAAAGGTAAGCGAATTTTGGCTTTCGTCCTTCGCAATTAGTCACAATTAGGTATAAGCAACTCAAATATGAAGCATCAGAAAATGTACGAGCCCGATGACAAGATGATTTCTCTTATCAGGGACAACTATAACCTGCTGCAGAGCCTTGGAAGCTTCGGCATAAGTCTCGGCTTCGGCGATAAGACCGTAAAGCAGGTGTGCGAGGAGCAGAAAGTGGACACATATACGTTCCTTGCGGTTGTGAATTTCACCATTAACGGAAACAGCTACCTTGAGGATGTCTCTAAATTATCAGTGCCTACGCTCCTGCAGTATCTCAGAGCAAGCCATGCTTACTACATAGAATTTCAGCTGCCGTTTATACGCCGCGAGCTTATGGACGCCCTTGACGAGAACGACAGCCTTGCCAAGCTCATCATGAAGCTGTATGACGAATACGCCCGTTCCGTCACTACGCACATGAAGTATGAGGAGCGTAACGTCTATCCGTACGTGGAGGCGCTGCTCGAAGGTAAGGTGGCTGGAAGCTTCGAGATTGATATGTACTCGAAGCATCACAGCCAGGAAAGCACGAAGTTGCGCGAGCTGAAGAGCATCATCATCAAGTATCTGCCCAGCGACGGGCTGCATAACAATCAGCTCTCAGCCACTCTTTATGATATATATAATAATGAGGAATGGCTTGCGTTGCACGCCCAGGTGGAGGACAACATATTTATTCCTGCTGTAAGACGACTGGAACAGAAATCGAAGCAGAGCGACGTGACAGCCAAGATATCCAATATGATAAGCAAGAATCAGGAAGGAACGGAGGCTCTCGGCGAGCGCGAAAAGGACGTCATTGTGGCGCTCGTGCAGGGTATGACCAACAAGGAAATAGCCGATCATCTGTGCATTGCCGTCAATACGGTTATCACCCACAGACGTAACATTGCGCGTAAGTTGCAGATACACAGCCCCGCAGGGCTTACCATTTACGCAATAGTTAATAACCTCGTGGATATCTCTACGGTGAAGCTATAAAATTGGCATTCTTTTAACAAGTTTTAAGGCGGAAAATTTTTCCGCTTTTTTTATGTCCAATAGGTACAGGAGTCACTTTTTTATAGTATCTTTGCAAACGTTTCGAGGAGATGAAAGTTGAAACTTTTGCGGCAATGATTATCCGAAAAGTTTTCCAAAACGGACAACTTTTGGAAACTTCGAATTGAAAAAGTTTTCCAAAAAGGGTAACTTTTTAAGACTGCGACATAATAGAATTTACTAAAAATATTAAACTAAGCGATATGAAAGATTTTATAATTACCAAGCGTGATGGATCTCACGATAGGTTTTCTTTGGACAAGATAATGAACGCCATAATTAAGGCATTCCAGTCGGTCGGTGAAGACGTCGACTTGAACGCTGTCTCTAAGATTCTCAGTCACTTAAGCATTTCTGAGGGTATCACCGTAGAGGATATTCAGAACCAGGTGGAGGAGGCTCTTATGCGTGAGGGTTATTATAAGGTAGCTAAGTCTTTCATGCTCTATCGTCAGCGTCACAACGAGGATCGCGAGACGTTGGAGAAGCTTAAGTTCCTTACAGATTATTGCAAGGCATCGAATGCTGCCACTGGTTCAAAGTTTGACGCAAATGCAAACGTTGAACACAAAAACATCGCCACTCTTATCGGAGAATTGCCCAAGGCAAGCTTCATCCGTCTGAACCGCCGTCTGCTCGTCGACCGTATCAAGCAGATGTTCGGAAAGGACGTGGCAGAGGAGTATATTGACAAGCTCAACCACCACTTTATATATAAGAACGACGAGACATCGCTTGCCAACTACTGCGCATCCATTACGATGTATCCGTGGCTTATGAAAGGCACCGGTCCTATCGGTGGCAACTCTACCGCTCCGACCAACCTCAAGTCGTTCTGTGGAGGCTTCGTCAATATGGTCTTCATGGTGTCAAGTATGCTTAGTGGCGCATGTGCCACACCGGAGTTCCTTATGTACCTTAACTACTTCATCGGTAAGGAATATGGCATCGACTACTGGAAGGAAGCCGACAAGGTGGTGGACCTTTCCGTTAAGCAGCGCACCATTGACAAGATCATCACAGACTGCTTCGAGCAGATTGTCTATTCTATCAACCAGCCTACCGGCGCACGCAACTATCAGGCTGTGTTCTGGAACGTGGCTTATTATGACAAACCATACTTCGAGAGTCTCTTCGGAGACTTTATGTTCCCCGACGGATCGAAGCCTGATTGGAACGGACTGTCATGGTTGCAGAAGCGCTTCATGAAGTGGTTTAACAAGGAACGCACCAAGACCGTGCTGACCTTCCCCGTGGAGACAATGGCGCTCCTCACCAAGGACGGTGACGTCATTGACAAGGAGTGGGGCGACTTCACAGCGGAGATGTATTCAGAGGGTCACTCTTTCTTCACATACATGAGCGACAACGCTGACTCGCTCAGCTCGTGCTGTCGTCTGCGTAACGAGATTCAGGACAACGGCTTCAGCTATACGCTCGGAGCTGGTGGCGTTTCAACAGGTTCGAAGAGCGTGCTCACTATCAACCTGAACCGCTGCATTCAGTACGCCGTGAAGAACGGACTCGACTATGCTGACTATCTTTCAGAGGTTATCGACCTCTGCCACAAGGTGCAGCTGGCTTACAACGAAAACCTCAAGGAACTGCAGAAGCAGGGCATGCTGCCGCTCTTTGATGCCGGATACATCAATATGAGCCGTCAGTATCTCACCATCGGCGTGAACGGTCTGGTTGAGGCTGCCGAGTTTATGGGCTTGAAGATCAGTGACAATCCTGACTATCTCCACTTCGTGCAGAAGGTGCTCGGACTGGTGGAGAAGTTCAACAAGCAGTATCGCACTAAGGAAGTGATGTTCAACTGCGAGATGATTCCTGCCGAGAACGTGGGCGTGAAGCATGCCAAGTGGGACCGCGAGGACGGCTATTTCGTTCCGCGCGACTGCTATAACAGCTACTTCTACGTAGTGGAGGACGACTCATTGAATATCGTGGACAAGTTTAAGATGCATGGCGCTCCTTACATCGAGCACCTTACAGGTGGCTCAGCGTTGCACATGAACCTTGAGGAACATCTCTCAAAGGCTCAGTATCGTCAGCTTCTGCGCGTAGCGGCGAAGGAGGGATGCAACTACTTCACGTTCAATATCCCCAACACCATCTGCAACGATTGTGGTCATATCGACAAGCGTTACCTGAAGAAGTGTCCGCATTGCGGCAGCGAGAATGTCGACTATATGACACGTATCATCGGCTATCTGAAGCGCGTAAGCAACTTCTCGCAGGCTCGTCAGCAGGAGGCAAAGCGTCGTTTTTATGCAGGAGCCAATCAGTCGCTGCAGGACTAAGAGTCAGAAACCCCTAACATTTATAATATAGTAATTATGCTTAATTATCTCAATACAGGAATTGTCTTTCAGGAAATCCCGGATGAGGTGACATTGTCCATCAACATCACGGGATGTCCGTGTCGCTGTCCGGGCTGTCACAGCCAGTATCTGTGGGAGAACATCGGCGAACCGCTTACACCAATGGTGCTCGATAAGTTTATGAGACAGTATGGCGGCGACATTACGTGCATCTGCTTTATGGGCGGCGACGCTGACCCGAAGTATGTCAGCCAGCTGGCGCAGTATCTGCATCGTGAGCACGAAGGGCTGAAGGTGGCTTGGTATAGCGGTCGTCAGACTTTCCCGAAGTCAATACGCAAGCGCGACTTCGACTACATCAAGCTCGGTCCGTACATTGAGCATCTCGGATGCCTCAAGGAGCGCACCACCAACCAACGCCTCTATAAGCGTGCCGTTGGTGATGACTTTACGGATATCACGTCGCGTTTCTGGAAGAAATAAGAGTGTAAGAAAACATGAACTTTGGCAATGAGTGAGACAATTCACAAACCAAGTATAGCAATCATCGACCCCAACACGCTCGCCGTGTTGGGGTTGACGCATTTATTGGAGTCGGTGATGCCTAAAATCACTGTAGACGCTTATGGGTCGTTTGCAGAACTTGAGGCAAACCATCCCGAGCGTTATTTCCATTTCTTTGTGGACGTTCGTATTGTCCTTTCGCATATGGCTTTCTTTCAGGCGCAACGCCACAAGACCATTGTCCTCGTCAATTCGCTTGCCGACGAAGACGCGTCAGTAGGTTCGTTCCACACTATATGCGTGAGTCAGTCAGAGAAGCAGCTGCTCCGTTCGCTGCTCATGCTCGAACAGCACGCTCATGCACATGGCAAGAATCTTCCGTCTGTGCTGAAAGAAGACGCGCCAACGGCAGACGACCGAAGCATGGCGTGTCCGCTGTCGGCGCGTGAAATGGAAGTGATGGCGCTGGTGGTGAAGGGAAACATCAACAAGGAGATAGCCGAACGGCTCAGTCTGAGTCTGCCTACAGTGGTGTCGCATCGTAAGAACGTAATGTCAAAGCTCGGCATTCATTCAGTGTCTGCCCTGACCATATACGCCGTCATGCACGGTCTTGTGGATGTGAATGAGATATAACGATTGTATTGTCTGTTTAGACATATAAAAGAAAAAGGCGGTATAGGAATTTTGCTATTGAGTTCCTATACCGCTTTTTGTATGCTTTTGGCTGATTTCTACTACAGCACTGGAGCGAGGAAATGGGCGAACCATCCTACGAACTTCTGCCATCCAGTGCGGAATTCTTTCCACTTCTCCGGCGTTAGCTTAAAGCTGCGCGTCTTGTCGTGGTCGAACATGTGCGACAGTTCTGCCGTTGTGCAGGGGTCGATTATTACGGCGTTCTCCTCATAATCGAAGCGCAGGCTGCGTGAATTGAGGTTTGCGCTGCCCACTGTACAGAACATTCCGTCCACCATTATTATCTTAGTGTGATGGAATCCCGGTTCGTAAATATATACGTCCACGCCGTGCTTCATCAGCTTGTGTACGTTGTAGAACACGCAGTCGGGCGTCAATGGGATGTCGCTCTTTGCCGATACCATCACCTCCACCTTTACGCCGCGCTTTACGGCACGCTTAAGAGCGCGTTTCAGCTTGCCGGTTAGGGTGAGGTAGGGGTTGACGAGCTTTATGCTGTCCTTGGCATCGTTGATGGCATTGAAGTAGAACTGGCGTATGATCTTGTTGGATGTACGCGGTTCGCGATTGATAATGCCTACCATCTTGTGTCCCGCTGTGCAGCAGGTGTCAGGCTTGAGGTCGTGGAAATAATAGCCTCCGCGTATGCCTCGGAAGTATTTAGCTCCGTGAACGTTTTGTCGTGCCGTCTTGTTCCATATTCTGAGAAAGATGGCCTGCAGCGTGTTCACCTCGTCGCCGTCAATGCGGCAGTGCATGTCGCGCCATTCTCCCACCTGTGGCGTCCCGTTTATGTAATAGTCTGCCACGTTCATACCTCCCGTATAGGCTATCTGTCCGTCTATTACCACAATCTTACGGTGGTCGCGATGGAGCACATGATTAATCCAAGGGAAGCGTATGGGGTCGAATTCATGAATCTCGATGCCACGCTTGCGTATTGCCTTTATGTGCTTCTTGAGAAGCGGCTGGTTGTTCGAGTCGTTTCCGAATCCATCAAATAGGGCGCGAACTTCCACGCCTTCCTTCGCTTTCTCTGCAAGCAGATCAAAGAGTAGTGAGGCTATCGAGTCGTTTCGGAAATTGAAGTATTCGAGGTGCACGCTGCTGCGTGCTTGTCTTATTGCGCAGAACATGTCGTCGAACTTCTCCTGCCCGCTCATAAGCAGCGTCACGCTGTTGTTGTCAGAGAATCGGATGCCTTCTTCACGCAGTTGTCTTACGATGGTTGAGTCGCTTCTCTGGGCGTCGGCTGCGGAGAGGAGGCAGAAGTTGGCGATAATGGTTACGATTAATGTCCTGAATGTCATTCTTGCTTTTGCTTTCTTTATACCTTGCAACGTATTTCTTTATACCATGCAACGGTAATGGTCTACCACTCCGAGTAAGTGTTGCTTGTCGTCCACGACAAGGACAGAGTGGATTTTATATTTGTTCATTATCTTTTGTATCTCGCTGATCTTGGTAGTCGGGAGCACCATCTTAGGCGTTGTGGTCATGATGTCCTCCACGTGCTTGACGAAGAAATGCTCTTTCCATTTCTCCATGGCTCGTCGGATGTCGCCGTCCGTGATAAGTCCTACCACGCGGTTGTCTTCCATTGCCACGCCCAGTCCGAGCTTTCCTTTGCTGACGAGAATGATGGCGTCGCCGAGATTCATGTCGCGTGTAAGTACGGGTAGGTCGTCAGAGCGCATCACGTCTTCAGCCGTTGTAAGGAGTCGCTTGCCGAGTGATCCGCCGGGATGGAACTGTGCAAAGTCGCGCGGCTTGAAGTCGCGCACCTTCATCAGCGCCACAGCAAGGGCGTCGCCCATAGCGAGAGTAGCCGTTGTGCTGCTTGTCGGGGCGAGGTTGAGCGGGCAGGCTTCCTTTTCAACACGCACATTGATATGCGCCGTGCTGTATTTTGCAAGGAGCGAATCAGGATTGCCGCTCATGCCGATGATGGGGATTTGCATGTGCAGCACCATGGGGATGAATCTCAGCAACTCGTCTGTCTGACCCGAATTGCTGATGGCAAGAACGACGTCGTCCTTGGTCATAACGCCAAGGTCGCCGTGATAGACGTCAAGAGGATTGATAAAGAAGGACGGCGTACCCGTGCTGGAGAGCGTGGCTGCTATCTTGGCTCCGATATGTCCGCTCTTTCCAACGCCCGTAACGATTACCTTTCCGTGGCAGTTGAACATCAGTTCCACTGCTTTCTCGAAGTTCTCGTCCAGCCGTGGTATGAGATTGAGCATTGCTTCTGCCTCGTCTTTTATGCAATGGGCGGCATATTCGTTCACATGCTTTAGTCGTTCTGAAGCTATATCGTTCATGTTGATTATTTTATTGTTTGTCGTTTTATTTGAATCCGGTTTGGAATCTGATTTAGTGAGATTCTATTCAAGAAGCTTTTCCACCAGTCCTTCCAGCTTGTCGAGGAAGAGCATGTTGGGTCCGTCGCTAAGCGCATGGTCAGGGTCGGGATGCACCTCAAAGAAGTAGCCGTTGGCACCGAAAGCCTTTGCTGCCAATGCCATTGACGGCACGAAGCGGCGGTCGCCTGATGTCTTGCCACCGCCAGCTCCCGGTCGCTGCACGCTGTGTGTGCAGTCCATCACCACGCGTGGCGTGATGTCGAGCATATCGGCGATGTTTCTGAAGTCCACCACGAGGTTGTTATATCCGTACATGTTGCCGCGTTCGGTGAGCCACACCTCCTTTGCTCCGGCTTCCATGGCTTTCTCTACCGGATAACGCATGTCCATGCCGCTGAGAAACTGTGCTTTCTTTATGTTTACAGTCTTGCCTGTCTTGGCAGCCGCCACGAGCAGGTCGGTCTGTCGGCAGAGGAAAGCAGGAATCTGTAGCACGTCACACACCTCGCCGACAGGTTCAGCCTGATAGCTCTCGTGTATGTCCGTAAGGACGCGCAGTCCGTAGCGCTCCTTGATGTCTGCGAGCATCTGCAGTCCTTTGTCGAGTCCCGGACCGCGGAATGAGTGGATGGATGTGCGGTTGGCCTTATCGAAGGAGGCCTTGAATATGATGTCGGTGCCGAGCTTGGCATTGATGCGCACAATTTCCTCGGCGACGGTGTTGAGCAGCTCCTGCGATTCGATGACGCATGGACCGGCGATGAATAGTGGTTGCATATGAAGGGTTATATCGTTTTTTAGTTTTACAATTGCGTTTCTATAGTATAACAATGCAAAGGTAATAAATTTTCTATACAATTACATTCTACACATCATTAATAAAATAAATAATAAAAAAAGCTTTACTGTAGATTGCCGGGTGTATTGCCCTTGGAATCTTGCAGTAAAGCTTTCTAAATGTATTGTCTTAACCCTAAAGTAGGATGAATGTATGTCTTAAGATGATGTGTCTTATTCTGCTGAGACAAACTCGTCGAGGAAGCGTGTGTCGTTCTCAGAGAACATACGGAGGTCAGCCACACGATACTTCAGGTTGGTGATACGCTCGATGCCGAGACCGAAAGCGTAGCCAGTGTAAACCTTGCTGTCTATGCCGCAAGCCTCGAGGACGTTCGGGTCTACCATGCCGCAACCGAGAATCTCCACCCATCCGGTGTGCTTGCAGAAGCCGCATCCCTTGCCGCCGCAGATGTGGCATGAGATGTCCATCTCAGCGCTTGGCTCTGTGAAGGGGAAGTAGCTTGGACGCAGACGGATCTTTGTGTCCGGACCGAAAAGCTCGCGTGCGAATGTCAGCAACACCTGCTTGAGGTCGGTGAACGATACGTTCTTGTCGACGTACAGACCTTCGAGCTGATGGAAGAAGCAGTGGGCGCGTGCCGAGATGGCCTCGTTACGATATACACGACCCGGGCAGATTACGCGGATGGGCGGTTCCTGATGCTCCATGATGCGGCTCTGGTCATTGGAGGTGTGTGAGCGAAGGAGGATGTTCTTTGTGACATCCAGTCCGCTCTGCTCAATGAAGAATGTATCCTGCATGTCGCGTGCGGGATGGTCAGCAGCGAAGTTCAGCTTTGTAAAGACATGAAGGTCGTCGTCAATCTCCGGTCCTTCGGCAAGTGTGAAGCCCATGCGCTGGAAGATGTCGATAATCTGATTCTTTACGATAGTGAGCGGATGGCGTGTGCCAAGCTGTATTGGGTAAGCTGAGCAGGTAAGGTCGAAGTCGTCAGACGACTCCTCTGCCTCTGCGTTCTGCTCCTTGAGCTCGTTGATTTTCTGCAATGCGAGCTGCTTTAGCTCATTGATCTTTATTCCGACAGCCTTCTTCTGGTCTGCAGCAACGTTACGGAAGTCAGCCATAAGCGCTGTGATTTCACCTTTCTTGCTGAGATACTTCAGTCGGAGCTGTTCTATCTCTTCGGCGTTGCTTGCCTGGAGATTGCTCACTTCTTTGAGAAGCTGATCTATCTTTTCTAAAATCATATCTTGAAAAATAAAGTATTTTTTAATGTATGTTCTTGTATGTTTTATGCGTGTCACCGCCTTTAAATTGTATGCGCCGACAGTGGCTCGTTAAAAAACAATGCAAAGGTAATATTTTTTGATTTAAAAAAGAACTATATCGAAATAAAGTTGTACTTTTGCAGTCAAAATTTGAGGGGTAGGCTAATGTCCTACAATATAGTATGAAAAAAGTAATTGTGTTTATTGTGCTGGGCGTTTTCGTCGGCATGGTATGTTTTTCTTCTGTAGGTTGTTCGGGTAAGAAACCTGAGCCAGTTGACTCCGACAGCATCAGTGCCATTTCTGACACGACGGCTGCAGACACTCTCGACCAGATTATCGCGGAGACTCCGATGCCATCGGCTGCAGACGAGTTGTTCGACGATTTCTTCTTCAATTTCGCCGCCAACAGAAAGCTTCAGATGAAGCGAATCGTTTTCCCCTTGCCCGTCATTGCGGGTAAGGACACTACGTTTCTGCCCAAGAAACGCTGGAAGATGGACCACTTCTTCATGCATCAGGATTTCTACACGCTTATTTTCGACAACATGAAGCAGATGAATGTAGTGAAGGATACCACCATCAATCATGTCGTAGTGGAGCGAATCAATCTGCCGCGCCGTTATGTCAAGGGATATGTCTTCAATCGTATTCGTGGCGAATGGAAGATGACGTCCATTGTCAAGACGAGTCTGAAGGCCAGCAAGAACGCCTCTTTCCTTTCTTTCTACCATAAGTTCGTACGCGATACGGCTTTCCAGGTGAGAAGCGTAAACGACCCCCTTGAGTTTACCGGACCTAATCCTGACGACGACTTCAGCAGCATGTCTGGCATACTTGCGCCTGAGCAGTGGCTGTCGTTCGCGCCTGAACTGCCATCCGGCACCATTTACAATATCATTTACGGACAACGCTATACGGAGAGCAATCAGAAGATTTTCGTTATCCGTGGCATTGCCAACGGTCTTGAGACCGAGCTGACGTTCCGCCGTAAGGGTGGACATTGGAAACTAATGAAACTTTTAATGTGATGATGAAAGACTTCCTTGATCATAGCCTCTTGGCTCACAACACCTTCGGCATCGAAGCAAGATGCCATCGCTTTATTGAGTTCTCCACCGTTGAAGAGGCGCAGGCTGCTGCAGGTATTGTGCGTGATGCCGACCTCCCTCTCCTCATAGTAGGCGAGGGCAGCAATCTTTTGCTCACACGCGACTTCCCTGGCATCGTGCTCCATTCTGCCATAAAGGGACGCGAAGCCACAAAACAGGCTGACGGCAACATTATGCTTCGTTGCGGTTCCGGCGAGACTTGGGACGACATTGTGGCGTATTGCGTGGAGAAAGGGTGGTATGGTTCGGAGAATCTGTCGCTCATCCCGGGCGAAGTAGGTGCGAGTGCTGTGCAGAACATAGGAGCTTATGGCGTGGAGGCGAAGGACCTTATATATAAGGTAGAGGCTGTGGAGATAGCCACAGGACGCGTCGTTGAATTCTCCAACGAGGAATGTCGCTATGCTTATCGTGACAGCCGTTTCAAGCACGAATGGAAGAACCGCTATCTGGTCACCTATGTCACTTATCGTCTTTCTTCCTCATTCACTCCCGACCTCGACTACGGCAACATCCGTTCCTCGCTTGAGGCAGAGGGCATTGCCGTGCCTACAGCCAGCCAGCTGCGCCAGACCATCGTGAAGATTCGCAAGGCAAAATTGCCAGACCCGCGTGTTACGGGCAATGCAGGCAGCTTCTTTATGAATCCGATTGTCGCTCGCGACATTTATGAGCGTTTGGCAGTGCAATATCCCGGGATGCCACATTACGATATGGGTGAAGCCGGCGTTAAGATTCCTGCAGGATGGATGATAGAGCAATGCGGATGGAAGGGACGTTCGTTAGGACGTGCCGGAGTGCATGACCGTCAGGCTCTTGTCCTCGTCAATAAGGGAGGAGCTACTGGCAATGACGTTGTCTGTCTTTATAAGCGCATAATAGAAGACGTCAAGGCTAAGTTCGGCATCGACATTCATCCGGAAGTTAATGTCATTTAGTTTTATTGAATGCGTTAAAGATAATAGGATACGATAATAAAGAAAAAGGTTGACAATCTTGCTGAACAGGATTTTAATTGTTCAGAGATTGTCAACCTTTTTCTATGTTGTCGTTTCTTTTGTTTCCGCTTCACACGTTTCAGTGTGTGGCTTTCCACCAAGCCGTCTGTTTCTTTGTCTCCACCACGCGTTCGTGCTTTGACGGGTCTGAGGTGGTCATGCCGGAGAAAGCGTTTACGGCTATGGCTTTTCTTCCAGTGTAAGAGTAAATCTTTTCCGTGCAAGCCTTATAAGGCACGAGCTGACTGAGTAGCGTGTTGAATTCGGTGAGGCTTGTCTCGTCATCTGCGCACAGATGCTTCACGTAGTCGCCGAAGTCGTAATAGACTGTGGGGGTGAAGTGGTCTGCGTCGAGGTCCTGAATCTTGTCTATGTCGGCATCGTTAATAGTGTGGAGCGCATTGATGTTCTTCATAAGAGCCGCCATCTGGTCAATGTAGGCGCAGTCAGTAACGCCGATTGCGCCGTATGGCATGTCGTACTTCGAGTAGAAATCATGAAATTCCGTGCATACACTCTTATAGTCGGGCTGCGCCTGCATCAGATATTTGAAGATGTTCTGATAAGGCATGCCGTAAGCCATAATCTCCGATGTGGACGCAATCACGTGGTCAGTAACGGTGCGCAGGTCGTACGCCACTTCTATGGTAGAGAGATAGCAGTCGTCAAAGAGGATAAACTGCATCTTCATTCCTGCATTGGTTATCGACTTTGCAAAGTTGGGTATCTCTATCTGGTATTCGGGCGATGTTCCTCCGAAGAATCTTGTGGCTACATTCTTCTTTCCGTTAGACGGCAACCATCCCTCTCCGTGGCATCCCACAATCATGGCGTATGTCTTGGCAGGGGCATACACCTTCACCTGTCCCAGCAGGGCAGTGCGTCCCTCTGTGGTGAGATATGTCGGGGATGTGTATGTGGCAACGGTGTCGCGCACGCATCTTTTTCCGTTGTAAGTGATGTTGATAAGATTGCCCACATTGCCGTTCTTGTCAATGAATACGATAAGGTGTGTGTTGCCGAGACCGCCGTTTTCCGCTATGGCTCTCTCCATATCCCCGATGTTGGTGAGGAAGTTATAGTAGAGGCTTCCTGAATTTCCGCTGTATGGCATGAAGACGAAGATGGTTTTCTCTGCCGTAACGGGAGGCTTGGGGTTGTCGGAGTTTTCTGCCTTTCCGCACGATGCCATCGTAATGACAGCTATGGCAATGAGAATGGCTGATAATAGTTTTTTCATATAGTCTGTAAAAAAGCATGGAGGGTGTTACAGGTCTGCGTTGTTTCCGCCGTCCTGCAGCACCCTCCATATTGTTTTTGTTATTCTGAATGTCAGTTTAGTCTTCTCTTTAAAGACCCTTGCTTACTTTCCCTTCAGAGCCGCGATAGACTCCTTCAAGGCAGCAATCTTCTCTTCCGAGTCGCTCTGCTTCTTGCGCTCCATAGCTACGACAGCCTCCGGAGCGTGTGCCACGAACTTCTCGTTAGAGAGCTTCTTCTTCACACCAGCGAGGAAACCTTCAAGGTGCTTGAGCTGTGCCTCCTGCTTTGCAATCTCAGCCTCCACGTCAATCATGTCGCCGAGGGGTACTGCAAACTCGTCTGTGCCTACCATGAAGGCGGCAGCTGTGGCGTCCTTCTCTGCTACTACGTTGATGGCAGAGAGATTTGCCATCTTTGTGATTACAGCCGCAAAGTCCTCGTATGCGTTCTTGCCTACAGCCTGCAGTGTGAGTGCGTCCTTGTTGGGGATGTTCTTCTGGTTGCGTACTGTACGCACGCCAGCTACAATCTGCTTAACGTTCTCAATGGCTGCAGCAAGGGCGTTGTCCTCCTCTGTGGGAGCGTCCAGCTTCAGCTCGGCACGCATAATCGACTCGCCGTCCTTGCGGTCGTAGATGTGCTGCCAGAGTTCCTCGGTGATGAACGGCATGAACGGATGGAGCATCTTCAGGAGGTTCTCAAAGAAGGCGAGAGTCTGATTGTATGATGTGGCGTCGATGGGTTGTCCGTATGCCGGCTTCACCATCTCAAGATACCAGCTTGAGAACTCGTCCCAGAACAGCTTGTATACTGCCATCAGCGCCTCCGACAAACGATACTTCGAGAAGAGATCGTTCACCTCCTCGTTGGTCTGCTTCAGCTTAGCCTCAAACCATTTTGCTGCGATGGCGTTGGCCTCAGGCTGCTCACCTTCAGCCACCTGCCAGCCCTTGACAAGGCGGAAGGCGTTCCATATCTTGTTGTTGAAGTTGCGTCCCTGCTCGCAGAGGCTCTCGTCGAAGAGAATGTCGTTGCCGGCGGGAGCCGAGAGCATCATACCCATACGCACGCCGTCGGCGCCATACTTCTCGATAAGGGCAATCGGGTCGGGCGAATTGCCAAGACTCTTCGACATCTTGCGGCCCAACTTGTCGCGAACGATACCTGTGAAGTAAACATTGCGGAAAGGCACGTCCTTCATATACTCCTCGCCAGCCATAATCATACGGGCCACCCAGAAGAAGATGATGTCCGGACCGGTTACGAGGTCGCTTGTCGGATAATAGTACTTTATCTCCTCGTTGCCAGGATTGTTGATGCCGTCGAACAGCGAGATAGGCCAGAGCCATGAAGAGAACCATGTGTCGAGAGCGTCCTCATCGTGAACGAGCTGGTCGGCTGTGATGTTCTCATAGCCCTCCATCTTGCGAGCCTCCTCAAGAGCCTCTTCCTTTGTGAGCGCTACGACGAACTTCTCCTCTTCGCCCTCGGCAGTGGGGAGGAAGTAAGCCGGGATGCGGTGTCCCCACCAGAGCTGACGTGAGATACACCAGTCCTGGATGTTCTCCAGCCAGTTACGGTATGTGGTGACGTATTTTGTCGGGTGGAACTTGATCTTGCCCTCGAGTACAGGAGGCAGAGCGATGTCAGCGAAGTGCTGCATAGAAAGGAACCACTGCTTGCAGAGGCGCGGCTCTACGGCTGTGTCCTGATTGCGCTCCGAATAGCCCACCTTGTTGTCGTAGTCCTCAATCTTCTCCATCAGGCCGGCAGCCTTCAGGTCTTCAACAATCTGCTTGCGTACGTCCATACGGTCCATGCCTACGTACATGCCGGCTGCCTCTGAGATGGTGCCGTCAGGATTGAAGATGTCGATGGTCTCGAGGTTGTGAGTCTTGCCGAGAGCGTAGTCGTTGACGTCGTGTGCAGGAGTAACCTTCAGACAGCCCGTACCGAACTCGATGTCTACGTAGCGGTCCTCGATAACGGGGATGACGCGGCCTACGAGCGGCACGATTACCTTATGACCGCGGAGCCACTGGTTCTTCGGGTCCTTCGGGTTGATACACATAGCGGTGTCGCCCATGATGGTCTCAGGACGGGTTGTGGCTACGACAGCGTAGTAGCGTCCGTCAGCGTCCTGATGAAGCACCTCGCCCTCGCAACCGGTAGGCACGACGGGGTTGGTGTCGGCGTCAGCCACGTAATAGCGCAGGTTGAAGAGATGGCTCTTCTCGTCGCGATAAATAACCTCCTCTGTAGAGAGCACGGTCTGTGCCTTCGGGTCCCAGTTCACCATGCGGAGTCCGCGATAGATGAGTCCCTTCTTGTAGAGGTCTACGAATACCTTGAGCACACTCTCCGAACGCTTCTCGTCCATAGTGAACGATGTGCGGTCCCAGTCGCAGCTGGCACCGAGACGACGGAGCTGCTTGAGGATGATGCCACCGTGCTCATTGGTCCAGTTCCATGCATGCTCGAGGAACTGTTCGCGTGTAAGGTCGCGCTTCTTGATGCCCTGCTCGGCGAGGCGGTTCACCACCTTAGCCTCGGTAGCGATGGAAGCATGGTCGGTGCCCGGCACCCAGCATGCGTTCTTGCCCTCCATGCGAGCACGACGCACGAGAATGTCCTGTATAGTATTGTTGAGCATGTGGCCCATGTGTAGCACACCCGTTACGTTTGGCGGGGGTATTACTATTGTGTAAGGCTGACGTCCGTCCGGCTTGCTGCTGAACAGCTTGTTGTCCAGCCAGTACTGGTACCATTTCGATTCCACTGCTTGTGGATCATACTTTGATGCTAATTCCATATTGTGTGTTATGTGTTATGTTTCTTTTAATTTGCAAAATTAGTAAAAAAGTGTGGGATAACAGCCATTAGCTTTAAATAAAAGTTGCATCTCAGTACTGAGCACTATACCAACAACGCTATCAATAGACTATTTTTTTTCTTGTCATCGAATATTCGTTCGTAAGGCATCTTGTATTTGGCTTTCAATTCCGACTCTTCGTTTATCTCCCTGCAATACCAGTTAATATACGCAACAGGAAAATTATATCACAGCCTTGCATTTCTTTTACTAATGCACTAAGCTTATCAGGCAGATGTTGTGGGTCAGCCAACAAGGAATCCTTTAATATGTATAAGTTGTGCTGATCAGACAACTTTGATAATATGTATTTCTCTTTTTCTTCTGTTGTTTCTAAAATTGGAGGGTCATTCGGTATAAAGTCACATCCATAATGAAGCCCATATTGCTCATAAATATAAAGATATACTCCTTTAAGAATCTCCATCATCGTTGTATTGTCACACTTTGTTTTTTGAATTATGCTACAGACTTCCTCAACAACACCCCTCCGATAAGCAAAACCTTCGTTTTTTACACAATAGGCATTACTATTCAAAACAACAACACATTTTTCTGGATAATGAGGTTGATAGCATACTCTAAAAGTATAGATACCATTTTTTGATGCGCCTCCAAATGTATAAACAGAATCTATCAACACTCTCGCATAATATGGTTCATCATAGAAATTGTACATCTTTGCCACCACATCTCTTGGTAATTCTATGCCCACATTATTTATACGATGTGCTGTTCTTGTCTTACGCGGTCTGCTTGCATAGCAAGAACACGACAAGAAAAGTAAAAAGAGTAAGATGAGGTTTCGTGATCTTCTATTCATGTTTAAGTTCCTCCCTATATTTTCCTCTACCATTCAAAGTTTAGTGTTTGGATAACTTTAAAGTCTCTGCACATCTTATCAATTCATTAATTTCTGTTGTGTCCTTTGTCGTAATCACATATTCTCCATAATTGCCTTTATCAAACATTTCAGGAACTATGTCATACGTTCTGCAAGTAGTGAGATCCCCTGAATATATAATTGTGGCAGAAGAAATGTTTTGAGCCGATATAATCATAGATTTCAAGCTAATGATAATTATTAGAAACAATGTCTTCATAATCTATTTTTTTGATGGTTATACCATTCAACGGTTTGGGCTGTAAGATTTACCATTAACACTATATTATAAATATTGTGTGTTTTGGGCGGAAAAGTATTTATTATTGTGTTATAAGGGTTTTGTGCAAGAACGGCAAGTATATAATACCCATCATCTGTTGGCTTAAATCTCTGCCTAACTTCGAATGCATACAAATTCACAAAGACATATTTCGTCTGCTTACACTTAAAACCAATGCATTGTTTGAAATAGTTATCCAATATTTTATGTCGCTTTGTCACAACTTTACATTTTTCCTTCTTTAAAAAATAGGAGATTAGATTTTCTACATTACATAATTCTGTTTCTGATACATTACTGTATTCCATTCCGTTCTGTAAAAAAGGTACACCATTTTCCCATACTGTTGTATTCTCCATGACATAAAAAGGATTGTCTGATACATACGCCCATACGGTATCTGTATAAAGCAGATCGGCATCGGTTTTATTTTTATTACAACCTGCAAAGATTGTGATAACAAGAATTAACAATATGTGAATTGGTTTCATTTGAATTTGTATTTAAAGTTTATTGTTCCTGGTTGTGCTCCATAAGGTATGGTTTAGGTTTTTACATTAAACAAATTTAGTGAAATAAGGTATAGGGTGTACGCGGGAAGCCGTTCTTTTAACAAAATTTGCACAAGAAAGAAAGGGGCAACTACTCAGCATATGCCTTCTTGCCTAAAAAACATGTCTTCATGTCTTCTTGTCTAAAAAACGTCTTCTTGTCCGCCATGCAAATATCGTACAAAGAGTAAAAAGCTGTTACAAAATAAAAATCAATTCTAGAGAATCAAAAAGCTGTTTTTATGGTGTTATGCTGTGCAAACAGCACCAATGCTTACTAGTGCCACTTTTACAGTACAATAGTGCCACTATTAGAGTGTAAAAGTGGCGCTATTGCATGATAAAAGTGGCACTATTGCAGTGTAAAAGTGGCGCTATTGCAACCCAATGATGCTTTTTGGCTCCGTCATTCATTGCACACTTCTCTTCTCAGCAGCATAATCAGCTGTATGTCAGCACACTATCGCTGCACGCTCAAAACTCAAGAATTTCGCACCAAAGATTTTGTTGTGCGCTCAGCTCATAGTATTGAGCATTAGAGATGCAAATATTGTGTCGGATGACATGCCTTAATACGCAAGTTTTGTATACCTTTGTAGAATATAAAACGGAATGTAAAACAAGTATTAAAGAAACATCAGAATGCAAGACTTTGCTGCAATAGATTTCGAGACTGCCAACTACGCGCGGTCGTCTGTCTGCTCAGTTGGCGTTATCATAGTGCGTGGCGGTGAGGTGGTGGATAAGTTCTACTCGCTTATCAAGCCCGAACCTGAGTATTATAATTACAGGTGCACTCAGGTGCATGGTCTCACCGCTGCTGACACCGACGCTGCGCCCGTCTTCCCCGAAGTATGGGCACAGATTGAGCCGAAGCTACGCTTGTCTGCCGATGAGCAGAAGCGGTTAGGAAGTGAGTATCTGCCGCTTGTGGCTCATAATAAGGCGTTCGACGAGAGTTGTCTGAAAGCCGTCTTTCGGGTATATCAGATGGATTATCCCGATTATCCTTTCTTCTGTACGCTCGTCCGTTCTCGCAAGGTTTGGCCACAGGGACATCACAATCTGGACATTATAGCGGCACGCTGCGGTTATGATCTGACACATCATCATCACGCACTGGCGGATGCTGAAGCCTGTGCGGCAATTGCGTTGGAAATACTATAATATCCTTCTGATTGTGAAAGGATTGGAGGTTTATAAGGCATGGAAAGGTTAGGGGTGAGAGTGGGGTTACTCTATCCCTAACTTTTCCATTTTATTGTATATGGTCTTTCGGTCTATTCCGAGCAGTCGTGCTGCCTTTGCCTTGTTGCCATTGGTCTGTTGCAGGGCGGCTACGATGCGTGAACGCTCTGAGTCTTCGTCGTACAGGGCTGTTACTGGGGCAGGCTGCGTCGGTCCCATAGCGAGTGTCAGCTCTGTGGGGGTGATGAGATTGCCGCGGGTGAGGAGTACGGCGCGTTTCACGACGTTGTTAAGTTCGCGCAGATTGCCGGGCCATGAGTGGGAGGCGAGCAGTTCGGCTGCAGCCGAATCGAAACCTTCCACAGAGCGGTTCAGCTCCTCGTTGGCGTGGCGCATGAAGAGGTCGGCAAAGAGGAAGAGGTCGGTGCCACGCTCCGAGAGCTTCGGCATGTAGATGGTGAACTCGTTGATGCGGTGATAGAGGTCTTCGCGGAATCGTCCATCGCTTACGGCATCGGCAAGGTTCTCGTTCGTGGCGCAAACCAGGCGTATGTCGATGGGAATCTCCTCCGTGCCACCGACAGGACGGATGCGGCGTTCCTGCAAGGCGCGAAGCAACTGCACCTGCACGTCGTAGCTCAGATTGCCCACCTCGTCGAGGAACAGCGTGCCGCCGTTAGCCGCTTCGAAGGCGCCGCGCTTGTCCGTATCGGCACCCGTGAACGAACCTTTCTTATGACCGAAAAACTCTGATGCTGCCACGTCGCGTGGTATGGCGCCGCAGTCGAGGGCGAAGAACGGTCGGTCATGTCGCGGGCTGAGGTCGTGAATGCGGTGTGCCACATATTCCTTTCCCGTGCCCGAAGCTCCGAGTATCAGTACGGACATCGGGGTGGGCGCCACAAGTTCCACGTAGCTATACAGCTGTCGCGACGCCTCACTCTTTCCTTCAATGTAGCGTGGCGCAGTTTCCGGATTTTGAGTTTTGAGTTTTGAATTTTGAGTTTTGTGCGTTGGATTTACTTGCTGAGCATTCTGATCCAGCGCATCGTTGATCTTCTGCAACAGGATGTCGGGCTGCACGGGCTTGGCAATATAGTCTGCTGCTCCCGACTTCATTGCAAGGACAGCGTTCTGCACTTCAGCGTAATTGGTCATTACGATGAAGGGGGCATAGATGTTGTGTTCGTGCATCCATGCGAGCAGACGCAGTCCGTCATGGTCGGGCAGACGCAGGTCGGAGAGCACAAGGTCAACTCCGTCGTTAGGCGAGAGCAGTTTCACGGCAGCTCCCACCGACGTGGCCTTGTCCACCTCGAATCCCTTCTTGCGCAACCAAGTCTGTAGCATTGTGCCAAAAGCAATGTCGTCTTCTACTATTAATATATGTGGCATATCTCAATATATAGTGTATCCTTAATATCTTCTACGAAGCAGAAATCTTCTGCAAAGTTATAGGTTTTTTATTTGTTTGAGCCTTTCTATGAGCTGAATTGTCAGTTTCTCACGCTCTTTTTCTTCTGTTTCGCCGATATGTTCAGGCGTAAGCGGCGTCAGCCAACTGTTCTTTCCCGGCTGTATCATCTCCAGCAGAGGCATTGCCTTGTGTGCTGCCTTGGCTATCAGGTCTGCATCGGAAACGTCTTTCAGCATGTCGAGATATTCATCTATTGACTTGTGTATGTCGTCGATAATCTGTCGTTCGGCTTCCGGGTCGCCGTCGGTGAAGGGCAGTAGGGCAGAGCGTAGGCTGTCGGTTTCCGTGGCGCTGCTTTCCGCTTTCACTTTTACTATGATGCCGGTAAGCTGACAGATGGTTGCGGCGAGAGTCTGCACGTTGAACGGCTTGAACAGGCAGGCGTCGAAGCCGTCTTTGCGAAGCTGAGGCATTATGCTTTGTTCGTGGGCGGTCATTGCCACGAACGTTGCTGTCATGTTGCTGCGTATGCGTCGCATGATTTCGCTACCGTTCATCTCCGGCATCTCTATGTCCGTGAAGACAATACGTGGCTTCATCTCGTTGGCGAGACGTATGGCTTCGTTGGCATGTGTGGTGGTGACGACGTTGAGGCTTATGCCTTCCATTCGTGAGAACATTTCTGTGAGCAACTGCTGCTGCAGCCTGTCGTCGTCAACGATTAGCACGGACATCTCCTTAGCATCATGGGATACGGTGGCGGCTTTCTCAAATTTATTATTATCTATCTTGGTTGTTGCTATTGCGGGTGCGCTATTGGCAAGCACTTCCACAGGAATAACAACCTTAAACTTCGATCCGCTGCCCTTGCGCGAACTGACGTTGATGGTTCCGCCGAGCATCTGCACTATCTCTCGTGTTATGGACAGTCCCAGACCTACGCCCTCCTTGCCTTGTGCACCGGGCAGACGGGTGAATGCAAGGAAGACGCGCTGCTGTTCCTCCGGCGTCATTCCGCATCCCGTGTCCGTAACGCTGATGGTCAACCGTGCGTTAGCCACGACCACGGTTACGGTCACTTCGCCCTTGTCGGTGTATTTAATGGCGTTGCTCACCAGATTGTTTACCGCCTGCTTTATGCGGAACGCGTCCGAACGACACATCATCGTGTCCTCCACGCGTATGTCCGCCGTCAGACGCAGATGCTTCGCCATGGCTTGCGGCTGCATGCCGTCCGTACACTCGCGCACAAGCGAAGCCGGCGCAAAGCTCACCTCATGCAGTTCCGCCTTGCCGCTCTCCAGCTGGTGATAGTCCAGCAGGGCGGAGACGAGCTGTAGCAGATGCTTTGACGATCCGGCAATGCTCTGCAGATAGCCCACCGCTTTTGGACGGTCAACGTATTCGCTGAGCAGGTCGATGAATCCGGCTATTGACGCAGCCGGAGCCTTGATGTCGTGCGTTATGGTCAGCAGCAGGCGTTCGCGCTGTTGCATTATACGTTCTGTTTCTGCCTTTGCCTCAAGGATGCGGTTGCGGTCGCGACGTTCCCGGCGTATGTCTCGCAGGATGTAGACCACGAGAATGGCTGCCGAGAGAATGGCGAGCAGTCCGAGTCCGACTATCCTGATGATCATTGCTCGTCGTGAACTGATGGCTTTGTTGATGGTCTTGAGCAGGGCGTTGTGCTCGTCGGTCTGGATGTCCTCAAGCAGTTGCTCCGTGCGCCACGCCAGCTGAATGCTCACCAGCTGCAGTTGGTTGTTGCGGTTGGCTATTATTTCCTGTCGTTGTCCGCGAGCCCGTTGTTCGTCATGATGAATTTCGGCGAGGGCGTTAGCCACGGAGTTGGCGATGTTTAGTCTGTGATTGACGGTGTCGGTGGGCTGTTTATATATGTGCGTCATGCCCACGGTGTCAGAGTGTTGGCGTCGGAACGCGTCGCCCAACCGTCTGAAGAAGCCGCGTCTGCTCTTCACTATCTCGTACACAGTCTCGTGCTGTTCGCGTCGTTCTTCCGTCTTTGGATTGATTACCACGGAGTCAGTTCCGCTATGCAGCGCCCGCAACTTATTTGAGAAGTAGATGTCGCGGCTGTCCTTGCCCAGTTCTGCCATTACGAGCAGCGTGTTCTCGCGTTTGCAGTTGAGGAGATCAATGAGCGAGTCGAGTCGCTGCTGCTTCATGGTGTCAGAGAGCAAGGGGCGCAGTTGGCGTGCCTTGTCCATGGAGTTGTTGATGGCATGGCTGAACCGTTGCCACTCGCCGGCGTCGCCGAGCAGTATGGATCGTTCGGCGTTGCCCGTCTCAAGCATCGAATAGACAAGCGAGTCCACGATGTCGCGGCGTGCCAGAAGCTTTTCTGAGGCGCGGTTGACGGCTGTCAACGATCGGGTGTTGTCATAAATCATCCATGTGGCTGACAACAACACAATGGCAAGAAGCCCATAACCGACAAGAATCTTTATACGAGTGCTGAACATGTCTTACTTTTTTTTACTATCATATTCCTATTCTTCTATACATATATATAACGCAGATTGCAGGTTTTTATTTTATGCACGAAAAAAGCCTGTATCTCTTGCTCACGCAAGACGATACAGGCTGAAGCGGCTTGGGGTATTTGGCAATTATGTCAGGAAATGGATATGAATGTGTTCCTGTTATTATGCCACGTCTGGAGTGACGTCAGTTTTTGTGGTGTCCACCTCTGTTGAGTCAGAGAACATCATCATTGCTGTGTCGTCTGATCCTGCTGCGCTTACAGTTGAGTCCTCAGTTTGTGCTGGTGTCTCAGCCGGAGTTTCAGCGGGCTGCTCAGCGGGCTGTTCTGCCGGTGCCACCGTGTCCACTGTGGTTGTGTCCTGTGGAAGGGCGGTGCTGAGACTTGACATTGAGTTGTTAGCGAATACGTTGCTTACTGATACCATTACGAAAGCTGCAAAAGCTGCAAAAAATAACTTCTTCATATGCGTAAATTTTTTATTGTGAATATTATTGTTTATTAGCTGAACTTTGCTTGAACTTGTTGGTTCGTTGCGTCGTTCGACTAATATAATGCAACGGGCGTGCCAAAACAATACTTGAAAGCTTAAACCGTTGGAAATCAACGATGTAAGAAAAACGATGTAAAAATGAAAAAGTGTGGAAGTGTAGAAAAGCGTGGAGCAAGTGTAGAAAAATTCCACACTTGCTCCACGATGTTATGCTATAAAATGCAGATAAAGATCAGAACTTTCCCTGCTCGCCGAGATAGCTGTCCTTAAAGCCAAGGAAATAAAGCACGCCGTCGATGCCGATGGTGTTGAGGCTCTGCTTTGCGTTAGCCACCACACGAGGCTTGGCATGGAAGGCGATGCCAAGTCCGGCTTCGCCCAGCATAGGCAGGTCGTTGGCTCCGTCGCCCACGGCAATGGTCTGTGCGAGGTTCACCTTCTCCACCTGTGCGATAAGCTTCAGCAGTTCTGCTTTTCGGTGTCCGTCCACTATCTCGCCGACGTAACGTCCCGTCAGAATGCCGTTGTCGTCTACTTCCAGTTCGTTGGCGTATACATAGTCGATGCCGTACTTGCGCTGCAGGAACTCGCCGAAATACGTGAATCCGCCACTGAGAATGGCAATCTTATATCCGCAACGTTTCAGCACAGCCATCAGGCGGTCCACTCCCTCCGTGATGGGCATCTTTTGGGCGATTTCCTCGAACACCCTTGAGTCGAGTCCCTTCAGCAGCGCCACACGGCGTGTGAAGCTCTCCTTAAAGTCAATTTCGCCTCTCATGGCGCTCTCCGTGATGGCTTTCACCTCGTCGCCCACGCCGGCACGCTCAGCCAGCTCGTCTATGCATTCGGTCTGAATGAGCGTTGAGTCCATATCGAAGCAGATCAGTCGGCGCATACGTCGATACATATTGTCCTTCTGGAAAGAGAAGTCGATCTCCATTTCCGAAGAAATCTTCATCAGTTCCTCCTGCATGAGAGTGCGGTCAGTGGGAGTGCCACGGAGCGAGAACTCGATGCACGCCCTACGGTTTTGCTCCGGGTGCTTGATGCTCATACGTCCGGTAAGTCGTAGGATGGAGTCGATGTTGAGTCCCTGCTTTGTGATAATCTTTGTGGCAGCCTCAATCTGCTTTGCCGAAAGGCTGCGTCCGATGAGCGTGAGAATATATCTGTTCTTGCCCTGCTGGCCCACCCACATCTCATACTGGTCGTCCGTTACGGGCTCGAAGCCTATCTGCACGCCCAGCTCAGTGGTCTTGAACAGCAGCTCCTTCATCACCTGACCGGAGTCGTCTTCGTTTATACGGATGAGGATTCCCAGAGAAAGAGTGGAGTGGATGTCAGCCTGGGCGATGTCCAGAATCTTAGCATCCTTGCTTGCAAGAATCTCCATTATCGATGCGGTAAGACCAGGACGGTCATTACCAGTTATTCTGATCAGAATCTGTTCTTCCTTAATTTCGGTTTTTTCCATTTATTATTTTTGTGAATAAAGTTCCAGTGCCATAATATCTATTGTTTTGCTTGTTTATGCAAAGTTAACGAAAGTCTTTCAGAAAAAGCCTGATTTTAGGTCGATTTGCTGTATTCTTGCGTAAGTTTTGCTCTATGTATGCTATGAAGTTGGATATATTTTGCTATTTTTGTAGATTAAAAAATCTTGCTTAATAACAACCTTTACAACTTATGTCACTTTGGGATAGAATCTTAGATACGATAAATATAGGTGGTGCTTCAAGCTCTTCCGACAACTACATTACGTCATTAAGGCGTGATGCAGACAGCTATGCCTTTGTGGATGTGGAGGTTGGCGTAAAGAATCGTAAGGTTCAGGACATTGGAGCGTTGCGCCATGACGGGGCTACTTTTCACAGGAATTCCAAGGCTGACTTGCTGAATTTCTTGTCTGATATAGATTTTTTGTGTGGTCATAACATTGTGCATCATGACGCAAAGTTTCTGTTTGGCGAAAACATGCAGCGATGGGCGCTTGTTGACACTCTGTATATGTCGCCCTTGTTATTCCCCGAACGACCCTACCATCGACTTGTGAAGGACGACAAGCTGATGAGCGATGAGATGAACAATCCCGTGAACGACTGCGAGAAGGCTCGCGAATTACTCTTTGATGAGATTGCTCGTTGGCGTGGTTTGTCTGAGCGCAGGCAGCGCATTTATGCCTCTTTGCTTGCGGACATTGACGAGTTTAATGGTTTTATGCAGATGGTTGGAGCTGAGACAGGCTCAAATAATCAGGTTGCAGAGCTGATACGCGAGGAGTATGACGGAAAGATTTGCGCCAATGCCGATATCCGTAGGTTGGCAAGAAAATATCCTTGTGGATTGGCTTATGCTTTGGCCCTGATTGATACTACGGACCAGCGGTCGGTCACTCCGGCTTGGGTGCTGTTTAATTATCCCGAGGTGGAGCATGTCATACGTCAGCTTCGCCACACGCGCTGTGCTGTGGGGTGCAAGTACTGTGACCGGCAACTTGACGCCCGCTATAACTTGAAGCGTTTCTTCGGTTACGACTCGTTTCGTACATACGACGGCGAGCCGTTGCAGGAGAATGCAGCACGTGCTGCCATTGACGGAAATTCGCTGTTGGCTATATTTCCGACAGGAGGAGGCAAGTCGCTTACGTTTCAGCTGCCTGCATTGATAGAGGGCGGCAGCGTACGCGGACTGACCGTTGTGATATCGCCTTTGCAGTCGCTCATGAAGGACCAGGTGGACAATCTTGCCGACCGTGGCATAACAGAAGCGGTGACCATCAACGGATTGCTCGACCCTATATCACGCTCGCTTGCCATAGAGCGTGTGCAGAGCGGTGACGCTTCGCTGTTGTATATATCCCCCGAGATGCTTCGCTCGAAGACCATAGAGAAGATACTTATGGCTCGTCATGTGGTGCGATTTGTCATTGACGAGGCACATTGCTTCTCGGCTTGGGGACAGGATTTTCGTGTTGACTATCTGTATATAGGCAGGTTTATAAAGGAATATCAGGAGCGTAAAGGTGGAGGCACACGCATACCTGTGTCGTGTTTTACGGCAACTGCAAAGCAAAAGGTGGTTCAGGATATATGTGATTACTTCAAGCATTGGCTAAACGTCGACCTGAAGCTTTTCGCATCGTCGGCTTCAAGAAAGAATCTGCGCTATAAAGTGATTCACGTCGATACTGACGAGGACAAGTATGGTCAGCTGCGCGAACTTGTAAGGATGGCGTCATGCCCGACCATTATATATGTGTCGCGCACGAAGCGCACACACGAACTTGCCTCGAAGCTCACTCGTGACGGGATGAAGGCTCTGCCGTTCAACGGCAAGATGGATTCTGACGAGAAGATAAAGAATCAGGATGAGTTTATGTCGGGTAGAGTGGACATCATCGTTGCGACATCGGCTTTCGGCATGGGCGTCGACAAGAGCGACGTTGGACTTGTCGTGCATTACGACATATCAGATTCGCTTGAGAACTACGTGCAGGAGGCAGGACGTGCAGGACGCGACCCGAATCTTACGGCACAATGCTTTGTTCTGTACAGCGACAACGACCTTGACAAGCATTTCATTCTGCTCAATCAGACAAAACTCAGTCTTAGTGAGATACAGCAGGTGTGGCAAGCCGTAAAGAGCTTTACACGTCAGCGTCAGCATGTGTGTTGTTCGGCACTTGAAATTGCACGTCAGGCAGGTTGGGACGACTCGGTGTCGGACATCGAGACTCGTGTACGCACCGCTCTTTCGGCGCTTGAGCAGAGCGGCTACATAGAGCGTGGCAACAATGTGCCGCATGTTTATGCCACGGGCATAACTGTGAAGAACATGGATGAGGCACGTCAGCGCATTTCTGCTTCTTCGTTGTTTGAGAAGGATGAGGCAGAGAAAGCTGTGCGCATAATAAAGTCGCTGATTTCGCAGAAGCACATCTCAAAGGCACAGGATTCGGAGGCAGAGTCGCGTATTGACTATCTCGCTGACATTCTCGGAATGAACAAAAAGGAGATTGTGTCTGCCGTGGAACGTATGCGTCAGGAAGGAATACTCGCTGACAGCAAGGACATTTCGGCTTACATGCAGGATGTGGGTTCGGAACGCAAGGCTAAAAATCTACTTGAGTATTTCGCTCAACTTGAGGAATACATAATAAAGCATATTCCAGACGAATCGCTGCGCATATCTTATAAGCAGCTTAACGACAATGCTGTGCGCGACGGGCTGGATAGGTCGACAGAGAAGAACATCCGAACATTGCTCTACTTCCTTGTAGTGAAAGGCTACACTCGTAAGAAGGAAGATGTGTCGCGCAATATTGTAGTAAGACGACAGTCGGATATGGAGTCGACATTGAAGCGTTTTGAAAAACGATTGAATATATGTCGTTTTGTTGTGGACTGGCTTTACCGTATGGCTGAGAGCATGGACGATGAGGCAAAGAAGAGCGGGGCAGTACAGTTTTCGGTCGTAGAGCTTCTTAATGACATTAAGGCAGAAGGCCAACAGCTGTTCTTCGATACTTCAGAGCTACAGTTGGAGGACGTGGAGGAGGCTTTGCTCTATCTCTCCAAGATAGGTGCGCTGAAGCTTGAAGGAGGATTTCTGGTGCTCTATAATGCTATGGACATTCGCCGACTGAAGGACAATCGCCTACGCTATAAGCAGGATGACTATCGCACGCTAAATGAATTCTATAAGCAGAAAATTCAGCAGATACATATAGTGGGCGAATACGCCAATCTGATGGTCAGCGACTATGACGCTGCCCTGCAATACGTGCACGACTATTTTCAGATGGACTATCGTAAGTTTATCGGCAAGTACTTTAAGGGCAATCGTGTAAGCGAAATCAACCGCAATCTTACACCAGCCAAATACAGCGAGCTGTTCGGACAGCTGTCAGCTCGTCAGAAAGAGATAATAGAGGATCGTGAGTCGCGCAGCATTGTTGTGGCGGCAGGTCCTGGCAGCGGCAAGACGCGTGTGCTGGTGCATAAGCTTGCGTCGTTACTGTTGCTTGAGGATGTCAAGCATGAGCAGCTGCTTATGCTCACATTCTCGCGTGCCGCTGCTACTGAGTTCAAGCAGAGACTGATGCAGCTTATTGGCAATGCTGCCCACTTTGTTGAGATAAAGACATTCCATTCTTATTGCTTCGACTTGCTCGGGCGTATAGGCAATCTTGACGATGTGAGTGGTGTAGTGGCAAAGGCTGCCGAGATGATAAACAATGGTGAAGTGGAGCAAAATCATATAGGCAAGACGGTGCTTGTCATAGACGAGGCACAGGACATGGGCTGTGACGACTATGCCTTGGTGTCGGCTCTGATGGCTGTGAATGAGGATATGCGTGTGATTGCCGTCGGCGATGACGACCAGAACATTTATGAGTTTCGTGGCTCCGACTCGAAGTATATGTATCAGTTGAGCAAGGAACCTGGTGGACGTTTCATAGAGATGACAGAGAATTATCGCAGCTCACGCCTTGTCGTAGGAGCCGCAAACGATTTTGTCAGGTTAATAAAAAACAGACTGAAGAAAGCTCCTATTTTGTCAATGAGCAGTGATGACGGTGAGGTGAGAATTACACGCCACACCTCCAAATACATGTTTCTGCCTGTTGCCGATGACATAATGAAGCGTGGCAAGGGCACTTCTTGCATACTGACGCAGACCAACGAGGAGGCTGTCGTTATGCTTGCGTTACTGAACGGGCGCGGCGTGAAGGCCAAGCTGATACAGTCGTTGGATGGTTTGCGGTTTTCCAATCTTATGGAGATGCGCTATTTCATGAAGTGTGTGGACAGCAGAAAGCAGTCGCCGCTCATCACTGATGAGGCTTGGGAGGAGGCAAAGCAGAAGACTTTCAGCAAGTATGCCATGAGCAAGAGTCTGCAATATGTGCGTCGCTGCGTGGAGATGTTCGAGCAGACAAACCGTGCCAAATACTATAGTGACTTGCGTGAGTTTGTGTTTGAGTCATCGGTGGAGGACTTCTGTGATGTATCAGATGCCGAGGTGGTGGTGTCTACGGTACATAAATCGAAGGGTCGTGAGTTTGATAATGTTTATATGCTGATATCCGATAAATACAATCACACAGACGATCTTCTGCGTAGATATTACGTAGGAATAACCCGAGCCAAGCATAATCTCTATATCCACACCAACGGCGACGTATTCGACAGTATACATAACTGTCAGCATATCACGGATTCACAGCAATATGCAGTGCCGGAGGAGATAGTACTACAACTCTCGCATAAGGATGTCTACCTTGATTATTTCAAGTATAGCAAACAGGAAGTGCTTTCTTTGCGTGGTGGTGACGAGCTGACTTATAATGCTCCGTACCTGTGTAGCGCTCCAACCGGTCAAGCCATTGCCCGACTCTCGCAAGGCATGTTAGACAAGCTTGTGAAATGGGAAGCCAAGGGCTATCACGTGGCGACTGCCAGTGTACGCTTTATTGTGGCATGGAAATCTAAGAATGCAGCAAAGGAAGAAAAAGAATTGGCTGTTCTGCTTGCTGACTTGATGTTGAGGAAGAATTGAATATACAATATTAATCACAATATATAAACCAACTACCGCTTATGAAATACTTATTGTTTTTACTGTCAACTTTTGCTGTTGCCTTTGGTTGCTCATCACAGGCACGTCAGGCAGAGAATGCTTCGAATGCTGATTCGGCTGTTGTGGCTGACGTAGCCGATAGTGAATATACGGATATAAGCAAGTTGCGAATCACTCCGATTGGCAGATACCGTAGCTATTACACTATGTTCTACCGAGTGTCAGGGGCTACCACTACGGGCAATATGGCTTATACGTTGACGATGAAAGACAGTGTAGCAAATTGTGATGAAAGCAGTTTCTGTTATACAATGGCCAACCTGCATGGTCCGAACAGCTCATATGGAAATCGCTTTGAAGTATATAAAAAGAATGCAGAAGGATGGGGTAGAATGCCTTTTAAAGGTGGTTTCACTGATCTTGGCTATGAGTTGCTAACAGGTAAGTCTGCAGAAATGGAATTCTCCTCAAATAAGTTTGCCACTCCATTGAAAAATGGTACTTATAAATTATGCAAGAAAGTGCATTTCAATATAAATCCGCATTTTAAGTTGACATCCGACAGTATCGTTCCGACAGCGACTGGCAGTATGTGTGGAGCTTTCGAGTGTCGTGTCCTGTCGTCACGGTCAGACTCTATTCGTATGATTGTTATTAACCATACACAGAACACGTGTCGTTTGTCTGGGCTTCCAAGTATTCTTGATGCAAACACACAAAATCGTCATCCTCTGACGCGATCAGGTACGACGAAAGCTTATGAATGGATGCAGGCTAACGGACAGATAAAGCCTGGTGAGGGAATTTTGCTCGTAATTCCGACTTCATGGAATCTGAAGGATATCGGCGACGCATACAAGAGAAGCTATTATGAAAGTGGCAGACTCTCGGAGGGCGTATATAGCGTGTCAACGTTAATGGAGATAGAGTTGGAGGCAGAGTTCAGACTGAAATGAATTAAGCTGATTATGCAATAAACAAAGGGAATGTAAAAATACAGTAACAGTATTCTTACATTCCCTTTTCTCTATTATTTAAGCTTGAAAGTTATCGGCACGCTGTACTTCACATTTACCGGCTCGCCCTTCTGCTTGCCTGGCTTCCATGCAGGCATAGCCTTCACCACGCGTATAGCCTCTTCGTCAAGAACGGCATAGCCTGCTGACTTTGTGATGTGTACGTCGCTTACGGTTCCGTCTTTTCTGACAACAAATCCGACGACAGCCTTGCCTTGCTGCTTTGCTTTGACAGCTGCCTGTGGATATTTCATGTTATTCATGAGAAATTCCATCATTGCCAATTGTCCACCATTGAATTCGGGCATCTCCTCTACGGCGTCATGGATTTTCGTTTGGGTGGTTTTCTGTGGGTGAGTCTCTTTTGGTGTTTCACTTGCATTCGTACCATTGGCAAAAACGCTGACTGCCAATGTAGCCACTGGGATGACAAGTAATGCCTTGAGCATCATCCATCGGTTTGATCTTTTCTGGTTCATCATAATGATTCTTCGTTTTAGTGACTCTTTGTTAAGGTTGTTGGCAAATGGCTGCAGACGATTGCCGACCGCCTTGACTACAAGAAATTTTTGATATTGTGTTGCATCAATGCCTTTGTTTAAGACTGCCTCATCCACCTCAAACTCGTGTATGGCTTTAAGGTTCTTGCCGATCAGCCACACGAACGGATTAAACCACTGTATGATAGTGGCGAATTGAAGAATGATGAGGTCTATGTAGTGGCGCAGGCGTATATGCTCCTGCTCATGTGTCAGTACGAAACAGCGGTTGTTGGCGTAGTCGTCGTGACTCATCACAATGTAATGGAAGAGGCAGAACGGACTTGTGGCATAATCGGTGAGGACAATGATGTTGCCTCTGTTGTCAGTGATATGCTCGCATCGGCGCAGACGCAGCATCAGAGACATAGTCTGTATCGCTGTCAAGGATAACATAGCCACGCCACCGAGTGTATATATGCAGATAAGGATGTCTGTCAGACTCCATACAGACAGCTTGTTTGCGTTGCCGTCTATCAGTATTTCTGGCAGTTGAACCGCCTGGCGAACCGTGTCTATCGTTTGATTTGTGCCACCGGTGAAATGAATCAATGGAATTATGAATGACAGGAGCAGACATCCAAGGACAATTATTCTGTTTAGACGATGGAATGTCTCCTTTTCAAGCAATGGCATAATGCAAGTGTAGAGCAGTGCCAAGGTCAGGGCTGATTTTATAATATAAGGTAGTATCATAGGTCTGCTGTTCTTGAATTGTCTCTTTTCTCCGTTCCTTTGTCTATCAGACTTAGTATCTCCTCCAGTTCCTCATCCGAGATATTCTCTTCTTTAACAAAGAACGATATCAGCGAGTGTAAGCTGCCGCCAAAGAACGATTTCTTCACTTCCTTCATAGCCTGTCGCGTGTATTCGGCTCTTGTTACGAGAGGGGAAAACACGTAAGTCTTGCCACCACCGTCACGCTTGTAGGATGTGACGTACTTCTTGTGGGTCAGAATCTTCATAAACGTGGCAATAGTGGAGTAGGCGGGACGGGGTTCGGGATAAGCGTCGATTATCTCGTGCGTAGTCATGCCACGACCGTTGTCCCACAGAATGCTCATTATCTGCATTTCGCCACGTGTTAATGTATTGAATTCTTTCATCTTTCCAATGATTGATGGGTTTATCTAATGTTTTAGATTTTCTATTGGCAAAGATACGTCAAAAGCCGATTCGTTGGTTGTGGATATAACGAGAAACTATTTGTAAGATATTGATTTTAACGTATATTATTAGATATTGAACTTTCGCAAGTTCAGAAGTTATAGAAATAAAAGAAGTTATAGAATTTAAAGCTGTATGTAGGGTTGTAGCTTTTTCTTAACCCCTTCGTCAACGCTTTAAAACCATCGTGCAATCCTGTTGCAACATTCCGGGCGTAACTTTGCAACCGTAAAAAGTTAGCAAAGAAGATGATGACGAAACGTAGCAACAGGATAGCCTTTGCAGCCACGGCGCTGCTTATGATTGGCTCCACAACGACAGCACTTGCCCAACAGCTTAAGGGCAATGTGGTGGACAAGAACTCTCACGAGACACTCATAGGTGCTGTCGTGACTGTGGAGGGCACCAACCTTAAAGCCGTCACAGACATTGACGGCAACTTCCAACTCAATGGACTCAAGAAAGGCACCTACACCTTATATATTAATTATGTAGGATATAAGCCCCAGCGAATTGACGGGGTTCGGGTGACGGACGCACCGACGGAGGATGCCGTGAGCATCGCGATGCTTCCTGACGAACAGAAGCTGAAAGAGGTGGTGGTCACTGCCGTGGAGCGTCGCTCCACAGATGCGGCAATGATACAAGTAGCCAAAAACAGTCCCGTCATAGTGAGCAATGTTTCGGCACAGGAGATAAGCCGGACGCAGGACACCAATGCGGGTGAGGTGATACGCCGTGTGCCGGGCGTGAGCCTTATCGACGACAAGTTTGTGATGGTGCGCGGATTGTCGCAGCGTTACAACAACGTATGGGTGAACGGCGGTGCCGTGCCTTCAAGCGAGGCAGACTCAAGAGCCTTCTCGTTTGACATCATTCCAAGCTCTCAGATTGACAATCTTACCATTGTGAAGTCGCCGTCGGCAGAATATCCTGCTGACTATTCGGGCGGATTCATAATCGTAAACACAAAGGAAATACCAACAGAAAACAATCTAACCTTTTCGGTCGGTGGCAACTGGAACACTTCTTCCGCATTCCAGCGTTTCTCTTACGGCAAAGGCTCTGCCACCGACTTTCTTGCTTTCGACAAGGGCTTGCGCAGTCTGAAGGGAGGCATCGACGCCTCTCTGCGTCCGCTGCTTGATAATGCAGGCAGTAAGGTCGGCGACAATCTCTACGACCTTCGCGGCAACGGACTCAACAATGACTGGCGTGTAAAAAGCCGTAATCCTATAGGCGACCTCAAGCTTGCCGCAAGTCTGGCGCACCGATGGAATCTCAACGGTCGCACGCTTGGTCTGCTTGCCGCCCTCAATTACACCAACGAGTATCGCACATATACCGACATGGAGAACAATCTCTTCGGTATATACGATGCCACTAACGACCGCTCCAACTATCTGCGCCATTCCATTGACGACCAGTTTAACAACAAAGTGCGCCTCGGAGCGATGCTCAATCTGACGTTCCTCTCACGGGACGGCAATCACAAGTATCAGCTTAAGAACATCTTTAACCAGCTTTCAACAAACCGATATACATGGCGTGAGGGAGTCGACGCACAGTCCAATCTGGAGCATAGTGCGGAATATTACTATCGCTCACGCACCACCTATAACGGTCAGCTAACCGGAAAGCATACCTTCACTGGCGATGCCCTCGATTGGAGTGTCGGGTACGCGTATGCTAACCGCCGTCTGCCTGACCGTAGGCGATACCTTCTCAACGATATGCAGAATCCCGGCGACATAGCCCTGCATACCGGCAACGACATATCCCGCGAATGGACACAGCTCGATGAGCACATCTTCTCCATTGGCATTAACGACCGACACTCGTTCGACTTCGCCGGTTGGACTCCCTCCTTGCAGGTGGGCGGCTACGGTGAATATCGAACAAGGGAATATCGTACGCGTGCTTTCTATTATCAGTGGAACCCCGCTGCCAACACGCTTCCTGCCGATTTCCAGCACATCGACATCACGTCTCTGCTGAGCGACGAGCAGTATATGGGTGCTGACCGCCTCTATATGTTCGAGCAGCTGCAGATGCGAAACAATTATCGCGGACACAACACGCTCGGTGCAGGATATGTTTCTGCCTCGCTGCCCTTCGGAAAGCTTGGCGTACAGGCAGGAGTCCGCTTTGAGCATAACGACATGGAGCTGATATCCAACACCCGCGACTATGAGAAGAGCGAGACCAGCCGTCACTATCGCACCGACGATTTCTTCCCTTCTGTCAACGCCACGTATAAGTTCAGCGATAAGCACCAGCTCCGTCTTTCTTACGGACGTAGCATCAATCGCCCCGAGTTTCGTGAGGTTTCGTCGTCCGTATTCTATGATTTCGACCTCGCCAGCGATGTGCAAGGCAATACGGAGCTTAAGAACTGCTACGTTGACAACGTGGACTTGCGATATGAGTTCTATCCTTCTCGCGGCGAGACAGTCTCGCTTGCCGCCTTCTACAAGAACTTCGATTCGCCCATCGAGTGGACTTACACCGTTGCAGGCGGAACCAATCTTATCTATTCCTACAAGAACGCCAAGAGCGCAGCCAACTATGGCATCGAGCTTGACATCCGCAAGGACCTCTCGTTTATCGGCTTAAGGAACTTCAGCTGGTCGTTTAACGGAGCGCTTATAAAGAGTAAGGTGAAGTTTGAGAAAGGATTGAAGGAGGAGAACCGACCCATGCAGGGCCAGTCGCCTTACCTTGTCAACACCGGACTGTTCTATAAGAACGAGGCTCATCAGCTCGACATCGCCCTCCTTTACAACCGCATCGGCAAGCGAATCATCGGTGTAGGTCGCAGCGAGGGCAGCTCGGCAAGCGACGACAACGCCCGCGTGCCGCACAGCTATGAGATGCCGCGCAACACGTTCGACTTATCCGTGGGCAAGAAGTGGGGCTCTCATTGGGAGATGAAGCTGAATGTCCGCGACATCCTTGCCGAGCGTGTCTACTACAAGCAGTTTGCTAAAGTGAAGTATTCCGACGGCACAAGCAAGGAGAAAGAGGAAGTTTCGCGCTGCTATAAGCCGGGACGCAACATAGGATTACAGGTAATATATAAGTTCTAATCAATATTTTAAAAACATTATGAACAAGACGTATCTTTTCGGATGCATGGGCATCCTGATGATGGCTGCCACAATGAGCAGCTGCAGTAATGACGACGATCCTACTCCTGGTCAGGACACAGCCTACACATGGACCACTGACGGTGGTCTGAAGGCTTGCGACCACCTGCTCTTTGGAGAGGATGGCAAGGACAATGCTGAGGGCAAGGTAATCGGCAACGGCGACCAGGAACTCGTATTCAAAGGCAAGCAGACTCTCAAGAAGGGTGTCTACACTCTCAAGGGATGGATATATATAGGTGCTGGCTCTGAGCTTACCATCGAGCCGGGCACCGTCATCAAGGGCGACAAAGCCACTAAGGCTGCTCTCATCGTGGAGCGTGGCGGCAAGCTTATCGCGCAGGGCACGGCTGATGCTCCGATTGTCTTCACCTCTGCAGAGGCTGCAGGACAGCGCCGACCGGGCGACTGGGGTGGTGTGATTATCTGTGGCAAGGCACATAATAATCAGACGGAGATGCAGATTGAGGGTGGTCCGCGTACCAAGCATGGCGGCAACGACGACGCTGACAACTCTGGTGTGTTGAGCTATGCACGTATCGAGTTTGCCGGTTATCCTTTCAAGGCTGATCAGGAAATCAATGGTCTGACGCTCGGTTCCGTAGGTTCGGGCACAAAGATTGACCACGTGCAGGTGTCTTACTCCAACGACGACTCATACGAATGGTTCGGTGGTGCTGTCAACTGTAAGTACCTTGTAGCCTACAAGGGATGGGATGACGACTTCGATACTGACAACGGATTCTCAGGTAAGGTGCAGTTCGGTCTTTCCGTACGCGATCCGCGCATTGCAGACCAGAGCCAGAGCAATGGCTTCGAGAGCGACAACTGTGCGGACGGTGCAACAGGAGCAACACCGCTTACCACAGCCACATTCTCCAACATCACCTTCGTAGGTCCTAAGAGCGCTTCTGACTTCCAGAACAGCAACTCGTATATCACAGCCGGCTCTTACTTCCCCAACAACGGTTCAGGTCTTGGAAAGTTCCAGGCTGGTATGCAGATTCGCCGCTCATCACGCCTTAACTGTGTCAACTCTGTAGTGACAGACTGGCCTATCGGTCTGATTATCGACGGTGAGAAGGGTGACACTCCAGCACAGGCAAAGGCAGGCAAGCTGCGCTTCCAGAACATCTTCATCGCCAATGCTGACATACTTGGCTCTGACGCCAATAAGTGCTACGAGGATAAGGAGTATGACTATAAGGCTAAGGCAGTAAAGGCAGACAGCAAGCAGTCTTACTCACACACCTTCTTCGAGTTGCCGGAGAACAACAACCGCTATTTCGCTGACAAGTCATCATTGATGCTTACCGACGGCAAGGGTGTTGGCGTAGCCTTCATGCCGCAGTCAGGCAGCAGCCTCTTCGGAGCGCAGAACTTCTCAGGACTCGACTCATGGTTCACTCCAGTGACATACATCGGAGCTTTCAATGCTAACGACAACTGGCTCGACGGTTGGACAAATTTCGATCCGCAGAACACCGTTTATTAATTAGTAATTGGTATTTATTACTTATTACTTATTAGTTTGGCAGCTTATAGTTAGGCTCAAATAAGGGACGATGGCAATGACATGCGAAAGCAGTTGTTGTCATCGTCTGTTTTTGTATATGTTTGGATTTGCCGGATTGATATCTTTCCGCTATATGCCTTGCAGAATCTGGTGAGCAAATAGGAGAGATTATCAGTACTGACGCTGGAGTAAGCGTGACTTTTACAAAATTCAAGAACCTAATTAGGACGGCAGATGCCTACCGACACAATATTTGCATTTCTGATGCTCAATACTCCCCGTTCAGCGCACAACAAAATCCTTGGTGCGAAATTCTTGAGTTTTGAGCGTTTGGAGACAATGTGCTTATACACAGTGTATTATGCGGTTTTGAGGACGAAACGTTATGAAACCAGACTCGCAAATGAGCCACTTTTTTCTGCTATAGAGCCACTTTTACACTCCAATACTGTAACTTTTGTCATACAATACAGCCTCTTTTACACTCTGATAGTGGCACTATCTGAATATAAAAGAGGCTGTATTGTTAAGCGTTGGTGCTGTTTTGTACAGCAGAATGCCGTAAAAACAGTAAACCATAACTCTAAAATCAATTTTTATTTTGTAACATGTTTTTACTCTTTTGTACAATATTTGCATAGGCAGACATTCATCAAGCGAATTATGCTCAGTGCTGTATACATCAGCATGTTGAGGAAGGATATTTCGATAAAGTCCCCTATGGATTATCCAGGTTGAGGGTGTGGGAGAACAATGCTATCCAATATGGCAAAGTCTGCTGATGTCCTCGTCAAACGTGTCGCGGTTAATGGCACGCGTACGCATTGCCGACTTATAGTTATAGATGGTCTGCGTGGAATAGAAGAGCAGCGTGGCTATCTCCTGACTGTCCGTCACGCCCAGTCGCATCAGTGCATAAATGCGTGCTTCCGTGGTGAGCGAGTTAGGGGAGGGCAGCTCAATTTTGGCTTCAGGCATGAGCAAGGCGTTCAGCTCGTCCACGAAGCCGGGATAGAGTTCGATGAATGCTCGGTCGAAACGTGTATAGAAGGTAGTGGCTTCCTCCTCCGCCAGCTTATAGCTGTTGATGGTCTTGAGGAGGTCTGCTGCCTGATTTGCCTTTATCTTACGGCTGACGAGCTTGCGATATTCTATGAGTTTGCGTATATAGACGGCGCTGATGTCCATGAACAGTCGCATATAAGTTTCGCGTCGGTGGTTGGTGGCAATGAGTTTTTCGTTCAGTTCGGTGAGCTGTCTGTTCTGGCTTCTTATTTCACGTCGGCTTCTTGCCAGCCACTTGTTCTGCTTATATCCGAATATAGCCATTGCGAACAGTACGAGCGACATAAAGCTGACCACAGCCAGCACGCCCCTCACGATGCGCTCCTTATGCGCCAATGCCTCTTGGTTGGCAGTGGCGATGATGGGGAGGATGTTCGAAATCTCGAGCATTCGCAGGCGGTTGTTATAGAACTTTGCGTCCTCCATCGAGCAATAAATGTATCGTGCTGCATGGTCAGCGTATTTTGCATCCTTCTTATATAAATATGTGGAAAACTCCTGCAGCGCCAGATTTTCCTTCAACGGACACACCATATCAGATATGGCTGCTTCTATGATGTATTTCTCGTAGAGCGGCGTCTTGCCAATCTCGCGATAATAGCGTGCCGTGCAGTATGCCGCCGAAGCGTGCACACGGCTGTTGACCGGGCTATGCATAAGGGCTTTGGTATACAGGTTCAGCCCGTTCTTGCCCAAAGGATTCTGCATGAAGGCGAGTTCGCCGCTGAGATAAGCATGCAGGGCAGTATTGTCATTGCTGGTGGCGCTGACCGTCAGCTTCAGATAGTGATGCTTCTTCTTTTGCAGATCGTCCTTGAATTCCGACTTGTCGCAGAACGACTCCCAGTAACTATATAGCCACGTGAAGGTGTAATAATAGTATTGTCTGAGACGTGGCGGAACGCCCTCCTTGCCTATTTCGTTCAGAAGAGCTTCCGACTGGCTGTAGAGTCCACCCGTTGACAGCACGGCTGCACGGTTGATGCGGTTGAGCATGGTGAAGTAAGCGTCGTTGTCGCTCTGCGAGAGAGCCAGTCCGCGGTCTGCGTAAACCAGCGCCGAGTCGTAACGATAGGTATAGTATTCGCGATAAATCTTGTCGAGAATGGCGAGTCGTGCCGCATTGTTGTCGGCAGTTCTAAGGCGCAGCTTCAGCTGTTTCAGCTTTTCTTCCTTCTGTTTTGCGTAAACGTCACGCTTCTCAATATAGCTGTCGAGAAGCTCCAGAAGGTGTCGTTCGTCCGTGATGTCCGTAGTAGCCAAAGTCTGTTTTGCCATAGCAGACACGGGCATAAGGATAAGAAGAATGTAAAGAAACAGTCGCATAACTATGGTTTATTGGGTTTAATGCTGCAAATTTAGCATTTATATCCGAAATAATACCATCTACTTTGATAAAAATTTCTAAACATACGAACATTTTGATTATTAGCAAGTTATGCTTTTGCGCTTTCTTATTATTATCTACTTTGCGTTTACGTAGACATACATTCTGCCGATATAGCAAGTAATTTTGCAATCGAAAACAAAAACGCATCACACATGAACCTTAAACTCAAAACATTCTCTTTTGCCCTTATGGCTTCAGCCTCAACGGGCGTGTATGCACAAACGCATACAGAAAACAATTCTGCCAACGATTCGGAGCAGCCTAAGAAGGAAGAACGCAACGTCATGCTCAACGCAGCCGACGCCAACAAGCCTCGCGAAATCCAGATAGGACTGCCGAGTGAGGACGTCACCGTGTATGAGAACGGCTTGCCAGCCGTCTATTCTTCGTCCGTGCACAAGTTGTCCGCCCACTGGCGCAGCGACGCTTCGCTGAAAGGCACCGACCTTATGACGCCCTCAGAGAGCGCCATCAAGACAGGTAACATCGCTTATGCCGTATCGGCTTTCAGCGAGTTGGGCGAAAAGAAGTTCAGCGGAAAGCTCAACTATAAGGCCAATCACTTCGGCATGCAGAACTTCGACCTCAACCTTTCCGGCGGCATCGGCGACCGCTGGCTCTACACAGCCGGCATGTATCAGAACTTCGATCCGGGCAGCTTCAAGCTCCGCTTCACCGATTACGCCGACCGCACGCAGATTTATCACTTTGGTCTGACCCGCATCCTCGGCGACGGCAAGGGAAGAATCTCCTTATTATATAAGTATTCTAACAGTAAGAACCCAGGCAGCTTCGCCAATGCCGCTCCCTTCATCTATGCCGGTGACGGCAGCATCAAGAAGCTTGCCGGCTTCGATCCGGGCCTTGATTCGTACGTTCAGCGCCAGGGGTCGTTCAGATATCTCAACACCAAGACGGGCAAGATGGAGACATGGAACATGACCGACGTCAATGACAACCATGCCAACGAGGTGGCATTGATAAGCCAGTATCAGTTTGACAATGGCTGGCTGTGGAAGTTCAACGCCAAATACATGGATGCTCCACGCGCCAATTGTGTGGACTACGGTGGCAGTACCATCTCCGAGGTGAGCGAGGCGGACGGTTATCAGCTCTCCGACGGTTCGGCATACAGCGGCCTCATAGAAGGACGCCGCACGTGGCTCCACTTCGGTAAGGTGAGCAACGCCCTTCTGACCACAGAGATGAGCAAGCAGGTAGGCAGTCATAAGCTGATGATAGGCTTAAACGAATGGTATTACCATCTCAACTATTATTCGTCATCATTCCAGTGGGCTGGCACCGTGGAGGCTTATCCTCGAACCCTCAGCCAGATGTACGTCAATCCGCTCGACCCCACGCAGACAGCCCGTCGCTCAGAGACGTTCGGCTATAACGAGCTTAGCCCTGAATACACCAAGGGTTCGGAGAACAAGTTGGCGCTCTACTTCACCGACGAATGGAGAGTCTCGCCGAAGTTCAAGGTGTTCTATGGCGGACGTCTGGAGTATTACCGCATGGCTGCCGACCAGATAGCCGCATCACGCTTCAGCGGCTTCCATCTCGGCAACTACAACACTTACTCCACCGCTGCCGACGGTTCTATAGTAGCTACCGAGCATAACATTGCTCCTGCAAATGTCACCAAGAATAAGCTCAACTATGCTGCCACATTGCAGATGACATATAATGTCACCAACCAGTTTGGTCTTACAGCCGACGCCACCGTTGCCACCCGTTTCCCACGTATCAGCGAGTATGCCGGAACAGGTCCTACCGAGGAGCAGTATAAGCGTGTGACCATCCCGTTGGTTCGTGGCGGAATATTCTACAGAAACAACTGGATTGACCTCTCATCGATGGTGACATACATATCGAAGAGCAACAACATCGACCAGCAGAATCTCACGAAACCCGGCACATCAGAGGGCAAGACCGTGCTGCTCATCTACAACATCCAGACCTTGGGATGGACAACCTCAGCCGAGATTTCTCCGTTCAAGAACTTCCACATGCACGCCCTCTTCACTTATCAGAAGCCGGTGTATAAGAACTATAACGCCAGCGTGACGTTCAGCGACGGTCAGACCATGAGCGTCAATGCCAACAACAAGATAGTGAAGGAGATACCGCAGGTGCTCATCGAGCTGGATCCCAAGTATGACATCACCAAGAACCTCAACGCATGGCTCAGCTTCCGCTACTTCGGCAAGACCTACGCCAACCTTCAGGAGGCACTCTACTTCAACGGTCATTGGGAAACCTTCGGTGGCATCAACTGGAATGTCAACAAGAAACTCAGCCTCGGCGTGAGCGTCGTCAACTTCTTGAATGAGAAGGGAGCAAAGGGAACCATCAGCGGCTCGGAGCTTATCACGAAGGAAGAGGCTGGCAAGTATGCCGGCAAGTATATGAGCGGCAATTACCTGCGCCCGTTCACAGTGGAGTTCAGTGCAGGCATCAAGTTCTGATGATGTGAGAAAGAGCAAGAACAAGAATTATCTACCTATAATAAAAACCATACAACAATGAGAAAATCAATAATGCTGATTGCGGCAATGTGTATGACCTCGGTCATGACATTTGCCCAAAAGACCATCCGTGTGTCAACGGACAAGACTGACCTTGTGATGAAAGTTTCGCCGAAGGGCCGCCTCTATCAGGTTTATCTCGGCGACAAGATGCTTAATCCGTCTGACTATGACAACCTCAAGTGGGACGTGTATGCGGCTTCGGACGGATCCGTCAGCCAGCGCGGACACGAGGTGTATGCCACATCAGGCGCTGAGGAATACTTCGAGCCAGCCGTAGCAGTAACCCACGCCGACGGCAATATGACCACCTATCTGTATTATCAGTCGTCTGAGCAGAAGGCAGTGAAGGGTGGCACGGAGACCATAATCACCCTTCAGGACAAGGTCTATCCTCTGACCGTGAAGCTCCATTACGTGGCATACGCCAAGGAGAACGTCATAAAGGCTTGGAGCGAGATATCACATAAGGAGAAGTCGCCCATCACATTGTGGCGCTACAGCTCGACGATGCTCTACTTTAAAGCCAACAAGTATTTCCTCACCAACTATCATAGCGACTGGGCAAAGGAAGGACAGCCCGAGACCACGCAGCTGAGCAGCGGCAAGAAGATAATCGACACCAAGCTCGGCACACGCGCTGCAATGCACGCTGAACCCTTCTTCGAGCTTGGCTTCGACGAGCCTGCCAAGGAGAACGAGGGCAAGGTGATGCTCGGCACGATAGGATGGCCTGGCAACTTCCGCTTCACCTTCGAGGTGGACAACGTGGGCGCTCTGCGTGTTATTCCTGCCATCAATCCTTATGCTTCCGACTATAAGCTGAAGGCTGGCGAGGTGTTCACGACGCCTGAATTTATCTTCGCCATGAGCGACAACGGCATGGGCGAGGCTTCGCGCAACCTGCATAACTGGGCACGCCAGTATCAGGTGAATATGGGTATGGACGATCGCCTCACTCTTCTTAACAACTGGGAGAACACGGGCTTCGACTTTAACCAGCAGAGTCTTGCCGAGTTGATGAAGGATGCCAAGGATCTGGGCGTGGATATGTTCCTGCTCGACGACGGATGGTTTGCCAACAAGTATCCGCGCAAGGACGACCATGCCGGACTCGGCGACTGGGAAGCTACTAAGAGCAAGCTGCCAGAGGGAATACCAGGATTGGTGAGAGACGCTAAGAAGGCAGGCGTGAAGTTTGGTATATGGATTGAGCCGGAGATGGTCAACCCAAAGAGCGAACTCTTCGAGAAACATCCCGACTGGGTGATTATGCAGCCACAGCGCGACACATATTACTATCGCAACCAGCTGGTGCTCGACATCTCTAATCCAAAGGTGCAGGACTATGTGTTCGGCATCGTAGACCGCATAATGACCGAGAATCCCGACGTGGCTTACTTTAAGTGGGACTGCAACAGCGTCATCACGAACATCTACTCGCCCTATCACAAGCAGAACCAGGGCAACTTCTACATCGACCACGTGCGTGGCATCTACAATGTGCTTACACGCATTCACAAGAAGTATCCGAAGCTGCCGATGATGCTCTGCTCAGGCGGTGGCGGCAGAATGGACTACGAGATGCTGAAGTACTTCACCGAGTTCTGGTGCTCGGACGACACCGACCCGTACGAGCGTCTCTACATCCAGTGGAGCCTGTCGAAGTTCTTCCCTGCGAAGACGATGGGATCGCATGTGACAAACTGGAACAAGAACACGTCCGTGAAGTTCCGCACTGACGTCTGCAGCTCATGCAAGCTTGGCTTCGACATTGACCTCAAGTCGCTCTCTGCTGACGACTATAAGTTTGTGCAGCAGGCAGTAAAGAACTACAACAGCATGAAGCCGATGATTCTGGAGGGCGACCAGTATCGCCTTGTGTCGCCCTATGAGGGCAGCCATTGCGCCATCAATTATGTCAGCAAGGACAAGCAGCGTGCAGTGCTCTTCGCCTACGACCTGCATCCGCGCTTTAAGGAGCCGCAGCACAACGTGAAGCTGCAGGGTCTGGACGCCGGCAAGACATACACCGTAAAGGAGACCAATCTGATGCCGGGCAAGCAGTCGGAGCTGGAGTGCGACGGCAAGCAGTATAGCGGCGACTATCTGATGAAGGTGGGCCTTAACGTGTTTACTGCGCAGGACGGCACCAGCCATGTGCTGACGCTGGAGTAAGCATCGCGTGCACAAAATGTAACGAGCCTTCGTACCAACTGGGACGAAGGCTCGTCTCGTTTGGGATAAAGCCTCGCATCAATTGGTAAGATCTGGCGAAAGCTGACGGTTTGATATGCATCTCAGCCGCCCAATTGGTAATAAATTCTGAATTTGAGGTATGGCTGTTATTTGGTAAAATGCTTAACTTTGCAGCGTGAAAGTTTTTTTGATAACCAAATAACAGCTATAAGATATGTATATAGAGAAGATAAAGACACCTGCCGACCTTAAGGGCATGGACATTGAGACACTTAACATTGTGGCTGACGAGACACGTCAGGCTGTACTCAATCGTGTCAGCAAGCATGGCGGACACGTCGGACCCAACCTTGGTTTCGTGGAGGCTACGGTGGCATTGCATTACGTCTTTGATGCACCGAAGGACAAGCTGGTGTTTGACGTCAGCCACCAGTGTTATCCGCATAAGGTGCTGACAGGACGTGCTGCCGGATTCCTCGGCAACGTGGACGACATGAACGCCATATCGGGATATTCGTCTCCGGCGGAGTGTCCTGAGTACGACAACTTTGAGGTGGGACATACCTCCACATCCATCAGCCTTGCCACGGGACTGCAGAAGGCACGCGACGTGAAGGGCACGAAGGAGAACATCATTGCCGTTATCGGCGACGGATCGTTGTCGGGCGGCGAGGCTTTCGAAGGACTGGACGAGGCGTCGGAGCTGGGCACGGGCATCATCATCGTGGTGAACGACAACGAGATGTCCATAGCCGAGAACCACGGAGGAATATACAAGAACCTTCGTGCGCTGCGCGAGAGCAACGGCATGTGCGAGCACAACTGGTTTAAGGCGTGGGGCTTCGACTATAAATACCTGGAGCAGGGCAACGACATCGCTAAGCTCATTGAGGTGTTCCGTAGCGTTAAGGACACTGACCGTCCGACCGTAGTGCATATCCATACTGAGAAGGGTCACGGTTATGCTCCCGCTGTGAAGAACAAGGAGGCATGGCATTGGGGACTGCCGTTCAATCTGGACGACGGTAGCCGACCTGTAAGAAACGCCGACGGAACCATGCCGGAAGTGAAGCCGTGCGAGACATATCAGGACCTCTTCAGCGACTGGATGCTCCACGAGATGAAGCAGGACAAGACGCTCATCGCCGTGACAGCAGGAACGCCGACAGCAGCCGGCTTTACAGCCGACAAGCGCAAGGAGGCTGGCTCACAGCACATCGACATGGGCATAGCCGAGGAACAGGCTGTGGCTATGATTTCGGGAATGGCAAAGGGCGGACTTCACCCCGTCTGGACCGTATACAGCACCTTCTTGCAGCGCACCTACGACCAGATAGCGCAGGACCTGTGCATCAACAGCAATCCGGCTGTCATCAATGTAGTGGGCGGTGGTGTCAACTCGATGAACGACATCACGCACATCTGCCTCTTCGACATTCCGATGCTCTGCAGCATCCCGGGCCTCGTGTATCTGGCTCCGACCACCTGTGAGGAATACTTCGCCATGATGCGTTGGGCTATACTTCAGGACAGGAAGCCGATAGCCATCCGCATGCCGAGCAACGGCGTGGTGCACACGACGGAGACGGTGGACGAGGAATATGGCTATGAAGCCAAGTATAAGGTTATGCACAAGGGCTCTGAGGTGGCGATTATCGCAGCCGGATCGTTCTATCAGAAGGGCGAGAGCGTTATGCGACTGCTTGCCGACAAGGGCATAGACGCCACGCTCGTCAATCCTCGCTACCTGAACGAGGTGGATGCTGAGACGCTGGAAGCGCTGAAGGCAGACCATCAGCTGGTGGTGACGCTGGAGGACGGCAGCAAGGACGGCGGCTTCGGAGAGCGCATCGCTTCATATTACGGCACGTCGGACATGAAGGTGCTCGTGGGTGGAGTGAAGAAGGGACTGTACGACCGATACGACGTGGAGCAGCTGCTTTCGGACAACCGTCTGCTTGACGAGCAGATTGTAGAGGACGTAGCTCGAATTTTGAATTAGGAATTTTGAGTTAGGAGTTGAGAGAAGAAAAAGTTGGGAGTTGAGGGTTGAAAGTTGAAAGTTATGATTACCTTTGTCTGGAAAATTCATATATATGGCATTATCCAACATAGAGAAACATTATAACAAGCACCCTGAAGACCTTCGTTTGCAGCGCAGACACGGCATTGTGGAGTTTGAAACCACGATGCATCACTTGCGCCGCTTCATCAATCCCGACTCGTTCCTGCTCGACATCGGAGCAGGAACCGGTCGCTATACCTCTGCGCTCATGGCTGAAGGCTATAGGGTGAAGGCCGTGGAACTGGTGCGCCGCAACATCGAAGTGTTCCTCAAGCGCGAGCCGGGAGCCGACGTGGTGCAGGGCGACGCACGCGACATGCCGTTCCTGCCCACGGCAATGGCAGACGTGACGCTGCTGCTCGGTCCGCTCTATCATCTCATCGGCGACGAGGAGAAGCTCAAGGCGCTTAACGAGGCAAAGCGTGTGACCAAACCCGGCGGACTGATTTTCGTGGCTTATCTCATGAACGAATACAGCATCCTCTCGTATTGCTTCGACGAAGACCGCATAGGCGGACTGCTGGAGCGTGGAGCCGTGGACAAGAACTTCCACATACAGGCATCGGAAGACGAGCTGTACGACTATGTGCGCCTGGACGACATCAACCGTCTGGACGAAAGCGCAGGGCTGGAGCGCGTCACCATCTTCTCGCCCGACGGAGCGTCCGACTATATGCGCACCCGACTCAACCGCATGAGTGACGAGACGTTCGCACACTTCATAGAGTACCAGAAGATCATCTCGGAGCGTGCAGACCTGATAGGAGCCGGCAGTCATGTGGTGGACGTGGTCAGGGTTCCCTTATAATAAATGTAGGCAGACAAGGCAATGAAGAAAGCAATAGTAATGGGAGCCACGTCCGGCATCGGACTGGAGGTGGCGCGTCTCCTTGCGGAGCGAGGATATAAGGTGGGCGTGGCAGGACGACGTGTGGAGCGCCTTGCAGAGGCTGTGCATAAGACGGACGGCATCGTGGCGTACCGTCAGATTGACGTTAACGACGAGGCGGCGCCGGAGAAGCTGAACGAACTGATAGCAGAGCTTGGCGGCATCGACCTCTATTTTCATAGTTCGGGAATAGGGTGGGAGAACGTCGGGCTTGACGTAGAGCGCGAGATGAAGACCGTCGAAACAAATGGCGTCGGCTTCACCCGTATGGTTACGGCAGCGTATAGATGGTTTGCGGACAACAACGTGAGAGGCCAGATAGCCTGCATCACCTCCATTGCCCGCACGCGCGGACTGGGAGCAGCGCCGGCTTATTCAGCCACGAAGCGCTTCCAGTCGCATTATCTGGAGTGTCTTGCGCAGCAGTCGCGCATGCGCCGCCTCGGCATCCGCATCACCGACATCCGCCCTGGCTTCGTTGCCACCGACCTGATAGCCGGCTGCAACTTCCCCTTGCAGCTGTCAGCAGAACGCGTGGCAGACAGCATCGTCAAGGCAGTGTTGCGAGGCAAGGAGACAGTAACAATAGACTGGCGCTACCGTCTGCTTGTTGCAGCATGGGCAATGATACCACGCTGGCTGTGGACAAGATTGCGGTTTGTGAAGTGAAGAATTCTTAAATCTAAATAATATGAAAAGAGTTTTATCAGATTTCTTATTGTTAACAGCATTCCTTACGCTATGCTTGACAACTTCGGCAAAGCCGCGTTCTTTCAAGCAGGCGCAATCAATAGCAGAACGTCAAGCCCAAAAGCTTGGCATCGTAATAGACCAGTCGTCCTTAGCCAAAGCCCCAAGGCTGAACGGCGTAACCGACAACAACACGTCCAAACCTTACTTTGTCTTCCCCAACGGTGAGGAGAAAGGCTTTACTGTGGTTTCGGGTGACGACCGCTTCCCTGAAATCGTCGGCTACTCGGACCGAGGCACATATTCCGAAGACAAGTTGCCGGAAGGATATGTGGATTTCCTTCAGCAGTACAAGGAGATGGTGGAGGCAGTGGAGAAAGGCGACAACGTTGCCCTCAAGACCATAGCAGAAGCCAGACAGATGCGCACGGAAGACACCAAAAGCGCAGCGGTGGCACCCTTGCTTGGCAATATACAATGGGGGCAGGACGAACCTTTCAACAGAATGTGTCCTCTATATAACGGAAATTATCGTTCTGTGACTGGCTGTACAGCCACAGCCATGGCTCAGGTTTTGGCATACTGGAAATATCCCGAGGTGCTAAAATCAGACATTGATTCGTATGATACACAAAAATATAATCTGCGGATTCCAACCATATATGCGGATGAACAAACGAATTATGACTGGGACAACATGCTCGACTCTTACCATGACGGTAACTATAATGACGAGCAGGCTGACGCTGTGGCAAAGCTTATGTATCATTGCGGTGCGGCGGTGCAGATGGATTATGGTTCGGTTTCGGGTTCATACTATGATATTTCCGCTTTGGCTAATAATTTCGGATATGATGCCGATCTTATGAAAAACCTTTATCGTTTCTCTTTTACCGTAAAGGAATGGAGCACAATAATAGACAATGAGCTTCTGAATAAGCGCCCTATACTTTATTCAGGAAGTTCGTCCAGTGGTGGTCATGCGTTTGTTTGTGACGGTGCGGACGGAAACGGACTTTATCATATTAATTGGGGATGGAACGGCTATCAAGACGGATATTTTGATATTACCATTCTCAATCCGGAAAAGGGAGGCACCGGTTCAGGTACGGCTGTTGATGGCTATAACCGTAACTGTCAGATGATTATCGGTATTCAGCCTGATAATGGCGTATACGACGAGCCGATTGTTAGTGTTCCAAGTATTTTTATCTATGTTATGTATAAGGGTAGTGGCACTAAAATTCTTAAAGGTACACGTGATGACGTTAATGGCAAGTTTAAGATTGCTTTAGATGATTACTTTACTAATATCACTAATAAGGATTTCAATGGATTTATTTCTTATGGAATAATGAATGAAGACGGTTCGTATACGCCGATAGCTGATGGTGTGGAAGTGAACTTTGCGGCTTCTGACGATGGCAGTTCGGGTTTCTATGGATATTTATTTGATGATATTGAATATGCTTTCCCCGTAGGAACCTACAACATATTCCCATTGTTTAGTGAGGACAGCGTGACATGGCGTAGATGTCCGGATTACCCTAATAGTGTTTATAGACAACGAGTTGTTGAGGTAACTGATACAACATTGCAAGTGACAGAGACTCCGCTTACCGCTGAGATTAAAAATGTGGAAGAAGTGCTTGGCGATTTATATACCGATTTCACTATGAATTTGACAACCATCTCTCAAGTTGGCTTTGAAGGTTTTCTGGATGTGTATGCGTCGCCGACAGAGGATGGTAAAGGCAAACGAATAGGGTATTTGTATACTTCGGTCCTTGCCAATTCTTCAAAAGAGATTCCGTTCATGATGACAGTTCCTACGGGCTATGAGTATGTATGGGTGAAAGAGCATAGTAGCGGCAATATGATAAGCGGCATTCAGCACTTTGACGTCAATGAGTCTGTCGCTCCTTCTGTGTCGATTGTAAGTGTGGAGTCAAATGCAGAGCCTGGTCTTTACGAGACAGAAAAGGCTTATGATGATGGCAGGCTTGTGAAGATGCCAAAGACAAGAGAAGGCATAGCCAAGTTCAGATTCGGTCTGAAGAATGACGGTGGAAGAACCACGATAAACTATGCTGTATATGTCAAGAACACCGAAACAAATGAGGGCTATTATAGAATACATTATGATGTGAAGACTCCTGGTGACGGTCAGATCACTTATATAAACGATTCTATTTCAGCAAATCAATTAGATGGAAGATGTGCAGTTGCTACTGTCTGCACTCTTGGCAGTAACGGTTCGTACTATCTGATACCGACATCACTTCCGGAATGGACGCTTCCGTATGTTGACGACCCGGAAGGTGGTGTGACATATAATGGTTGCTACACAGCCGTCTATATCGGTGACAACGAAACTGGTGTCGGCGGTGTGGACGTAGAGAGCGGCATACATGTGATTGGCGGAAAGGGAGAGATTGTCCTGATGTCAGACAAGACATGCGTCATCCCCGTCTACTCAGCAGGAGGCATGAAGGTCTGCGAAGTGAATGTTACGGAGAATGCTGCGCAGCGTGTGGCTGTCAAGCCGGGATTATACATCGTGAAGAATCAGAAAGTGATTGTTCAGTAACGGAATGTAAGCATAAACAATAAGGTGCCACTTCGGGTAAGAAGACCCGGAGTGGCACCTTTGTCTTTATAAACAAACATGTTGTTTTGATGATTAGATGTTCAGGCTGACGTAAGCACGGTCGTCGAAGCTGGCGTTACCCTCCACTAATCCCTTGGTGGCAACGAAGTCAGTGATGTTCTGCGGGTCTGTGGCGAGATGCTTGGCAAGAGCCTCCTCGCTCTCATGCAGCGTGGGGAGCAGGGTGGGGTAGCCGTCGGAGGCAAGCACCACGGAATGAGCAACTGTGATGATGCGGGTGCCAGGCATATAGATGGGCGTTCCGTCAATGACCGCATACTGACGGTTCTGACCTTCGAGCATAGCCTTAATCAGTTGAGGTTCAATGGTGCGTCGTGCCTCTTTAGGTGCCATGCCGTTCTTTATGAGCGTGGCACGCTGCATGGCAATCTCATGTTCGTAAGGCTTCGAGTTGTCATAGTATTTGCCGTCAATGATAGCTTGGCAGTCGCCCACCATCCACACTTCCTTCCTCCTCTCGCTATAGACAATGGCAGAAGCCGTGAGGCGTTCCTCAGGATGCTCCGCCATTCGCTCAGCGATGCCACGCCATGCATATTCCTCCGCAATGCGATGCGTTATGCCTTGGCAGAAATGGTCCATCGTAGAGTCAGCCGCCATCTGCCTGATATAGTCGCAGATAAGCAGCATAGCAAAGCGTCCGTTCTTCATGGAAGCGTCCAGTCGCAATGGCGTCTTGCTCGTGCTGCCGTCAATGACAGCAGCAAAGTGAGGCGTAATAACAATGCCGTCCTCACAGTCAGCAGCAGTATGCTTGCCGCAAATGAATTGTTCAGTTATGGTCATAGAGTCGTATTTTTCTATCGCGAAATTACTGTTATTTTCCTAAAACATAGGCAAAATCAAAGCGAAACTTTCCTAAAACATAGGCAAAACTGAGATTAAATCTTCCTAAAGCATAGGCAAGAGCTAAACCGTATCTTTTCCGTAAAGATGCAGTCCGTACACTGCATAAATCATCATAAAGATGCAGTGTATAGACTGCATCCCTTCGTTGTCCAGGCAAATTGTTCTATTAATTCAAAACTCCTAATTCCTAATTCGGACGGCATCTGCAGTCCATGCAAATATTGTACAAAGAGTAAAAACATGTTACAAAATAAAAAATGATTATAGAGTTTTTGAGAGCCGTTTTTTATGGTTTATGTTGCACTTCTGACACCTTGATTTATCAATACAGCCTCTTTTGCACTCCAATAGTAACGCTATAAGAGTGCAAAAGAGGCTGTATTGCATGATAATAGAGGCTGTATTGGAGTGTAAAAGAGGCTCTATAGCAACCCAAAGATGCTTGTTTTGCTTCGTCATCCATTGCACACTTCTCTTCTTTGTAGCATAATCGTCTGTGCGTCAACATGCTATCGTTGCACGCTCAAAACTCAAGAATTTCGCACCAAAGATTTCTTAGTGCGCTGAACGAGGCGTATTGAGCGTTAGAAATGCAAATATTGTCTAGGCTGGAAGGCAAGAAGACTATGTCATGCAAGCTCATTTCGATTGTGAAGTGGCGGCGATTGTGGCGGTTTTATGGCATTAAACGGCATAATCCGCATCTTTTCCGTAAAGATGCAGTCCATACACTGCATGAATTGGCGAAAAGATGCAGTCTATACACTGCACCCCTTATTTTTTTCTCCGATAAAAGTTCGTTTCCTATCCCAACACCAAAGAAAAGCGCAGACCAAGAGCATCGGCAATGCGCAAGAAAGTGGAAAGCTGCATATCCGTCTGTCCCTTCTCGAGTGAAGATATATACTCGCGTTTCTTTCCTATCTTTTCAGCCAATGCTTTCTGTGTTACATTCTGGCGTTTACGTTCGTCTTTAAGAAGCTCGGCATAATACCAAGCTTTGGCTTTTGCCTCAAACTCCTTACGCTCTGCGCTGTTTTCGTCACCGTATCTTTCTTGTAGATGGTCGTCAAAAGTTTTGAGACCAGCAAGTTTGTTTTTGTCAAGTTTCAACATATTTATTAAGTTATCTTCTATGTCGTAAAGTTAATTAATTTGTTACATACAACCAAATAAAAGTAATGTATTTATTACATGTTTTGGGTTGTTTAATGCGTTGGCATCAATTGGTACGAACTCTCATCTCAATAGGTGCGCAGACTCGTTTCATCTGTCACGCAAGCTAATTTCAATTGTGGAGCGTCGGCGAAAGTGACGGTTTTAAGTTTAACAACAAGCTGTTTTGGGCTGCTTTTTTAGCCTGTTTGTGCATTTTCTTTAGCTTCCTTTCTTTTGTTCACAAAAAATATAGTAATTTTGGAGTGGACAAATTGGCTTCGTGTATTCGTATGCTTAGTCTTAATGCGTCCATGCCTTGATCCACGCCGAGCCTTTTTGCGGGTTATCCCATCTGCATGACAAAGGAGAAAGGGTGGGTTAAGAGGCACGACATAATAAAGGCGTTTACTTGACGCTCTGTTTGAGACGTAACGAATCTAGCAAATTCACAATAATCAAAGTCTTGAACTTAGCAACGGTAGATGCCCAGGGTGTGATTTTTTCATTCCTGTGTGGTTATATGTTAGCCATCATTGTATCCTTACGGATACAGTGTGTTTCTGCATACACATACCTCACGGGTAGGATTATCATATCGGCGTGGGCTCTGACGTTGTCTGTTCAACTTTGATAGGCAATTGCTAGAGCCTCGTTACGTGGAATGGACAACAGGTAGGTTCTCCACGCTTTTTTTGTGTCTGCGTATCAAGCCAAGTCTTTGATAAGATATCATCACGATATGGAAAAACTATTGCACCACATCAGATGTAAAATACACATAGGAGATAATCAAACTCCTCTAAGCGCTGGACTTACCTCCAACGCCCTCCCCGAATCAAGGGCCAATAAAACTAACGCCCTCACAAACTAGGGTGTACACCAATAATGTCCAGTTGAAAACCTCATTTATTCCAGCAAAAAAACGTTAAGGACGTACCGTATTGGTTAGCTCCTTGTACTATATGAATAAAAAATGAATAGTAACTTAAAAAATAAATTATTACTTTTTCTAATGATTGCATTTATGTTATCATGTAGAAATAAGAATTCTGACACTTGTAAAAAATGTCAGGAGCTTGTTGATGACGTTGGAAGAATGAAAAATCAACTTCCGCGTAAGCTGGATGAAGGCCTATTTCTTACAAGGGTAGAGTATAGAGATTCTACTTATTCTTTATGGATTGAGGTAGATGACAAACGTTATTCTTTTTGCTCGATGGATAGTCTTATGCAAAAACGCAGAAATGAAATTCTTTATGATATCATAGTATCGGAAGGGCAAGATAGACACAATTATGAATTATATGTTGAATACAACATCCGTATGCGTTTAATTTATAGCGGGAAAAACGACCAAAAACAAATTGAATTTACTATTACGCCGAGTGAAATCAATGAGTATCTTCATTCTAAAGCAGATGCTTATTCCAAATTGGAAATGCTAATAAATAGTACAAAGCCCATGGTCTCTGAAGATGTTAAAGGTATATGTGACCAAGCAATTACTCTGAAAGATACCATAGTTTATATAACTATCACTCTTGATGAGAGCATATATGATATATCAGAATTGAAGAATTATACCCAGCCTAATGAACTTATGGCTGAAATGCGTCTTGTTAACCCTAAACTTATTAGATATATGGCAGATGCAAAATGTGGATTGTGTTACCGTATTATAGGTTCTCTCTCTAAAAAAAGGTTTGAAATAAATATCAATTCTAAAGAAATAATGTTTAACAAAATAATTTTAGAAGCAGATGCTAAAATGAAATCTGAAATTGTAGAAAGTGATGAGTAAAAACTTAAACCTCAATAACAATGAAACTTTTGAATTTATTATTTGGAATGTTAGTTTTTGTTGCATTCAGTTGTACTAAAAGCAAACCAATGTCTGATTTGGAATTCTATGGTAATACATTTATCAAGATGTCAGACGAAGTTTTTGAAGCCCCTGATGACTGGATACGTGTAGTATTAGGTGATGGAGAGTTTGAAATAAGCATACCTCCATACATGAGAAACAATTCTACAGATGATGTTGAAGAATCTACGAATCAAACGTACATTTTTAACTATTGTGACACTACAGGACGAAGTAAATATCATTATGGCAGAATCTCTGTAGATTTTATAAGAGATCAACAATTCAATTTGGCAACAGAGTATATTCCATATAAGGATCAATATGATTTCTGGAAACCAATAGTACAACAAGCTCTGAAAGGCGGAAAAGGACCGGATGGTCTTTGGTATCCCGATGGCAAACTGTTGAATGGCCCTCATTGTTCAGTGTTGTATTCTAATGCTCCCATATACATTTATGATACTTGCTATAGGCGAGGGGGACATACCAAAGGAAAGGGTCCCGTTTCTGTCCATATGTCTTTGTTAATGAATAAAAAGGAGGCTGTAGTAATTACAGTATCGTACCATGACAAAGATTCTGTTCTTTTCAAAGATCTTTTTAATGTTGTAAAAACTTTCAAGTGGAACCAAATTTACCAATAAAATAACCATTTACTATATGAATAATATGCCTTTATTTCGACGTTTTATAGGTAGTGTAATAGACAAACTTATAATACTAATTCTTTTTATTGCTATCTTTATTGTTATGGACTCCCATGTAATGGGGAAATTATTTTACTACTTGTTCATAATTATGAAGTCCTCCCCATCTACATATCATTATATAGGTGAGGTAGATGTTTCATACGTACATTTTGGGTTTTATAATGATTCAGGAAGAGATTTTATTCAGGAATTTTATACTCCAGATATGTATGAAGGAATTGTGAGAACTTTTGATTTGAAATTGACTTTTGGCTTTATCCTTTTGAATGTTGTATATTACCTCGTTTGTGAGTTAAAGTTTAAAGCATCGCTTGGCAAATATTTGTTAGGTGGCATTCTTATTGACAATTTTGATAATAAAATAACAATTAATGACATCATCGTTAGGACATTATCTGCGACTGTGCTTATGGCTTCGTTTGTCGGTTTTCGCTTCTTATTTAATACGAACTACTATTTGATTATTCTTTTATTTTTTATCGCAATAGATTTTACTGTGTTCATTCAAGGAAAATCATTGATAGATAAATATGCTAATGTGAGATACGTCAAACGTGATGATTTTGTAAATCATAATAAGCATTGAGAAAAACTTAGAGTATAAAAACGATCGGTTATTAGAAAAGCCAATAATGTTTTTCTAATGACCGATTTGTATTTAAAGACCTCTTATTGTTAAGTCAAAAAAGTGGTTAATCAATTTTCCCAATTAAACAAATCAGACATGGTAATAACCGCTTAGATTACGTCAGAATAAGCATTCCTCTTTAGTCCTTTCGTTGTGACAAGCACAGCATGAATAGCTTTGTCAGTGCCTGTTTTTTCACGCAAACAAGATGCGGTTGTTTATTTTTCTACCGATAATCATATCCTTCAAGTATAAATGTTTACGCTGTAAAATTACTAAAACTGCGCTTTATTCAGCTAAATCTATTAAAATATAACACATTTAGCTGAATAAAGCGCAGTTTTTCTTTTGGACCAATTGATTATTTATAGGATTTATTCCCAGTCACTGTTTACTCCTTTGTCTGCTTCCTCAGTCTCCGCTGCACCCAAAGGAAGGCGGGGATAAGGAAGAGGTCTGCCATAATCCAAGCTACAGGGTCGCCTAAGCAGACGCCGGTCCATGCCAGTGCGGGGACGAGCCAGAGGCTTACGCCGCAGCGGGCTATCATCTCCATTACGCCGCTCAGCATGGAGAGATTGCTGAAACCGAGACCCTGGATGGAATAGCGCAGGATGGTGAGTAAGCCGAGGGCTGGATAGAAGTAGTTGGCGATGCGCATGAACTGTGCTGCGCGACCCACCACTTCTGCCTCGCCGCTGTCAACGAAGAGACGCATCATCCAGTCGGCGAAGGGATAGATGAGGGCGAAGGTGAAGACAAAATAGATGAGCATCAGTTTTATGGCATCCTTTACGCCCTTGGTTACACGGTCCATGCGACGTGCTCCGAGGTTCTGTCCGCAGTAAGTTGCCATTGCCACTCCGATGTTCTCAAAGACGCAAGTGAAGAGATACTTTATTCGCATTGAGGCGGTGAATGCTGCCACGCAGGTGGTGCCGAGGGCATTGTTGGCGCTCTGGAGCATGATGATGCCGATGCCGGTGATGGAGAATTGCAGTCCCATTGGCACACCGTTGTTGAGCAGGATGCTCGTGCGCTTGTTGTCGAAGCGTCGCTCGTCGCCCTTGGGTATGAGCAGCTGCATGCGCTTACGGATATACCACAGGCACAATATTACTGAGAGCGCCTGCGACAGCCATGTGGCTATGCCGGCTCCTGCCACGCCAAGACCGCAACCGAGGATTAGCACCACGTCGAGCAGCACATTCACCACTGCCGACGTAATGAGAAAATAGAAAGGTTGGCGCGAATTGCCGAGGGCGCGTATCTGACCGGAGAATAGGTTGAAGCCGAATGTCAGCGGTATGGCTGCGAACTGAAGCATAAGGAATATGTAAGCATCGTGGAAGATGTCGGCGGGTGTGTTGACCATCTGCAGAATCCGACGGCAGAACATCAGCGAGAGAAGCGTCACCACCGTTGCCATTACCGCCGAAATGCGCACGGCATTGGCAACATAGAGGCGCATCTTGCTATAGTCTTTCGCACCGAACGACTGCGCCACGGGGATGGCGAATCCTGCGCAGGCTCCGTTGCAGAATCCCATAACGAGGAACATGATGGAGGATGAGGCGCCCACGGCAGCCAGCGCTCCGACGCCAATCCAGCGTCCTACGATGGCGGCATCTATGACGAGATACATCTGCTGGAGGATGTAGCCCAATATCAACGGCAGGGCAAACTTGGTGATTTGTCGTAACGGTGAGCCCACGGTCATGTCGCTTACTGAGGCTGTCTTGGCATGAGCCGCTGTCTGGTTCTGTTTTGTTTCTTCTGTTTTCATTTCGGTGCAAAGTTAGATATTTTGATGGAAATAGAAAAAAAATTGATAGTCCACCTTAATTTTCAGCCTCCATAATTCTTATAATAGATAAAGCATGTCGGAAAAGGGCATGAATAATACGAAAGATAACAATATATTAACAACTAAAAAACAAGAAGAATTATGAAAAGAGTATTCAATCTTTTGGTGGTGGACGAGAGTGGCAGCATGGAGATTATCCGCAAGCAGGCATTGATGGGCATCAACGAGACGCTTGAGACAATCCGCAAGATAGATAAGGCGCATAACGACCTTGAGCAGCGCGTGACGCTCATCACCTTCGACAGCACACACAAGAAGCTGTTCTATGACAACGTGGCAGCTGCGGACGCTCGCAGTCTTGGCGCACGCGATTATTGTCCGGGTGGAGCTACGCCGCTCTATGACGCCATCGGCATGGGCATTGCAAAGATTAACGCCCAGGCAACGGAGGACGACAACGTCCTTGTGACCATAATCACGGACGGCGAGGAGAACTGCAGCGAGGAGTATAACCTTGGTATGATAAAGAATCTCATTGAGAAGCTGAAGAAGCAGGGATGGACGTTCACCTTCATCGGCACTGACAACCTTGACGTGGAGGCAATGGCAACGGACATGGGCATCGACAATCACCTGATGTTCGAGGAGAACGAGGAGGGCACGAAGGAAATGTTCGCCCGTGAGAAAAAGTCGCGCATGCGCTATAGTGCTTGCGTGGCGTTGGGAGAAAGCATGCCGAAGGGCGAATACTTCGACAAAGAATAGTTGAAAGTTGAGAGTTCAGAGTTGAGAGTTTGTCAAGTTGAGAGTTCAGAGTTGAAAGTTGAGAGTTGAATATTGAGAATTCTTGTCATATCATAACTTTCAACTCTCAACTCTGAACTCTCAACTTGCTTTAATCCAGCTCCTTCCAGAAGCTTTCCGGTAGCCAGATGTTGCTGACATTGCAAGCTTCCTTGAAGAGTGGTGCGATGTCCTCTGGCTCGAAGCCGGCAATGCCGCAGCCGATTGGCGTTACGAGGAACGTCAGCTCGGGATGTTCCTTGGCGTAGGTGATAAAGTCGTCTACGTAGGGACGGATAGTTTCGGTGCCGCCCTGCATGGTAGGGATGGCATAGCTTCTGCCCTGCATGCCGACACCCTTACCCATTACGGCTCCGAAACGTCGATGAGCTACGCGGGCAGCGCCGCCGCCGTGCATTCCGGCAAGGTTGCTGCCAAATACAAACACTTCGTTTTCCTGTAAATCGTCAATCCAGTTGGGAGTGACACGTCCTTTCTTGATGTCTTCCATATCAGTATGTATAAAGTTGCAATATTCGTACATAACATGTCCGAGATTCGGAGCCGAGCATTTGGGAGCTTCGCATTCCATGGACAGTCCGTATTCGTTTGTCACGTAATAGCGCTTGAAGTATGGCACCACCACGTCGTGCATCATGCGGTTATAGCGTTCGGTGACAGCAGGTTGGCTGATGCCGAGCTGCTGCGCAATCTCCTTCCCCTTAAATCCCTCCACGAAGAGCATCTGAAGGATGATGGAGTTCTTGCTGTCGCGTCCGTAGTAAGTGTGGCAAATCTCGTCGATGGTGTTGCGGAAATCTCCAGCAAACATATCGTCCTGCACGTCGAAGTTGATGCGTGTATTGCCCATGCGCTCCTCCAGGCTTTCCTTCCGTTGCTCCTTCTTCAGCCCCTTTAGCTTGTCGAGCACCAGAAAGCGGAACCCGTTGACCATCCATGTCTTAAGCGACATCGAAGCCTTGCGGTCCTCCAGTTGGCGGAAGTCATGCCGGCAGAGTGCGAGGTAATATTCATGGGCAAGCGAATAGAAGTCCATGCCAGGCTTGTACTGCAGATCATAACGTCGGTCGTATATGCAGTAAGCCACGCGGCAGTAGCCGTAGAAGTATTCCTTGACAATATGCTCGTTGGCGTTGCGGAAACCTTCGAGAATCTCGTCGTCGGTAAGTTGCGCAACATTCTTATCTGTTTTCTCCATAGTTGTTGTGGTTTCAGATTTTGTTTTGATGGTGTAAAGTTACGAACAATAAATAGTCGGGGCAAATATTCCGTCAGTTTTTCGGTATAGTGAAATATTATGCTTACCTTTGCTTTGCATTTATTATATAAATAGGTAAACATAAAAGAGACAATGCATACAAGAGAAGAAAAAATGAAGGCTTTCGGCAGGTTGCTGGACGTTCTGGACGAATTGCGCGAGAAATGTCCGTGGGACCGAAAGCAGACCAACGAGTCGTTGCGCCCCAACACCATAGAAGAGACATACGAGCTGTGTGACGCCCTCATGAAGGACGACCAGCCCAATATCTGCAAGGAGCTTGGCGACGTGCTGCTGCACGTATGCTTCTATGCCAAGATAGGACAGGAGAAGGAACAGTTCGACATTGCTGATGTCTGCAACAAGCTGGTGGACAAACTGATCTTCCGTCATCCGCACGTCTATCATCCTTCGCAGGTGGGCGCTCCCGATCCGAAGCCGCTGCCTTACGGTGAGAAGCCTGAGGAGCAGGACACGTCGGAGGAGGTGAAGACGGCACAGCAGGTTATAGAGAACTGGGAACAGATAAAGCTGCGTGAGAAGGACGGCAACAAGCGCGTGCTCTCAGGTGTGCCCGACGCATTGCCGGCGCTCATCAAGGCTTACCGCATACAGGACAAGGCACGCAACGTGGGCTTCGACTGGGAAGACAAGGGCGACGTATGGGGAAAGGTTCGCGAGGAACTTGGCGAACTTGAGGCTGAGCTTAGACGTGAAGACCGCGAACGCTCAACTGAGGAGTTCGGCGATTTCCTCTTCTCGCTCATCAATGCAGGACGTCTGTATAAGATAAATCCCGACACAGCTCTTGAGAAGACCAACACGAAGTTTATACGCCGATTCAACTACATCGAAGAGCATAGCATACGCATGGGCAAGCCATTGAAGGACATGACGCTCGGCGAAATGGACGAACTTTGGAACGAGGCGAAGGCTCAGGAGAAAAAGGAAGATTAACGAATAAAAAACAGATTAGTTATGAATAAGTTCAGATTGTTTATGATGGCAGCCGCCGTAGTGTTTCTTGCCGGTTGTAACGTCAAGAAGGAAAAGTCGCAGGCGGTCGTGGATGACGAAGAGGTGGTGGCTGACTCTACAGTATACGGAGTTTGTGGTGAGGGCACGTCCATGCACTCGCTGGAACTAATAACCGATGCCGGCGACACCATCACGTATACCATATTGGACGCTGAGGCTGACTTGGACGGCGGACTGTCGTCTGGTCCGGTCACCACAGTAGTTGGTGGCATGATGAGCGGTGACAAGATGGCGGTGACAGGACATAAAGTGGAGGGCGAGATGCTCGCAGACCGTGTCATAAACGTCACCTCGCTGCTCGGTCACTGGACCAGCTTGGACAAGAATTTCGAGATAGAGGAGGGCGGAACCGTACGCTCGAATGTCAAGGCGGAGACCAATCCGTGGACATCATGGAAGATTCTTAACGGACAGCTGCTCCTTAACAGAGACACATTTGCTATTGACAACCTTGGAGCTGACTCGCTGGCTATAGAGAACGCACGCGGCATCTTCCTCTTCAAGCGTCAGAAATAATAAATCTTATGGAACCATTTAAAGTTCATATCCTTGGATGCGGCAGCGCCTTGCCCACATTGCGTCACAATCCGTCGTCGCAGGTGGTGGAGATACGTGAGAAGCAGTTTATGATTGACTGCGGCGAGGGCACGCAGACTCAGATGCGCCGCTCGCGAGTGGGATTCAACAAGGTGATGGCGATATTCATCAGTCACATACACGGCGACCACTGCTTCGGGCTTATCGGCATGCTCTCGTCCTTCGGACTGCTCGGACGTACCATGCCACTTTCCATCTATGGACCGAAGGAACTTGGCCCCATTCTTGACACGCTCCTCACCACATTCTGCAACGACTTCGACTATGAGATAAAGTTTCATGCCGTAGATACCACACGTCAGGAGGTGGTATACGAGGACCGCAGTCTTACCGTCGAGACCATACCGCTGAAGCACCGTCTCCCATGTGCCGGATATCTGTTCCGCGAGAAGCCGACATTGCCGCATATACGCCGCGACATGATCGACTTCTATCGTATACCGATATCGCAGATAAACAACATAAAGAACGGTGCTTCGTGGACCGACGAGGAAGGAAATCTGATTCCCAACAGTCGCCTCACACGTCCTGCAGACCCGCCACGCAGCTATGCCTATTGCAGCGACACGTGCTATCTGCCAGGTCTTGCCGACAGGCTGAAGGGCGTGACGTGCCTCTATCATGAGTCGACCTATGCCGATGAGGACGAGGACAAGGCGCAGAAGTATTTTCATTCCACGGCTCGACAGGCAGCTATGGTGGCACGGGATGCCGGCGTAGGACGCCTGTTGCTGGGTCACTACAGTTCGAAGTATAACACGGAAGACGTGCTCCTGCAGCAGGCTAAGGAGGTCTTTGCCGAATCTTCGCTAACAAGTGAGGGCATGGTGGTGACGCTGTAGGGAATGGTCAGCATGGAATAAACAAAAAGTAAGGAATAAAAAACTGAAAAGATTGTAATGGAAGATAACGTAAAAGAGAAAAATCAGCGTCTTCGTGTTACGCTCCTTGGTACGGGTACGTCGGGCGGCGTGCCTTCGTTGGGATGCCAGTGCGAGGTGTGTCGCAGCCAAGATCCGCGTGACAAGCGCTTGCGCTGTGTGGCTATGGTGGAGTCGGAGAGTGGCACGCGTGTTCTCATTGATTGTGGTCCGGACATCCGCCAGCAGCTTATGCCGCTGCCTTTCAAGCCCTTCGATGCCATTCTCCTAACGCACATCCATTATGATCATGTGGGTGGCATCGATGATCTGCGCCCCTTCTCCATCTTCGGTCCGATACGTCTGTATGGCGACGCCAAGACTTGCAGTCACGTGCGCAACATCATGCCTTACTGTTTCGGCGACCATCTCTATCCCGGTGTGCCAAAGCTGGAGCTTCACACCCTAACGCCTCATGCACCGTTATGCGTGGGCGACTTGCAGATAATGCCCATTGAGGTGATGCACGGCAAGATGCCGATACTCGGTTTCCGCATCGGAAGTTTCGCCTATATCACGGATATGAAGACCATCGGCGACGGCGAATTGCCATATCTGGAAGGAGTGGAGACGCTCGTTGTGAATGCCTTGCGCTTCGAGAAAGAACATCATTCTCATCAACTCGTCGACGATGCCGTCCGTTTTGCGCGTCGCATAGGAGCCAAGCGCACCTATATAACGCACGTCTGTCATCACATCGGGCTTTACGAAGAGGCGTCAAAGCGAATGCCCGAAGGCGTAAGCTTGGCTTATGACGGAGAGGTGATAGAATGTTAGATGCTTACAATCGTAGGCATCTTTTGGGTGGGGAGTGTTATTTGCGCTTCTTTTTCTTTCCGAAGTTTCCGAAGAGGAAAGCACCTTCCTGGTATCTGCGGTATAGTTTCCAGCCTAACAAAGCGCCGTCGAAGACACCGGTGCCAAGGCTTACCATTCGTGCCAGTTTCTGAGCACGGTTGCGCGGCTCTTCCTCTTCCTTGTGGAACAGGTCGTTCCACTTAGACGCTATCGTCTCTTCATCTTTGTCAATCTTTTCGCGAAGCTGCTGTTTGTATGCCACGATATCGGAAAGAGAGCGAAACTCTCTCTTCGTCTTAGGGCTGGTGTCTGTATTCTGCATCTCTTATAAATTTGACTTGGAAGGATGAATGATTGTTCTTAAATGTGTTGTTACTCCTGCATAAGCAGGCTTGCCAGGAATCTGACAAGTGGTCTCTCTATCCATCTCTTTCTGAACACCACGAACAGCAAGAGCACTAAGAAATAGGCGCCAGCCACACATGCGAAAGCGGCTGCCATACCCATTATGGGTTGCAGCGCGTAAACAGTGGCAAACGACAGATAGATGAGCGCAAGAAACAATAGGATAAGTAACAGCCCCACCATGATGAAGGCTGTCAGCAAGCGCACTATCTTATCAATTACATCGAGCTTCATATACTTAGTACGAAGCCCGATGTAATGCCTTATGGCCTCAATAAGCTGCGCTATGGTCTCTATGTTTTTGTCTGTCGAGAACATTTAGCCAGTGAATGAGGGATAATGATTTATGCGTTGTCGCCGTCAGTTGCGTCCTGGATGTCGTCCACGAGATCTTCCATCTCCTTACGGCTGACCTTGATGTTGTGCTTCTTGCAGAAGTCGTCAACAGCGTCACCAATCTTAGTGCGTGTCTCGCTACCCTTTTCGGGCGCCAAAAGAATACCTAATGCTGTACCGGCGATAGCTCCGCCGAGGAATGCTCCAATGTAACCTAATGCTTTCATGTTGTTAATGTTTTAAAGTTATAGTAATATCTTATCTTTCTGAAAGCAAATATAGCAATTATATTTCAATTAGCAAAGGTTCGTGCCTTTATTTTTTGTTAATTTGTATTTTATTTAATCTTTCGTCTTGTCAAAAACCTATAATTGTTGATTTAACAAACTTTATGTGGCGTTAGAGTCGATAATTATGATATATTTTGTAATTTCGCATCGTATATAAATACATGTCAAGAACTAAATAAATATAAACCCAACAATAATCAAAACAGGAATATGAAGAAAAGTATGGTATTGTGCGCAGGCATCTGCGCAGTGTTGGCTTTTGCAAGTTGCTCAGGCTCTAAGGAAAGCGCATATAAGAAGGCATATCTCAAGGCTCAGGCAAAGCAGGAGCAGCCTGCTGAGCAGCCGGTACAGGAGGAGGCTCCCGTTGTGGCTCCGCTCGTGGAGAAACCTGCCAACGAGACAACTGTTATCGACAATACAGACAATGTGACTGTACGCACAGAGGACTTCCAGCTGATCAGCGGTCCCGGTCTCAGCAACTTCAGCGTTGTGGTAGGATCGTTCGGCGTTAAGGCTAATGCAGAGGGACTCCAGAGCCGTCTGAACGGACAGGGCTTGCAGGGTCAGATTGTATACAACTCAGAGCGCAATCTCTATCGCGTAGTGGCATCTACATTCGCTACAAAGAGCGAGGCTGCTCAGTCACGCGACCAGTTGCGCGGACAGTTCCCCGACGCATGGCTTCTCTATAAGAAGTAAGACGTAAACATACCAGTATATACACATTAATAATATAGTGGCACGCATACTTTCTATCGACTATGGAAAGAAGCGCACAGGCATAGCAGTCACCGATCCGCTCCAGATTGTTCCGGGCGGATTGGCGACCGTTTCTACGTGTGAGCTTATGAAGTTTCTCTGCGACTATGTGGAGCGCGAGGATGTGGAACGCATCGTCATTGGCGAACCGCGACAGCTCAATGGCGAGCCAAGCGAAAACCTGGCACGCGTAAAGCAGTTCGTGGCTCAATGGCGCAAGCAGAAACCGCAGATACCCATAGAGTTCTTCGACGAGCGCTTCACGTCGGTATTGGCGCATAAGGCCATCATCGACAGCGGCATAGGACGTAAGGCACGTCAGAACAAAGCTTTGGTGGACGAGATAAGTGCCACCATTATTCTTCAAGACTACCTTCGTACGAAGGGACTGTGAGGCAAGACACAGCCATGGTATTGAATAACAGCCATGGAATAATTGCCCACTGCATTTTTTAGAACGAAACATGATTTTACCGATTTATACTTACGGCAACCCCGTACTGCGTAAGGAAGCACAGGACATTGACGCCAGCTACCCGGAATTGCAGACGCTTATTGCCAACATGTACGAGACACTGAAGGAAAGCGACGGCATCGGACTTGCCGCACCGCAGATTGGTCTCGACATCCGCCTTGTGATTATCGACCTTGACGTACTCAGCGAGGATTTGCCCGAATACAAGGACTATCGTCACGCATTCATCAATCCTTACATCCTCGAGTATGACGAAGACTCGAAGAAGGAAACGATGGAGGAGGGCTGTCTCTCACTGCCAGGCATCCACGAGAGCGTGACCAGACCTACACGCATCCACGTGAAGTATCTCGATGAGAACTTCCAGGAGCACGACGAGTGGGTGGAGGGTTACCTCGCACGCGTCATGCAGCACGAGTTTGACCATCTTGGGGGAAAGATGTTCATTGACCGCATCTCACCGATGCGCCGCCAGCTTATCCGCGGAAAGCTGAAGAACCTGCTGCTTGGAAAGTTCCGCTGCGCATACCGCACCCGCCTTCCAAGAAAGTAAGAAACCCCTGAATTACACGTAAAAGATTATTCATGAAGCATCTCATAGTCCTTATAATGATAGCCATGTTTGTGCCCCACAAGGCTGTGGCACAATTCAATACCGACCGGCTAATGGTGTCCGGAAGGAGCGCTCTCTATTATGAGGACTATGTGCTTTCCATACAGTATTTCAACCAGGTGCTCACGGCTAAGCCATATCTATATGAGCCTTGGTTTTTTCGTGGCCTTGCCAAGTATTATCTCGACGACTATTCAGGCGCCGAGAGCGACCTCTCACACGCCATCAGTTTGAATCCTTATATCGCCAACATGTATGAGTTGCGCGGTCTGTGCCGTATTCGCCAGAACAGCTATGCTGACGCCATCGGCGACTATGACCATTCACTGCGTCTTAATCCGCAGAACCAGGCGGCATGGTATAACCGTGCGCTCTGCCGTGTAGAGCAGAAAGACTATGCACAGGCACAGCTCGACCTTGACACTATAGTGGTGAAATGGAAGCAGTTTGCGAGTGCTTATTCGCTGAGGGCGCAGATTTTTCTGGCTGAGAAGGATACCACAAGTGCCGACAAATGGCTCGACCGCAGTCTCGAAATCGACCCCTATGACGCGGAGGCATGGACACAGCGTGCCATGATAAGCCTCTCGCGAAGCAACTGGAAGGACGCCGACACTTTCCTCAGCAAGGCCATACACCTCAAGCCGAAGAACGTGGCGGCGTACGTCAACCGTGCACTTGCACGTTATAATCTCAACAATCTTCGAGGTACTATGTCTGATTATGATACAGCCATCGACCTCGACCCACAGAATTTTCTCGCACATTACAACCGTGGCCTTCTGCGTATGCAGCTTGGCGACGACAATCGTGCCATCACCGATTTCGACTTCGTCATACGCATGGAGCCGGACAATGTGCTTGCCATATTCAATCGTGCCATTCTTCTCGACAAGACAGGAAATCTCAGAGCTGCCATACGCGACTATACACGTATGATAGAGCAGTTTCCGAACTTCTGGACAGGTCTGTCGCGCCGTGCTAATTGCTATCGTAGACTTGGCATGACAGCTAAGGCGGAACTTGACGAATTCCGCATCCTGAAGGCTCAGATGAACAAGCACATCGGAGTGCAACCGCGTTGGAGCAATGCCAAGAAGCGCCAGATGCGCCGCAGAAGCGAAATCGATCCCGATAAATACAACCAGATGGTGGTGGCGGACAGCAATACGCCGGAGCGCGAGTATAAGAGCGACTACCGTGGACGTGTGCAGGACCGTGCCGCCAATCTTACAGCACTTCCTATGTTTGTGCTCTCGAGCATGGCGCAGCGTGGAGATGTGCGAAATTACAACGCTTTCTCACAGGAAGTGGAGGCTTTCAACAGAAACGGCAAAGGTCATGGCGTGACTATTTTTGTAAACTGCACTCCGCATCAGCTCTCGGCTGACGCCACCCGCAAGACGTTTGCCTCTATAGATTCGCTGACCACTGCCATCAATAATGGACGCGCTGGCAGCGAGGCTACGGCTCTGCTTACGCGTGCTGTGTTGGAAAGTGTAGCGCAGAACTATGACGACGCCATTGCTGACCTTACGGCATGTCTCTCCGTTGATTCCGCTTCCGTGCTTGCCCTTTGGCAGCGTGCTTACTGTAAGATGATGAAGGGTGTGTTCGACGCATCGGCTTCGCTTCAGTCGTCTTCGCCGAAGAACAGCCTGACGGTTGGCGCAGGTGGCGCACATCTTACGTTTATGTCGGTAGTGGCAGACCTTACGGACGCCATCAAGCTCGACCGCGACAACCAGTATCTCTATTATAACCGTGGCTGCGCCTACCTTTATAATAAGGACTATACGCTTGCCATCGACGACTTCACACGAGCCATCGCCATCGATCAGCGCCTTGCAGAGGCTTTCTATAATCGCGGCTTGGCACGTATCTCTGCCGGCAACAGACAGGAAGGCATCGCCGACCTTAGCAAGGCAGGCGAGCTGGGACTCTATGGCGCCTACAGCGTTATAAAGAAAGTATTGGCTGACGGAGGCAAGACAAAATAAACAAGACTATTAACATACATCGAAATAATAATACTTTAAACAGGCATTTTTATGAAGAGATTTTTTTACACTCCAACAGCCATTGAATGGTTGAAAGCTGCCGCATTCACAGCGGTAGTGCTTACTCCTGCCCTCGTTCAGGCGCAGGACGACCCTTCTGCACCTTCCAATCTCAAGGCAGTAGCTGATTATAATAAGGTGACGCTGACATGGCAGCGTGACGTCGTTTCGGACACGCTCTATAAGCAGGGATTTGAGGAGGCTGGCTTCCCGCAGGATGGATGGTCACAGACCCGTACTAACACGTATGACAACCTCTTCTCATGGTTCTCTTTCCCGACGGAAGAGATTAAGGAGAATGTTGAGGGATGGGAGTCGTGGATTCATTCCGGCGAACGCAGTGCAGCTTTGTTCTTTGATGATGCAGCGCCTCATACAGACGGTTCGTCGGCTGTGCAGAACGAATGGCTCGTAATGCCTGTCAAGGCAGGTGCCCGTTATGTTCAGTTCTATACTTACATAGACCCAAAGGTACTGACATGGGGCGAGGACGAAGGTTTCCCTGACCATTACTATGTGAAGGTCAGCCATGACGGAGGCAAGACATGGGAGGTTATTTGGGACGCCCGCTACGACAGCAACGGTTCGGACGGATGGCAGCTCGTGTCGCTTTATCTTGGCGACAACGCTGACGGTGAAGCCATTGTGGCTTTCCAGGCGCTCAGCGATACGGAGAATACAGAGTCAGGACTCTATCTCTCATGGGTAATTGATGATGTACGTCTGCTTGACGCGGGCACTACGCCTGCTGCCGATCCTGCGCACAGTCCGTCTGTTCGTCCGCTTGGCAACAGACCGACATACCGCAATTTCGTTCCTACAGGAAAGAAGGTGGCACGTCCTTACAAGCCAAGAAAGGCACCGGCACCAGCTGATTGCTACAATGTATATCTCGACAACAAGCGCATTGCCAAGAACCTTCACTCACTCACCTTCACTGATACGTCTGACAAGACAGCCGGCGTTCATCAGTATGCCGTACAGGCTGTGTCGTTGTCAGAGGATCTTACATCGCCGCTTGCAAAGATTGATGTTGAGATTAAGAAGGCTACACTCAATCCTCCTTCTAATGTCCGCGTGACATACAAGCAGGACGAAGAGACCGGCAAGTATGACGTAGCGCTCACATGGGATGCTCCCGAAGGCGAGCGCAAGCCAATCTATTATAATGCTTATGCCAATGGAGCGTTGTTCGGAGGATGGCTGGAGGATACCAGCGTAGGCCAGACTGGTCTGTCAAAGGGTATTTATACGTACACTGTGACCGCCGTATATGAGAATCCGGATGGAGAGTCTGAGCCTGTTGGTGATATCGTTGCTCTCGGAACCCGCCCGACACCGTACAATCTCACAGCCGATCGCTCAGAGGACGGAACGCTTAATCTTGCTTGGACAGCTCCGAAACCTTCTGAGAATGCTGTGGAGAAATATGTAGTATTCAGAGGCAACGACAAGATTGGCGAAACTACAGCAACCACTCTCTCTGAGGCAAACGCACCGGAGGGAAGTTACGACTACAGCGTGAAGGCTCTTTATGCAGACGGATTCCTTTCCGTGCCGGCTACAATACAGGTGGAATATGGCAAAAAGCCTAATTACAGACTGCCGTTCGAGGAAAATTTTGACGGCGATATGAAGCCTGCCAACTGGACGGTTGAGAAGGTGGACGGAAGAATGAAGGACAACTATCTCTGGCGCTTCGATAACTGGTATGAGTTGCCGGTAAGTGGTGGCGGATTCAGCGGATGCTTTGCTTCCGTCAATGCTTCAGCCACAGGATTCCTTAATGTATTTACCACACTTGATACGCCGCCTCTCCTCCGCAACTCGGCAGACGGTCCTTACGTCACTCTCGAGTTCGATATGGACTATGCTATGAGCGGAAAGAAATCGGAGGCTGGTGTCTACTATTCGTATAATGCAGAGGATTGGGGTGAGATTGACGGCAACCTTCAGGGCTATATCCCTGCCGAACTTGCGGATGGTGAGACTTGCAGACCGCAGCACAAGGCTTATGACGTGACGAAGTGCTTCGTTGATGACGTTACGCCGGTGTATTTTGCATGGAAGTATAACGCTAAGCAGGCATACCATCTCGCCATCGACAACGTCCGCATCTACAACTCTACGACCGTCGGCATTAATGGCATAACAGACAACAATGCTTCCACAAATGCCTCAGGTGCAGTATACAACCTTAACGGACAGCGTGTCGTGAACGCAAAGAAGGGCATGGCAAAGGGCGTATACGTACAGAACGGTAAGAAGTTTGTAGTAAAATAAACAGACTTTATTTTATATTTGAATATGATTAGAAAGACCATATCGAGAGTTCTCCTTCTTGTGGCGCTGTTTATGATCAGCATAGCCGTAAAAGCTGCGTCTGACAGTTATGTGCCTAAGAAGAGAGAGTTTCGCGGGGCTTGGATACAATGCGTAAACGGACAGTTCATCGGAATGTCCACACAGAAGATGCAGCAGACGCTTACCTATCAGCTCGACGAACTGCAGAAGGACGGCGTCAACGCCATCTTCTTTCAGGTAAGAGCAGAGTGTGATGCGCTGTATAAGAGCGACATCGAACCGTGGAGCCGCTTCCTTACAGGACAGCAGGGAAAGGCTCCGTCGCCTTACTGGGATCCGCTGCAATGGATGATTGAGCAATGTCACAAGCGTGGCATGGAGCTGCATGCATGGATAAATCCGTATCGTGCCAAGACAAAGACCACGTCAGCTTTAGACCCCAAGCATGTGGCAATGAAGCATCCGGGATGGGTGTTCCCTTACGACGGACTCTTCATCCTCAATCCCGGACTGCCCGAGAGCCGTGACTACATCTGCCGCGTAGTGGGCGATATCGTGGAGCGTTACGACGTTGACGGCATACACATGGACGACTATTTTTATCCTTATCCCGTCAAAGGACTTAACATTCCCGACGATAAGGAGTATGCTCTCTACAACAACGGCATACGCGACCGTGGCGACTGGCGACGCGACAACGTCAACGTCTTCATAAAGCAGGTGTCAGAGCACATACATGCACTGAAGCCTTGGGTGAAGTTCGGCGTATCGCCGTTCGGCATCTATCGCAACAAGCGTCCTGGTGTGGAGATTGGCAGCAACACCAACGGCACCCAGAACTATGACGACCTCTACGCAGACGTACTTCTTTGGGTGAACAACGGATGGGTGGACTATAATGTGCCGCAGATTTATTGGCAGATAGGTCATAAGGCAGCCGACTATAAGACGCTCATCGAATGGTGGAACCGTTATGCTTCTGCACGCCCGCTGTTTATCGGCGAAGATGTGGAGCGCACGGCTAAGTTTGCTGACGTGGACAATCCGAAAATCAATCAGATGCCGGCTAAGTTCGCTTTGCATTCCTGTCTTCCAAATGTTGACGGCACCGTTCTTTGGTATGCCAAGGCAGCTGTTGACAATGTAGGCAATTATGGAACCATGCTACGCCAGAAATACTGGAGTTATCCTGCTCTCCAGCCACGCATGCCGTTCATTGACGGTGGTGCACCGAAGAAGCCCAAGAAGCTCTCGCCGATATGGACCGCGGACGGACTCATCCTCTTCTGGACAAAGCCGAAGGGAAAGAAATGGAATGATGAGGTAAAGAAGTATGTGGTTTATCGTTTCTCGCCGGGCGAGAAGGTCAACATTGAGAATCCCGCAAGAATAGTGGCGATAACCTCAGACGAATTTATCAAGCTGCCGTTCGTAGACGGCAGCACACGCTACACTTACGTGGTGACCGCTCTCGACCGTCTCAGCAACGAGAGCAAGGGAGCTAAGAAGAAGATAAAGCTGTAAGCGAACGGCAGAAAAGTATAATAAACAATACGTCCTGCTAAGGTCAAAAGGTATCATAACGAGATGCCTTTGCCTTTGCAGGACGTTTTTTTATTCCTCCTTCATCAGCGAATCGAAGAAGGAATCGAGGTCGGTGTCAAGACCTTCCATGAGGTCCTTGCCTATGATGATGGTGTCGTCGTCAGCGAGATACAGTTCGGCGATGCCTTCCTTCTCGTCGTTCTCAAGTACGAAGCTGTAAGGCTTGAGTATTCCGAGATTATCGAGAGTTTTCGACATTGAGGCGAATGTAGTGGTGAGGATGTCATGCACGCTTTCGTAGAAGTCCTCGTCGTTGTTTCCAATCCACTGTTCAACGACACAGCGTGTTATCTCCTTGTCGTCATCGTCGAACGCTACCATTTCGCCGCTTTCCTGCGAGACGCGCACATGTATGTCTGTAACAAGTGACGTTTCTTCGTTAAGCGGAAATTTTTGGGCTATTTTCTTCAGAAAACGCTCAATCTGCTGTGTTGTCTGTTCAGAGGCTTTCATCATTTATGTTTTTTGATTGGTTTTTAGAATATTACTTTCAATTGCAAACTTACATAAAATCTTCCGATTAATAGCCTGTTTTCCTGAAAAAGTTGATATTTACCTATAGCATATCATGTAAAAAAACACTCATTTGCTTGTCATAACCGATTTATAGTATTACTTTTGTATCATATTATAGCGCGTTGGCGTTAATAATATAGTCATTTTACAATATTATAAACATTAATATAATAAAATTTGAGAAAATGAAACAGACAATCTTGGTTACTGGTGGTACCGGATTTATCGGTTCACACACCACTGTAGAGCTTATCGAAGCTGGTTACAAGGTAGTGATTGTTGACGACCTCTCCAATTCGAAGATTGAGGTTCTTGACGGTATTGAGAAGATTACAGGCGTGCGTCCTGCTTTCGAGAAGGTGGACCTCCGTGACAAGGAAGCCACTGAGAACGTGTTCAAGAAGTATCCTGAAATCGAGGGTATCATCCATTTCGCTGCATCCAAGGCTGTCGGCGAGAGTGTGCAGAAGCCGCTGCTCTACTATCGCAACAATATCGTTTCACTCGTAAATCTTCTGGAGCTTATGCCGCAGTACGGCGTAAAGGGCATCATCTTCTCTTCAAGCTGCACCGTTTACGGTCAGCCGAAGCCTGAGAACCTCCCCGTTACTGAGGACTGTCCTCATCAGAAAGCCACATCTCCTTACGGCAACACTAAGGAGATAAACGAGCAGATCATTGCTGACTACATCCACAGTGGTGCTGCCATCAAGAGCGTCATCCTGCGCTATTTCAATCCGATTGGTGCTCATCCCTCTGCCGAAATCGGCGAGCTGCCTAATGGAGTGCCCAACAACCTTATTCCCTACGTCACTCAGACCGCTATGGGCATCCGCAAGGAGCTGACCATCTTCGGCAATGACTATAACACACCTGACGGAACATGTATCCGCGACTACATCTATGTAGTTGACCTCGCAAAGGCTCACGTGGCTGCTATGCGTCGCTTGCTCGACGAGGATACTGACGCTGTGGAGTACTTCAACATCGGTACCGGCAACGGTAACTCTACGCTTGAGATCGTTGAGACCTTCGAGAAGGCCACTGGCGTTAAGCTCAACTGGAAGTACGGTCCGCGTCGTGAGGGCGATATCGAGAAAATCTGGGGTAACGTAGACAAGGCTAACAAGGTGCTCGGCTGGAAGGCTGAGGCTAAGCTTGAGGATGTGCTTCGCTCTGCATGGAAGTGGCAGGAGAAGCTTCGCAAGGACGGAGTGATGTAATTCTGATACACTTAAAAGACGTCCGAGACGTCAATGAGATAAAACTAAAAAAGGGAAGTCTGAGCCTTGCGGTTCGGACTTCCCTTTTTTAGTTATTGTTCTCTGTTATTACAGGTTCTTCATGATGTCGAGCAGGTGATCCCAAACCATCTGTACGGTCGGGATGTGCAGACGCTCGTCCGGTGTGTGAACGTCACGCAGAGTAGGACCGAACGAAACCATGTCGAGGTTAGGATAGCGCTCTGAGAACAGACCGCACTCCAGACCGGCGTGGATGCCCTTAACGATAGGTTCCTTGCCGAAGAGCTTCTTGTAAGACTCAACAGCCACCTTTGTGAGCTTGCTGTCCGGGTTCATCTTCCATGCGGGATAGCCGTCGCTCATCTTAACCTCAGCACCAGCCAGCTCAAACACAGCCTTGATTGTGTTGGTCTCGTTCTCGAGGTTGCTCATTACGTTAGAGCGCTGTGATGCCACGATATTGATTTCGTTCTCAGAAGTGATTACGCTTGCCACGTTGTTAGATGTCTCCACCATCCATGCGAGAGCCTCGTCCTGGCACATTGCGAATACGCCGTTGTCGATGGCCTGCATGCAGCGGATAAAGCGTGTTGAGCAATCCTTGGCGATAACTGTCTCAGCGTCTGTGCTCTCAAGACCGAATTCCATAGCTGTGTCAGTTACGTGGAACTCCTCTTCTACGTTAGCTGTAAATATATTCCAGTCTACGCGTACTGTTTCCTTCTCGTTTGCAGGAACAGCGAATACGATTACGCCGTCACGAGGAATGGCGTTGTGGAGTTTGCCAGAATTGAACTGAGCCAGACGGAGGTCCATCTTATCCTGCTCCATGTAGAGGAAGCGAGAGAGAATCTTGATGGCGTTGGCACGCTTCTTATTGATGTCGTCGCCAGAGTGACCGCCCTTCAGACCCTTGATGGAAGCCTTGAGGAAGAAGTAGCCAGCAGGGGCCTCTTCGCGCTCGAAGGTGAACTTGGCGCTTGTGGTCTTGCCACCGGCGCAAGAGATGAAGATCTGACCCTCGTCCTCAGAATCGAGGTTGACGAGCATGTCGCCCTTCATAAATCCTGCCTTCATGCCCATAGCACCAGTAAGGCTGGTCTCCTCGTCGCGTGTGAACACACACTCCAGTGGACCGTGCTCGATGTCGTCGCTGTCGAGGATGGCAAGCTCGATGGCACATCCGATGCCGTCGTCAGCACCGAGAGTGGTGCCCTTAGCTTTGAGCCACTCACCGTCTACGTAAGTCTGGATAGAGTCCTTGAAGAAGTCGATGTCTACGTCTACGAGCTTGTCGCACACCATGTCCATGTGGCTCTGGAGAATAAGCGTAGGTGCATTCTCGTGACCCTTAGTGGCGGGCTTGCGGATGATGACGTTACCGGTCTCGTCGGTTACGGTCTCAAATCCGTGTTTTTTACCAAAGTCCTGTAAGTACTCAATCATGCGCTCCTCGTGCTTTGACGGGCGCGGAATTTTGTTGATTTCAGCAAACTGCTCGAACACGCGAGCAGGTTTCAATTCGCAATTACTCATTTTTTCTTTAAATTTCTTTATGTTATAAGTACAATAATCTGAATTTTCGATAATTTATTTTGTCATGCGGCTGATTTGCATTACCTTTGCATTAGCTTCATGAGAGCGGAGGGAGAGCCGTTCCTTTTTTACAGAGGAATGTCTTTCCGTCTTTATCTTGCATTGATAATGCAAAGATAATGGAAAAGTGGAGACAAAACAAAATTAGTTGACTTATTTTAATTATTAAGTCATATTAGAAAGTTAAAAACGTTTAAGCGATGATAAAACTTCTTCTCTTGACATTATTAATAGTGGCAGTTTCTGTCGCTCTGTTGTCCGTGAAGGTGATAATCCGAAAGAACGGAAAGTTCTCTTCACAGCATGTCCATGACAATCCAGGACTGCGCAAGCAGGGCATCCACTGTGTGATGGATCAGGATCGTGAGGCACGCGAGAAGAACCGTGCATATTAGAAAAACAAGAAAACAATTATAAAAAAATGAACAAGAAAATCAGTTTCGGTACAATGGCGATTGCTGCTCTTGCAGCTTTCTCAATGTCGTCATGCGACAAGTCGAAGGCTCAGGTTGACGAGAAGCCCGCAGCAGAACAGCCCGCAGCCACACAGACAAAGATAGCATACGTAGAGGTGGACAGCATCATGTCTCAGTATAAGTTCTGCAAGGACTATTCGTTGATTCTTCAGAAGAAGGGACAGAACATCCAGAACACTCTCGCACAGAAGCAGCAGCAGCTCGAGGCAGCAGCAGCTAACTTCCAGCAGAAGGTACAGCAGAACGCTTACACACGTGAGCAGGCACAGGCCATCCAGTCTCAGCTCCAGAGACAGAACGCTGACCTCCAGTCGCTCAACCAGCGTCTGAGCGGTGAGTTCCAGCAGGAGACAGAGAGCTATAACAAAGCTCTTCGCGACTCTATCCAGCACTTCCTCGCCGTATACAACAAGGACAAGAAGTACACTCTCATCCTCTCTAAGGCAGGTGACAACATCCTCTATGCTGACAAGGCTCACGACATCACCAACGAGGTTGTCGCTGGTCTGAACAAGGCTTACAAGCCCGCTGCCACAACAGAGAAGGCTAAGGACGCTAAGAAGAAGTAAGAGAAAGGTGGTTCCTTAATATATAAGAATATATAAGGGACAAATGAATAATTATGTTGAAGGCGTGTCGGAACGTATAGACTTATGTTTATATGTTCTGCCACGCCTTCTTTTTTTAAGTAAGCCTGTCATTTCTTTTGCCCATACCATTTATTTTTGTAATTTTACAGCCTAAACAAATGGTTATGACAAAGAAGGAATTATACGCTCGTGTGCTTTCGTACTTTCGCGAACTGCATCCCGAAGTGACCACTGAACTTGAGTTCGGCTCCGTGTTTCAGCTGCTTGTCGCTGTTGTGCTAAGCGCCCAATGCACGGACAAGCGCGTCAATATGGTCACGCCCGATCTGTTCTCGCATTATCCTGACGCACGCTCAATGGCTGAGGCTGACGAGGCTGAGATTTACGAATACGTAAAGAGCGTCAGCTATCCCAATGCCAAGGCACGCCACCTTGTCGAACTGTCGCAAATGATAATGGCAGATTATGGCGGAGAGGTGCCGGAAGATTTCGATAGTCTACTGCGTCTGCCTGGCGTAGGACGCAAGACAGCCAATGTGATGCAGGCTGTGGCTTTCGGACAGGCAGCTATGCCCGTCGACACGCATGTCTTCCGTGTAAGTCATCGTCTCGGACTCGTCCCCGCTTCTGCCGACACGCCTCTGAAGGTGGAGACCCAGCTTAAGAAGCATATTCCGGCTGACTGTCTGTCACGTGCCCATCATTGGCTGCTTCTGCATGGTCGTTATGTCTGCACAAGCCGAAAGCCTCATTGCAAGGACTGTCCCTTCGACAGTTTCTGCCCTAAGCGACTTGAAGGATCGAAACTATAAGAATACCATAATAAAGATAACTGCTAATGATAACTAACGGACGTGTACAGCTTTGGCCCTTCCTGCGTGTGGCTTTGTTCCTTGTCGTGGGAGTGCTTATTGGCGACGCCTTGGACTGTCGCGTTCCTTCTTGTGTGTGGATGTGGGCGTACGTGGCTTTGCTTTCCGCGTTTGTAGCATCCTATTTCTTTTTGCGCAAGCATCCCATTTTTCAGACTGTTGTGCTTTTTATTATGGTGGTGGCAGGAGGTTTGTGGCGCACCACCTGTTTTCTTGAGGATTATAATGTCTCTTTCTCCGATGCTCCAGAAACATTTGAGGCTGTAGTGGAAACCCAGCCGGTGGAGAAAGAACGTTCTGTAAAGTGTCAGCTTGCGGTGACGAAAGGAAGGCTTGCCGGTCACAGCATCATTGCCTTCTTTCCTAAAAAAGACTATCAGTATGAAGACGATGGCACGGGCGTGGATGCACGTCAGCTTGTCATCGGCGATGGTCTTGTGGTATGTTCGTGCCTGGAAAAGGCGGAGTGGGTGAGGAGAACGGCTGATAAAGGACGTGACAGCCACTTCGATTACGGGCGTTGGCTGAAAGTGCATGACGTGATAGCCCGCACATACATACCCTATGGCAGTTGTGCCCGCAAGGTGCTCAGCCTTAACAGTTTGTCAATGCCGAAACGCCTGTCCATCATGCTCGACCGAGTTCGGCGTAAAGCCATGACCCACCTTGCCGTCTATGGGGTGAGCGATGACGCTTACGGCATAGTGGGAGCGATGACGTTGGGCGATAAGACAGCCCTTTCGGATGCAGCCCGCGAAACCTATTCTGTAGTGGGCGTATCGCACGTGCTCGCTCTTTCCGGTCTTCATCTCGGCATCATATTCATGCTTCTTGCCGCCATTCTCATCCCGTTCGGGTCGTCTATGGGTCGTCTCATAATCGGCAATTTGGTCCTTATTCTGTCCATTTGGGCTTATGCCTTGATGGTGGGCATGTCGTCCAGCATTGTGCGTTCGGCTGTCATGTACACGTGCTTTGCCTTCTTCGGCTTGATGTCAGCCAAACCGCAGTCGCTCAATTCGTTGGGCATAGCAGTCGTGGTGCTCGTCCTTGGCAATCCGATGAGCCTTTGGGACGTAGGCTTTCAGATGTCGTTCCTTGCCGTCTTCGGCATCTTGGCGTTCAACGAGCGCTTCCATTACATCATCAAGCCGCGTTATCTTCAGAGTCATCGCGTGGTGGACTGGATATGGACGATGTTCAAGGTGTCGATGGCTGCTCAGGTGATGGTAGCCCCCATCATCATTTATTATTTCGGGCGCTTCTCCTGTTATTTCCTATTAGCCAACTACATAGCCATCCCTGCCGTCACGCTCATAGTCTATCTGTCGCTCGTTTTCTACATTATGGCGTTCGTCAGCCTGCCGTTCTTTCCGCGTCTGATAGCCTACGTGCTCGACCGTATTGTCGCTGTTCTCAATGCTTCACTCGACTGGATAGCTACGATGCCGGGTGCCAGCATCGACAACATCAGCTTCAGCGGCACGCAACTCGTCCTTGTTTACCTGGCGATAACCCTCTTCTTCTGCCTCTCTTATTACCTTGAGGACATGTATCGCTCGGCTTATGGCTATAAGATAATGTAGGGGATATTATTATATAATGTATAGACGTTGGCTATACGTTGAAATATTCCTCCAGTTCCTTCTCTGCGCCTCCGTCCTTATTGTCGAGGTCTTTGATGATGACACCATGCTCTAAAAGAGTGATGCGTGTAGAGATGTCCGTCGTGTGCTGCAGGTTATGGCTCGAAATAAGAATGGTGGCACCCTCCGTCTTGTTATATTCCACGAGCAGCTTCTTCAGATGGTTCTGACTGCTGGGGTCAAGGAAGTTGAACGGTTCGTCAAGTATGACGAGTTGCGGGCGTGTGAGCAATGCAGCCACGATGCCCACCTTCTGCTTGTTACCGGCAGAGAAGTCGCGTATATATTTTTTCTGTCCCAATACCTCTCCGTTCATAAACATCTCGTATTGGGCTATTTCCTTGTGAACGTCCTCCTTCGACATGCCCGAAACCTTACCCACAAACTCCAGATATTCCTCCGCTGTAAGGAAGTCGATAAGGAAGCTGCTGTCAATGTACGATCCCGTGAAGGGCTTCCAGTCCTCGCTCATAGCAGGATTGATATGTGTCGGTTCTGTGCCGTCCGTCATGTTCGGCGTAAGCATGACGCTTCCTTCGTCGGCATTCAGAAGGTCGAGAATGAGGCGGAAGAGCGTGGTCTTTCCCGCTCCGTTGTTTCCCACGAGTCCGAGAATCTCCCCGTCATGGATGTCCGCCTTCTCTATGTCCACGGCTGTTTTGGTTCCGAACATCTTCTTAAGGTTTCTTATTTCTATTTTCATTTATTATCTCCTTATTATGTTTGCTTATTTCAAGCCAAGCTCTTCAGCTATGAACCTGCTCGTAAATCCCTTTCCTGACTTAGCCACTTCTTCTGGTGTGCCTTGCGCCACAAGCTGTCCGCCGCCTATTCCGCCTTCCGGACCTATGTCGATGATGTGGTCAGCCAGTTTTATGACGTCGAGATTATGCTCGATGATTACCACCGTATTGCCACGGTCGACGAGTTTCTGCACTACGTCCATGAGAATGCGGATGTCCTCGAAGTGCAGACCGGTGGTAGGCTCGTCCAGGATGAAGAGCGTCTTGCCCGTGTCGCGCTTGCTCAGTTCGGTGGCAAGCTTTACGCGCTGGCTCTCGCCTCCGGATAGCGTAGTGGAAGGCTGTCCGAGCTTGATGTATCCCAATCCCACGTCCTGAATGGTCTTTATCTTCTGTAGGATGGCAGGCACGTTCTCGAAGAACTCCACAGCCTGATTGATGGTCATGTCCAGTACGTCGGCAATGCTCTTGCCTTTATAGCGCACCTCCAGAGTCTCGCGGTTATATCGCTTGCCGTGGCAAACCTCGCATGGCACCATCACGTCCGGCAGAAAATTCATCTCTATCGTGCGATAACCGTTGCCCTTGCACGTTTCGCAGCGTCCTCCCTTCACGTTGAAGGAGAAGCGTCCCGGCTTATATCCGCGCACCTTGGCTTCCGGCAGACCTACGAAGAGCGATCGGATGTCGCTGAACACGCCTGTGTAGGTGGCAGGATTTGATCGTGGCGTGCGTCCCAATGGCGACTGGTCGACGTTCACCACCTTATCTATATTGTCTATGCCTTCCACGCTGTCATACGCCATCGGCTTCTTCAGCGAACGATAGAAATGCTGTGAGAGGATGGGCTGGAGCGTTTCGTTAATGAGAGTAGACTTTCCCGAACCGCTGACACCCGTCACCACAATCAGCTCTCCAAGCGGGAAGCTGATGTCCACGTTCTTCAGGTTGTTGCCCTTGGCTCCGTGTATGGTTATGAATTTGCCGTTGCCCTTGCGTCTTTCCTTGGGCACGGCAATGGTGCGTATGCCGTTGAGATATTCGGCTGTTATGGTGTGCGTCTTGAGCATGTCCTTCGGCGTGCCCTGAAACACCACCTCGCCACCCTTGCGTCCTGCCATCGGACCGATGTCGATGATATAGTCGGCGCTGAGCATCATGTCCTTGTCATGCTCCACCACCACCACCGTATTGCCGATATCGCGAAGATCCTTCAGCGAGCGTATGAGGCGTTCGTTGTCGCGCTGGTGCAGACCGATGCTCGGCTCGTCCAGAATGTAGAGCACGTTCACGAGTTGCGAACCTATCTGCGTGGCAAGTCTTATTCGTTGGCTCTCGCCTCCGGACAATGTGGCAGACTGTCTGTTGAGCGACAGATAGTCCAGTCCGACGTCCAGCAGAAACTTTATGCGTGTGCGAATCTCCTTGAGTATCTCCGTAGCTATGGCTTTCTGACGTTCGTCCAGATGCTTCTCCGCCTCGTCCAGCCAAGTCATGAGCGCCTTGATGTCCATGTTGGCAAGCTCAGAGATGTTCTTGTCCCAGACACGATAAGAGAGCGACTCCTTGTTGAGCCTCATGCCCTTACATTCCGGACAATGACATACGGCAAGAAACTGGTCAGCCCATTTCTGTCCGCTTGCCGTGTCGTCGTTCTCCATCACGGAGCGCATATACTTTACCACGCCGTCGAACGTTGTGAAGTAGTCGGAAGAGGTGTGAACCAGTTCCTTGTCTATTTTGACAGGTTCAAGCGAACCATAGAGTATTTCGTCGAGCGTATCCTCCGGAATGTCCTTCACGGGAGTCTTCAGAGTGCATTCCGCCTTCTCCAGTATGGCACCTATCTGCCAGAAAATCATCTGGTTCTTATATTTTCCCAACGGCACGATGGCTCCCTGATATATGGATAAGGTGTTGTCGGGAATGACCTTCTTCATGTCAATCTCGTTGACGTATCCTAAACCCTTACACTTCGGGCAGGCACCTTCAGGCGAGTTGAATGAGAACATGTTAGGAGCCGGGTCGCGATAACTGAGACCCGTCGTCGGACACATAAGTCGCTTTGAGAAGTTCTTCGCCACGCCAGAGTCCTTGTCCAGAATCATAATGAGTCCGTCGCCCTGCCTCATGGCTGTCTCAACGGTCTTTCTGAGTCGGTCTTCGAATCCCTTGCGCATCTGCATCTTGTCAATCACCACCTCAATGTTGTGGTTCTTGTATCGGTCAGTCTTCATGCCCTGCGTTATCTCCATAATCTCCCCGTCCACGCGGGCATAGAGATAACCCTTCCTCCGCAAGCTCTCGAAGAGTTCGCGGTAGTGTCCCTTACGTTGTCTTACGAGAGGGGAGAGGATGTAAATGCGTCGGTCGGCATAGTCGGTCTCAATCATGTTGATGATTTTCTCCTCCGTATACCTCACCATCTTCTCGCCGGTGGCATAGCTGTAAGCCGTGCCCGCACGTGCGAAAAGCAGTCTGAGATAGTCATAAATCTCCGTTGTGGTGCCCACCGTGGAACGCGGATTGCGGTTGGTGGTCTTCTGTTCTATGCTGATTACAGGGCTAAGTCCGGTTATCTTGTCAACGTCCGGGCGCTCCATGTCGCCGAGAAAGTTGCGTGCATACGCCGAGAACGTCTCGATGTATCGGCGCTGTCCTTCAGCGTAAATGGTGTCGAACGCCAATGACGACTTGCCCGAACCGCTAAGGCCCGTGATGACCGTAAGGCTGCCGCGCGGAATCTCCACGTCGATGTTCTTAAGGTTATGCACACGTGCGCCCCATACGTTTATTTTGCCCTCTTCCATGTCGTTGTTGCTCATATCTCTCATGTGTAAGCTTTGATGTAGTGTGTCAGGGGCTTATTCGCCGCCCGTCGTTCCTGAAGTTTCCGTATAACCTCTAAGCAGGTTTACGTCTTTCTTGATGTTATATTTTCTTCCGTCAGCGCCCTTTGCCTTTACGAGCACAAAGTAGACGCCCTGCTTTACGTCCTTTCCGTTATACTTGCCGTCCCATCCTCCGTCAGGGTCGGTCCATTCGTAGAGCTTCTGTCCCCAACGGTTGAAGATGTAGGCATGAAACTCCACCAGACTCTGATGTCCGCTCTTAGCCTTATATATGTCGTTGATGCCGTCGCCGTTCGGCGAGAAAGCGTTGGGCATGTCCAGCTTGCTCTCTGAAATAGATACGGTAATGGGCGTATTCTCCGACCAGTATTCCTCCGTGTAAGCCACCGTGTCGCCGGCGTTGGTGAACGTGGCGTACAGCACTATGCGGTGAGCGCCAGCCTCCGTGAACGTATATTCCGTGTCCTCCTCATATCTGACAAGGTAGGGCGAGTCGTTTCCCTCCTTCGTGAATCTCCATTCGTAGTGCGCGCTCCATGCCCCCACGTTCTCCGCGTTGGCAGCGAAGCGTACGGTGAGCGGAGCCGAACCTTGATAGCTCGTGCCCGTCTCTTCTCCTTCGGAGGTTATGAAAGTGGCTTGTGGGTCGATGGTGGGGATGTCGTCAGCCTTTACTTGCAGGAACGAGCAGGTAAGGGCGACAAGAAGTATTATGATGTGTTTCATATTCATGCCTGTTTGGTTATTATGCAAAGTTAATGAAAAATTTCTCAGAACAATATATTTTATGTACTTTTGCACAAAAATCAAGGTATACAAACTAAAATTCAGAACAATATGAGACGTCATCTCCGAATGCTATTATGCATGTGTGCCCTCGCGGTCGCCATGGTGTCAGGCGGTCAGAATGTGAAGTGGCAGGACCTTTATAAGGTGAAGAAGAAAGACACGATATACGGCATTGCCAAGAAATTCAATATCACCATAGAAGAACTTCAGAACGCCAATCCCGGCATGAAGAAGTCTGACTATGTGCTTAAGAAGGGCGACCAGCTCCTCATCCCGTTCCCCACGATGAGCAAGGTGAACACCCCAGCACAGACTCCTGAAACATCTCGTCCCGCTACGCCGTCTGCACCCGCTGCCGGCAAGAAGAAGGAAATGGGCGTGGTGCGTGTGGGCGTGATGCTCCCTCTTCACAATGTTGACGGCGACGGACAGCGCATGGTGGAGTATTATCGTGGCGTGCTGATGGCATGCGACAGCCTTAAGGCACAGGGCATCAAGACCAACGTGCAGGCATGGAACGTGCCCATTGACGCCAATGTGGCTACTACGCTTGCCGATCCTGCTGCTGCCAAGTGCGACATCATCTTCGGTCCGCTCTATACGCCGCAGGTGAAGCCCATAGCCGACTTCTGCCGCAAGAACGACATAAAGCTGGTCATCCCGTTCTCCATCAACGGTGGCGAGGTGGCTAAGAACGACCACATCTTCCAGGTCTATCAGTCGCCGGAGCAGCTTACGGCTGTAGCCGTGAACGCCTTCATAGAGCGTTTCTCTGACTCGCACGTGGTGGTCGTTGACTGTAACGACGCCACCAGCAACAAGGGCACCTTCACCACCAGCCTCCGCAAGCGTCTTCAGGAGAAAGGCATAACATGCAGCATCACCAACCTGAAGTCGTCAGACCCGATGTTCGCTAAGGCGTTCAACACTACGAAGCGTAACGTGGTGGTGCTCAATACGGCACGTTCGCCGGAGCTTAACTCGGTGTTTGCCAAGCTTGACATCCTCAAGAAGTCGAGCCCCGCAATGCGCGTGTCGCTCTTTGGCTATACGGAATGGCTGATGTACACGAAGCCTTACACGGAATATTATCACAAGTACGACACGTACATCCCCACGTCGTTCTACTATAATCCCGTAGCACAGCGCACCAAGAACTTCGAGCGCACTTATCGCCAGTGGTTCAAGTCGGACATGCGTGAGGCGCTTCCCCGCTTTGCCATCACAGGTTACGACCAGGCACAGTTCTTCCTGCGTGGCATCAGCACGTACGGATCAGCTTTCAAGGGCACGAAGCAGCAGACCACGTACGCCCCCATGCAGACCCCGCTGAAGTTTATGCGCGTGTCTGACGGCGGCATGCAGAACGTATCGTTCATGCTCGTGCATTATCGCAACAACCGCAGCATAGAGTCGATAAGCTATTGATTCATAACAAACCATTAAGAATGAAAAGTCTTAAACACAGAATATGCGGTCTTGCCGCTGCCGTAGTCTTGCTCATGACGTCTCACGTCAGCGCGGACGCACAGATTGGTGACCACCGCAACGACCTCTCCGTCGGTGTGAACGCCGGCTATATAATAAGTAATGTGGGCTTTACGCCGAAGGTGACGCAGCAGGGACATGGCGGCATCACCATGGGACTGTCCATGCGCTATACGTGCGAGAAGTATTTCAGCACCATCTGCTCCATTGCGGCGGAGGTGAATTACGCCCGAATAGGATGGAAGGAGAACATCCTCACCTCCGACGACCAGCCCGTCATCAACGCCAAGACAGGACTGGCGGAGGCTTACCAGCGCGACCTCAACTACATACAGGTGCCCATCTTCGCGCACCTCGCCTGGGGAAAGGAGCACAAGGGCATGCAGTTCTTCTTCAAGGCAGGTCCGCAGTTCGGCTATCTGCTTGGAGAGAAGACCGTCTCAAACTTCAACTTTGCCGACCGCAACCTCGCTGACCGCTCCAATCTGACATGCGCCCAGGACACGATGTCCGTGGAGAACAAGTTCGATTACGGCATTGCAGCCGGCTTAGGAATGGAGCTGGCGCTTCCGCGAGTAGGCCATTTCCTCCTCGAAGGCCGCTATTATTACGGTCTTGGCAACATCTACGGCGACTCAAAGCGCGACTATTTCGCCCGCTCCAACCACTCAAACATCGTAATAAAGCTTACGTATCTCTTCGATATCGTGAAGACAAAGTAAGCTCTTCGGTGGTTCTGCAGTATACAATATTTGCATTTCTAATGCTCAATACTATGAGCCCAGCGCACAACAAAATCTTTGGTGCGAAATTCTTGAGTTTTGAGCGTTTGAAGACAACGTGCTCACACACAGCGTGTTATACGGTTTTCGGACGAAGCGTTATGAAATCAGACTCGCAAACGAGCCACTTTTTTCCGCTATAGAGCCACTTTTACACTCCAATACAGCCACTATTGTCATACAATAAAGCCTCTTTTACACTATGAAAGTACGTATTTTTTATAAGTGATTGAGAATGAGATAAGTTTTTATCTCA
>ERZ1023873.5-NODE-5-length-197375-cov-44.667738_pt1 | contig 197375 bp, 197 predicted proteins | sample MGYA00380391_ERZ1023873 | MGnify/ENA primary metagenome ERZ1023873 (study PRJEB33179, sample SAMN07449006) | human gut metagenome | biome: Human-gut; feature: Human associated habitat; material: Faeces | host: Homo sapiens | place: India: Bhopal | collected...
GCGCAATACTGATGGCTCTGCAATCATCCACACGGAAGTTCCACAAGCAAGAGTAATTGTTACGACAACGGAGGATGATACAAAGTCGGACAAGGAAGATGGGCATTCTGCCAATGGAATATCCGATACTGACAACAAGGGCAATTCTTCTACAGCAGATATTTCTTCTTCCCTAAATTCGACTTCATCTAATGACAACAGAAGCGTGGGTAAGGTCGGAATGAATGGCAATCTTTCCGATGCTGTTACAGGTAGAATTTCCCCACAACAAAACTACACCAGACAGTCTGTTGGCAATCCTTCTTCCCTGCAAGAAGCAGATGCCAAACAGAATGAGGGAGAACGCAATACATATCCACAGCATCTGGCAGGAGGACAAACACAACAGTCTAACGGTTCTAATGACAATGGTTACAAGCCTAACGACTCCCATAACGGCAATCAATAGGCATTCAGAGGCTAATGAGCCACCATACCGATAAATCATCCCAAAGGACGATTGACCGCCAGAAGCTACCGCCAAACTGTTATATGTTTAAGCAGCCTTGGGGACGGACGCTGTTAAAAGTGCCGTCATTTTATAGGTACTTTTCGAGAAATCCTTTTGTAATACAGAAGCCGTGTCCGTCTTTCTGTATTCCTAAAAGTTTCTCGGACTACTCGCAGGCTCGCAGTCGTGACCACCTTTGCAAGGTGCTTGTAATCATCCCATTTTAATCAGAGACAAGGACAAATGAGAAAGAAGAAAATCATAAGGAAACCGCCTACGGAAGTCCATACCTACCGATGCACGAAAGAAGAGTTTAAGCAGCTCCAGACGCTTGCCAAGGAGTGTGGGTTAAGCCTGAGTCGCTATGTCGTTGAGACAGGTTTGAAGCACCGTCCACGCATGAGACTCACCAAGGAAGAGGTGGACGCTCTCAACTCTCTCGCCATCGCAAGGACGGATTTGATAAAAATCAGCAACGTGCTATCCAAGAAAACGGCTGAGGAAAAGTCTCGGTTCTTCAAGAATGAGAAGTTCATGCGTTGGTGGATTGATGCCGTTGCAGGACTTATCCAACATTGGTATAGCATTGAAGAGAATATCGCAACAAACGCACAGACCAAATCAAAGGAACAATTATGATTATGCTCGCAAAGGTAGTATCGTATGGAGGCAATTCCGTAAGGTACGCATTGGAAAAGGAGAAGGCAAAAACGGTCAAGGTGAACAACATGCCAGATGGTCTTGACCCTACCGCCATCTGGTACATGATGAAACATCATTGCCAGTATCATCAGGCGGAAAGGACTGTGGGCAGAAAGTTGGAAAGGTTCATGACCACTTTTGTACTTTCGCCTTCAAAGACAGAGTCTGCCAACTTCATGATGGAAGATTGGGCGGACCTTCAAGACGAAGCATTGGAAGTTTTGGATTCTGTTGGACTTACGCCCAATGGTTTCTCCAATGAGATAAAGACCAACTTCACCAATTCTATGAATGTGGGTGGATTGCACTCTGATTCTATGTCTGGAACGCTGCACCTTCACATTGATTGTTGTCGCGTGGATATGGAGGGTAAGACTAATGATGTACACGACATTCACCTTCGGGCAATGAAGGCTGCGGAAATCATCAATATGCGCCATGGGTGGGAACAACCGCAGGAGATTCGGAATATGCGGAAAGTGGAACTTGCGGAGGATTGCGAAAATACCCTCAAAGATATGCAACAGTTCAACATAGACAGATACTTCAATCTGTTGCGCATGAAAGGCTATGAGGTAAAGCCACGCTACGACAAACAACGGAAACTTGTCGGCTACACTGTCGGTAAGAACGCTTCCGTGTTCAAGGCTTCTGAGATTGGCAGGAAGTACATGGTGTCAAAGATTGAAGACACCTGGAAGAAACTGCACCCACAACCTACACAAGTCAAGACAAAGCCAGTTTCTCCATCCGTTGTTCCTGCGCCTCGCCCAGTTCGTCCTGTCGCTCAGGCTCCAATAGCATCACAACCAAAGGCGCAACCTCAAATTACGCAAACGGCATTCACAATCGACATTGGCGATGAAGTCAAAAAGGTGTGGATTCCGAACTCAGTCAAAGATGTCTTTACTAATGAGGTTCAGGTTCCAGAGGATAATGATATAGCGACAACAGAAAATGTCGCTCATGTAGCGATGCTGTTGTTTGCAGGGTATATTGATGCTGCCACTTCCATGTCTGAGTCATGTGGCGGTGGCGGTTCTGCTCCCTCTTCTGGTTGGGGCAAGAAGGATGATGAAGATGACTGGAAGTTTGCCCACCGTTGCGCACAGATGGCTCATTCCATGTGCAAGCCTAAACCACGCAGCAGAAGTTTCCACCGATAAATCAATGACAATATGGCAATCAGAAAAAGCAAGATAAACATAGACACAGAAGAAAGATGCGACTTTGACAACATGATGAATGATGTCGAAAACGAGGTGGAGGAACAGCAAGCTGAGGATGGACTTGTAAACCGTGTTCCTGAGTTGAAGCAGTTGAGTGAGGACATTGACAAGGCTACAAACACCTTCATCAATGCCACACTTGAACTGGAATCTGCCATTCAGCAGTACCAACGTGCGGAAGCCAAATTAGGTGGTGCTGTGACTACTATCAGCAAAAAGGTAGATATCATCAATCAGCACATAGACAAAGTTTTGGAAAATGCGCCAACACAATTAAAGGTGTCTGTAAATGTCAATGATGCTGACTGGCAGAAAATCCAAGAACTGTTTGCCAAAGAACGCCAATGGATGACCGCACAGATGCAGACGCATATCCGTGAGGTCAATTCCATGCTTGCAGATGAACGAAAGAAAGTCCGTGATCGATACAAGGAATATGATGGTTGTTACCTCGGTCACTATGCCCAGTGGTTCTTCTGGTTCTTCTTTACGATTGGCATTTTTGTGGTTGCAGGAGGTATAGGAATGATGATTGCACTGAGTTGTGGAAAATGACAAACCGACTGACCTTAGGCTTCGCTTAAGATCAATCGGTTAGGTATCTTTAATAAAGGATAAAGATTAGTCTGAAGCGTTATTTCTATCTTTAATCTTTTGAAATTCATATACCGAAATCAAAGCTCTTTTCCCATTTTCAAACAAAAAACGTTCATATGATTGGTAATCGACATATTCATAACATATTTCTGCAAATGGTCCAAGGTTATCCTCAAATCTACAACGTAAATGAGGACACGGAAAAATGTTATCACCATCTTCGATACTAAAAATATTATGATAAGGTATCCTGCCAATAATATTTACCTTTATTTCCAAAGTATCATCATTACACTTGTTTTTATCAAATTCCGATTTCCGCATCCAATCACCATTAGGTGTTATAACTATCGTTTCATTAATCCATGGAGTTAAATAAACCTGTATCCCATTGCAATAAATATCATGCAATTCAGATTTGAACCATGTGCTATTTTCGCCATTTTCATTAATATCGGGATAGAACTCATCATAGATAGAGCGAATAATAATTTCGTTTTCCTTGAAACGCAATTCTGGATGTTTAAGATAGTCCTTGAAAATGTATATATTATCTTGACTAACTTTTTTCAATAATTTTGTTTCAACCAAATTTCTACCAATTTGAAAATCTTTTATCTTTTTCTCCGCTCTTCTTTCCTTTTCTAAATCATTTCCAAAGAATCTTTCTTTTATGGCTCTATACTTTTCTTGATGCAACTTACAATCTAATAAGGTTCTTCCAATGATAATAGTTTTAGAAAAACCTTTTTCTTTTGCATAGGTTTCAAAATCTTCTTGTGCCTTTTTGCTTACATCGCAGGATGTAATCACAAATAAAGATTGTCCTTCAAAATAATTCTTCCCTTTAATTATTCTATCAACAATCTTATAAAGGTCAGAAGTTGATAGGCGTTGGTAACGTTTGCATTGAAAGAAGCAATGTAATTGGCTTCTTTTCTCAACACAAAATATGTCAACGCCTTCATCTGCCCCCTCAATTCCATAAGGTCGAATATCGTCAAATAAGCCAGACTCCACAAGAATGTTACAGCACATAGCTTCAAACATTTTGGGATCTAAATCTTCAAAATGAAGTATGCCTTTAGTCGTTGATTGATACATTTGATATATTGTTATTACTAAAATCCCCCTAAGGGGACTTTAGTGATTATACATTACAATTGATTTTTGACATTAACTCTTTTACTGTCGTGTCTGTAAAAGCCTGCCAAATATCCAGATGTATTGGCTTGTATTCATCAAACACTTGCTTTACAAACTGAATTTCAAAGACAAGGCGGAAGTCATTATCATCACATTCTGGATGTACTTCTTTCTTTGTTCCGACACGAGCTATATTTATCAGATACAGGTCTCTCACTCCCTTCCGCTTCATGTATGGCATGAAATAATAGAGTTTATTTAATGCCACTGTAGAAGGAAATTTCTTCCCCGTATAATACACCTTTGCAGAGCGGTCTAGGTATTGCTCCATATTATCTGCTTTTACCAGACTAATTAACACATTCTTGGTGTAATCTATGTTTACCTCCGAGTCTGACTCGTTCCAAAAAGAAGGTACATTCTCTATTATATTGTTTGGATATTCTTCTTTGGTTTTGGCAAAATTCAATTGATGTACTATAGTCTTATTCTTTTCTTTATTCGTCATTGAAGTTTGCAAAGCCTTAGCTATATGCCACATCATAACAGGCGGTATGGCATTTCCTATTTGCTTATAAGACTTTGGCTCAGAATCATTGAGCAAGAATGTGTCCGGAAAAGATTGAATACGTGCAGCTTCGCGTGGTGTAAACCTACGATACAACTCCTTGTCTTCATCTACCAAAAGTATAGGGTCACGAGAATTCATGCTCGTTTTTGCCAAATGAGCAGTAATGGTTAGGCAAGGTTGATTTAAATCCTGCCATAATCCACGTTTCATGTTATTCTTTGCATTCTTTACACCTTGTACGGCCCTTTCTGAAAAGTAATATTTCTGATTTTCAACGTAGAGTTTATCGATGACAGCCTTCAAAGGCACATAATTTTTCTCGTTATTTGTCGGATGTGGATATTCATACTTTACATCAATATCATTTCTAATGCCAATTATTATCACACGCTCTCTACGCTGTGGAATGCCAAATTCTACAGCTTTAATGAGTTTATATTTCACATGATATCCCATGGAACTAAATTCACTTAAGATTTTGTCTATAATAGCACCTCTCTGAAGAGTCATCAAGCCTTTTACATTCTCACAAATGAAGTATTTAGGTCGTTTAACCTCCAAGAAACGGACTATTTGCTTATATAGATTGGCACGAGCGTCGTTTGTGTCCTTTGTTGGGTTTACTGTACTAAACGACTGGCAAGGAAAACCACCAATCATTAAATCAACGTCGGGAATTACGGAAAAATCCACGTCGCAAATGTCAGCGCACACTGCCTTGTGTTCAAAGTTTTTATTATATGTATCAACAGCCCATTTGTCAAAGTCAAGGGCATAGACTATCTCAAAATCGAGTTTCTTGTAACTCTTTCCAAGATAATCGAAACCGCCAAGCAGTCCCAAATCGGAACCGCCACAACCGCAAAACAAAGAAGCTACCTTACTTGTCATATCTCAATTCAATTACGTTAGAGCCAAAGTTCATTTGATAAATAGTCGGAAAAACCTCAATTTCGCCAGTTTCCGCTTTCTTGTATGGATTCTTTATTCTGACAACTATCGTCTTTGTCTTGGTAAAATAGACACGATAAATGTTATAATACTCGCCATACTGCTCCGCAGCGACCCATTCTTTTGCTGTTATATTTAGAGCGTCACCCCAATTTTTGTCAAAACTTGGCACGGTAACTCTCTTAGTTGACTTAACTTCAATATATCTTGCAAATTCTGGTTTCTTAGGATTTTCATCAGCCTCGATGGAAGATATATCATATCCCAATCCCTTTGTCTTGCCAAGCAGAAGCACTTTGTTTACAAGTCGTTCCTTGTAATTTCTGACACGCTCTTGCTCAATTCTAAAGACTAAAGCCTCTCCTTCATCTCCCAAATCAACAGTTGATTTATAAGCGCCTCCCTGGGCTTTCATTTCTTCTTTGCCAACCAAGACAATGTCTGTAGTAAATTGAGTTTGTATTTTCTCCAATTCTTTGTTGAAAGTACCAAAATATGCCCTCCAATCATTGAGCAATGCTTTTCGGTCATCCAATGAAGTAAAGTCATATTTGTAACAATCAAAATCAACCTTTCCATTCTTTTTTATAAATAAAGAAACAGCTTGGCTTTCTGAAGGATTTAGCCAAAGATAGTTTTGGTCGCTTTCTATTATGTTGGCGAGTTCCAATAGATTGAATTGTTCCTTGATATGTTGCCAATCCTTGGAGCCACTAAGTTTGTCCCTTTTTACTTTATTCTTTCTGTCCTCGATAATTCTATTATATACTATTTCACATGGTATTTTGCCTTGGAGAACATCCAAGTTATTGAGGACATAATAACCAACCTCTTGTTTTGTAAGCAGAACTTTTTCATTTTGCTTTTGGGCATGATAAAGCAATGCTACGACATAGCAAAAAGGTTTGATATTTAAGTGATTTTCCACATCTTCCTTTACAAAATTAATCCATTTTGCTCCATTTGGAAATTGGAAATTTAGACAGAGATTTTTAAAGAACATAGGAAAATCATGGTGATCTACCAAATGCTTGCATGCCTCAGATTCATATACCATCATGACATTGTTATCTTCACTCTTAGGATAGTACAGTCCTAAGAGCGTTCCTGCGATTTCTGTCAAGTGATTATCTACTGTCTTTTGATTAGAGTCCGACAATCCATCATAAGCCTCTGTTTCAAACAAAGCCTTAGATAACTGTTTTCTTGCCGATTGCTTAAAAGTATTTTCTTCGCAAGGGCAATATTTATGCACGATGTTGGCATACAGAGGCAACAAGTCCTCCATGTCTGTTTGACTCTTGCCTCTGATAATTGTGCATCTATATTGATGTTCTGGTATATACATAATTATAAATATTTTTTAAGTTGTTCTGAAATAGCCTTTGACATTAGTGGAGGAACAGCGTTTCCCACTTGTTTTAACTGACTACCTTTATTTCCAAGAAAAATAAAATTATCTGGAAAAGACTGTATACGAGCCGATTCGCGAACAGTAGGCACTCGATTATATTGATAGTGAAAATGATGATTATGCCCACAGTCAATCGTAAAACTTGGCTTTTTACTATTGAGTCTTGTCCAAGCTATATGCACTTTCCTCGTTTGCTGTAATTCTTCTGGTAGGTCTTTGTAATTTCCACCATCAGGAACCATTGCTATTATTTTTTTTGTCTTGTCATTGTGAATTGTTATGTCATGATTATAGACTCCATTACTATCTTGACGAATAAATCGCTGATAATCATTCTGGGCATCCATAGGATATGCAGCACCATTAGCAAGACTTCCTTCCGGAAGGTCACAAAGAGCCTCGAAAGACGTAACCTTAGGACTACGCAATGGATTAGGAAAGCTATATTTAGTGCCATCTGCAAAGCCTACAAATACAGCTCTCCGCCTATTTTGTGGAACTCCATAATCGGAGGCTGTCATCACTTGTACATTTACAGTATATCCAATAGCTTCAAAATCTTTCATTATCGAATCTTTAACAATGCCACCGCCAATGCTCAAAATGTTAGGAACATTCTCCATAACAAAGGCTTTGGGGTGAAAACATTTTACGAAATCCACGAAAGATTTATACAGTTTATTACGTTCGTCCTCTATTATTCTCTTTCCTGCCACAGAAAATCCCTGACAAGGAGGACCACCAATAATAACATCAACATTCGTAATGTTATAGTCTTCCTTAACTTTATCTGGAGAAAGGCAAGAAAGGTCTGCACACAATGTCTGAGTATTTTTTCTATTATGCTCATAAGTAGCAAGAGCATCCTTCCAATTGTCTATAGCCAATAGTTCCTTGAATCCATTCCACTCGAATCCAAGAGACATTCCGCCACAACCAGAAAACAAATCAATGAAAGTATATTGTTTTTTTTCTGCCATTGTTATTCAATACTTTCTTTTAAACTCTTTTTTACTATAGACAAATAGTTAACTTCATCTTTCCATCCCTCAGGAGTAAAGTCTTTTGTCAATGCTTTTATAACATTTTCAATATTGATGATTTGTGTTATTATATCTTTTTTATTTAAAGTCATATTTATTCTCATTTAGTTCTAAAAATCAGTTCGTGAATATCTACATCTAACACTTTTGCGATAGACTTTAGAGTTTCCAAACTTGGTTGCGAAGTGTTTGTACACCATTTAGAGACTGTTGTCTGGTCTTTTTTTAATTGTTCAGCAAGCCATTTACTGGTTCTACATTGCTCAGCAAGGACAACTTTCAGACGATTGATGTTTTCACTGTTCGACATAATTCATAATTTTATGTATTCAACATGTTTATTATTGAGTGCAAAGATACAAAAATATACTCAATATTACGAAAAATAACAAGAGAAATTGGTGTAAAACGCTAATCTTTATTTGTTTTTATCATAATGATATGCGATTTAGTCATAATTTTAGTGTGATATTATTCTCTCATGTAATATATATCACCACTTTTTTCCTATAGAAAACAGGGTGCACCTATTTTGATTTATTCATTTTTGCAGTATACCTAAAAAGACAAAATCGGAAAATTATCGTTGTTTTCAGTGTTAATTTATGTTTTCTCATGCTTTCATTTTGGGGTTTCTTGATTTTGTTGTTCCTAATTTGTTTCTTTCGTCATTTTGCTATCCAAATTTGCATTGATTATCAACACATTACGAACAATAAGTAAGATTTCAAGAAAAAGATCATGATGATTGTAGGAGCATGTATCTTCCTCGTGGCAGCAGCACAGGCATTGCCATTGTTCTTCGGTGTGACCAACTAACGAGTGAGAGTTATTCCGTGCATATTCAGTAAGTGAGAAACGACGTGAAGAATGGCAAGAGAAGAGCAGGAAATCCGCTACCCCGATTACCCACTGTTCAAGGGACTCCAGAAGCCCCTTGAATTCATGGGAATACAAGGGCGGTATATCTATTGGGCAGCAACCACGGCAGGAGGAGCCATCATCGGCTTCATTGCCGCCTACTGTCTGATGGGTATTATTGCAGGACTGATAGTGTTGGTCGTGGCAATCACTACGGGTGTAGGTCTCATCATGTTCAAGCAACGGAAGGGACTGCATACCAAGAAGAACGACCAAGGAGTGTTTATCTATGCCTACAGCAAGCGCATATAAAAATGTGAAACAAAAAAAGTATCGACATGACCAAGATGTGGATGACAAGTAGAAAGTGAACGACTGGTAGGCTCATTCTCCCCCAAGGGTGTGGGTCTACCTTTATTTGTTTCAGCGAAAGTATCGCATCTTTGACATAAAAGAATGGTTATGAGCATGAAAGCAAAGAACATTATCATTATGGCATTGGCTGGCATATTGCTGACCGCATGCAAGGACAAGACCTACAAGCTACCCACATTGGATGCCATGAGGAGTGCTGACAAGGCAAGAGCTACTTGGGCGAGAGAGGCAGAAGAACATCCTGCGACCGTGGAAACACAAACAAGCAGGATGGATTCCACTGCAAAGGATAGTGTATCAACCCTTTATGGCGAAGAAAGCTACAATACCTCTTATCAAGAGAATGACAACAAATCATCCAGTATGGGAGAAAATCATCAATCATCCGAAGAAACAGAAGAATAAACGAATATGGTACTATATGTAATCTTATTTTTCGTGGCAATCTGCATTGGCATGGCCATATCGGTCTATGCCTTTGGTACTGGTGGCAAGCGGAAGAAAATCTTTCAGGACATCTACTTCTCCGTGGAAGACACGGACGGTATCGGTGTGCTCTATACAAAGACTGGAGAGTATTCTGCCATCCTGAGAATGGAGAACCCAGTGCAGAAGTATTCTGCCAATATAGACAGCTATTATGAGTTCACCAATCTGTTTGCTGCCATCGCACAGACTCTGGGTGAAGGCTATGCCCTACACAAGCAGGACATCTTTACCAGAAAGCAGTTTGAGGATGAGAGTGGCAAGGGGCATGAGTTCCTAACAGAATCCTACTTCCGCTATTTCAACGGAAGAGAATATACAGACAGCATGACCTATCTGACCATTACGCAGGAGAACAAGAAGAGTCGTCTGATGTCTTTCGACAACAAGAAATGGCGAGATTTCTTAGTGAAAATCAGAAAGGTGCAAGACCAGCTGAAGGATGCCGGTATCAAATCAGAGTTCTTAAACAAACAAGAGGCAAGTCTGTATGTTGACCGTTTCTTTGCCATGAACTTCCGTGACAAGATGGTGAGCATGACAGGATTCAAGGTGGATGACGAGATGATAGGTATGGGTGACAGACGCTGTAAGGTATATAGTCTTGTGGATGTGGATTGCGCCAACTTGCCGACACAAATCCGTCCGTTTACCAACATCGAGGTGAACAACACAAGTATGCCAGTGGATCTGGTAGCATTGGTGGACAGCATTCCTGGTGTGGAGAGTGTGGTGTATAACCAAATCATCTTTGTGCCGAATCAGAAGCGTGAGCTTGCCATGCTCGACAAAAAGAAGAACCGCCATGCCAGCATGCCGAACCCAAGCAATCTGATAGCCGTAGAGGACATCAAGCGAGTGCAGGAGGTGATAGCGAGAGAAAACAAGCAGCTGGTATATACCCACTATAATCTGATAGTGACGGTGAAGCCAGACACGGATATACAAAAGTGTACCAACCATCTGGAGAATGCCTTTGGCAGGATGGGCATCCATATTTCGAAGCGAGCCTACAACCAGTTGGAACTGTTTGTCAACTCATTTCCCGGCAACTGCTATGGGATGAATGCCGACTACGATCGATTCATGACCTTGGGCGATGCTGCCACCTGCCTGATGTACAAGGAGAAGATTGTGCATAGCGAGGACACGCCATTCAAGGTCTATTATACCGACCGTCAAGGAGTGCCAGTGGCCATCGACATATCAGGGAAAGAGGGACGAAATAAGCTGACTGACAACAGCAACTTCTTTGTCCTCGGTCCTTCGGGAAGCGGCAAGAGCTTTTATGTTAACTCCATGGTGCGCCAAGCCCATGAGCAGGACACCGACATCGTGCTGGTAGATACAGGTAACTCGTATGAGGGACTGTGTGAATACTTCGGCGGAAAATACATTTCCTATACCGAGGAGCATCCTATCACGATGAACCCTTTCAAAATCAAGCGAGAGGAATGGAACATCGAGAAGTTGGGATTCCTGAAAAACCTCGTGATGCTGATATGGAAAGGAAGTCAAGGCACGGTGAGCAAGACCGAGGACAGGTTGATAGAGCAAGTCATCAACGAGTATTACGATGCCTATTTCACCACCAAGCGAGTGAGCAACCTCTGTTTCAATACTTTCTATGAGTTCAGTACTGAGCGACTGCCGAAGATATGCGAGGAGAACGGTCTGCATGGCATAGACCTGTCATCCTACAACTATCTGTTGAAGGACTTCTATAAAGGAGGCAGCCATGATGTAACGCTGAATGAGAACATGGACAGCAGTCTGTTTGATGAGACCTTCATCGTCTTCGAAATCGACAGTATCAAGGATGATCCACTGCTTTTTCCACTGGTGACGCTCATCATCATGGACGTCTTCCTGCAGAAGATGCGTATCAAAAAGAACCGAAAGATGCTCATCATCGAGGAGGCATGGAAAGCCATCGCCTCGCCCATGATGGCGGAATACATAAAATATCTGTATAAGACCGCCAGAAAATTCTGGGCAAGTGTGGGTGTGGTGACACAAGAGATACAGGACATCATCGGCAGCGAGATAGTGAAGGAAGCCATCATCAACAACTCGGATGTGGTGATGCTGCTCGACCAGAGCAAGTTCAAGGAACGCTTTGACACCATCAAGGCGATACTCGGTTTGACCGATGTGGACTGCAAGAAGATATTCACCATCAACCGTTTGGAGAATAAGGAAGGACGCAGCTTCTTTCGTGAAGTGTTCATCAGACGAGGACAGACTAGCAATGTGTATGGTGTGGAAGAACCTCATGAGTGCTATATGACCTACACCACGGAACGAGCGGAGAAGGAAGCATTAAAACTCTACAAGCGAGAGTTGAAATGCAACCACCAACAAGCTATCGAAGCCTATTGCAGGGATTGGGATGCAAGTGGTATCAGCAAGAGCCTCGCTTTTGCTCAAAAGGTAAATCAGGCAGGAAAAGTACTGAATTTAGGGAACAAAAATAAAAAGTAATCAAAGATGAAACGACTTCTATCCATCATAATGCTGATAGTCTGTGTGTTGGCAAAGGCTGACGCACAGTACTACAGCGTGAACTATGACAAGCAGACGGTGGCTGCTATGGCAGCTGCATACGGAACGGAAGCCGTGGCAGAGGCATACTATAACGAGCAGGTGCAGAACATCTTGAAGCACTATAATGCAGCAGAAGTGGCAAGTGCCGGCATCTTCGCCTCAAAATTCTTGGAACGCAAGGCAATGACGGAGTTGGGCATCTGGAACAGTAGCACAGAGAACTACTATTACCGCCGTATCTACAACATGGTGTCGGGCAAAATCATGCCGAAGATATGGACGGTGGCAGGAATGATGCTGAAAAGTCCGCAGACTGCCCTCTATTGGGGAAGTTATCTCGTGAAGATATGTGATGACACCAAGAACCTGTGCATGCAGTTTGAGAGTGTGGTAACAAACAGCACCCTCACATTCTCGGACATCGCCTTTCTACAAATCAACCAGGAGATAGCTGCCATACTGAAACTTTCAGAGATTGGCAACGTGGATTGGAAGAAGATGTTGGACGATTTGTCGAAGGTGCCAGGCAATTTTACAGTGGACAATCTGAAATCCGACATCGACAATCTGTATAAGGCAGGAGCCAACCTTGCAGGAGCAGGAATGAACAATATCGGCAATGCCCTTTTGCAGAGCAGCCAGTTCAACGACCTCTTCCAAGGCAAGCTCAGTGCAGCCATCGACATTGTGGATAACTATTCCTCGCTGTTCAAAAGTCTCGACAAGAGCGTAGGCAACACCCTCTTGGGCATGATTGGAGGCAAGGACAACGTGGCAGGACTTTTCTCTCTTGCCAACTATAACCTCACCTCATGGATGACGGACTATCTGGATGAGACGGCAGGAAACTACTACACGCAAAGATGGTATATCGCCCGACGAGACCAAGGACGAGAAAAACTGTGCGACTATGTACCGCCCACCGATGACAACAGCATCTTGAAAGGCGACCACTGGTACAGAATCAACACCAAGGATGCCAACTTCTATCCCAACAATAGCCAAAAGGAAGCCATCCTGCAAAACTCGGAGAATCATGCAGGATGGTCAAGAACAAGGGTGCAACAGCTCAACAACCAGAATGATAGCTTTACCTACAGTATCAGCTATTGGTTGAACAGCTTCATCATCAGTAGCAAGAAAAAAGGACAGAAACAAAAGGCATACGCCTACGAGATACAGGTGTACAAGAGTTGGAACAGGACAGAAGAAGTATATGAGGCAGTCTTTGACTCCTATTCGATGGACTTGAACACCTTCAAGGCACAACTGCAAGCCCGGTTGAGCGAATGGAATGACAACGAAGAAGGCTATACCTATTATATAGGCAGTGATGCACGCAACTACTATCAGGCAACCGATGCCGCCAAACTGAAGGGATGCGAGAGCGTGACCATTAGTGTGACATGCAGCGACGGTGTGCAGTTGGGGCAAGGCACCACACAATACAAATGCAAGAGTTGTGGCGGTTCGCTGAATGACCACAGCAAGAAATGCGCCATGACAACATCTGTGACAGAGAACAACCTTGACCTCTCGGACTTGTATAAACAAGAGCAGGAAGCCAATGCCAAGATAGCCTCTCTGCAATCTCAAATCAGTCAGTTGGAAGCCGAGAACAAGTCACTTGTCAAGCAAATCGCCAATGCAAGTGTGGAAGATGCAGCCAAGTATCGGGAGCAATACAACAAGAACAAGGCTTCCATCGAACAACTGAACAAAGAACTTGCCACATGGCAACAGAAACAAAGGGAAATAGAGGAAGCCAAGGCAGAGGCAGGAAAGGACAATGACGTGGCGACGGATGACTACTATCGCATACCAGCCATTATGAACGACTGCAAGAGTGCCTACAACCTGACTTGGCAAGGGGAAGGAACATGGAGCGGCTATACTTATATTCGAAAAGCCACCATGCCCAACATCAACGGCATCATCACCTTCAAGGCAACATTGAAGATTGCCCGAAAGCCGAAATATTTCTTGGGCATCAAGATACACAGAGCCATCCTGCAGATCAGTTGGGAGCTGACATCGGAATACACCAACACCTCGGTAGTGGATGTGATGACGCTTGACCCAAGCAAGACCGAGCAGGAAAAGGCGGACGAAGTGAACAAGCGCATCTTGGAAATCGCACAGGAATATCCATCGTGCAAGATAACCACCGAATATGCTAAGAGCGCATCTGCCGATGACAATAATACCGATGATACCTTTCATCTGCTATGGTCGAGCGATAGGTTAGAGATAGCCAGAGAGGTGGACAGCAGAATCACCAAGATATACGCAGACTTGGTATCGTTGGAGAAGATGATGCACTACAAGCGCAACATCATCGACGTGCTGATGGACATCGCTCCACATATCAATGCTGACGAAGGACGACGGTTGACACTGGTGGAGAAATGCAAGAAACGTTGGTTAAGGAAAGCTGCCGACACCAAACATTCAGATGATTATCACGGCAAGTTTAATGATGAAGACAATGAAAATGAGAAATAGAAAAGAATACAAGGCTGATGCAGCGGAGAGGGTTGCAGGGTCAGTGAGCAAGAAGCGACGAATGGATATTGTGAGAACATTGCTGGTAGCAATCTTGCTCCTCGCCCTCCCCTCTAAAACATTCGCCCAATGGGGATTTGATGTTGCCAGCGTGGAAGCCTACATCAATGACCACAAGAAACAGCGGAGTCTGTTGCTTGCACGAAGCACGTTGGAATACAGCAATAAACTATTGCACAGTTACAGTAAGGACGAGACCAAGGCATACAAGGAACTGAACGTTGACCTTGACAAGTACACCAGGGCATTTGATGTGATAGATGTGCTATATCAAAGTTTACGAACCAGTCTGAACGTGTACTCCACCTACGAGGGTGTGAGCGACAGAATATCGGACTATAAGAAGCTGTTGGATGACTACAACCAAAAAGTCATCAAACGAAAGCGCATTTCGCTTGCCGATACCATACTGATAGGTATTAACCGACGAGCCATAGAGAATATCGCAAATGAAGGCGAATACCTCTACAAAAGCGTGAGCGACTTGGTGCTGTATGCCACAGGAGCGGCAGCGTGTTCTACGGCAGACCTTCTTGTGGTATTGGAAAGCATCAACACCTCGCTTGACAATATAGAGAAGCATCTGAACAAAAGCTACTTTGAGTCGTGGCGATATATCCAAGTGCGCATCGGCTATTGGAAAGAAAAGGTTTACCGAACCAAAAGCAAGCAGCAAATACTGGAAGATGCCTTCGGTCGGTGGAGAGTGGCAGGTAAACTCGGATATTGAGAGAACGAAGAATTTATAATCCCATATATAATAATGTATAGGCATGGATAGAAAGAAAACAAGAATAGGAACCATCATGTTGATGTTGGGAGTCGCTATCAGCGGCAATGCCCAAAGTGGTGTAACATACAATCATGACAGTTCGAAAAAGAACCAGATAACGGTGATGGAAATCGGTAGTGGTAGTCTGTCACCAGAATTGTACTATCAGTTACTGCACAGCAGTTACAAGAAATCGGCTGCCAGCAAGAACAAACTCGGTTTTCGTACCACGGTAGGAATCGGAGCTTACAATCAAGTGGAATATGCCGAAGCCATCGACTCTGCCCTGACCAAAAGAGCAGAGATTGAGGCGTTGAATATGGCAGACCGTCAGATTGACCTCGCCTGGAAAGTGGAAGGAAGCAAAATAAACAGCAAGATGGATGCCTTCAAGAAGAACATCGACCGCATCCTGCCTGTAGGCGGATCCATCGGTGACAAGCAACGCTGGACAGAATACTATCATGTCTATGAGACAGCCATCAAAGCCACCAAGGATGCCTATATGCCCAATGCCAAGCGTAAGAAGATGTACCTACAGATTTATGCAGATGTGGCAAAACAGAACGAGACACTTGTGAAGCAACTGGTGCAGATTTCGAATGCCAGCAAGACCAAGGAATTGTTGACAGCAAACGGCAACTACCAGACCGCCAACAAACGAAGTATCATCAGCAGTGCATCCAGCAAATGGCGAGAGGCAGGAATGGCAGTGAGAAACAACACATATTCTGGCGGTAATAACGGCTCGAATGAGGATGACAATGATTTGAAAATAAACAGATAAGGAGTTATGGCAGACAACAGCAGCATATTATCCGACTTCGGCATCAACATCTTGGAAGAAGAGATTGATGACGTGATTTTCCAGACCAACGAGTTTCTGTGCGACGCTACTTTCACAGGCTCGAATGGGCCTTTTTGGTGGTTACTGGTGGTTGCCGTTACCAATTCTTCAAAACACGACTTTAATCGCTGTAAATCAGTTATTTATAAATTCTTGTCTCGTGGCCAAAAATCAGCGAGGGACAAAAACGGGACAAAACCACGGAAAAATAAAGTCAAGAACACTTTGCCCGAAATATCCATTGTGGAATACCTCTGTTTCGTTTGCAAAGGTACAAATTTGTCCCTTGAAAAACGAGGGGAAATCCCTATTTCTCTCATTCACAACTCATTTTCCTACCATTGTACCCCAAATGTGGTTATTGCAAGCGATTTTGACCTCAAACAGCATGACTTGCGAAAATCGGGTGTTAAATTTTGTTTTGCACTCTGATGGACATTTTCAAAAACGAGAACTGGCAATAGAACCAAAGATTTGCCACCCTTATTGTCCAATCCTTGTTTTTGTGAATGTTTGAACGATAGACATTTGAAGATGCTGAATTTCAAGTGAGTGTCCGACCAATCTACCACATCGCAGCATGGTAAAATAGAACCAAAGAATTGAAAATCAGCACTTTTAATAAACCATAACGGCTACTTGAATATCATTGGCAACAATATACCTTTGCAGCCGAAATCGATAACGAAATAAACAAAATATCAGATTTATGACAGAAAAGAACGCATTAAAGATGAACCTCGACCATGAGCGCAAGATAGTGGAGCTTCAGTCGAGAGTGAACAAGTTGGAGAACCTTTGCTATATGACAAAGGAAGTGTTGAACCTTGAAGAGGCTTCCGCCTTTCTCGGCATTGCCAAGAGCACGCTCTACAAGATGACGCATCTTAACCAGTTGCCGTACTTCAAGCCTGCTGGCAAGCTCATATTCTTTGAGAAGAAAGCCTTGCTTGACTGGGTACGAGGAGCAAGAGCCATGTCGGAGGAGGAGATAAGACTGGAGGCTGCAAACCGTCTGAATGAAATGAACAATAGACCATAGCATCATGACGAAAGATGAACTTGTAAACAGTCTGCAAAAACGTGACCCTCTGTTGGCTAATGCGGTCAGCAATATGGTAGACTACATTTCCGACCGCTTTCCTGCTGCTTACCCAAGCAAGGAACAGACGGAAGCAGTCAATACCTATCTTCATTCGGTCTATGCTGACGGTGACGGAACCATGTCTGAAAGAAACTGTGAGCATCGAAGAATTGCATCACAGAAAATTACCATCAATGCCATACAAGTGCTTGACAGCCCCCAACTTGACCGACTGCAACGTGTGCTTGACCATATCGCATACGACAAGGAGTATTATATGCCAGAGAGAGGCTTCGGCATGAGGCGATAGTTTCTCTTTTGACGGCAGAGAGTTTTCCGCATAACAGCATGAACAGATTTACACAACAAAAAGAAAACAACGATGAACAGTAATATTTTCAACAGCATTATCCTGAGTAATGAACAAGTAAACTATCTGATGGGTGGCACGGCTGGCATCAATCGCCTTTCATGCCTTTATCAACTCATTCAGATTGTGACACGACAGATTGAAACCTCAAATGAGGTTGGGGAGTCCACAACAGAATTGTGGGAAGTGAACATGTCAGAGGTGGCTCTATCCAAACTATGGAAGTGTGACCGAAAAACCGTCTCCAAGATGCTTGACCACATGAACAAATTGGGCATCCTTTCTTCTGTACAGACAAGACGAGGAAGTGTTCACACATTGCTCTGCATTTCAGCATGGATTGTTGACGGCAAGAAGTTTGTCAATCCTCACTATGTTCCCATCAACCAAAGAGACTGTTCCGGCAAGTCTAATACTATGACTTCCACAACCGCATTCCCCAACAAGGAGGATCCACCCATCAAAAATGGCGGTACTTCTCCTACACAACTTGCCAACAGTTCCTTTTCTTCCCTAACTTCAGGAAATGGCGATAATGGCGAGGAGGAAGATGTTCCACCGCCAAGCGTCTCTGACATGGAACTGGAGGCAGAAGCCAGAAGGCAATTCTTCAAAGAACAGATGGAAGCGGAGGACGCTCCACAATTGCTGTTGCTTGGGTAATTTGAGAACCGTTATACAACAAGTCTGTGAACTGGTGCAACCCCAGTGCGTAGCGTGTTTGTGCGTAAACTCTGATAGCAGTGCTATGCAAGAAATACCAATGTCATACAAACGCACTTCGTTTGTCCGTATGCCAATGGACTTCTTGAACGCTCGCAAGCTCGCATTGGGTTGCACACTTTTATAGAAGCAATACTTGGTATGAATAAGAAAAATATAGAAAAGGAGGCACCGAAATACACGAGCCGCCTGATAGTAAGGCTTACGCCACAGCTCCATAAGGAGATAGCGGAATATGCTGCTCTTTGCGGACTGACCACAAGCGCATACGCACGCAAGCGGTTGGAGGGCAAATACCCCAAACAACGCTTGACTGACAAAGAAATGGAGGCTTTGAACAGCCTATCGGATGCCAGGGGCGATATACAAAAATTGTTCGGCTTCCTCAAAGGTCGTCCGCTAACGGAACGTGAGAACATTCTCCGCAGTGAAATCTTCATGAAACGATGGAGAACAAGTGCAGAGGTAATCTTGAACCGCATGATTGAGATAGAGAAATACTTAACACAATAGAACATACGACATATATGATAGCAAAAGCAAAGGTAATAAGTCATGGTGCAAATGCCATACGTTACTCAGTAGATAAGGACAAGGCAGAGATTGTAAAGACCAATCTCTTGCCCGATGATATTTCCCCAACGGCAATGTGGGCAAGAATGCTTGCCTTGCAGAAGAAGTTTGAGGACAAGTTGAACCGTTATCATCCGCTCAAACGGAACATGATACGTATCGAGGTTTCCCCAACCTCGGAGGAAACGCAAGGTTGGACGATGGAGGACTGGGAGAGGTTGGCGGATGACTTTATCCGTGAGTTTGATGCTGTTGACCTTTCAGCCAAGTCGAAGCGCAAGAGTGCAAAGGCAACCAACCTCAAAGACAGCCAATATGTAGTTGCGCTCCATCGTGACAGCAAGAGTGGCATTATGCACCTTCACATTGATGCGAACCGCATAGACATAAAGGGCAACGTGAATGATGCTCATTATATCTATGAGCGAGCGATGGCTGCTGCCGCCAAAGTTGGGCAACAGCGTGGATGGAAAGATGCACAAGAGGTAAGCCGCCAAAATAAGGACGCGATAACCAATGATTGTCTTTCCGTTTTGACTAAGATGCCATACTTTGATTGGGGACTATACACAAAATGCCTCACGCAAATAGGATATGATGTCAAACTACAATCCGACAGCAAAGGACAAGTGCGTGGCTATGCCATCATGCGTGGTAACTCCATTTATAAGTCCTCGGAACTTGGCAAAGGTCGTTGTCTGATGCCCTCAAAGATTGAAGGTACTTGGGCAAAACTGCATCATCAAGAATTGGAGAAATCAGTTTCAACTCCAACAAAGAATCCCCAACAGCCAAAGATTATGACTGTACCCAAACCCATGCCCACTGCGGACAACTCTCCCAAGATACGTCACTTCGACTTTTATACGGACGAGTTTCATCATTATCCTGTTGATATTCCTCAGAATTGTCTGGATGTCATCGACAAGAATATAGCTTTGGATGCCGACAATGTGTTTGCCAAGATTGGCGATGTGCAGAAGACCGCCATTCTTCTCTTTGCAGAATACATTGATGCTGCCACAACCATTGCCGCCCAGTCTGGCGGTGGCGGAGGTGGTGCTACCTCAGGTTGGGGACGTGACAAGGACGAGGATGAACTGTCTTGGGCGTATCGTTGCGCTATGATGGCTAATCGACTGTGCAGACCTCGCAAGAAGCAAGGGTATGGCAGATAACCGAATGTTCAACCAACAGGACTGATATTATGCCAATAGGTAAAAGTAAAATCTCAGATATGGATTTCGGATCTTTCGAGAATACGATTGACAAAAACATCGAAGCAAACAAGGCTTCGGACAAGTTTGACCAACAGCTTCAAGCCTACAAGGATGCTGGCAATAGTTTGACTTCGGCAAAATCAGAACTTGAAACGGCAGCATCTTCTTTAAAGGGAGCAAAGGACAACTTGGATAAAGCCACCGATAAAGCAGACGCTGTTACAAAAGCCATTGATAGCTTTATTGCCAAAGTGAGAGATATAAAATTCAAAGCTAAGGTTGATGATGCCGACATAGAGAAACTGACAGATGACAGAAAAAAACTCATTGAGGATGAGTCCAAACTTCTTGAAGACCACCGAAAGGCGAATAAGGAAATCCTCACTCGCCATTTCTATGATATGTCTAATATGATGTCAAGAAATGAAGGAGTTTGGTTGTCAAACGGTTGGGTAAAGACTTTGCTTTGGATATTCTTGCCGTGTTTCCTTTATACGGTCATTTCGATTGTCTATTTTGTAGCATCTTACATAGACAAGTAAGCGGAGGATGGGAAGAACTATACTCTGAATAAGAAAGTATGGAGAGTGTAAAATAAACTGTGTTGGCTTTAATTGTTATCGCTTGATACAGTTTATTTACACTACCTCAAAAATGGGCTATGTTTTTACGTTTACCCAATTAAATCCTTGATATTTTTTGATTGTTTTGTTAATCTAATCAGAACCGACTTAGCTAAATTATCATCTAATGAATTGTATCTATTGATTAAAAAATCCTTCAATACAGAGAAGCTAATAGTCTCACCACAATCCTCAAATATCAGTTCTTTTTTATTAAAATGGATTATTGAATTTATAAAATTTGATTTTCTTTTTCCTATTATTTTAAATATATGCCCACTTTGGTCAACATATTTTTGATTATTGTAGTATTCTTCAAAGATACTATTATCGCCAGGATAATCCCATAAGTCTCCAATATGGGTTTCTTCCAAATCCTGTGAACTTAAATTACTTAAGGAAATATTAAGTATAGGGAATTGTATTGACATATTACTTGATTATTTATTCGAAAATTCTAAACAAACCATACATTATAGACCCAAAACCAACAAAATATCCTTTAAGATAATTAATATAGCTTATTGTAAAACTCGGTGGGTAATTACGCCTGTCTTTGTATGTGATATTTAGGAATGTAATACCAAAGGATATTGCACAAATACTATCATATCTTTTTAAAAAGATTGTTGTTATTCCTAAGCATATCATCAAAATTGAAAAAATCAAGTAAGTGCCATTTTTTATGGCACTTACCGACTTTTTGTGCTTAATAACTGAAAACATTATTGCAATTCCTGTTATAGACGCTAATATTCCCCAAACACAAATATAGTTCATATTGTTTTGCTTTTATGTTATAACTAAAGAACGACTGGATATTGTTCTACAAACTTAATAAACCATATAAGAGAAAACCGATACCTGCTACGTATCCTTGAAGTGATGATATATAGGCATTAGTCCTCTTTGAAACTGGATTCTGTTTGTTATCATAATAGGTGTAGCAAGAGCAGATAATACCTAAATATATTGAAGTATAGGCATCATATTTCTGAAACACAATGTTCAATATCCCCAATGTTATACCACACAAAATCCATACATGGCAAAAATACCAAAATACTTTTCTATTTCTACTTTTTTTTAGGAGAAAGAGAATAAATGTACAACTAATAAGAAGTACACACCCCCACAATAAATGTACCATACATTATTCATTTTTATTCTGACTTTTGTTATTTTCTTGCTCTTTTTTTTCTATAACTATATCACTTCTTCTATAACTTTTTGGCTAACACATTGTAAAGTGTCTTGCACATCTTTACTTAGTTCACCAAATGTTATGTCTTTGCATTTTTTATTTATACTGGAACACGAAGCAGTAAGTAATATGGCTGAAATGATAAAGCTATAGACTGATATTCTCATTGTTCTATATTGCATTAATTATTTGTTTTTAGGAGATATATCCTTGATAATGTTTATACCATAAAGACCTTTAACAAAAGTGACACATACAGAATCACCTTGATTGATTTTTTTGAAAACTTTTGAATCATCCAGACGAAATGTTTCTTGGTTATCTATAAATTTCAAGTTCACGTAGTATTTTGAAAGTCCCCAACTACGATAACCACCACGTCTTTGAATATATCTCTTACCAACAACGTATGCGTCAAGATGGTACGTATGGGAACTGGTGAACCAATAATTTGTTGTATAGAACAAGACACCCAAAACACCAGTAACCACTATTCCAAAGCAACATCCCAATACAACTTGAAGAAATATAGATTTTTTCTTAATCCCAAATTTAGCAAAGAATATGAGGATTGTTACCACTGGAATAATACCCCATATCCACATTGGGAAACAAATGATGGTATGTGTAATAATACTGTGAATATAATCATATAACGTGGAGAATGTAATTATACAAATGGCATATGACAACCATCTGTACTTCTTCCAAATGCGTTTTATAAGTTTACCTAATCCCACCAAAAACACCATACTGTCGATTTTTTTAGTTCAGCTGCAAGCGATGCAAGATTGTTTCCTTGTAAAATATCCGCACTATATCCCAAATGTTCCTCTGCAATAGGCATTGTATCACCCATCACTGAACTGGGCAGATAATACTCAACAACATCATTTGAAATATATGCTGCACACGCACCATGTTTCTCATACCAATATTTGGCTATTGCCATGTGTTCTTCAGCTTTCGGACATTCATTCCAGTCACCAAACGGAACATACGCAAATACTTTCCATGGTTCTTTCACGGGAACTTCAACAAGATAGAGATCCGTGCCTTCTGCAATTTCAAAATCATTGATAGGCTCAATATCCTCATCTGTACCAACAACATCATTCTTCCATTCTGCATCGCTGTATTCTTCCTTTACCTGTTCCATTCTTTCATGCAGGATAGAAGCTCCATCGTTTAAGTTTGATGCCAACATTTTAGATTGCCAGTCCTGACGCTTGGTTTCATCATACCATTCAGAACTGTCATCAAGTGATTCGAAAAAACAACTGTCTACAGCCAACAGAACCGGGCTAAAGCCTTCTTGCTTGCCTCTCTCGTAAGCATCAAGCCACAACTGCTTAATCTCTGGCGAAGGTACATCTACATGGGTAACTTTACAACCTTGAAGAAGCCACTCAATGGAAGGCAAAGGCGGTATATTGTCTTCACTCTCTACCTCCACTACTTTCATGTTCGTGTACGAAATCATGTAAAGGTTTACCAACTTGAAGAATCTCCATGCCAAGAAAGCACAAACAATTATAGGTGTATAGAATTGTCCGCCACTCATTATTCGAGCCACCAATAATCCAATACACAACACAAGCACAAGTCCCCAAACAATCAGTTGCTTGCGTAAAATACGACACACTCCTCGCCAGTCATTAGCTTCAATGAGAGCGTTCAAATCGTTGCCCATCTTTTTCTCTGTCTTTTTCTTCCACCTATATGCCAAAGCTAAAGCAATGACAACGGCAAGTATTACGATAAACAATGTCTGTTGCATAATCATTATTTTTTATTGTATAGAATTTTATTCCTTATATTTTCTTGTAACTCTTTCGTACTATTCTGTTTAAACAGGACATATATTCCACCAACAAATAAAATAAAGAAACTTATAATTCTCAAATAATAACCTATCGTCAACGTAAAATGGTGTATATTCCCCCAAGTGTCAGTTTCTGTTCTTGGACAAATAATCAAAAGGCTACTCAATATTATGGTGATGCAAATCCACAATACGAAGTGTTTTCTATTTCCCTTTATTAGATGCCTTATAGCAACAATGTATGTTATGTTTGAAAACCATGCTAAAGAATATATTTTCGTAAATATTTCCGGAAATACGAAACAAAACCAGCCAAAGAACAAGTCTAAAAAGCCATCACCATAACAAAAATTAGTTGCTTCATCATAATAATATGGTACGAACCCACAGGTTATAAGATAGCACAAAAAACTAAGTGTTATCACGCTTTTCTTTAATATGCGAGTATTCAATATTTTCATATACTATTCTATCTTTACAAGTAAGTTCTTTGTTGTTTCCGAATATTAACCTCAATAGCTGTTTGTGAACGAAGAACACTACTAAGCATAGCCACACCTTGCTATGTAAAAGCATAAGTTGAATAGCGGTTGCCGCCTCTTCCATTTGAGATCACAATTTGTGACCTCAAACATTCTTCTCTACTCAATTCAAAACGAAAATCATCGGGAAATCGCTCTATATTACGCTTAACGGTTTGATTAAGCACCCTTGTCTCTACACCATATAACGTGGCTAAATCTTTATCAAGCATAACTTGTTGCCCTCTAATTACTTTTATTAGAGGTTCGATATTACCTGCGAGTTCATGGTTATCGCATTTTGTAACATATATTTTGGACTGGCCGCAAATTGCGACTGGTTCTTTTTTATCTATGTTGTTTGCCATATTTCTATTATTTTGAGATCACAAATTGTGACCTTAAACGTATTGTTGTTATATTGTATACAAAGGTAGTGCTTTTAGCCTTTAAGCCACTATTGCACAACCCCTTTCTTTGAAAAGAACGTAAAATCAATAGTATTATTGCGACGATTGTACTTCGATTAACATAAAGCACTAAAGCAGCCAAAGGAGAACAAGAGCAAGGAAGCCGTGGAGACCAACAAGGACATCGAGCAGTTGTTGCTTTCCATCCAAAAGGCTTTCGATGTGCTTGTGGAAAAGAGAACGGACTTACCTATTCCTACCATTCGTGACGACACTCATTCGCCAGCCTCATTACGCTGGAGGCAGGTGTGCCGATAAGCTTGAAGAATATACGGCAGTTTTGGGAAATAGAGTTAGCTTGGATTCCGTGGTTGGGACATATTGCGGTGTGTTACTACCTAATGTTGAAACAACACTCACATTAAATGCTGATGGTACCTATTTGTTGATACAGTCATACAATGAAAAGTAGAACAAACAGGAAAAGTTAAGAGGTTCTTTCCATATGCTTGACGGTAACATATTGATGCTTGCACATCCTTCGAGTGGCGACAATATATTCTATAAGGTGAGGGATGCCAACCATATTATTCTGATAGATTCGTTCGGTAATGAACCCCAAAAAGAGGATAAGAAAAACTATATTCTGAAGAAAAGGTAAAGTTTAAAAACAGTGTTTAAGTAATATGCAAAAAATAACTTGCGCAACTTTTCTCGTGTGCTATTTAGCAATAGTAGGCTATCATCGCAGAATTTCTGCGCAAGTTATTTTTTAACATTACTAACTATAATGTTTATTGCTAAACACAGTGCTTTAATCCCAGTCTAACTCATGATTTATGATTTTTATAATAAAGCGGTGAAGCTAATAACAACATTTCTTTGATAACAGTCTGTATGTCATTAGGAAAATTCTCAATAAATGCCTTATACCCAGAAGCCACTTTATGATAATTCACATATAATGTATATTTAACATTATCCTTAGCTATATTTGCATCAAAATATGAACACGTTTTTAATTTAGAAATTGCATTTTGTATTGTTTCTTGTTGGGTAACAGCAAGTTTCCGTCTAATAAGGGGATATGATGAATTCCATACAATATTATTATTTGATATTGTATTTGTATTTTTAACATATCCTATCCCATATGTTAATATCGTGTCGCAATATTCAATTATTTGATAATCGGAATCTCCAAAATCCATAACTAAGATTATAGATTTTCCCTTCTTTTGAAGATGGTTTGATAGCGATGATATTTTGAGATTGTTTTTATCTTGACGTGTATTAGAACACGAGCCTATAGTAAATAATAGGCTAATAATTAAAAATAGTCTGAACATAATCATTTGTCTTTATAATAGCCATTGGATGGAATTTATCCATCCAATGACTTGTTTTTAAATTAGTATGCTCCTCGTGGATTTAATCCTTGATCTTTACGAATGTCGTTTTCTTTTGCTATGCTTTTTAAAAAATCTATACATAATTGTAGATATAACAATAAGCAATACTAATATAAAATACGATAATACCCATGTGAAAATAGAAAAAATAGTGTCATTGACCCTTATCTCTATTCCATTATTGTAATATAGAAGGTCATATGGTACGGTTTGGGTTGCAAAAAAATTAATCAAATAAGATTCTGATGAGTTTAGGTTTATAAAATATACTATAAATGCGCATAAGCAAATTAACGGTATCTTACAAATCCAATCTCTTTGAACTCCCAATAAATATACAGTTATCAATGCTAAAATAGATATTGGAGACAATATTATCCAAGCATAAAGTAATACGATTGGAAACCAATTTATTATGTCATGAACACTGCATGATATAATTCCTAATATTGATGTCATAAGAGCACATATTAAATATGCTCTTATGACCATTTTAAAACTCAATTCTCTCATTTGATATTTGTTAAACCATCATTATTATAGCTTGACACAGTTTATTTTGCACTCTGTTCTATGAAGTTTTATCTATGCAGAAATATCTGTAGCCGTGTTTACACATATACGGATATGTTGCTCATTAAAGGGTTTCTATAAATTTCTTAATACTTTCAAACTTATGTCTTGTATCTTGTAACATATCTTCTGAATTTATAGAACTCGAATAATAGTCACAAATCTGTCCATAATTTTCGTTATGCGCTAATTTTGCAGAGATTAGACCTATTATACATTGAGTATCAAATCCTGAACAGTTCGGATTTTGTTTATTCAGAGGTGGAGTATTGTACATCTTATCTATTGCATAAACATTATTGTTCGTCTCTAAATATTCCAAGCCAAATGATACTAAATTTATCATTTCTTTTTCAGTATTTTCTAAATCTCTTTTATTAAAAATAATAAATCGGTCTTGTCTATCATATTGTAATTGCCATTTTGAATCCTCAGTATATGTTCCATCATAAATTTTTCTCAACAGCAAGAGATTTATAAATGCTGTGTAATTTAAATGAAAACCATTGGCTTCGCAAATAGAATGAATCATTTTATTTTTTATTTGCACATATGGAAATAGATGAATTTCATCGCCCCATGAGTTATAATCAAAAGAAAATTGACTCTCATTATTTTCGTCATTCTTCTTTAGACAAAATTTCGTCTTATTTACTTTGAACCCATGGTTCAAGACACATGGGCTCAAAGTTGTTAATAATTCGTTTTTTATTTCAGATATTTTCATAATTCTTATACATTAACATGAGAAACTTTTGTTTTTGTTGAGCTCGCAAAATTGCCCCTTTTATGGTTTGGACAGCTTTATCTACTGTTATATTGTTTTCTTCCATTATACTCTGTTTTGATATTATTTACAAAGGTAGTGCTTTTAGCCTTTAAGCCACTATTGCACAACCCCTTTCTTTGAAAAGAACGTAAAATCAATAGTATTATTGCGGTGATTGCATTTTTAGTAATCGCTTCACTCGTTGTACGGTACTTACCCCTTTACCACTCAACTTTGCCACATCCCGAATGGAATACCCCTTGCGGAGTAAACTTATTACTTCCCTATATTCGGCTTTCATCTGTTCTGCCGTTTTTACAGAGCCTACCTTGCGCCCGAGTTTTCCACCTTTCTCTATATACCGCTTCCGTCCTGACTGCAATCGGAATGAGATATTATCACGTTCCAATTGCGCACAGGTCGAAAGCGTGGCTATCATTATCGGGGCAAAGAGGGACGGATGTCCTTCATCGTCCAATAATGTAAGCTGTTCCTTTTGAATATAGAGGTTAATGCCACAGTCAATGAGCTCCTTGACAGAGGCAAGCACCTCAAACGCATTGCGACCCAATCTTGACAGTTCACTGACAAGTAGGATCCCAATGCGGTTTGCCTTGCAGTATTCCATTGCCTCACACAACACTGGACGCTCATCATTCTTCTTTGCGCCAGAGATGTGTTCCTCAAAGACCTTGCAGACTTCGATACCCTTATATTTTGCATACTCCGACAAGTCCTTGACCTGTCTTTCCGTGCTCTGTCTGTCACCAATACTGGAGACACGAGCGTATATTACTCCTGTTGTCATCTTTATCAAAGATTAAATTGAACATGAAAAAGCCTGTGTCCAGACAAGTCTTGCAGATTTATTTGAACACAAGCGTTTTTTGAATACAGCCTGACGGCAATTTCCCAACAAAAGGGAAGAAGTAAGACTTCTCCGTTGTTCGCACTCTGCTGTATGTCTCAATCAAACACGCCATTAAACAGATTGACCGCCTCTATCTTCTTTTCAAGAGCCACTTTTGCATAAACTTCGGTTGAAGTGATGCTTCCATGTCCCAAAACATCCTTCACTGCTGATATGTCTGCTCCTGCTGAGATAGCCAACGATGCTGTCGTATGCCGTGAGCAATGGTAGGTCAAATCCTTTTCTATGCCAGCCTTTTCTTTAAGTCTTCTTACGTATTTCGATACGTTGTCTGACTTCTTGACAAGGTGAAACACAAGACTTTCCGGATTGTCATCTGTCCGAGGTGGCAACAACGATTGCGCCATTTCATTGAGCGGAATAATGGCAGGACGCTTTGTCTTTCGCTGTATGATGCTGATTGTCGGCACGCCATCTATCATTTTAATATCACACCACCTTAGATGCTGCATATCGCCAAGGCGAAGGGCAGTCATGGATGACAAGCCAAATGCCAGTTGTACGGTTCGTTCATTCTCACATTCAGCTTCCACCGCCAGGAAACGTGTGAGTTCTTCGGGCGTAAGATACTCTCTGTGCTTGTCAGGAGCATGGAAGCGTTCCAACTTGTTTAGACTGTGTACAGGATTGAATTTTACAAGTCCTTCACGCATAGCCTTGTTAAATATCGCTTTGACAGTTTCCTCAAACAACAGTAATGAGTAATCAGCCAACCGTCCTCCGTTGGTCTTGATTTGGCGTTTGTTGCGATACTTGTTGCGCATATAATCAAAAAGACCGCAAATTTCATCTTTACTGACATCTTTCAGCAGGATGTCTTTCTTATCTACTCTTCGCAGATAAGTGGCTATACGCTTGCGGACAACATTCTTATGACCTATCATCTTCTTGCAGTTGCCGCAATCAACAGACCATTTGATATAGTCATCGCACCATTGCAGCCAAGTCAAGCCGTTGCCTTGTTCTTCGCTTTTGGCATTCTCTTTCTCCAATACAGGAGGGGTGAGGATGCGCTCTGCTCGTATCTCCATAGCCTTGTTGTATGTAAGCCGATTGTGCTTTGCAGCACCAACGGCATCATCGGGCAAGAGATAGAGGTGCAAGTTTTCTCTCTTGCGGAAGCCAGTCTCGTAGTATTCCAGATATAAGGCTCTTTTGCCTTCCGTCAGCTTACGTTCCTTGATTTCTATCTTCATTGTATTGCTGGTATTTGGTCAAACATTCCGTTCACGAGGTTCACGGTTTCCAACTTCTTCTTGTCAACAATCTTGGCGTAAATCTCCGTCATCTTGATGCTCTTGTGTCCGAGTATCTTGCTTACTACATAGATACTTGCACCAAGGGTCAGGAGCATCGTAGCCGCCGTATGTCGTGAGCAATGGTAGGTTATATGCTTGGTTATTCCTGCTGCCTCCATCCATTCTTTCAGAACCACTTCTACAGTTGTAGATGTGATTGTCAAGTTGTGGAAGATGTTGTCTATGCCTTCTTCTCTTTTAGGCATCCACTTCTTTGTTTCTTCCGACAAGGGGATGGTTACTCTATCCTTGGTCTTGACTTGGATATGGTCAATGTATTCTGTCTTGCCGTCAGCAGCCTTGTGGATTTCACTCCAGTTCAAGGCTTTCATGTCGCTATATCGCAGACCGGTGAAACAGGAGAATAGAAAGGCTTTCTTCACCAGTTCATAACGGCATGGTGTGTTCATCACCTTCTTTATTTCCTCTATCGTCAGAAACTCACGCTCAGCCACTCGCTTCTGTGGTTTCTCCTTTGCCTCCAACAGCAAGAATGGATTTTGCTCAATCAGTCCGTCCCTTACTGCCTTTGCCAATGAAGAGCCGAAATAATTGACGAACATACGGCAAGTGGTGGTGCTGAGTTGTTTCTTTCCATCATTGTAGGTGCAAGTCTTCAAAAAAGTAATGAAGCCTTTGCAAAACTCCTTGTCCACGTCTTTCAACAGAAACTCTGGTTTGCCTATATGTAATAGGTATTGGTCAATGCGAGCATGAGTGTTTCGCTTTGTCTTCATGGAAGACTCAGACAACTCGGCATTGTACTTCACAAAGTCATCCATCCACTTGGTAAGTGTCATGCGTGACTTCTTCACCTTGTCCCAATCCACAAGACCCTCTCTTTGGATGTCAAGAATGCGCTGCGCCTTGATTTGCTCTGCCAACTTTCTTGTATTGGCGTTTTGCAACTTGGTAGCAGCGTTGATTTCTGGCACAAGATAGAGTTTCAGCGTCTCTTTCTTTCTCAATCCCTTCTGGTAAATGTCAAGATAGAGGCTGATGTTGCCACCTGCTATCTTCTTCTCTCGGATGCGCACAGGCTCCTTCAAACGGATTTCTTTCTTCTTTCGTCCCATTTTATTTCCTTTCTTTTCTGATGTTAATATATTCTTTTATTACTGATTATCAAGCATTTAGCTTGCGATACAAAGATAATACAGCGAGGGACAAAAACGAGACAAAAGTGGGTAAACAATCCGCTAATTTAGGAAAGAATAACGAACCAATCCAAAATCGGCTTTCATTCCTAATAGACTGTAAATCAGTGATATTACATCACCTTACTATCCTTTCATTTCCGATGGTTAGACCCGCTTGGGATAATTGGTGGGTCGTTCAAATGTGTATGGCACTCGCAGCCCTCTTCTCTATCGTGGTGGCAGCGAACATGGCCTACAAGATGATGGTGAAGCATGAGCCACTGGATGTGATGAAACTATTCAAGCCATTGGTGATAAGCATCATCCTCTGTTGGTGGTACCCACCTGCCGATACAGGCATGACGAACAGTGGCAGCAATTGGTGCGTACTGGACTTTCTGAGTTACATACCAAACTCCATTGGAAGTTATACCCATGACCTATATGAGGCGGAAGCCACACAGATAGAGGACAAGTTTACGGAAGTTCAGCAGCTCATCTACACCAGAGACACGATGTACACCAACGTACAAGCCCAGGCAGACATTGCCCATAAGGGAACAACAGACCCGAATCTGGTGGAATCGACCATGGAGCAGACAGGTGTGGATGAAGTGACCAACATGGAAAAGGACGCAGCCAAGCTGTGGTTTACCTCACTGACTGCAGGAGCCGTAGTGAACATCGACAAGATAGTAATGCTGATAGCATTGATCGTCTTCCGTATCGGTTGGTGGAGCACCATCTATTGTCAACAGATACTGTTGGGAATGCTGACGATATTTGGACCGATACAATGGGCGTTCTCGCTACTGCCGAAATGGGAAAGCAGTTGGGCGAAGTGGCTGACAAGGTATCTGACCGTGCATTTCTATGGAGCCATGCTCTACTTCGTGGGCTTCTACGTGCTATTGCTCTTCGACATCGTGCTCTGCATACAGGTGGAGAACCTGACGGCTATCACCGCCAGTGAGCAGACGATGGCGGCATATTTGCAGAACTCGTTCTTCTCGGCAGGGTATCTGATGGCAGCAAGTATCGTTGCGTTGAAGTGTCTGAACTTAGTTCCAGACCTTGCGGCATGGATGATACCAGAGGGCGATACCGCATTCTCTACCAGAAACTTCGGTGAGGGTGTGGCACAGCAAGCCAAAATGTCGGCACAGGGAACACTTGCCCATGTTGTTCATTAAAGGTAAAAAGGTAAAAGAGTAAAAAGGTAAATAACGAAATAGCAATGGTAATCAAGAATTTAGAGAATAAGGTGAAGTTGGTGACTATCATCTGTAGCCTGTTTCTGGTTGGATGCGTGCTGATAAGTATCAGCAGCATCTGGACGGCGAAGAATATGGTGGTGGATGCACAGAACAAAATCTATGTGCTGGACGGTAATGTGCCAATCCTGGTACAGCGCACGACGATGGATGAGACACTGGATGTGGAAGCAAAGAGTCATATCGAGATGTTCCATCACTACTTTTTCACATTGGCACCAGATGACAAATACATCAAATACACCATGGAGAAAGCCATGTATTTGGTGGATGAGACAGGACTGGCGCAGTACAATACACTGAAGGAAAAGGGCTTCTACTCCAACATCATGGGAACGAGTGCCGTGTTCAGTATCTTCTGTGACAGTATCAAGTTCAACAAGGAGAAGATGGAGTTTACCTACTACGGCAGACAGCGCATCGAGCGCAGAACCAATGTGCTGACCCGTGAACTGGTGACGGCAGGACAACTGAAACGTGTTCCAAGGACAGACAACAACCCACATGGATTGCTGATAGTGAACTGGAGAACCTTGCTCAACAAGGATATTGACCAGAAGACGAAGAGCAACTATTAAAGGTAAAGGGTAAAAAAGTAAAAAGGCAAAAAAGTAAAAAGAAATAACGATGAACACAAAAGGATTTAAGCAGATGCTCATTGGGGAGAAGATGCCCGACAAGGACGACCCCAAATACAAGGAACGCTATGAGCGAGACGTGAGAGCCGGAAGGAAGTTTGCCAAGATGTGCAAGATAGACAAGGCTGCCGCCAAGGTACAGAGGTTTGCTGACTTGCACAAGACACTGTTCCTGGTCATCGTGTTCGGTTTTGTAGGTGTGAGCTTCAGTTTCAACATCTATCGCATGGCAAGAGCTTACCATTATCAGGGAGAGCGACGCACCGCCACGGAGCGGCAGGACTCCTTGATAAAGGCTCGCCATCAGAATATGGGGAATGCAAAGAACATAGTAAGAACCAATGAGGATGCACGCCATCCTCATAAAGACAAATAACGATGAAGCTGACAGAAAGAATCAATTTCAGACAACCCAAGTACATGCTACCTGCGATTGTCTATCTCCCACTGCTCGGTGCGTCCTACTTTATCTTCGACCTCTTTGATACCAAGGTGGCGGAGAAGAAGGATGCCAATATGCAGACCACGGAATATCTGAATCCGAATCTGCCACAAGCCCATATCAAGGGCGGTGACGGTATTGGAGGCAAGTATGAAAATATGTTGAACGCCTACGGCAAGATAGAAGACCATAGTGCCGTGGAGAATATAGACCGAGACAATGAGCAAGAAAAAGAAGAATACCAAAGCAAGTATTCGGATGCAGAACTGCAACAGTTGGATGCCGAAGCCAAGAGGCAAGCAGAAATGGAAAAACAGAGAGAAGCACAAGAAGCCCATGAGCGACAAAGAGAGAATGAAGCGTTGGCGGAACTGAACAAGGCACTTGCCGAAGCAAGACTGAAGGGACAGCAAACTACGCAACAGAACTCATCGTCTTCAGCAACAGCATCCGATGAAACAACAGCTACAGCCAAGCGCGGTATCAATATTGAGGGTAAAATCAAGGTGAATGAAAATGCCCGAAAGGAAACTGACGAGAATGATAAGCCAAGTGAAGTGGTGAAAAAGGTGAAGACATCATCGGATTACTTCAATACCTTGGCAGTGAATGAGAAAGAGCCGACACTGATAAAGGCTATCATTGACGAGAATGTGAAAGCCGTGGATGGAAGCCGTGTTCGCTTGCGACTGCTTGATGATGTGGAAATCGGTGAGATAATAGTGAAGAAAGGCGCATACTTGTATGCCATTATGAGTGGTTTTGGCTCACAACGAGTGAAAGGAGCGGTAAAGAGCGTCCTGGTGGATGATGAGATAGTGAAAATCAACCTGTCCCTCTATGACACAGACGGCATGGAAGGCTTGTATGTGCCAAGCAGCCAGTTCCGTGAGACCACCAAGGATGTGGCAAGCGGAGCCGTAACCGGGAATGTGGATATGAACACCACCAATACTGGCAGCAGTTTTTCGCAATGGGGCATGCAGACCATGCAGAATGCCTATCAGAAAACGAGCAGTGCCATAGGCAAGGCTATCAAGAAGAACAAGGTAAAACTAAAATATGGCACCTTTGTGTACTTGATAAACAGCAAAGACACTAAGAGCAAGTAAACATTAAACACTACAAAGTAAACATTACACCAAAATGAATATCAAGAAGACCTTTGGCACACTGATGATGTGTGCGATAAGTGCCATACCGATGATGGCACAACAGACCTGTGCGGAGAGCTATCAGCCCTGCACCTATCAAGAAATGGAGCAACTGACTGTGAACGAGCAAGTGACCACAGTCATTACGGCAAGTGAACCCATCCGCTTTGTGGATATATCCACTGACAAAATAGCAGGAGACCAACCCATCAACAATACTGTGCGACTGAAACCCAAAGAAGGAATGCATGAAGATGGTGAGGTGCTTGCCATCGTAACTATTGTGACGGAACGCTATCGCACCCAGTATGCGCTACTCTATACCACCAGACTGCAAGAGGCAGTGACGGATAAGGAGATACAACAGATAGAGAAGAATGCCTATAATAATCCTGCGGTCACATTGTCCTCTACGGACATGGCTCGTTATGCTCGTCAGATTTGGAGTTCGGAAGCCCATGTGAACAATGTGAAAACCAAAGCTCATAAAATGGTGATGCGACTGAACAACATCTATTCGTCTGGTGACTATTTCTTCCTGGACTTCTCGGTAGAGAACAAGACGCATATACCATTTGATATAGACCAAATAAGATTGAAACTGACGGATAAGAAGACCGCCAAGGCCACCAACTCGCAAATGGTGGAGTTGCGTCCAGTTTTCACGTTGGAACAGACCAAGCGTTTCCGCTATGGCTACCGCAATGTGATAGTCATTCGGAAAATGACATTCCCGAATGACAAGAAGTTGACAATAGAAATGACGGAGAATCAAATCAGCGGTCGCACCATATCATTGAATGTGAATTATAGTGATGTGTTGTCGGCAGACTCATTCAATCCCATATTTCTGAAATAGAGCTACGCTAAGTGATTCAGAATAGGCAGTTGAAGACAACGCTCTATCTTAGCCAAGGTTTCGAGGGATAGGTTTTCCTGTCCTTTGAGTACCTTGGAAACATATTGCTGGCTGCAGCCCATGAGTTCAGACAATCGCTTTTGGGTCATCCCTAATTCCTCCATCTTGTCGAGCATCATCATTGCAATGTGCTGCGAATAGCGAAGCCATGACTTGTTAGCCATGCGCCACTCTGCATTCTCATGCCATTTGGATGGAGTTGAAGACTGATGTTCTCTCAGTTTAGAAACAATTTCGTTTGTAGTTCTCATAATAACCTCCTTTCTATATGATTTCATTTAAGAAGTCCATGAAGGAAACAATGTTCTTTTCAATAAAGCTAAGATACAACAAATAATTGAGAAATACAACTTATAGGTTGATTATTTAAGAATATTTATGGAAGAAAGCAAGGAGTTACAAGGATTTTACAAGATATTCAGGGCGGTCATCTACATATCCGTGTTGATGGAGTTCTTTGAGTATGCCATAGACCCAAGGACGATAGACGGCTTTGGCGGTGTGGTGTGCGACCTGCACGACCGCATCAAACAGTGGTTTATCTACCATGACGGCAATCTGGTGTATAGCAAGGTGGTGACGTTCCTGTTGGTGTGCATCACCTGTGTAGGCACGAGAAACAAGAAACACTTGGAATTTGATGCCAGAAAGCAGGTGCTGTACCCCTTGGTGAGTGGCGTGGGACTACTGGTAGTGTCCGTGTGGCTCTTCAGCTATGCGATGGACACTCGTCTCTATGCCCTGAGATTGAACACCATTCTCTATATGGTGACAACCATCATCGGAACGGTGCTGGTGCATATCGCCTTGGACAACATCTCGAAGTTCCTGAAGGAAGGACTGATGAAAGACCGTTTCAATTTTGAGAACGAGAGTTTTGAGCAGTGCCAGAAGGAGGAATATAACAAGTATAGCGTGAATATCCCCATGCGCTACTACTATAAGGGTAAGTTCCGCAAGGGATGGGTAAACATCGTGAACCCATTCAGAGGCACATGGGTAGTGGGTACACCAGGTAGCGGTAAGACTTTTTCTATTATCGAGCCGTTTATCCGTCAGCACAGTGCAAAAGGCTTTGCCATGGTCGTTTACGACTATAAGTTCCCTACCTTGGCAACCAAACTGTACTACCACTATAAGAAGAACCAACAGTTGGGCAAACTGCCTGAGGGTTGCAAGTTCAACATCATCAACTTTGTGGATGTGGAATACTCCAAGCGAGTGAACCCGATACAGCAGAAGTACATCAATAACTTGGCTGCAGCAAGTGAGACCGCAGAGACACTGCTTGAATCCCTGCAAAAAGGCAAGAAAGAAGGCGGTGGCGGTAGCGACCAGTTCTTCCAAACCTCAGCCGTCAACTTCCTCGCCGCCTGTATCTACTTCTTCATCAACTATGGCAAGGAGCCATACGACAAGGACGGCAAGATGCTGATAGCAGAGAAAGTACTTGACCCGAAGACCATGCAGATGAAGCCGACCGGTAAGGTGTTTAACCATGTAGGAGAAGAAGTGGAGCCAGCCTATTGGTTGGGCAAGTACAGCGATATGCCTCATATCCTCAGTTTTCTGAACGAGAGTTACCAGACCATCTTCAATGTATTGGAGACAGACAACGAGGTAGCTCCATTGCTCGGTCCATTCCAAACCGCCTTGAAGAACAAGGCGATGGAACAGTTGGAGGGTATGATAGGCACCCTGCGTGTCTATACCTCACGCCTTGCCACCAAGGAAAGCTATTGGATCTTCCATAAGGATGGCGATGACTTTGACCTGAAAGTCAGTGACCCGAAGAATCCAAGCTATCTTCTGATAGCCAATGATCCAGAGATGGAGAGCATCATCGGAGCATTGAACGCCCTCATCCTCAACAGACTGGTGACACGAGTGAACACAGGGCAAGGCAAGAATATCCCTGTGAGCATCATCGTAGATGAGTTACCAACACTCTACTTCCATAAGATAGACCGACTGATAGGTACAGCCCGAAGCAACAAGGTGAGCGTAGCCTTGGGATTTCAAGAGTTGCCACAGTTGGAAGCAGACTATGGAAAGGTGGGTATGCAGAAGATTATCACTACAGTAGGTAATGTAGTGAGCGGTTCGGCACGAAGTAAGGAAACACTCGAATGGCTTTCCTCCGACATTTTTGGTAAGGTGGTGCAACTGAAGAAAGGCGTGACCATCGATAGAGACAAGACGAGCATCAACCTGAATGAGAATATGGACAGCCTGGTGCCAGCCAGTAAAATCTCGGATATGCCAACAGGATGGATCTGCGGACAGACCGCAAGAGACTTTGTGGCAACCAAGACAGGCATGAATGGCAGTATGATCATACAGGAGAGCGACGAGTTCAAGACCAGCAAGTTCTATTGCAAGGCCGACTTCGATATGGCAGACATCAAGAAAGAGGAAAGCGAGTATATGCCACTGCCCAAGTTCTACACCTTCAAGAGCCGTGATGAGCGTGAGCGCATCCTCTACAAGAACTTCGTGCAAGTTGGTGAGGACGTGAAAGCCATGATAGCAGAGATATTCAACAAGAAGAATGCCAAGTGACGATACATCAAAGTAAAACAAAACGAGATTCATGACAGGAAAGATACGGACATACATCATTCTAGCACTCTTGCTGCTGTGCCAGAATATCATGGCACAGAACAAGAGACCCACAACAGATAGCCCAAGCCAAAGAGACTTGGGCATCTTCGCTTTACCACCCTTTGAACGAGCCGTGCGGTGCATCAAGTATTATGAAGGGTGGCACGACATCAAACGCAACTATCCCTATATCGGGTGGGGACACCGGATATTGCCGCATGAGAAGTTCAGGACGAACCTCACCTTTCAACAGGCAGACTCGCTATTGCGTTCTGACCTGAGAAAACTCTGCACCCTATTCAGAAAGTACGGAAGAGACACCTTGCTCCTTGCCGTACTTGCCTATAATGTCGGTCCCTATAAGATATTAGGGAATGGAAAGTTCCCCAAAAGCCGACTCCTGCAGAAAATAGAGCAAGGCGAAAGAAACATACGTAGGGAGTATCTTGATTTTTGCAGATACCAAAGGCGCAAGATAGCCTCTATCCATAGGAGGAGACAGACAGAGCTGCTATTGCTATACAAGCCATAGAGGCAACAACGACGAAGTGACTCCAAATAGCTATTGATATACAACTACATTCTTGCCATACCGTTGCTTACATATATAATAAGGTGTAAATAACCAAAAAGCAACATTATTCACAAATAAAAAAGTAAGTTTTATGGCAACAGTAAAAGTAAAATTTAGAGCATCCTCGGTGCCAGGAAAGGAAGGCACATTGTATTATCACCTCATCCACCAGCGCAACTTGCGCTGGATCAGTACCGACTATTATGTCTTTCCAGAAGAGTGGAACGACAAGAAGTCGGCTATCATTGTTTCTACCCGCAACAATAGACAGGCACATCTACAGCTCATCCAGTCAAAGATAGATTGGGAGATGAAGCAGATGCTGCGTATCATCCGTGATAAGGATGCAGAGGGCATCCCTTATACCATTGACGACATAGCCAAGGAGATACAGCAGCTACCACCGAGCCAGAGCGTTTTTGCTTTCTTCCGCCAACAGATAGCCAAGAAGGAGCAGATGCAGTGCATCGGTACCAAGAACAACTATGCTAATGCAGCTAACCGATTTATGGAGTTTCGTGACAATGAAGACCTGACCTTCTCTCAGATGACCAGCGAGATGATGGAAATGTACCAAGCATGGCTGTTCAACAGAGGTATCGGACAAAACACCGTTGCGTTCTATCTGCGAACCCTCCGCACTCTCTATAACAAGGCGGTGGAAGCAGGGCAAGCTCCACCCAACGACCTCTTTTCTCACGTGCAGACCGCTAACGTGCGAACTGCCAAGCGTGCAATTACTGTAAAGGATATTCGTAAAATAGAAAAATTGGACTTGCCAAGAGGTTCCTCCCTTGACAAGGCACGAGACCTGTTCCTTCTCAGCTTCTATCTCCGGGGCATGGCATTTGTGGATATGGCGTTCCTAAAGAAGACAGACTTGAAATGTGGCTTGGTGAACTACAACCGTCGCAAGACCCACCAAAATCTCAATATCGAGTGGGTGAAACCGATGCAAGTCATCATCGACAAATATGCCGAGCAAACCAAGGACACTCCTTATCTGCTGCCTATCCTGACAGGAAAGGAATCCTCTCCGTACACCGCATACCGCAAGGTGGAGCACAACACGAACTACAACCTGAAGAAAATCGGTGAGATGATAGGCTTGAAGATACCGCTGACCACCTACGTGGCACGCCACACATGGGCAAGCGTAGCCTTGCACATGAACATACCGATAGCCACCATCAGCGAGGGCATGGGACACAACTCATACAAGACCACACAGATTTACTTGCAGTCAATAGACGTAGCAACCATCAATGAAGCCAACGAGCGGATTATACGAAAGATCTTGAAAGAGTTGTAAATAAATAGTTATGTTTACCACACCCCCAGAATGATGGGATAAAATGTTTAGCAAACTTCGCCCTTTCTTATGGTAAGAGATACAACTTAATGCAAAAGTACGAAAAAATGTTGGATTACGTGTCAAATTTTATCATTTTCTGTATGCTGCTCCCCAAATTTAACACAAATGTTTAGCAAATCCGCCTCGAAAGAACTCTCCAAACAGCCGATTTGTGGTCATTTCGGCTGTTTTTGCTCTCTTACCATAAGAGTGTGCAACAAATGTAAGATAAAGATACATGTGCAGAGGCTGCATGCCAAGCACTCATAATACGATTAAGATTATGCGCAACAATAACAAATTGACTAGGCTTCCACAACCATCATGTATGGTTGCAGCTGAGGACATAAAGTAGAGCAGGATTTATGAAACCGGATGGTACGAGTTCTTTTTCTACAGCCGACGAGAAGATTGTTTCTCCAAAGGGCAACCACGTTACAGAGCCAGACGCAAAGACTGGTTCTGCGATAAAGAAGTGTCGTCAATCGGACGGAACAACATGGTCTTACATCTTCGTTCATAACAGTAAAGTGAAGAAGTTGGAAGAGCTGTTAGAGAAGGACGGCAGAACCTATTTTGTGCATAAGACAGTTCGTTATTTCAAGAAACTTGGCAAACAAAAAGTGCAGCACCAGGAAGTGCCGACCGTCAGCGGTCTGGTCTTCTTCCAAGGTTATCCCGAAGAGATACAAGCCTATCTCGACCAGAAGTTCCCACACGCCCGCCTATGCAAAAATTGTAGCACAGGTAAGGTGGCAGAGATACCCGATACGCAGATGCAACCCTTCATGCGTGTCGCGGAGACTTCACCTGAGCGCATCCGTTTCCTGCTACATCCCTATCATTATTATGCTCGCAACCGCATTCTCCTCCGTATCACCACGGGTGAGATGGCAGGATTGGAAGGTTACATCATCCGTATTGACCGAGATCGCCGTCTGGTGATGGACATCGGTGGAATGAGTGTAGCAATCAGCGGTGTTCATGCCGAGCACTTTGAGGAAGTGGAACAAAGCAAAACCTCAATCACCCATGAGAATATCTTCTATCAGCGCAACCTGCAGGAGCGGCAAGTGCTGATAGACCGCTATTTCCATCCTGTGAAAGACGACAAGGAAGTAGTATTGCAGGCAGAAAACATCGACTATCTGAGAAAGTACGCCTTGGATGAGGTGGCTCACAATCGCATTACCTTCAATGACACATGGAACATCTATTCCTTCATCATTGAGGAGATTGGCTACTATTATTCACCATTCATAGAACAGTTTAAGGAACACCTCGACCCCATCATGCGTGAAGGAGGTAAGGTTCTCCAAGAAATGGAACAGATTATCAAAAGTCCTCATATCAGTCCTAATGACAAGACCAGATATGAGAATGATTATCAAAGAATCTTGTCGCAATATGATTATCTGTTCTAAAGATTCATATATCATACCATGACCGATTTCGCAACTTTTGCACAAAAAATCATCGACGAGCTTACGAAAGAAGGTAGAAAGCATACCGCAGAGACACGCAAGTATTCAGCCAATCGCCTATTGATGTTTATGGCCAACAAGCCCACACCTATGGACAAATGGGACGAATTGTTTGTCAAAGACTACGAGACATGGCTGAAAGCACAGGGACTGTCGGCATCTACAACCGCTTATTACCTGTCACAATTGTGTGTATTCTATAAGCAAGCTGTAAAAAGAGGAAACATACAAGAGCAAGACATTTTTCGCCTGGTAAACAAGACACCATCGCCAAAACCTGCCGTCCAACAGTTTCCCTCGATAGCTGAGTTGCGCTATTTGCAAACTCTCAATCTTAATAAGTCACAGGATTTCGCACGCGACATGTTCCTGTTCTCGCTTTATGCAAGAGGGATGAACTATGTAGACATGGCATATCTGAAGAAATCCAACGTTAAAGACGGAATGCTCACTTACATTTCCCATACATCAGACAATAATCCTGCTGTCACGATCAAATGGGACAAGGCAATGCAGCAAATAGCTGACAAATATACCTCCGACACAGAGTATATGTTCCCAATCATCACCAAGGAAGGAAATGCTGATGAAACAGAACAAATAAAACGAAGTCGCCATAATGCGGTATACAACTTGCGTTCTATTGGCAAGCAATATAAATTCAGCGTGTCCCCAACCATCGCCATGACAAAGGATTTGTGGCGCAAGATTATGGATGAGGTAAGTGTGAGTGAGGTAATATAGACAAAATTGGTATTGATGTCAACCTTTCGGTGAAAGATACGAAGCATGCGATGTTGAAGGACTTTGATTCTCCATTCGATATCAATGTGGATTTGTATGGACATGAATAACAGATAAGACATGATAGTTTTACCAGATACAAAGACTTTTGATTCCAGCATACGCTTGGTGCAACTCGTAGGAGGTGTCACCAAAGTAAATATGCTAAAGGTGTGCGACAAAGTCGACCTGTATGTTAGTCCGAACTTGAAGAAGGACGAGACGGCACGCCGAGTAGCGCAGGAACTGCTCGATAGTCCTATTGAGATATTGAGTAACCTCAACAAGCAAGAGTTGCAAATTATTGATGAGTTTGTCAAAGGCGGTGCTAATACCTATGTCGTACGAAAGATGCGCAAGACGCAGTACAAGCTCCAGAAACTATACTTGGTTGCCACCTATTGCGACGAAGAAAAGCAAGAATGGCACATGCTCATGCCCGATGAACTGCGTGAGGCTTTGTCAAGCAATTACAAATTCTATCTTGACTTGGCAGAGAAAGGTCAAAAAGGACCGGCTGCTAAACAGCTTCGAATGATAGCAGCAATGAAGCGAATAATGGGAGAATAACATTATATTAAAAATGGGAAATCGTCCTGCTAGAAATTCGACATTTTATCTCCCATGCCGAAAAAGGCTTTGGAAAGCATTAGGAGAGTATGATGCATTGGTGGAGTATATGGAATTGACTACACGCAAGTTTAAAACTCTATATAATTCACAACATGAGTTGTCTTTCTCTGAGTTTTTGTCCAAGGAAGCAAAAAGTGAAGATATATGTTTGAATAATTTAACTTTGGAAAATTATGAATGCTTCAAGTACAAATATTATCTGATTTTACCATATTCAGCCTTTGATAGATTCCTTGATGATTTTCGAAAAGATTTCAAACTTCTATTTGACAAAGATGTACCATTGCCACAAAATAAAACAAGATTTCAATCCATTTTGGATTTTTTGAAAGAAAACTTTTTCGCTGTGCAAACGGACAGTTTCTCATACAAACTTTTTGATTATTATCGTTTATGTCGTAATTCTTTAGCACATGATAGCTTAAAAAAAACAACAGAAATAGAAGCAATATTTCACGCTATTAAGGTAGATGACGTGCATTTACGTTATCCAAATTTGGATGCCCCTAATGATATGAAGAATTTGAACTTCGATGATTTCATCCTATGTACAGCTAACATAAAGAGCATTGCCGACAAATTAGTCTTATGTTTAGAGGATAAGATGAATTGGGTCGATTTCGTAAAACGTAATTCTAAATTATTTTCCAAATTAAATAGATTTAAAGGCAATAAAGAAAGACAAGTCATCTATATAGAGAATGTTATATTTTCTATGTATGGAATAAAATTGTCTGCACCATATATCAATGATATTTTGGAAATATTTCCAATCGAATAATGGTAGTTCGTCCCCCTTCAGGATAAATAGCCTTTATGCTGAAAGGGAAGGTTGTGGTTCGAATCCACATTGGGAACAATAAAATATAATTGGCTTATGAAGAAAGTAGATTTACATATTCATACTATTTCAACAGTCAAAGATTATCCTTTCAATTTCGAGATGGATTCTTTGGTGAAATATGTGCAATCTCAGAAAATTGACGTCATTGCAATAACCAATCATAATGTATTTGACCGTAAACAATATGAGCAAATATGTTCTCATTTGCCCAGTACGCTTGTACTTCCTGGTATAGAGATAGACATAGATGGAGGTCATGCTCTTTTTCTTTCAGACAAGGAGCCACAGGCATTATATGCATTCGAAGCTATATGTAAGCAGATAGCTCCATTGGTTAATTCACAGGATGACACTATACCATTTGAACAAATTGAAACTATATTCAAAGATTTTAGTGATTACCTTGTCATTCCTCATTATGACAAAGAGCCAAAACTTCCATCTGATACAATAGTAAAGTTTGGAGCTAATATCTTTGCAGGTGAAGTGTGTAGTGTAAAAAAGTTTGTTACAGCTCTTAAAAATAGAAACTCTTTGGTGCCAGTATTGTTTAGTGATTTCCGTGTGGAGACTTTACCATATGGCGCAGTCTATCCTAATCGACAAACTTATATTGATATTAATGATGTAACTGTCAATAATCTTAAGTTATGTCTGAGAGACAAGGCAAAAGTAGGGTTGGCACCAACAGATGGTCATGATTTATTCCAATGGTCTTCTTCTGGGTTATGTTTATCTACTGGTTTAAACATCATATTAGGTAAACGTTCGTCAGGCAAGACCTATACTTTGAATCGAATAGATAAACATTTCGGTGGAAAGGCTCTTTATATTCGCCAATTCTCTTTATTAAATACGAAAGATCCCAACTCTATAGAACAATTTGAGCAGGAAGACAAGATAAAGCAAGAAAGGATAGCATCAGAATATTTGAAGCCTTTCAAAGAAATTATTGAAGACATATGTCAAGTGCCGACAATGGATTCCGATATGTATATGTTGGAACAGTATATGAAATCGCTTGTGAAATATGCCAACGAGCAGCATCTCAATGATGTATACTCAAAAACGCAGATGTTTAACACGCCAACTTTCCAATCTTTTGAACTGGATGAATTGAAAAATCTGATAGATTCCACGGAGCGGCTTATTACGAGTAAAACTTACGAAAAGATTATAGAAGACTGCTTGGATAAAAACGCTTTAAAAATATTGTTTTGTCGATTAGTGGAAAAATATAGACAACTATATTTGGACAATCTTTTAATCGATGATGTTAATGTTGCATTAGTGGACATAAAGAGAAATCTTCAGATGAAATCCTCCGCAACTCGAATTCCTGATATTGATTTATATGCTGTCTTAAGAAATAATAGGAAAAGGCAAAGGTTTAATGAAGTAGCTCATAATTTGCAAAAGCAAAGAATTATAAATCAACGCAGCGTTAGCCACTTTACTGTTTCTACCAGTACTCGACCATATTTTAATGCAACAGACATGAAACAAGGTATGCAAGTATCTTTGGTTGAAGTTTTCAATTCATATAGCAATCCATATGCTTTTCTCCAAAAATTAAAAGGAACAGCAATAGAAAGCACAGATTACTATAAATACTTTGTGAAAGTAGAATATAAAATATTGAATTCATTAGGTGCCGAGGTATCTGGAGGCGAACGCACAGAGTTCAATTTCCTATCAAAAGTAAAAGATGCAATGACGCACGACATCTTGATTATTGATGAGCCAGAATCTTCGTTTGACAATATATTTTTGAAAGAGGAAGTAAATACTTTAATCAAAGAAATGTCTCAAACAATGCCAGTCATTGTATCTACACACAATAGTACAATAGGAGGTTCAATTAAGCCAGACTATATTCTTTATACGGAGAAGTCCGTAGTAGATGGCTATGTCGTTTACAAAGTGTATGAAGGCAGACCTGATAGTAAACTTTTGAAAACTCCATCTGGAGACAGTATCAATAATTACATAATAACAATGAATAGTTTAGAGGCTGGTGAAGCTGCTTACAACAATAGGAAACAAGGATATGATTTACTTAAAAATTGAGAATAATTTAGGGAAGTTCTATAAAGATGGTACTTTCTTGACAATTGACAAAATGGCTAATGTTGATTTATGGAATCTTGCAAATGAAGCTATGAATGATAATGATTTTCAGATGGATGCCTATGATGAGGCAAAACTTCCTAATAAGGCGCACCAAATTATTTACAAACATGTATTTGATTTGCTCACATCTTTAATAACACGTAAGGAACAATACAAAAATGAATGTGAGATGTTATACAAAACAGCATACGATAGCTACAAGTAATAACATTTAATTATGTCAAATCAAACATCAGATAACAACAAACGAATAGCGAAGAATACTTTGCTTCTTTACTTCCGAATGCTCTTAATAATGCTAGTTACATTCGTATATGAGCTGTGTTTAAAAACGTTTAAATATTAAACATAAAAATATGAGATTACAAGATATAAAACGATATATAATTAGGTTGTACGTTCTATTGCAACCAAATGGATATAAGAAAGCTATGTGGTTAAAAAGGCATAAAGTATTTCATTATATTGGCGAAAACGTTTCTTATAAAACAACATTGTTGCCAGCCGAGCCTTTTTTAGTGGCAATTCACGACAATGTTTGGCTGGCTGCTGGTGTGCGTTTGGTTACGCATTCATTAACATGTGATGTTTTTAATAATATGGATGGAACTGATATGTATAAATGTCAGTATGGTAAAATTGAAATACATTCAAATGTCTTTGTTGGTGCAGGAGCTATTATTATGTATAATGTGACAATAGGTTCAAATGTTATTATTGCGCCAGGAGCAGTTGTTACAAAAGATGTACCTTCTGGAAGTGTAGTGGGGGGAGTACCTGCAAAAATAATTGGTAATTTTGAAGATTCAAGATTGAAAGCCGAGAATTTTAGTCTTTCCATAAATAAGTCAGGGGGAGAAAGTAAAATTGCAGTTAAAGATCTTTTGGCTTATCATCCTGTTAAATTTGATATAGATATAAAAAAATAAATGTATGGAAATAAAAAGATTACTAAAGAAAAGTATAGCAAATCATACTTTACTGACAGATATATTTGGTTTTTGTCTTATTAAGTTTGGATTTGCTAATAAATATACAGCAGGTCTTATAACTATGTATAAAGCATATGACCAGTTGCGTAAGAAATATGAGAAAGATATAGGAATAATTGATTCGCCAACACCCAAACAGGTGAAAGACAAACATGTATGGATATGTTGGTGGCAGGGCATTGATAATGCCCCCGACGTAATTAAATTGTGTTTTAATTCGATTCAGCATTGGTTAGTTGATTGGAATATTCATGTAATTACATTAGACAATTATCGTCAATATGTAACCTTTCCTAGTTTTATAGAGGAGAAATGGAAAAAGGGTGTAATACCCAATGCATTAATGTCTGATTTGTTGAGGATTGACTTATTGATTAATCATGGTGGATTGTGGCTAGATGCAACAACGTTGTTAACTGGTCCATTGCCAGATTATATATATAGAAATAGTTTCTTTGCTTTTAGAAATGGTTGGATGGATAATGAAATGATAAACATGGGAAACTGGTTTCTTTATACATCTCAAACTCAAAATAAATTATTGTTAGAAACTCAGCATTTGCTTTATAATTATTGGAAAAATACTGATTATACAAAAAATTATTTTATTTTTCATATTTTCTTTCGAATGGTTACTGATAGATATCCTGAAATTTGGAGTCAAGTACCGTATATAAACCATATAGATCAGCATTTGTTGATTCGTGAATGTCAAAATCAAAAGCTAACTGATGATAGAATTAGAGATATTCTAAAAATAACAACGATACATAAGCTGACATATAAAGCAGAATGTGTTGATGGCTTAATTAAAAAAGTTTTAAAAATAAATAAAAAATATGATTAATCATGCACAAAGTGTAACTGTAATAGTTTTTTTTCTTGCGCTTTTTGAATTATTGGGTGGTCGTTCCTATGTTGATGAAGTACTTTGCATATTTTCTATAATATATGTCTTATATTTATTAAGTCAAAATTTATTAATAAGACATGATAGACATGCTATATATTTACTATGTATTTGCACTATGATAGGATTTATGTCCAATATGTATTCTGGTATATCGCGAACAACTTTTTCAATCTTAATTGATGCGATATCTGAAACAAAAATTCTATGGGCATTTTATGCTGCAAAATATTATATAAATGAAAAAACAGTTAGCACGTTAACTTTTAGGTATTGGAAGTTTGCTAAATATTATTTTATTATAGCTTTAGTTTGTGGTGTAATTTCACAATTTGTTAATATTGGAATGACAGAATCTTCTCGTTATGGTTTGGAGGGTTTCTCTTATATATTTCCAATGTCCTTTCAATATTTAGCTTTTAGCTTGGTTCTTATAGCTTTTCTTACATCTTATAAGAATTTAAAACATAAGAAGATTTATTATGTTATAATAGCTGTTAGTTTGATGTTGGCAACAAAAAGTGGTCCTTTATTGTTTGGAGTAATTTTTCTAATATTGGCATATTATTTTAATAGACATGCACAATTGAAAACGAGGACTTTAATATTTTTAGGTATTATAGTTGTATTGCTTGGTACTTTCCAAATTGAGACATATCTAACAAACGAAAATGCGCCAAGATATTTATTTATACAATACTCTGGAATAACGGCAAATAGATTTTTCCCATTTGGTTCAGGCTTTGCTACTTTTGGTTCCGATCAGGCTGCTCGTGATTATTCTCCATTGTATTACGAATATGGGTTTGATGGCCTTTTTGGTATGAATCCAGATGATTCTTCTTTTTTATCAGATACCTTTTGGCCGACTCCATTTGCTCAATTTGGATGGATTGGAGCACTCCTCTATATTGGAATTTTTGTGAATATATTTAAATCTATTAAAAGGCAAACTGGATTGAATAATTACCAAAAAGCCTTTTTGTATGCCGGCTATTGTCAATATATGATTCATGCGGTAGGTTCTGCTATTCTTTCAAGTTCTGCAGGAATGTTAGGATTTATAGGATTGGCAATGTTGATGAACCCTTATAAAGAAAAAAAGTGATGAATACAGATTATAAATACTTATTTAAGAATATCGGGCTTCTTACAGTCAGTAATTTTACGAGCAAGATTCTTACATTTCTTTTAGTTCCTTTGTACACTAACGTACTAACAACAGAGGAATATGGAACTTATGATTTTTATGTCGTAACAGCCTTATTGCTTGTTCCTCTTTTGTCTGTTGATATTGTTGATTCAATTCTTAGATTTTCATTAGATAAATCCAATAGTGCTAAAGAGGTGTTTTCTATAGGACTTAGGATAGAATTGCTAGCAATTGTCTTTTGTGCAATTCTCATTATAGTAAATTATAATTTCGGTATAATTGAAATATTAAATGAATATCCTGTGATATTTGTTTTTTATTATGCGTCAATCATTTTTTCAGATATGATGATGCAATTTACAAGAGGTATAGATAAGGTAAAGGAAACTGCTGTTGCAGGTATTATTAATTCTGTAACTAATATATCTCTGAATATCTATTTACTGCTTTTTATGCATTTAGGACTATATGGCTTCTTTTATGCATCAATAATTTCTATGGTTACATCTGCAATGTATTTGTTTGTGAGTATTAAGGCTTGGAAATATATCAGTCTAACCTATATTAATAAGCAGTTGCGATATGATATGGTAAATTATAGTGCTCCTTTGATTTTTTCCAATTTGAGTGGTTGGGTGAACAATCTATCATCACGTTATATAATAATATGGTTTTGTGGTACAGCTGTCAATGGAGTTTTTTCTGCTGCAACAAAAATTCCAGCAATATTATTGGTTTTTCAGACTATATTTTCTCAGGCTTGGACGCTATCTGCGGTAAAAACAATAGATAATCAAAATAAGGAATTCTTTAAGTCTGTATACGGTAATTATAGTTTTGGCTTAGTTCTTGTTTGTTCTCTTATTATTGTTTTTAACAAATGTATTTCCTCGATTATATTTGGTCCTGATTTTTATGAAGCATGGCAGTATGCCCCATTTCTCTTAATTTCTGTAGTCTTTAGTTCTCTGACAGGCTTTTTTGTTGGAGTATATTCTGCATTAAAGCGTTCAAAAGAGCTTGCAAAGACTATGACTGCTGGTGCTGTGATTAACGTGATATTGTGCATTCTGTTGACGAAAGGTTTGGGCGCAGTTGGTGCTGCCATAGCATCTTTACTAGCATATATTTCTATTTGGCTATTTCAACTTTTTAAGTTATCTTCATCTATAGATTTTAGATGCTTCTTACCAAAAGATACTCTTTCTTATGCCATACTATTAGCACAAGCTGTAGTAATGTACTTTATTAGTAACGATTTGATTTTGTATTCACTAGAATTATTATGCTTTATACTATTAATGCTAGTAAATAGAGAGCAAGTTAAAAAAATACTATTTAAAATTTAGTTCAACAAAAATATGAAAACAATTTGTTATATTGTGCCTTATTTTGGGAAATTACCAAAGAATTTTCCTTTGTGGCTTGTTGGTTGTGAGGCAAATCCTACTATTGATTGGATAATTTATACTGATGATAAAACAAATTATAGTTATCCTGAGAATGTAAAATGTAAGTATATTACTTTTCAAGAATTAAAGGAGAGAATTCAAGGTTTTTACGATTTTTCTTTGGATCTTTCCCGTCCTTGGCGTTTGTCTCTTATGAAATCAGCTTATGGCGAGCTATTTTATGAAGACATTAAGTCTTATGATTTTTGGGGATATTGTGACATTGATTTAATGTGGGGAAATATTAGAAAGTTCTACACTGATGATGTTCTAAACAAATATGATAGAATTGGATTTCAAGGTCATTCGACTTTGATGAGAAACAGCAAAGAAAATAATGAAATATACAAAACAATTGTAGAAGGCAACTTGTCGTATAAGGATATATTTTCTGGTAAAAGTGATTTTAGCTTTGATGAAAATGGCATGGATCTAATTTATAAAAGTTTGGATAAACCCTATTATAAAGAAGTAAATTTCGCCAATTTGCTAAAGTACAATTCTGGTTTTTTCTTGGGGGCTATGCCTGAAAATGATGCAGAAAATAATCGCTATCAAATTTTTACATGGAATAAAGGTACTCTTTTGAGAAATTTTATAAACCATGAAGGCAAAGTTGAAACACAGGAATTTTGTTATATTCATTTTTGGTGCAGACCAATGAAATATAACGTGAATACTCCTACAAAAGATACTCTAATGTATATATATCCTGATGTTATGACTGATAAGCCAATTGGCATTTCAGTCAAAAGTTTAAAGCATTATGGGAAAAGATATAGAATTTGCTTTCTGATTAACAGTCTTTGGGTTAATCGTCATAAATTAACCATGAAGCGAATTTTGTTTAATTTAAAAAATATGAATAAGAAAGCGTATGAATAATTCTATAAATAGGCTTGTTAGGTTTGATATTGCTAAAGCTATTTGTATTGTATTAGTAGCATTGGGGCATTTTAATCCAGATTATTCGCCAATATGGTATAAGAACTTTGTCGAAGGCTTCTGTTCTTTTCATATGCCTGTATTTATGTTTGCTAGTGGATATCTTTATTTGGCCTTTGGGAAACAAATATCATATAAACAGTTTGTTTTAAAGAAATGCCATCGCTTGATGCTTCCATATATAGTAGTTTCTATTATTATTATTTCAATTAAGCTTGTATCGCAGAATAATTTATATGTTCAACATCCTGTAACTTATGAAGCTTATTTGAAAATAATATATAAACCTGAAGCTGCCTATTTTTTATGGTTTGCTTGGGCATTGTTTGATATATTCTTATTTATCCCATTTTTCAATACCAAGAACAAGAGAATTCTTCTTTTTCTAATTTCGGTAATTTTACATTACATAGATTGGAATCTTCCAGAAATCTTTTGCTTAAAAGAAATGCAGAATCAATTAATTTGGTTCGTATTAGGATTATTATGTGTTGATAACGGAGATAAAATAAAACAAATGAGTAACAGCAAATTCATTAAAGTGATAGCTGATATAACATTTGTAATATTGTATATCTGTATTTTATATTTTGGACCAGAAAAAATGTTGATCGCTAAATGCTTACTTTCTTGGTTTGGTATATATGTAATTATGCAAATTTCTATATTTCTTGAGAATAAACAAGAATGTAGGTTCGTAAATAGAATGGTATTGTTAGGTGGGTCAAGCTATATTATATATTTATTTCACACAACCTTTGAGGGCTTTGTCAAATCTATTATTGCCAGATATTGCACCTCGTTGGAGATTAATACTGAGTTGTTTCTCGTCCAAGCTTTTGCAGTTACATTTATTGGCGTTTATATCCCATTCTTGCTTTATAATTATATCCTGAAGAGACATAAAATTTCAAGGTATTTATTCGGAATGTAAAAATATGAGCAAAAAACAAATAGTAATAAGAGAATGTGATGTTCCTTACGATTTTGAGAATATTACATTCTTAAGGGGCTTGGCAACGTTAGGTATATTCATCCTACATGAAGGAACAAAGTATAATTTAACTACTATTGTTTCTGGGATGGGATTTGCAGTTCCCATGTTCTTTTATATGAGTGCTATTATTTATGGTACAAGGGAATTGAATAATTTTGATTATGCTTTTTTAAACAAACGATTGCGAAGTTTATCTAATATATATATTCCATATGTGATAAGCGCATCTTTGCTTTTGATTTTTGCATTACATTATCCTGTATTGCAAGTTTTTAAACAGACGGCTATAGATTTATTTTTCCTTAACGGGCTATTCCCTTCTATAATTCCTATATGTGGTCATCTGTGGTTTTTGACCTACTTATTATTTTTTTATGGGTTACTTATTATTGTTAGTAAGTTGATTCTGCTAAATAATAAATATAGATATGTTATAGCATGTTTACTGATAGCTCTTCTTATTAGTAATATTTGCCTTTTGCATAAAGCTAAAATATATTATGTACTGGGTTATTTACTATTATTTCTGTATTCAAAAAGAATATTGTCAACGATTTGTTACTTTAATTTTGTAAGAAATATATGCTTATTCGCAGGAATAGCTTTGTTGATTATATCATTGTTTTTTACAATAAATCAAAATGGAAATTTGATGGGATGTATAACGGCAATATTATTGATTTTTGGCACATACAGGAAAATAGTACCCCCCCATTGTTGGTAAAATATTCAAAGATAAGCATGGCATTTTATTTATGTCATCACATCTTGGTTTATGAGCTTGATTCTGTATTGTTGTCTTTTGTTCTGACAATATTTTTAAGTGTAATATTCACTTACTTCTTGAATCTGAATAGAATAGTTAAATGGTTATTAAGTAAATAAAATGAAAATTATAATTATTAATCCGATATTATATACGGCAGATAATAATATCATTCCTAAGGTTAAGTCTATCAAAGACACTATGATATATAATATGTGTCTTGGATTCAAGTCCTTAGGGCATGAGGTGACATTGGCAGCTGCTATAGACTACCAACCTGTAGAGGTTGAAAAGTATGAGTTTGAAGTGAAATGGTTAAAGACGGTATGTCATAAACTCTGTCCTCCATCTGTTTTGCCTTATTCAAATGAATTTAGCACATTTCTGAAAAAAAACAGTGCTCGTTTTGATATGGTTGTCACAAGTGAAGTATTCTCTTTGTGGTCGTTTACTGCTGCACGAATTTGTCCAGAAAAAACTGTAATCTGGCATGAGTTGGCTTTGCATCCCAATAAGTTCCATCAGTTGCCTTCTAAAGTGTGGTATAATGTTGTTGCAAAGCACTTGATGAATAAGGTTTTAGTTATTCCTCGTTCTGAGGATGCTAAGAATTTTATCAAGCAATATATGCGACATGTTTCAGATGTTTGCGTAGAACATGGGATCGATTTATCTAAGTTTACTTGTGGAGTAGAAAAGAAAAAGCAATTAATTGTAGTTTCTCAGTTAATAGCAAGGAAGAATATTGATGGTATTATCAGAATATTCAAGAAGTTTATGGATAAATATGATAATGCTTATCAACTTTTGATAGTTGGCAGAGGTGAATTGGAGAAGGAATTGAAGCAACTGACACACCAGCTCAACATAGCTAAAAGTGTCAAGTTCTTGGGATTTAAAACCCATGAAGAGATGAACCAATATCTTCCTTGTTCACAGGCTTTGCTTATCAATACTCGTCAAGACAATAACATGGTGTCTATTCCTGAATCTGTAGTATGTGGCACACCAGTCATAACGAATTCTATTCCAACGAATAGTGGTATGATAACAAAGAATCTCTTGGGTATAGTAAAAGACAATTGGAATGAGGATACATTGGCCGAATTCGTACACTCCAGTTCGACTTATTGGCAGAATTGTATTCAATACAGGGAGAATCTATCTAGTAAACATCAGGCAACTCTGCTAATCGAACAATTCATGAGATTTAGCGGAGGTCAAAAATAGTACAGAAATTGATTCTCTTTATTAAAAAAACAGAAGATAGGCATCAACTACTTAATCGTTGATAAATGTTATTCAATATAGAGATAAATTGACTAGTAAACAATCTTCGAAAATGTTAGTGGATATTTTCGAAGAGAGAAACAAAAATAGATAAATGAGTAATAATATACTTACCCCCACATCTGCGAATATCAGAGAGAATTACTCTTCTCTGGATGGCTTGCGTGCTTACGCTGCCGTAGGTATCGTGCTTATGCACGTTCAGGCTAATCTTATGATTAAGCCAAGTGATAACTTCTTGACTAGTGATATAATTCCGTGGTTTACGAATTTCACATTGCTGTTCATGATTATTAGTGCATTCAGTATGTGCTGTGGATATTATGAACGCGTAAAGTCGGGCGCAATAACTCCTGCGAAGTTCTATGCTAAGCGCTATCATCGTGCCTGGCCCTTCTTCGCCATGATGGTGATGATTAGTTTTGCGATGGAACCATCCTGGAGTACGTTTTGTCAAAGCTTTGCAGACTTGACGATGTGTTTCAATCTCTTGCCTAATCCGAATATTGAGGTGATAGGTGTGGGATGGTTCCTAGGTACGGTATTTACTTTCTATATGCTTTTCCCTTTCTTTACCTTCCTGTTGGATAATAAGAAGAGAGGATGGATGGTACTGCTGCTGTCGTTGGTATTTTGCTATATAGCTATTGTGTATTTCGGTACTCCAGACTTTATGGTGAAACCAATAGATAAGGTGAATATCATCTATAGTGCACCATTCTTTGTTGCCGGTGGTATGATTTATCTCTATCGTCAGGGTGTCAAGAGTTATGTGGAGAAACATTGGATGATAGCATTGGCATCATGTCTTGTACTTACCGTATTAAGATTCGTTGTTGATATAAAAGGTTTGTTTATCTTGCCAGACCTCATTGTATTTGCAGCTTGGCTGATTTACGCCATAGGTTCAAAGGATATTGTGTTGAACAATAGGGTGGCTAAGTATCTGAGTGGTATTAGTATGGAAATCTATCTCTGTCACATGATGTTTTTTAGGGTAGCAAGTATGTTACATCTGGATAAGTTTATTCATAACAATGACATGCTGTATGTTGTTACTTGCATAGCAACAATGATTGGTGCGATATGTTTTTCGCATGTTATCAAATATTATGTATTTCCCTTTGTGGAAAGCAAAATTAGTTCTTATAAGAAATGAAGATTTTATTAGCAAATAAGTTTTATTACCGCCGTGGCGGTGATTGTATTTATATGCTCAATCTGGAAAAGCTGCTGAAGGCGCATGGGCATGAGGTGGCGGTGTTTGCCATGGATTATCCTGAGAATCTGGATACACCTTGGAAGAAATACTTTCCAAAGAATATGAGCAAATTGATGGCTTTTTCCAGACCGTTTGGGTCGCATGAGGTAAAAAGTAAGTTTAAGAAACTGCTTGATGAATTCAAGCCAGATGTAGTGCATCTCAACAATGTGCATACGCAGCTGTCACCGGTGATGGCAGAGTTGGCGCATCAGCGAGGCATCAAGGTAGTGTGGACACTACATGATTATAAGTTGCTCTGTCCTAGATATGACTGTCTGAAGAATGGCAATACCATCTGCGAAACTTGTTTCAACGGTGACAAGAAGGCTTGCTTGGACAACAAGTGCATGAAAGGTTCGAAGTTGGCTTCGTTCATTGGTTATAAGGAGGCGGTCATTTGGAACCGTGAGCGTTTGGAGGCTTCGACGGATGTTTTTATCTGTCCGAGCCAGTTTATGGCTGACAAGATGGTGCAAGGGGGATTCTCGAAATCGAAGATGCAGACCCTTTGCAACTTTATTGATGTGGAGAAATGCAAATTTTCTCCCACAGATGGCACAGATTACACAGATGATGTTGTTGTTCTTCCGAAAAAGGAGGATTACTATTGCTTTATTGGGCGATTGAGCCATGAGAAAGGTGCAAAGACATTGATAGAGGCAGCCAACCAATTACCTTATAAATTGGTGATTATCGGTGGCGGTCCTCTTATGAATGAACTGAAAGCAGTTGCCAACACCAATATCGAGTTCGTCGGTTTCAAGCAGTGGGATGACATCAAGCAACTTGTGGGCAAGGCTCGCTTCTCGGTGATTCCTTCGGAATGGTATGAGAACAATCCTTTGTCAGTTATCGAGGCCCAATGCTTGGGAACGCCAGTATTGGGAGCCCATATCGGGGGAATACCTGAACTTACGGATTATACCTTTAGCAGTGGTAATATCGCTGATTTAAAGACGAAGATTGAGAAGATGTGGAACTCGGAGCTTGATTATCAACAAATAGCGTCGGATGCACAACATCGCTATAATGCTGAAACTTATTACGACAAGCTCATCAACATCTACAAGTAATAATCACTATTCATAATTGAACTGTTAAAAATTAAGATTATGGATAAGCAATATCAGATACCATCATCTGTCGCATCCAAGTTGGAGCAAATCAAGCTCTATATGGGTACGCATAGTGTGACAGCCTTTGTTGGGGCTGGATTCAGCATGAATGCAGAAATCCCCAACAATGTGAGCATGAAGACCTGGGCACAGCTTCGTGAGGTATTCTTGGATAAGTTATATCCCAACAACGAGGAAGACAAGAAGAATGATGCCAATGATGTTGTGAGGTTGTCTTCCTTGGTAGATGCGCAGTTTGGGCATAACGAACTGGACAATATCTTGGAAGAAGCCTTGCCAGACCAACTTATCCAACCAGGCAGATTGCATCGTTTGTTGGTGCAGTTGCCTTGGAAGGACATCTTGACCACGAACTACGACACATTGATAGAGCGTGCAGCCGGGCAAGTCATCAATGGATTCAAACTGGTGACGAATAAGGAAACACTACTCTATCAGCCATCACCTCGCATCATCAAACTGCATGGTAGCTTCCCAAACATCCGTCCTTATATCATGACGCAGGAAGACTACAGACGTTATCCAACAGAACGCCCTGAGATGGTGAACACTGCCAAGCAATGTTTCTTGGAAAGTTTGGTTTGCCTGATTGGATTCTCTGGAGAAGACCCGAATTTCAGAGCTTGGATAGGATGGCTGAAAGATGTTATCGGGCAACAACGGATATGCCCTACTTATCTCATCACTTACAGAAAGTGCTTCCATGATGCCGAAAAAGCCTTACTGTCGAAATTAGGGATAGACATCATTAACCTTGCGGATGTAGAAGGAGTGGATGGGTATTATTCAGCATACGAGTTCTTCTTGAATTATCTGAAAGAAACGCCCACAAAATGGAATGGTTCTGTGTATTTTGATCATCTTAGGGCAAAGGACTTGAATGAAGAGCAGTTTAAAGCGCATATAGCAGAGAAAATACAGAAGATGCGAGCTATCCGAGAAACTTATCCAGGTTGGCTTTTGCTTCCAAGAGCGCATGAAAAGGATTTTGAACGTCTAAATGAAGACATTGCCTTTATGGAAAGCGATTTCAAACGCATTACAGATGAAAAGACAAAACTTCAGTTCCTTTATGAGCTAAACTGGCGGTTGACGATTTCTGCGACGCCCAAGAAGCTTGGTTGGTTTGTAGATACCATCTCTGCGTATGTGGAACATTTGGATGACATGCCAAATGAGAACAAGAAAATGATGCTACCCTTGATAATGTCATTGTTGGAGATGTGGCGCTATGATGGTGAGAACGAAAAGTTCTTGCAGCTATGTGATAAACTATTGAAAGATGACAAACAGATAATCCCTTCAAGGCATCTTTACTATCAGCTAACATTGTTTTGGCTTGCCAAGTATAATAAAAACAATGTGAAGGAATATTTGTCAAAATGGCAAGTGGATATAAGTGATTACCAGAATTGTCTTCAAAAAGCCAATATCCTGTATTTCGTTGGAGAAGCATTAGATGCCTACCAATTATTGGACAAATGTAAGAATGCAATTTGCAAATCCCTGTTGCAGAACAAGGAAGATTTATATGCAAAGTCTTGTCTGACGTATATTTTAAAGACAATGAGTTGGTGTGACAAGGACTCCAAAAGGAATAACACCGATGAGATAGAGACGGACAATATATCCAAGTTTGCTGAAGGAGAAAACTTTGACGAGCTGACGGAGAGATTGAGCGGAAAAGCATACGAGAACGAACCAACTCAGGGCTTTGTAAGGGAACACCTATTTGAAATAGGCAGTTACACCAACAGTTGGAAAATGGGATCAGCAGGGTTCGTACATGGCTATCTCTATCCTTGCAAATGGTGGATGCTTAAAGAAAGATTGGGGATGCCCATGTTTTCAATAAGTCAGAATTTCACAAAGTACTGCATTAGAAATATGTTTGAGTACTCGTGGAGTATGGCTTGGAATATGATGATGCTTTCCGCAAACAGTAAGACTGTGGAAGAAGTATTGGGTAGAAAACAGCTTTCGTCATTGGCTGAAGAAAAAGCTAACGAATACTTTGATGCTTACATTACCTTGTTTGAAAATGCCGATATTCAAGAGAATAGTTGGGTTAACTATAAGGTGCTGAATCTATTGCCTACAATATTGGGAAGGCTATGCACAAAGGTAAGCCAAGACCGAGTGCTGAGGTTTGTAAAAGCAGCCTTGAAGTGGTCTCCGCATTTTGTGGATAAAGTATTGAAATATGCCTACGATTGTTTGGATAATTCAAACTTGGCAGTAATATGGTCGCTGATGATGTCGGAAAAGAATGTGGCGACAGATTATCAAAGAGCAGGGTATCCTTTCCCTGACCGATATATGCTCCATTTCGTCATCACAGACGCTATCAAGAAACGGATTATTGCAGGACTGAAGAGTGAAAAGAAAGAAGAAATCTTGCAAGCTATATTCTTCATGGAAGTGATATGGGAAAGAGAAGAACTGACAGAAGCGGACAGAACCGAAATTGTCAACGCAGTAAGAAAGATGAGAAATGGAGTGAATGTCATTTCAGAAGCCATACATACCTATTCATACATCGAAATGAATGATGAGGAACAAGAATCTGTTCTAAACAAATTGAATGAAGAGGTAAAGACTTTCTGCGAAACGACATATCAATTCAACCATACCTCTGAACCTTTCAGTCTATGGAACAAAGCACTTGACCAAATCAATATACTTCGCAAGTATATCTCGGAAGAACAGAAAAAGGATGTCCTGTTGCATTGCTGCGACATGATAGAATTGAATAAGGCAAGTTTTGAAAGGAACGACAGCAAAGAGTTCTTTGGAGGTTTGAGACAATTCACCAGACAAATCATCAGAACTTATCAGAGTCTTTTCATCGATACGTCTTTGGATGGTTGGACAGATGAAGAATCCGTAAAAATCAGCGAACAAATAGATTGGCTGAGGGCAAAGGAATACAGATGTCTGCCAATGAAGGTAAAGATGCAAATGGGAAATCAACAAAACCTTGATAATGACATTGTTGGCAATATCCAAAGTGCCTTGTTCAGTAAAAAAGAAGATTTACAGGTTGAAGGAGTGAAGGCTTTCTTAGTCTTGAAAGATAAAGGAGGGGATGTTAATGGAATACTAAGATATATCTTTGAGAATTTTGCATTGGCGGATAGCTCTGCTTATAAAGAGTTACTGATACTCTTCGCAAATTTAATTATTAGGGATTATGAGGACAACGATTTCCAACAACATACCAAAGATTTTTTAAACCGTATTCACCGAGACTGTGATAACTATGGGTTGGAAACTGATGCTTTATCTGATTTGCAGCATTATGCAAACTATGTGGCTGGAGCTTTGTCTATAAAAAATCCAGATATAAATCCTCCGAAATTCAACAAAGAAGAATCAGGGTTTAATGATGTTGCTGTCGGCTTCGACAAGGGTGTTGAAGTGGCACAACGCAAGAATGTTTAAAATTTAAAATACAAAAATATATTATGTCAGAAAAGAAATTAAATGGTACTGTCATTGTAACTTATCGTTGCAATGCGCGTTGTTCAATGTGTAATCGTTACAAGGCTCCTTCTAAGCCTGAGGAGGAAATCTCTATTGAGACTATCAAGAAACTTCCTAAGATGTATTTTACCAACATCACGGGTGGTGAGCCTTTCATCCGTACGGACTTGAAGGATATCGTACGTGAGCTTTATAAGAAGAGCGACCGTATCGTGATCTCTACCAACGGCTTCTTCACCGACCGTATCATCGACCTGGCGAAGGAGTTCCCTCAGATTGGTATCCGTATCTCTATCGAGGGCTTGGAGCAGACCAACAATGAAATCCGCGGTCTGAACAATGGTTTCAATCGTGGCTATACTACCCTGAAGAAGCTCTGCGAGATGGGATTGAAGGATGTGGGCTTCGGTATGACCGTTCAGGACAAGAACGCTCCTGACCTCGTGCCTCTCTATGAGTTGAGCAACAAGATGGGTATGGAGTTTGCTACCGCATCGCTCCATAACTCTTTCTATTTCGTTGAGGCTAAGAACATCATCCACGACCGTCCGATGGTGGCTAAGAACTTCGAGAACCTGGTGAACGAGCTGTTGAAGTCTAACTCTCCAAAGAAGTGGTTCCGTGCTTACTTCAACCATGGTCTCATCAACTATATCTATGGACAGAAGCGTCTTTTGCCTTGCGATATGAGTTTCGATACCTTCTTCATCGACCCATACGGTGATGTGATGCCATGTAATGGTACCAAGGACAAGGAGGTGATGGGTAACCTGAATCGCCAGACATGGGATGAGCTTTGGAGTTCTCCTGAGGCTGAGCAGGTACGCAAGAAGGTAAGACATTGCGACAGAAACTGCTGGATGATCGGTTCTGTTTCTCCTGCCATGCACAAGTACATCAAGACTCCTGCTCTGTGGGTTGCTAAGCACAAGCTGAAGAGCCTGCTCGGTATGAAGTACTCTATGTATGAGAATCCTATCTGCTGCGAGTATCGTGATGGTAAAGTAACCAAGGAGCAGCTTGACAAACTTTCTACCTGCGATATGAATGCGGTGGTAAACAATGGACTTTCTGCCGATTCGAAGGAGGCTTTGAAGGGCAAGCGCGGCGAGGACATCGTGAACGCTGACGTGGCAAGCCAGGGTTATGAGGCTACCAAGAAGGAAACAGATAGAAATATCGAAATCAAGTAACATGAAAATAGTAGTGACTGGAACTCGTGGTATTCCTAATATCATGGGTGGCGTGGAGACGCATTGCGAGGAATTGTTTCCTCGCATTGTGTCTCTTGGTTTTGATGTTACACTGATTCGTAGGTCGAATTATGTGCATGACGATTTGAAGGAGTGGAAGGGCGTGAAACTTGTCACGTTGCCTTCGCCAAAGAAAAAATCGTTTGAGGCTATAATCCATACTTTTCGTACTATAAACAGGGCAAAGAAGTTGGGCGCAGATGTGCTACATGTGCATGCCATCGGTCCTGCTTTGCTTGTTCCTTATGCCAAGTTGTTGGGCATGAAGGTGGTGTTTACTCATCATGGTCCTGACTATGACAGGGATAAGTGGGGATTTGCAGCCAAGACTATACTGAAGTTGGGCGAAAGAATGGGATGTATGTTTGCTGATGACGTTATCGTTATCTCAAATGTAATCAAGAATCTTATCGCTAAGAAGTATGGCAGGACTAAGAACGTACACCTTATATATAATGGTGTGTCGGAGCCTGAGATATGCGACTATCCTGAATATTTCAATGAACTTGGTATAGAGAAGGGTAAGTATGTGCTGGGTATGTGTAGATTTGTGCCAGAGAAGAATCTGCACCATCTTGTGGAGGCTTTCGTGAAATGGAAGAAGGCGCATACTGATAGGACGGATATTAAACTGGTATTGGCTGGAGATACAGACTTTGAGGATAGTTATTCTTTGGGATTAAAGGAAATGGCAAGGAAGAATGGAGTGGTATTGACTGGATTTATAAAGGGCAGAAAACTTCATTCGCTGTTGACGAATTGCCGTTGCTATTGTTTGCCTTCTTCGCATGAGGGTTTACCTATAGCTTTGTTGGAGGCAATGAGCTATGGTGTAAAGGTAGTGGTTAGTGATATTCCTGCAAACTTGGAAGTTGGTTTACCACAGGATGATTACTTCCATTGTGGAAATGTTAATGAACTTTCAGAAAAGCTCGGAAAGATTATCGAGGCTCCATTACAGCATGTGGATTACGACATGAGCAAATATGATTGGGACCAGATTGCTGATGAAGTAAGTGAGGTGTATCAAGGGGTGAGGAAATGAAATGATAGAAGATTTTTTCTCAATACTTCAAGCAGCAATTGGAAAATCTGTTCGCCTTTCTCATTCGCTATCAGATGATGAATGGCAAGAGATGTTTGAATTGGCACAAAAACAAGCTTTGCTTGGTATTGCTTTTGAGGGAGTGAAAAAGTTGCCACAAGAGTATTGGCCAAAGGGTGGCATGGTTTTGAAATGGACTATGGCCACCGAAGCTATCAAACATAGAAATAGACAAACAACAGATGTCTGTCTGCGACTAACAGAGATAATGTCAAAGGAAGGCTTTGACATTTGTATATTAAAGGGACAGGCTAATCATGTATATTATGATAGATTGATAGATGGTGTTTCGTTGGGAATGCAGCGTGTATGTGGTGATGTGGATGCTTGGATTTGGCCTAAGGAAAAGATTCTGCATCCAGTAAAGAGTATCATAGATTACTGTCAGCGAAAGAATATATTGCTCTCTTTATGTCATTTGCATGCTGAGGTGAAACCTATAGGTGGAGTGCCTGTAGAAATACATTTTCGCCCTTCATTCTTAAATGCTCCTTGGAGGAATAGAAGTTTTCAAAAGGTGTTTAAGGTTGCAGTGTTTGAAAATGCTAAGATCGATGATATAGGCATTGTAAAGAAACTACGTGTTGATTATGATTTGATCTTTCAGATGAATCACATTTTCAGACATCTATTGGATGAGGGTGTGGGAATGCGACAAGTGCTTGACTTTTATGTTTTGCTGAAAGAATATAATAAGGAACAAAGTGAACTGTCGGAGTTGATGAGTCGGAGTGAAATCATGTTCCATATTTGTGCTTGTGGAATGAAACGTTTTGCTTCTGCCTTAATGTTCGTACTAAAAGATATATTTGACATGAGTAACGATGAACTCTTGTGTGCAGTATCAGAGCAACATGGAGCTTTTCTTTTGGATGAGATGATGGCAGCAGGAAATTTCGGTCACTACGATGAAAGGATGAAAACTTTAGAAGTAAGAAAAGGCAAGCTGTCCTACCAGTTGCAAAAGGCACAACGACGTTTCAAAAGAAACCTTCGTTTCTTGACAAGTTACCCAGAAGAGGTAATATGCGAACCTTTTGCAAGAGTCTATCATTTTGTATGGAGAAAATTCGGTTTGTACCGATATTGAAATATACGGGCGAACGGCTCCCTCTCCCATTTTTTTTTGAGCTACTTTTCGGGGGTGGGGCTTAGTAGCCCGTTTTTGAAAATATTACCTTATGGGATTGTAAGAGCTGGGTGGATGGGAGGATAGCCGTAAGGAACCACAAATCGGGTGGACTAAATTTAATATTAACTTCTAATTTTTTCAAACAAATGAAGACTTTAATTTTAATTTAGGTCGGGCATAAGCTTGCCCGACTTTACAGAAAGTTGTGTAGGCTGAGTCTTGAAGAATCTGCCAAGTGTGTTATCGCAATTTTGGATTTGTCAAGCATGGTGACCAAACTGTATTTGGGAATTCCAATTGATCTTGTTGACGTGTTCAACGCAGGTCAAGACATTATGTCGATTGTGTAGTACATTAAACAGGTGATTCAAACTCATGTTTGACACCGGGGAGGCGGTTCGCCGCCTCCCTTATTTTACAAAATGTAATAAGTATTCGTTATGAAGTACTCCACAGAACAATCAGAAATAACAGAAAGAACTGAACGGATAAAACAGTTCGCATTGTTAGTTGACAAATACAACAGAAATGATATTGACAAAGAGAAAATCATTTCGGAGTTGGCTAAGATCGAAAAGACTGATTGGACAAAAGAGAATTTGTTCAACCAATTGTTGGGATATAGTGTTCTTGGAGATGCCTATAGTGCACTAAAACGGCGAAATTTAGATTACGCAAAAGCTTACTATACCAATGAATATGTCTATAAGGAAATAAGTTACTATCATAATGTTCAGTATCTTATCACTCGTGTGAGAAAGGAGGAATGGGCTGCACTCTATGTCACAGCCTTTGCGACTTCATGTCGTGCTTATTTGTGTTTAGCGAATGCTTACGACCATCTTGGAAGGTTTTGTGAGGCACAACAATACTACAGAATGGCATTGCAAGATGCGCATAACACGAAAGAAGTTGAAATTAACCAAGGTTTTGTATATGCAAATATGCACACTTTTTGGACAAAGGAAGAACCTTTCATCATTAGAAAGGCACAGATGATGATGCGGAAATATCCACAAGCATACTATATGCTACCACATTTTAATTCTATGCTTACATGGACTGTACCGTCTTTTGATGCTCCTTCTATAGATTTTACGACCATACCAGATGGAGAATATGAGAAATGGGTTTGCCAAAACTATCTTAGAGTTAACCGCTTTAATGATGTTGAGCCATATTCCTGTCTATCACTATCAGATAACGTAGAATTACCAATTATAGCTGACACGCCTGAGAATAAAGCTCTTTATGAAAGTATCTTTGAAGAAATCAGAGACATTTTCATCAACACTCGCAGAATGTTATATGGCATTATAAGGGAAGATGAAAACAGCATGAACGTGGAAATGCTGAAGATGGCATATAAGAATTTCTATTCCATTTTTGATAAAATAGCCATGTTCTTATCCACCTATCTTGGCATAAAGCTGAAACCATATGAGATAGACATGGCCAAAATATGGAATTGTAAGAATGGAGACATCCGTCCAAAAATAATGGCACATTCACACAATATGCCATTATTGGGTTTGTATAACATCAAGTTGGATGTATATGGGATGAAAACAGCGTGGTTTGTAGTTGATGAGCAGACTAAGGACTTGAAGATGCTCCGCAATTACATGGAACACAAGTCGATAATTGTCAAGGATGAGCCTATGTCTCATACTGAATACCAGTTGACGATTTCTAAACACGAATTGGAGCTTAATACTATCAGATTGGCGCAACTTGTAAGATGTGCCATCATATACTTGTGCAATTTTGTTATGCAGGCAGAATATGACAAACAACATCCAAATGAATATTGAAATGACAACTTTTAAACGCCCTTGGATGGAGCATTTGAAAATGGGAGAAAGTGACATAATTCCTTCTCGTGGTTTTAAACTCATTGGCTTGAAATTGTATTCTCCAAATGAGGAGAATGCAATTTTACATGCCAAGATGATGCAAAAGTCTCTGTATGGTCATGAAGATTGGTTGTACATCAATGATGGTTTTACTATATCAGGCGATGTTGAGAATGGATTCGGTGTGGACATTCGACAGGATGCATTTGACCCCGAACATCTTCTATATTCACCAGAACATGGTGTGAAAGTGAGCATAAGTGCCATTGTTGGACAGAATGGTACAGGAAAGAGTACTGTCATTGATATGATATTAAGAACTCTCAACAACCTTTCTGCTGCCATATTAGGAGAAACTTTCAATTATTCAAGTGCCCAACATCTACATTATATAGAACACGTTTATGCCTCCGTTGCCGTCTATTTGGATCATGAAGTGAAAATTCTTACCGTAAAAGGAAGAAATGTATCTATTTCAACAATAGACGAGTTTAATCATTGCGAAACAATCTATATTATTGAAAGTCCTATTGGTGAAGAATCCACTGAACCTTTACAATATCAAGATGGGAAACATGCCTATCTAAGTGAGTGGTTCTATACCATCATAAGCAATTACTCTTTATATGCTTATAACTATCGAGATTATGAAAGCGAGAAAACTCCAGAGGAAAAATTATCCAAATTATATGGCAATATTGGGCAATTGAAGGAAGAAGACCATTATTGGTTAAAAGGTGTGTTTCACAAAAATGATGGTTATCAAACTCCTGTTGTCGTTCATCCCATGCGGGAAGAAGGATATATCAATGCCAGCAAAGAAAACATGCTTGGCAAGAACAATCTTGTCAATCTCGCTTTCCATGAAGTTTCGGTTATTGATGACGAGGGAAACACTATTCCCGAATTTCCTTTACGAGTAATCAACAATACTTATGAAGTTGTCGGTTTCAAGTTTAGTTATAAGGACGAAAATAGATATGAGGGATTTGAAGAGTTGTATTTAAGCAAACTCATTCCTGCAAATATGGCAAAGGAAGAGAAGGAAAACTTAAAGCAACGGTTTGTTTCCATGATAAACCCTATTTGTAGGTTCTGGGCAAAACAAATGCGGCTAATCCTAAACACCAATGTAGAAACTTTGCCTAATTTGAAACGTCAAGCATGGGAATATGTAGCCTATAAGACACTGAAGATAATACAAACTTACAAGCCATACGAAAAGGATTGGAACTGGTTGAGCGGTAACCAGTATAAAGAGTGTTTCATAGCACGCTATATTCATGATGTACTCCATGACCAGACGCACCGAACCAAGAAACTTCGTCAACAATTAGCATTCTTGGTTTTTCTTGACACAGATGGATATTATGCAATAAAAAATGATGTCGCTTTTGCCGATGACGTAGATTTGTTTATAAAAACATATCAAGGCAAGTTCTTTTATGAAAGTGAAAAGGAACGTAATAAGCCCACGATTGATTTCAAATTTCAAAAGGAAGACTTGTTGCCTCCGCCTATTGCAGATATTACGTTGATGATTGTAAAACGTGAGGACAAAAAGGCTTTCAAGGAAAATCCGAAGTCTGTTGAGTTGATACCATTTACAGGATTAAGTTCTGGAGAAAGGCAAATAGCCTATACTTTGGGAAATGTATTGTATCATCTTGTCAATATTAACTCAACCATACAGGATGATTCATTGGAGAGAAGTCATTTGTCTTTTCTGAAATACAATCATGTATGTATGCTCATGGATGAAGTGGAACTCTATTACCACCCAGATTTGCAGCGTAAGTTTGTAAAACTGCTGTTGGATTCTATTATGTCAGTACCACTTAATAACATTTATGACATCAATATAACGTTAGTCACTCACTCGCCATTTGTGTTGAGTGATATTCCCCAAAGCAATATCTTGTGCTTACAAAGAGATGAGAAAACAAAACATGGAGGACAAACGTTTGGAGCAAATATAGTTGACATGTTAAGTGAGTCTTTCTTTTTGGAAGGCACAATGGGAGATATAGCCCAATCCTGCATCAACGAATTTGTGGAGTTCTATTTCTTGCATCGACAACATCAAGAGTCATTGAGAAAAAGTGAAAATGGCTGGCAAATTGAAATGAATATGACAGAAACCTTTGAAGAGCGAAGAGATAAATTTGACTATGTTACCAGCATTGTCGGTGAAGAGTATCTTCAGAAAGAGCTAAGGGAAATGTATGATGAGTTAGTGGATTTTTATGACAGTAAGGAATGAAACCTATAGAGTATCCATCGCAAGGAACAAAGGAATTTGTAGATTTAGTCAACGACTATTTGAGCATATTCGCTACTGATTTAACTGACAAAGTTTCAAAGAGTGGAAGGAGAAGGCTTGGGCTTGAATCCAAATGGGAAAATTGGAAACGGAAGCATGGATGTGTCAGAACATTAAACAAATCAGTAGCAGACTTGCTGATTATGGATTTTGATGATTTGGTTTCTTTCTATGAGAACTTTCTTCCTGTATGTTCAAAAAGATGTTTTACTTTAAAAAGTTTATATGACCTTCAGGAGATTTTCAAATACACAGGTAAATACGATACTAAAATTTCTGATTTCTTCAAAAGACATGCTGATGAATTAAAAATATATACATGCCATTATTGTGACATGGCATATATCAATGTTTATATAGAAAAAAACAAGGGTACATCCAAAAGTCAATTTGATATAGACCACTTTTTACCCAAAAGCAAATGTCCTCCTGTTGCATTATCTTTGTTTAATTTCGTTCCTTCATGTCCTGTTTGTAACGAACGGATAAAGCGTGAAGAATTACCTAAAGTAAAATTGAAGGAACTGAAATTCCTTAGTCCTTCTTCATTTGATTTTGATCTGGATAAAAGGATAAAGGTAAAGTTAGGGCATCAGAAGAGAACTCATGAGGACTTTATATATTTTGTGGCGAAATATCCATATAGCAAATATGTTGATTTTTTCCATTTGCAAGAGCGGTATGATTATCACAAAGTTGAAGCACTCAGATTGGAGAAGCTAAAAAAGAACTATTCAAAAGCTCAAATAGCATTAATTGCAAAATGTCTTCATCGTTCCTCTAAGAGCGTAAGAGAAGATATTTTCAACAAAAAATCTCTACAAGAAAATCATCGCTGCTTTTTTAAGTTTACCCTTGACATATTGAATCAATAGAAATTATGGAACCAAACAACACCCAACATAAATTCTACCTCTGGCATCTTGACATCGAACCATTCACATGGCATACTTTCTATGGCGAACAATGTCCGCCATTTGTTACCGAAGAGAACAAGGAGGCATGGCAACGCTATCTGAAAAAAGTCATCAAGAAGCATCTGAAGGCAGAGGTGATGAATACACCTGAGTTCAGAGATATTTAACTCCAGATAAGGGAAGAAAAGCTGTTGCGCATCAAATGGGACGAGCAGAGAAAACGGTCCATGGAGAAGCAACGGTATCGTGCCAAGATGGAACGACCGAGAATCAACTATATTCCGAAAGGGCTGAGCGTGGACTATGAAGAAGAATACTCCAAATATCTGATGCAGGAAGTAAGCTTTGAGCCAAGAGACAATGATGACTTCACGGCACAGCTGCGTCTGCTGGAACGATGGCACAAGAAATCTATTCCGCAGATACTGGCCAAGAACAGACCCGATGCAGCGTATGCCATCGCTATGACGCTGTGCAAGCATATACCACTGCTCATCAACCGTGATGACATACAAGAACTGGTAGGCGAATACAAAAGACGTATCGGCAAACTGATATTTGATAGCTATCAAGCCCTGGTGGAAGCTGTCAAGGTATGGAACTACGAGGAGAAACGCCAGGAGGTATGCCGCTATATCAAAGAGACAGCAGGACAATACCCCAATCATCGAGGCATGAAGAAGAAGCTGATGGACTTGATGCCAGAGACACCATTTGAGGGTGAGCCGATGGCTGTGATTCGTGAGCCAAACGACATGGAGAAATCACTCCTGTAAATTATCAACTACACCAATAATGAAACAGAAACAATGAGAGAAGCACCAATAATATTACCAGTGTTCACAACCAGTGTGCCGTTGGATTTTCCGTCTGAAGGCACGTTTGCGTTCAATAAGAAAACCCATAAGCAGTTGGAAGTGACGGTGAGAATCAACGAGCACCAGTACTTCAACATGAACTTCCTGAACCATGACGGATATATCATGGCATGCTGCAGATGGGCGCATGTATTGGACTTTGCAGAAAACGGTTATGACCGTTACGAACAGATCATCAAAAAACATTTCCGGAAGAAATATCCTGTCATCAGCAGTCTGTATGGACAGCATACCGATACGGCTGAAGACATCCATATCTCCACCATCGGCTTTGAGGGCAATCCAAAGGAATGGTATATCTCCATGCGCATCTATGGAGAGAAGTTCGATGATCTGCTGCATGGCAATCTGCTGATGAACGTGGCGTTTGCCTCTGCCGTGGGTAATCTGTGCATGGCAAGCGTGAACGTGTTCAAGGAAATCATGAAGAGCGATGCCAAGCAGCCGAAGATATTGCTGAATGAGTTGACAGGTATCGACGAGATTAACAAAGACTTTGACTTCGGCAATTATCTGGATGCCAGAAATCCTGAGACAGGCGAGATTATATCGACAGCGAGAGAAGACGGTAAGGCTTCGGGAGTGGAACTGCCTGAGGAAATAGAAATGCCACAGAATATGGAGATGTACCCTGTCAGTACCTATTTCTTTTTCTTCACGGAAACGCTGAAAGACATGGACTTTGTCATATTCAGTAATGCCTTGTATTTTGAAATCTATGGCATGATGAGGAAGTTGAAGGAATATGATTTCTTTACTGATGAAAAGTTGGAAGAACTGGAGAAAACCGTTTCTATTTTGGGTGATAAGGTGATAGCAGGAGAAGATGCCGGTACAGAACGACTGCGGATTACAACAACAGTATATCAGATCACGTCGAAGATGCGTACACCGTTGTTGGAAGAGAAATACCATGTCAAGGAGACAGAAGAAGGTAAGTTTGCCTTGGAACTGGATGGGTATATCAAGAAACTGATATGGAGGAAATGGGATACCACCTATCTGGAAGAACGGATGAAGCAAGAGGATGAGGTCACGGCAAAGGTGGAGGCAAACCAAGCTCTTGTCAAGAAAAAGAGTGAAGAATGGAAAGCCATCATGGAAGGAATGTCGTTCAATGCCTTTCTGTTGTTCCACAGCAAGATGAATGAACTGATGAAGACCAAGAAGGCAACACTCGTCAAGTATGGTTTCCTGGCATCTGAGATGCTGGATAACCATAAGCGCTATTGGGCATGTTCCTACTATTGGCACAACAAGGAATATGATGAACAGGAATATATAAGGTACAGAAAACAGACTGAAATCATCGTAACCATCTTCTATGAAGGTATTCTGAGTGGAACACAGTATGGCAATCATCCTAGAACAAAATATGCCTTGAAGATTCATAGCATCATCGAGGAATTGATGAATAAAGACTGGAGTAAAGTCAACGAGACTCTTAAATAATGAAGGAAATCAAGCTATTTGATTACCAAGAGGATATGAAGGAACGGATTGAGAAGGCGTTGCGCCTTCATCGGTCCGTGATGGCACAAATGCCAACTGGAACAGGTAAGACATACCTGTTAACAGCAGTCATAGACTCTTTTGTGAGCAACCATCCAATCGAGAGAGTATGGATTGTAGCCCATAGAAGAGAGCTTGTTTCGCAGATAGACGAAACCGTAAGAAAGTTCCACTCCTATTCCGCATCAAATACCCCTTCCCTATTGTCATCCGTCAAAGCGATGTCAATTCAGTGGCTGATGAGACACTATGACGAGATAGAGGAAGAGCCGGGGATGATTGTGATTGACGAGGCGCACCATGCGCTTGCCAAGACCTATAAGGAAATGTGGGAGAGATTCCCGAATGCTAAGTTCCTGGGGCTGACGGCTACACCTTGCCGATTGAATGGTAAGGGATTCACAGACCTGTTTGACGTGTTAGTGCAGTCATGGGGTGTTCCTGAGTTTATCAGCAAGGGAAGATTGGCAACATACGATTTTGTGAGCATCAAATCGGATGGTGTGACGCAACGGCTCATCGATTCCATGCAGAAGCGAGGAGCAGATGGTGACTACCAGAACAAGGAAATGGATATGTTGCTGAATAAGAAGCCGAGCATCGAAAAGCTCTATCGGAGCTTGGAAGAATATGGTAAAGACAGAAAGGGCATCGTGTATGCTATCAATATTTCTCATGCTCAGAAAATCACAAAACTGTATCAGGAACATGGCGTGAAAGCCATAGCCATAGACTCGAAGACTCCTGCCACGGAAAGACAACAAGACATTGAAGCCTTCAAGAAAGGTGACATCCAAGTACTAGTGAATGTGGACATCTTCTCGGAAGGATTTGACTGTCCGGATGTGGAGTTTGTACAGTTGGCTCGACCAACGCTGTCACTTGCCAAGTACCTGCAGATGGTGGGACGAGGATTGCGAGTAGCTAAGGGAAAGAAGAACTGCGTGATTATAGATAATGTGGGACTGTATAGGGTATTCGGATTGCCTTCGCAAGTATGGAACTGGAATGCGATGTTCGAGGGAAAACTGAAAGTTGGCAAGAAAAAGGAGACAGCCAAGGAAAGAGAGTTTTTCCTGATGAGCAAGGTGCAAGACGATATTCAGATTAATCCAGACTCGGAAATGATGATGGTGATGAGCCATGAGGAACTGATGCAGTCGTTGCTGTATCGGGAGTTTGTTGATTGCAATGATGATTTTGCCATCATCAAGCTGCCTGACGGAAAGATGACGGTGGTAAATAGACAAGGCGAACAGGTGATAGAACCAGGCAACTATTATGAAATGAAGTTCTTGCGAGGTAATATCTTATCCTATCGACCTCGCAGAAAGACTGTGTGTTACTACGACCTCTTGGCGAGAGTTGTCATCGACGAGGACATTCATGCGAAGGATGCTCCCAAGGTAATCACTATTAATGAATGGGAATTCGTCGAATATAATGGTCTCTTTAGGTCTCGTACCTACGAGAACTTTGCTTTACCTTATCGCCCTTCACAATATGACCTGTTGAACCGTGGGCATTACTTGATATATCACAATAATTATTCCGTAGGAAGTGGTTGCCAGGTATGGTACTATTATGAAGGCGGTGACGGTTTGATGCGTAAGGATTATACGGAGAGTAAGGATGTGTGCTTTTTGCGTAATGATTATGAGCATGTATATTGGCTATGTGCTAAACTGTATGGACGAAATATTGTTGTCATGGACAGCAAGCAGGACTACTACATGGTGGATTCAAATATGAAGAAGACCTATATAGGATGCAATAATCCAAAGAATGAGAAGGAAGATTTGAATGTCGTGATGCCTCGTCTTGGCAAGAAATACTATCATGAGATGATGTTGCAAAAGAAGGAAATGGAAGCAAGCGAGATGCTTCTTTTGCGTGAGAAGTCAGAGGCAGGACATGTGGAATTGTATCAGGCAGGAAAGAAATGGGGCGTGAAGGTAGATGGTAAAGTTATCGTGCCACCTCTCTACCACAGCATAGCGCAACCTGTCGGTGCTTATTGCGCCTTTGAACAGGTTCCCAGACATTGGGGTGTTATGACATTGAAAGGAAAAGTGATTGTTGATGCCAAATATGAGAAGGTGGAGATTCGTGATAATGGAATCGCTATGGTAACAAACATCACGGGCAAAACACAGACAATCAATCTGAAATGACGAAGGATATTCAGCTTTTTGATTATCAGGAGGATATGGTGAAACGAGTGCAAGAGGCATTTAGATACCATGACTCTGTGATGGTGCAAATGCCGACGGGAACAGGGAAAACTCATGTGCTTGCAGCCATTGTGGGCTTGTTCTTGAAGAAGAACGTATGTATTGTTGCCCATCGTCGTGAACTCGTATCACAAATCAAGGACACGCTTGCAAGATTCTTTCATGCCTTGGATTCAGAGAAAATCCAAGTGACATCCATACAATGGCTGTCGAGACACTATCAAGAGATAAAGGAGAAGCCGAGTCTGATTGTGATTGACGAGGCACATCATTCTTTGGCTGAGACATACGCAGAGGTGATGAATGCCTATCCGAAAGCGAAGAAGTTGGGACTGACGGCTACACCATATAGAATGAACGGCAAAGGATTCACGGATTTGTTTGACATGCTGTTATGTTCTTGGAACATGGAAAGGTTTATTGCCGAAGGGCGGTTGAGCCTGTATGACTATTACTCCATCAAGCCTGACAGTGCTGCCCAGCTGCTGATAGACTCATTGCAGAAGCGAGGAGCTGATGGTGACTATCAGCAAAAGGAGTTGAACGAGGTGATGGATGTGAAGCCGTCACTCGAAAGACTATGCCTTACCATCAAGGAGTATGTGCCAGGAAAGAAAGGTATCGTATATGCTATCAGTATTCAGCATGCTGAACATATTGCAGAGTACTATCGGGATAACGGCATCAAGGCTGTTGCCATTTCGAGCAAGACACCGCTTGCAGAACGGCAAGAGCTTATAGAAAGATTCAAATCGTCCTCGCTCTCCTCTTCCCTAAATTCCACTTCTGATGATATAGAAGTGTTGGTGAGTGTGGATTTGTTCTCGGAGGGCTTCGACTGTCCAGATGTGGAGTTCATACAGTTGGCAAGACCTACGCTGTCATTGGCTAAGTATATGCAGATGGTGGGACGAGGACTGCGAGTGGCAGAAGGTAAAGAATACTGCGTGATACTGGATAATGTGGGACTGTATAAGCGGTTTGGATTGCCATCTGTGGATAGAGATTGGCTGAGCATGTTTGAAGGACGTACTTCTCTGGATGGCATTCTGCAAGAGGCGTGTATGCTAGTCAATAGTCACAACTGCAGGATGGACTTGATAATGAATGGTGATGAGGAGATGATGAAAATCATCAACCATGAGCGCCAGCAGCAGATGATTATGGACACCTATGGCTATGAGATTGTAGAAGACGATAAAGGTCTGAAGGGTATCAAGGATAAGGATGGCAAGATGATATTGGAATGCCAATATAAGAAGATAGAAGTAACCAATGATGGTTTTGCCTATTGCTATATAAGAAAGAAAGTTGGTCGGAAAGAATGGATAGACTTACAGAACAGGTTGTGGTTTGCCAATAAGCCACAAAGTGTAAAGTTGATGGGCATCGATTTCTGTACAGAGGATGGCAAAAAGCTGTACCCTCGCATCCTATCGAAGTACATTGATGAAAAGACCTATCTGACGGTAAAAACCTTGGAACTGCAAGTAGGAACAGGACTGAGCTGGAAGCATAGGTTTATTCCTTGGGACGAGCCGAATAAGGTGTATCTGTATAAAGAAGGAGAAGGCAACTCGCGACTGTATATTGATGAGAATGAACAATATTATGTGCAGAAGAACATCGGCAGTCAACTGGAGAAAGTGGACTCTCGTGAGGAGTTGGCTGTGTTTGCTCAAAAAGACAAAGAAGAAAGGGAGGAAAGCTTAGAAAAGCTTAAGAATTCATATAAACTTTATGAATATTATCCTGTCGATAACTTCTATTCAGTCAAGAAATATCTTGGAACAGCGAAAGATAAGATAAGAATCGAGAAAGACGGCATTTGGCATGTGGATGATGCACTGAGTAATGAAAGATTTTGGGTTGACCCTATCACACATCGGAAACATTATACAAGGCCTGTCCTGTTTAGGCGTGGTTATCTGAACATCATAAGGGAAGGCGACTGGTGTTATGTGAGAAATATCCCTGGACTCATGAACAGGCCATTAAGGCAATGGGAAATTGTGGCAGATGACAATATCTGTGTCATCAATAATACGTATCTGATAGAGAAAAGTGAGACTGATCAATGGTATAAGATATGCAGAAGAACAGATGACTTCACTTACTTTTCTGTTTTGGCATGCTATTATGAAAGTGAAATCATCATGGATGATACGGAGATCCAAATTACTCAATTTGATGGTGAGGGCTTGAAAATGACCCAAGAAGGAATGCCTTATACACCAATTGTGATAAAAACACGTAAAAGAAGTAGATGGCAGTGACGAAAACAGACCGATGTGAATAAGAGTTCATGTCGGTCTGTTTTCGTTATAACGGAGAACTGTTAGCTGTGAAAAGGATGGCGGGATTGATACTCTTGCCATCCTTTTTGCATGTAAGGTGGAGATGGCTGCCAGTACTACGACCGGTATTGCCAGTTACACCAACTATGATACCAGGATAAACGTATTCTCCTTTACGAACTATGATAGAGGATAAATGGCAATAGCTGACATGATAATTGCCATGCCTCAATGTAACATAGTTGCCAGAACGATTGTCATACCCAACCTTTTCGACAATACCATCCATCATGGCATAGGCAGGTTCGTTCTTCGCACGAAGATCCAAACCGTTGTGCCATGACAGTTTGCCTGTAAATGGGTCACGACGATAGCCATAAGGGCTGGTGACTTTGATTGATTTCAGTGGATAAGTGATGCTTGGATAGCCGCTTATCCACTGTTTTTGTTTGCTATCCACAGAGTCTGTTTCCTGTTGAAGTAGATTTGCTTGTATAGAATCTACAGGTTGATTGGCAGGAAGTAGAAACTTCTCCTCCACTTTCCTGACTTTGTAACGGCATACGTTATTGCTGACGGTATTGAACTGCGCTTTTGCACTTGATACCGCCAGACAACTTATTGCCCATAATGCCATTATTTTCCTATTCATAGTGCAAAGTTAGGGAAAGAAATTAAGAGTGATACACGATGCAGTAAAAGTATAACATAAAATAAGATTAAAGTATGATTGAGAGTATGAAGTGATGATATAATCATAATAAAACGGAAAAGATTAGGCGGTGGAGCATAGGCTTTCTTGTATTCATTTCTCTTAGACTATCTTTGCAAGGCAATATGTAAGTATCATTCTAAATATAATCAGAATATGAAAAGAAACTCATTTGAAGAAAGCGAAGTGCCGTACCAGACACTTGCCAAGTTTGGACTCACCCACGAGATGATTGAAGACCTTCCGATGCATGCCTTGGAGGACATCAGCAATGGTCGTCCATCGCCAGTGTTGCCTGTGAGTATGGAAGTAAACGAGGGTTACAGTATCAAGAGCAGAACCCGATTCACCTTGGTAAGAATGGCAGACGGAAATGTAGATGTGATGTTCTATCCTGTTTTGAAATACGCCCCATTGGACAAATTCACCAAGGAGCAGCAGGAACTGTTGAAGCAGGGCAAGGCAGTTGTGGCAAATGTGAATATTCCCGATGGCAATCCTATCAAGGCATTCGTACAGATTGACGGAGAGACCAACCAAGTGATGGCTGTGCCGACACCTGTGATAGGCAGAAACCTACAGGTGCTATCTGATGAACTCAGTCTTGGAGGAACGGAATTAAAGAGCATCCAAAATGGCGAAGCACTGACATTTGCCGTAGAAGACGAACCTGTAACAGTAGGCATCGACCTGAAGAGCGACACAGTCATCCGCTTCGCCAACGGTGATGGTGAGCAGTGGCGCAAGGAGGGCAAGCGAGAGTGGGACAAATACACTTTCGGCATCTATGGCTGTTGGGTGATGGACGATGATGGCAACCTCGACTATGTTCCAGAGGAGGAATATACCGAAGAGTTATGGAATGAGCAGAAAAAGGCTGCTGGAAGACATGCTTCTGCTGTTGCAAGAAAGTAAAGTGAAACATCAAACTTAGAGAAGAAATGAGAAAAGGACCTTATTATACAGAAGACATCCTTGTGGATAAGATGCAGAGCGGTGAATACGGTTGGCTCGACTATGTGAATCATTTCAGTGAGGAATGGCAGAACGAGTATGAGGAATACTGCAAGGAACATGCTCTGTGCATCGGCAACGAGAGTGCGGAACAGTTTGTGAAGTACAAGGACGAGCTGTTGGAGCAAGGAATGGAAACAGAGAACGCTTAATACAATCATGCTATGGCGATAAGAAAGAACTTGAATCCAAGACAGATGGACATTCAGCCAGAGATGCGTGACGTCTTGATGCGCAATGGTATGCAAGCCCATATCATTGCCAACGGTGACGGTTATCAGTTAGCGGTACAGGGACACGACTCCCCACTTTTGACCTATAACCTCACCGAGAAACAGATGTTGGCATTGACTGATTGGGGGACCAACTCTGCCAACAAGAAGGCATACAATGTCTTTACCAGTATTATAGGCAAAGACTTCTACATGCCGAGAAACCTTGCCCATGCAAGGAATGCTAACGGAAGAGTGGCTATGGGGCTGCATGGATATAGGATTGGTGCTGGAGAGTACGGACGGTTGGGATGGAGTCCAGATTTTTTAGGTTGGACACCGAGAATGCAGGACGGCTATCATCTACGCAGAGTCGGTGGACAGATGTTCTATGCAGGATCACCAATGGTAGCGGAAAGACCTGACAGAAGGCTGAAACCTGGTGAGTTAACCTCTGGAGGTTATGGCTTTTACTATAAAGGACAGCAACAAGTAGCATCACAAGCAGATGTATTACAAAACCTGCAAGCCGTGATGACACCTGTAGAAACACGTCCAAGAAGTCAAGAGCCAGCCAAACCCTACAAGGAATTGATAAGCTCACCAGTATATTTTTCCAACGATCAATGGCAGGAATGTCTGTATTCACATGGTATCATCATTGATGAGAAGGCAAAAACACTCACCATCCAATCAGAAAGCACCAAGAGTGATATGGTGTATGACTTGACCGACGATGAATTGAAGGCATTGACCAACAACTCTGTCAAGCAAGTGCCAGTAGCCAAACGACTGGATATATTGAATAATGTCATCAAGGATGATTTCGCCGACAAGATAACGATGGACATGCTCAACAGTAAGGAGCGCATCCATATCGGTTTGCGTCCAGAGGTGCAGCAGGAGTTGGACGGCAAGATGCAGTTGCAATCTACCGTTGAGCCACTGCAAGTGCAGCAAGAACCTATGAACAATAAAGTAGGTATTGTGGATGGGCAGGACTTGGACGAGAGCAAGGGATGGTTCCGTGAAGGCAAGCATGGCAGAGAAGTAACTGTTGGTGAGATACGAGTGGAGCCAGCGGAGCAAGAAGGCAAGTTCCGCATGACAGCCATCATCAACGGTGAACGAGTAAGCCACGAGATAACGCAGAAGCAGTATGACAAGTTCATGGCAGTGGATGACTACCATCGCATGAAACTTTTTTCCAAGATATTCGGTGAGGTAGATATGAAAGACCGTACCAGTTTGGGAACCAAGATTGGAGCTGCACTGTTAGCAGGATTAGGTGTTGCTGCAGAAGTAGGCAGTGAGCTACATCGTCCACATGGCGCACCTGTAGTGATAGTTGACCACCATCATGGTGCAGCACCTGCGCCACCTCGTCCCTACTTCAAACCAGGAGTAGATACGCCAATGGATGTGGCGGCGAGAAACTTTGAGGCTGCCATGAACCAAGAAGTATTGCATCCTCACATGGGGAAAGGACTATAACGGAATACGCTTATGGCAAACAACGAACTGACATATAATGATTTCTTACAGCGTCTGAACATACAGGAGCTGCTGGTGGACGCAGGCTATCAGTTGAACAAACGAGATGGCTTGCGCTATCCGTCGTATGTAAAGGTGGACAGTCATGGACAGCGAGTGAGAGGCGACAAGTTTATTGTCACAGGCAATGGCAAGTGCTGTTTTCAGCCACCAGAACAGAAAAACTATAATGTGATAGGTTTCATCAAGGAGCATCCGATGCTGTTTGACGACTATAAGCCAGGGATGTCATTGGACAGACTGGTGAATGTGGTATGCAACAGACTGTTGAATAATCCCATTGATGTGCGTGAAAGCAGAGTGGCAGAACCCAAGCGAGATGCCAAGCCCTTCAACCTGTCAGACTATGACATCTTGCGTTTCAACCCAAGGGAAAAGGACACCCAACGGAAACACTATCCTTACTTCAAGGAAAGAGGCATCAACATGGGGACACAGTTCGCCTTTCACAAGCATTTCTTCTTGGCAACCAAGCATCGAAATGACGGATTGAGTTTTGCCAATCTCGCCTTTCCACTGTCCTTGCCGTCCAAGCCGGACAGCATCGTTGGATTGGAAGAGCGAGGCAGACCGAGACGAGAGGACGGCAAGGCATACAAGGGCAAGGCGGAAGGAAGCAACAGCAGTGAAGGATTGTGGATAGCCAACCTGACAGGTAAGTCATTGAAAGAAGCCACAAATATTCTATGGTTCGAGAGTGCCTACGATGCTATGGCAGAGTACCAAATCAATCCTGTGAAGAACGTGTATGTCTCGACCGGAGGTACACCGACAAAGGGGCAAATAAAGGGAATGCTGGAAGAGACCCGACAAGCGAACCATTATTTGGGCTTTGACAAAGACGAGGCAGGACGTGGCTTTGTGAAGAACTTCAAAGCAATCGCCAAGGAAATGGGATTTGCAGACTTCACGGTGCAAGCCTTTCATCCTTTGGGACAATATAAAGACTGGAACGATGCCTTACTTGGCAAACGAGACCGACGGTTGATAGACCAAGGAGAGATAGACTTCGACTATTTCGAGTTCGCCAAGGCGCAAGAGGCTGAGAGGCAACAAGAGCAAGCCAAACAGAAGGAAAAAGAGGAACAGACATCGGGCTTCCGCAGATAAAGCACGGTGTCATTATCAAAAAGGAGAACTATGCAGCAGACATATCGGTATAGAAACATCATCATCAAGCCCCATTGGATGCAGTTCGTCATCAACGAGCTGCACTTGCTTGTGCTTATAAGTGTAGGTTTTGTATATGCAGGTATTGATGATGCCGTCCTCTCCACTTTGGTGTTTGTCCTCTCGCTCTTGCTTTCCCTATGTTTGGCATATCGAATGGTCTATCTATGCAGGATGCGGTACATCATCAGTAACGAACAATTAGTGTTTGAGCATGGCGTGTTTCATCGGGAAGTAGATTATCAGGAACTGTATCGTGTGGTGGATTTCAATGAGAGTCAGACATTCATGCAGCAACTATTCCGATTGAAAACCGTGAGCATATATTCTGGAGACAGAACGACACCAAGGCTTGACATTATCGGAGTACCGATGAAGGAAAACTTGGTGACAACCATCAGAGAACGAGTAGAAACCAGCAAACGCAGGAGGAGCATCTATGAGATTACAAATAGGTAAGATATGGTTAATAGCAATTATCGGCATAGCAACGGCATCGGAAGCCAAGGCACAATTGGTGTCATCCAATCCCTTGGAATGGATGGCATTGGCAGAAGGCAATGAACTTATCAACAGTGAGATTGAAAAGCAAATCAACGGACAGACCAAGACGGCGTTGTTGCAGAATACAATGGCTGCTGAGTTTAACCAGATACACAAATGGGAGAAGAAGTACAACAGCTACTTGAAATCAGTGAACGGCTATGCCTCTTCGCTGAAAGCATGTACCCATCTGTATGATGATGGCGTGAAGATTTTCATCACGCTCGCTAAGTTGAAGACAGCCATTAAGGGCAATCCGCAAGGCATCGTGGCAAGCATGAGTATGAACAACCTGTACATCGAGACGGCAACGGAATTGGTATCGGTTTTCAATCTATTGAACGATGCCGTGGCGAATGGTGGCACAGAGAATATGCTGACAGGAGCAGACCGATCCAAAACCTTTTGGGCATTGAACGACAAGTTCTCAGCATTTCAGAAGAAGCTCAACAAACTGTATCTGAGCATCCGCTACTATACAATGAGTGATGTGTGGAACAATGTCACGGCAGGGATGATAGACAGAAGTAATGGTGAGATTGCTACGCAAGCATTGGGGCGGTGGCGGAGAGCTGCCAAAGTCAGTACACCATAATAATATAAAAACATTTGAGTATGAGAACATGGATATTTTGCTTTGGCATAATGTTGCTTTCCGTCTGCAAGGTGCAAGCCCAGAACGACCCTGTGTTGGCAGGAATGATATACGCATATACAAACAAGGCTGAAAAGGAGTTGAAGAACCAGGAGAAGGTGATGCTGATGCAGACCACTGGTCATATATGGTTGAAAGAAGAAGTGGAAGGAACCACCAATCTGCAACGAGAGTTCAACAACTACTTGAACTCGTTCCGCTCCATCGTGGTGTATGCTGCACAGGTATATGGCTTCTATCACGAGATAGACCGGTTGGTGGATAACTTGGGAGGATTCACCAAACAACTGGATAAACATCCGAGCAATACCCTTGCTGTGGCACTGTCAGCCAAGCGCAACAAGATCTATCGGGAGTTGATTATGGGCAGCGTGGAGATAGTAAATGACATCAGGCTTGTATGCTTGTCAGGCAACAAGATGACCGAGAAAGAACGAGTGGAAATCGTTTTCGGCATCCGCCCCAAGCTGAAGGTAATGAACAAAAAGCTGCAACGGCTGACCAAGGCGGTAAAGTACACCTCGATGGCGGACATCTGGGCAGAGATAGAGGAAGGTAGCCACGACAAGGCAGACAAGAAAACCATCGTGAAGGACTGCATGAACAGATGGAAGCGAAACGGAAAGATCAAATAACAATAAAAAGATACGACTATGAGTATATGGGCAAAGATAGCAAAGTATGGCGGCAGTGCCTTGAAAGGTGCAGGTAGTGTCGCCAAGCAAGGACTGAAATCTGCAAGCAATACGGCTGTGCATCCCACCCAAGCACTAAAAGGCGCAGGAAGTGCGATGAAAACAGCCGCTGTGGGCAGCGCAGCAGGATATGTGGCATGGCAGAACCTTGTCAACGACAAGAGCATGGTGGAGATAGCCAGTGATGTGGTGGTAGGAAAAGACACCACGGAGAAAATATCCGAAGCTGTGGAAGACGTGAAAGGACTGAAGAACAAGGCTGGAGAAGCTGTGGATGCTGTGAATGGTGCCATAGGCGACATCAACAGTAAGTGGAGCGGAATGAGCAACTTCTTCCGTGGCATTTTCGGAGGAAACGGACTGGAGATGTTTGGTAACTTCTTCAAGAACTTAGGGAAAGGCAACGTGTCGGGACTGAGCCTTGCAGGACTGGTAACAGCAGCGTTCCTCACCTTCGGACGTTTCGGATGGCTTGGCAAGATAGCAGGATCCATGCTCGGCATGATGCTCATCGGCAACAACTCCAACATCAAGAACATTGTCAGTGGTGATGGTGGTCAAGGAAGAAATGTGAACGAAGCAGAAACGACCACACGCAGTGGCGGCATGAAACGATAAACATAAAAACGACAACAACATGAGATATACAGAAGAAATGATGCTGCAATCAAAAAGCGGCTTTTGCATGCCCTTTGAGGAGCGAGGCAAGGATGTGGAACTGACACTTGGCTATGGCAAACAGAAGCATCCTGTAACAGGAACCGTGTTCTTCCATCACGGACTGGACTTTGAGGCAAATCACTATCTGCTGTCTGCCTTGGCAAGCGGAACGGTATCGGGCATTGGCAATGATGCGACACACGGCATCTACCAAGTGATACGCTACGGCAAATATGAAGTGACCTACGCCCACCTTGCCAACGTGTTCGTGAACTTCGGACAAACCGTGAAGGCAGGAAACATCGTGGCATTGAGCGGTGACAGACTGCATTTCGAGGTGAAGTTTGACGGCAAGGAAATCAATCCTATTGATTTTCTGACCATGCTATATGGCAATGTGAAGGCAATGGAACAGACCGGTAAGACAGGTTTTCCTGAGTTTGAGACCTACGACATGAATATAGCCACACAGTATGACAAAGACCAGAAAGAGATAGAAGAATTGATGCTGCGCTTCATGCCATCGTATATGGAAGACCTGTATAAAGGTATGTATGTGACACCGCAACATGCAGAGCAGTCGCTAAGGAACATCTTTTCCTTGTCAGCGGCGAAACACTATTTCTATGAAGCTATGCCATCCATCAGCAATCCGTTAGGCATCGGGCAGAGAGCTATGCCCTTGGCTTGCAAGGTGCAGAACCTGCTGATTGCGGATTTCTTGAACTATTTGGCATTGCGGCATGGCATCTATCTGTCCACATTGAGCGAAGTTCTAAAAAAAAACTCCATGACGAAGCCATAAGGACAAGTGGCATCATCGACCCACTTGCTGAACTGGACATCGATGTTCAGAGCTTTGACATTCCAAGGTTGGTGAGCGTATATCCCGACCGTGCAGGAGTGAGATGGTGGACAAAGGCGTGGTTCAATAACCGAGAGGAAGGAGAATGCTCCGTGGAGATAGAACTGCAGCAAGCCATCCTCTTCATCCATGACAGAATAGAGAAGGACTCTTGGCTGGAGGAATACTTTCCAAAGCAGATGGAAGTGTATCACCAAGCCATCGAGCAGACAAGAGAACAGATATTAGGTCAACTAAACGTAACGCTATAATGAGTACTATCAAGAACCCGACACGCTTTGCAGAACTGGAGTATTGCCTTCAAGGATATTTTGACGGCAAGCTGGCACCTGTGATGAAACAGGTGCGAGATGAGTTGACTCACAAGCAACTGGAGGAAAGAGGCAGATACCAGAGCAGTTTGGCAGGAGTGCTTGCTTCTGCCAATCCGTATGTCAACAACACCGAGTTTGTTCTAAAGCAAACAGGCAAATGGAACAGCAAAACCACGGAGGACTATCTAGCGATGTGCAACCAGAAGATATGGAAGGACAAAAACATCGTGAAGGATTTGGCTCTTCTTGCTGGCGAGTGGCGCAATGCCGTGGTGAAGGAAATTGGACGAAGCAAATATGACGCTTTGTCGAAAGCCTGTGGCGAGGATTTGGCATACGCATACGTTGCACAAAGGATGGAAGACCTGATGATTGGGAAGCTCGTCAAGGACAATACACCCAAATCAACGATGGACTACATCTTGCGAAAGGCAGCACAAAACAGCATCTGGGGACTGCAAGAAGAACTGATGAAGTCACCATTGACGGCAGAGATAGAAGCTCGTGGCGAGAAAGCCTATAAGCCAAGCAAGACGGAGAAGTTTGCTGGAAGGGCTACCGCCTCGGTAATGGATGCCGTGACTATGGGCGGTATCGGTAGTTGGAAGTCATTGGCTACCTTGGTGGGGAGCGACATGGCATTGGGCTATATTCTCGATTCCAAGAAGGGAAACGGCGAACAGCGGAAAGAGCAAGCCATGGAATTGAGCATCAGCAAGGGCGTATTCGGACAGAACGGCAATGCCTTCACTGGTTTTCGCTCACAAGCCAAGAAAGTGAATGCCACCGACAATGGCTATGTCAAGACGCTCAACAGCAAACTCCATAACAAGATACATATCCCACAAAAAGCATTTACACCTATGGCATGGACAGATAACAGTTTTAAGTTTCCTTTCCAAAAAGAGCAAGAGAAACGGAACGATCCGAAATACAAGAATGTACCGCTGATAGTGGCACCAGGCAAGGAGGATGCCTATCTGGAAGAGAAAGCCAAGCACGACGCAGCCAAGATTGCAGAGGCAGAGCGCATCATCAAAGAAAGAAATGAGACAGAGGCCCTACAAGAAGATGCAGAACAGCAACAATCGGAAGAAACGCAGCAGGAACAGCCTGAGCGTGACAACAGCAACGGATGGGAAGGACTGTTGAAGAACTTCGGACTGAATGGTTTCAGCGACATCGGCAATAATCTCGGCTATGTAATAGCCATGTTGCCCGACATCCTTGTTGGACTGTTCACTGGCAAGACGCAATCATTAGGCTTGAAGGACAATATGATGCCAATAGCCGCCATCCTTGCTGGAATGTTCGTGAAGAATCCGCTATTGAAGATGACACTCATTGGTATGGGCGGTGCCAACCTGCTGAACAAGGCAGGACATGAAGCATTGGCAAACAAACGGGAAAGCAATGATGGAAATGCTGTATCATACGATAATACAACATCACAAGCAGTGCAATATAAGTCCTATCCAGACGAACCGTTGAATCCCCGAATAGTCAACCCTGTGCTGCAAGGCAATTGCTTGGTGGCAACCATCGACCGAGTGCCATACACCATCCAACTGCCAGAGCATGTGGTTGGAGCATATCAAGCAGGAGCCTTACCACTCAACACCCTTGCCAATGCCGTGCTTGCCAAGAGTGACCAGATGAGACAGATGGCAGAACGCAACTATGGCGAGCAAGAAGTGAGAAGTGTGAGAAACGAGGCGATGGAAAACGCAGAGCAGCGAGAAGTCATTCAACGTTCAAGATAAGATAAAACGTAAAACAATCATACAATGAAAGAGAAAAGTCCACAAGAGAAGAATGCGGCAGAGCGTCAAGTGTCACTGATTTCCGAGGCCCTGTCGAAAGCAGCCGACAACAAGGGTGTCTGGCTGAATGAGCAAGGAAAGCAATATCCACGGTTTTACCCAAAGGGAGCGGTTGTGAGTCCGTTCAATGCCCTCGTGATGGGATTGAACTCCGACAAAAACGGATTTTCTACAAATCTTTACACGTTATTTAGTGAAGCCAAGAAGCGAGACGAGTCTGTGATGGCGCATGAGAGAGGTGTGCCGTTCAACTGGTATGCGTGGAACAAGTATGTGAACCGACATAATCCGGAAGACATCATCAGCAGAAAGGACTACCAGGAATTGTCGGCAACCGATCAGACTCAGTACAAGGGCATACATAATCGGGAAATACGAGTGCTGTTTAACATCGACCAGACCATGCTGCCACTGAAAGACAAGGAGAAATATGAAGATGTGGTGAAGGCGAATGTCGGTGCGAATGAAGACAAGGCATTGCGTAGCCAAGTAAATGACTTCATCCAGAAGATGAAGGAAAACCTGATGGCGGTGCGCAAAGACGGAAGCGGAGTGGCACACTATGACACAGAAAAAGATGCTGTGTATATGCCAAAGCAAGAAAACTTTGAGCATTATAGCGATTATGTGCAGGAAATGCTGCGCCAAGTGGTGAGTGCTACAGGACATCAACAGCGACTGGCAAGGGAGGGCATGGTGATGAAAAACGGCATTGCGCCATCGGAGGATGCCGTGAAGCAAGAGAAACTGGTGGTAGAACTGGCTTCGGGCATCAAGATGATGGGAATGGGTATGCCAGCCAAGATTTCCAAGGAGAACATGGGACTGGTGGACTACTGGAACCGTGAACTGAAAGAAAATCCATGTCTGATAGATGCCATAGAGAGTGATGTGAACAATGCCTTGGACATTATTCGCAAGGCTGAGCGTGACGAGAAAATAGAATATTCATCCTTGAAGAACGAGCAGCAGACCACCGAGATGCAATTGAAGATGCCAAAGCATTACTTCGTGGCAGACGAGATAGCCAAGCATCCTGACAGCGAGCAGAAGTTTGTGGTGATAGTAAGGGACAAGGAAAACAAGAGTGCTGATGTAGTATTGCCGGCAGGAGCATCATTGGAAGTGAACAATGAAGTGTCGGGCATGAGCAAGCAGCGCATTGAACATGCCTTGCAAAAGGAAGGTTTTCTATCTGTCAAGTTTTATAACCCAAATGGTGCATTGGGCTACCATCCTGATGACGGCTATTTTGCAGGAAAGGACATCACCGTTGCAAGACTGAAGAACTGGCAATTGGAAGACATATCCAAGATAGAAGTAAGCGATGCCGTGAGCCAGAGCAAGCAGGTGGGCTTCGACCGCATACAGATGGTGCAGGATGACAACAAGCGTTGGGCGATGTATATCAAGCCCGAAGGACAGAAGGCATTCTCCATCTATCCCGACAAGGCGGATTTGAACCGCTTCTTCACCACATTGAAACAGGCGCAGGACACGATGGATAGTCTGAGGGTGGAACTGGCACAAAAATACTATGCGATGGCAGAGACAAAGCCTGACCTGAAGGTGGACTTGTTTGGCTGTGGTCAGCACAACGAGGTGGACATGAACCGCATACAGAAAGTGAACGTGTTCAAGGCAAAGAACGATGTCATTCTGTGTGCAGTCACCATTGATGGCGCAGACAAGTTGCAGCCTCGTGTGGTATCACCAAGCCAATGGCAACGAATGTGGATTGCCGAAGACAAGAACGAGTACAAAAAGCATCTTGCTGCTACCCTGTTTGCTGACATCCTGCAGAAAGGACAGACGCAGGAGCAGACTGCATCTGAGAAGCAAGTTGATGAAACCGAGGTGAAGCAAGAAACGCAAGTCTCCACCGATAAGAATGAGGAAGAGCATCGAGAATATCATGAGGAAGAGAACAAGCAAGCTTCCTCTGAGGAAAAGACAGATATTAGGGAAGAGAAGGATGCGACTGTTCAAAGAGATAATAACGCTACTGTGGAAAAGAAGGAAGAAACAAAGGGTAAGCAGAAGGAAGAGACCAAGGACTCTCCCATCATGAAGCAATGGAAGGAGTTGAAAGCTAAGCATCCAGATGCTTTGCTGCTGTTTCGTGTAGGTGATTTTTATGAGATGTATGAACAGGATGCCAAGCGAGGAGCGGAAGTGTTGGGGATTACATTGACAAAGAGAAACACCCAAGCAGGTCACTACATGGCTGGCTTTCCACATCATGCCTTGGACACCTATCTACCCAAGCTTATCCGAGCAGGAGAACGAGTAGCTATCTGTGACCAGTTGGAGGCACCCAAGCAGAAGCAAGAGGAGCAAAATACTGAGGAACAGCAGCGTTCTGGCGGTATGAAACGATAATAATGAGGATAAAGACATGAGCAAGAATCAGCAATATGCAGAAAGATATGCTGTCGAGGCGATGGAACAAATGAAGCGATATGGCATCCCTGCTTCCGTCACCTTGGCGCAAGGCATCTTAGAAAGCCGTAATGGACAGAGTGAACTGTCGCAGTTGGGCAACAACCACTTTGGCGTGAAGGCTTCGAAAAGTTGGTTGAAGAGCGGTGGCGATTATCTTGTCTATACCGATGACAAGCCTAATGAGAAGTTCTGCAAGTATGCCACGGTGGGTGACTCATACGAGCACCATTCCAAGATATTGAAGAACAGCAGCCGCTACAGCCAATGCTTCAAACTCTCTCCCGATGATTACAAGGGATGGACAAAAGGCATTGAGCGAGGCGGTTATGCCACCAGTGGAGGATATGCTGCCAGTTTGCAAAAGATTATCGAGATCAATGGATTACAGAAGTATGACCAACAGGTGATGCGAGAGATGAGGGCTGAGGGCAAGAAGTTCGGCGTAGAACAGAATGCAAGGACTTCAGCAACGGTCTCGTCTTCGGTATCGCCATCCAATAATGACGAAAAGAAGCAAACAGCATCTAAAACAACCAACGACAAATACTCATTCCCTGTGAAAAGGGACGAGTTCTTGTTTGTCACATCTCCATTCGGTATGCGTCAAGACCCTATGGACAAAAGCAAACAGCAGATGCATAAGGGTATTGACATCAGAGCCAAGCATGATGATGTGCTGGCTACAGAGAATGGCGGCAAGGTGGTAGTTGTGAACCACAATGCCAATACTGGCGGTGGCAAGTCTGTGACAGTGGAATACGCAAGATCGGATGGAAGCAAGGTGCAAACCACCTATATGCACTTGGACAGTATCGTCGTGAAGGTGGGTGACGAGGTAAAAGCAGGACAGAAGTTGGGTGTATCTGGCAATACTGGAACGCGAACCACAGGTGAGCATCTGCATTTCGGGGTGAAGACCATATCGGCAGACGGCAAGACAAGGGACGTGGATCCTGCATCGTACTTGGCGGAGATAGCGCAGAAAGGCAATCTGAAGCAACAAGCATTGTATAACGGCAATGACCTGTTGACAAAATACAAGGGAAATAGTTCGGCAGTGGACACGAGTCTGTCACCTGACGATTGGATGAAGAAATTGCTTTCATCCGAGGACGCAAGCACAGGATTGTCAAGTGCAGACCCGATAATGGGATTGGTGACTACAATGTATAGCAGTCTGCTTGCCCTCGCTGTGCAAATAGACAGTAAAAGCGAGGAAGAGCAAAAAACGCAAATCTCAGAAGCTGTAAGCAAAAGGCAGGTGGACTTGAAACCGTTGATGCCGACTATGAATGAATGTGTGCTGAGCGTTGGCGATAATGGAAAGGCTGTGTTGCAAGCGGACAATGGCACTACCAAAGTGACGAGAGAGCTGACCAATGCGGAGTTCTGTAGATTGTCGCAAGTGTTGGGTGATAACAACCTGAGCAATGATGCCAAGAAAATGCGCATCGCTGGAATGGTGAATACTATCGTGCTGACGCAACAGGCATCGCAAAACTATGAGCAAGTCCTGGAACAGCAAGAAGGTCAAAGTCAGACAATGCAAAGAAAGTAAGATACTTGGAAGTTCCACATCTTGGTCGATTGAAAACGAATAAAAAAGTATTTGAGCTATGATTAAATGTAACGTAAGTGTGTGCGGAACCGTCAGCAAGGCTGCAGTGGTTCGCAATGGAAAGGACGGAATGCCGTTTACTACATATTCCGTAGATGTGGTGGTGCCAGCCAAGAAAGGTATCAACAAGACGGTGATGGTAAGCTGCATCATGGATGGAGATTGTGCCGAAGCTATCGTTGTGGGCAATCGCATCGATGTGAAAGGTGTGCTTACCTTCAAGAAGAAAGACGACAACCTGTTTTTTAACTTGAAAGGAGTCGAAGTGAGCCAGCCTGCTACAGAAAGCAAGGATGGCATCGTGGGAGATATGGAGTTCAAGGGCAAAGTCGGTAAGGACATTGACATGAAGAATGACAAAAAAGGAAAGACTTTCCTGATGTTTTCGGCTTTCAGTGCAGAGAAGATTGGTGAAGATTTCGCCTTTACATGGGTGCGCTTTGTCCGTTTCTCGGAAGAAAGAGAGGAATGGTTGCAGCCAAAAGCCACCATCGAGGCAAAGGGCGAGCTGGAAATCTCGGTGTATAACGACAGGCTCAACCTGGGCTGCAAGGTGGCGGAGTTGAGCCAGTGGGAAAAGAAGCCGTATCATCCTAACAATTAGCAAGTATGGCATATTACAATAAGAGTCCACAGAATAATGGCGATGGAAAGAATGCTGAGGACAGAGCCTTGGACACCTTCGCAAACATGATGATAGAGAAGATCGAGTCGTTGGGAAGCAAGGACGGATGGCAAAAGCCTTGGTTTACGGAAGGTACATTGAGCTGGCCGAAGAACCTGTCTGGCAGGGAGTATAACGGCATGAATGCCTTGCTGCTCACCATGCTGTGTGAGAAGAAAGGCTATGAGTTGCCGGTGTTCTGCACCTTCAACCGTGCCGTTGGCTTGAATTATCAGACCGACAAGCAAGGTAACAAGAAGCAGATGACGGATGCTAATGGTGAGCCGTTGCCAAAGGTCTGCATCAACAAGGGAGAGAAGAGTTTTCCGGTGATGCTGACAAGTTTCACCATTGTACACAAGGAGACAAAAGAAAAGATACCCTATGACGACTACAAGCGAATGAGTGCTGAGGAGCAGAAGGAGTATAATGTCTATCCGAAGTTGAATGTGTACCAGGTGTTCAATGTGGCACAGACCAATCTGAAGGAGGCAAGACCTGAATTGTATGCCAAGTTGGAAGCAGAGAACAAGCCAGAAAAGGCATTGGTGAAGGAAGGTGACATGTATTCGTTTCCTGCTGTAGACCGGATGTTCAAGGAACAGAGGTGGATTTGCCCCATCAACATCGAACACCAGGACAATGCGTTCTACTCCATTTCTCGCAACCAGATAACCATTCCTGAGAAGGCACAGTTTAAAGACGGTGAGTCGTGGTATGGAACAGCGTTTCATGAGATGGTTCACTCGACAGGAGCGGAAAATCAGTTGAACCGTTTGCATCCTCAATCGGGCTTTGGCTCAGATGAATATGCAAGGGAGGAACTTGTTGCAGAGTTGGGCAGTGCGTTGGTGTGCCAGAAGTATGGCATGACCAAGAATCTGAAGGAAGACAGTGCCGCCTATCTGAAATCGTGGCTCGGCAGTCTGAAGGAGACGCCAAGTTTTATCAAAACCACCTTGATGGATGTGAAAAAGGCAACGTCCATTCTCTCACAGAGAATAGATGAAGTAGCGTTGGAAATGAAGGAGCAACAGAGTGAGAATGTTGCAGCTTCGGTTTCGGGAAAAGATGAAGAAGAAAAGGAAGTAGAGCTATCTGTATCATCAGGAAGCGAGGAAAAGATAGAAGAGGAAAAGGTTGCAAGGTCTGCATTCCGTCGATAGCCGAGTTATTTTCTGCAATATCAAAAATCCAAGATGCGCACATATATAATAATGTGTAGGCATCTTGGATTTTTCATTCTTCGGATGTGTCATCGTCTTCGCAATCTTCTTCATCATCGGGAGCGAGCCATTTTTGCCAATCTTCCTCATCGATGGTAAGGTCGTTCATCTCCCAATCATATGCGATTTCGGGCATCGGGTCACGAGAATAAGGAAAATGGATGGTATAACCGATTTGCCCATAGGATACATGGAGCGGAGTGACGCAAAGGTCTCTGCCAAAATAGCTTCGGGTGGTAAGATATTTGCACCAGTCGAAACGTTCATTGAGAATGTTTCGACATAAGCGGTAAAGATATTGTTCTATTGTCATACGGCTTGAAGTTCTAACTGTGAATAATATTGTTTGAATGCCTCGTAAAGGTCAGCCATCATTACTTCGGCTTCCTCCATGTCTTTGACTATATCGGCAATGTGGTAAGGTGCACCATTTTTGCCGTGACCGTCTGAGCCAATCCAAATGTACGCTTCCTCGTCAACATCAAAGTTCTCGTAATACTCATGGATATTGTCGATGAAGGCTTCCATATCATCGTCTTCAAGTTCCACGCTGAAATTGAAATCTTGACCACAGGAAGTATATTTGGCGAAGTTTACATCTGTCTTGCCGTTTTGTGGCTCGGAGAAATCAACGCTCCATCCTAATATTTCGGCTATCTCCGTTATCTTTTGCTGTATCATATAGTTTGATTTTTAGCAGCCATAGGCAAGAAGCCTACGGCTGATGAATGGTTTAAACTTCTTCCCTGTCATACATGTCAGACAGAAACGACTGCAATCTCTCGTCGGGAATGTTTCCGATTGGGCAAGGCTTGAAGCTCTTGTCCTGCAATATCGGTATCTTGGGAAGGTTATGTCCGACATCCACGCTGATACTTTCCATTTCCTTGATGGAAGCATAGCCATATTCTGTATCGGCAAGACCGACAACGATAGAGAACAGCGTGAAGTCATTGCCTTCCGGCTGACCTTCCAATGCATACCAACGGACTTTGCCGATGAAGAAGACGCATTGGCAAATGGCATCCTTCTTCTTGCCGTCCTGTGAATAAAGCGGATATTGCTTGAACTGCTCCGCCAACTGTGGTGTAATCAATCTGCTTGTCATAACTGCATTATTTATTGGGTGAATACTCTGATGAAGATGGATAGTAGAGCTGCTGCTCACGCAAGGCTTCAATGGCTGCATGTGCCAAAGTGCAAGCCCATTCATTGCGAAGGTCATAGTAGCCCTTCTGATAGTTTATTGCCAACTGCTCCATGAAAGCCATCATCACCTTGAACTTCTCGTTTACAAGAAAGCGGTGGTCATTGGCAAACTCTGCACCCACCTTGGATGCGGAACACATCTTGCCGTTCACGAAGCGTGAAAACTCATTGGCAAACTCCTTGTCTCTTTCGTTAATCATATCGTTCATATCTGTTCGGATTAAATTGTGAAACTTCTTTTTCTTCCCTATTCTCGAAGCCTTTACGACTTCATCGAGGGAATTGATTTTACGTGCAATCAAGAGTTCGGACATGGAGGCAGACAAGACAAGGAATTGGGAGATTATTTCATTGGAATACCCCAATCTTTGATTGGTGGAAGGCTGCTGATGAAATAACCTGCTAATAGCAAGGCGGTACTTGACAGTCTGGTGGGCTGAACTAAATTTGCTAAGGAAAAACAAGGGAGGATGAAGGGGGTTGGGAGATGTGTAGTGACTAAAACTGGTAAGATTACCGCTTTTTGATAATAGAGAGATCTGTTAGAACCGGCATATACAGTTCGTGCATTCCCGTTTTTTGTCATTTGTGTCACTTTTCGGGAATTGTATTTCTGAAAATATCCCTGTTCAATCTTAGCACTATGTTAAATAGTATTGAACAAGATGAAATATTGAACAAAAAGTTCGTTCGTTTAAGTTTTGTTCATTATCTTTGCAACGTTCAATCAAATTGAACACAACTGATATATTGAACAAATAACATAAAATGATGGCAAACAATATCATAATAAACCAAGCATTGGATGCTCTTAGAGCAAGCCTTCCTGTGGGGGATGTTGTGTCAACAACAGCCGTCAAAGTAAATTGTACCAATGAAAATGATGTCACTGTTAAGATAATGAATATAGATTTTGTGTGTCATGTAAGGGAAAACATAACCAAGGCCACATTAAATCCGACATTAGCGACTATGCAAACGATGAACAATGACAAGCAGCAAATCTTGCTTGTTACGCAATACGTCACGCCGCAGGTATCAACAGAATTGGCAAACAGAGGTATCAACTATCTGGACTGTGCAGGAAACTGCTTTGTCAGATATACAAAGGCAGGAAACTTGATTTTCCAAATATTTAATCAAGGAAGGAAAAATACAGAATCCAAGGTGAAAACCTATCCCGTGTTTCAAGATGCAGGATTGAAGGTCGTGTTTTATCTGTTGCAAGATGCAGACAATATAAAGAAGCCTTATCGAGAGATAAAAGAGCAAATTGGTGTATCTTTGGGAAGCGTAAAAAACGTTTTGGATGAACTTGCAAGACGTGGTTTTGTTTGTGACACTAAAAACGGGCGCATAATAAAAGACAAAAAACAACTGCTTGACTTATGGGTTAGCAATTACAATGAAGTATTGAAACCCAAATTGCTGGTAGGCGCAATGGCATTTCGAACAGAAGCGAATAAAAATGAGTGGAAAAACATAGCATTGCCAAAGGGCATGTCATGGGGAGGAGAACCTGCCGCAAACTTGACGGATGGCTACTTACAACCAGGAATTTTCGACATATACACGGAAATACCTGCAGCACATCTTATACGAACAGGTGTCGTCAAGCAAGATGCAAATGGGGAAATTCATCTGTACAACAAATTTTGGAATTGGGAAACAGACAACAGAACTGTTCCTGCTATATTAATCTATGCAGACTTGATGGGTAGTGGCAATAGTCGCTGCTTGGAGGCTGCGCAACGCATATTAAAGAATGAGCTTAAAGATTTCGAGTGAAAAGATAAACAATCCATTTCTTGTGGATTTGTTGGAGAAACTTACAGATAGCTTCCGTAGAATGGATCACGACTTCTTTATCATAGGAGCCACCGCTAGAGATATAGTCATGCAGCAGATGCTGAACACGTCATCACGTAGAAAGACAAGAGACTTGGATCTAGCTATAGCTGTTCCAAACTGGCAGGAATTTGACAAAATCAAAAATAGTTTGATTGCGGATGGTTTCGAGAAGGACAAGTCAAAACACCAACGCTTCTATTATGGTGACTATGAGATAGATGTTGTTCCATACGGATATGTCGCCAAGGAAGATGACAACATCTATTGGCCACCCGAAGAAACAATTGCCATGTCCGTAAAAGGGTTTGACGAAGTGCTTTCTGGTGCTATAACGGTTAGTATTGATGACAGATTCACTGTAAAGATAGCTTCTTTGCATGGATTATTCTTGCTGAAGTTCAATGCTTGGATGGACAGACATCTAACCACAAACAAGGATGCAGAGGATATGTCGTTCATATTGGACAACTACCTTATGGCAAACTTGGATCGAGAAGCGTATATGGAAGTGTATGATTGGGAAGATTTTGACGAATATGTGGCTGGTGGCTATTGGCTGGCAAACGATTTGGCAAAGTTATTGAACCGAGACCAACTTGTATATTATGCAGACAAAATTGACGAGGAATTGCAGTTGGAGGAGAGAAGCTATTTGATAAGCCAAACTCTCAATTCACAATCGGGTTTGAATTATGACCAAGTAAGGAGAACATGGCAAGTCATTTCAGAAGTATTTCGCTCTGCTACAGAAGAAAGGGGTTTATAATGATAGATATAAATTATTGTAGTCAAAAAGGCTTATGTGATACAAACCAGGATTTTATCTTGTGCAAACAATTACAAGATGGGAGTTGCATCGCTATCCTTGCCGATGGTATGGGTGGCTTACAATATGGTGAGATCGCAGCTGCCACTGTTGCACAAAGTATTTATAAAATATTGGCAGAACATAATTCTGTGGATATAAGAGAGCTGTTAGCAAAGGCTTTTGAACAAGCAGACATTGCAGTTGCAGATAAATGCAAGGCTCTTTGTTGCAAAATGGGAGCAGCAGTTACCGTCTTATACATAAAAGATGATACTGCCAATTACGCATGGCAAGGAAATGTTCGTCTATATTACAAAAAAGAAAAAGGTGTACATCAACTTACTGAAGACCACCAGAAGGAAGGTGATAATTGTACCTTTCTGACTCGTTGTGTTAATGGAAGAGGTTTCCGCAACCCTATATCCATTCAAGAAACAAAAATATCAGACATGGACTTGTTGTTTTTATGTACAGATGGATTTTATCAATCCAAGGATTGCATAGATTCTGTTATAGTAGAAAACAAATTGCCAAGTCGTATAGAATACTTGGAAGATGATGCATCCTGCATTCTCATACAGTTGCATAACCCTTGATAAGATAAGAGATATGGCAAAGAAGAAGCATAAAGGACATTACTGTAAGATTTGTGGTGAATACAAGCCGAACGAGTCATTTTCGAGGAAAGGTCATGTCCAACACATCTGTAAGGAGTGCATGGGTGAGATGATGAAAAGCAACAAGAAGATTTTGGACTTGCCTTTCGGGGACAATGAGTTTGAGATCGTTGATGCCGATGAATATATCGATACTATTTTATATGGCAACAACGAAGAACGAGAAAACAAGACTTTCAAGAAACTCAGCCGTGAACAGAAAATAGTGTTGAAAGCGATAGTGCAAGATGAAGTTACGTTCTATTGGCAAGCCCATCGACAGATACCAGTAAATGACAAGTTAAAACAACTCAGAAGTTCTGTCAATACTGTAGTATATGAACAGTTGGACTTTGCCATAAAGGATGACACGATGTTCAAAGCTTATATACAAGAGCAAGTCATCACTGTCATAAACAAGATATTGCGACAGGAGAAAGAACAAAACAACCAATAGCAGAAAGAGCCCATTCATCACGAACGGACTCTTTCTTTTGATAATCATTGTTTTGCAGATTATCGCTTATCGTATGAATGATAGTAAAACACATTTACTGTGCAAATAGTCTGACAGCCGTATGACGGTTGACTGCAATTGGTGAATACTTATCAATGCCGCCCTTACTTTTTGATATTATCATGGACTTGCCAATGCCTCTTGCCACAAGCTGTTGCGTGATATAATCCGCTCTTGACTTGCTGAGCGGATTGTTGATGCCATCGTTTCCTGTGGCACTGTCGGCAGCACCAACAACGGAAATTTTGAGATGATAAGCCTTTGCTATACGAGCAAGCTCATCCAAGTTTGCCATCTGTGAAACGTCAACCAACTGCGCGGTTCCAATCTTAAAAAAGAAGAAAACTGGCGAACCGATGCACTTGGTTCCACCTGTCATTTCTGCAACGTATTTGTTCCAAGAAACAGAATCGGAAACAGAGAAACTATACTCCAGAGAGCGGCTTGTTTTTGGTTTTCCCATGCCATTCCAATCCTTGTGAGCCAATCTTGCACGGAGCGAGTTCAAACCGCTGTAGTCATTTTTCGGGTAGATGCGATACTCCGTACTATCCGCATAATATGTCAGGCGGTCGGCATAGGCTTTCAGCAATCCTTCAATCTCCAAGATCTTTCTCATTTCAGCGATGGCATTGGCATCCTCCGCATGAGCTTTGCTTAACTTTTGGTTGCGAGCCAACAAATCATTGGTGTAATCTGCCAGCCATTTGTTCTGGTTGATATAAGGAGCTGCATCTACAACCTTCTTCCAACCGACCTTCCCGATATTGAAAGTCAGTCCGGCAGACAAGGTGAACAAATTGTCACTAAACTTATTGGATGCGCCAACACCATCAAAGTCACGGAATGTGGTTGCGCCACCCAATTCCATGTTGACCGCCAAACGCTTTGTCAAACGATATTGTCCAATCAATCCATAGTTGATTACAAACGGACTCTTGCCGTTATCCTCGTTATGGATAATACCGCAACCAACATACGGAATGAATCCCCATCTTTGTGTGGTGGCATGACTTGCGGCAAAGCTGCTGTTCACATTCCAAAGAAAATCTGCATGAACCATCTTGTAATCACGGACATTCTTGCTGGCATCCTTGAACTGAAAACCTTGAAAACTAAACCGACCACCAATCTCTGGCGTGAACCATTTTCCTGCCTCTATTGCCAGGGAAGGTTTCATCCTGTCGAACAAGTTCCCAGTACCATGCGGCTTTCCTACAAAGGTAGATATGCCACCAGACATACCAACGAACCAGTTGGAAGACCATGCGGAGGGTACAGCCACCTCCTTGAGATATGTCGGCTCAATATGTCGAAGCATATCCTCGTTTATGCCAGACGGTACCAAATCATCCGTGCCATCATCTATTGTCTCTTCATTGGCGTGTAATTGTCCGCACACGCACAATGCCATCATAAATATTGCTTTTCTAATCATAAATTTCAATTTGTCGATTATTTTTTCTATTAACGCTTTCTACTCTTGCTGCCTTTCGGTCGCATCATCCTGTTTGCCATCGCAAGGCAACGGTGCGCCCAACGCCTGTCATCTTCGTCATCGTTGCGTCCCCATTTCATGTCATTGCTGCCACCGCCTCCGCCACCTTGCCCTTCGGCAAATGTCGTAGCTTGGTCGATGTAGCCAAGATACAACAATGTGGCACAATGCAGAACTTCGGCAGTGTGCTCGGCTATGGTTTCCAATGGCGAGCCGTCAAATGCGACTTTGATTTCAGGTGGCAACGATACCATCTTGGAACGGTAGTCAGTTACCATGCTTTCCAACATTGCTGTCTTGATAAGTGTGCCAGCACCTGTCTGAGCCTCACGAGAGAACTGCAAGGCATCTTGTCGAAGCGTCTCTGTCCGCTCCTTGACAAACTCCATGTCCTTGTTCAACTCATCCAACTGCTGGTCAGCTACAGCGAGCTTGTCTTTCTTGTCTGCCAGTTTCTCATCAACGGAAGCCAACTCATTTTGCAATTTTTCCAACTTCTGCGACAAAATGGAACTGTCACCCTCCTTGTTGGCAATCTGCACCTTCAGCTTGTCAATCTCCAACATCTTCTGATGTCTCTCTTCTTCCAGATGTTCCACCATAGAAGAGAGACCTTTCACACGACGTTCTGCCAGTGCTATTTCCACCCGAAGGTCGCTTACAGCTTTGTTAAGGTTGTCCAGCTCCTCTTCCTTTGAAGAACATTCCTCGGACAGGTGTTTACGGTATTCCTCCGTAGGTCTGTGTCGTTGCCGAGTCTCCGTTTGGCTCGTTCCACGCACCAGTCCCCAAGGCTCATTTACCATCGCCAACTCGTCATGAAGTTTCGATGTACGTTGACTATATTCCCGATTGTTGGCACCTGCGAAGATTTCTTTGAAGGCAAACTTGCCGTCCTTGATTGGCAGAAGAACACAATGGATGTGTGGTGAAGTCTCGTCCAAGTGTACATAGAAGGCAACGATATTCTCTTCACCATACTTTCCTGCGACAAAATTATAAATGTCTGTCGCCCATTGCTCAATCTCAGGCATACGCTTGACGGCATAATTCTCCTTGTTGTCGCCGGGCTTGAATACTACCTCTTGGTCACCTAAGGCAAGCTCACGCATCTTCCATTGCGAACCGCTGAAAATGAAGTCCGCCACCGTTCTGAAACGTGGCTCAGTCAATCCCTCATTTTTGTCCTTGATGCCACGAGCAGCCAAGTTCTCAGCCATCATCTGTGGGATGGACTTGCTCTTGTCGATAGGTGCTATCTTACCTCCCTTGGAAATCTGGAAGTTCAGATGCTGTCTGCCGAGGTCATAGTTACCCTTGGCAATAGCTACCTGCCAAGCCCGGTCGCTCCAGTTGCGTTGGTATTCACGGCTGAGAGCGGCAGCGCATCCCTTACGTCCCCTGACGTTCAAAACCTGCTTTGCTATTCTTTCCATATCTCTGATATGCTTATATGTGTCAGTAAAAACAGTGTCCCAGCTTGCTGCTTTGGCGGACACTCTCCCGAAGACTGATAGGTCGTAGGGGTAATGAGTTACCACACTCCCTAAATTCGTGAACAGCGGGCAAGCCCGATGCGCTAAAAAAGGCAAGCCACGACGAGTGCGATATGCCAGTACCGAACCGTGAGGTCTTAAAAGGAGAATGTCCGTAAGGCAGCTATAATGGAACAGAATGAACTCTACTTATGGTTGTCCGCCTTGGCGGTTACAACTGGCTTGGCAGCTGTCTCAACTGTTGAGGTAGGACAGCAAGCCTTATAAGCGGAACACAGGGATTGGAAAAGGCTCATGTCTTCAGCTGTGTTCAATTTGACGGAAGCAGACTTTCCATGACTGGCGATTTCGGGCAGTTCCTTTATCAGAAGGAACAACTGGAGCCAGTCTCGATTGAGAACACGAGTGAAGAACTTGAAGATTGCGTTACGCAACTGAAGTTTGTTATGTTCTTCCTCATCTACAAGAGGCATACAATCCACAAGTCTGCCAATCATGCAAGTGGCAATATCATCAGATGAAAGTTGGTTGTCAGATGATGTAGAAGCAGAGTTGTTTTCTTGCGATAATGCTACTGCACCCTTTACAATCTGACCACAGACAACGGCAGTCTCTTCTGTGGTGGAAGTGCCATTGAACCAACTGTCCATTGTGAAACGGATGATTGGTTCCAATATGCTATTTCGCATTGTCGGAACGTTACCGTCCTTCATGCCAATCATCGTGATGATGGTGTATTTCGTTTCAAACTCCTTGCAGAGTATCAGCCCATGTTCCGTTAATTTTTCGAGGAACTGACGCACGGTGGCACGATGCCAATGCCAGTCCTCCGCAAGTTGAGTTTTGGTTGTAACAAACTGAAAATCTTTCAATTCGTCTGCCACTTCCTTGCTTACGGCTTTCGGCATGTAGTGTTCACAAGCCTTGTCCAGCAGATAGCAGAACGCTTCGTGTTTGGAATACCGCTCGTTATGTCGGTCCTGGAGAGATGCCAGAAAGCCGACAGAGAGACTTACCTTTATATTTTCCTTTGGTATATGTTTCATTGAAAATGTCTTGTTGATGTTGTGAAATAATGATTCTCATTTTAGACTGAGTGTTGTAGAATGTGCCAAGTACCAAGTGGCATATTCCAAGAATGGACTAAAAGTAGAAGTTTACGATGTCCTCAGGACATTGCGCCAAGTGTCTGCCACTGTCAGGACATTGTGCCTTGAAGATGACCTTTGAGGACGGATAGTAGATGGATGCCACCAAGAGCAAGCCCACCATCACTCCCAATGTGTACAAATGGGGAGTGAACATGAACACCAATGAGGCAGTAAAAGCGATGGCATGTGATTTTCTGTTGTCATGCAACCTATGCAGCAGATTGTCTGCATAGGAGAACTTGAACAGCAACAATGCCAACAGTGCCGTTACATGAGCACCAATCTCGTTGGGCTGTACTTGATATGCCACGAAACTGAACACCAATATTGCCATCAGCAACAGCAATGTGTACAGTTTTCGAAAATTATGCGAAAACACCATGCGGAGATAAAAGCTCTGCATCATCCGATTGTTCTTCCTGTAGCACATCGTTGATGCCAAGAGAAGAAACATAGGGAAGAAAAGAAAGATGATCTTGAATGTCATAGTTCAAATTATAATGTAAAACGGTCAATAACCTTCGGATAGCTCCAACTCTATAATTCCATAGGTGACTTCCATGAAAAGTCGCTCGACATCCGCCATTGTCAAGGCATTTGATGCAAGGCGTTTCTTGAAACCGACATCCTTTCTCATAAGAATCTTGACACTTCGGTCTATGTCAAGCAGAGGAATATGCCACTCCTGCCCACGGACATAATCATTGTTGGAATGACAGGCTCGAAGAGTCAGACACCGACAGCAGACGGTCTGTACCATGCCATGCCGTGAAACGGCGGTGTCTTTCCAATGGAACGAACTGCCAACGTCTATCCATGTGTGGCATTTGTGGATGATGTCCACGATGTTCTGAAGCTGCACGTCGCTCATAAATGGAACGTAATGTCACATGAAACACATCAGCATGTCCGCCTTGTCACGCTTGTACTTGAAGAAACCTGTCCTCGCTTGCAGTTCCATGTCGTGGCACAAGTCACCGTACATGAACTCCAAGGACTCGTAGATGGTCACAATTACAGAGTGGACATTTCCATTGGCATCCGTACTGGCATTCATCTTGTACATCCGCCCGAAATTAGGGTTGGAGAAGGCACAGCAGAACTGTCCGAACTCTGTATGTACGGAAGTCACCTTGTGATAAAGGATGATCAGTTCCATTTGGTCTTCAAAAAGGTTCATCACCTCTTCGAGAGGACAAGGCTTTTCCAACTTGAAGTCAAGCAGGACATAGCCGTCTTCATAGACTGGCTGTTCCATGCGCTCCTGGTTGATAAGCTCTGGCAACTGCAATGGTGCAAGTGCCAGAAAGTCGTTGAGAAATTTATGCAGCATAACTATTGTGTTTATAATGAAGAAATGTATAGCTTGATGAACATATCTGGTAACCCGTCTGTCATATTCTTGTCCATCTGCAAAGAACGGCCAAGATAGGCGATTGTGCCTAAAGCATCTATTGACAGTTGCACCAAATCTTTTCGCTGATTCTCTGAAAGCATCGCCATTCCGAAGTCATCAATGGACAGGAATGGTTGCAGTATCATCCAGAAATAGGCAGTTTGTTGTTCAGCAGAAGTAACCTTTCCGCTCTTAATATCAGTAACGCACGTCTGCGCATTGGCGATGATTCTTCGATTGGTACGAACCGCCATGTATGTCACGGCATCCCTTGTCGGAAAGTTTCCTTTCCTTGAAGATTGAGCAATCATCTTGCACACATCTTCCGTTCCACTTGTTATATGCGAAACCGACACGTCGCTCATCTCGTATAGATGAGATAGAAATGTTCTGAACAGCCTATCCTCCGTTTTCAGAAAGGCGAGGAACTGTGATTGGTTGGCAATGCCTTCCTTCTTCACCTTCTCCAAGAAGAAATGATAGGTGGTCAAGATCCTTGTCTTGTCACCTTTATATAATGGTATGGTGTCCATACTTTCAAAAAACTTTGAAGCCACCAAGGAAAGGCTGTCCGTTTCCTTCTTACCTTTATAAGGAGAGGCTTTCATCTTCAACAGGAGCACATCCTTGAATGTCCTTCGCTTGGCGGTAGCTATGCGCATAAACTCGTCACGGATGGAGTCATGGACATTGGAAAATTCTTCCATCGGAAACGAATGTGCCTTTTTGATGGTGTCTCGCATCAGACAAGCAGAAACCGAGTCTTCTAAAGTACGCCATTTGGATATTTTGTCGGCAAGGTGTTCCATAGACAAATCCTTGTCTGATTTCATCCTTGAAAGGAACACCTTTTGCGCATCCAATGCCTCCCTTGCATCATGGAAAGACAATTCACTGGCATCTTTTGAACAGGATGCCAGCAAAAGAATGGCAAATGTGATGGCAGACAATATGGATATGTGTCTTCTTCCTCCAAAGTATGATATGCGAAAACTTGAAGTGCAATACTGTTTGCATTTCACCCTCGATCGGCTTTTTGCCGCAGATTTAATAATATTTATACTTTCCATTTCGGACTTTGTTTGAAATTTGCGGTGCGAATTTACGACTATTTATCGGGTATTCATTCAAACTAAATCAAACTTTATGTTTTATTCTCATTCATACTTTATAGCATGATATGAAATGATAATATATCCAAGAAAGTGCAGTACATCAATCTTTAATTAACTATAATAATTATCAGAGTATGATTATACTTTGATGGAATATAAGTATCTTTGTCGGCAAATTACAAATCAGTGTATAATAGCTATGGCAAAAGTAGGTTACATATTTAACTCGGAGCAGTATGACACATTCACCTTTGACCGGGCTTGGATGGAGAAGTATGGCTGCTGCCGTATCATAGAAGATAGTGCAAGCCAAGAGAAGACACGCCCGGAATGGAAGCAGCTCATGGATTGTCTGGAACGAGGTGATGAACTGGTCATCTCGAAGTTCAGCAATGCGCTGCGTGGTGTTCGGGAGTTGGCAATGTTCCTGGAGTTTTGCAGGGTGAAGGTGATAAGGATAATATCCATTCAGGATAAGATTGACTCAAAGTGTGAGTTGTTCCCAAGTACATCAATAGCCGATGTGCTTTTCATGTTCGGCTCGCTATCGGAAGAGGTTGTTGCCTTGCGCAAGGCTACTGCCCATGTGGAATATATCAAGTCGGGTATCAAACCTGCCAAGAGCTCAACTCCAAAGAAAGGCATTGACCGTGAGAGGAACATCGTCAATATGTATAACAACAACTACACTATCGATGACATCTGGAAGGTCAGCGGCTTCAGGAGCCGCAGCTCGGTGTTCCGCATACTCAACAAGTATGGGGTGAAGCTGAACCGTGGAAAGTTCAGTGGACCACTCGGCAAGAGAAAACCCAAGGATGAGAATGGAAATGAAGTTGAAAACGAATAAGAAAGGATTGCTATGTCAAAATCAACGATAAAGAAGCTGCTCCAGTCTATGACGAAGGCAGAAATCATAGAAATGGTGCTTGAACTGTATTCCGCCCGAAAGGAAGCCAAGGAATACCTGGAGTTCTACGCCTGTCCTGATGAGAAAGGAAAACTCGAAGAATACAAGAGTATTATCCGTGAGGAGTTCTATCCTAAGAGAAGACGAGAACCACAGACACGCTTTTCCGTTTGCAGAAAGGCTGTGGCTGACTTCAAGAAACTCAAGCCGTCCGCTGATGCCCTTGCGGAACTGATGGTGTCATATATAGAATGGGCTACCCAGTTCACCTACGACTATGGTGACATGTGGGAACAATACTACGACTCCGTTGAAAACAACTTCGACAAGACTGTCAAGTACATTGCAGCCAACGGACTGTGGGAGAAATACGACAAGCGACTTCAGCAATGCGTAAAATGGTCTGATGGAAACGGCTATGGCTTTGCGGATGCCGTTGCAGATATGTATGAAGAAGGCAAGGCGATAAACCATGAGCTTGCCACAAAATATCCAACTACGAGAATGAGTGAGGCTGAAATAAAAAAGGTGTTCGGCAAATGAATTGGCTACACTTTATAATAGCTTGTCTTTTACTTGCCAATGTCGTAACTTTCATCGCTTACGGCATTGACAAATATAAGGCTAAAAAAGGGAAATGGCGCATTTCGGAGGCGACACTCTTGCTAATGGCATTTTGGGGTGGCAGTATAGGTGCATGGCTTGGGATGAAGGCTTTTCATCACAAGACCATGCACAAGAAGTTTTAATATAGGGGTGCCGACAATCATCATACTGCAACTTGCGTTTGCAGTATGGCTTGCCTATAAGTGTCTTGCGGCATAGGCATACAATTTCCTTCCACAAAGCCATTACTATCTGCGCACGAAAAAGTACACAAGATGTTCTGACCTTGTAGAATAATAAGATTGGCAGATAAGGCAATTCCTTATCTGTCTCTTCTGAAATCATTTCGCTTGTCTCCGTGGAAAAGGCTTTTGAGCGTTCCGCCCAAAGCCTTGAACACGAAGAACACCACGAACAAAGATACGATGTCGTCCATACGCAATATTATTCGTTTGTTATACTTGTGTCTTGTATATATTGATGATGTCCATCCCCATCGACTTGGCTTTTCGGCAAGTGTAGAACGTGCCGCCCTTGGGCTTGCCGTCGAAGAAAGCAATCAGTCCGCACGAATGAGAAAGCATATAATCATTTCGTCTGAGCAAGCATCCATTGAAATAGTGCTTACTCAACAGGATAGCATCGTCCGCCTTGTCAAGAATATCCCAATAGCGGTCTTGCTCCCTTGCGCTCCACCTCTCATTCTGACCGTCATAGGGAATGACGGCTATAAGTTTCAGATTGGGAAGTTCCGCTTTCAATGAAATCACCTCCTCAGCTGCCAACATATCGAAACCGAGTGCCATGCCACAATAGAAATTGGTGATGCCCATAGCATAGAGCAGCCTTATCTTGCCCCTCAGTTTCTTCCTTATCTCGTCCTTGCGGTCTTCCGCTATCGTGCGATGTCCCGAAAAAGCCACGGAATTGGCTTTGATGTACTTTGTCTTATCCATATCACTTTGCATATTTATAGTGTGTACGTCCCAAGAAAAGACCTCCCAACACGTTTCCGCCAAACATTTCCAACTGATTGGCAAAAATGGCATAGCTTGCGCCGGTCGTTACCACATCATCAAAAACACAGATGTCCTTGCCTTTGAAGTAGGCTTCATCAAACTCAATCACTTGTGTCTTAGTGATGCTCTTTTCCTTGTCATGGCGGTGCTCGTGTACTGCCAAGCGGTCACCTGAAACGGATATGTGCGAATAGCCGTTGATGATGCCGCAAAGCTCGCTCACACGATTACAGAAAGCCATATATCGGCTCTCGTTCTTGGCTTGGGTGCTGGCTGGTACACATACAAACACGATGTACTTTATCTTCTCACCACAAACTTTGATAAGATGTGCTGCGGTCATTTGCGCCACCTTCTCAAAAGCATTATCCCTTGCATCCTTGAACGCCCAAATCAGTTGACGTGCAGCCACTGCGTCCTCACCCACATTGCGAACTCTCACAGGAAAATACTTCAAGAAGAAATCCATCCTCTTGCTCAGCTGTCTCTTGATGTTGTCGTCTATCATTCTTGCCATAGTCGGAAAAATTGTTTGTGTTAAACTCGATTTTTTATTTTCCCTATTTTCGGAAGCCTTTCGGCTTGCCCAAGGGATATTTTTCCGCCACGCAAAGGAGTTGGAAGGCAAAAAGACAAATCGGAAGCGAAAAATACGCTCTATATGCAAGGCACATAGAGGAAGATTTTTTGAAAAGCATCCATGATGCCCAATTTGGCATTTGCCACGCAACTGGTACCTTTGCGGAAAATATCCGAAGCGGTAAAGACGATGGATGAAAAATGAAATGGATATAGCAGGTACAGAATAAGACTTACAACAAGAAAAGGGTGGGTGTGGAACTGCGCCATCGGTGCAATTCCGCAAGGGAGGGACGAAGTGCTATAAAGAGAACGGCTTGCCGATTATAACTGAAGGACGGAACAAAGATGCGGCAGGAGTAATTGGGAAACTCTCTTGGCATCCATGCCGAGTGTGTTTCCGCTCCAGCCTTCATTCCATGTGGCTTATTGCAGTAGCGACAGTTGGTCGCCACAGTCAAGGAGCCTTTTGGCATGAAATCTTTGTAACGGCTATAAAAGGAGAAAACATGGATTATAAAAGGAAGACGAGAAGCGAATATAAAAGATATGGGTGGGAGTGAAACTGCGCAACAGCCAGACAAGCAAATTAACGAAAGGGGTGGCATTGGTAGACAGCATGTAAGTGACGGTTGCGTCACGGATGCCGTTAGCCAATGCCATTCTGTTCGTGCTTGTCCTTCGGCAAATGGTCATTCTTCGTCTTTCGGGATGTTACTCCCGATAAATGAAGAATGTCGCTTTGACGAACTGTTGGTGCGGTTTCGCAGATGGGTAGGACAGAGTAATAAAAATGGAAAGACGACCTGTCGTTTATAAAAGAGAACGGAACAAAGATGCGGCAGGAGTAATTGGGAAACTCTCTTGGCATCCATGCCGGGTGTGTTTCCACTCCAGCCTTCATGCCATGTGGCTTATTGCAGTAGCGACAGTTGGTCGCCACAGTCAAGGAGCCTTTTGGCATGAAATCTTTGTAACGGCTATAAAAGGAGAAAACATGGATTATAAAAGGAAGACGAGAAGCGAATATAAAAGATATGGGTGGGAGTGAAACTGCGCAACAGCCAGACAAGCAAATTAACGAAAGGGGTGGCATTGGTAGACAGCATGTAAGTGACGGTTGCGTCACGGATGCCGTTAGCCAATGCCATTCTGTTCGTGCTTGTCCTTCGGCAAATGGTCATTCTTCGTCTTTCGGGATGTTACTCCCGATAAATGAAGAATGTCGCTTTGACGAACTGTTGGTGCGGTTTCGCAGATGGGTGGGACGAAGCGGTAAAAAAGAAAGGTGATTTGGCAGATATAAAGGGAACTCGTAATGGCGGTTATAAGAGTAAACTTGCTAATAGTGGCTATAAAAGTAAACATGGTTGTATGAGCAAAACAAAAGCGGCCGAAGCCGCTTTGTTTATTGGAGAGAATGAAGAAAGCCTATTTCTTGCCTTTCTTGGTAGGCTTTTCAGGCTCTGCCGCAGGAGTTTCCTCCTTGTCTGGTGTAGGATAGAACTTGTTTGCGATGAAGACGATGCGGTTGTGCTTGGTGCCTTGCTGATCAACCCATTCATCTGGCTTGAAGTAGCCCTCGACGGTGAGCATGGTTCCCTTCTGCAGCTTGTCGAAAGAGTCAACATGCTCATTCTTGCGCCATGCCTCCATGTTCATGAAAGCTGATACTCTGTTGGTTTCCTCACCATTCTTCTCCTGACGGCTGACTGCCAATGAGAAACGTGCTACTGAAGCGTTGGTGAACTGACGGATTTCTGCGTTGTTGCCTACGAATCCTGTTACTACGAAAGTGTTCTCGATCTTTTTCATATTGAATTACTTTTTGAAGTGAAACTTAATTTTTACATGCAATTCAAAAGCAGGGATGTGGCACATGAGGACAGCACCATGAAAATCGACTATAATACTCGTTTTCTGTTGGCGGTGAGGAGAAAAAGGAAGATTATCGGCTATTTTATTGGTCACAGCGAAGCGACCGCACAAGACGGATTCCATCTGTCGAAGCATCACGCTACCTTTGCATAGGAAAAATAGTGGCTTCAAAAAAATCGGTAATTCAGAAAAGGACGTAAGAACATGGTAACAGCATCGTATGGTACAATCACTTACGGAAACCGTCACCAATGCAAAGCACGTTTCCATGGCGTGTGCCGTTATAAACAATGGTAAACCAACAGGCAATATACCTTTCCGCATGGAGGGTGGTCGCATGAGCATATTGACCAAGACAAGCAGAAGGAGAACCTGCTTCGAAGGCTACTCCTATTTATAGAGGAAGGTAAGCAAGAGCAACCAACTACAATCGCAATGCTGCAAACAAGATCTATACTCAGACAAAAGGCTTCGTTGTACGAAAAGCTCCAAGAAAGGCGTAGTCGCAGATTTTATCTCATACAAAGAGGCAGGTCGCCATTTGGCGAATACAACCATCAAAGCATAGCCATATAAAAGTTTATCGGCAAACGATGAAGGGAGTTTGCCGTTTCATACAAAAGGGCTTTTACTGGCGGAAAGAAAAAAAAGATGCCTGGCAAGCATAATTCCCACCAAGCATCCTTTTCGTCAGTCATAGACAAGAACGTCATCACGTCTTTCTACTATTTCCTTGCCATTGCGCAATTTCACCACGATGTCCTCACCATAGTCTGCGACCACGAAACCTTCTGTGCGTCCTCTGTAGGGTATCAGCAGTGTGCAACTGCAACCGATAATGTCGGTCAATTCTTCGTATTCAAACATAGCTCTATAAAGTTTGTGGGTTCTCCGAATGATAAATCACCTTGCACTCCTCAACCTCGGCAGGTAGTCCAAAGGCAGGATAGTGCGAGAATGATGCGTCTCCTTCTTGGCTGAGTGGAGAAACAATCTCCACTTGCCATTTCTGCATGAAGCCATCAACCATCTTGATGTCCTCGTCACTCAATCCCGTAGGGTCGCCATTGATGATATAGCATAATGCCCAAGTGGGGACTTTCTCTATCGTCTCAAATCTTTCCATCAGCCAAACGTGAACTTGTTTATATAATAATAGGTGTCCTCGTTCTCATACTCATAGCCGTTGATGAAGTCCACCATTTCGTCATCGGTTCTGTCACCTTGCGAGATACCCATCTTCTCACACCACTTGGCAATAGCATCTTGGCAAGTGTCAAAGATGTCCTCACAAGCATCCTCGAAAGGCTCACCCGAAGAACTCACACAGCATTCCTCTGGGAAGAAGCCTTGCTCGTCGTGGACATAGAAAACGTCGCATCCACATTCTATCTCACGATAACTGATGGAAAGTTCTCCACCAAGGACTTTGTTCAGTTCATCAAAAAACTCCTCACAGGCAGACCAAGCACTTTCGGTGTCAAAGGACAACAAGCAGATGTCATCGTCTGCCTCAAACTCTGCCCAATAGACATGTCCTCTTACCGATATGCCCATCTTCTCATAGTCGATGCCATAGTGTTCCGCCAACTTGTAGAGATATACGTTCTTGGTGTTCACCTCCATTGTTTGGAGCGTGTTCCAAAGGTCGGCTACCGCCTTGCGTTCGCCCATCACCTTGTACTGAGTGTCACAAATGTTTGCCATAAGTCTTCATTTTTTTATTCCCTAATTTTGCATCTGCAATTTCGGGATTGATTAAAATTTTGTTGCCTCAAAAGGTGTCTGTGCTTTTCCTGCATGGTTCTCTGCTCAAATACGACCTGCAAGGTGGAGATTTTAGCAAGAGACCATAGGCACTGACCTTGCAAGGAATATGGGTACAGACATTACCTTTGCAACCAAATTTATCAAAGCCCAGAAATGGTGATGAAGATTCAGGTAACGGAGTAACAATTAGAAAAGTTGAGTTGTGAGGATAAAAAAGCCAAGAACGACTTGAAACAAGCGATTACAAGTGGAAAGTAACAGAAATCATACAAGAGTTCTTACTGGCGGAAAGAAAGAGAGCGACAACCCAATACAGCATACGGCATGGTTGGGCTATCGCTCCGCAATTCGTTCAGTTCATCCAATCCATTAGTATATATATCCTAAGATGAATGAATTTATATTTGTGTATTGGCTTTGGTTGGCTGCCATAGACAAGTAACACATCTTTTTTCTTTCCGCCAGTAAAAATGGTTCTTGAAGTAGAAGTAACAGGGAAAATGGTTGTTGGGTAGCAAAATTTGTTGCACAGGATTTGTTTTTCATTTTGTTGGTTCTTTCTTGTCACCCAATAAAATGATGCTTACGTCTGTATTTTCGTGTACCTACTGATAATCAAGTAGGTAACAAATAAAAAATATCGTCTTTCAATGTACAACGCTAATACGGTGGGCAAGGACTTTGGTGTACTTACTCAGAATTATGCACAGCCTTCAAGTCCCAAGTCGTATGAGGACTATTCTTCTCTTCTGATAGACTTGAATCTTATAAGGCACGACAGAACAGACAAGTCTTTTGCATTCAATATCGACGGAAAACGTTCTGTGCCATTGGAGATTTTCTTTTATGCCATCCTCACGATGAAAGGCGAGGACCGTACTGTGTCGTATGACATATTGCAGAATGTCGGACTAATATTTTGCATGACCGATATTGAAGTGATAGAGATGATGCAGCAGATAAGCGTTGAGTATTCTGAATATGTGCAATACAGCGACAATGCAGGAATACGCCAGCTTCTATTCAAGGAAGGCAAGAACATTGAACCTATTGATTTACTTAACAGATACTACAAAAATGCAGCAGTTTAGTTTGTCGGCAAATATAGAGGAAGGCCTAAGCAAGAACTTCCAATATATAGTTACCCCTAATGCACGTGATGTGGCATCCGGACTTGTGGATGGCTACCGCACAGGCATACATTCGTTTACTATTATCGGTTCGTATGGCACTGGTAAGTCAAGCTTTCTGCTTGCTTTGGAGAAGGACTTGCAGAGTAAAGGTTCCTACAGCCTTCTGAATCCACAGACTTTGTCGGCTAATGCAAAGTTTGATGTGCTGAAGATAGTAGGCGACTATAAAGACTTAGTCTCGTTGATGCGTGATAAATTGTCGGTCGACGGAACGGCTGACAATGTGCTTGATCGATTGCGTGAAATCTATAACCAAGCAAAGAAGCAAGGTAAGTTTCTCGTTATTTTCATTGATGAGTTTGGCAAGGTGCTTGAACATGCTGCGAAGAACAATCCGGAGCAGGAGTTGTATTTCATGCAGAAGCTGGCTGAGTTTGTGAATGTGTCAACAAGGCAAATTCTTCTTGTAACCACTCTTCATCAGAACTTCAGTGCTTACGCTCGAAAGCTCTCTACTTTGCAGAAGGAGGAATGGACTAAGGTGAAGGGACGCTTCAAGGAACTTGTGTTTATAGAGCCAGTTGAGCAATTGCTTTACCTTGCTTCCACCCAACTGAATGCAAAAAACGATGTTGGTGTTAATGCCGAGTCTATGGAAAAGTTGTGCCAGCTTGCCAAGGCAACAAAGTTCGTTTCGGATGGTTTCAATTCGGACACGGCTAATGCCCTTTATCCGTTGGAGCCGTTCTCGGCTTACGCCATGACACAGGCTATACAGCGTTATGGGCAGAATGAGCGTTCGCTGTTCTCGTTTCTTAACGCAAAGGGTGCCAGCTCTTTGAGTGAATACAAAGAAGGCTTCTATGGCATTGCCAATTGCTACGATTATATATTACAGAATTTCTACTCATATCTGAAGGATGCCAATGCCGACTCGATGCAATGGAGTTCTATGCAGGTGGCTCTTGAACGTGTTGAGGGACAAGCATGGGAGACAAAGAACGAGCTGCTTGGGGCAATAAAGATTGTAAAGACTATTGGACTGCTTAATTTGCTTGGCAATTCTTCGTTCAGAATGACGAGGGAGCAAACTGCCAACTATGTAAGTATGGCACTCGGAGTGGAAGATGCTCTTCACATACTCAACTTGCTTGAGCAGTACAAGATTATTCGCTTCGCAAGCTACAAATTACGGTATATCCTTTTTGACGGAACAGACATTAACATAGAGAATGAAATAAGAAAGGCAGAACTCGTGGTGAGCCGTCCCGTAAATTATGTTGACGAGATACGCAACTATTGTTTCAAGAAGATAGCTCCAGTCAAGATGTGCTATTTCCAGAAGGGCACTCCGCGCTATTTCGAATATGAGATATTGGAGGAGGGTCAGGACAAAGTGCCTACTGGAGATACCGATGGTTACATACAGCTGATATTCTCGTCGAAGAAGGATATTGTAAACGACACGCTTGCTTTGAGTGCAGAGTGTGGAAATGCAATAGTGTTTGCATGTTTTAATAACACAGATGAGCTTGTAGACCATTTGCACATGGTAGAGAAGTATAACTATATTCTTAGTAAGGTGCTTCTTGACAAGTCTGACCATGTGGCAATAACAGAGGTGAAGAATCTCTTGGAATATGAAAAGATATTGTTGGACAAGTCGCTTAACGAGGCGTTGTTCTCATATAACGATGATGTGACATGGATATTCGGTGGCAAGGAGTTGGAGGTGAAGACCTTCCGTATGTTCAACGAACTTCTTTCGTTCGTTTGCAATATGGTGTATCATAAGACACCTGTAATGAACAACGAACTTTTCAATCGCCACAAGTTGAGCGGTTCGATATCAAGTGCACGTGTGAAATATCTCACGGCGATGCTCAACCAAGGAAATGAGGTAGACTTCGGATTTGCAAAAGACAAGTTCCCACCAGAGAAGACAATATATTACTCTCTGTTGAAACATACGGGACTTCATGCGGATGGCGCTTTTGCGAGTCAGCCCTCCAATGAAGGAATCAAGCCGTTGTGGGATGCCTGTGAGGATTTCTTGGCTTCAACAACCAATAAGCCGCGCAAGATATCAGAACTTGTAAAGCTTCTGTCTGCACGTCCATATAAGCTGAAACAAGGTTTTCTTGATTTCTGGATTCCAACGTATCTGTACATAAAGAAACAGGAATATTCGTTGTATGGCAATGGTGGAGCATATATTCCAAACGTGAACATGGAGTTCTTCGAGTTGCTTCAGAAACATTCATCCGACTATAGTGTCAAGGCACTTGACGTGACGGGGGTGCGTATGGATATATTTAACCAGTATCGCAAGTTCTTGAATGTAAATGCTCTTGGGGAGGTGAAGAGCGATGACTTTGTGGAGACCATAAAGCCGTTCTTCTTTTTCTATAGCCGACAGCTTAATGATTATGCCAAGCACACACGAAAGTTCAATCATGAGCAGACCGCACGTTTCCGTGATACGCTTGCCGTGGCTAAGGACCCCGAAAAAACCTTCTTTGAGGACCTGCCCGAAGCATTAGGCTTCGACAAGATGGCTTTGCAGAAAAAGGAAAAGGTGGAGGAGTTCTGCTATGTCGTTAATCGTGCAGTAAGAGAATTGCGCTCATGCTACAACGACCTAATTGACCGTATAGAATCCAGCGTCTTAGATGCCCTCAGTATCGAGGAATATGATTATTCTGAGTACGTGGTCGAAATACGCCAACGTTTCGCCTCTGTCAACGAGCATTTGCTTACCGGCCGACTGAAGGAATTCTACAATCACGTCATGGCAGAGTTTGACAATCGCAAGGAGTGGTATCAGTCAATATGCTATACTGCTTTGGAGCAGCCACTTGAACGTTTGCGCGATGATCAGGAAGAAAAGCTTGTGCATAACCTTGTGACGCTTTTTCGTGAATGCGAGAAATATTCCGACATCTCACGCATGGGCGTAGCTGCCAACGCCAACGAGGAATGCTTCTCGGTTGACATGGTGGCAACAAAGGGCAAGAACCTCTCGTCACAGACATTCCGACTGCCTAAGACGGAAGAAAGTAAAGCTGACGAGCTGGAGAAACTGTTGGATGAGGCTCTTGCAAATACCGACAATGATAATGTGGCTATATGCACATTGTTGAGAGTGTTAAACAAAAAGATGGCAAAATGAACGTAAGACATATTCTTGGAATTTCTGGAGGAAAGGATAGTGCAGCCCTTGCAATCTACCTTAAACAGAAATATCCTCAACTGAAGATAGAATACTACAACTCCGACACAGGATGCGAGCTGGCGGAGACAGAGTTGCTGATAGAAAGATTGTCAGCATATTTGGGAACTATAAAAAGACTTCGAGCTGCTGAGGGCAGCCCGGAGCCAACTCCCTTTGAGCATTTTCTTAAAGCAGCAGGCGGCTTCCTTCCATCGCCGCAACAAAGATGGTGCACTCAAAAAATGAAACTTGCAGAATTTGAGCGTTATGTAGGCGACGATTATGCAGTGTCGTATGTCGGAATACGTGGCGACGAGGATCGTGACGGCTATATATCTTCCAAACCTAACATTCAGGCTGTTTTCCCTTTCCGCCGCAATATATGGAGTATTGATGTTATAAACAAAGTGCTTCACAACGACCAGCAGGAGCAGATTATTGCTTTGTACGACAGTCTGTGCAAGGATTATCAGCGTGAGGACATAATGCAAGTGTTGAAACGCCCGATTTCCAAGCAATTCTATTATTCCAAGAAGTTGAACGCCTTGCTCGATATTGACGTTAAGCTGTTCAATCATGTGGTGTTTGAATACTTGAAGACAACGGAATATCCAATAGGCAAACTCGACAGTTTTCCTTTGATTGACAATGACGAGGTGCTTGTTAAGGACGACATCTTCCGACTCTTGCGCGAGAGTGGAGTAGGAGTGCCTGCCTATTATGAGGAAATTCCTTTTGAGGTGGACGGCAAGACGGGCACTTATTGCAGAAGCCGTTCGGGCTGTTACTTCTGTTTCTTTCAGCAGAAGATAGAATGGATATGGCTTTATGAGCAGCATCCCGACCTCTATAAGAAGGCAATGGAGTTTGAGAAAGACGGCTATACATGGAATCAGGGTGAGAGTCTTGCCGAATTGATTAAGCCAGAGCGAATAAGAAAGATAAAGCTCGACATCATAAAACGACAGGAGGAAAACCGTACAAAGCAAAAAGGCACTACACTTGTCGACTTGTTCGGCGACGAAATAATGTGCACTAATTGTTTCATCTAAAAACCCTTAGGTTTATGCTATACGAGGTAGATTGGGCAGAAGACGGAACATATCGCCCTGGGGAATACAATTCGCCAGAGAAGTTCTTCAACGATGGACTGAGGAACAGCGACGAGTTTGATTTGCAGTTGGGTTATTTCAGCTCAGCTGCAATAAGTGTGCTTGCTGAGGGCTTTGCTACTTTCATTGCGAATGGTGGAAGAATGCGCCTTGTTATAAATCAGATAGTTTCGGAAGCTGACAAGAAAGCCATAAACAATGGAGTGAACGGAACGATTATTGACTGTTTCGACCTGACGGATTTCGAGTCTTTGCGACAGACTTTTGACGAATACCAGCAGCAGTTCTTCGACTGTTTAGCTTTCCTTATTCACCACAAGCGTATTGATATACGTATCATACGTCCACGCAACCGTAAGGGCATAGCCCACACCAAGTCGGGACAATTTCGTGATGGCGACAGCGTGACATCGTTCACGGGGTCTGCCAATTTCACAATAAGTGGACTGTTCAATAATCTTGAGGAGATAAAGATTGACCGTAGCGACTCGCTTGACGTGATGATACGCAAGCGGATTCAAAACCAACGTGAAGAGTTCGACGCTATCATGAATCATCAGAAGAAAGGTATTGAGTATTTGTCGGCAGACAAACTTGAAACAGCAATAACCTCGTCTTTTAAAGATAAGGATATTGACGAGCTGCTTGACGTGGAACGTAAGTTGAAAAGAATCAAGGCTGAAAAGGAGGCTCGAAAGATAAATGAAGAAAAGATTGGGGTGCATGATAAAGAATATGAATCCAGTCCCCATTTTCCTTATCCGTCAGGTCCGCGCTACTATCAGAAACAGGCTTTTGAGAATTGGAAGAACAACAAGCAGCGTGGTCTGTTTGCCATGGCTACGGGTACGGGCAAGACCATTACATCGCTTAATTGTCTGTTGGAGATTTACAAGCGCAAGGGCTATTACAAGGCAATAATACTTGTGCCGACTAAAACATTGGTTGAACAATGGGTTGAAGAATGCCGTAAGTTCAATTTCAAGAATATCTATAAAGTATATTCTCGCAACAGAAGATGGAAGGATGAGATTGAGGCTTTGCACATGAAGGAGGCTTTCAATTATTCAGATGGCGACGACTCTTTTATCATCATTTCAACCTATGCCTCATTTGCTCGTGCCAATGTATTCAATACCTTGAATGGCTTTTCTATGAGTAAAACTCTTCTTATCGCTGATGAGGCTCATAATATGGGTGCTGGTAGAATCCTTGACAGGCTCGATGGCATAAAGTTTTTCCGTCGCATAGGATTGTCGGCAACTCCCAATCGCCAGTACGACGATGCGGCAAACAACAGACTGGCTAATTTCTTTGGAAGTGAGAGAGGCTTTACCTTTGAATATTCCATGCGTGAGGCCATTGACAATGGTTTCTTGTGCCGTTATTATTATTATCCTCATGTGGTATATTTGGATGATGAAGAGATGGCAGAGTATATAAAGATATCATTGCAGTTGGCTAAATTTTTCAACTACGATAGTTCGTCTTTTCCGCAAGGCGATGATATTCTCATGGCTTTGCTGCTGAAGCGAAAGCGTATAATACATAAGGCTAAGAACAAGGAAGAGACTTTCCGCAACATCTTGAAGCAAAGGTATGAGGAAAAGGGGAATTTGAGATACACCTTGGTTTATGTGCCAGAAGGCAACAAGCCAGATGAAACGTCAGACGTTTTCGATGTGGAGGATGTAGTAGGTGAGGATGAGACTTCACAGCACCTTATAGATAGGTATACAGAAATAGTGAAGGGCATAAGTCGCACAACTACAGTACGAGAATTCACTTCCTCGTCGAAAAACAGGAATAAGATTCTTGAGGATTTCGCCAATGGCGATTTGGAAGTTCTTACTTCTATGAAATGTCTTGATGAAGGCGTGGACGTTCCACGTAGCGAGATGGCTATATTCTGTGCAAGTACGGGCAATCCTCGACAATTCATACAACGTAGAGGCAGAATCTTGCGGAAGCACAAGGATAAGTATCATGCCGTGATACACGACCTGATAGTTGCGCCTATGATTAACTCTGCATCTGAGAGTTACAACATGGAACGCAAGCTACTCGAAATGGAAATGAGGCGTGTGAGGGATTTTGCTTCTTTGTCAGAGAATGCAGACTTCACTTACACCGAACTTGATGACATTACTACATATTACAACATAACAATTTTATAAAAAAAATATGGCATATACTTCAAATAACGACAAGATGCTTGAGGCTGTTCTTACAGACCCCGACTTGATGAAATTTGGCGATTATAATCCAGCCGAAGTCACATCAATATACCAAGCTATTGATTCTGACAATGTAGTTGTCAGCGCTGTTGCTCAGATAATCAAACGTTCAGCAGAACAAGCAACAGAGAAAGAAATATACAAAGAAGTAACAGAATATTTAAAGAGAAACGTATGATAATAAAGGAAATATCTATACGTAACTTCCGAAGTTACTATGGGGAAAATAAATTTGAGTTTTCTGAAGGACTGACTCTTGTCATTGGTGACAATGGAGATGGCAAGACAACTTTCTTTGAGGCTTTGCAATGGTTGTTTAACACGGCAACAGAAAATAATAGCATTGACAATGCGTCGGAAATGCGCAAGTCGAAGTTGGAAATTGGCGAAAGCGATGAAGTCGCAGTAAGGATGGTTTTCGACCATGATGGCGAAAAGATTGTTGAAAAACGCTTCACTTTCGAACGCACGTCGGAGACTTCATTCAAGACTTCTTCTATTACTTTCCGAGGCTATGAGGATACAGGCGCAGGGCGTGAAGTAGTGAATGGAAAGACTCTTATGGATAGATGTTTTGATGCGTTTATCCAAAGATTTAGCATGTTCAAGGGTGAGTCTACTCTTAATGTTTTCCAAAATGCAGCAGCATTAAAGGAGCTTGTTGATAAATTTTCTGATGTGAGAGAGTTTGACAAATTGGTTGAAATCTCTGCTGAAATGGAAGATAAATCTAATAAGGCTTATCAAAAAGAATGTAAGTCAGACCAGAAAATAGCGACTCAGGCAGGAAAACTCGAAAGCCAGTTGAAACGTGTGTCTGAAGATATATGTAACAAGAAAAAAGAGATAGCGGACAAGAAACTCTCAGTCTCGGTTTTTTCAACAAAACTTGAAGAATTAGAACAAAATCAAGAGACAACAGAGAGGTTTAACGAGATAAGTGAACGTCTAAAAACTCAGAAGGATAAATATATAAAGTTAAGAGCAGACATAAGTAAGGTAAATAAGAATACTTCATTGTTAGACCAACTATGGATATTATGTGCTTTCCCTTCTGTTTTGACAGAGTTTAAAAAGAAATGCTCTGTTTTTAGTCGAGAAAAAAGACAACAGGAGAAAGCCTTCGTTGAAGAACAAGCCAAGGAAATAGGCAAGAAGGAAGCCTTGCAAGAGGTTCGTGGCATGTTGTCGGATAACGTAGCAGAATTGCCATGGTATTTGCCCAACCAAGAGACAATGGAGGAAATGATTCATGACCATGTGTGCAAAGTTTGTGGCAGTAAAGCTCCAGAAGGTTCTGATGCTTATAATTTTATGGTGAATAAGCTTAATGAATACAAGAGACATATTGCCGCCAAATTGCAAATAGAAGAAGAAAAAGCAGCTGTAGAGCGTAAGCAATTGTTCACAAGTGGATATATCGAGGAATTGCATAATATGAGCATTAGGTTAGGAGGAAGTACCGAAGCACGTGTTGCACATATTTCAACAGATATATTTGATAGATTAGGTCTTGAGGACCGTCTGCGTGAAGAATTAAAGAAGGTTGAAGAGAAGAAGCAAGAAACTGAAGACGAAAAAGCTCGCTTGCTGATTCAGGCTGGTAATGTGTCAGAGGAATTGCTGCAAAAAAGCTTTCTTGACATCAAGGGAATGTTCGAGCAAAAGGGACGTGCCGAAAATCGTCTTGTGGAATTGGAACGCGACCTTCAGGACTTAAGGGCTGAAGAGGAAGATTTGCGCAAACAGTTTAATGAATTGAATCCGCAAAACGGTCAGGTGAAAGTCTATAGGGACGTTCATCGTGTGTTTGAAGAGATAGCAAAGGCTTTCAGAAAGGCTAAGAAGGAAAACCTGCGCCGGTTCCTTGCTGCTTTGGAGGAGTGTGCCAATGAGTATTTGGAAAGACTTAGTGCGCAAGACTTCCATGGAGAGATACGTTTGCGTCAGACTATAGAGGAATCTACCGAGATAAGGCTTTACAGCTCCAACGGAACGGAGATAAAGAATCCGTCTGGCTCTCAAGAGACTGTCATGTATATGTCGGTGCTGTTTGCCATTTCTGATTTTACAGACCAGAAACGTGATGAGAATTATCCGTTGATATTTGATGCGGCTACATCTTCATTCGGCGATTCAAAGGAAGAGGGCTTCTACAATGTTATAGATAAAATCAATAAGCAATGTATCATTGTGACAAAGGATTTCATAACAAAGGGTCAGCTTCGTCTGAACGAAATCGACCAGTTGACATGTGGTGTGTATCGTATCAGAAAGGCAGATAATTTTGACAGCCATAATATGGCAACAATTAGAACAATCGTAGAAAAAATAAAATAGCTATGGAATCATTATTCGACTTATGGAGCAAGCGTAATCCACAGTGGGAAAAACGCTATCAAGAGTCTGTCATAGAAGTTTTTACAGAATATGGACGAGGCACGACATCATATCAAGCAGCTCGTGCCAAGATATTTGGTGCGGGTTATGAGCTTTTTATTATCGCCTTTTTCATTGGCTTGTATTTTGACCAGACAAAGCCGTTGATTGAGGATAAAGCTAAAATAAAGTCATTCGGACAGCCGATACAATATTGGGGAAATCAAGAAAATCGTCTTGGAAGAAAATCTTATGGCGAAATACGGCAGTTTTTGTTTGCTGCTCTTGTGGCTAAAACCGATATTGACCTTATTGCTTTGGATAAAGGCGAAATTACAGCCCGAAAAGTTGTTGACCAACTTATTGACAAGATGGAGCAATACGCCAATTTTGGTTTCTCTTACATATACGAAAAGATGGAGGAAGATCCAAATTACTTCTTTAAGGAGACTGCATTCCTAAAGCTTTTCCTTTCTTTCCTGAATGACAAGAAGGAAGACGAGGAACAATTGGAAGAGATTTAGATTCTAAATGAAGAAAGAAAAAGAAAGTAACATAAATAATACCCCTCGTGTTCTGTTTACAATGGAACACGAGGATTAACAATTAAACCTAAACAAAATTATGAAAGGACGTAACACGTTTACAATGGCTGTGATTAAAGAATTAAAACAGCTGTTTTTGCAGAAGGACAATGCAGATTATAATGAGCAGAAGTCTATCAGAAGGAAAATTCGTGAAAAGGGTTTTTATATATCTGATTTTCCTGATTTTGCAAAAAACATGAATTCAACTGATTTTCGTCTTCTTTGCATTAGTGGTAGAATAACCATAACATATAAAGATAAGTCTATGAAATCAGATGATGTGGCTGAACTTCTGTTCAATAATGATGATAATCAAAGTAATGAGATACGGCTTGGCAATAATGAAAATCTAAGCTCTAAGAATGCCGAACCACAAGATAATGAAAACTTCAAGGAAGGACTTGAGCCTTGGGTGGATGAGCATTCGGAGATTTTGATTCTTGGCTCATTTCCAAGTGATGTTTCCCTTAGGGAGCAGGCTTATTATCAGAATAAATCAAATAACTCATTCTGGAAGTTGATGCATGGGTTATTTGGTGAAGGCCCCGACAGCAAAGAGTTTCTTATGAAGCATCATATTGCCTTGTGGGATTGTCTTGCTGCTGCCAATAGAGAGGGAAGTTTGGATTCCAATATCTTTGGAGGAGAGAGACCTAATAATATTCCGCAGCTGTTGGAGTCGCATCCAAGCATAAGACGAATTGTGATTAATGGAAAGAGTAAGGCAAGGGATTATTTTGATAAGTACTTTTATGATCTTCATAAAAGTAGTATTGAGATTATTATTGTGGAAAGTTCGTCTAATACTAACTCAATAGAGTTTGAGACGAAGCTTGAGGATTGGAAGAAAATTCTGAAATAGTAACATGGATATGTATCAAGTAGAGCTAACAACAGACATGGATGTGGTGAGTATCGTTGTTAATGCTTCTGACGAGAACGAGGCAATATCCATTGCCTTGACAATGTTTGAGCAAGGAGAAGTGGACACGGCAGGAAGTATGTTGATAAATGTTGCTGCTTTCCGTGCTTGTTAGATTTTATTATATCCAGCGCATTTGGTGGTAGTGTAAACTGAACTGTGTCACGGCTCTGTTTACACTACCAGCGTAGACGTCGCCAAGCGTCGTTGTCCGACAGTGAAATCATGACCATTCTGTTGTATTTTCATTTATCTGTCTTAACATGCAACTAATCGCTATTTTATCCCGAATTGGGGTAATAATGTTCAATCGCATCTCGAATACTGATATCTTCAATTAAAGCTGTGGTATAAATTATTTCTTCCCAAACAACACTTCGTATAATGTTTTGACTAATAATTTAGACCTGATTTTCTTGTTGCTTAAACAAATTCTCATTAATTTTGCTGTCGAAAGTTTAACAAACTAAATTTGTTGTAGGTTATGCAAGTTCTAAACTTTGGAAAGATGGAAAAGATTAATTTTTTAGTTTTGGCTTTGCTTCTTTTTGCCTTTGGCAATTCAAAGGCGCAAGTAATCAATAATATAGCAGACTCAAACAGAGTTTGTTTGTTCGATGTGCTTGGAAACAAGCAGTATGATGCTAATTCTGAAAAGATTTCCATTGTTACTGCTTTGGAAGAAACTACGCAGTTGATAGAAGGCACAGAAGTTTACAAACGTACCGCTCTTGTTGTTTATACAATTTCAGATTCCAACGGCAAGAGAGACGTAAAACGAAAAGTGTTGGATGAGGAAAAATGGCAGAATGATTCTTTTATGCAGGAGCATAAAAAGAATGTTGCCAATTTGATAGGGACTCCTTTAACACTTACTTTCGTATCTCGTAATTCTAATAAAAAAGGATGCTATCCTTGTAAAAAATCAATCGTTGATGACTCTACGATTTATACAATCAATGAGTTTAATGAGAAAATGGGTGATTATCATGTCCTCAGTTTTAAGTTAAACTTTACTGGAATTACAGAAGAATTGCATTTTGCTTCCCGAGCTTCAAAGTTGTACCTAAATGACTTAAAGCAAGTAAATACAACATGGATGATAAATGCCTATGTTGGGAAGAAATCCTATGGCTGCAATGTTTTGAAGGAAAAACTAAGCATACTCAATGTTTATTATGTAACTCCAAAAGAAGCTAAAAGTATATATAAGTCTAAGAACTTGACTTTGACAAAAATACTTAGGAAATAGTATGTGAATTCAATAAGCAAGTGCAAAATTACAAAATCTTATCCCGAACTGGGGTAAAACCTCACGAATTATAAGCCTGTTGGGATAAAAAAGGAGGAAAGCTTTATCGGCTTTCCTCCTTTTCGGTATATGTTTCTGTTGTCAATTACTTGACGTCAGAGTTTCTTAAGTCTTACTTCTGCTCTGCATCAGCGTTTGCTGCAGTCTGCTCCTGCTCAGGTACGGGAATCTGACCGCGTGTAAGGATGCTTGTGATGCGGTTGTTCATGTCGTTCACCATTGAGTCGAACAGCTTTGCACTCTCGAGCTTGAAGATGAGCAACGGATCCTTCTGCTCGTAAGAAGCGTTCTGCACGCTGTGGCGCAGTTCGTCGAGCTGACGGAGGTTCTCCTTCCAGCAGTCGTCAATGATGTGGAGCATGATGACACGCTCAAACTGCTTAACGACGTCCTTGCCCTCTGTACGGTAAGCTTCCTTGAGATTGCAAGGAATGTTGTAGACACGCTTGCCGTCTGAGATTGGCACCATGATGCGCTCGTAGATGGCACCCTGGTTTTCCTCCACCTGCTTGATGATAGGCCATGCAACTGATTCGATGCGGTCTGTCTTGCGCTTGAAGGTAGCCATTGCAGACTGGAAAGCTCTCTCTTCCAGATCCTCACGTCTTACGTTCTCTGACTCTTCCTCTGAGAACGGGCACTCCATAGCGAGCACCTTGAGGAACTGCTCGCGGCAGCCTTCGTAGTCGTTGGTCTCGATGATGTTAACGACGCGGTCCCAGATGATGTTGGTGATGTCCATGCCGATACGCTCACCCATGAGAGCGTGACGACGCTTCTCATAGATAACGGTACGCTGCTTGTTCATCACGTCGTCATACTCGAGCAGGTGCTTACGGATACCGAAGTTGTTCTCCTCCACCTTCTTCTGAGCACGCTCGATGCTGCGTGAGATCATCGGGTTCTCGATACGGTCGCCCTCCTGGAATCCGAGTTTGTCCATAAGGCTTGCAATCTTCTCTGATGCAAACAGACGCATGAGCTTGTCCTCGAGCGATACGTAGAATACTGAGCTTCCCGGGTCGCCCTGACGACCAGCACGACCGCGGAGCTGACGGTCTACACGGCGGCTCTCGTGACGTTCTGTACCGATGATGGCAAGACCACCGGCTGCCTTAACCTCCTTGGTAAGCTTGATGTCGGTACCACGACCTGCCATGTTGGTGGCGATGGTAACAGCACCGAGCAGACGCTCTTCCTTATGCTTGTTGCCGTCTTCGTCAACGATTTCGACGAAGCCCATATTGCTGCGTCCTGCCTCTGCCACGATGTCAGCCTCCTTCTTGTGGAGCTTGGCGTTGAGCACCTGATGAGGTATCTTGCGCATCTTGAGCATCTTAGAGATAAGCTCAGAGATTTCAACTGATGTTGTACCTACGAGAACCGGACGTCCGCTGTTACGCATCTCAACGATTTCGTCGATAACGGCAGCATACTTCTCGCGTGCTGTCTTGTAAACGCGGTCGTCGAGGTCCTTACGAAGGATGGGACGATTGGTAGGAATCTCCACAACGTCGAGCTTGTAGATATCCCAGAACTCGCCAGCCTCGGTAGATGCGGTACCGGTCATACCGGAAAGCTTGTGGTACATACGGAAGTAGTTCTGGAGTGTGATGGTTGCGAAAGTCTGTGTGGCAGCCTCCACCTTCACGTGCTCCTTAGCCTCTACAGCCTGATGGAGTCCGTCGCTCCAACGGCGGCCGTCCATGATACGTCCTGTCTGCTCGTCAACGATCTTCACCTCGCCGTCCATAACGACATACTCGTCGTCCTTATTGAACATTGTGTAAGCCTTGAGGAGCTGCTGGATGGTATGTACGCGCTCGCTCTGTACGGCATAGTGGTTGAGGAGGTCGTCCTTCTTGTCAAGACGCTGCTGCTCGTCAAGGTCTTTCTCGTTCTCCAATGCTGACAGCTCTGATGTGATGTCGGGCAATACGAAGAGCTCCTTGTCCTGCACCTGATTGGCGAGCCAGTCAGTACCCTTGTCTGTAAGGTCGCAGCTGTTAAGCTTCTCGTCTACAACGAAGAAGAGCGGCTCAACTGCCTCGGGCATGCGGCGGTTGTTGTTCTCCATATAGTACTCCTCTGTCTTGAGCATGCCAGCCTTGATACCTTCCTCAGAGAGGTACTTGATGAGCGGCTTGTTCTTAGGCAGGGCCTTGTGTGAACGATAGAGAGCGAGGAAGCCTTCCTCCAGCTTCTTCTGGTCGTTAGTCTTCTGACCCTCGGTGATGAGCTGCTTGGCCTCTGCGAGGTACTGTGTGGCGAGTTTGCGCTGAACGTCAACGAGACGCTCCACGAGCGGCTGATATTCCTCGAACATCTGGTCGTCGCCCTTAGCGATAGGACCTGAGATGATAAGCGGAGTACGTGCGTCGTCAATAAGTACTGAGTCGACCTCATCGACGATGGCGTAGTTGTGCTTGCGCTGTACAAGGTCGTCAGGTGACAATGCCATGTTGTCACGCAGATAGTCGAAGCCGAACTCGTTGTTGGTTCCGAATGTGATGTCAGCCATGTATGCCTTGCGGCGCTCCGGTGAGTTAGGACGGTGCTTGTCAATGCAGTCTACTGAGAGACCATTGAACATATAGAGCGGTCCCATCCACTCCGAGTCACGCTTTGCGAGGTAGTCGTTCACGGTAACGACGTGTACGCCGTTGCCTGTGAGGGCGTTAAGGAATACGGGGAGTGTTGCCACGAGGGTCTTACCCTCACCCGTTGCCATCTCGGCAATCTTGCCCTGGTGAAGAACAATACCACCGAAAATCTGAACATCATAGTGTACCATTTCCCACTTGAGGTCGTTGCCGCCTGCTGTCCAGTGGTTGTGGTATATGGCCTTGTCGCCGTCGATGGTGATGAAGTCGTTCTTGGGGTTCTCTGCAAGCTCACGGTCGAAGTCGGTGGCGGTAACCACTGTCTCCTCGTTCTCAGCGAAACGACGGGCTGTGTCCTTTACGATGCTGAAAGCCACAGGCATGATTTCGTCGAGAGCCTTCTCGTACAGGTCGAGCACTTCCTTCTCCAGCTTGTCGATGGCATTGAAGATTGACTCGCGCTCATCAATCGGAGTCTCCTCAATCTTGGCCTTCAGCTCGGCAATCTTAGCCTTCTGCTCGTTAGCTGAGTCCTGTACATACTTCTGTAATTCTTTAGTGCGTGCGCGGAGTTCGTCATTGCTCAGTGCCTTGATTTCGGGATATGCTGCCTTTACTTTATCCACAAGAGGCTGGATAAGCTTCATATCCTTTGATGACTTGTTGCCAAACAATGACTGTAGAAATTTGTTTAAATTCATTGTATATTATTTTTTTTATTTCGTGTGATGGTTAATAAGTGGGTGTAAAATTACAAAAAAAAATCCATACAGCACCCAAATGGCGTCTTTTAAACGTCATTTTATTGGAGTGGTGCCGCCGAACAGGCGTTCGGCGCCCTGATGCGTATAGCCTTAGCAACTGTAGGCGCAATGCGGTCTACCGTGGCAGGTGTGGTTATACGTTCCGGCTTTACCCCGGCTCCGTAGAAAATGATGGGGAACGGGATAAATGCCGCCCTTGAGAAATAGCTCTCGTTGGTGTCTTCGTTTATGATTTGCCATCCTGGAGCGGTCTCGATTACGAGGTCGCCGCTGACGGACGGATTGTAAGGACTGGCTGATACGCTTCTCACGCCGGCAGTCTGAACGAGCAGTTCTTTTGATCGGGCGATGATGTCGTTGAAGCTAATGTGGCGCTGTTCTATAAGCTTGCGGTCCAGATAAATCTGGTTGTGAAAACTCGTCTCAACATACTTGCCCTGACCGTAAATGGCGCCAAGGTACATGTTGAGAAGATTGGATGTGCGATTGATATAGAAAGTGCCTGAAGGGATGCGAAAACGCTGGTAGTCAACCTGTTGCTCGCTTGTGTAGCCAGTGCTGGTAAGCACGAACATGACATTGTCGCGTCCTACCTTATCTTCAATTCGCTTGATAAGTGAAGCCAATGTCTTGTCGAGCTTAACGTAGATAATCTCCATCTCCGACTGCCATACAGTGGCATCCGTACCCTTCGCTGAGAAGGTCACGGAGAGCATATCGGTGATGTTGTCGCGACCCATAGCCATATTGTCAATGCAGGCTACGGACATGTCGGCTACGTCATCGTTGTTACCGTTAGTGAGCTTGTTTGTGCTGTTGTTGTAAGTGCGCACAAGGGCTTGTGCGCCTTTCGAGTAGTATGTGGATGTTGTCCACTGGCCGTTCTTGTCGTTCAGCCAGAATGCGCCGTCTGCGGCATGGCCTGCAGAGATGACGGCAGCGTCCTTATCGGAAGCTACAGAATAGACAAGTGCTGCTCCTTTAGTGGATATCTTAAGCTCGTCGCTTACTGTGGAAGTGGCGATTTTCTGAGGTGACACGCCGTACGTTGCGTCGTCCGTGCATAATACAGGGCGCAAAGTGTTGCGGTCGAGCCATTGTGTTCCGACTATATTATTATAATGTGGGGTTGTGCCGGTGGCAATAGAGGCAATAGCCGATGCTCTGTCAACGGGCGAGAAAGGATAGCTGGCGGCCTCATATATGCGTCCGTTCTGCAGCAACTTCTTGAATCCGTCCTCGCAATATAGCGGTGCGAAGTGCTCGATGTAGTCGGTGCGTAGCTGGTCAACAGCTATGTTTACGACCAGACGTGGCGCAGGCTGCAAGCTTTGTGCTTGCATCTGTGAGCCGGTCAGGACGGTGAGCATTATAATTGTAGATATATACTTGTTCATCTCTTGTTTGTTGTGTTAGCCGTCTGGCGTATTTTCATTATGTTTCTGTATAGCAAAGACAATGCCACAAAGTAGATTCCCTCTGCATAAGACTGCATTATTCCTCCTAAAAGAAACAGGATTATGAGCACAGTCCATGCTTTTTGCCATTTACAGGGCTGTCCTTTCTTTATCTTCTTGGATGTGCTCCACAGGAATACGAGGTTCAGTGGATTGAGCAGCAGAATCTGCAGATTGAGGCTCACGGTGGGGTGTTGCGAGAAGATCATGGCAAACAGAATCAGTCCGCATGCTCCTGTTAAGAACATCATTATCGTGTCTGTAAGCCAATAATTTGCTTTTCGCATAGCCTCTATTGTCGTTATGGCAACGACTAATGCCGCCAAAACTCCCAGGCACACGATTGGGGAGACGGGGAAACTGTCGCTTCCAGAATCGCTTGTCGCTGGCAATACCCAAGTCTCGCTCTCGACAAACTTGCGCTTAGATCCGTCCTTATCGTATATTACGGCATGGCTTATGTCCTTTGAGAGGTTTTTGGGCAGAAACTGTTGTTCGCCGAACGTTGTCGGACGATCCGCCTTGACTCCGAGCAGAAGATCGTTGCCGAAGCGTGCCCATCTGTGACGCTCGTTATATTGATGGATGAGTTCGCGGAAAGAAGGGTAGGGGTTGGCTTCGTTTTCGAATACCACTTTTCCGTTTATGTTGTCGAGTATGATGTCTCTTGCGCGAGTTGTGCAATTGTCATAGAAGTAATTATACCTGTACACGCGGTTTTCCGGCAGGTAATTCTTGTCTATAGCCTTCGCTATGGCAGCCTTCTCCTTGTCCGTCAGATTGAGAGTCTGCTGTATGACGCCGCATCCCGAACGCTCGTATTGGGCCTTGAAATCCTCGAAATACTCAATGCCCATCTCATAGTCGGTCAGTCCGAAGACAAACCTGAGCACGAAGTATGGCTTGCTGAACGAGAATATACCATAATTAATGGCGATGTCTATGCCTTGCGTCAGGTTCTCGTATCTGATGGCTGTATGTCCGTATAGGCTGTATACGTATGACCTCGGCATGCAGGTGAGCAGACTTATGCGTATCGAGTCGGCTTGCTTTCCGTTATCAGCGGCAGCCGTTTGCGACATAAGCATGAGGGCAGTCAGCAGGCATAATATTGTTCTTTTAAGTTGTTTCACAATTAAATATTGGTCTGTTATTTGTCTTTACATCATACAAAGGTATTAATAATATGCTTAATATGAGCTTAAAAGGCTTGTTAAAAAACGTAAAAGGGGCGTTTTTGGCAAGTAAACGCGGATATATTATACTTTTGATGAAATTTAAAAGTCGTTATTTCTTGTTTATCCTGCTATTATCTCGAATTTTTTCGATAAATTTGCACCTAATTATGCGAGAAAGAACATGAGCCTTATATATAATAAGGTATAGAGATAAAGCAGGAGAGTGTTCCGCTTGTTTCGTGTTCTGATCGTTTTTAAGCAGATAATATATCAAGAAAGAGAAATGAAGAAATTACTGATAACTGTTTGTATGGCCGTGACTTCCATGGCTGTGTTGGCCCAGAGCGGCACAAACTCGCCTTATAGCCAGTATGGCCTTGGCGTGCTCGGAGAGCAGTCGGGAGGATTCAATCGTGGAATGAACGGTCTTGGCATTGGTTTTCATGAGCACAACCAGATAAACACGTCTAACCCGGCTTCGTATGCCAGCATCGACTCGTTGTCGTTTATCTTTGACGCTGGTATTGCAGGGCAAATAACGAATTTCTCGGAGAATGGAGTGAAGCTGAATGCCAACAATGCCAATTTCGAGTATGTGACGGCAGGTTTCCGTCTTGCAAAGCATCTTGGCGTCAGCTTTGGTGTGCTTCCGTTCTCGAATATCGGTTATAGCTACTCAAATACAGGAAAGCTGAACAATAGTGAAACCGGATCGTCGACTACTTATGAGAATGTCTATTATGGTACGGGAGGTCTTCATCAGGTGTATTTGGGATTTGGCTGGATGCCGTTTAAGGGATTGGCTATCGGTGTGAACGGCTCTTACTTGTGGGGCAATTACACGCGCTCGGTCATCAACTCATATTCCGATTCTTACGTAAATACACTTTCGAAGTACTATACAGCTGACGTAAACAGCTATAAGCTTGATTTTGGTCTGCAGTATACGCTCAAGCTTTCAAAGAAAGACAATCTGACCATCGGTCTTACTTATGGTCTCGGTCATAAGCTTGGCGCAGATCCGGAATGTAAGGTGATTTCTACGAATGCGCAGACAGGAGTTGCTGATACGGCCTTGTTTGTGGCTAAGGATGGTCTGGAACTTCCGACAACTTACGGAGTGGGTCTTATGTGGAACCGTTCAAACCGTTGGAAGATTGGTGCCGATTACGTTTTGCAGAAGTGGTCGTCGGTGGTAAGCCCGGAATATCTGACAGTCAATGGCAAAACTGATTATGTGGTTTCGAAGAACTTGTATTCAGACCGTCATAAAATTACCGTTGGTGGTGAGTTCTGTCCTCAGGAGAACAGCAGAAATTTCTTCAAGCGTGTTCACTATCGCTTGGGAGCGTCATACGCCACCAATTATCTTAAGATTTCAGGACAGGATGGTCCGAAAGAGTATGGAGTAAGCGCAGGTTTCGGCATTCCTATCATGAACGGATATAACAACCGCTCGCTTCTTAATATCTCTGCACAGTGGGTTCGTCAGGACTCGAAGACATTCATTACAGAGAACTCGTTCCGCATCAATATCGGTCTGACGTTCAACGAGCGTTGGTTCGCTAAGTGGAAGATGGAATAAAAAAACAAATATCATCAGACATTGAATTACATTAAAATCATAATCCTTACAATGGTGGGCTTCTTCCTTCTCGCGTCTTGCGAGGGGCAGAAGGAGCATACTGCGCCAGCTGTGCACGACCGCGACTCTGCGTCGATGATGATTAGCTATGGTGTTAACACCCTCATATCCGATTCGGGCGTCATCAAGTATCGCATCGTTACAGAGCGTTGGGAGGTTAATACTGTCCGCAATCCGTCACGTTGGATTTTTGAGAAAGGTCTGTTCTTCGAGCAGTTTGATGAAAAATTCCATGTCCAGTCGTACATTCAGTGCGACACAGCATATTATTACGACCAAAAGAAACTTTGGGAGTTGCGTAGTCGTGTCTCAATATTGACTAAGGATGGCTTGCGTTTTACGAGCCAACAGTTATTCTGGGATCAGGCTTCGCATGAACTCTATTCGAACGTCCCTTCACGTCTGGTCACACCGGACCGTACGTTGGAGGGAACGTATTTTCGCAGCGATGAGCGTATGACACGCTATTTCGTATCGAATAGCCGTGGCTCTTTCGAGAAGACGGACATCGCAGGCAAGGGCGACACAATAACGTCAGCTCCAGACACTGTAAAGGCAGCCATCAGACCGCAGGTAACACCGCAGAGACGTACTGTCGTACGGTAGAAAGAAAACACAAATAAAGATAGATTATTCTTATAAATAGTGGAAACAGACATACCTCTTTTAATCAGTATTGCCGTAACAATGATATTGTCGGCATTCTTCTCTGGCATGGAAATAGCGTTTGTGTCAAGCAATCGCATGCTCGCAGAGATGGACCGTGAAGGCAATCACCTTACCAAAAAACTCATTTCCAACTTCTACAAGCATCCTAATGGTTTTGTCAGCACGATGCTTGTCGGCAACAATATCGTGCTTGTCGTATATGGTATTCTTATCGCCAAGCTTTTTGATAGCACCATATTCAGTGCGCTTGACGACGGAATGCGCGTGACGGCAGACACTATTGTCTCGACGCTTATTATCCTTTTTACAGGTGAGTTTCTTCCTAAGATACTCTTTAAGAACAATGCCAACAGACTCCTGGCAGTGTTCTCTCTTCCTGCATACATTTTCTATGTTATATTGTGGCCGATAAGCCGTTTCTCCACTTTCCTTTCCAAATGTCTGCTCCGTTTAGTGGGCATACGTATGGAAGCGGAAAGTGATGACGAAGGTTTCTCGAAGGTTGATCTTGACTATCTTGTACAGTCGAGCATCGACAACGCACCTAAGGAAACTCTAATCAATGAGGAAGTGAAGATCTTCCAGAATGCACTCGATTTCTCAGACTGTAAGGTTCGCGACTGTATGGTCCCGCGTACCGAAATAAATGCTGTGGACATTAACGAATGCAGCACCGAGGAGCTTATGCAGAAATTTATCGAGAGTGGCAACTCAAAGATAATCGTCTATGACGATGATATCGACCATATTACGGGCTATATCCATAGTTCGGAGATGTTCCGCAATCGCAATCGTTGGCGTGAATGCGTGTGCAAGATGCCTTTCGTACCAGAGACAATGGCGGCTCAGAAGCTTATGCATATACTGTTGCAGCAGAAGAAGAGTCTCGGTGTTGTCGTGGATGAGTTTGGCGGAACAAGTGGCATTGTCTCTCTCGAAGATATCGTGGAGGAGATATTCGGTGATATCGAGGACGAGCATGACAGTACGAAGTACGTCGCGAAGCAGACCGCGCCAAACGAGTATATCCTTTCTGCGCGTCTTGAGATTGACAAGGTGAATGAAATGTTCGATCTTGATATGCCTGAAAGCGATGAGTATATGACGGTTGGAGGTTTCATCCTTCATGAATATCAGAACTTCCCGAAGCTTAACGAGGTGGTGACAATCGGAAAATACGAGTTTCGCATAATCAAGAGCACAATGACAAAAATAGAGCTTGTGAACCTAAAAGTTAACTCGTAAAGGCAATTTTTCAGGCAAACATGCCCAAGTTTGGCAATAAATTAGTATTTTTGTACGCATTTTGTGGCATAGAGAGATTTGTGCCACATATTTTATGCCGGTGGGCGACCGTCATAATGCCTTAAAAAAGCTAAATCTAACAGAAAATAAAAATAACAAATAAAAACAATTAAACAATAATGGCAGCATTAGGAAAAATCAGAAGCAAAGGAGTCCTGCTGATATGCATCATCAGCTTGGGTCTGTTTGCGTTCATTGCCGAAGAGGCATTCCGCTCATGCGAGTCGTCGAGCGCTGAGAAGCATCAGCAGGTAGGCGAGGTGTTGGGCGACAAGATCAGCGTCACTGAGTTCCAGAAACTCGTAGACGAGTACACTGAAGTTATTAAGATGCAGCAAGGTCAGGACAATCTGAATGAAGATCAGCTCAATCAGGTGAAGGATATGGTGTGGAACACCTACGTCCAGACAAAGCTTATCGCTAACGAGACAGAGAAGCTTGGTCTGACTGTTACTGACCAGGAGATGCAGGATGTTCTGACACAGGGAACCAACCCGATGCTTATGCAGACTCCGTTCTTCAATCAGCAGACACGTCGCTTTGACGTTAACGCTCTGAAGAAGTTCCTCGCTGAATACAAGGCACAGGGCAGCACTAATCCCCAGCTTGCAAAGCAGTATGATACAATCTACAAGTACTGGAACTTCATCGAGAAGACTCTTCGTCAGCAGTTGCTCGCTCAGAAATATCAGGGTCTGTTCGCTCATTGCTTCCTTTCTAATAAGGTAGAGGCTAAGCAGGCATTTAAGGATCAGAACGAGGAAAGCCAGATTCAGCTCGCTTCTCTGTCTTACTCAAGCATTGAGGACAACAAGGTGACAGTTACTGATGCCGACCTTAAGGCTAAGTATGATGAGATTAAAGCCCGCTTCAAGCAGTACGTTGAGAGCCGCGACATCAAGTATGTTGACATTCAGGTTAAGGCTTCTGCAGCTGACCGTGCAGCTCTTCAGAAGGAATTTGCAGCTTATGATACAGAACTTGCTGCTGCAGCCGATCCCTCTGACATAGTTCGTAAGAGCACTTCGCTTGTCGCTTACACTGGCGTTCCCGTCTTGAAGGATGCTTTCCCCTACGATATCGCTCAGCGTCTCGACTCTATGGGCGTTGGTTCTACAAGTAAGGTGTTCGAGAGCAAGCAGGACAACTCGCTCAATATCATCAAGCTCGTGTCAAAGCAGCAGTTGCCCGACTCTGTTCAGTTCCGTCAGATTCAGGTGGCTGGAGCTAATGCAGCAGAGACAGCAAAGCGTGCTGACTCTATCTCTACAGCTCTTAAGGCTGGTGCCGACTTCGAGGCAATCGCTAAGAAGTATGGTCAGACAGGCGAGAAGAATTGGTTGACAACCAAGCAGTATCAGGGTGCTCCGTCACTCGACAAGGATACTCGCAACTATATCGCAAGCCTCAACACAATGTCTGTAGGCGAGGTTAAGAACATCGCTCTCACACAGGGCAATCTCATTATCCAGGTGGTAGACCGCAAGGCAATGGTCAACAAGTATGTTGCTGCTGTCGTTAAGAAGAACATCTCATTCTCAAAGGACACATACAGCGCAGCTTACAACAAGTTCAGCTCGTTCGTAAGCGCTAACCTTACAGCAGACGAAATCGTTAAGAACGCAGCTAAGGCTGGTTACACTATCCAGGAGCGTAAGGACATAACCACAGCAGAGCACAATCTTGCCGGTATCCACAGTACTCGCGAGGCAATGCGCTGGCTCTTCGACGCTAAGAAGGGTGATGTTTCGCCGCTTTATGAGTGTGGAGACAATGACAACCTCCTCGTGGTAATCCTTGACAATATCAACAGTGTTGGCTATCGTTCTCTTGAGGACGCACAGGTTAAGGAGTTCGTTAAGGCTGAGGTGCTCAAGGACAAGAAGGCTGAGATGCTCCTCGCTAAGCTTAACGGCGTTAAGTCAGTAGCAGAGGCAAAGGCTAAGGGCGCAAACGTAACAGCTGTAAATCAGGTTACTTTCGCAGCTCCTGTCTTCGTTACAGCTACTGGAGCAAGCGAGCCGGCACTTAGCGGTGCGGTTGCTGCAACAGCAAAGGGCAAGTTCTGCAAGACTCCTGTAAAGGGCAATGCAGGTGTATATGTCTTCCAGGTTGTAAACAAGTCACAGCGTGCAGCCAAGTATGACGAGAAGGCAGAGATGCAGAAGCTTCGTCAGCAGCACATGCAGATGGCTGGCAACTTCATGAACGAGCTCTACATCAAGGCAAAGGTGGTGGACAATCGCTACCTCTTCTTCTAATCCATCTTTAGTATAGAAACAACAACATTCTATAATTTGTGTCCCGGAAGTGTTCTACTTCCGGGACTTTTTGTTATATTTGCATTCCTATTTGAAGTCTAACATATAACAAGTAAAAGATAAAGCCAATCATCAATGATAATAGAAATGAAAGACGTCCATATTCAAGTGGGCGAATCAGAACAATATGGCAACATATCCTTCTCAGCCTTGCCAGGTGACATTTTTGCCGTAACAGGAGGCAGCCATCAGGCTCGCTCTGCGGTGTTGCAATCCTTGACTGGTGTTCAGCCTGTTGAAAAAGGCTGGATAAGCGTGGATGGTGAGGCTGTAAAAGGAAATCTTGGTGCCTATTTTCGTAGGCAGATGTCTTACTTGCCAAGTTGCTTAGACTTCGGTGATGAGTTGGTCTGCGATGTTATCGATTATTACATCTGTCTATCCGTCAACAAGAACAAGGAAATTTCAATGTCTATTCTGAAGGACGAACTACGTCAGTTGTCTTTGAAGGACGATGTCATTGACCGGAAGTTTTCTGCCTTGTCTGCCGCGGAAGCACAGCGTGTCGCTATAGCGTTGACTGGGATGACAGAACGCAAGGTTTTTCTTCTAGACAATCCTACGTCCTCGCAAGACGAACGCGGCAAGATGTCTGTCATGTCATACCTTTGTTCACCAAGGATGAAGGATGTTACGCTTGTTGTGGCGACGTCCGACCAGGCTTTACTGTCTGTATGTAACAAGAGTCTGAATCTTAATCATTTTATCATATAAGAATATTTCGCTTATGCTTTTATATCTTTCCTTAGCTTTGTGCGTAGTGTTTCTCGCAGTGCCCATATACGTGGCGTATGCATACCGTATATCAGAGATACGTCACATTTTTATGGCGTTAGCACGCATGGTGCTTCGTCTTGGTGTCTTAGGAGTTGTGGCATATTATCTTGTTCTTTGGGATAATTGGCTGCTTAACATCGTCTTCTTGCTTCTCATGGTGGCTTATTCAGCCATGTCTGCAGTGGTAAAGAGTCGACTCGGACTGCGTGAATATATTGTCCCCGTTGCCGTCGGCATACTTGCGTCCGTTGTATTTGTGACAGGAGGGATGGCTGTATTGTGCATAGCTCCGGAGATAAAGTTAAGTTCGCGCTATATTGTCCCAGTAGTCGCAATGATGTCTGGTGGCATAATAGAAGCGCAGGTTAAGGCTTTGAGATTGTTCTATGGAGGTATACGCCATCATAACCATCTCTACTATTATCTTATTGGCAACGGAGCCACCCATTCCGAAGCCATGTATTATCTTGTACGACGCTCCCTGCATGCCGTTCTTGTCAAGGAGATATCAAGGATGGCTGGTATGGCAGTAGGCATAGTGCCTTTCGTAATGTTGGCAATGATAATGTGTGGTTTTGATGTGTTGCAGGCAGCAGCAATGCAGGCTGTGTTAGTGGCAGCGATGATGTCAGCAAGCGTTATCGCTGCTTGGGTGACGCTCGTAGCGGCACGTCGTTTTGTATTGGACGTTTATGGTCGTATAAAAAACATAAAACCAGACGTCGTAAATCGGACGGAAAATAAAGAATCAACAGAACAATAAATGATATCATTAATAGGATAATGATGAATAAGAAGATTTTCAATGTATTGGCGGCAGCATTCCTGTGCCTGTCAATGTGTGCCTGCGATGCGAAGGGCTTGAAGGCAGGTTTGGCTGAAGGCCGTAAGATTTATGAGAGCGAGATAGCAAAGAAGGATAATGGCAATAGCTCCAATGAAGCTACTGTTAATAAGCAAACGTCGTCGGAGGCTTCTGTTGAAGGTCTTGAAGTGCCCGCTTCGTTGAAGAAAACTCCTGAGATAGTGCTTAAGCGTACTGGTTATACAGTTTCATATAACTCTGACCGTCGTGTCCCCAATTGGGTGGCGTGGCATCTTACTGAAGCCCATCTTACTGGCAACACAAAACGAGCTGAATCTAAATTCCATGAAGACCTTGATGTTCCGGAGCCAAGAGCGGTGGATTTCGATTATGTGCGTTCCGGATATGACCGCGGACACATGTGTCCGGCTGGTGATAATAAGTGGAGCAGCGCAGCAATGGACGACTCTTTTCTCTTCACCAATGTGTGTCCACAGGCTCCGTCGCTCAATCGTGGAGACTGGAACGAGATGGAGCAGGCATGCCGCAAGTGGGCAAAGCAATACGGCGATATATATATAGTATGTGGTCCTATATTCTATAAGAAAAGCTCAAAGACGATTGGCAAGAATAAGGTGGCGGTTCCTGATGCTTTCTTCAAGGTGGTGATGTGTATGAATCCGTCTCCGAAGGCCATTGGCTTTATCTATAAGAATGCTGACGGCAATCGTCCTAAGGGCGACTATGCCAATTCTGTGGACGAAGTGGAACGAATCACAGGTATTGATTTCTTCCCATCACTTCCTGACGACATAGAGAAGAAGGTGGAGGCGAAGTGTGACGTATCTGAATGGAATCTGTAATGAATGGCAGTGTTAGTGCTATGAAAACCAATAATATACGTGCCGTTGCTTTCGATGCTGACGATACGCTGTGGGCATTACAGAACCATTTCCTTGATGTAGAGAGAGAGTATTGTCAGCTTCTGGCTCCGTTCGGTGATAGCGAAAAGATCACCGCAAGCCTTTTTGAGACGGAGATGTCCAATATGGTAGACCTCGGATATGGCTGCAAGGCTTTCATTATTTCGCTTGTCGAGAATGCCGTCAAGGTTAGCGAAGGTAGGGTAGAGGCCCGTGTTATTGGCGAAATTGTGAAATTGGGTAAGCGTCTGCTTCATGTTGACGCTTGCCCGCTTGATGGTGTGGAGCCGACTCTTAGCCGTTTACACGACCTTAAGCACGCCGATGGCTCACGTCGTTATCGTCTTGCCGTATTCACAAAAGGTGAGCTGATGGACCAGGAGAATAAGTTGCGCCGTTCCGGTCTGCTCCGCTTTTTCGATGTTGTCAGCATCGTTAGCGACAAGACACCGGAAGCTTACCATGCATTATGTTCTCAGCTTGCCGTTAATCCGGACGAACTTCTTATGGTTGGCAACAGTTTTAAGAGCGACATTGCTCCGGCACTTGCCATCGGAGCTTATGCCGCCCATATACCGTTCCACACGAATTGGGCGCATGAAACCACTGAAGAGTTTGAGCATGAGCGTCTTTGGCGTATATCCAATTTCTCGGAAATACTGGATATCCTTAACCCGTGATACGCTTTAGCTCGTCAGATTATCTCCATTTTATATACATTGGTTTCTCTTTTCCCAAACCCAATGCTTTGATAGAGCGCATTTGCTTCGATGCGTGACGGGCGTGACGTTAGCAGAAGTGAGCAGGGGGCAAATCTCTTTGCCTCCTTTATTGTCCTTTCTATAAGCGTACGTCCGAGTCCCTGACCGCGATAATCTTTGTCCACCACTACATCTTCAATCCATACCTTGCAGCCTATGGGCGACCTATAGACGGCAAGCGTGGACATTCCGATGATTTTATTGTCAATGCAAAGAAAGAACAGGTGGCTTTCGTTGCAAGTTGCCATATACGTCATCTCGTCAATGGTCATGGGTTTGGCATTCTGCGATAGTTGTGTCAGCAAGTTGTTTACGGCAGAACGATAAGCCTCCTTCGGCTCTGTAACTTCAAAGAATGTGATGTTATGCATGTTGTTGTCTGTTTTTATATATGTTTCCGATATGGCAAAGATAACGCTTTTCGGGCGTATTATGGTCCGTAAGCTTATGTTTCTGAATATTTATTAGTAACTTTGCATTCATTAAGAACCGCTATCTACTAAAACAACAAATATTATATATCTATGAACAAGTCTTTATTTTTATCGGCAGCGTTACTGCTGTCTTCTCTCTTTACCTCTGCACAAACTCCGCGTAATCAGTTGACTCCCAGACCGCCAATGGGCTGGATGACATGGAATCTCTTTCAAGGCAACATCAACGAACAGCTTATTCGTGAGACTGCCGATGCTATGGTGGAAGGTGGCTTCCGTGATGCCGGTTACGAATATATCTTTATTGACGACCTTTGGCAGGGTGGTCGCGATCGTCAGAATAACATCATTCCCGATCCTGAGAAGTTCCCTAATGGCATGAAGACCCTTGCCGACTACGTTCATTCTAAGGGGCTTAAGCTTGGCATCTATTCTGATGCAGCCCAGCTTACGTGTGGCGGTTGGACCGCAAGTCTCGGCTTTGAGGAGCAGGACGCACGAACATTTGCTTCATGGGGCATTGATTATCTTAAGTATGATTACTGCAACGCTCCTGAGGACAGCGCCACAGCTCGTCATCGTTATCGTACCATGGCCAATGCCTTGCAGAATTCCGGTCGCGACATCGTTCTCGGCATCTGCGAGTGGGGACAGCGTCAATGCGAGGAATGGTGTGAGGAAGTTGGCGGTCAGCTCTGGCGTACCTCCTATGACGTCCGCGATATGTGGAAAGACATCGTGAAGGAAGGTGGTATGGGCATCATTGATATTGTCAACGTCACAGCTCCGCTTGCCAAGTATGTGCGTCCGGGACAATGGCCCGACATGGACATGCTTGTCGTAGGACTTAACGGTACGGGCGGTCCGTCGAGCGATCTCGGTGGAGTGGGCTGCACGCAGACCGAATATCAGACACAGATGAGTATGTGGTGTATGATGGCTTCTCCTCTCGCCATGACCAATGACTTGCGCAAGGTGTCTGAGGACGATCGCCGCATACTGCTCAATCCGGAGATTATCGCCATCAATCAGGATGTGCTTGGTAAGGCCGCCGAGCGCAAGGTAATGAACGACAACTATCAGATCTTCGTTCGTCCGCTTGCTGATGGCTCTCACGCCGTTGCTTTGCTCAACACTTCCGAAAAGCCGCTCACTCTTACTGCTGACTTTGCTTCACTCGGTTTTGCTGGCAAATACACCGTACGCGATGTGTGGCAGCATAAGGATGTAGCCCGTAACGCATCAAAGTGGAAGGGACGCGTAATGCCGCACGAGACACGCGTGTTTGTGGTAAAGAAATAAAACGTGATATATACTAAAAAGGTTGGTTGTAAGCATATTGCTCGCAACCAACCTTTTTCTTTGTTCTTTCTTTATGTTTCATCATAGCGTCTCAATAGTTCTTCAATAGGGCTATTTGGCCATTCTTACAGCTATGATTGTTACCAAGGACGTGAGTATCATGACAAACACCATTATCTTCAAGAATAGTGTGAGGCTTCCAAGACAGAAAAATGTCAGCGCGATGCCTATTGATATCAATTCTATTGTGAAGATATATGCCCAGTAAACCAGTATCTTTATCTGTCGCATGTTTGTGATTCGTAAGCTCATTTCAATCAGATAATTGGGACGGTAAGCGGCATACATATAGAATACTGCCGAAGCGGTGCAGATGCCACCTACAAGTAACAGCCAGTAGGGACTCTCAAAGCTGTCAGCCTTGCCTGAGAAGTCAATGTGAGTGGGGATTGGTTCACCATTCGATATAGCCAACTTATAAACTATACCTCCCCAAAGAATGAGTAATAGCAAACCAATGATTATCTCAAAGAAAGTATTGGTCAATGTGCGTTGCAGCCGGATTTTTGGATATTCTTGCTCGTCATTGGACGAATCGCAGAAGTGATTAAAGTTTGTATTCATAGTTGTGGAGGATTTTTCGTTTGTCGTTTCTTGGGCATTCGTCCGCTCTTGCGCAGAGCCTCGGCGATAATCCATTGCAGTTGTCCGTTGATGCTGCGGAATTCGTCAGCAGCCCACGCTTCAATGGCGTCCATCGTCTCGGCATCCACGCGCAGAACGAAACTCTTAGTTCCTGTTTCCTTTTTTGTCATACGGTTTAATGGTTTAGAGTTCCGGCGTTGACAACAGGCTGAGCCGAATCGTCACCGCAAAGCACAACGAGCAAGTTGCTCACCATGGCAGCCTTCTTGTCGTCGTCAAGATCTACGATTTCTTCGCTACTTAGCTTGTCAAGAGCCATTTTCACCATCGACACGGCACCCTCCACAATCTTCTCGCGTGCAGAGATGATGGCGTCAGCCTGTTGGCGGCGAAGCATCACGGCGGCAATCTCCGGTGCATAGGCAAGATAGTTGATGCGTGCCTCTACCACCTCTATTCCTGCCATGCTCAGACGCTCGTCAAGTTTCTCTTCAAGCTGCTTGTTTATCTCGTCGGCACTGTCGCGAAGGGTCAGTTCCTTAGTGCCCGACTCGTTGTTGTCATAGGCATAGAGTCCTGCCACCTGACGAAGTGCTGCGTCGCTCTGTGTCTTGACAAAGTTCTCGAAGGCAAGCATCACGTTCGACACGCTTGTTCCGATCTGCTGTGCTGTTCCGCTTTGTGCCATTGTCTGCGAGTCAATCTCAAACATAGCCTTGTATGTGTCCTTTAGCTTCCACACAAGCACCAGTCCTATCATAATCGGATTGCCCGTCTTGTCATTCACCTTGATAGGTTCTGCGTCAAGGTTGCGGGCACGAAGCGACAGCTTCTTGGTGTTGATGAAAGGGTGCACCCATGAGTAGCCCACCTTGGTGTACGTGCCTTTGTATTTTCCGAAGAACATCATCACACGTGCCTCGCCCGGTTCGAGCATCACGAAGCCTGCCCAAATGAAGAGTGTTACGGCGAATACGACAAAGCCGAAGCCTACGATCAATCCTGTCAATGTGTCATTCAGATTCTGTATGAAGCCAGTAACAATAATCGCTGCACTCAATACTGTCAACATGATGTTGACGAAAAGCATGGCAAAACCATTCATGGTCATACCTTTAAACTGAAACTCCTTGTTCTCCATAATCTTACTTTTTAATGGTTATACATGTGATTGTTTAGTGATATCATTTTGATATCGCAAAGATATGTCAAATGTTTGGAATGACAAAGAGAAATGTTGATTATTTTTCAAGTAAAACTTAAAAAAAAAAAGGTTGGTTGTAAGCATATTGCTCGCAACCAACCTTTTTGCGTTTGTTATCCTGCAAATCGTTATTTGTTATTTCACTTCAATGTTCTTCATGACCTTAGCTTCCTTCTCTGGCGTTATCTTCGGAATTACGATGGTAAGTATGCCGTCAGCAACGCTTGCTGAGATATGGTCGCGCTCCACGTCGTCAGGAAGAGTGTAGCTCTGTTCATAGTTGCCGTATGAGAATTCATGACGCAGATAGCGTTCGTGTCTGTCTCTTCTGCAACCACATTCTCTTTCTTCCTCCTTGTGCTCCATCTTGTTCTCAATGGCCATGTGGAGCAGGCCTTCATTGGTAAGGTTTATTCTTACCCATTCCTTCTTCAGACCAGGAACAGCTACTTCCATGATATATTCTTCACAAGTCTCCTTGACATTGATAGCCGGAGCGGTTGTTCTTACCTGTGATGTTGCCTCTGTGTTAAACAATGTGTTATCTAACCAATCGTTCAACCAATTTGAACTGTTATTTCTGCGAACTACTAACATAATGTATTACCTCCAATATTTAATTGTTTTGCCGTTTCGCTTGATTGCTTCCGGCTTTCATTATGCCATAACGCAACTTATGTGCCATCCGGTAAGGATATTGTCAAGTCTGACATTTTAACCAAATTTGTCATATTGTTGTGTTAAAATGTCAGTTAATCTAAGTTTTATTGATTATTTAACAGAAATGATATCTGATATTTAGTATAAATAATATACCTTTGTACAGATAATTTGTATATTCGGCTGCTATGTTTAGCAGTCTGATGACAAGATTGATTTCAGAATGCGTACAGTTAACAGAAGGCATAGACGTTTGGCTTGGCTGCTGATATTGGTGTATTTGCCAATGTTGGTGGCGATAAGCTTCCACCATCATGAGGAGGTGGAAGAAGATGTCGTTGCGTCCTATTGTCAGGACTGTATGCATCATGTTCATCATAGTGGACACATTGCCTCCACACATTCATTTACGCACGACTGTCTGCTATGTCAGCTTCATAGCACGTCTTATCTTGTGCCTACTTTGATTGTGCTGGCTGTCTTTGCTGTGATGAGGAGGCTCACCATGCAGCGGTCATGTCCAAAGCCATGTCTGCTGATTGTGGGCGTAAGGAGCACAAGAGCTCCGCCTTATTGTTGATGGTCACCCCATGTGTTTTTTTTTGAGACAAACAACAATAAGGAAATAAATAAATGAACAATATATATAAATCGTTATTGCTGATGGGCGTATGCTCGTCGGCAACAGTCCCCGTTATGGCTATAACCGAAGAAGCAGACACCACTCGCCATCAGCCAATGACCGAAACCAATGTGAAGCTAAACGAAGTGGTGGTCACAGGACTTACAGGACATCAGAAACTCGGAACGTCGGCAGCTCCTATAAGCATCGTATCGCCTCGCCAACTTGAAGCACAGCCTTCCACAAATATCATAGACGCCATCAGTCATCAGCCGGGCGTGTCACAGATAACCACAGGCAGCGGCATCTCAAAGCCCGTTATACGCGGAATGGGATATAATCGTGTAGTGGTGGTAAACGACGGTGTGCGTCAGGAAGGTCAGCAGTGGGGCGATGAGCACGGAGTTGAGATAGATGCAGCGTCGGTTCACTCTGTCGAAATACTTAAAGGTCCTGCCAGTCTGATGTATGGCTCGGATGCTTTGGCAGGTGTGATAGTTTTCAATAGCGCACCGGTACTTCCAATGGGAGAGATGAGCGGCAACATAATGAGCGGTTATCAGACCAACAACGGACTCTTCGACTATTCACTTAATTTTGCTGGCAATAAGCGTGGCTTTGTGTGGAATACTCGCTACAGTGGCAAGATGGCGCATGCATATAAGAACCGTTACGATGGTTATGTGTATGGCTCTGCTTTCCGTGAGCAGTCGTTCGTGCAGATGCTTGGCTGGAATCATCGTGTCGGACACACTCATCTTACGCTCGACTATTATCATCTTACACCAGGAATAGTTGAGGGAGAACGTGATGAAGAGACGGGCAGATTTGAGATTCCTGACGGCTTCAATCTTAAGAGTTATGGTCGTTCTCTGCCGTTCCAGCAGATACATCACTATAAGGCTGTCCTTGACAATATGTGGTATGTGGGTGAAGGCAACATAAAGTTGCTTGCTGCTTACCAGCAGAACCGCAGACAGGAATATGAGGAGAAGCGCGATGAATGCGGGCTCGACCTAATGCTCCATACTGTCAACTATGATTTGCACTACACATCGCCATTGTTGGGTTCGTGGAAAATTGCCGCTGGACTGAACGGTATGTGGCAACAGTCTGTCAATAAGGGCACAGAGTTTCTCATCCCCGATTATAGCCTCTTCGACTATGGCTTGTTTGCCACAGCCACGTGCAATGTTGATAAGCTGAATCTTAGTGGTGGTGTGCGTTATGATCATCGTCATCTGCATGGCGATAATCTCTTGGAAGATGAAGAGGATGGCGGCGTCGTGGAGCGCTTCAAGGCTTTCAGCCGTGGATTCGACGGGTTCTCGGGCAGTTTAGGAATGGCTTACGAACTGCTGCCGAACTTTAATATCAAGCTGAATGCGTCGTGCGGATTCCGTGCGCCAAACATCAGTGAACTTGCTTCTAACGGTGAGCATGAGGGAACACAGCGTTATGAGATTGGCAATACGGCTTTAAAGCCGGAACAAAGTTGGCAGCTCGATCTCGGACTCGACTATTCTTCGGAGATTGTGTCTGCCGAGCTCTCGCTCTTCGCCAATCGCATCAGCAACTATATCTTCAGCACGCGTCTCACCGATGCCGATGGCACGCCGGTCGTTACAGACGGCTCCGACACCTACCGGTTCACCTCGGGAGATGCCCGACTGATGGGTGGTGAAGTGCATGTGGATGTCCATCCATTTGAGCGCTTGCACATAGGCAATAGTTTCGCTTATGTGGATGCCGTGCAACTCGGTCAGCCACACGATGCAAAGTATCTGCCGTTCACTCCTGCTCCTCGTTGGCAAGGGGATGTGCGTTACGAGATTGTTTGCGACGGACGCACGTTCGACAATATGTACGTGAAGTTTGCCGTTGACTGCAATCTTCGTCAGAACCATTATTATGCAGCTGGCGGTACGGAGACAGCCACACCATCATATACATTATTAAATATGTATGCAGGAACCGACATAAAAAGCCACGGCAAGCGCATTGCTTCGCTGTATGTTTCGTGTGAGAACATCACCGACCGTGCTTATCAGAGTCATCTAAGCCGACTGAAATATCTTGACGTGAATAAGGCTACGGGCAGAATGGGAGTGTTTAATATGGGTCGCAACTTTACATTCAAGGTTGTTGTGCCGATAGGATTATAAATAAGGAGTGATATGAAAAAACGGTCAGGCAAAGGTTATGTTACTTTTTGCCTGACCGTTTGTTGTTTTTATTTGGGGCGATAAAATGGCTATTTCGTCTTCTGCGTATTAGGCAGCAGTCCGGCTATGATTCCTAACAGCGGCAGGAAAGCGCTCACCTGGAATATGAACTCTATGCTTGTCTTATCAGCCAGCCATCCGAAGAAAGCCGAGCCAAGTCCGCCCAGTCCGAACATCAGACCGAAAAACACGCCGGCTATCATGCCCACCTTGTCAGGCATGAGGTCGGTGGCGTAAACCACGATGGACGAGAATGCTGAGGCGATAATCAGACCTGAGAGGAAACAGCAGACTATAGTCCATGTCAGACCCACGTAAGGCATGGCAAGAGCGAATGGGGCTGCACCGAGGATGGAGAACCAGATGACGTATTTACGTCCGAATCGGTCGCCGAGCATGCCTCCTGCTACGGTTCCGATGGCAAAGGCTGCGAGGAACACGAAGAGGAACAGCTGCGATGCCCTTACCGACACGCCGAACTTGTCAATGAGGAAGAACGTGAAGTAGCTCGTGATGCACGAAGTGTAGAAATACTTAGAGAACACGAGGAGAATGAGTATAGCCAAAGCTCCGTATTTGGCTCGCTTTGAGATGTTGGTGTTCAGCTCCGGTGTTTTCTGCGGATGCTTCACAATATACTTCAGCCTTGCCTTATACCACGCTCCGAGCCTTATCATTATCAGGGCTGCAAGCAGAGCTGCCAAGGCAAACCACGAAATGGAGTGCTGTCCGTAAGGGAGGATGATTATGGCAGCAAGCAGCGGTCCAAGTGCAGATCCGCCATTGCCTCCAACCTGGAATATCGATTGCGCCAGACTCTTCTTGCCGCCCGACGCCATTTGGGTTACGCGTGAGGCGGTGGGGTGGAAGACGGACGAACCGAAGCCCACGATGCTCACGGCGATGAGTATGGCAAGGTAATTATTGGCGAAGGCAAGAAGCAGGAGGCCGGTCAGCGTGAAGCACATGCCTACGGAAAGGGCGTAGGGGCGCGGATGGCGGTCGGCATACAGTCCGGTGAACGGTTGCAGGATGGACGAGGTCATCTGAAAGACGAGCGTAATGAGTCCTATCTGTGCAAAGGAGAAGTCGAAATTAGCCTTCAGAATGGGATATATTGACGGTATGATAGACTGTATCATGTCGTTAAGGAAGTGTGAGATGCCGCATATCACGAGCATGGAATAGACGGTTCCCTCGGTCATTGAGGGATTGCCTTTTAGCTTTTGACTGATGGTTTTGAGTTTCATTATATGATTGGTCTTATCTGTTTTACGATGCAAAAGTACTCATTTTTTGTGGTGTTTCCCCTTTATTGTGGTACCTTTGCATAATATATTTGCAAACATAATAAATGTCAGATAAACTAACTAAGGACTCCATTGATCTCAGTACGCTGAGCATCCCGCGTCTTTTCGGACGCTATTTTCTCCCTACATTGTTCGGTATGCTCAGCATATCGGCAATGACAGCCATTGACGGCATCTTCGTAGGTCATGCTGTGGGAGCGGACGGCATTGCTGCCATAAACATCTGTGTGCCCATTCTTATGGTGGTGACAGGACTGGCTCTGATGATGGGAGCCGGCTGTTCCGTAGTGGCATCCATCCATATGGCGCAGCACAAACTCAAGGCAGCCCGCATCAATGTCACTCAGGCTTGGATATTCGCCACAATCGTGATCTTGGCGATGATAATTCCGGTGATGCTGTTCCCGTCGGCAATAGGACGTATGCTCGGTTCGTCAGATGCTTTGCTGCCTTTGGTGCGCGAGTATATGCTTGGCTTTATGCCCGGCGAGTTGTTCGGCGTGTGGGCGGCTTTGCTGTTGTTTGTCATCCGCCTTGACGGTAGCCCGCGTCTTGCCATGTGGTGCAACGTGGTGTCGGCTGTAGCCAATATCTTCCTCGACTGGTTTATGATAGTATATATGGGGTGGGGGCTTTGGGGAGCTGCCGTTGCCTCGGCGTTGAGTATGACCATTGGCGGCATCATAGCCATGTGGTATATGCTTTTCGCGGCACGTCAGCTGCGACCCATCCGACTGAAATGGAGCCGTCGCTCCCTGCTCTATTCCGTCCGAAACATCGGTTATCAATGCACCATCGGACTGTCTGCCCTTATGGGAGAATGTACGATGGCGGTGCTTGCCCTCATCGGCAACTACATATTCGGTTCTTATCTGGGCGATCCTGGCATCGGCGCATTCGGAATAGCCTGCTATTACACTCCCTTTGTGTATATGATAGGCAATGCTGTGGCACAGTCTGCACAACCGATCATCAGTTTCAATTATGGTACTGGTGACGGTCGTCGAGTCAGTTCCACGTTGCGTGTGGCTCTGCTGGCTGCTGTCGTATGTGGAGCGTCGGCGAGTGCAGCGTTCATGCTCCTTCCTGAACAGCTTGTAGAGTTGTTCATAGACCGTAGTGAGGCAGCCTTCCCTCTTGCCGTCAAAGGTTTCCCGCTGATGGCTCTGGCGTTTGTGTTTTTCATTGTCAACCTCACGCTTATAGGCTATTTTCAGAGCGTGGAGCGCGTTCGTTCGGCTATGGTGTTCGCCCTGCTGCGCGGCCTCTTCTTCCTCGTACCCTGCTTCATCTTCCTTCCGATGGTGTTCGGCGAAACCGGCATTTGGCTGGCGTTGGGCATGTCAGAGATGCTGACAACGCTTTGCATAATCGCTTATATGGTACGTTTACGATAAACGGCAATGTGCTCGCATCATCTTATTCTTCATACATTGCCGTCGGCAAAACTATTTCGATTTGTTTCTGCTGATGACAATATTTGCGTTCCTGATGCTCAATACTATGAGCTGAGCGCACAACAAAATCTTTGGTGCGAAATTCTTGAGTTTTGAGCGTTTGAAGCTATATCGTTAATACACAGTTGGTTATGGGGTTTGCCTGAAAAATACGTAAACAAACGGGTTGTCAAAGTGGCTCTTTTAAGGTGTCATAGTGCTTGTTTTGCCGCCTAATACATCAACTGTTGTCTTGCAACAGTAACAGCTTTTAGGCTGTAAAAGTGGCGCTATGAGGGCAATATGGGGTTGGGGATGGTTATCGAGGGTGGCTTTGATGCTGTGAAAAACCATACAAACAGCTTTTTGATTCTCTATAATCAATTTTTATTTTGTAACATGTTTTTACTCTTTGTACAATATTTGCATGGAGGACATGAAGATGTGTTTTTTGACAAGAAGACATTAAGAATGTGTTTTTGCTTACAAAATCCTCGTTAAAATATTCTAATAAAGCGTGTGCTTCCTTTCGTTTCTGCATAAAAAGCAGTAACTTTGCAGCATATTACATATAGTATCTATATACATAAAGGCTGAAAAGCGTGAAAATAAAGGAAGTTATTGAAGCCCTTGAACGTTTCGCGCCTCTGCCCTTGCAGGAAAGCTGGGATAATGCTGGCCTGCAAGTCGGACTGACAGAGGCGGAAGTATCAGGGGCATTATTGTGTCTGGACGTTACGTGTCAGATTGTGGATGAGGCCATAAAGAAGGGATGCAACCTTATCGTATCGCACCATCCGTTGATTTTCCGTAAGCTTGCGCGTCTGACTGGAGAAGACTATGTGCAGCAGGCAGTTATGAAGGCTCTTCTTAACAACATCGTCATCCTTTCGATGCATACCAATATGGACAATGCCCGTGGCGGTGTGAACTATAAGATGGCGGAGAAGATGGGGCTGCGTAACGTGCGCTTCATGTCGCCCAAGCAGGTGGACGGCGTGGAATGTGGCTCGGGAGTGATGGGAGAGTTTGAGGAGCCGGTGGCTGCTGACGACTTCATCATCATGCTCAAGAAGACATTCGGCGTGGAGTGTGTGGAGGCCAACCAGCTGTTGCGCCGTCCTATACGTACGGTGGCAATGTGCGGAGGTTCGGGCTCGTTCCTCTTGGACGAGGCTGTGGCTGCTGGCGCTGACGCTTTCCTTACAGGCGAGATGCATTATCACGAGTTTTTCGGACGTGAACAGCAGATACAGATAGCCGTCATCGGTCATTATCAGAGCGAGCAGTATACGAGCGAGATATTCCGCGACATCATCGAGCGCGAATGTCCGGGTGTAGGATGCTTCATCGCCGAGACATGCACCAATCCTATAATGTACTTTTAAATAATAAAAAGAATAACAACATACATCACTATGGCAAAAAAGGAAACAGAAAATTTGGTAGAGGAAAAGCTGAAGAACCTTTACCAGCTTCAGACCACTCTCTCTGCTATTGACGAGAAGCGTGCGCTGCGTGGCGAACTCCCTCTTGAGGTGCAGGACCTTGAGGACGAGATTGCCGGACTGAAGACTCGTGTGGAGCATATCGAGAACGATATCAACGAGTTTGAGCAGGCTGTGGCACAGAAGCAGGGCGAGATACAGGATGCGCAGGAAAGCGTGGAGCGCTACAAGAGACAGCTCGATGAGGTGCGCAACAACCGCGAGTACGACACTCTTACAAAGGAGATTGAGTTCCAGAGCCTTGAGATTGAGCTTTGCAACAAGAAAATCAAGGAGGCAAATGCTAAGGTAGAGGACAAGAAGCGTGAGATGGCTCACACACAGGAGCTTATCGCTGACCGTCAGAGCGCTCTCAGCGAGAAGAAGAACGAGCTGGACGAGATCATGCAGGAGACTCGTGAAGAGGAGGAGAAGCTGAAGGCTAAGGCCACTGAGCTGGAGGCCACCATCGAGCCGCGTCTGCTCTCAAGCTTCATGCGTATCCGCAAGAACGCACGTAACGGTCTTGGCATCGTTTACGTTCAGCGTGACGCTTGCGGCGGTTGCTTCAACAAGATTCCGCCTCAGCGCCAGATTGACATCAAGATGCACAAGAAGGTGATCGTGTGCGAGTATTGCGGTCGCATCATGATTGATCCGGAATTGGCTGACGTGAAGATTGAAACTCCGGAGACTACTGAGGACAAGCCGAAGCGTAAGCGTGCCACAACACGCAAGACTGCTGCTTCGAAGAAGTCTGAAGAGTCAGAAACAAAGCTTAGCTAAAAAGTATACGACAAAACTCATGGTGTGAGTTTTGTTGTAGGAAAGTAAGAGGGTTGAAAGCTGACTTTCAACTCTCTTTTTTTCTTTACTACTAACTTGACAACCAATAACTTTACTTTCGTTATATTATGACTACGCCTGATTCCTCAAAGAACGTAACATGGGACGAGCTTCTTGAGAGCATCTCCACTGGTGCTGCCCATCCCGACGAAACCAACTGGAAGATTTTCCGTTACCTACAGCACAACTATAAAACTATGGGATCCGTTATGGCTCGCACTCTGCTTGCCGCATACATGAAGCTGCATGTGAAGCGCATGTCGCTTATCGACTCGTGTATGCTCGGTATGGCGGTAAATATCAGCGAGACTTACAGCGACTTCAAGCTGCCGAAGTTTCTTGAGGCGTGGGGGTATGACCGGTTCTTGCGTCCGCAGGATTTGCGGAGGCAGACAGGAAAGGACGGTAGGCATTACCTGTCGCTAAAGGAACGCGTGGAGCGTGCCCTTCAGTCGTATATGCTGCATCATCCGGAGGAGAACAAAGAAGCGTGTGACGCCATTGTGAGTATGTATGCTGCCAAGGTGATAGAGAAGGAGGCCAATGGCAGGAGGCGTCGCTACGTGAAGCTTGTGGCAAGGAACGGATCGGAGGTCTTGGCTGACAGCCATCAGTTTCCGTGTCGTCCGTGGGAGATATGCGGACAGATGTTTGATGTGTTGAGAAGAGTTTCGAAGCAAGGCAATGAGCGTGCTGCCGACATCGTCGTGTCGCAGAAGCGTGTGGACGAGGTGTTTTCTGTGGAAGTGGGGTATGTGGACTTCGTGGATGAGAATCACGGACACATTCACGTGTATGATTCGCAGTCGCGCCATTTCGTTGCGCTTAAGTCGGTTCACTCCGCTATTAACATAACAGCAGGCAGCTACGTACGCTTTTGTCCGATAATAGCCAACGGCGACCACTTTAAGTGGGCTGCCATCGTAGGGTTGATGGACAAATACGAGGGTCGTAATGCTTTCGGTGTGTACGAGGCAAAGGTGGAATATGCCAATCCGAAGGAAAAATACATACGCTATTCTCTTGAGTCGGCTATAAAATACACGCCGGAAGGAAATATCATAAAAGGCGGATTTGCCTCCACCGCCGCATTGCCGGATGATGTCAGAAACGGAATAGTGATAGACAGCCACGTGCGCCTTATCCTCTTCCTTAAACGTGGTAAGGACGGGATAAAGCACAACTACGTGGCTGAAGTGTTCTGAGAAAACTGCGTGGACTTTTCTTATCCCCACACTTCCTCTGTGATTTCTCTTACAAGACTGAGCTTTGCCCATTGTTCTTCTTCGGTGAGTTTGTTGCCAATCTCGCATGAGGCGAATCCGCATTGTGGGCTGAGGCTGAGTCGTTCCAGAGGAATGTACTTCTCTGCCTCGCGTATGCGGGCTATAATGGTGGACTTGTCTTCCAGTATGGGCGACTTTGTGGTGATGAGTCCAAGTACTACACGTTTATTGTCTGATACATATTTCAGCGGTTCGAAAGAGCCGGAACGCTCGTCGTCGTATTCCAGGTAGTAGGTGTTGACGTTTTCCTTGGCGAAGAGGTAAGGTGCGACAGGGTCGTAGGCTCCCTTTGTGGCGTAGCAGGAATGATAGTTGCCGCGACATACATGAGTGTTAATGGTGAGGCCTTCGGGCTTGTCCTCAATGGCAAGGTTGTTTACTGTGAGATATTGCAGAGCCTCATGCTCAAGAGTGAAGCCTTTGCCTGCCATCGACTTCCAGAAGTCGTCGTCAACGATCATGCCCCATGTGCAGTCGTCGAGCTGTACGGTGTTGCATCCGGCGGCGTGAATCTCGCGGAAGAAAGTGCGGTAAGCTTCTGCGATGTCATGGATTAGTTCTTCATTATTGGGATAGAACTCACGTGTGTTCTTCGAGTTATCGCCACGGAAAAGCTCGGCGAGGAACTGTGCTGGGGCTGGGATGGTCAGCTTAGCCTCGACACCTTCCTCCTCAAACTGTTTCACAAACAGAAAATCCTTAATGAACGGATGGCCAGATCCTGTTATCTTACCGGTAAGCTTCAGCGAACCTTTAGTGGTCTCCTCGCCATGAAACTGATAGCCATGATCAAGCTCGATGTGTTCCACACCACCGAGTCCCCACATAAAGTCGAGGTGCCAGTAGCTACGGCGAAACTCTCCGTCCGTGATGTAATGAAGGCCATGGGCCTTCTGCTTCTTTATAACGTCCTCTATAAGGCGGTCTTCAACTGCTCGGAGCTGTTCTGCTGAGATTTCGTTGTTGGCGAACTTGGCTCTTGCTTCCTTCAACTCTGCCGGGCGCAGATAACTGCCCACAGCATCAAAATGCTTGTTTACTGAATTGCTCATAATCTTTTTGTTATTTATTTGTTCGTTTTGTTTCGTTTCTGATTTCTGAGCGCAAAGTTATGAAGAAGAACTATTACAGCCAAAAATTCTTTGTAATTCAGAAATATTTCCTAACTTTGCACTGTATATGTAGCTTTTTACGGAATATTATTCTGCAAAACGGATACAACTTAGTAAATAATTAAACAATAGACAACCAAGCATAATGGCAAATCAAGAAACGCTTGACGAGATAGACATCAAGATTCTGAAACTGTTGCAGCAGAACTCGCACATGACGGTAAAGGAACTTGCTGCACGTGTGCATCTGTCACCGTCGCCAACCTTCGAGCGTCAGAAACGTCTGGAGCGCGAGGGCTATATAAAAAGATATTCGGCTGTGGTGGATCATCACAAGATGGGGCATAGCGTGATAGTGTTGTGTAACATCAGGCTGAAGCAGCACACGAACGAACTAATTCAGCAGTTTATGGATACTGTGCAGACCATTGACCAAATAACCGAGTGCTATAACACCACGGGCGACTACGACTTCCTGATAAAGGTTTATGCCCATGACATGAAGGACTATCAGGACTTTATGCTTAACACGCTTGGTAATATAGACTGTATAGGCAGTCTGCACAGTATCATTGTGATAGGCGAGATAAAGGACTCGCATTATATCCCTGTGAGCAGATGTTTGATAAATAGAAACGAAAAATGAGAGCTATGATGGCCTTAATAATAAATGTAAGGCGTTCATAACTCTCATTTCTCAAGTTCTTTTATAGTTCGGAGTTTATCCATTCCGTTACGGTCTGAAGCACCTCCGGCGCTATGGTTTCCTCTATCTGCTGATACTCAACGACATTGCCTGTCGTGCAATGCTGGAAGAGATGATTGACACCGTCCACCTTCTTTATGGTGTGCTTGCAATTTGTAAGCCCCTTCTCGAGTTGTATAGTGTTGGCTGTGCAGTCCACCTGTGTGTCTTTTGTGCCGTTAAGTGCCAGTACAGGACATTTAATCTTAGACAACTGCTTGCTTACGTCTATGGTAAGGAAGTGGCGTATGTATGGATTGTCGGCCTGTTGCAATGTCTTTGTGAGAACCGGCTTCAGAGTTTCCGGTATGCCGTCCGTTGATATTTCGCTTGCTTTCTTGCCGTTGGCAATCTCGTCAAAAATTTTACTGAGAGTCTTACAGAAAGTTTCGGTGGTTTCCTTTGGCATGTTGAGTGACGACATTATCTGACGATTCTGCATTACGAGCGTCTCCTTACCGGATATAGCCATTCCTGCAAGCGACACGATGAAATCGGCTTTGCCTTCAGCAGCAAGCATCAAGGCTATGGTTCCACCCTCGCTATGACCGAGAACGCCAACCTTGCTGAAGCGTTTGCGCAACAACGGTAGGGCGGCAGCGGCATCTTCGCAGAAGTCTTCTATGGTGAAATTCATGAACTTGACGCTTCTTGCATCGCCCCATCCGCGGTCGTCATAACGCAAGGATGCGATGCCCTGACGCGCCAAAGCGTCGGCTATTACGGCAAATGGCTTGTGCTCGAACAGTTCCTCGTCGCGGTTCTGCTGTCCGCTACCTGTTACCATCAGCACCACGGGAGTTTCCTTCGTGTAGTTCTCTGGTAAGGTGAGTGTGCCGTTGAATGTATAGCCTGCATTGGTGAAACTTACGCTTTCTTCCTTGTAGGGGAATGGTGGTACGGGAGTCTGCGGACGCTTTACTGTGATTTTACCAGGCTTTAAGGTAAGCGGCAGAGGAAAACCGTTCTGAGTGAAGGTTCCCTTTATCTCGCCGTTTGCCATCTTTCCTTCGAACGTAGCCCCAATCATTCCGACCTTTACCTTTATCGTACCGTCGTCTGTAACGGTCTTCTCAGCGGGAATGCCCTTTGCGTTTTGTGACGGAGAGTCCATGGTGCATCCATTGGTGGTGAAATTAAAGACTAATGGCAGCTTGGTGCCCATAACGTCAAGTTCGCCGTTCCATGCGCCTTCCTGAGCGTTGGCTGTGAATGCCAACATGGCGAGGACGATGGAAGTAAATGTTCTTAATGGTTTCATATCAAAAAGTTTTTCAGTTCTTCGAAATTGTTAGCCACTTCTATCATGTTGTGCCAGTCGCCGCGAATCATTCCCTTTTTGTCGAGATCGTCCATGAGCGCAATGAGGGCGTTCCAGAATCCCTTCATGTTATAGAGAATAACCTTCTTTGAGTGGTAACCGATGCACTTTGATGCTGCCACGCAGAATATCTCGTCCAGCGAACCCACGCCACCAGGCAATGCCACTACTACGTCACATTGGTCAATCAGCAGGTTCTTGCGGTCGGAGAGGTTGTCTGTGGGGATATGTACGTCGAGATAATCAGACATGCGTCCGCCTTTCTCGACGAGCGACGGCACCACGCCGATGACGCGTCCGCCACCTTCATGTACAGCCTTTGCCACGCAGTTCATCAGTCCTTGGTTGGTTCCTCCGAATATAAGGTCATGATGGTTTTCTGCCATCCACTTGCCAAGTTCTTCAGTCAGGCGGAAATATTCGGGATCGATATGCTCATTTGCAGAGCAGAATACGGTAATCTTCATCTTATTAATGTTATATGAAAATCTGGTAAATAAAACTCTCAGTTCTTAACTTTCCCTTCGCTTACAGTCCTCTTGCCTTGTAGATGGTCTCCTTTGCAGCGTTTATCTCTTGGAATTTCTTTTCCGCAGCCTTGCGCACGTCCTCTCCGAGCGTAGCCACACGGTCAGGATGATGCTTGAGAGCCATTTTGCGATATGCAGCCTTTACTTCGTCGTCCGTGGCGTCGGGAGTTATGCCGAGCACTTTATATGCTGCGTCAATGTTGGTGCTGCCCGTTGAGAGGTTGAGCATGGAGGCGAGGTCTTCTTCCGAAATTCCGAGGCTGGCAGCTATGAACTGCAAGGCGTCAATCTCGCTTTGAGGTACACTACCGTCGGCTTGGGCTATCATCACAAGGAAATTGGTGAGCTGCAGTCGTTGCGAATATTCCATGTGCTGCGCTATTTCGGCGCAAGCCTCACGTATGGTGTTCTTGAAAGCCATAGTGCCCATCTGCTTTTGGCGATCGAACAGGCGCATAAGAATCTGCTCGCCTTGGCTGACAGCAGCCTCGCCGAAGTTGCGACGGAGGAATGAGCGTACAAACTCCATTTCGGAATGCATCACCTTTCCGTCTGCCTTGATGATGTATGAGGCAAGTACAAGCAAAGAGAAAAGGAACGAGTTGCGTTGTCCCTCGTATTGCTGTTGAGCGGAATAGCCGTTATTCTGATGATTGTTGCCATATCCGTTATGTTCGTCCCAGTTGTTGCGGTAAGTGCCATCGGCATTAAAGGCGGAGTCGCCACTTAAACCTTCTGCTCCTTTATCGAAAAGCCAGCCTAAAGCGTAGCCGGCAAGTGCTCCAAGCGGTCCGCCGGACATAAATCCGAACACTCCGCCAATCCATTTTCCTACTCCCATAATCTTATGTTTCTTTCTGTTTTTTTATTTCTGATATTGTTTAGTATTGATAATCCTGTTGGCTCTATTTAAGCTTCTTCTTCACCACAGCCGGATTGCCTGCCGCCATGCAGTCTGATGGAATGTCACGTACGACTACGCTACCCGCGGCTATTATGCATCTGTCGCCTATTGTGACGCCGGGACAAACCGTTACGCCTCCGCCCAACCAGCAGTTGTCGCCTATCTTAATAGGGTAACAGGTCTCCACGGGTTGCATACGCTCTTCATAGTCGATAGGGTGCTGAGGCGTGAAGAACTGGCAGCGCGGACCTATCTTGCAATGAGCGCCAATCTTTATCTCTCCTCCGTCGAGCATGATGCAGTCATAATTGATGAACGTATGCTCGCCAATGACAACTCCGTGTCCGTGGTCGCAATGGAAGGGAGGAACTATTGCCGAAGTCTTGGGCAATCCGGGAATCAGCTCCTCTATGATCTTTCTGTATTCCGGTGAGTTGAAAGTCATCGTGGACAGTTTGGCGCATATTTCGTTGGCACGGATGATGCTTCCCATCAGTTCAGGGGCTTCAAAGCAATAAAGCTGTTGGCTGCGCATTTTCTTGTATTCAGCAGAATCATGCAATTTTTCTTGTTCTGTCATACTTGCTTTAAGATTTTGTCGTTATTATTTGTTATTATCAAGGGGTGATCTCGTCGTAGTCAGGGATTTCCCTCAGAAACTCATACTTGTGATTCTCATAATCCATGCGGCAGCAATAATGCTGCAGTCCGTTGCTCACCACAAGATAGTCAACGTGCAGCAGGAGGTTGTAAGCAGCTATCTGGTCGAACACCTTCTGCGTTATCTCTATATGTGGAGCCTTGTATTCGATAATCATCCGAGGCTGCATCTGACGGTCGTACAGCACGCTGTCAGCCCGCAGTTTCTTGTTGCCTATGCTGAGGCTGATTTCGTTAGCCATTAGTGCCGTGGGGTATCCCTTGTGGCCCGTCAGGAAGTGAACGAAATGCTGGCGCACCCATTCTTCTGGTGTAAGGGCTATGTAGCGTCGTCGCAGTATGTCGTATATCCGTGGGTGTTCCTTGGTGCCCGACAACTTTATTTCGAAAGTCGGTAGGTTTAATCGAATCATTTTATTATTTTTGCATACAAAATTAATGAAAATATGTGATAATTGCGAGTTTAGACATTGTCGTTTGCGCATTTTCACATTATATAATATGTATACTTGATTATGGCAGAAAAAAAATCAACTATGACGTTCGAATCCGTCATGCGTGACCTCAAGGCAGGAAGATATGCTCCTGTGTATATTCTTATGGGAGAGGAAGCGTACTATATTGACCAGATAGCCGACTTCATAGCCGAAAATGTTCTACAACCTGAAGACCGCGACTTCAATCAGGACGTGGTTTTCGGTTCTGATGTCACGGACCGACAGGTGGTGAACATGGCTAAGGGTTATCCCGTATTGCCGGCTCAGCATCGTGTGGTTATTGTGAAGGAAGCGCAGAATATGCGCTCGATGGATGCTTTGGAACGTTATTTCGAGCGTCCCTTAACGTCAACCGTCCTTGTGATATGTTATAAGAACGGCACCATTGACCGTCGCAAGAAGGTTGTGGGCAAGGCTGAGGCGATAGGAGTGGTGTTTGAGAGCAAGAAAAAGCGAGACTATGAGCTTCCTGCGTTTGTGGAAAGCTATCTTAAGAGTCGCAATACAGCCATCGACCCGAAGTCTGCCTCAATGATAGCGGAGCATATCGGTTCGGATTTGTCCAGGCTTATATCTGAGTTGGACAAGGTGATGATTTCGTTGCCGGATGACAACCGCAGGATTACGCCGGAAATAGTGGAAAGCCAGATAGGGGTGAGCAAGGACTTCAACGTGTTTGAGTTGAGGAATGCCATCGTGGGACGTGACGTTTATAAGGCTAATCAAATAGTAAAATATTTTGACAAGAATCCGAAAGCAGGTTCATTGTTCTCATGTTTGCCTCTTCTCTATTCGTATTTCCAGAACCTCTTGCTGGCGTTCTATTCGCCTGATCGTACCAATGAGAAGGCGCTGGCTGTGTTCCTTGATCTCAAATCCGTGTGGGGTGTGAAGGACTATTTGACCGGTATGCGAAACTACACGGCGATGAAAGCTCTGCAGATTCTGGCTAAAATAAGAGAGACAGACGCCAAAAGTAAGGGTATAGACAACCCAAACACGTCTCAAGACGACCTGATGCGCGAGCTTCTCTTCTTCATTTTCCACTAAAACGGGCTTCTGACACCCCTTTTTTATCTAGATTGTCTCTTCAAGAGAAACCTTATTTTTCGACCTAATTCTCTAAACAAACGAGAGTTAGGTCTTTTTTTACCCCTTTATACGTGACGAAAAACGCGTTTTCAAATCTCTGGTCGTGAATTTTTTAGTATTGCAATTTTGGGCAAAAAACGGCTCTTCTGAATATGCATTTAATAAATAATAACATATAGAACTGTAAATATCAAAATCTAAAACACAAATCCGAACGTCGCTAATTTGGTTTTATTAACGTCTGGACATGTTGGTTTTGCATGGTTTTAGTCTTGATTATTCATAAATGTAAATCAAAATATAATATTATGTATTTGTAAATGTATATACATACAATTCGCAAATAAAGGTAATATGTATTGAAACACAGTATTTTGTAGGTGTATATTAAACCTTAATAAAGTTAAAACCTTTGAATTTACGGCTTTTTTACTTCTTTAGACTTGTGTATACACTATTATATACGAATTAAAACGATTGTAAATCAATAAGAAGGGATATTTTATTAAATTATTTATAAGGTTCTTAAAAGAAGGGTTAAGCCGCATGACAGTCTAAAAGCCACTATTCTAAAACGAATCAATTCCTATGAATTTCTGAAACTAAACAATCCTAAATGATTTGACATTGCAAATTAATATTCGTAAATGTTGTGAGTTCTAATAAAAAGTTTTACCTTTGTAAATATTGGCAAAAGTGCCTCTTCGGGCGCATTTTTGCCCCCAAAATCAATGAAGACGTAAAATCAAAGCAAAAATGAAGGATCGTATAAAGAAAATAATGGAGAGCCAGAAGATGACCCAACAGGAGTTTTCTGACTATATAAAAATTGCTCCTGCGACGCTCAGCAGCATATTCACCGGACGCACCCGCCCTTCCCTATCAGTAGTGGAAGCCATAAAGAATAGGTTCCGAGATATCTCTACTGACTGGCTCATGTTCGGTGTCGGACCGATGTTTAAAACTGTTGACGTAGCGGCTGATCAGCATGGTAATGAGTCGGCTAAGCGTGGTCAGGACAATGGCTTGACAGTCGATTTCTCGGACGCCCCGTCTGCTTCTTTGTATGGTAATGACGCTCCTCTCCCCTATGGGGCATCTGACGGATCAGACGGTCAGATGACGAGTGATGAAGCAGGTATGGAGGCTAATGGTAGTAAGGAAGGTAAGGTCGTAGTGGTAAAGAAATGTGACAAACCGCAACGCCGTATATCCGAAATCCGAATCTTTTATGACGACCAGACATGGGAGACCTTCGTGCCGAAGGATCGTAGTTGAAGCGTAATGGTTTCCCTATAGTGGCGCATTAATTTCCCTATAGTGGCGCATTAATTTCCCTATAGTGGCGCTTTAATTATCTAAAACAAGCCCTATTGATAATTAAAACAAGCTCTATAGATGTTACATAACGCCGTTAGGCTTTATGTGAAAGGCTATATGATATTCTTATTGCAAGTTCGGTAAGAAGATGATGATATAACAAAAACAAAAGCGGCAAGGACGCTCTTTCTTAGAGTTGTCCTTGCCGCTTTATTATTATAATGTAGATAAATTCTACCGTCAAAATTAGTTGTCGTCGTCGTCCGTTACGTCCTCAGCCTCCAGATAGAGGTCCTCGGGGTCTGTGTCGAAGGTGGTGCGATAGCTTTCCTCAGTAAGCTTGTCCTCGTCGAAGTCGTCCTCGTCCTCGTCATCGCCATACTTGCTGTCGGGAAGGTCGTCTTCTTCGTCGTCATCCTCGTCGTCATAGTCTTTGTCGCGTAAATCGCTGTCCTCTTTGTGCATCTCAGGCTTCTCCATTTCGGGCTTCTCCTTGGCGAAGATGGCCTCAACCCATGCGCCCTTCGGAATCTCGAGCACCTCGAAACCGTCGTTTATCTTTTTCTCGTACATACCTCCTGGCTTGTGCAGGCGGTCCTTAGGCAATGTGGTTGTGCTGATGTCGAATCCGCTCTCGATGATGTCCTGAATGCTCTGCGACAGCGAGTCCCATCCGCCGCCGAAGTTGCGCTCCAGAACCTCGATGAGCGTAGTTGCTGAGATGTGGCGTATGTTCTCGTAAGTGAGGTCTGTCACACGCTTGATGGGGCGCTTCTTGATGGCCCATTTGGTGTGGTCGTTCTCGTCATTCTGGAGAATTCCGACCTTAAAGTCGCGTGCCTCGTACTTCTTAATGACCTCGGGGCGGTCTATCTTGACTTCCTCCATCTCGAAAGCACTGCGGACTACGTCAAAATAGTGTCTTCTGTTGTCCTTGAAATCGGCGTCTTTGGATGCGGCTTCCCACATTCTGAAAATGTCGTTCTCTTGAACTTCCCATACGTTACTTTTTGTCAGCGTTTTGAGTGTTAAAGTTTTTTGTTGTCTCATATTATGATTTTGGTTATAATCTGGATAAATGTGGTGCAAAAGTAAATACTTTACTTCTAACTTACAAGTTTTTTATAGACAAAATACCAAGCTGTAATCAATTAATATTAATTCCGCCCTTTACTTTAATCTTATTTTAAGCCAATTCTTTTGGGGGTCTGCAAGATATTATATAATTTTGTGTGGTATATGAGTGAACCTTTAGCAGAAAGATTAAGACCACGCACTCTCGACGAGTATGTCGGGCAGAAGCATTTGGTGGGCGAGGGAGCTGTCTTGCGTAAGATGATTGATGCGGGACGGATTTCCTCATTCATCCTGTGGGGACCTCCGGGCGTGGGAAAGACCACGTTGGCGCAGATCATAGCCAATAAGTTGCAGACACCGTTCTATACGTTGAGCGCCGTGACGAGCGGCGTGAAAGACGTGCGCGACGTCATTGAGCGTGCCAAGAGCGGACGGTTCTTCAGCAGCAATTCTCCTATTCTCTTCATTGACGAAATCCATCGTTTCAGCAAGTCTCAGCAGGATTCGCTGCTTGGCGCTGTGGAACGTGGCGTGGTGACGCTTATTGGCGCCACTACGGAGAATCCGTCCTTTGAGGTCATACGTCCGCTCCTGTCAAGGTGTCAGGTGTATGTGCTCAAGCCGCTTGAGAAGGAAGACCTTGAGGAACTGCTCCATCGTGCTGTGTCGACGGACATCGAACTCAAGAAGCGCCATATAGAGCTTCGTCAGACTGACGCCATGCTCCGTTTTAGCGGTGGCGATGCACGTAAGCTTCTCAACATCCTGGAGCTTGTGGTGGAGGCGGAGAGTGGTGATGATGTGGTTATCACGGACGATAAGGTTGTGGACAGGCTTCAGCAGAACCCTCTTGCCTACGATAAGGGTGGTGATATGCATTACGACATCATATCGGCTTTCATAAAGTCGATACGTGGTTCGGATCCTGATGCGGCTTTATACTGGATGGCTCGTATGATAGAGGCTGGCGAGGATCCGCAGTTCATAGCCCGACGTATTGTGATAAGTGCGGCTGAGGACATCGGACTTGCCAATCCTAATGCGCTTCTGCTGGCAAATGCCGCCTTTGACGCCGTAATGAAGATAGGATGGCCGGAAGGACGCATTCCGCTTGCTGAGGCTGTGGTCTATCTTGCCACAAGCCCGAAGAGCAATTCGGCTTACTGCGGCATTAACGACGCTTTGGCTCTGGTGCGCGAGACCGGCAATCAGCCCGTGCCGTTGCATCTGCGTAATGCTCCGACGTCGTTGATGAAGAATCTCGGTTATCATGACGGATATAAATATTCGCATGACTATCCCGGCAACTTTGTGGAGCAGCAGTATATGCCCGACGCTCTGACAGACAGGCGTATATGGCATGCACAGCATTCACCCGTGGAAGAGAAGTCGTATCAGCAGATGCTCCGTTGTTGGGGCAAGAGGTTTGAGGAATAGCCCATTAAATGATATATAATAATAGAACAAACAGGATAAATAACCAATTAAAGAAAAGATGAAAATAGTAGTTTTAGATGGTCAGGGTGTCAATCCTGGTGACATCTCCTGGAAACAGATAGAGCAGTTCGGTACGCTGACGGTATATCCGCGTACTGACAAGAATGACGTGCTCGCTCATGTTGGCGATGCCGAAATAGTGTTGACCAACAAGACGGTCTTTGATGCCTCTACGATAGACGCACTCACAAACACACGCTATATAGGTGTGCTTGCGACTGGCTATAATGTTGTGGATACGGAGGCTGCGCGTCGTCGTGGCATCGTTGTTACCAATATTCCTGCTTACAGCACGGACAGCGTGGCGCAGATGGTTTTTGCACATATTCTTAATGTCACAAACCATGTCGACCATTATGCACGTGAGTCGAGAGATGGTGTTTGGGGACGTTGCCCTGACTTCTGTTATTGGAACACGCCGTTGGTTGAACTGGCTGGCAAGACCATCGGTATTGTGGGTTTGGGACATATCGGCATGAAGGTGGCTAAGCTTGCCATGGCTTTCGGCATGGATGTCTTCGCTGTTACAAGCAAGGGCTCGGCTTCTTTGCCCGCCGGCATTCAGAAGACCACAATGGACGGACTGTTCGGCGCGTGTGACATCATAACGCTGCATTGTCCGCTTACACCATCCACACGTGAGATGATTAACAGTAAGAGCCTTTCACAGATGCATCATGGAGCTGTGCTCGTAAATACAGGACGTGGTCCGCTTGTCAACGAAGAGGACGTGGCTGCTGCGTTGGAGTCTGGTCAGCTGGGCGCTTATTGTGCTGATGTGATGTGCAGCGAGCCGCCGTCTATTGACAATCCACTCTTCTCACATCCCAACGCTTATATCACCCCGCATGTGGCATGGGCTACAAAAGAGGCTCGTCTCCGACTTATGGATATAGCGGAGAACAATATCCGTTCGTTCCTTAATGGCAATCCCGTAAACGTCGTAAATGTATGATGCCAACAGAGGATTTGTACGGACCTTTGCTTAATGTTATAGAATTTCTGGGTACGTTCGCTTTTGCCATCTCCGGCATTCGTCATGCTGCGGCAAAGCGATTCGACTGGTTTGGAGGATTCGTGTGTGGCGTGGCAGTCGCTATTGGTGGCGGTACGTTGCGCGACCTTCTGCTTGGCGTCACGCCGTTCTGGATGACTTCGTCCATATATCTCGTGTGTACGTTTATGGCTCAGGTGTTCGTCATTGTGTTTGCCCGCTCATTGAAGCGTCTTGACAATACGTGGTTCTTCTTCGATACGCTTGGCTTGGCGTTGTTCACGGTGGCAGGTTTGCAGAAGACCCTCGACTGTGGCTACCCATTCTGGGTGGCTATCATTATGGGTACGATGACCGGTTCGGCTGGCGGCGTGATACGTGACGTGCTGCTCAATAACGTCCCCGTAATATTCCAGAAGGAGATTTATGCCATGGCGAGCATCATCGGAGGCGCCGCATATTGGGGTCTTGTGGAGTGGGGTTGTGATATGACATTATCTGTAATTATAGCTTTCTTTTTAGTCGTTATAATACGCATTCTGGCTGTAAAGTATCATATCTCGCTGCCTGTCCTGCAAGGAGAGGACTTTGATGATACGCAACAAAAGCAGGACAAACAATAAGCTTAATAAAAACAAAAAGCCCTGTAAAGGCAAGGTGAAGAGTTTTTCTTCTTGTTCTTGCCTTTACAGGGCTTAATTGTTTATGTATGTCTCAATACATGTTCATGCGTTTGATAGCGCTTTTACTTAATCATGTCTACAGAGCGCTTGAGGAATGAGTCGAGCGCAGCACCCTTCAGCATGCCGTTCTGCAGCAAGGCAAGGTCGATGAGCTGATGGATGACGTTGTTGCCCTTTGCGTAAGAAGCGATGATGTCGTTCTTCTTGGTACGCTGCTCTTCGATGGACTGTTCGGTTGTCTTCACCTCGTCCTTCTCCTCCTGAGTGATTTCCTCAGGCTTCTTGCCGTTTTGAGTCTGATGGAGAGCTGCAAGTCGTGCCTCGAGACCCTTGAGTTCAGATACAACCGGCTTGAGCTGGTCGGCGCATTCCTTGTTCTCTTTCTCGAGTACGTTCTTGATAAGCGGATGGTCGCTGTTGAGCACGAGGTTGTAAGCGTCCGGCATCTGAGCGTAGAATGACATGCCTGCCTGGAACTTGCTGGCTTCCTTCATACGGCGCATATACTCGCTCTGGGTGATGAGTACGGGCAGGGCCTGCTCGCCGAGAGCCTGAACGTCCACGTAGAACTCAGTCTTCTCTACCTTCGGCAGCTGTGAACGGAAAGCCTGTGAGAGGTTGTCCTGATCAGCCTTAGCCAGTTCGCTCTCCTTCTTGTCCTCCTTTACGATGAGGCGGTCCACGATGTCTGCGTCTACACGTGAGAAGCGGGTCTTCTCAAGCTTCTGCTCCAGCATTGATACCATAGGAGTGTCGAGCTGTCCGTCCAACAACAACACGCTGTAGCCCTTTGACTTGGCTGCTTCTATGTAGCTGTATTCTGCCTCCTTGTCGTTGGCGTAGAGATAGATGAGGTTGCCGTCCTTATCGGTCTGGTTGTCCTTGATAAGAGTCTGATACTCCTCGAATGTGAAGTACTTGCCGTCTACGTCCTTCAGCAGGGCGAAGTCCTTAGCACGGTCGTAGAAGTCTTCCTGCGAGAGCATACCGTAGTTGATGAATATCTTGAGATCGTCCCACTTCTCCTCATATTCCTTGCGGTTCTCCTTGAAGATGCTTGCCAGACGGTCTGCCACCTTCTTCGTGATATACTTAGATATCTTCTTCACGTTGGCGTCGCTCTGGAGATATGAGCGGCTTACGTTCAGAGGAATGTCCGGTGAGTCGATAACTCCGTGGAGGAGTGTAAGGAACTCAGGAACGATGCCCTCCACCTGGTCTGTTACGAACACCTGGTTGCAGTATAGCTGTATCTTGTTGCGCTGCAGCTCGATGTTTGACTTGATGCGGGGGAAGTAGAGTATACCAGTAAGGTTGAACGGATAGTCTACGTTAAGGTGTATCCAGAACAACGGCTCGTCCTGCATAGGATAGAGTGTTCTGTAGAAGTTCTTATAGTCCTCGTCCTTGAGCGTGCTTGGTGTCTTTGTCCAAAGCGGCTCCACGCTATTGATGATGTTGTCCTCATCAGTATCAACCTGCTTGCCGTCCTTCCATTCGGTCTTCTTGCCGAAAGCCACAGGCACAGCCATGAACTTGCAGTACTTGTTGAGCAGTTCCTGAATCTTCAGCTTATCAAGGAACTCCTTACAGTCGTCATCGATGTAAAGGATGATGTCCGAACCGCGGTCTTCTCTTTCTGCGTCCGTAATCTCGAACTCAGGGCTTCCGTCGCAGCTCCACTTGATGGCCTTAGAGCCTTCCTTATAGCTGCGAGTGACGATCTCCACCTTCTTGCTCACCATGAACGAAGAGTAGAAGCCGAGACCGAAGTGACCGATGATGGCATTGGCGTTGTCCTTATACTTGTCGAGGAAGTCGGTTACGCCAGAGAAGGCAATCTGGTTGATGTATTTGTTGATTTCTTCTTCTGTCATGCCGATACCACGGTCGCTGATGGTAAGCGTACCCTTGTCTGCATCGAGGCTTACGCGTACGGTAAGGTCGCCAAGCTCACCTTTGAAGTCGCCGCGTTCAGCAAGAGTCTTCATCTTCTGTGTTGCGTCAACGGCGTTTGACACCATCTCACGCAGGAAAATCTCATGGTCAGAATAGAGAAATTTCTTTATAACTGGAAATATGTTCTCGGTTGTTACGCCGATATTACCTTTTTGTGCCATAATTGTTTTATGTGTATTTATTAGTTATTTTTTGTTTATTCCGTTTTGTGCACGTGTAATCATGCATTCGAAGGTATGCAAAATGCGTGCCAAACGATATTGTATTGATTGTGTTGGTATGCCATGTCTTTTTAGTTTTGTCGGTTTCTTGTCAGAGTCGCCGTAATGTGTTAACTTTGCATCCATGATAGGACACATTCATTCTTTAGAGTCTTTTGGAACCGTTGACGGTCCCGGTGTGCGCTTTGTGGCGTTTATGCAGGGCTGCCCCTTGCGTTGTATGTATTGTCACAATCCCGATACGTGGGATCCTAAAGGGACATGTCAGTATGAGATGACACCGCAGCAACTTGTGGATGAGGCTCTGCGTTACCGTTCGTTTATAAAGAACGGTGGCGTTACCGTATCTGGTGGCGAGCCTTTGATGCAGGCTGAGTTTGTGAGAGAGTATTTCCGTCTTTGCCATAACGAAGGCTTGCATACAGCACTCGACACAAGTGGAGCTTTCTGTACGGAAGATGCCTTGCGTGTGCTTGACGAGACAGATCTTGTGTTGTTGGATGTCAAGACTATGGATACTGAGCTTTATCCTAAGCTGACAGGTATCAAACAGGACAATAACCTTGCTTTCTTGGACAAGCTTGAGGAGCGCGGCATAAGAACTTGGATACGCCATGTGGTTGTTCCCGGCGTTACGGATGATGACAATTGGCTCATCCGCCTTGGCGAACATGTTGGGCGTTACAAGTGTGTGGAAAAAATAGAAATCCTACCTTATCATACTCTCGGAACTTACAAGTATGAGAAGATGGGTATGCGTTACAGGTTGGATGGTGTGCCCGCCCTGTCGCCAGAGCGGGCTGTTGAGATTCGTAATATGTTGTCTAAGTTTAAGCCTTGTCAATAGTTTAAACGTAACTAAACCTTGCTAAAAGGCTTGCGTCAGGCAATTCCGAGCAGTTCTATCTCGAATATCAGAGTGGAGCCGCCGGGGATGCCTGGCTGCGAGAACTTGCCATATCCCATATCGGCAGGGATATACACCTCCCATTTGTCGCCGACGCACATCTGCTGCATTGCCACTATCCATCCTTCTATCAGGTCACACAGGCGGACTGCGAGTGGTGCCCCGCCACGACTTGAGTCGAATTTCTTTCCGTTTATGGTTCGTCCTGTATAGTGTGCCGTGACGATGCTGCGTGGGGTGGGGTGCTTGCCGTCATCGTTGCCTTTCGACAACACCTTATAGTATATTCCTCTTGGAAGAGCATTTACGCCCTCTTCCTTGGCTTTTTCAGCGAGCCAGTCAAGGTTCGCCTTTGCGTATTCTCGTTTGTTCATATTGTTAATGTTATTTTTGCGAGGTAGTCATAGTGGTCGCCTTCCTCTATTATTTCGCATTTCAGACCGCATTGTTCGCATACTGCTTTAAGCATAGTCGGGTCTGTATATAGCCAGTCGAAAGGTTCTCCCTTGACGTTACGATAAACCATCTGATAATCCACCTCTCCGTAATACGGTCCGTTAAGGTCGATGTCGAAGGCTCCGTCCTCGTCTTCGTATATATATTTAAGGTCAGAAGAGTCTATCAGAATCTGTCCGTCCTTACTCATTAGTTGTTTCAGGCGATTAAGGAGATTTGGCAGGTTGCTCAGTTTTCCGGCTATACCCGTACCGTTCATCAGCAGCAAGATGGTGTCGAATTGTCCGATGAATGTCGGATTGAATACATTCATACATTCCACATCCTTCACTCCACGTTCCTCCATCACTTCGCAACTGAGCGGCGATATGTCTATAGCTTTCACGCTTTTGCCTTGTTGTTGCAGTTCCAAAGCATGACATCCGGCACCAGCTCCAATGTCCAGCACGTTGCCGTAAGCTTCCTCCAAGGCACGCTGCTCGGTACGCGGCATGTCCTTGAAGGTTCTGAAAAGGTGAGCCACGGGCATCTCGTCCTCTTCGAACATAGAGGACAAGACGCGTAGCCTTCCTGCTTTCCCCGTCAAGTGAAAGTCGCGTATGGCAGCTCCCATCGGGTCTTGCGATATAGATAGTGTGTCAGTCTGCATTCTTTACAGGTTATAGAATTCTGTGAATGCCTTGACGCAGTATTCGTGGTCTTTCGTGCTTCCAGTCTCGCGGCAACTGTGCATGGCAAGTATGGCGTTGCCCATGTCCACTCCCTTCAATGGTATTGAGGAAGCAAGGATATTGCCGAGTGTGCTGCCGCCGGCTACGTCGCTATGGTTGACAAACTTCTGGCATGGCACTCCAGCTTTCTGGCATATACCTGCAAAGATGGCAGCTGATACGGCGTCGCTTGCATATTTCTGTGCAGCATTGAACTTGATGGCAGGACCACCGCCGAGAACGGGATGGTTTGTTGGGTCGTATTTCTCAGGATAGTTGGGATGCCAAGCGTGTGCGTTGTCTGCCGAAATCATGAAGGCACGCTCCACAGCCTGATAGTAAGCCTCCTCCGTATTGCTCTGTGCCAAGGCTATGCGCTTAAGCATGAATGCGAGGAACGGGCTGGCAGCTCCTTGCTTGGTCTGTGAGCCTGTCTCCTCGTTGTCGAAGATGGCAAGCACCTGCGTGGTGTCGCTGTCTTTTGCGGCAAGCAGAGCCTCCAGTCCGGCGAAGCACATCGACAGGTCGTCCAGTCTGCCTGACGAAATCATCTCGTTGTGTACGCCGTATGTGCATGCTGGTGTGGCGTCAGCAAGATAAAGGTCGAAGTCGAGAATGTCCTCTTTGCTTACAGGACGCTCCTTGTTGAGCTCTTCGAGAATTACGTTCATGAGCAGGTTGCCAGCTTCCAGCGTGTTGGTTATCTGTCCAAGCAAAGGCAGCATGTCCTTTTGCTTGCTCAGTTTCACGCCGTCGTTCACCTGACGGTTGAAGTGGATGGCGAGATTGGTTATCTGCAGCAATGGGCGCTTCACGTGGATGAGCATGGTCTCAGGAGCCATAACGTCTTCTCCACGTACTATCACGCGACCGGCAAGTGTCAACGGACGGTCCATCCATGTCGACATGATAGGTCCGCCATACACCTCTGTGTTAAGTCTTACCATGCCTCCCTCCGACAGCATCTCGGCGTTTGGCTTTACGCGGAATGTCGGCGAGTCGCTATGTGCACATATCATGTGGAAGCCTTTATCGGCAATCGGCTGTCTTCCGATGCGGAAGGCGTACACCGACGAGTCGTTCTTTGTGACGTAAAGCTTGTTGCCAGCCTTCAGCTCGGGCAATGGCATGCTTGGGTCAATACGGTGGTAGCCGTTAAGCTCCAGTTCGCTCACAATGTTCTTTACTGCCAGGAAATTTACGGGCGACTTGTCGAGAAAGTCTAAAAGACGTTTTATCATAATTTTGGTATTGATATGGTTTCTTGATTGTTTTTTTTAGTTTCTGCAAATTTAATGAATTCTTCCTACATCACAAAGGAAGCCTCAGAGGATTTGCTGAAAAAAACGGGTCATCGTACGGAATATCTCTACTTTTATATGTAATTTTGTCTTTGCATTATATAGTCATACAAAACAAATCATAAAACTTATAATTAACCTATATCGTATGAATTTTTTGTTAGCAATCGTGGTCAGCATCCTTTCTTACGGTGCTGTGCCGAATGACACAACTGTGAACAACGCCAAAGCAATAAACACAGCCATAAGTGATTGTGCTGACAAGGGCGGTGGAGTGGTGGAGGTGCCGAAGGGAACCTTCACAACAGGTAGCGTATTCTTGCGTTCTGGCGTTACGTTGAGGCTGAACGAAGGAGCTGTATTGCTCGGCTCCAGCCGTTTGTCCGACTATTCGTCTCTGGTGACCGACCTCGACCTTTCGCGCTACGAGAGCGGACAGGGAACTGTCAATTATAATAGCGCTACGGATCCACAATGGTCGAAGGCTATGATTTTCGCTGTAGGATGTGTGGGCGCTGGCATTGAAGGTGCTGGCTGCATAGACGGCGGCGACGTGCGCAATCCGCTTGGCGAGGAGCACATGCGTGGTCCTCATACGGTTTTGATGGCAGGATGTCGAGACGTGAAGATGCGTGACTTTAAGGTGAAGCGTTCTGCCAATTACGCTTTCCTTGCTTATCGTCTCGACCGTTCGGCTTTCAGCAATCTCACTATAGAAGGAGGATGGGACGGCATCCATATCCGTGGCAGTAAGGATGTCAGAATAGAGAAATGTCAGATTCATACCGGTGATGACGCCATTGCGGGAGGATATTGGGAGAAGATGAAGATAAGCCGTTGTGTGCTCAACTCGTCCTGCAACGGCATACGCATGATAATGCCTTCTACAGACCTGGAAGTGGCTGACTGCAATATCTACGGACCGGGACAATACGAGCATATCACTTCGCATCGCACACGTTCTGAACACGCCATCAATCTTGAACCGGGCGCATGGGGAAAGGCTCCGGGACGCATGGACCGCATCTTCATCCGTCGCAACAAGGTGGAGAGTGTGCTCTCGCCGCTTTGCGTGACTCTTGGTGAGGACAACACCTGCGGAACCATCGTCGTGGAGAATCTGACTGCCCGAGACGTTACTCGCATGGCTCTTTCTGTGAAGAGTTGGGGAACGGCTCCTACGGACAAGGTGACATTAAAGCATTGTGATCTTGAATTTGACGGAATTGACGACCCCGGACTTCCGGCATGGTTCGTTGACAGACCCACAAGCGAATGGCCCGTATTCCCGTGTTGGGGAATGTTCTTCCGTAATGTAGGTGAGGTGGATGTGCGTGATGTCACTCTGCGCGTGAAGGGTGGAGAATACAGAAAGGCGTATATGTGTCAGAATGTAGGAAAAGAAAACCTTGCCAAAGGCGTGCGCTTGGCTGACCAGAAATAAGAACTTAGCCGTGCAGAAATAATAAATGCGCATAAAAACAAGAAAAGCCTTCGTCCTGTGTATGAAACCACAAGGGCGAAGGCTTTTCTTTATGTTAATTCAGTTATAAGACTGATGCCGCTTCTTAGAACTTATATCCTAATGTGAGCAGCAGCTGATTGCGCTTGTTGCTTACCTTAACGGCATCGCAGACGTTGTTATATTTTTTGTTTTCGTTGTCTACATAGCCCATGAAAGGATAGAAGTCGCCGTCGGTCTGACTATATTGGTAGGCGAGGTCTATGGTCCAGTTGCGGCAGCTGTAGCCTACGCCAGCCGTGATGCGGTTTGTGGCTTTCCAGTTGGTGTAGTCTGTCGTAGAGCTATAGTAAGTGCCGTACGAATTGATGGTGCCGTCCTTATATCCTTCCTTGTTATACATCGGCGATACGTAGTTATATCCAAGACGTACAGCCCAGTTGCGTTCCGGCTTGAACTCCATACCGAGCTTCAGCGTATGTACGCCCTTAAGCGACTGCTTGATGTTCTGCTTCATAGCCTCGTCGCTATGGCTCTCGTCATAATAGTTGCCCCAATAGTCAACGGTTCCTCCGTCGTTAATGCGGATGTCAGAGGTGGAGTAGTCTGCATATTCGTACGTGGCGCCGAGTGCCAGATAGTTGCCGACGGTATGTCCGATGCTTGCGCCGAAACGCCAAGGAGTGTAGAACTTAAAGTCGTATGCCTCATTGATGTCTCCGTAGTCGTGTGCTCCGTACTTCTCTTGGAGGTTGTTGTCCAGGCGTGTATAGTTCTTTGACGTAAGGTCGTACCATGTCGGTGTGTGTACGTAGAGGCCTACACGGAACGGCGACTCCTCTACAGGACGGAAGATGATACCTGCCTTGACGTCAAATCCAGAACCGGTAATTTTTCTTCTGTCACTTAAGGTTACGCTTCCGATGCTGTTGCTTCCGTCCACAAGGTTCTCGGTGTACTGTGTTGTTGCGTCATAATGCACGTCGTAGAGTCCGAAAGTAAAACCCCAATAGAAGCGGTCATTTGAGTTGCCGCTGATGTTGAAGTTGTATTCTCCGATATATCCTGACGATTCTCTGCCGAAGCTGTAGTCCGTGGCATTATAGAACGTAGGCGAAAAGCCGTCCTTACGGATAAGGAATCCGTCGGTATTGTCGCCAATCATATTGCCGTTCTTGTCAGCAAGGATGCTGTTGCCGTCGCCGAGAATGACGTTGCTGTACAGATAGTCCAGCTGGCTGCAGGTGGCGTCGGGGCTTGAGAGCGTACCGTTCTTGCTGCGAAGTGCATAGATGCCATTATAGTTCTTCATGCCAGACAACTTGTTCTGCGAAGCTCCGTTCAAGCGTCCGGCTGCTGTAAGAATCTGGTTGAAGTTGCGGCTCTTGTTGTATGTGAAGCCGAAGTTGACGAACGAAGATCGTCCTGAGCGCATTGAATAGACGAAACCGGCCTGATCGAAGCTCATCTTGGTCTTGTCAGCGCCGTTAAACTCCTCTGCGTCCGACTGCGAACTGAATCCGAACGATCCGTTTATGACGCTGCGACGGAACATTCCGATACCGGCAGGGTTGGTGCCCATCGTTGAGATATCGGCACCAAGAGCCTCCATAGCTCCACCCATACCCACATAACGTGCCGTACCGTTAAGGTCTTTTTGTGCGAGCGGGGCGTTGTCGTATGTCTCTTGTGCCGTGGCTGCCGTAGTAAGCATGGCGGCTGCCATGAGCGAAAATATCTTTTTCATAATATAATATGTTCTTTATGTGTTGAGTATGTGGTCTGACTGTTTATCTGCGACTGCCGAATCCTCCGCCACGGCTACCGCCGCCGCCAAATCCTCCGCCGCCACCGAAGCTGCCGCGACTGCCGCCGAATCCGCTTCCGCCTCCGAAGCTACCGCGATTGCTGCCGAATCCGCCTTGGTTGTTGTTGTAAGACGGGCGCTGTGTGGGCTGCTGGTTCTGGTAACGGTTGTTGTCTTCGAAAGAAGAGCGGCGCTGACCGAAGCCATTGCGTGAGCTGTTGTTGTTTCTGTTGCTGTTAAAGCTTGAGCGTTCGCCCTTCGATCCGAACGAGCTGCGGTTGCCATAGAAGCGTCCGCCACCGTTCGAGTGGTTGCGTGTGCCGGAAGGACCTTTGTAAGCATAGTGCCATGTCGGACCATACCATCCGCCGCTCCATCCGTAATAGGGATATCCCCATCCGTAGTAACCATAGAACCACGGGTTGTGCCATCTGCCGTACCATCCGGTGTAGTATGGTCCGTACCATGGGTCATACCATGGATCGTACCAGCCATAGTAGCCGCGCCAATATGGAGAACCGTAGTAGCCGTAGAAAGCCGGATCCCAATAGAAGTCGTCAAATCGTCCCATGCGGCGAGAGTAGGCGAAGTCTGAGTCTTCGTCGTAATAGCGTTCCGAGCCGGGATAGATTGTTATGGTGGAGTCGAGGTCGGCAGTTCCATACGTGCCGTCACCCTCATGAAACTCTATGACGTCGTTGCCGAGCGAGTCAGTACCAATCTTCTGATAATAGCTCTTCAGCTTTCCGCGTCTGTTGTATTCGTCGACATTACGTGGGCTACCGCAATAGTAAGCCGGTCTGTCGTATACGTCTCTATCTATTTTTACGGGCGCATCCTTCGAACTCTTTTTCGGTGTGAAATAGAGGTCGTCGTCCTGGGCTGCCATCGTAAGAGGCATTGCGCCCATGAGGACCGAAAGAAATAAAAACCGTGTCGTCATAATCATTATAGTTTATGATTGTCTTTTTCTGTATCTATTTTATCAACTGCAAATTTAATGCTTATTCTATTGCAAAATTAGGGAAAAACCCTAAAACGCAGTAGGTTTTCCCCTAATTTTATATTTTTTACACAATTGGATTACGCTTTTGGCATAAATGCAAAAAAAGAGAGCTTTACGTAATGTAAAGCTCTCTTTAAACTTGTGACTCCGGCAGGATTCAAACCTGCAACCTTCTGATCCGTAGTCAGATGCTCTATTCAGTTGAGCTACGGAGCCTTGAAGTTTTGTTTATGCTATTTGCATTTTTGTTGGGGTGGCAGGTGGGACTCGAACCCACGACATTCAGAACCACAATCTGACGCTCTAACCAACTGAACTACGGCCACCATGTTGTGCTTCGAGAACCATTCTTTCTTTGTTGAAAAGCTTTGTTCTTAAAAGCGAGTGCAAAGGTATAGCTTTTTCTTTAAACCTCCAAATGTTTTTGAAAGTTTTTTCGTTTTTATCGCTATTTTTTTTGTTTTAGCCCCTTTTAATCCAAATATACCAGTCTTCTTGCCTTAAAACATGTCCTTATATCTACCATGCAAATATTGTTCAAGTAGTAAAAACATGTTACAAAATAAAAATTGATTCTAGAGTCCTGGTTTGCTGTTTTTACGGTCTTCTGCCGTCCAAACTGCACCCAAGCTTAACGACAGAACCTCTTTTACAGTCTGATAGTGCAGCTATCAGAGCGTAAAAGAGGCTCTATTGTATGACAACAGTGGCTGTATTGGAGCGTAAAAGCGGCTCTATAGCACCCCTATTATGCTTGTTCATACCCCTTATTCATTGCACACTTCTTTCCCATGTCTGCATAATCATCTGCGTGTCAACACACTATCGCTGCACGCTCAAAACTCAAGAATTTCGCACAAAAGATTTTGTTGTGCGCTCAACTCATAGTATTGAGCATCAGAAATGCAAATATTGTCTTCGGCAGAACCTCTATATATGGCCAGATTACTAAGCGACGTTAGTCCTTTATAGGGTGAGCCCAATCATTCTTAGAATATGTTTGAGGAATTTATAGCAAAAAAATAAGCCTTGCAAGAGATGGGTCTTGCAAGGCTTGCATTGTTGGGGTGGCAGGTGGGACTCGAACCCACGACATTCAGAACCACAATCTGACGCTCTAACCAACTGAACTACGGCCACCATGTTATGTGTGGAATGACGAATGTTTCGTTTTGTACGGTGTTTCGTTATTTCCGAGTGCAAAGGTAATAATAAAATTTTAAATACTACGCTTTTTCTGCATTTTTTATTCAAAAAGTTCGCATTTTGTATGTCTGTATACGAAAAAACCTTTGCATACAGCTGCTTAGAGCATATGCAAAGGTTCTTTTTATCTCATGTTTCTCCCTTTGAAGGGGACGTTTTATGTCTGCTTACTGTGCAGGCTGTGCAGGTGTCTGCTGTGCGGGAGCCTGCTGAGCGCCCTGTGCAGGAGCCTGCTGCGCACCCTGTGCCGGCTGCTGGTTAGCGCCGAATCCCGGTGTGTTGTTAGGATTTGTTGTCTGGGTTTCTGTTGCAGCCTTTTCCATTACGCTTGTCTCTGATGTTGAAACCGGAGCGACGTATGCGCAGATGATGCTGAGCACAACCATAGCGGCAGCGAGTCCCCATGTTGCTTTTTCCACGAAGTCTGTAGTCTTGCGCACGCCCATGATGGCGTTTGAAGATGAGAAGTTAGATGCGAGACCGCCTCCCTTCGACTCCTGGATAAGAACGATGCCTATCATCAGGATAGAGGCTATCACGATGAAGATTACGAATAAGATGTAAACCATTTTTGTTATTTGTTTTTGTTTTTATTATTATTTTTCTTGCTCTCTGGAAGGGGTGTCTGTTGTTGCTTCTTGCGGCTTTTTGCCCTTTTCGTTGAGTATAAGTTTCCTTAAGAAACGAATTTGGTCTGCAAAGTAAGCATTTTTTTTTGGATAATTCAAATTTAATCGTTGAATAATTTCAAGTGCCTTTGAATATCTTCCTTGTTTTATGTATATTTTCGCCAATGTCTCCGTGAAATAGCCTTCGTCGTAGTCGTTTTGCTCGTTTTGCTTATCTTCTTCGTCTTCGGTTTCGGGCTTGTAGGTTGGCTTGTCCTGAAGTTGGATTTTTCCTCCGTTGTCGTTTATGAAACTGTCTATCAGGTCCTGACCCTTCATCTGCGGTCTGTCAGCTTCCGCTTCCTTGTCTTCCTGACTTTCCGTCTTGAGCAGGTAAGCCACGTAGTCCACGGCTGCGTCTGCCGGGGTAGGCTTCCGTCCTGTGTCGTCGTCTTCGTTCTGCGAGTCTTTAGGTGTCGACTCTAAGTATTCGTTGATGATTGACAGGGTTCGGTTGCTGCTTTGTTCGCTTCGTTGCGCCTCCCTCGCTTCCTCTTCCATCTTTTCTGCGGCTGTCTTGATGTGATAGTGTGACGCTTCCACAAGATTGAATAGAGTCTTTCGGTCTGTTATGTATATGGCTGCACGTCTGAGTTCGTCATCGAAGGACGTCTCGTGCAGCAGATACATGTTCTGCAACAGGAGGAGTCGGGCTGTCTGATAGTAAGGATAGAGCGCAACAAGGTTTCGGAGCTCGTAGAGAGTCTCCTTATTCATGAGTTCCGGATGTTCTATGAGGCGCACTAAGTCCACTTCTTCGTCTTTTTTATTTGTTACTTATATTATTAATGTATTACCAATTTGCCACGGTGGCGTTGAATATCTGCTCTGTCAGATCCTTCACCATCTGCGTCACAAGTTCCTCCTGCACGGATGCGAGGCTTTGTGTGGTTTCGTACGACTTGTTGGCTGTGAACTGTCGTTCGAAGTCCTCGCTGTGGTTGGCGTTGTTTGTGAAGCGTACGTTCACGGTTATGGATAGCTCTGTCTGGGCAGATCGTCCGTCAGCGGCTACCGACTTGTTGCGTTGCGAGTATTGCGTTATCTCGCCCTCAATCTTCAGGTCGCCGTTTCGCTTCACCTGGCTAAGCTTCGTGTGGCTGGCAAACATGTCCTTGAGCTGATTGTTAAACATCGGGCCCATAGGTCCCCATACATAGCTGGAGCGTATGGGGAAATCGGCTATCTGTATGGTCTTGGTCTTCGTATAGTCGATGCTGGCACCATTAAACTTATAGCTTACGGAGCACGATACCATAGCGAGAGCCACGACTGCAGTCAATGACAGCAGCGCCGTTTTGGCGTATGTTAATATTCGTCTCATTCTTTGTCTTGTTTGTCAAGCCCGTATTGTTTTAATCTTCTGTAGAGTGTACGGTCAGAAATGCCGAGTTCTTGAGCGGCTTTCTTGCGGTTGCCGCCGTTGCGTTCAAGAGCTTTCTCCACCACCTGACGTCCGATGTCGCTAAGGTTCAGGCTTTCGCCGTTAGCGCTGTCGTTTTCTCTTATCTCCTCAGCTTCCACGTCCTGATAAGGGCTGAAGTGGGGTTGTTGAGTGGTGGGGTAGTGGTGAAGGGCGCTTATGTCCGTGGGTTGTGTGTTAGGCTCAGGCGCAGCTAACGACTGTATGCCTCTGGCGTTTGCGAAGCTGTTGAGCGTGTTGTTGTCGTTGATTTGCTTTCGCAGAGTGCTCATCTCGCGTCTGAGGTCGCCTACGTTTCCACGCAGTTCGTACAGAATCTTGTAGAGTATCTCTCTCTCGCTTTCGTAAGAGTGGGCGTCCGGAGTGGCTGTTGTTGTCAGCTCCGTGCTCTCCTGGTCGTGCGGGATGAACTTGCTGAGCGCTTCTGCGTCAATCTCACGCTTCTGGCTAAGCACAGACATCTGTTCTGTAATGTTCTTCAGCTGTCTGACGTTGCCGGGCCATTTATATTTCAGCATCATCATCTTAGCATCTTCCGTAAGAGTGATGCGTGGTATGCGATATTTCTCAGCCATCTGCATCGTGAAGAGTCTGAACAGCAGCAGGATGTCCTCTCCGCGCTCACGCAGGGGCGGCATCTGGATGGGTATGGTGTTCAGGCGATAATAGAGGTCTTCGCGGAATCGTCCTTCCGTTATGGCCTTGTGCATATTCACGTTTGTAGCGGCTACGATACGCACGTCTGTCTTTATTATCTTCTGTCCTCCGACGCGGATGTATTCGCCTGTTTCCAGCACTCGCAGCAAGCGTGCCTGCGTGGCGATGGGCAGTTCGCCCACCTCGTCGAGGAATATTGTTCCCTTATTGGCTGTACCGAAATAGCCTTCGCTTTCGCCTATGGCTCCTGTGAACGATCCCTTTTCGTGTCCGAAGAGTTCGCTGTCGATTGTTCCTTCCGGTATAGATCCGCAGTTTATTGCAAAATATTTCTCTCTCTTTCGAGGCGAGTTGTCGTGAATGAGTCGTGGTATGATTTCCTTTCCCACTCCGCTTTCTCCCACGATAAGCACGCTGAGGTCTGTTGCCGCCACTTGTAGAGCGACGTCAAGGGCATGGTTAAGAGCATCGCAGTTGCCTACGATGTTATACCTTTGTTTTATTTTTTGCAGTTCTGATGTGTCCATTTGGCACAAAATTACATATAATAATTGAGAAAAGCGTTACTTTCGGGCCTTTTTTATGTTCTTAACAGCTGTTTCTTGGTCCTGACTTGCCTGCTTTAATGAGCAACAGCCCTATTCCTGTCCATATCAGTTCGCGCAGACGGATGATGAGAGCCACAAAGGCTCCGTCGCTGGCTTTCATTCCGAGTCCGGCTACGGACATGAGAAATCCTCCTTCGCGTCCTCCGAGTTGTAGGGGTATGAAGAAGAGGAGATTGGCGAAAAGCGAGGTGAAGGCAAGTATGAGTATGCAGTCAGCATAGTTGGCTTGCGGCATGAGTACGCGCAGGACGAAGTAGATTTCGGCTGCCGAGCAGATGCGGCATGTCAGCTCGCTAAGGACGGCTGTCACGAAGGTCCTGGTGTTCTGCTTGTGCAAAGAGGCTATCTGGCTGTCGATGGTGTCGAGCTGTTGCTGGTGTCTGGTGACAAAGCGTTGCGCCCATCTTTTGGCAAAGGGAATGTGGCGCAAGACGTTCATCGTGCGAACGGCAAGTCCTTTGCGATATCCGGCGATGAAGAACCATAGTCCGAGCAGACAGAATATGCTGATGGCTCCTAATAATGTGACCATGAATGTCCCTACAGGATAAAGGACAAGATATAAGACGATGGATATTGTCCAAAACCAGAAATGGCTGAAGATGTGCGTCATGGCGAACAGTATGACGGATGACGAAGCCCGTTCGGTTCCGATAATAGGCGAGAGCGACATTATGCGGTAAGGCTCGCCTCCCATCAGTCCGCCCGGCGTAGCGTAGTTGAGCGCAAATCCTGATATCGTAATCTTATATAGCCACCAGAAGCTCACCTTTGTGCGTCCTCCTGCGTTGATGATGATATACCATGAGAAGGTGTTGAAGACGTACAGGAATACCCATATCGCTATGACGGCTACCGACCAATAGCCAGCGTGACACAACCCGTCCCACACCTGTGTGAAGTCGAGTTGTGTCACCATTATGATAAGAACGGCCATTCCGAAGAGGAAGAAGCCGTTCTGATATTTATTGTTCATCCGCTACGTTTTCTTTTGCAGGAGCGCTTGCAGCAGGTTCCTTGGCAGGGGCATTGGCGGCTGTGGCGTTTGCAGGAGCATTAGCCGCATTGTCCTTAGCAGGATTAGCCTGACCATTAAATCGCTGTGCGTTGTGCTGAGACGGCTGTCTGTGGTCGTTGCGTGGATTCTCTCTCTTCTTGGGGATGGAGAAGCGCACCTTCTCGCTTTCGTCTCTCTTCTCGTGATAGAGCTTGGGGAGCGGATTGTCCAGAGGCTCGTCATATTCCGCACGGTTGCGGATGATGTCCGTGGCTGTATAAATGGCATGACGGAGAGCGTTCTCATCTGCGATGCCTTTACCGGCGTTCTCAAAGTCAGGAGTAAGGGCCGGAGCTGTGCATACGAGGGGCAGAGATGTGATATAGAAGATGCCGTCGTTCTGCATCAGCGTCGTAAACGGGATCATGCCCTGATCGTCATACATGGCAAGCGTAACGTCGAAAGCGTCGCACATATTCTGTCCGAAGAATTCCTCGGCAGGATAGGGGCCGTAAGCTTTGATGCCTTCCTCTTCCGCCTTTCTGATGGCAGGGATGAGCACTTCCTTCTCTTCCGTTCCGTCCGCGTTGGGATTGAGAGCCAGTACGGCGATTCTCGGGTTGGAGATACGGAAGTCGCGCTTCATGCTGTTGTGCAGCTTGCGCACTTTGTCGAGGATGTTGTCGATGGTAATGTTAGCCGCGATGTCCTTTATGGCGAGTCCGTCTGTAGCGAGAGCTATGCGTACCGACTCGTTTATCATCATCTTCACACCCTTGGCGCCCTCTCCGATGCTTGTTTCGGCATAGCTTTTCAGTCCCTTGTAGCTATAGTTGTCGGCATTCATGGTCTGTGCGTAGGCAGGGCAGGTTACCAGCACGTCGAAGTGCTGGCTTCTGAAGTCGGTCATGGCCTTGTCGAGAGCCTTGAGTGCTGCGTCGCCCGACTCCTTTGTAGGCGTACCAAGCTCCACCTTCACTTCTCCGTCAAAGCATGTCAGCATGTTCACGCGTCCGTCCTGTGCGTCCGTAGCATTGTTGATGATGCTGAAGTTGGCCTGCAGGTCCATAGCCTTGCGATGGTATGCTGCTATTTTGGGGGAGCCATATATAATAGGTGTGCATAGTTCGAGCATCTCCGGTTCAGAGAATGCCTTGAATATCAGTTCGTATCCGATACCGTTAGTGTCGCCATGGGTAATGGCAACGCGTATTTTTCTGTCTTCCATATTTATTGTTTGAGTTGTTTCTGTTCTGTTTTTATCTATCAGGTCTTTTGTCGGTCGTCAGCTCTCGCTGTGTTATCGTCCTGCTGCTTTCACAGTCATCAGCGACGCTTCCGTCCGCATGAGCGTATTGCGCTTCTTCGTTCCGGGCGCATAGACGAAGCATTCTATTGTCAGCGTCTTGTGTCCGGCGATGTCGTGCAAGGTGTGTGAGACGAACGGTCCGCCCATAGCGTCGCCCTTCATTTCCCAAAGTCCTCGCCTTACGGTCACCTGCCGGTCTTGCGTCTTGGCTATGGAGCTAATGACGCTTTCCTTGTTGGTGGTCATATACATGTTGTCGGTTTCGCCTTTTATGTTCTTCCGCATGACGCTGTCCCTATTCTCTGAAGTATAGATGCAGATGTTGGTCATGGAAGTGGGCGAGTTGTTGGATATCCATACGAAGTCCTTGCCTTCCTTGTACGATTTCATGTCTGACGGGATTAGCATGTCTATGCCGAACATCCGCTTAATCGTTTCTTCCATATTGGGATTGTGCTTGTCCTTCAGCGTGGCAACCATGACACCCATTTCTTGTCTTGTCAGCAAGTCGGTTATGACGCTTGATGTTGTCATGTCCTTACGTAGCTGTGAGACAGAAGGCGAGCCAACGTATATCACTATCTGATTCTTCGCATAAACGTCCCTCTCGTATTTCACGGAGGTGCGGCTGAATGTCTTAGGGTTTATTGTTACAATGACGATGTTGCGCATGAGCAAGTCTGCCCCCTTCGGCTGTGAGTTCTTCGATATTGTCACGTCGAAAGAAGGTTCGGGCTGGGGCAAGGCGGGGATTGGACTGGTAAGCGAATGGTAAAGGATGCTGTCCTCGTCGCCATACACAACCACTTCAAACGGTCTTCCGCCACTCTTCGTCATCAACGACTTCCTTACTGTGCATGAACATAACAGTAGGCATAACGCCATGCTGATCCACGCGACCTTCCAATGCGTCCGTCTATTCCGACTCATGCTTGTGACGCTCTTCCTCAATCTTCTTGGCTGTGCTGAGCAGGCCGCAAGCGGCAAAGATGTCCTGTCCGCGGCTTGCCCTTATGGTTGTGAAGACGCCATGATTGGTAAGATAGTCGCGGAAGCTCTCGATGTGTTTGTCGTCTGTTCCCTGCAAGTCCACGTTAGGAATAGGGTGGAATCTGATAAGATTGAATCGGCAGTCCAGTCCCTTTACGAGTTTCACTATCTCGCGAGCATGTGTAGTGGTGTCGTTCAGTCCTTTGAACATGATGTATTCGAAGGAAAGTCGGCGCTGGTGAGAGAAGTCGTAGTTGCGGAGCAGTTCCACAACCTCCTCTATTGACATTCCTCTCTCGGCTGGCATCAGCATTGCTCTCTGCTCAGGAATGGGCGAGTGCATGCTTATAGCCACATGACATTCGCTCTCGTCCAGGAAGCGTTGCAGCTTCTTGCGCAGACCTACGCTACTTACCGTGATGCGCTTCGGGCTCCAGGCATAACCATAGTCGGCTGTAAGAATCTGCGTCACCTTCAGCACGTTGTCCAGATTGTCCATCGGTTCGCCTTGTCCCATAAACACGATGTTCGTAAGCTTGTCGCGTTCCGGCAGGGCATAAATCTGATTGAGGATGTCTGCAGCCGTAAGGCTCTCCTCATAACCCTGCTTTCCTGTCTGGCAGAAGAGGCAGTTCATCTTACATCCCACCTGCGACGACACGCACAACGTGGCACGGTCGTGGTCGGGGATGTATACTGTCTCGACGTGCTTGCCTGAGGCTGTGGGGAACAGATACTTGATGGTGCCGTCCTTCGACTTCTGGCAGTCAATGGGTTCCATGTAGCCGATGGTGTATTCGGCTGCGAGTCGTTCTCTGTTGGCTTTCGATATGTTTGTCATGTCGTCTATTTGGCTTACGTGCTGCGTGTAAAGCCACTTTGCCATCTGTCCGCCGGTGAAGGCAGGCATGCCGAGCTGCTTAGCCACTTCCTTAAGCTCGTAGAGCGAAAGACCCATGAGAGGTTTCTTGTTGTCTGTCATATATACGTTATTGATACGTTCTTATTTTAGATGTAACTTTGCAAAGTTACGTAAAATTTCCTATTTAGTAGGGTTAAAGCACGTTGTTTCTTATGGATTGTGTGGCAATTTGACTGTATGAGGGCATTTTTTAGTATCGTCGGACTATTTGATAGCCTATACGGAACATCTTGTCAAAGGCATTCTCCCACTTCGACTTGTCGCTGCCTTCGGGCATTATCTCCATCGCATAGAAGCGGGTTCCGGTAGAGCGGAAGTCCTTCATGCGCAACATATATGAAGCCGGTGGTTCAGGAATAAGAAAGTCGGACATCCACAATACGTCAGCATTTACGTAGTTGGTGTCCTTCTCAAGCAGACAGAAGAGTAGGTCCATCATGTTCTGCGCATCAGTTCCGCCACATATAAACGGGATGTCGCCGATTTCGAAGTTATATTCTTTCGGGCTGAACCCCAGCTTTTCGTACTGCTGCATTCGGCTTCTCATCTTCAAGTCAATGGCTCGTGTGCTGACAGAGAAGTCGATGAGGAAGCAGTTGCGTCTTAGCCGTTCTGCCGTCGACTCTATCAACGACAGGGCAGAGCGGATAATCCTTTGTGGCACGCCTAACATGCTTGCCGACGTATCCACGCATACTATCATGGGACCGCTTCTTGATGCGTGCTGAAAACTGAGCTTACGAATAGGCTTGGCGATATTCGATCGGTATCGGAAGGTTTGCAAGGATTGTCTGACATACTTATAGAGAAAGACATTCTCCATGTCGTCGTCCATATACATCGCCATCTCTGAAGGAAGCAATGAATGGATGTCCTTGCCCATTGTGATGCCCTCGATGTCGCTACCCGCAGAATGGTCAATCTTAAGTCCATGCTGACAGACCACTCCCATGCGGTCGCGTCCACCCGAATCAGGCACTCGTCCCATCAAGTTCACCACCTTAGACAGTTGTGGATAGCTGTCCTGAATCTTCACAATCCTCATCTGTCTCTCAAACTCGCTCTCTGACCAATGTCCGTCCATCATCTTCCATGCCTGCACGGCTCTTTCTTGGTCGATGTCGTTGTGCTTAAGGTAAGACGTTACGTCGTCAAATTGTTTTTTCAGCCGTTCTCCAAGTTGCGCGTTGTTGGAGTTGATGTAACGCTCGTCCTCCTTGTTCACTTGTTCGTCAAGAGCTTTCGCCCAATCGTCCACCATCTTTTCCCACTTGTCCCTACGCAAGTCTTCCTCCGTTCTCACAGGGTCGGACTCGCCTTGGTGTGAGTCTTTAAACTGATGTTCGTGGAAACTCCTGTCGAATCCGTCTTGGCTATGACGTGAGTCAATCTCCTGAAGCAGTGTTTGCCAAGCTTTATTAAAGTCGTCCTCTCCAGGATGCTCCACGTTCCATTGTGTAGCAGCTTCGCTTACCTTCTTTCTTTCCGTCCATTGTCTTTGAACGGAGAACTTGCGATGCTTTATGAAGTTGATGACAAATCGTCCTACGGAAGCATAGAATATATTGGCGCACATCTTGCTGGAAAGCACCTTGACTTTTATCTCCGGCTTGCTCATCAGCTGGGTCAGATACTTCATCAGAGGATCGTCATACTCCAGCCATGGCTTGTCCTCCGGCCAGATAATTCCACGTCCTGCCATTTCCCCCGTCTCGCAGAATATCTCGATGAGCTTCAGGTAAAGTGTAACGTCCATGCGCTCTGCCTTTGTCGTATGAAAACGCCAGTATTCGTCAGCATGTGTGTAGTCCATATAAATATGTGTAAGTCAATATTATACGTTTGCCAATCTTAGTCGTACAGCTTTATGATATCTTGTCTTGTGAAGGCTATTTCTTTCTTGAGAGGTTCAAGCAAAGATCTTAGTGCCATCTTGTCCTCCTCAGACACAAAGAGACTGTCCTTTATGCTGTGTTCCATATTGAGGATGCTGTCTGCAATCTCTTCTATCTCCGTCTGATAGTCCCTGCTTTCCATGCCTGCCGCAAGACTTGGCATTCCGCTTCCGTCTGCAAGGCGCTGCGATGCGTTGTTGGCACGATGGCGTCTGATGTCTTCCTTCAGGCTTTTCTTAAATTCAGTAAGGCGTGACGCCAACGGAGAGAAGGCGGCATTGATGACAATGCTTCTCACACCGTCTCTTTCCTCCGGCTCCTGCCAAAGGCAATGGTAAGCGGGAATGACATCCGCCAGTTCCACCATGTGTCTGTCCTGTAGGTAGGCAGATGTCCTAATAAGACGTATTATCTTCTTCCATCTTCTGTCGCTGATGTATATGTCGCGTCTTTCGTCCGAGCCTTCCACATGCACGGCCCTGATGGAGTGTCTGATGCTATGAATACATTCGAGGATGGTCTTGCTGACAGCCACCTTATTAAGGTCGGCTTGCCAAAGGCTGTATTCCTCATCGCTTATCTGCAGTTCTTCGGAAGGCATTTCAGGACAATCACATGAATCGTCGAGCAACATCATGTCGAAGTTGGCTTCCTTCTTTATCCCCCTGCATTCCAGTCGGATTATGAAGCGGTCCCATAGTGCCTCCAGTCCGTCGCCTTGAGCCGGAAGCTCGTTGCTTGCCGCTATGAGCAGTTTCATCGGAATGCGTGTCTCTTTGGCACCGTTACGAAACAGCTTTTCGTTTATGGCCGTCAGCAATGTGTTCTGTATGGCAGGTCCTGCTTTCCATATTTCGTCGAGGAATACAACGTCGGCTGTAGGCAGATAACCCTTTGTGGAGCGTACATATTCGTCATTGGTTTTCAGTCTGCTAATGCTTACGGGGCCGAATATCTCGTCCGGCGTAGAAAATCGGGACATCAGATATTCAAATGCAGAAGCATTCTTGAAAGCCAGCTTCAGCCGTCTTGCCACCATCGACTTTGCCACACCCGGTGCTCCGAGCAGTATGATGCTTTCGCCGGCAATTGCGGCAAGCAGAGAAAGGGCAGTCTCTGTCTCTTTCTCGTATAAGCCACGGTTTATGGCTTTAAGCAGATTGCCTATTCTTTCCTTCATATATTATATGTATATGATTTATTTAAAACTATAAAAAAAACGACACCCTTTCAAGGAATGCTCTGTTTTTTGCATTAACCATGAAAAAGTGTCGTCTTTTCATTCTGTCTTATTGATTAGGACGTGCTGTCCTTTTTATTTCTCCAAAGCTCCGATAATCTCGTTTACTGATGAGCATCCGTGACGGTCCAACCAGTCGTTGATGCCGTCGCGCACCTTTATCGTCACAGCCGGATCGAGGAAGTTGGCTGTACCTATCTCTATGGCTGTAGCTCCAGCCATGAGAAACTCAATGGCGTCCTCTGCTGTGCAGATGCCACCAAGTCCAACCACCGGAATCTTCACGGCCTTAGCCACCTGCCACACCATACGCAGCGCCACGGGCTTCACGGCAGGACCGCTGAGTCCGCCTGTGGAGATGCTGAGCATCGGACGACGACGCTCGATGTCGATGGCCATACCCATAAGCGTATTGATAAGCGACACGCTGTCAGCGCCTTCCGCCTCCACAGCCTTGGCTATTTCGGTCACGTCCGTAACATTGGGCGAGAGCTTTACGATAAGCGTCTTGTTGTAACGCTGACGAACGGCACGCACCACGCTGGCTGCGCCATTGGCTGTAACGCCGAACGCCATGCCGCCCTGCTTTACGTTAGGGCAAGAGATGTTCAGCTCGATGGCAGGAATGTTTTCCAGCTCGTCTATGCGTGCTGCACATTCTGCATAATCATCAGGCGAAGAACCGCTGACGTTCACAATCATGTTGGTGTCGATGTCCTTTATCTGCGGATAGATGTTTCGGCAGAAATAGTCTACGCCCTTGTTCTGCAGACCCACACAGTTGAGCATTCCCGAAGCCGTTTCCGCCATGCGGGGATAGTCGTTGCCCTCACGAGGATTGAGCGTTGTGCCCTTCACTATGATGCCTCCGATGCCGTCCAAAGGCACGAAGTCAGCAAATTCCAGTCCATATCCGAATGTTCCCGAAGCAGTCATAACGGGATTCTTGAGTTTCAGACTGCCTATTTTTACGTTTAAATCTGCCATGACAATTCCTTTATGTTCATTACCGGACCATCCTTACATACACACTTGTTGCCTTCCGTGGTCTTCTCCACGCAGCACAGGCAGGCACCCACGCCGCAAGCCATCTTGTTCTCCAGCGAAACCTCACACTCTATGCCGTTCTTGTAGGCATAACGTGCCACAGCCATCATCATCGGCTTGGGACCGCACGTGGATATGAGGTCGAAGTGTTCTGATGCCAGCACGGAGTGGTTGGTCACAAATCCGCGTTCGCCTTCAGAACCGTCCTCTGTGGTGATTAGCACGCGTCCTACCTCCTCGAAAAGGTTCTTCTCCAGCACGTCTTTGGCAGTACGTGCTCCGAGCAGGAATGTAGGCTTAATGCCCATCGCCTTGATTTTCTTGCCGAAGTAGAGTAGGGGAGCCACGCCCACGCCGCCACCTACGAGAAGCACCTTCTCCGATGCGTCCTTAGGCATGGTGAAGCTGTTGCCCAACGGCAGCATGCAGTTCAGGCGGTCGCCCTTCTTGAGTTGTTGTAGGCGCTTTGTGCCGTCTCCGACAGCAGCTACGAGCAGCCACAACTCGTTATTGTCATAGTCTACGTTGTTGATGGATATGGGTCGGCGGAGGAATGTCGACGGCGAATTGTCAACACGCACTTCCACGAATTGTCCCGGGAGCATCTCGGGCAGCGGTTTGTCATCTGTGAGCTTTATGAGCACATGCTTGTCGCTCAGCGCCTCCACAGAGTTGACCGTAAGGTCCAGTACGAATTTTTTCATGTATGATGTTATTGCTTATTGTCAAGTTTGATATTCCTGTATCGCTATTTTAGTGCAAAAGTAGGCAATTTTATTGAAATAACGGAAATCAAGTCTTGCTTTTTTGCTCCATAGTTCGTAACTTTGTCTTCCCAAAAACTGCTTCACATGAACAGTTCATTGTATTTTCATTGACATTACTTATATATTACGTATATGACATCAAACCACAAACGATATGTACTGCCGGCAGAATGGCATCGTCAGGCATGTGTGCAACTCACTTGGCCTCATAAGGATACGGACTGGAGTCCTTATCTGGAGGACATCACCGAGACCTTCCTTCAGCTGTCCAAGGCCATAGCTCATTATGAGCCGCTCGTGATAGCCGCCAAGTATCCTGAAGAGGTGCGCGAGATGCTCAGCGACAACCTTAACGAAGAAGAGATGAACCGTGTGAGCATATACGAGTGTGACAATAACGACACTTGGGCACGCGACCATGCCTTCATCACCCTTATCCCTGCTGACGACGAGAACCCCACAACCGAAACGTCGGATGCAGAAAGCCCAGCTTGCCGCCTGCTCGACTTCCGCTTCAACGGCTGGGGCGAGAAGTTTGCAGCCGACAAGGACAATCTCATCAACCGTACGCTTTACAGTAAGGGAGTGTTCCGTGGCGAACGTGCCGATTATGACGACTTCGTCCTTGAAGGAGGATCCATAGAGAGCGACGGCAAGGGCACCGTTCTTACCACAAGCATCTGCCTCATGGCTCCGCATCGCAATCAGCCGATGACCCTTGAAGAGGTGGAGCAGACCCTGAAGGAGCGTCTTTGCGCCCGCAAGGTGGTGTGGCTCAATCATGGACAACTCATCGGCGATGACACCGACGGACACATCGACACCATCGTACGTGTATGTCCTGACAACACCCTCCTCTATGTGGGATGTGACGATGAGGCTGATCCGCAGTATGCTGACTTCCGCGCCCTTGAAGAGGAACTTCAGGCTGTTACGGATGCAGACGGACGTCCTTACCGTCTGCTGCGTCTGCCTACGCCGGAGCCGGTTTATGACGAAGACGACCGCCTCCCTGCCACGTACGCCAACTTCCTCATCCTCAACGGTGCAGTAATTGTGCCTACATACTCACAGGAGGAGAACGACGCCAAGGCCCTGTCGCTTGTTGCCGACGCTTTCCCCGGCTACGACATCATAGGAGTCGACTCACGTACCATCGTGCGTCAGCATGGCTCTATCCATTGCCTGACCATGCAGTATCCTGAGGGAGTAAGATAAAAAGAGTAAGAGAAATAAATGAAATAAAAACTAATTAATAACAGAAAAATGTTTTCCGGCATAGTAGAAGAGATGGCTACACTCGTGGCCTTGAGAAATGACAAAGAGAATGTTGACTTCACGCTTACCTGCTCATTCACCAACGAACTGAAGATTGACCAGAGCGTGTCGCATAACGGAGTGTGCCTGACAGTTGTCAAGATTGACGGCGACAAGTATACGGTTACGGCAATGAAAGAAACCCTCGAGCGTTCGAACCTCGGACTGCTGAAGGTGGGTGACAAGGTGAATGTGGAGCGTTCGATGCTGATGAACGGCAGACTGGACGGCCACATCGTTCAGGGACACGTGGACGGCACAGCAAAGTGCATAGAGATGCGTGACGCTGACGGATCAACGTACTACACCTTCCAGTACACTTTCGACAAGGCAATGGCTGAGCGCGGTTACTTTACGGTGGACAAGGGTTCGGTAACCGTTAACGGCGTATCGCTTACCGTATGCAACCCTACAGAAGACGCTTTCACCGTGGCAATCATCCCTTACACACATGACAATACAAACTTCTGTGATATAAAGGAAGGAAGCATCGTGAACATCGAATTCGATATTCTCGGAAAGTATATTGCAAGACTTCAGCAGCTGAAGTAAATAATTAATTGAGAGTTGGGAATTGAGAGTTGAAAGTTTTGAGAACTCTCAATTCTTAACTCTCAACTCTCAATTTAGTTAACCTATATAGCGCTTGACGATTTCACCATATTCATCAATACGGCGGTCGCGAAGGAAGGGCCACCAACGGCGTACGTCCTCGCTATGTCCCAAATCAACCTCAGCTATGACGCTCTCTTCCTCATTATCGGAAGAACGATAGAGCAGTTCGCCCTGAGGGCCAACCACCATAGAAGAACCCCAGAACTGGATGCCTGGAGTCTGACGGCTCGGATCAGGCTCGAATCCCACACGATTAACTGACACTACGGGCAGTCCGTTGGCTACGGCATGACCACGCTGAACCGTCGTCCATGCTTCTCGCTGACGCTGCTGCTCGTCCTCCGTGTCGCTTGCGGCATAACCGATGGCTGTGGGATAAATAAGGATTTCGGCTCCCTGCAATGCCATCAGACGTGCTGCCTCAGGATACCATTGATCCCAACATACCAGCACTCCGAGCTTGCCGACGCTGGTCTGAATGGGACGGAAACCAAGGTCGCCGGGCGTGAAATAGAACTTCTCATAATAAGCAGGATCATCGGGTATGTGCATCTTGCGGTATTTGCCGGCTATGCTTCCGTCGCGCTCAATGACAACAGCCGTGTTGTGATAAAGACCGGGAGCACGTCTCTCGAACAATGAAGTGACAATCACTACGTTACACTCGCGAGCCACAGCTCCGAAAAAGTCGGTGGACGGTCCGGGGATGGGTTCTGCAAGGTCGAAGTTGTCTACATCTTCCACTTGGCAGAAGTAGAGCGAGTTGTGGAGTTCCTGCAGCACCACCAGTTCAGCGCCACGATTGGCGAGATCCTTAATTCCTTCTGCAAGGCGAAGAATATTGGTTTTGGTGTCAGCAATGTTATGTTGCTGCAGATATCCTATCTTCAAGTGCTTCTTCATATTTTTTGATATTCTTTTTTATTTGGTTATTAATTAAAAAAAAGGCGCAACGAAACCTTGTGTATCGTTGCACCGTTTATATTTAAAAACAGGTCGCCCAATGATGTGATGAAACTCCTGATGTACAAGATTTGAGACTTCTCCGCCTTTGTAATCCACCGGCTTTACAGCTTAGTCCACAAGGGTTTTATATGGCCCGCCATTGGCAAAAGATAGTATTCTCGGTTTCGATTTTTTATTGATGAGTATCCCGATCGAATTGGCACGACCCGTATTCTTTTTGGTCGTCTTATATTTTGGTTGTGCAAAGATAATATTTTCATTCCAATCAGCAAAGAGATTATTGTGAAAAAAAATATCGGCAAAACATAAACAACTTATCAGATTATTTCATATCTTTGCAAAAGTTTACTGAAATGTAATAATTACAACAACTTAAAACCTTATAAACGAATATGTCTGACCGAAATGTTGCATATAGAATCTTAAAGTTTTACTGTGATGGATTTCGCAGTATGACCATTGGCCGCACTTTGTGGACAATCATCATCATAAAGCTTGTCATCATCTTCGCAGTCCTCAAGGTGTTCTTCTTTCCCGACGTGCTCAGCCATAAGGCAAAGGGCAGCGACAAGGCTTCCTACGTGGCAGGCGAACTTATAAAGCGCTAAGCCTGAAAGAAAGCCTTAATATATTATTAATGTATTAAACCTAACAATTAAAAAATAACAACTAATAATTATGACAATCGATCCAACCCTTATTGACTGGTCTCGAGCCCAGTTTGCGCTTACTGCCATCTATCATTGGCTGTTCGTGCCCCTCACCCTCGGCCTTGCCGTAGTCATGGCCATCATGGAGACCATCTATTATCGTACAGGAAAGCCCTTCTGGAAAGAAGCTTCCAAGTTCTGGCAGCGCCTCTTTGGAGTGAATTTCGCGATGGGCGTAGCCACAGGCATCATTCTTGAGTTCGAGTTCGGCACCAACTGGAGCAACTATTCCTGGTTCGTGGGCGACATCTTCGGCGCTCCGCTTGCCATCGAAGGCATTGTGGCGTTCTTCATGGAGAGCACCTTCGTGGCTGTTATGTTTTTTGGATGGGAGAAAGTGTCGCGCGGTTTCCATCTTGCTTCCACATGGCTGACCGGCATCGGTGCCACTCTCTCGGCATGGTGGATTCTCGTAGCCAATTCGTGGATGCAGTATCCCGTAGGATGCGAGTTTAATCCTGACACAGTCCGCAACGAGATGACTGACTTCCTCTCCGTGGCGCTCTCGCCGATGGCTGTCAATAAGTTTTATCATACCGTCACGTCGTCATGGATAGTCGGAGCCGTCTTTGTATGTGCCGTCAGCTCTTGGTATCTGCTTCGTGGCAGGGAGAAGCAGCTGGCACGTAAGAGCATCAAGGTGGCAAGCATCGTGGGCATCGTGGCTTCCCTGCTTGCAATGCATTCCGGCGACTCGTCTGCTGTGAAGGTGGCAGAGGTGCAGCCCATGAAGCTCGCTGCCATGGAAGCTCTCTATGATGGCGGGGAAGGCGTAGACCTTACAGCCGTGGCTGCCGTCAATCCCTTTTCGCAGCCCGACTATGCCAAGGGTGGCGAGGCTCCGCTCCGCATAGCCATTCCCAACGGACTCTCCGTGCTTGCCACGCACTCCCTCGACGGCTACGTGCCCGGCATCAACGACCTTCTCAACGGCTACGTACGTCCCGATGGCAAGCGTGAGCTTTCTGCCGAGGAGAAGATGGAGCGCGGACGCCGTGCCATCACGGCTCTTGCAGAATATCGTAAGCTGAAGGCTGCTGATGCCAATGACAAGCGCTTGCCTGAGCTTGCCGCACAGCTCCAGAAGGACATGCCTTACTTCGGTTACGGATATATTAAGGACCGTGCCGAGCTGGTGCCTTACATTCCCGTCAACTTCTATGCCTTCCGCATAATGGTGGGCGTGGGCACCCTCCTCATTCTCTTCTTCCTCGTCATCGGTCATGTGGCGTGGCGTCAGGACATCACCGTGCGTCGTCGCTGGCTGTGGCTGTGGGCGTTGCTGATGCTCCCGCTCACTTATCTGGCAAGCGAGGCAGGATGGATAGTGGCAGAGCTCGGTCGTCAGCCTTGGGCTATACAGGACATGCTCCCCACCATGGCAGCCGTGTCTGACATCAGCACATCCAGCGTAGCCACCACCTTCTTCATCTTCCTCATCCTCTTTACGGTTCTGCTGATAGCCGAAATAAGGATTATGTGCCGCGTGATAAAGAACTATAAGCCGGAGCAACTGTCAGACCAATATTAAGCCCCCTAACATTTAAAAAAATAATAAATAATAAATACTAACTAATATGAGTTACGCATTTCTTCAACAATACTGGTGGTTCGTAGTGTCGCTTCTCGGAGCGTTGCTCGTTTTCCTGCTCTTCGTTCAGGGCGCCAATTCTCTCGTCTTCAGCCTTGGCAGGACAGAGGAAGGTCAGCGTAAGGTTATAGAGTCAACGGGTCGCAAATGGGAGATAACCTTCACCACCCTCGTCACCTTCGGTGGAGCCTTCTTCGCCTCTTTCCCCCTCTTCTATAGCACCAGCTTCGGCGGCGCTTACTGGCTCTGGATGATTATTCTCTTCTCCTTCGTGCTGCAAGCCGTCAGCTATGAATTTCAGCATCGTAAGGGCAATCTGCTCGGCACCCGCACTTACCGCTTGTTCCTTGTTCTCAACGGCATCGTCGGTCCATTGCTTCTTGGAGGCGCCGTCGCCACGTTCTTCAATGGCTCCAACTTCATCGTGGAGAAGGCATCGCTCACCAATCTTGGTGCTCCCGTCATCAGCAGTTGGGCCAATGCCTCCGCAGGACTTGACGCCCTGCTCGATCCCTGGAACCTCATCTTCGGCCTTGCCGTGATGTTTCTTGCCCGCATGCTTGGCATCCTCTACATCATCAACAACGTGCCTGACGAAGACATCCGCTCTCGCGGTTCGGTGCGTCTCGTTGGCTGTACTGTACCCTTCCTCGTGCTCTTCCTCGCCTTCTTCGTGCGCACCCTGCTGAAGGACGGTTATGCCGTAGACCCCGCCACCGGAGCCGTATTCATGGAGCCGATGAAGTATCTTCACAACTATCTTCGTCTCTGGCCCCTTACTCTCCTTACTGTCGTCGGAGTAGCGTTGCTCCTCTATGGTGTCCTGCGCACCATCATCAGCTCGTCCTACGTCAAAGGCATCTGGCCCGCAGGCATCGGCGTGGTTCTCGTAGTATTGTCTTTGTTCCTCGTTGCAGGTCTCGCTGACACCGCCTACTATCCTTCCAACGTCTCCCTGCAAAGTTCCCTGACCATCACTAACAGCTGCAGCAGCGAGTTCACCCTCCGCACCATGTTCTACGTCTCCCTCCTCGTCCCCTTCGTTTTCGGATACATAGCGTATGTGTGGCGAGTGATGGACGGAAAGTAACATAATTAAGTTTAACAATATTTGCATTTCTAACGCTCAATACTCCTCGTTCAGCGCACTAATAAATTACTGGTGTGAAATTTTTGAGTTTTGAGCGTGTAATGATAACTTGATGATATACAGTTGATTGCGTAGTTAACGGAATAAATGTGCAATGATTGACGGAGCTAAACAAGCATTATAGGGTTGCTATAGAGCCACTTTGCCACTCCAACACAGCCTCTATTGTTATATGAAAAAGCCTCTTTTCCACTCCAACAGTGGCTGTGATGGGGTGGAAAAGAGGCTTTTCTTATATATTATGGGATCTAAAACGATGCAAAACCTCACAAAAACAGCAAGACAAATCTCTAAAACCGATTTTTATTTTGTAACATGTTTTTACTCGTTTTGTATGATATTTGTATGCCGAAGCACACGAAATTTTTTGTAATCTCGCCTATTCGTGATGATAGCTCTCGCCCTTAATGATGGTGCAGGCACGATAGAGCTGTTCGGTGAATATCAGGCGGACCATCTGGTGTGAGAAGGTCATGCGTGAGAGCGATATCTTCTCGTTGGCACGCTGATATACGGCGTCTGAGAAGCCGTAGGGACCTCCGATGACGAAGACCAGTCGGCGTGCGGTCTGCATCTTCTTCTGCAGCCATGCAGCCGTTTCCATGCTGGTGCGCTCCGCTCCGTGCTCGTCGAGGAGCACAACGGTGTCGGATGGTTGCAGCTGGCGCAAAATCAGCTCGCCCTCCGCCTTCTTCTGCTCCTCCTCGCTGAGGTTCTTGGTGTTCTTCAGCGCAGGGATGGTGTTGATGGAGAAGGAGAGATAATGCGTTATCCTGTCTGCGTAATCAGCTATTCCTGTGGCGAAGAGCTTGTCCGTGGTCTTGCCCACAAGTATGAGTTCAGCCTTCATATTCCTCCTTCCGCTTAGGGTTCATCGGAAACCATCCTTTCTTCACTCTTTGCTTCTGCTCGAACAGCTCGCCGATGCTCCACAGGCATGAGGCTCCCAACACTCCAAGAAGTGAGGAGATTATGACGTTGGCAATGAGCATGGAACCGATGATGAAGGCGATGCCCGCAAGAAGGAAAATCCACCACAGGCGTACTCCGAAATAATATTCCATCTTAATGACGATGGGGTGGAACAGTCCGATAACCAAAAAAGTGCTGACGGCTATCGAAAGTCCTGTTAAATGTATGTTCTCCATATTTATTTTATACGTGTTATGGTGCAAAATTATAAAAAATATTGAACTTGCGGGAGTGGAAGGGCAAAAAAGAATCGAAAATATTTTGTCGGTCGGCTTAAAATAGGTAACTTTGCACCCGCTTATAAAAATATAGCTTATCAAAAATAGTTTAATGAAGAATGACAAAATGAAAAACCAGTACCGCGTGAATGAGCAAATTCGCGTTCGGGAAGTACGTATAGTTAGTGACGGCGAATCAACAGTGATGCCTACGCGTCATGCTTTGGACATGGCAAGAGAGCAGGGTGTCGACTTGGTTGAAATATCTCCCAATGCCCAGCCGCCAGTTTGTCGTCTCATTGACTACAGCAAGTTCCTTTATCAGCAGAAGAAGCATGCAAAGGAAATGAAAGCTAAGCAGGCAAAGGTTGAGATCAAGGAGATTCGTTTCGGACCTCAGACTGATGCTCACGACTATAACTTCAAGCTTAAGCATGCTCAGGAGTTCCTTTCTGACGGCAACAAGGTAAGAGCTTATGTGTTCTTCCGTGGTCGCTCAATCCTTTTCAAGGAGCAGGGCGAGGTGCTGTTGCTCCGTTTCGCCAACGATTTGGAGGAATACGGAAAGGTGGAGCAACTTCCGAAGCTCGACGGTAAGAAGATGTTCCTCTATCTGGCTCCTAAGAAGACTGGTGCCGTGAAGAAGAGCCAGCAGAAGATGGACCGCGAGAAGAGAGAGGCTGACGCCAACGCCAAGAAGGAAGAGGCTGTAAACACAGAGATGCCGGCAAACGGTGGTCTGCTCGCAAACGCTAAGGTGAGCGAGGCAGCACTCAAGGCTCTGAAGGGCGAGGAATAAGAAAAGACGTTCCTTGCGTCAGACAGGAAAGACCATAGTATAGAAAAATGTGCGTAACGCCTTGGTATATGCGTTGCCACAATATATTAATAAATTAAATAACAAAAAAATGCCAAAAGTTAAGACAAACTCCGGTGCAAAGAAGAGATTCCGCTTTACCGGAACCGGTAAGATCAAGCGTCATCACGCTTACCACAGTCACATTCTGACTAAGAAAACAAAGAAGCAGAAGAGAAACCTGGTTCACCAAGCAATTGTTGATAACAGCAACCTCAAGCAAGTTCGTGACTTGCTTTGCCTTCGTTAATTTCACTAGTCAAACATTTAAAGGAAAAGAAAAACTATGCCAAGATCAGTAAATCACGTTGCTTCAAAAGCAAAGAGAACAAGAATCCTTAAGTTGACCAAGGGTTACTATGGTGCAAGAAAGAATGTTTGGACAGTTGCGAAGAACACTTGGGAGAAGGGTCTCACATACGCTTACCGTGACCGCCGTAACAAGAAGCGCAACTTCCGCGCATTGTGGATCCAGCGTATCAACGCTGCTGCTCGTCTCGAGAACATGACCTATTCTACACTTATGGGTGCACTCCACAAGGCTGGTATCGAGATCAACCGCAAGGTCCTCGCTGACCTCGCTGTTAACAATCCTGAGGCTTTCAAAGCTATCGTAGCTAAGGTAAAGTAATCTGAGGATTATAAGCAAGAAATAAAGAAAAGGATGGAAATGAGTTTTCGCTCAGTTTCCATCCTTTTCTCGTTTTTCTATATTTGAGAGTTGAAAATTGAGAGTTGTATTTTTTAACATAAAGCTCTAAAGCAGCCAAAGGAGAATAAGAGAGGTTGGAACGTA